>Ga0194135_10000005_pt1 | contig 225790 bp, 196 predicted proteins | sample LitLau_LLRF_2013_FD_134024 | JGI IMG/M metagenome (GOLD analysis project Ga0194135, IMG submission 134024) | Freshwater sediment microbial communities in response to fracking from North America - Little Laurel Run_MetaG_LLRF_2013 (version 2) | ecosystem: Environmental > Aquatic > Freshwater >...
TGTATATACATCTCCTTTAATTTTAAAAAGAGACTGTCCTTTGTTTACATAATCTCCTTCCTTAACATAAATAGCTTCTAGATACCCTGAAACCTGCGCTTTTATGTCAACATTAACGGATCCTTCAACTATTCCGGGATATTTTTTTTCTACTTCGCCTGTAATTGATTTTGTTTCGAGAAAATCAACTTCAGGTTTTGGCGGTGCAAAAGCTCCTGCATCGGAACTGCTTTTACCACAAGATGAAAAACCGATTATAATCAATAAAACTGCTGCTTTACCGAGTGCTTTATAATTTTGAAAAAATTGTTTTGCCATTTTATTTCATTTTATGAATTCGTCTAATTTGACGGCAAAATAACATCTCAAAACACCTTTAAAATGGGATAATTTTACCCAAACGTAATTTTTCGACACTGAAACGAACAGGCATGTAGTGCAGCAAAGCCACGAAGACACTAAGTTTAAATTTTAAAGAAAAAAAGAAAATTATCGGGGGTAATTAAAAATTTGTTATTTCAACAAAGAAAGAGTTAACTCAATAGCATCAACTATTGAAGTAACTATAAGTATTTACAAATTTTTTTTGTTTATAAAAATGATGAACCAAATCCGTAAAAAAAAATAAACTTAGAATCTTAACTTAGCGATCCATCCAGTGCTTAAAATTTGGTGCTTTTTCCCGACTTATGATTACTTCGCGTTCAGGATCTGCTTTTAACTGAATTTTTAGTTTGGCATTAAAATAATTGGCAATCGATTTTATGCTTTCGGCACGAATAAAAAACTGCCTGTTGGCACGAAAAAAAACATCAGGATCAAGTTCCTGCTCCAATTCTTCCATTGTCTGCGGAATTGGGATTACCATACCTGATTTGAGAACCAGGTTTGTGGTTTTAAATTCGGAGTAAATAAAATCAATATCGGTAACATTTACACTTTTGTAGCCGTCTCGATACGAAACCAGAAAACGAAGGCGGAAACTTGGCTTATTAATAAAACCTTTTAAAATTCCGGCAATATCCTGATAAGTGTCCGTTTTTGATAAGGATTTGAATTTTTGCAAAGCAAATTCCAATTCGGTTTTATCAATGGGTTTCATCAAATAATCGATGCTGTTAACTTTAAAAGCCCGAACAGCATATTCGTCATAAGCAGTTGTAAAAATAACGGGACTTGTAATTTTTATTTCTTCGAAAATAGAAAAACTAATTCCGTCTGCCAAACGGATATCCATCGTAATTAAATCCGGTTTTTCATTCGATCTCAACCATTTTACGGCACCTTCGACTGTATCGATAATATCCAGAATCTCGCAATTGGGTTCCAGTTCTTCTAAAAGCCTTTTGAGACGGCTGGCATTAATACTCTCATCTTCAATAATCAAAATTCTCATACTCTCTCTATATTAATGGTAAACGAACGGTAAAACTTTCGAGCGATTGTGAAAAAACGGGTTTTTGGTTGAATAAAATTTTATAACGAAATTCAATATTTTTGCGTCCAACCCCTGTCGAAACTAAAGTTTTACCAGTGGTGGGCTGTAGGTTGTTTTTCACGATCATATTTTTCCCATCAGAATAAATAGAAATAATAAGCGGACTTGACAATGTTGCCATATTGTGTTTTACGGCATTTTCGACCAATAATTGCAAGGTTAAAGGCGGTAAATGAAGATCAAGGCAATCACTGTCTACTTCTAACTGCAAATCGATTTTCTCGCCTAGTCGTTTCTTTAAAAGATAAAAATAGGCATTCAGGAACTCAATTTCTTCTCTTACTGTTATGGTGTCTTTATCTAAATTAGAAATCATGTAACGGTAAACCCTTGTAATGTTTTCTAAAAAAGAAGCCGCTGCTTTTTGATCTTCATGAATCAGCTCTGTTAAAGTACTGAAATTATTGAAAATAAAATGCGGATCTAACTGCAATTTCAGCGATTCTAATTCAGAACGTGTTACTGCTTCCTGCAATTCTGAGGCTTTGATTTTTAGCTCTGACGCTTCATTTGAAGTTAGACGCCATCTGTTAAGCAAAAATATTCCGGTATGGATTGAACTGATAAAAAGAGACAAAATGACTGCCATTAGATTAGACTGCCAGATAATTACGAGCTCACTTTCTTCTAAAGAGGTATTGGGATAAAGAAAATCCCATAACCAAGAAAAAACATAATTTAAAAGAATATTTCCTGCAATAAGACAAATAAATTGTGCAACTGCCCTAAAAATAGGATTATGTTCCCAACGTATGAGGCGATTCAAACTTCGGCCTACAAAGAGGCTTAACTCTGTAAGTACTGCACAGTAGACCAAAATTATAAAAATATCAAAAGTCCAGTCTAAAACCAGCAAAGAGTCTTCGTCAAAATTGCGGTATGGATTTAGAAAATAATAGGAAGAAAGGTAAACCAAGAAAACCACCGGAATCACTATAACTCTATAATATTTATAGAAAAAATTTTTTCCGGTGGTTTTATTATGAATACTTGAACCCATTTATTAAAAACAAAGATTAGTGAATTAATAAAATTATATTTTGATTTTAAACAATTTTTTGAAGAGGCCTTTTGCTATTAGAAATGATACTGATTTTTATAGTTGAGGCATTAAGATATTCTCGTTTTTTTTATCGGCTTTTACAGATTTTTGCGTTTTCTTTTCTCTCATAACTCCCCATTTTAAGCAGGTCGCACCCCAAGAAAATCCGGCTCCAAAAGTAGTAATCAGCAGGTTTTGACCTTCTTTAAAGTCTGCTGCAAAATCCCATAAACATAACGGAATCGTTGCTGATGTTGTATTGCCATATCTGTCAATATTGACTTTAACTTTTTCTGCATCAATATTTAGATTTTCACTAACTGCGTTGATGATTCTCAGATTGGCCTGATGCGGAATAACCCAGTCAATTTCATCTGCCTCCAGACCATTACTTGCCAAAACATCTTTTGAAACTCCTGACATAGATTCAACTGCTTTTTTAAAAACAAATGCTCCTTCTTGTCTTATAAAATGTTTTCTGTGCAAGATACTCTGCATGCTTGCCGGAAACTTAGATCCTCCGGCGGGAACCAGTAAAGATGATGTTCCGCTTCCGTCTGTACGCAAGATGCTTTTCATTAGTCCGTACTCTGATTCTTTTTTTTCTAAGAGAACAGCTCCTGCTCCGTCACCAAAAAGAATACAGGTGTTACGGTCTTCATAATCTACAATTGAGCTCATTTTATCTGCACCAACTATCATAATTTTTTGGTATCGCCCACTTTCAATGAGGGTAGCTCCCATTTCAAGTGCATATAAAAAACCACTACAGGCTCCGTTCATGTCAAAACCAAATGCATTTACAAGTCCACTTTGCTCGCATACTTTACTGGCTGTTGGTGCCAAAATGTGATCCGGTGTAGCTGTTGCAAGTATTAGTACATCAATTTCTGACGCATCAACATCATAATTACTCATCAAGTTTTCAATTGCAGCGCAGGCGAGATCTGATGTGCCTTTACCTACTGCTATTCGTCTTTCTTTAATTCCGGTTCTTTTTTCAATCCATTCTTCTGTCGTTTCGACAGTTTCCGAAATTGTTTTATTGTCAAGGATCGAAGTGGGTACAAAACCGCCAATAGCTGTAATTACTGCCTTCATTTTTTGTTTTTTTTTTAATTTATTAATCAATACTTGGGAATAGATAATAGTGGAATATCTAAACCTGCAGCCATAATTCTGGTCTTGCTTTTATGAACTAATGAATCCCAAAAACCATACCTTTGTGGTACCATTACTAAAATGTCAGCATTAAATTTTTTGATTTCTTTCCTAATTTCATCAATTACGGCATTTGAACGGACATTTTTGTAAATATATTTTACTTCTTCGAATTCTTTATCCATTGCTGAATTCAGTAAAATTTTACCTTGTTCCTCTTTAATTTCGTCTAATTTATCGTTTACACTAAAAAATTCAATTTCAGAACCTAAGTTTCCTATCACTTGTCGAATCCAGCTAAATCTTTTTATGGATGATAAGCTCAAAGTATCGCAGGCATAAAGGATTTTTTTTGCGTTATGAAAACGTGCATTTTCCGGAACTGCCAAAACAGGAATATTTAAATTTTTAATGACAGAAGTAGTCGAATTTCCCAATAAATCCTGTTCAAGAGAGCGTTGTGCCATTCCCATTACAACCAAATTTGCTTTTGTATTGTCAATTATAGAAGGAAGTTCTTCTTCTAGAAATGAATAACTGCAAAAACTGTCTACCGAAATCTTAAATAAATCTGCGATCTCCAAACCTAAAGTATGAAGTCTTATAGTAGCTTTTTCGATCTGTTTTTGCATTGCTTCTGCCGTGATTAGTGAATTAGCACTGTGAACACTTAAAGAGAATGAATTAAACAAAATAAGCTTAGCTCCGGTAGCTTTTGCAAGTTCTGCTGCATAAGTTACAGCATTATTGGCTATTGAAGAAAAATTGGTGGCGGCGATTATAGTAAGTGGAGAAGTCATAATAGATCAATTAAACATTTTCCTGTCAAAAATGCTTAATTAATCCCTTCTCTTTATTTTAAACTTACCGAATAATCATTTTTTAGACCTCAACCGTGTTTTTGGCTCTCTAAAATAAAGCAATATAAAATTCATGCGTAAATATAATGTTGTTTCTTTTTGCTCAAAACAACAGATATTTACATCATAGTATTAATACGAATACTTGCTTTTATAAGTGCTAATGCTGAAATTTTAGAAATATGAATATCTTTGGGCTGATGATGCGAATTCTGGCTTACCAACCTTACAAAATCATGTCCTTGTTCTGATTTCTGAACATATTTTACAGTAATATATTCTTCCCAATCATTCAATCTTACACTTAAGAGATACATTTCTCCAAAAAAGATATTCTCAAACTCTGTTTCTTTATACAAAATTATATCTCCTGATTTTAGTAGAGGATACATACTGTCACCTGTTACCGAAATGGCACCATCGCATTTTGGCAGATTTGGAATCTTGATCGTATCTAAAATTCTTTGTGGCTTTCCGCTGTTAAACAATTCTCTTAAACCAGCAACTGCTTCAAGATCATATAATGGTATTTCCTGACTTAGATGCAAGGAATCAACGGTTTTTCTATCACTATTCATTATTACTATATCTGTATTAATTTCTTTCAACATTGGTCCATTTCCGGTCAATAACCACTCTGAATTTACCTCCGGATAATGATGTAATATTTTACATGCTTTATCTGTTCCCATGTTACTGCTATTATCTAAAAACTTATTAGAAAATCCTAAATCATTACAAAATTTATACTTCGTAATCCCTTTATAATCAAGGAATTCTTTAATTCTTTCAGTTGACCCCATAAAAAGATGTATTATTTTACGTTAATTACTTGTTTTAATGTATTATTTTACATTATATTTGCAAAGTAAAGGAATTAAAATATCATAATGAAATATTTTGTTACAAAATTAACTGCCATATCAAATAAATAAAAAAAATGTATTAACAACATGAAACTCACATAATAATTTAAATAAAACCTGAATTAATTAGAAACTTATAGAACTCCTAAAACCTTTTAATTAAACAAAATGCAAACAGACCAAATTGAAGAAAAAATCAAAGAGTTAGAAAACTGGTTGATTAGAAACCCTAATAGTACGGAAAGAAATCTAATAGAATCTGATATAAAAAAATTAAAAACCATTTTAAAGAAAACTTATGAGTAGAAAACAAATTGAAGAACGCATTGCTCTGTTATACCTTGCTTTGCAGTTTTGTTCTGAAAGAGCAAAAACATTTACAACAGGAGAGAGAATCTGTATTAATCAGGAACGTTTTCAATGGATGCATATTCTCGAGGATCCGAAAGCTGTATCCAGACCTGTTTCTGTAATTATAGAAAACAAAATAAAAAGTATTTCAAAACTTGCTCTTGAACAAAATTTTAAACCTTACTATGAAGATCCATTTAAAGAAGAAATTGAAATTGCATAACCAAAATTTAAATTCAAGAAAAATCATGAACACTCTAACCTCTAATGCACAAGTAAAAACTATTGATTTATCACAATTTTCTGCACAACAATTAAAAGAAGCTTTGTCAAGTATGGAAAAGAAAAAAATGAAGAAAGAGAGACATATAAAAAACTGGTAGTAGAAACAATACCCAAAGCAATTTTAAAACTACGTAAAGCATCTGAAATAATTAGTAATGTAAAAACTGAAACATTTCAGCTTTTTGAAACTATTCTGGATCTAAAAAATCAGGTCTATGGTTTTTAAGAAAAACAAATGTCACATACCTTTTCGAACGACAAAGAAGAAATCACAATTGGCTACCGAATCAATGAAGGCTGGGATGATACTGTAACTATCGGAATTGAAAAAGTACAAAATTATATTTCATCACTTTCTACCAATAAAGAAACAGCTTCTCTGGTTAAAATTGTTTTCAATCTTCTTAAAAAAGATGCGAAGGGAAACTTAAAAGGCTCAAGGGTTCTGGAACTACAAAAACTTACAAAAGAGTTTAACAATGAAGAATTTACTGATGGGGTTGATATTATTGCCTCTTCTTTTAAACCTGTACGCTCAAGTTGGTTTATTGAAGCTAGCTTGATAAATGAAAATGGCACAAGAACAAATATCCCCTTGTCGATGTCATCTGTCAGCTTTTTAAATGGATATATTTTTAATTTCTTTAACCAACAAAACGAACAGACAAATGCAGCCTAATAATGATATTTACGCATCGCTGCTTCTAACTATCTTACTTATAGCAACGAATTTAAAACCAATTATACTATTTAGAGAATGGCTTTTTTTCAAAATAAACACAACTTTTAAACAATATAAAAATGAGCGTAAAAATAAAACCAATAGTAGACCATGAAAGCTATAAAGTAAATGACAATACAATTTTTAAAGATAGAATTGGTAAATGGAATTGCAAAAATGAGCTTTCAAATAAGGAACGGTATGCTTTTAATCAATATGAGAACATCGTAATTAAAAACCCGAGATTTAAAAAGCATAGTATATCCATATACAAAGGATAATTACTGTAAATCTTAAAATTAAAAACAACAATAATTTAGAAGTAAAAAAATGCTTTAGTCTTATTGTTAATCTTCAGAAGAATAAAGCAAATTATTAAAAATCATTTTTCAAAACAATATCGCTAATCTAATAATCTTTATTACAACCTTTCTTTATAATCCTATTTTCTCTAAAAACATTTCTTCATCTTTCCAATCATTCACTTAATACTTTACCTTATGCCTATATCTGCAAATAGAAGTCTCGGAATCCAGAAAAACAAACTCCTGCGCTATAAACTTGTAAAAGAATTATATCAAAAACACAAAACAGAGGATATCCCTACAACGGTAGTGTGGCGCAAATATATTTATCCAATTTACCCCATTTCACGAACTACTTTGTACGAAATTCTCTGTACATCCATAACTTCGGAACTAAAAAAAATCGAAGAACTTATGATTAATCAGAAAAAATACAATTAATCAGTTATACCAGAATATATTTAGCCATTCAAATAAAATTATCAACTTAAAAAACTGCAAACCTTTGTTGAGATAATATTATTAAACACTCAAAAGTAAAAAGAGATAGTCCAGAAAAGATAATACATCTATTTCCGGACTATATCTTTTACTTAGATTTCTAAAATGATAAAGAAAGATTCACTTTTAATTTCATTTTTATGATCCCTTATATGAAGTAGCCACAAACTCTTTTCAAGCGCCATAATATAAGGCATCGAAAGTAAATCTTCAGATGGATTTTCCCCCATTTAACTCTTATTCAACCTATTATTAAAAAAAAACAAATCAATCTCTCCAATATATGTAAGTTTTTATTTATATTTACTAAATGCTTCTTAAAAAAAAGAAGCATATTTAATCAAAAATTACAGCATAAATTATTTACGTTATTATTTTATTGATATAAATATCTGCCCCCAATCTTACTTTACAAGCCCTTACACTAAAAAGCCATTTCATGACAGGAAAAACCCATTCTATGACATCTTTTTTCCAGTTAAGACTTTTGCTCTTTAATTTTAGATCCTGAAGCAATCAGGTAATATTTTGTAGTTAGAAAACAACAATATACCTACTTAAAAACAGGTGTTTATACGTGCTTTTTAAAAGACTTACATAGAGTATCTTAGCACTAAAACAACAAAAACCGTTGCCCTGACTTACAGTACTTAATCATTCACTTAGTAAGTCTGTTTTTTTACAAGTTTAAGTTAACTATTTAAATCAATATAATTATGGATGGAACAATTGGAGAAATACGTCAATTTGCTGCAAATTTTGCACCCAGAAACTGGGCATTTTGTAATGGACAAACCATTGCTATAAGATCTAATACAGCATTGTTTTCTATTATTGGCACTTATTATGGTGGAGATGGCCAGACTACTTTTAAATTACCTGACTTTGGCGGACGTGTAGCTATAGGAACCGGTCAGGGAAATGGCTTATCAGAATATGTTTTAGGAGAATCATCGGGATCTAATAGTATAGCATTAACAACTTTAAATCTACCTTCTCATTCACATGTTACTTCTGCTACTGTTTCAATTCCAGCCTATTCGGATGAAGGTGACGCCAATACTCCAAATGGAAATATTCTTGCTGCAAAACCATCTATGTATAGTGCAGAAGATGGAGACACTAATATGAAGGCCGTTACATATAATGTGACCGTTAATCCTGTTGGGTCAGGACAACCACTTTCTATAACGCAACCGTCTATTGGGATGAATTATATTATTTGTTTGTTTGGAGATTTTCCGCCGCGCTCATAAATACAATATGATTATAAGCAACTTAAAAACATCAATTTAAATTTAAATCTAAAACATAACTAACTATGGAAGGAACTATAGGAGAAATAAGATTATTTGCCGGGAATTTTCCACCATTAAATTGGGCATTTTGTAATGGATCTTCTCAAAGTATTGCTAATTATGAAGCTCTTTATGTAATAATTGGTACAACATATGGAGGAGATGGACAGGTTACATTCAATCTTCCTGATTTACGCAGCCGTGTTCCTGTTGGTACAGGTCAGGGTCCTGGGCTTCCTAATATTGATCTTGGGCAAATTGGCGGTACAGAAACAGTAACAATGACAATAAATCAAATGCCCTCACATAATCACGTTGCATCAGGATCTATTGCTTTTCCTGCTTACAATGCTCCCGGAGAATCAGGATCTCCTACAAATAATATTTTAGCAGGTCTAACTACCGCATATTCTACATTGCCGGCAGATAGCAAACTAAAAGCAGAAACCTCAGCTATTACACTTAGCAACACGGGCAACAACAACTCTTTCAGTATTATACAACCATACCTATCTACAAATTATATTATTTGCATGCAAGGTATTTTCCCAACTAGAAACTAATAAAAAACAAAATTATGGAAGGAACAATATCTGAAATTCGCCTCTTCGCTGGAAATTTTGCACCAAAATATTGGGCAACTTGTTCAGGACAAATTATGAATATCAGCACTAATCAGGCACTATTTAGCCTCTTGGGTACAACATATGGTGGCAATGGTGTTAATACTTTTGCATTACCTGATTACAGAGGCAGAATTCCGGCAGGTACAGGTGTTGCACAGGGAATTAATCAGTTCCCATTAGGTTCATTAATCGGTACCAATACTGTAACAGCAACAAGCTTAAATTTACCATCACATACACATGGAGCACAAGCTTCTTTTGCATTAAAATCATATTCAGACGGAGGTGGTACTGGTTCTCCAACCAATGCAAATTTAGCAGCACTAACAGGTCTTTATACAAATAAAGCAGCTGACAGCGCCCTTAGACCTACTATTCCTGTGATAACAGTAGCTCAAAACGGAAACAATCAACCCATAACAATTCAACAACCATACTTGGGTCTAAACTATGTAATATGTCTTCAAGGAATTTTTCCTTCAAGAAATTAACATCAATAACCCAATAGAAATTCTACTGGGTTATTTTGTTTTAAATTATCTATTAAATTGCTTATGAAAATAGCCTTACTCTTGCCCCGATCTGTCATATACCCTTCAATGTCTTTTGACATAATGGATGGCTTCAAATCTGCTTTAAAAAAAACAGGGGATATAGAAAAACATGAAATTGTAACTGCCAATATAGGCGTTGGCGGTAACAACAGAGAAATTTATACTTGCTGCGAAGAGTTACTATTAAATAGTACAGATATTATTGTAGCTTACATAAATCCTGTTACAGCTGAATTTATACAACCTTTATTCGAAAGCACTGATAAATTACTGATTGTATTAGATAGTGGATATCATTTTCAAAGCTTTGAAAAAAAATTGTCTAATGTATATTTTATTTCATTAGAAGGTAATTTATGCTCCCGTGCTATTGTTCGCAAAGCAATTGAAGAAGGTCAGAATAATTTTGCCTTTACCTGTTCATTTTATGATGCAGGTTATCGTCCGCCTTATACTTATTCTACAGCTTTAGAAGACAAAGGGGCCGCTATAAGCTATAATCATATTACACCTTTAAAACGCACCGAATTCGATTTGACCCCATTAGATGAATACATACAACAAAATAAAGATGTTTCAATATTAACCTCATTTTGCGGTGATATGGCAGAAGATTTTTTTAGAGAATCATCAAAACTAACAAATATTGCTTCATGTAAAACGTATGGAAGCGGTTTTACTGCCGAAGAATTATGGCTAAATAAAATACCATACCCAGGATATAATTGGAGTTGTGCCATTCCTTGGTCCTCAAATACCGACAATAAAGAAAATGAAGATTTTGTATTGACAATGAAAGGTATTAAAGAAAATAAAGCGAACATCTTCTCTCTTTTAGGATGGGAAGCCGCTTTGTTTATACAAAATTCAGATGGACAATCATTAGACAATCTTGTTATAAAATCTCCACGAGGAAAAGTTTATATGAACCCTTATACCGGTTATTCTGAAGCTCCTTTGTATTATGCAACGGTAACTAAAAATGAAGAAACAGGTAATTGTCTTTTAGAAGATGTAACTGAGGTAACCCGTTTAGAAGAAGAACGTAAACGCTTACAGCATCATATTCTGGCTGCTTTGGATATACCTTCAAATTCATGGTTTAATTCTTATGCCTGTTTAGAATCATGAATACTATAAGTGACATAGTGGTTTTGTGTAATAATCGAATGGCGTTTCCTGCCATACAAGCTTTGTATGGTCTTGGCAGATTACATACAATTGGAGTTCCAATCGGGAATGAAGATGTAAAAGCTTTTTGTGCTCATTTTTCTTCACAGACAGGTGTTAATTTAATATGGATTGAAAAATCTAAACTAAAAAATCAGCTACAGGAAATAATCAAAATCAGTAATGCAAAATACATTTTCACAATGACTTTTCCATGGAAAATACCTGAAGAAATTATAAAAGAGCATTCTAATTTGTTTTATAACTTTCACTATGGTCTTTTACCAGAAATGCGTGGAGCTGATCCTGTTTTTGAATCTATAAAAAAGCAAAAAAAAGAAACCGGGATTTCAGTTCATAGTATCGATAAAGATATTGATAAAGGAAAAATAATCTTAAAAAAAACATTTCCATTACATGCAGATCTAACTCATGGGATGGTGTGTACCAATTTATCTTATCTAGCTTCTCACATACTACCTGAACTATTAACGCTATTACATCTTAATGATGAAGGAATTACTCAGGATGAAACAAAAGCTCAATATTATAAAAAACCAACAATTACTGATGTCAGTATTCAATGGGAGAATCAGGACTCAAAATCTATTCAAGCCCTTGTTAATGCTTGTAATCCATGGAACAAAGGTGCATATACTCAATGGAATGGGTTAAATGTGCGTATTGTCGAAGTTTCACAAATTGATTCTTCGGCAATAAACTCAAAAACGCCCGGAACCATTTTAGAAATAAATGAAAATAACGGTTTAATAATACAATGTTATGATAACACCCAATTGCGCATAAACACAGTTTATACGGATGAAGGGTTTATGAGTGGGCATAAATTGCTCGCTTTTGGCATAAAAAACGGTGAACAATTTGCCTCTTTATAATTTAACTATATTAATTATGAAACATTTTTACTCTCAAATCAAGAATTTTATAAATATCGCTTTGTTTTTAGGGATATTTTTACAGAGTTACTTAGGTAATTCTCAAACGACTTTAGCTACAGGAGATATTGTCTTCAGCGGGTTTGATGCAACTGCTACTCCATCTGCATCAAATGCTGATTCTTACTCTTTTGTATTGCTTACTAACATTTCCGCCGGGACTGTAATTAGTTTTACTGACAGAGGATATGCAGGTGGTGGTAACTGGGCATCGCCAACAGCTACTACAGAAGGAGCTGTAACATGGACTTCAGGAACCGCTATTGCTGCAGGAACAGAAATAATGATAAAAGGCTTAAGTGCTTTTGTCTACAATCCTACTACCAGTACTTTAACTTCTAATGGAACTGTTGTAACGACAGAGTCAAATCTTTTATGGGGATTATCTTTATCAAATGTAGGTGATCAGATCATTGCTTTTCAAGGCGGTGCTGGTGTAGTGACTGGAGGAGCAGTAACCATAATAACAGGGCTTACTTATTATACGGGATGTGCTGCAACAATATCAACTTGGGATGTACCATCAGGATCATGTACAATTGGCACTAACTCTTCTGTTATACCTCCTGGACTTACTGGTGGTACAAATGCTTTTTTTACGGGAGGCACTAACCCTACTTCAGGTGTGTTTAATGGTACAGGTGCGCCATTTGCGAATGTCACTGCCATTAGAGCTGCCTTAACAAATCAGGCTAATTGGACACTTTCTTCGTCTGCATCAGGCTTTACGTTGCCTTCGGGATATAACTTTTTAGGCGTCTTACCAACAATAACAGGAAACCCACCTAACAGAACGATTTGCCCTGCTGGAAATACTACTTTTTCTGTAACTGCAACCAATGCATCTAGTTACAAATGGCAGGTTAATACCGGAAGCGGTTTTACCGATCTAGCAAACGGTGCTCCTTACTCTGGGGTAACTACTGCAACTTTAACAATCAGCGGAGCAACCACTAATATGAGTGGTTACACCTATCGATGTGTAGTTAGTGGAGCCGGATCTGTAAACTCAAATTCAGGGACATTAACAGTTCCTAATACAATCGTTACTACAACTGCACAAAGTAATGTTACTTGTAATGGCGGAAATAATGGTTCTGCCACAATATCTGCTTCAGGAGGTTTTACCCCATATACGTATTCATGGTCAGGTTCTGCAGGTTCAGCAGCAACTGCAACAAATCTTACTGCTGGAACTTATACTGTCACTGTTACAGATAACATTGGATGTCAAACAGCACATACTGTAACAATAACAGAACCTACATTAGCAGCTTCATCACCATCAATAACTACTCAGCCTGCTTCTTATGCAGCCTGTTCAGGATCAACTGCATCATTTTCTGTGGCTGCAACCAATACAGCAACTTACAAATGGCAAGTAGACAGTGGCTCCGGATATACTGATATTACCAATGGAGGAGTTAGTCCTAATTATTCAGGATCTAATACTTCAAATCTTGATATCAGTTCTATTACTTCTGGCATGAATGGCTATTCTTACAGAGTTGTACTTACAAGTTCATGCTCAAATACCATAGCATCAAATGGTTTGGCACAATTAAATGTAACTTCTCTACCTGTAGCAACAGCAACTCCTGCCTCTGCAACAATTTGCAGCGGAAGTTCACCAAATATTGCTTTAACATCGACTCCAACAGGCGCTACATTTTCGTGGACAGTAGTTACAACAAGTGGTACTGTTAATGGTGCTTCTGCGGGTTCTGGAACTTCAATTAACCAAACCCTTACAGGAAATGGTATAGTTACTTATACTGTAACACCTACCCTGAATAGCTGTCCTGGTACTCCTATAGCAATACCAATAACGGTAAATCCTCTTCCGGCCATAACAGCACAACCTTCAGCTTCTTCAATATGCGCAGGAGATAATACAACTTTTTCTGTAACTGCTTCTAATGCTACTGGCTATCAATGGCAGGTAGATCAGGGGGCTGGCTTTTCTAATATTTCAAATGGAGCACCTTATTCAGGAGCTACTACAGCTACACTTAGTATAACAGGAGCTTCTGCGGGATTAAATGGATATGCATACAGAGTAGTTGTTACAGGTACATGTACACCTAATGCAGTTTCAAATGCTGCAGTACTTACAATTAATTCTGCACCAAGTATTACAGCACAACCCTCTCCAAGTACAATATGTGCAGGAGCGAATACTACTTTTACTGCTACAGCTTCTGGGTCTACCGGATATCAATGGCAAGTAGATCAGGGAGCTGGTTTTTCTAATATTTCAAATGGAGCACCTTATTCAGGAGCTACTACAGCTACACTTACTATAACAGGAGCAACCATGGGATTAAATGGATATGTATACAGAGTTATTGCTACTGGTATATGCACACCTGCAGCTACCTCAAACGCTGCAACACTAACCATAAATTCTGCTCCAACTATTACAACACAACCTGCTAACACTACTACTTGTTTAGGTTCAAATGCAAGTTTTACCGTTGTTGCCGCCAATGCTACCGGATATCAATGGCAGGTAAATCAAGGTGCTGGTTTCTTTAATATTCCAAACATTGCCCCTTACTCGGGATCAACTACAGCAACACTTACTATAACAGGTGTTACTGCTGGTATGAATGGATATGTTTACCGAGTTGTAACGACAGGCTTATGTACACCGGCAGCTACATCCTCTGCCAGAATACTAACAATACCGATTATTATTGCAGGAGCATCACAAACTAATATAGCTTGTAATGGTGGTGCAAATGGAGTTGCAACAGTTACGCCAACCGGAGGTACTGCACCATATACTTATCTTTGGTCTAATAATGCAACTTCGTCAACTATTACTGGTCTTACAGCAGGAAGCTATAGCGTAACTATTAAAGACGCTAATCTATGCGAAAAAATACAAAACTTTACAATAACAGAGCCACCAGCTTTAACTGCTACGCAGGGAACAATAAATAATGTAAGCTGTAATGGCGGTACAAACGGAACTGCTACTGTAAATGTAACAGGAGGAACTGGTGCAGGAACTTACACTTATTCATGGGCTCCATCTGTAGGCTCTACTGCTACTGTTACAGGGTTAGCTGCAGGAACATATGAAGTTACTGTTACAGATGCAAATTCTTGTACAACTACGCAGACTTTTGTTATTACACAACCACCAGCATTTTCTATAACACCTTCTCAAACGAACATTTTATGTAATGGCGCAGCAACCGGATCTGCAAGTGTTGTTGTAACGGGAGGAACAGGTAATTACAGCTATTCATGGAGTCCTGTGGCAAGTTCAGGTGCAACAGCATCAGGATTAACCGCAGGGACTTATACTGTAACCATTAAAGACGATAATTTATGTCAGGCTACTCAAACATTTACCATAACAGAACCAACTGCCCTGACAGCAACTCAAGGTTCAATTACCAACATAAGCTGTCATGGAGACGCAACCGGTTCTGCTACTGTAAATGTAACCGGTGGAACCAGTGCAACTGGTGAATACCACTATTCCTGGGCACCTTCTGGAGGAATTGGAGCTACGGCTACCGGATTAATAGCAGGAGCCTATATTGTAACTATTACAGATGATAACTCCTGTACTACTACACAAAATTTCAATATAACTGAGCCTGCATCAGCTTTATCTGCAACAACTGCAAGCATTCCTGTAAGTTGTTTTGGAGGAAGTAATGGTTCTGCAAGTGTAACAGTATCAGGAGGTACTTCTCTTTATACTTATCAATGGGCACCTCTTGGTGGTACAACTGCTACAATAACAGGCAGACCAGCCGGAGATTATACTTGTACCATTACAGATGCCAATGGATGTAAACTCATAAAAAATATTACTATTGATACACCTACAGTATTATCGGCTACTTCTACTAAAACAGATGTTTCCTGTAATGGCGGAGGTAACGGATCTGCAACAGTAACCGTAACTGGAGGAACTGGTGATTATCATTATTCCTGGTCTCCAAGAGGCGGACATGCGGCAACAGCAACCGGACTTATTGCTGATACTTATACAGTAACGATTACAGATGATAATAATTGTTCTGTAACACAGAGCATTATAATAGATCAGCCTGCAGCTCTTGCGGCTACACAATCACAAACAGATGTGCTTTGTAATGGCAGTGCCACCGGTACCGCAACTGTTACAGTAACTGGCGGAACACCAAATTATTCTTATACATGGTCACCTTCTGTAGGAAATCAGGCTACAGTTACTGGATTGACTGCAGGAACATACACTTGTAGAATAACTGATGGTAAAGGATGTATAATTGACAAAACATTTACTATTACAGAGCCTAGTATTCTAGCAGCAACTCAAAGTCAGATCAATGCAACTTGTTCAACAGGTGGCCAGGCAGCAGTAAATGTTACTGGTGGTGCCGCACCATACACGTATTCATGGACACCATCTGGAGCAACTACTGCAGTTGCAACCGGATTAACAGCAGGAACACATACTGTTTTAATTGAAGATGCAAATGGATGTAAATTAACAAAAACCTTTACTATTGTTACTACAAATACATTAACAGCTACTCAGTCTCAAACTAATGTTTTGTGTAATGGATCAAATACAGGCTCGGCAACAGTAGTTCCATCAGGAGCTCCAGGTCCTTTTACCTACGTATGGTCACCTTCAGTAGGAAATTCTGCAACAGTAAATAATCTTACTGCAGGTAATTATGCTGTAACAATAACATCTGCAAATGGTTGTTCTATTATAAAAAACTTTACCATTACAGAACCTAATGCCTTAACGGTTACGCCATCGCAAACAAATATAGCATGCAATGGAGGAGTTACAGGCTCAGCTACTGTAAATGTAACAGGAGGAACAGGTCTTTATACTTATAATTGGACACCAATGGTTGGTACAGCTGCTACAGCTTCAGGCTTAGCTGCCGGAACTTATGTTGTAACAATTAAAGATGCTAACTTATGTCAAACAACTCAAAGTTTTACTATTACGCAACCTGCTGCGATTGTAGCTACTATATCTCAAACAAATGTTTCTTGTAATGGAGGTTCAAACGGATCTGCTACTGTAAATGTAACAGGAGGAACTGGTGATTATAACTATACATGGTCTCCAACAGGTGGATATGCTGCTACAGCTTCAGGTCTTGCTCCGGGAACTTATACGGTAACGATTACAGATGACAATTCATGTACTGCAACGCAAAGCGTTACAATAACAGAACCTGCAGTACTTGCCGCCACTATTTCAAAAACGGATGTTTCCTGTAATGGTGCCAATGACGGAACAGCTTCTGTAACTGTAACGGGCGGAACTGGTGCTTACACCTATTCCTGGTTACCTTCTGGCCAAACTGCAGCTACAGCTTCAGGTCTTGCTCCGGGAACTTATACGGTAACAGCTACAGATGCAAACGGATGTTTCTTAACTCAAGCTGTTACGATCAACACGACTCCGGATATAACTGCTCCTGTACCAAATGTTGCAGCTCTTCCTGACATTACGAACTATTGTGCGGTTTTGGCTTCACAAATTCCAATTCCAACAGCAACTGATAATTGTGTAGGAACTGTAAATGGAACCACAACTGATCCTTTAAGCTATAGTAATGTTGGTACTTATACCATTACATGGAAATATGTAGATGCAAGTGGAAATAGTACTACACAGCCACAAACCGTAAAAGTACTAAGCTCTCCGCTAAATGCAGTAACATTTAGTGATGCCGAATTTACTTATGATGGAAATGCGCACTCTCTTCTGGTTGCCAATCTTCCAACAGGTGCTATTGTGTCTTATTCTGCTAATAATGGATCTGTAAACGCCGGAACCTATGTAATCACTGCAACAGTAACACCTTCTGCGAGTACGCCTAACTGTTCTCCGGTAGTACTTACAGCAAATCTGGTTATCAAAAAAGCCGTGCAGCAAATAACATTTAATCCAATTGCAACAAAAACACTTGGGGCAAATAACAGTTTTAACTTAACAGCAACTTCAAATTCGAATCTGCCGGTAACTTATACTTTTACCTATACCTCAGCTTTAACACCGGCAACAGTTTCAGCAACTGGCGCGGTTACCATGTTAAGATCAGGTCAGCTAATAATTACGGCTCATCAGACTGGAAACGGTAATTATCTTCCTGCAGCAGATGTTTCTCAAGTGTTAGTAATCCTAAACAATAATATTGATGTTAAGAGAATTACGCTTGGAAGTAAAGTTTTTGATAATCCTGGAAAAACAATTTACTATTTGTTATCATGTGGCGAAACCAATCCAAATGTTTCGATTTTAAACGAATCAAATGCAACTATAACGCCATCTGCTAATTTTACGATCCAAACTCCTAAAGCGGGAATTTATACCCAAAATGCGACTATCACATCACAAGATGGAAGTACATCTGCAGTTTATTCTATTACAGTCGAAAAACCTTTTGGATTCTTTGATATTGTGCACCAAAAATTCAACAATGTATTGATTGTGAATAATAATCCACAAACAAATGGCGGTTATGAATTTGTTTCGTACCAATGGTTTAAAAACGGACAATTGATAGGAACTGGTCAATACTACTCTGCAGGAGAAAGTCTTAATACTAAATTAGATCCTACTGCAGATTATAGTGTAAAAATGACCACTAAAGATGGAAAGGTATTACAAACTTGTACTTCGAAAATTACGTTCACTAAAAAACTGGAAGCAAAACTTTATCCTAATCCAATCGAAACCGGAAAAGTTATCACTATTGAGGCTGACTTCCCTGAAGAAGAATTGCAAAATATGCATATAAGCCTTTATTCTGCCACAGGTCAGTTAGTTAAAACGGTACAATCATCTTCAGTGAAAACTGAAATACAATTACCACCAACAACAGAAAGTAGTATGTACCTGGTAGTTCTTGAAACTCCTAATGTCAAAAAATCTTTCAAAGTAATTGTAAAATAAATTAAATCCTGCCAGTACCATATCAAAATGGTACTGGCATAATATAACTTAAGATGAAAAAATATACAACATCACTCGCTATAATTACTGCACTTTTCGCTGCATGTTTTAACAGTTTTGGTCAGGATAAAAAACATGAATTTTCTATTTCTGTAGGCGGTCCGTTTTCATTTGTAAAATCTGTTTCTGCCGGAGAAACAGTTCCCGGAAATGGTATCAATGCTGGAATTCGTTATGCTTATTATTTAAACGAAGGACTTAGTCTGGGAATTGGTGTAGAATATCAAACCTACAAAACTGATTTGAAATATGGATTTATTGGAGGACAATACAACAGTGTTGATGCTGAAAATGAAGCATTTCAATTTAGATATAAAGCCACAAATTTAAGAGAAGAGCAAAAATTAGGATATATTAATGTTCCTGTCGGCATTCAATTCGAAACTCCCGGCACAACAAAATTGTATTTGGCAGTTGGAGCAAAAATAGGCTTCGCTTCAAGCGGAAGTTATGAGTCATCGATAGGAAATCTTACTACAAGTGGTTACTATCCGCAATACAATGTCGAATTGTTTAATCCTGCATTTGCCGGTTTTGGAAGTGCTAATGATGTAAGAACATCTAAACAGGATCTTAATACTAAAACCTCCTATTCTGCTACTTTTGAAACTGGTTTGAAACAACAAATCGGAAATAAAAACTCAATTTACATTGGCGTTTATTTAGATTATGGTCTGAATAACATCTATGATAAAAATGAAAACAAAAATTTAGTACAATACAATCCTGAACTTCCGGTACAATTTACATACAATAGTGTATTTGATTCAGGTGTGGCAAGAGACATGAGATTAGTTTCTTACGGATTAAAGTTAAGAATAGCAATGCATTAGCATCAAAAAAATCAAAATATTTAATGGTAATCTTAACAATTCTAAAAGCCTGAGAATAATTATTCTCAGGCTTTTTTTATACAAAAATCTTAAAATAGGCCAAAATATTTTACTGATCGAAAATCTAATCACTTCACCATCTTTTTTAGATAATGTATTACTTTTACAATATTACAATCTGGTAGTTTATGTCTAAAAATTCAACAAACAATCCCGTTAAATTACCGTTTTCTTATTATCTAAATCAGGATGTACTTTTTCTGGCCAAAGATCTTTTAGGAAAGGTACTTTTTACTCAAATAGATGGAAAAATAACTGCAGGTATAATTGTAGAAACCGAAGCTTATTTTGGCGTACAGGATAAAGCGTCTCATGCTTACGGCGGCCGACGAACTGACCGAACTGAAACATTATACAGCGAAGGTGGCATTTCGTATGTTTATTTATGCTACGGCATTCACAATCTTTTTAATGTGGTGAGTTCTGTTGATGGCGAACCGCATGCTATTTTGATCAGAGCGGTTGAACCCTTGATAGGAAAAGACATAATGGAATTAAGACGAAATATGCCTGTTACAAAAGGAGCCATTTCTGCCGGTCCGGGTTCTGCGGCCAAAGCATTAGGAATCAATCGCAACTTTAATCAAAAAGATTTAACCGGAGAAGAAATCTGGATTGAAGATCATGACATTAAATATAAACCCGATGAGGTTGCCGCAACGCCAAGAGTTGGTGTAGCATATGCGCAGGAAGACGCACTTTTGCCCTGGCGATTTTTTATCAAAAACAACAAATATGTAAGCAAGCCAAATAAAGTTTAAATTCTAATTTATATAATAAAAATAATGCCTGCACAATTAACCGATATTATAGACCACAACTTAAAAGTTCTTTTTTGCGGAATTAATCCTGGCTTAAAATCTGCATTAGATGGTCATCATTTTTCAGGAAGAAGCAATCGCTTCTGGAAAGTCTTGCATCAGTCAGGGTTTACTCCCGAACAAATCAAACCAGAAAATGACATCACAATTCTGAAATCAGGTTTAGGATTAACAACTGCTGTTGCAAGAGCTACCGCGCGTGCAGACGAGCTTTCAAAAGAAGAATTTAAAGAATCTGTTGAGATTTTTAAAACCAAAACAGAACAATACCAGCCTCAATATATAGCCTTTTTGGGTAAACCTGCTTACATCGCTTTTTCAGGCAAAAAACAAATTTTATGGGGATTACAGCCTGGCGATTTTTGTGGCGCTAAGGTTTGGATTCTACCCAATCCGAGTGGTTTAAATCGTGGGTTTAGTCTGGATGATTTAGTTCGTCATTACAGTGAATTATATCAGGCGATATCGAAAATCAGTTAAATTTTAAAACTGTTTTACCCCAATACAACAAATTAGCTGTGACTTCAAAAAAAGATCATCCCCTTTCCAGGGAATAATCATTCTATATAAAAACTGCTTTAAATTCAAAAACAGGTATTTATACTTAACTGTTTTTCAGATACTTAATATAATTTTACAGCTAATAAATTCGAATTTACTTACTTTAAAAAGGAAGCAAAAACATTTTATAATCTTTAAAACATCACTTTCATTTTTATAGATATCAAAGGTTTTTAATACTGTTTTACAGTTCTTTCCTTCTTCTCTCAAATCAATTCATAACCCTAATATTCAAATCATGTCAAATTTTACAACATTTTACGAAGAGCATTTTATTAGAGAATTAGATAATCAAAAGAAACTAACAAAGAATCAGGAAACTGATATCAAATTAGCCACTTTTGCTAACCGTGTTGGCCGTATGGCTGACAGTGGTGCCGGAATTACGGTTTTAGATCTTGAACGTTACATGGGGCGTAATGATCTTTTACGATTTAATTATTTGTCACGCGGAATGCAGGCTGGAAAAGCAGTTTGCCGAATTTACGTTGCAGACAAATTTGGTGGTGGTTCCTGGGGTACAGGATTCTTAATTACACCCAATCTTATTATAACCAACAATCATGTTATACCCGATTCTGAAAGTGCTACCCGGTCTTTTGCAGAATTTGGCTATGAGGCCGATAATAATGGTCTTGTTCAACAAGGAAAACGCTTTAAAATACAACCCGAAAAAACTTTTGTAACCAGTATTGCAAACGAACTTGATATTACCATTCTTGGAATATCTGATATTGCTGATGATGGTATTACCAATATTGCAGATTATGGTTTTCTGCGAATGAACCCTGCACTGCATAAAGTCGAAGAATTAGAATTTGTATCTATAATCCAGCATCCCGGCGGCGACGAAAAATACATTTCGATCAGAGAAAATAAGGTTATTAAAATTGGTGACGAAAATCCTGAAAAAGATATTAAAATATGGTATGAATGTGATACTGCAAAAGGATCATCTGGAGCTGCAGTTTTTAATGATCAATGGCAGGTTGTGGCGCTACATCACAGCAGTGTAGCAGACAGTAGAAACAACAACGGTACAATTGAAGTAAAACTGGCTTCAGGCGAATGGATTCCAAAAAACAACGAAGACAATTATGAAGAGAATCTTTGTTACATAGCCAATGAAGGTATTCGCACAAGCAGAATTGTTGCTTACATAAAAAACTACATTGGATTACCCGAAAACCAGACTACTAATTTGTCTTTTTTACAAGAGTTTCTTGATGATGTTTTGGGAGTAAAATCGATCACAACTTCTAACACAAAGGAAAGCATCGCTAGCACGGTTGCCACTACACCTTCAACATCGGCTTCGTTCACTGAAACATATAAAGACAAATCAAAAAACATTTGGCCTGTTGAGCATTATATTGGCCGCAAAGGTTATCAGGATGATTTTCTAGGAATAAATATTCCGCTTCCCGAAGTCACTTCCGGGGCATTAAAATATGGAGCCATTACACACGTACAGGGAACTCTTGACAACATTTTAAGGTATCAGCATTTTTCTGTGATCCACAATTCAAAACGAAAAATAGCTTTTGTAACTGCGGTAAACATCGACGGAAGCAGCTGGAAAAATATAACACGCGGAGTTGACAAATGGTATTATGATTCCCGAATTCCTCTGGATGTACAATTGGGCGAAGAAATGTATTCGAACGAACCTTCTCCTGACGGAAGTAAAAAAGGCTGGTTTGATCGCGGACATTTAGTCAGAAGGCAAGATCCGGATTGGGGTACAAACGATGAGGCATTATTGGCAGATGAAGATACTTTTCATTGGGCTAATTGCTCGCCGCAATACTGGTTCTTTAATCAAAAACAGGAACTTTGGCAGGGATTAGAAAATTATATTTTATACAATACAGATAAAGATGATCTAAAAGCATCTGTATTTTCAGGGCCGGTTTTTGATGAAAATGATGAAGTACACAGAGGCGTACAAATTCCGCAATATTTCTTTAAAATAGTTGCTGTAATTGATAGTACCGGAAAACTTTTTAGCAGTGCCTATGTGGTATCTCAAAAAAAATGGGCAAAAGACATTCCGTTTGAAGTACTGCCAATAGGAGATCACAATAATTTTCAAACTACCATTGCAAAAGTAGAACAAATGACCGGCCTGCGATTTCCTGATACCCTGAGAGAGGCCGATGTGCGAAAAGATAAAGGCGATGTTGGCTTAAGATCTCTGGCAGATGTAGCAATACCAAGAAGAAAATAGTTCATTTGATAATCTCTTAAAACCACAAAAAATGGCAGGTTACTTATACTAACCTGCCATTTCTGATCTATAATTTTACAACTTTATTCAGTCATTAGCTCTACTACATTTTCATAATTCAGTAAATCTCTGTTGTTTTCATCATAAAGAAGCTGCCATTTAAAATCCGGAATCAAAATTTTGGTAGTAGCCTGCTCATTCCATCTCACTTCAAAACCATTCTTCTTTAATATTTGTGCTACTTTTTTACCAACAGCAATTGTAACATCGTCATTCAAATTATTAATTTTCTGAAAAGCGATGTACAAACTCGGATCTTCTGTTATCACAGCTCTCGACAAATCCTGTTCGTGATAAAAACAATATCCTGCCGATGCTTTTTTTCTGTCATTCAGCTCTTCTTCAACCTGTACGACTTCATATTCTCCGTCGCTTGTAGTATATCCGGCATTGTGCAAGGCGATGATATTCTCTTTGCACAATTCGTTAAATGCTGTTATTAATCTTTCTGTATCAGTAGGTTTACTCCATTTTTCGCTTTCGCTTAATACCTTTTGATATTCATTAACAATGAGATCATTTGCCCATTGTTCTGAAATTTCATCTTCAAATTCGTTGTCTTCAATTTCTTCCAGTATGTTTTCTTTAATTTCATCAAGCGATAAAAATCCCATTCTTACCTGATTAAATATAGATTCAAATATAAATTCTTCGTTTTCTGTCATTTTATTTCCCTTCTCCATTTATTTATTTTTCAAGTACCGGAATAATATGTTCCCAATTCAGCTCTTTGGCAAAATCTAAAGGCGTCTTACCATTTTTAGTTTTCGCTTCCTTATCAATACCCAAATCCAGTAAAACTTCGACTAAGGTTACATTACAGGCAATGGTTTCTCTGTGCAGAAAATTATATCCCAAATCATCGCTTAATAATTCTTTTGGGTTTTGCTTTAAAAAATCGATTAAACTGTCCTTCATATTAATACTCATCGGATGTTCGATTAAACTCTCCGGATTTTCGTCCTGCTTGTAAACCACCCTGATATTGTTACAATCATCAAAATCCAGTCCCCAGGCCGCATCATGATCTGCCCTTTCCTGATCGCTCATTTCAGAACGCAAAGCCTGAATGGTAAAACCTCCGTATGTTTTTCCTTCAGACGCAAACAACCAGTCACTAATCTGACTTAGCGGAATTTCTACCTGATCACCATTTTCAATATTCGTGAGCTCATTTGGTGTATTAATCAAAATCCCTTTGATTGTTTCTCCGTCAAACTCAATATCGTTAATCCACATGTGTTCAATTGCTGTTTCATCTTCAAACTCCTGCGAAAATGCCACTTTTAAACATGCTACATCCAAACCCGGAACTATACGTCGGTATTCCCAGGATAATTCTCTCCAAAAATATTTAAATGTTTTTTGTGCTCTTTCAAAAGCTTCCATCATTTTCGGACTGTCTCCTTTTGCAAAATAGATTTTATTATCTGCCATTTACTTTATTTTTAATTCTACGTTTATTCTAATTTTTATTTTTACCAATCCTTGATTTTGCTTCAAATTGTCATTAACAATGATAAGGATTATTTACAATCTGGCGAAGTTCAAATTAGTATTTGTAAGTTTTTATTTGGCAATCAGATTTGTGTATTCAATATCTGAAACAAAAACCATAACAGGACTTATCAATGCTAACGTATAATTTATACTAATCTTGTAATGCAAATCTTCTTTTTCTGTAAATCTTTTGCATTTAAAAGTAACTGATAGTAAAACGTTCTAAAATCCGGCAACAGAAATAAAAAGAATTGAAGTGCCAAATTGACGGTTTACAGATGCCGATGATATTGCTAAGATGGTTACCGAAGTACTTTTGAACGATAGACAAAACAGAAAAACCTATGAATCTGGTGTCATTTCTAAGAAATACTAAAAAGACATATCAAAACGTGAACGTTCTACTACATCAACATCCAAGACATTATAAAGTGTTTTTAGAAGCAAATACTTAAACATACGCACTGGGCTTTCTGCTGTGCGGTCATTAGTGATACAATATTTATTTAACAACTCATCGTAGATGAATGAAAAGTCTATGAGTTCTTTGATTTTCTAAGGAGATTATCCTGAGAACCAATTAAATCATATAATGAAGAGCAGGGACTAAATTGAATTTGTTGCTATTGAATTAACATCTAAAAAGTCTTATGATCAAACTGAAAAAATACAAAAAAAAAGGAGCGGAAAACTTTTAGCTTCTGCTCCTTTTAATTAACCATTTATTCGTAAAAAGACTTTTTCAGTGACCTCCTATAAAGGACAAGCTTTTTTAATTTGCAAAAAATATCGCATTAATGCTGTATAGCCTCTACAGATGATTGTTTAGAAGATTCTTTCGATTTCACCAGCTGATTTACTCTCCAGATTAAAAACACTGATAAAAGTGTAATTACGGCAATAACATATCCTAAAACATCATAGTTTTCCAGCGGAGCCGATTTTGTTTTTTGATGTACAATATACCCGGCGAAAACAGCTCCAATTCCGCCTGCAATTTGCTGTAATGAAGACGAAATCGACATATATGCTCCACGGTCTTTCATTTCAGGAATAGCCGTATTTAAGGTTGTGGCCGGAATCATACGGCTCATAATTCCCATAAACAAAATCATATTGATAACTACGATTTCCCATAGCGGAATTGGATTTAAGTTCGTATAAAATATGATCATGACAATCGAAATAAGAGATCCTGCGGCAAATAATTTAAACTTGCTTACTCTATCACTCAGTTTTCCAACTAATGGCATAATAAATAAAACCGAAAGTCCCGTAAAGAAAAATACCATTGGCAATTCAAGCTGACTGATATGAATATTATTGACTAAAAAGGCACTTCCGAAAGGCTGTAACATAAAACCCCCAACCGAAAGAAATGCAATAGAAGCAAAACCAATCTGATATTGTTTATTGCTCAAAGTATGCCAAAGATGCAAAAACGGGCTTTTGTCTAATTGCAATGCCAGGTGTTTGTTAATCGCTTCCATTTGCGTTATGATCGCAATAAGGATCAAAACTCCCAAAGCGGCAATCATTAAAAATGAAGAATGCCATCCCCAGTTATTGGCGCAATATAACCCAATTGGAATTCCCAGAATCTGACTTGTAGCATAAGCCATTTGTATAAAACCCATAACACGTCCTCTTTGATGAATGACAAATAAATCGGTTACAATAGCCAAAGAGACAGAACCAATAACGCCGCCAAAAAGTCCGGTAACAATTCTGGCCAAAAGCAACATCGTGTAACTTGTAGAAAGGGCGCAAAAAACAGTACCGATAATAAATCCTGTATAAAAGAAAATAAGAAGTTTTTTTCGGTCAAATTTATCGGCAAAACCTGCTGCCAGCAATCCTGAAATTCCGGCACTAAAGGCATAAGCTGAAACTGCAAAACCAAAGTTTGCCGTTGTCATATTAAGTGTTTTCATTAAAATATCTCCCAGCGGAGAAATAACCATAAAATCAAGTATTACAGTAAATTGTAAAAGTGCCAGAATGGCAATAATGATAATTTGGCGTGAAGTAAAAGCGGGACTTTCCCCAGTAGTTTTTTCCATATAAATGGTTGTTATTTTGATTAAGATAAATTTTTCGGATGCAATACGCAAGTAAAAAGCTTAACACATCCTGTAAATTAAGACAATTCCTGACACTCATGACCAAATGCTGTGATCATAGTAATAATACTTTCAGGTTTCAGTACATCAGATACTATTCGCAGTACACAATCTACATCTTCGTGATCGATACTCCATTCGGTTATATCTGAATGACTATTTAAAGTCTTGTGCAGTTCGCAAGACGGATCTGCATTTTTAATATTGGTTTTAAAAACATGTATTGTATTTAAATCTGTTTCCATAATTTTTCATGGTTTTAAAGCTTTAATCGTTGCCTTAAAAGCTTCTTGCATCATTTCTCTGGTAAGTTTAAATGGCTTCCCTCCCATACTCTTACCCTCAGTATGGAGGTTTAACAAAGTATATAACGGCCCATATGCCACAGCCCAGAATACTTCAAATGTCATGGGGATGAGTTCTTTATTACGCAGTCCGTTTTCGATAAACTCCTTCATAATCATTCTAAAATCTGCAAACTCTTTAATAGAATCCAGAATGACTTCTCCGTGAGGTGAATGTTTGATAATTTCAAAAAAAGCAACTTCTTTAGGATATTTCATTGTAAAGGCTGCCCGATTCTCCCATTGTTTCCACAGCCCTTCTTCAAATGACATTTTCGGTGAAAAGTCTTTTACTGTACCTGTAAAAAACTTAAGTGCTATCGCCGCTCCTATTTTTTGTATTAAATCATCTTTGTCTTTGTAATAAATGTATAGAGTACCAACAGAAATAGAACAGGCTTTTGCTAATTTATTCATGCTAAAACCCTGAAATCCGTCTTGCACAATTTGATCAATTGCAGTCGCAATTACCAGTTTCTCTTTGTCTGTATCTCTTATTCTCATGCCATTTTTTGACAAAGATAAAATAATAAATGAATGAATATTCTTTTATTTAATTATTTTACCTCTACAAAACCGTTATTTAACATTAGAAGCAACATCAAAAGGCATCATACAATCCTTTTTTAAATAACAGATTAAAGATTTTTTAAGTTTAATTATGATACAAATTAAAAATCAGCAATTGCCTGAGCAGCAACAAAAACCTATAAAAACTACTTTTACAACAAATTAAAATCGCAATTTTCTAACAACATTCTTGTTTTTAATAATGATATTGATAGTTTTGCGTTTCATAAATGAACCCCAAATTTTACCTACAAATACCTATGAAAAAAAAACTTTCTTATTTTATCCCCTTTGTGCTTATTGTAAGCCTGATTGTGAGTTGCAGCGACGACGACCCGAAAGGAGATAGCTACCAGGCCAATTATCTGCCTGCTATTGATGCGACAAATTTACCTGTCGGAAATCGTCCGATGACCATGTTTGAAGACGCCGAAAGCTCGTCCAAAATGTATGACAATAAAGACCGTTGGTTTCGGGTGAATCAGCCCATGCAAATCATCCAAAAAGGAAAAGACTCCGTACAAGTTTCTCTTTATTCTCCGGTGGGTCTTAGCGATGTAAAAGTTTATGCCAAAATAGCCAACTACGATAAACGATTTTTAATTTATGCGTTTTCTAAAGTTCCGGCTTTTCATCGTTCTTTTCATCAAATCCCTTTAGTAGAAGGAAAACATGATTATCAGTTAGAAAACGGAAAAACGGTTACGATTGATAAAATAGACGGTTTTTCTTCGGGCGCAATCGAATTTTCGGTAGAATCAACAGATCCGTTATTTGCCAAATTCAAGAAAATCAAGTCGGCCAGACTGGTTCAATTTAGTGACCAATACCATAAAAATGAATATGGTAAATATTTGCCTATGAATCCTGTTTTGGCCAAAGAAGCCATCACGATGATTATTAATTTCTCGTATGCGATAAGTCATCCTTTGTATTACGATACTTTTATGAACTTTGACCGCTATAAAAAAGAACAGGCAGCAGGAACGGAAGTAAATGGAGCTTTAAACTGGCACGGAAACGCCGAAGACAAAAACGGAGTTTATGATTATCTGACCAAAGCCCAAATCGAACAAGCCTATAATACTTACATCGACAGCAGAACTTTGAACATGGCGATGGTTGGAGGAGATTCTGCCTGGGGAGGTGGTCCTTTGGCTTCGCAATGGGAATCTGGTTATGTAACCGGACACTGGCTTGGAGAAATGTCGGTTTGGTCACACGAATATTCACATCATAGTGGTTATAGCCATACTAGTAATTTGGCCAATAGTGGCGAAGGTGGCGGTCAGCAGGAAATGTTAACAGATTTTTACCAATACCTGATTTCTTTAAATGATCTTCCTTTTACTGATCCGGATATTTTAAAAGGATATTCAAAAACTGGATATTTAACAGGCACTTACAAAAAACCGGTCTTTAAAATTAATCCAAAAAATCCATTTTTATTAAAGTATAAAGGAGAAGGAAAATGGAACTAACCTACAAAACGATCATGAACAAAATACCTTTTTTGCTACTATTACTTTGTCTGTTTACCAATTGCAGCAAAGATTCGGCAAACGCAGAACCTACCACTTATAATTATTACTATCCAACTGAGGAGGCATCGATAACCGCCTCTCAGATTGGAAACGGAACCGGAACTTTAGATCCTAAAGGAATCGCAATTGCCAACGAAAAATTATACGTAGCAAATGGCAATGTACTCGAAATATTTAACGCGGTCACTCTGGCGCACATTAAAACCATTACCGAATATAAAAAAGGAACCACAACAATCCCTTTGACCGAAATTACTTCTGTTGCTGTTGATAAGGGACGAATTTACATTGGAAGCCGCGAGTCCAGACTTTTTGTAATCGATGAAGCTACAAATACCGGAATTAGCACTGTTGGAAATGGTCAGTGGTGGCAAACTTTTGTACATGTTTTTGGCGTTGTGGTAAGAGACGGATTAATTTTCGTAAAAGAAAAAGAAACTTCGATTAAGGTTTTTGAAACCTCCCAAATCACCGAAACCAGTGACTGGAATTTAAAACCTATTGCCAAACTGAATACTTTAAACGGTTTTGATCAGTTGTATTCGCTTGATGTAGATGCCGGAAATTTAGTTGTTGCCGGAAGAGATGCCAAAAGTTATTTGTATTACAATATTGATGCTATCAAAGCCAATGCTGCAAAGTCACTTACCGAACCTATAACTCCTGTTACAGCAACTTTGGATGCAAAACCTATTGCGGTTAGTTTTACTAAAGATTGGGCTGTAACATCAGAAAATGTAGGAAGTACAAATTACTTACGCCTTTATCCTAAACCGGATTTCATGAACCGCAACTTTACCCCAAGTGTAAATGCATCTGATGTTTTAGGGCAAAATCCGTTTGGAAGCATTGTTGGCGTAGCACAACTAAACGATCGTTTGTTTTTATCTGATAACACCAATAAAAAGATCAGAGTTTTAAAACTGAACAAATCTACGATTGCAGAACAGGATTAGTTTTTTTAAACCATATAAGTTATATAAGGATTTTTAAGTTTTTAATAACTTCAAAATCAGCAAACATAAAAGTTCTAAAGATCAAACTTTAGAGCTTTTTTTATGAACTCATCATCAACTTGTCAGACTGAACGGAGTCGAAGTCTTCTGCCATAAAATCCACTCTAAAAACAAACACATAGAAACATAGGTTTTATAGCTAAAAAGAAGTGCAAAAAAGAAACACGTTTCTTTTACATAAACAATTACTGACTTTAAAATAAACGAAATGCGTTTTTTAATTTTAAAAACTATGTTCCAATGTGTTTAAAAAACTTTATTCTATAAAAAAACTCCTGTTCAAGAATGAACAAGAGCTTTCAAAACAAACTAATTTCTATTTTTAATTACAATTTTTCTTTAAGCTAAACCACGTGTTAACCAGCCTCTTTTATTGGCTGTAACAATGGCATAAGGTGTGATCCAGAATAAACTAAAAGTATAAAAAACACTATACGAATACGCCCAAAGCGAATCTGCAAAGTTGTATCTTTTAGCATAAAATAAAACCGGAAAACTCGATACTATTAAAATTCCCAAAAGTGTAGAACTTAAAAACAATAACGGATGCATCGCAATAAAAAAGAACATAAAAAGCATAAACGGATACGCCATAATGATTCTTAATGCCTGGTTTAACCATAAAAGCCTGGCCCCAAATTTTGATTCTTTTCTAAAATCAGTAAAAACATATTTTGCCATGGCGATGTTCTCCCGCACATTACTTCTGCTCCATCTGATGAACATTTTATACAATCCTGTATATTCTTCAGGAACGTTTGTTAATACATAAGCATTTCTCTGAAACAAAACATGTTGACCTTGTTTCAAAATCATATTGGTCATCGCACGATCTTCTCCAATGTCAGACGGCTGCCCCATAAAAGTTTGGTTGATCCATTCGTCCAGACAGGCAAAAACCGAAGTTTTTCTATAAGCTGCCGCGGCTCCGGGAGTACAAAGCACAGAACCCAATTTACTTTCGGCAGAACGCATGAATTCAAAACTCATCACAAAACTTACATTCAGCATTTTGGGCAATATCGCTTTTTTACTGTTCAATACATGAACGTTTCCTGCTACTGCTCCACATTTTTCATCGACCACAAACGGACTTACTAAATTGCGTAACGTATCTTTTTTTACGATTGAATCACTATCTACCGTTACAAAAATTTCTCCCGTTCCCAGTTCGAATCCACGGTACAAAGCGTGACGTTTTCCTGCGTTTTGAGGTTGTTGAAAAATCGTTAAACGATCTCCTAATTTTATTTTGGCTTGTTGCATCCAGTACCATGTATCATCTTTACTTCCGTCATCAACAGCTAAAATTTCTAATTTATGAGCAGGAAAATCACTTTCAGCCAAACTCATTAAAGTATCCCAAACCAGTTTTCCTTCGTTATACGCTGGAACAATTACGGTAACCGTTGGCAACATTTCATCCGAAACCGATTCGATTGGCTTGTATGTAAAGTACAAGTATAAATTATAAACAAAAACTCCTGTCTGAAAGAAAAATAATAATCCTGCCACGATCAGGAATGGCAGTCCCCAGGAAGAGTTTAGTCGTTCAATTTGAAACTGATCGAAATCAGCTTGTAAATGGTATACGGCATACGATCCAACAAATAATAAAATAAAGGTACTCACCAAAACGAATAACCCAAATTTACTTTTGGTACGCTCGCTTACTTTTTTGGATGCTGCATTATCATTACTAATATGAAAAATGGAACTGTTTAAGGCTTGTTTGGCAGTAAGATCTGAATTTGATGTATAAAATTGTTCGGTTGTAAGGGTTTCACTTTTCATAATGACACTACTTTTGATTGCTTTCTATGGGCTTTTATTTAATTTGCTTTCCCTCCGACTTCTCTATTTTCATTTATCGGAAAGGATTTTACATTAACCCATTTTGCAAGCCTTGTGCCATTATCATTTTTTACTGGTTTTGAGTAGTTTATGTATTATGCGTTACTTTGATGTGTATAATTTTTATACGTTTTCAGGATACAGTATACAGTTTTTATTGGGGTTTTGGGAGGTTTTCACTTTATAATCATGAGCGAAGTCGAAAAATTTTTGGCTATTGAATTTTAATGATTAGGAGCTATTTCCTGCTGTCCTTCCAAATCTTTTGTGCCGAACCCCGGCACAAAAGGATTTTCCCTCCCATCAGGGCTAGGCGCTTTAAACTTATTGAGAACTTTTTTTATTAATATGAAAACTCAGGTATAAATTCGCATTGGATTCTTTTTAATTATTGATATCCATGTTGAAAACTATTTTTGAGAATTATAGATTTTCGTAAAGCGATTAATTTTTAACAAGCAATATTTGTTTGAGATTAGATACGAAAATTCATTACAGACACCTATTATAGAAAACGAAAGTAAATTTAACTCTCCTTAGATCTACAAAAAAATGAGTGAAGAAATAAAATATAATCCCCAACCCCATATAACAATCTCCCCTTATTACCCCAAAAGAGTAAATAGAAAGTACTACAATACTAAAAAACGATCACAGAAAGAAAGTATTATCAGAGTTGAAAGGAGTCATTACTAATCTCTCGAATCCTACATTTTTTATTGACACCATCAATTTACAAAAAGCACAACCCAATTCAATAATTGAAAATATTATATAAAATATTTGTTGTGGAGTTAGACACCTAATTCGAGCTGATTTTTTACTAAATTAAAATAAGCTGCCTTTTTCTCCACTAATTCTTTATGATTACCAATTTCTATGATATTCCCATTTTTTAATACAATAATTTGATCTGCATTTTTAACGGTACTCAATCTATGCGCCACAATTAACACAGTTTTACTTTTAAAAAAAACATTTAATTTTTCCATTATTATTCTTTCATTCTCAGCATCTAAACTACTGGTTGCTTCATCAAAAAACAAATATTTAGGATTTCTATAAACAGCTCTTGCAATTAGGATTCTTTGTTTTTGGCCTCCGGAAATACCACTTCCCGAAGAACCTATTTTAGTTTTTAGTCCTAGAGGAAGACTATTAATAAAGTTTGAAAGATTTGCTATTTTGATTGCATTTTCTAACTTTTTACTATCAATTTTTACATCTGAGGTTGCAATATTTCTTTCTATTGTTTCTGAAAAAATAAACCCATCCTGCATAACAACTCCGTAATTAGTTCTCCAGTCTTCCAGTTTAGTGTTTTTTAAATTTTTTCCATTTACAAAAATTTCTCCCTCGGTTACATCATAATACTTTAATAAAATTTTTAAAAGAGTTGTTTTACCACTTCCGCTTGAACCAACAATTGCAGTAATTTTATTTGCCGGAATAAAATGGTTTATGTTTTGCAATACAAATTCAGATTTTGGACCCTCATACTGAAAACTAACATCCTTAAGTAAAATTCCCTCTTCCTTGTCATTGATAATGGGTTTCTTGGTAGGCAAATCAGGTAAGTGATTTTGATTATCTTTAAAATTATGAATTTCATTTAATCTTGAAAAACTTAATTTAGCGTCTTGCAGTGAACGGAAAAAAGTTATCAATTGATTTACTGGAGAATTCATTTCACCAATAATATAAGATACACTTAGCATACTGCCTAAAGTAAGATTATTATCAATTACATTTTGAGCAACTATAAATGTTACAAAAATATTTTTGAAACTGTTTAAAAAATCATATCCAGAGAGCTGAAATTGATCTAAATTGAGAACCTTCAGATTCACCTTTAAAAGCTTTTCCTGTAATTCTTTCCATTGATTTTTTTTGTAGTCTTCAAAGTTATTTAACTTTATCTCCTGCATTCCCGTTACAAGCTCATAAGTTGTACTTTGATTATCTGCCAACAACTCAAACCTGTTATAATCAAGTATTTTTCGTTGTCTTTGAAAATACAACATCCATAAAATAGATAGCAATGTTATAAAGGCATACACAAAGAGTATTGACAAATTATAATATGCAAGAACTCCAAAAAATACAGAAAAATTTATTAAAGAAAATAAAATCTGAACACTTTGGGAAGTTAAAAAACTTTCAATTCTTTTATGATCCTGAATTCTTTGTGTCAAATCACCGATTCTTTTTGCATCAAAATATTTTAAAGGCATGCTCATTAGCTTTCCAAAAAAATCTGCAATAATATTTATATTGATTTTTGCTCCCATATAGAGTAAAATTCGATTCCTTATCACATCTACTACTGTATGCCCTAGGAAAAGAAAAAGCTGAGCTAAAAGAATTAATGTAACTAGATTTATATTTTTAGCTTTGATGCCTTTATCAACTAAATTTTGAGTTAAAAAAGGAAAAACTAAAGTCAGCAGGCTGCCTAAAAACAAAGTGCCAAAAATTTTTGTCATTTGCCATTTAAATGGCTTGATGTACTTTAGAAGATAGGAAAGACTATTTTTTTCTTTTATTTCTTTCTGATTAAAAAAAGAATCGCTGGGAGTTAATAATAAAGCAATACCTTTATCTAAAACAGCTATCCATCCCTTACAGAAATCCTCCTCACTTATCTTGATTAAACCGTGTGCGGGATCTGCTAAATAAAAATATGTTTTTTTAAGAAGCCTACTTTTTTTAATTCTATATAGAACTAAAAAATGTGATTGGTTCCAGTGAAGTATGCAAGGTTTGTTGCCTTTTTTTTTCTTAAGTTTTTCAAGTGTTAATCTAGCAGATACTGTATCAAACCCTATCATTTGGGCAGCTTGTGAAATACCCAAAAGACTTACCCCATTTTTAGTTATAAACGAATTTTCTCTAAAAAAAGACAGACTAAATTCTTTTCCATAATATTTCGCAATCATAACTAAACAAGATGGACCACAATCCATCTCGTCTAATTGATATGTAATTTTAATTTTTTGCAATTTCTTCTCTTTTTTGTCTGATATAATAATCCAAAAGCAACTTATCTTTAAAATTTGATTTAAAAGGAGGGCAGGCAGGAGTTCCTTCGTGCCATGATTTTGGGCAACCACCACCGCAGACTGGCAAGTGTAAACATGATTTGCACCATGTTTTTCCCGAGTCTACAACGGCACTCCAATCTCGAAGTGTTGCATTCATATTATAAGTGTCTTTTGGTTCAAACAGATTTCCAATTAGACTGTCTCCCTTTCCGTAAGTTTCAGAATAAGGGAACTCCCAGCAAGCATATATATTTCCAAAAGCATCCCATACTTCACTATCTTTTTGTTCAACCATACAAACCGAGTAACTTCTTTTTGGTAAAATATTCACCTTAATATTGTACTCATAACATCTGAATAGCCATTCGATTTCTTTTTGTGCAAAAAAATCTTTTGTTAAGCTTTCTTTTCCAGCATCATTACCCCCGAAATCAACAATTGTTGCAAAATACATCGAAACTTTATCCTGCAAATTCATTTCTTTAATGTAATCTATTAAAGGTTCTACATATTGATAATTTGTCTTATCAATATTTACTCGTATAGATATATTGCATCCGTAATCTTTATAAGTCGCTGTCTGAGTAACGTCTGCAATATTTTTCATTATAATATCAAATGTAGGGTCTCCAGTCTTAGTAATTCTTCGTGTGTCATGACTCTCCGCAGTTCCATCAATAGTTATCTGATAGTCAGTGACTCCACATTCTTTAACGAGTTCTTCAAATAATTTGGGCTTTAAACTTAAACCATTAGTTATCATATCTGAAATATAAGTAAAGCCTTTTTCTTTACACAGAGCAATCATTCTTTTTGATGCTTTTTTTATTGATGAGTAACCTGTTAAAGGCTCACCGCCGTACCAGGTTATGGCTAGTCCATTGTAAATTTCCTTGCCATTCAATAAAAACTCTATTCTTTCAAGATATTTATCGATAACATCTTCCTTTGCATAATCTTTAGTATGAGTTTGACCACAATAGTGGCATCCTAATTGACAATTGGCAGATGGCTGAATAGTCATTGCCAGGAAATTAACTGTATCTCTTACCTCGGCATTTCGGGACATGACATGCTGATATTCATCTTCTTCAGCATAAACAATAAACTCTTTGTCGACTAGTGTTTTGTAAATTTCTTTATCAATTTTATTAAACTGGTTATTAACAGCAAATTGATAGATATTTTCTTCAATTAATATTGAAGTGGCTGTTCGAGTTGAGAAAATAATTCTTTTATTAGGCATATCTACTTCACTCAGTTCATCTGTAGTTAAATGGTATTTTGAAAATTTCATAATTTAGTTTTGTTAGGTTTTTGGTTAATTATAGCAGCATAATTTTATTATGTTGCAGGATGGTATGAATCCCAACGACCAATACCAATGTCTAATCGATAGCGGTTCTTCTAAAAGCTCCACAATTTGATAGTTTACTCTAAGTACCAATTAATCTTAACGCTTGTTTTAGATAAAATCTCCGGAGTTATTGCATTTTTTTGCTTTTTTTAAACTCAATAATTTTTATTGAACTGATTAAGAGTTTGTTATCATAAAATACAGTAAAACCAATGAATTGGCTTTACTGTACTGGTAAAATCTATTTTTAAGATTTCATTAAGAATCCATTTCGGGTTCAGAGTATCTTGAACAGGATGTTAGTTCAGGACATGTTCCGCTGAATGCTCCACAAGTCTTTAATGATCTGCATCCACCTGTAAGTTTTGATGCGTCTTTATCATTCAAAACTTCAAAAGAAGATGAAGCCAGTTCTTGATTTTGAACTAACGCTTTAAATTTGTTTTTAAACATGGCTTTAAAAATTAAGAGTTAAAAAATACAGCATATAAAACGCCGTGCTGACTCGGCGTGGTTGCAACCCTTATTTAGAATTTCTTTCTTCCGTACTGCGCAATAGGAAATACTCAAAATGATAAATCAAAAAAATCTAATTTCCCCCAGCCCTGACTTTTTCTTCGTTATTACCAGCTTTATTTTCTTTGATCTTCAACTTACTGTTGCCAAATTTATAAGATGCTGAAATAGTAAATCGACGTACATCTTCATAATTTGTATTGTATAATTGGATGCCATTGATTTTCTGTGACCACTTTTGCATATTACTTTTGAAAACATCAGAAATAAGGAAATTTAGAACCAACTGTTTCTTAATCAATAAATACTTAAGGCCAAAATCAGTATTAAAAGCACCCTTATTTTTTGTATTCAAGGAAGTGCTTGGTAATGAATACATCATGTCCAAATTCATTAAAAATGTTTTGGATCTATTTAATATAAAAGAATTATTGCTTGATATAGTACTGCCTATACCTTCTACATGGCTTTCAACACTGACATTATGAGATTTTGTTTTGCTATAGTATAGAAACAAAGAGTTAAAGCTTTCCCAGAATTTAAACTTGTTAAAAACATAACTTTCATTTATTCCGATATTTTGAGTGCTGAAATAATTTAGGTTTGTTGTAATTTGATTGATACTTTCATTATTGATAAATGTTATAGAAGAAAATCCGTTTTTCTCTAAGGAGTAATACAATGATGAACTAAAGTTATTTTTTAAAACATACCCCAAACTGATGTTATTACCTATACTTGGCTGCAGATAGGGATTGCCTTCTATATAGGAATATGCATTACTATATTCCCGAAATGGATTAAGCATGGAGTATCTTGGTCTATTAATTCTTTTTCCATAATTAACTGAAAAGGAATGATTGTCATTTGGCGTATAGGTGATATAAGATGTTGGGAAAAGTTTCGAATATCTGTTGTTGGTTTCCTGATTCAGAGTAGCAGAGTAACCATTAGTCTGAGTCATTTCATATCTTATTCCCATCTGTATTTCCCATTTATTGCTTGCGAATTTTTTAGTCCCTGAAAAATATACGGCCTGATTATTTTCTTTGTATCTGAATAAATTACTTATTGGAGTTTCAGTTACATTATTGTTTGAATTAAGATTATAATAATCAAGTTCACTAGTATTCTTGATAAATGATATTTTACCTCCATAATCAATGTTAGCCCATTTTGAAGGATGTATAAAATCTACTTTTGCAGAAAAATTTTCTAATATTTGATTCCCTAAATTTTTCTTTGAAACAATCGTACTTGAATCATTAATAAAATGATAATCATCACTTATAAACACCAAATCACTTTTTTTGTTATAGTCAAAATAATCTATGTCCAGTGATAATACACGTCCCTCAGGATTAATCTTATATTTTGCAAAAAAATTCATCGTATTGTATCTATTGTCTTTTTGCTCAAATAGTTTGGTTTGAATGTTTTGATTGGAGCTATTTGTTTTATTATCAGAAATAACGGCTAAGTTGTTTTGTTTCACATTTGGATTGCTATTTCCGTCGGTATACTGTAATCCAACAGAAAAATTCTCATTTATTTTGTAATCAATCGAAAATTTACCACCGAAAATTTCATTGTAATTGCGTAATTTATCCTTTCCATTCCAATTTTCTCTTTCATAATATATTTTTTGGGTTTCTAATATTCGATTGGACCCATTAGAATAATTTAGATTTGATGAAAAGGTGATATTTTTTTCTTGATAAACAAACGAACCTCCCAAAGAACCTGACGGGTAAGTGGATTGTATATACCCCCCGCGTAAACTTGCACTCCATGAGTTTGATTTCGCTTTTTTTAATTTAATATTTATAAGGCCGCTATTTCCCTCAGCATCATATTTTGAAGACGGGTTTGTAATAACTTCGATACTCTTTATTTCCTCTGATTTTATGGTTCGTAAGTAATTAATTAAATCATCTCCGGAAAGCTGTACAAATCGGTCATCAATCATCACTGAAAGACTGTTTTTTCCGATCATGCTTATTTTTTCATTTTGAATGTTTATTCCAGGGGCAACCTTTAAGGCATCAATGGCATCTCCACCAGTTGAAGCAGAAATACTATTCTCAACATTAAAAACTAATCGGTCAACTTTTCTTTCTATAAGTTTTTTTCTTGAGTTTACTACTACCTCTTTAAGTTCTTGCGTATTATCAATTTGAATTAGTCCCAAATCCTGATGATGCTGAAATTCAAACCTTTTTTGATATAAAATAGTTCCAACTTGTTTAATTAATAATTGGTAGCTTCCTCTCTCTGTTTTTATTAAAAATTTTCCATTGGTATCCGTTAATGAACTTTGCACGACTATAGAGTCTTTGTTTAGTAATTGTACTTCAAAAAACAGTACGTTTTTTTCAATGTGTTTAATCTGTCCTTTTATTTCTATTTGTGCAAATAATTTAGTAGGCATTATAACAAGGAAAAAAAAGGAAAAAAAATAGGTTTTCAGCATTCTTGTTGTAGTTTATATTTTTTTTTCAGAATATCTTTAATTTTCTTTTTTTATTGATATTACTTTTCCCAATATGGAAAAGTAATATCAATAAAATTTATGTATAAAGTATTATAAGTAAATGGCTTGCTTATTCATTAAGATAAAATGCCCCACAATTATCAATCGTTAATTGATCACAGCTTCCTCTAAAAACGCCACAGCTTGATAGTTTTCCACAACCTCCAATTAGTTTTAATGCTTGTTTTTCTGATATAACCTCGAAATTCGATATCGCTTTTTTGCTTTTTGCTAACTCAGCAAATTTTTTCTTGAACATAGTGTAATTTTTATAGTTAAGTACAGTAGAACCATTAAAATAGTTTTACTGTACTTTGAAATTTGTTTTAAGATCTTTATTAGGAATCCATTTCAGGTTCATCAAATCTTTGACAAGTTTGAAGTTCAGAACAGGTTCCGTTAAAAACTCCACATCCCTTTAAATGCCCACATCCGCCTGTTAATTTTGAAGTCTGTCTATCATTTAAAACTTCAAAAGAATTAGATGAAAATTCTTTAATTTGAACTAATTCTTTAAATTTTTTTTTAAACATTTTTTAATAATTAAGAGTTAAAAAATACAGCATGCATAAACACCGTGCTGACTCGGCTTGGTTATAACTTATATTTAGATTTTTTTCTCTCGTACTGCGCAATACAAAATACTCAAAATGATAAATCAAAACGGATTTTCTACTATCTTGTTTGCTGAATCTTTATCTTTTTAATTGAGCCCTATTTTAATCTTAACATAAATAGATTTGAAATACTGAAATTACAAATCCGTAGTACGTAGCTCAGATTTAATTTTATAATGTAATATTAGCAGATAATTTATCGTCAGTTTATAATACGCCTGATTTACCGATTCTCAAAACAAAATAAACTCTAATTCTTTCATAAGAGTATATACAAACATTATACTGTTTTAGATTGTCAAAACTAAGAGGACTTCAATTACACTGCAAATGTTATATGTCGGAATTCAGGAATTTAGGTATGGAATTCAGGAATTTTGGATGTGAATTTGGTCTTAAATATTGATTTATAAGGGTTTAATTTGTTTTGTTTTTTTAGTATATTTTTTCTTAATTTTTAATAAGAAACTTTATTTTTGTCAGAAATTAATACAAAGTATGCAGTGTTTTAGATTTTTAACAAGCTTAGTTTTACTACTGTTTTCTAGTTTTTTATTGGCGCAGGCTCCTACAAAGGATTTTTCAGAAATATCTTACGAGAAATTAAAAGCACTTTATAAAAATAATTGGAAGGATAGAAAAAAGCAGTTGTTGTATGGTAAGGCTTATCTAGCAAAGGCAAATAAAGAAAATAATGCTCTTGAAAAAGCTCGAGGGTGGTATCAACTTTCGGTGTTATTTAATGGAGAGACAGCTATTCGTTATTTAGATAGTACAATATATTATTCTAAAAATTTGAACGATGTAAAATACCCGGCATATGCTTTTTCAAGAAAGGCATATGAATTAACGTATCAGTCAAAGTATAAACAGGCCATAGATAATTTTTTGATTGCGGAAAGTATTGCCAAAAGAAATAATGTTGATTTTTATTATGACGTAAAATATTCAATAGCAGTTTTAAGATCCGAACAATTAGGAGAAGTAAGCGATGCCCTGAAACTATATAAAGAGTGTTTTAATTATTACAAGGATAAGGATGTCAGAAATTCTAAATATTCGTATGCCTATCAAGATGTTTTATTTGGATTAGCTGATGCATACAAGGCATTGAATCAATTAGACTCAGCAACTTATTATAATAAAATGGGATATAAGGAATCAAGCCTGACTAAAGATTATGGATACAATGCCCTTTTTACATTAAATGAAGGAGCTAATTCAGTAGAAAAGAAGATGTATAATACTGCAATAGATAGTATTAAAAAGGCTTTGCCGAAAATAATTTTCTATAAAAATTCAGAAAATATTTTAGCTTCATATTACTATTTGGGAAAAGCATATGATGGATTGGGTAAAAAAGATAAGGCAGTTGAAAATTTTATAAAAGTAGATTCGATTTACAATAAAACAAAAAAAATTACACCGGAGTTTACTAGTGGGTATTTGTTTTTAATTTCCTATTTTAAAAATAAGGAAGACAAAGAAAATCAGTTAAAATATCTTACCCAATACATGGTTATTGACAGTGTTTTGCAGACTGATTACAAAGAACTAAGTAAAAAACTGCAAGAAGAATATGACACACCTAACTTGATTCTAGAAAAGGAAAATTTGATACAATCTCTTACAAATGATAAAACCACATCTTATTGGCAGATTGGTTATTTATTTTCATTGGTTATTATGACTACAAGCTTTGGGGTTTATCAGTATCAAATCAAAAAGCGACAATATTCTCAATTCGAAAAAGTAATGTATGAATCGACTAATAATGAAGTAGAAACTAATGAACCAAATAGAAAAGAAGATAAAAATATAAAGTCTGGGATAGAGAGCATCGGAATTAATGAAGAACTGGTGAGACAGATATTAGAAAAATTAAATCATTTCGAGATAACAAAAGGATATTTATTCTCAAATGTTACTGTTCATTCATTGTCTGATTCTTTTGAAACTAATAGTAAGTATGTTTCCAAAGTAGTAAATACAATCAAAGGAAAAAGTTTTATACAATATATTAATGATTTAAGGATTGAAAATGCATTATGGTCTTTAAAAGAAGATCATAAATTGCGAAAATATACCATTCAGGCATTAGCAATTGAGTTTGGCTTTAATAATGCAGAATCATTTTCGAATGCATTTTATAAAAAAGCAGGTATTAAACCTGTTTATTTTATTAAACAACTGGAAAAAACAAATGAATAGTAACTTTTTGGTAATCAGTACTTTTTTTATTTTTTAGGTATCGAAATTCAGGAATTTCGATAAGTAGAAAGTTGAATTGTATATGTTCCTATGAAACAAAAATTATATTTGCGGTGTACGTTTAAAAATAACAATATGAAAAATAAGAAGACTGTTAAAGAGGTTAAAAAATTTGATTTAGAAAAAATGAAATTTGCAAAATTAAAGAACCTGTACTTGATTAATGGCGGAGGCGGAGGAGATGATCCAGATACGGGTACAGCAACCAGCAATAATTGTAATAATAAAAGCGCTGCCTGTGGTGGTGTTGATTCTTAAGATTATAGGATGAAAAAAATGTTCGTAATTTGTTTTGTTAGTCTTGTTTTGTATGGTTGTAAATCTTCTAAAGAAAGTATCTATTTGAAAACAGGAAATTTAAAACAAACATGGTATCAAAAAGATTACAAAATAAATAATATACCTGGTATTTCACTAGACAAATGGTACGATAGAAATAAAAGTAAGGTAAAAAAAACTATTATAGTTGCTGTAATTGATACTCAAATTGATAAAAATCATGAGGACCTGAAAGATAAAATCTGGATGAACACAGATGAGATTCCGGATAACAATCTTGATGATGATCACAATGGATATATCGATGATATACAAGGATGGAATTTTACTGCAAAAAATGATAGTTATGTGGTTTGGGGAAACTTTGAATATGTAAGATTGGTTAGAGAGTTTCAAAAAAAGTTTCAAAACAAAGATGATATTGAGATTTCTAAAAGTGATATACCTGCTGATAAAGAATATTTGAGAGCAAAAAAGAAGCTCGAAAAGCAATTAAGCTATTATGAAAATAAGCTTAAATCTCAGAAATACAGCACGAAAATTTTTCAAATAGCCAAAGACAGCTTAAAACATTATTTTCCTGACGAAAATTATACTTACGAACAATTAGATAGCCTGTATAAAATTCATAAAAGTAATGATAAAAGTTTTCGTCAGCGAAGAGAAGATAATGATAGAGATTTGGGCGCAATGATTGGTTTTATGATGTTCAGATATGATGTAAATGAAAAAACATTGTCAGATGTTATTGAAACTGAAATACAAATTGATTCAATTCTACATAAAAATTTAAATTTAAATTTTAATGAAAGAGATTTTATGGGAGATAATCCAGATGTCCTAGAAAAAGGTTATGGTAGTAAGTATATAAGCATTTCTAAAAAAGGACACAGGTCATTTCAAGATCATAATACAAAAGTATCAGGTATTATTGCTGCCAATAGAAGTAACAATATTGGAATTAAAGGAATTGCAGAAAATGTAAAAATCATGCCACTTACAATCTCATTTTCAGGAGATGAACATGATAAAGATATTGCAATGGCAATCTACTATGCAGTTGATAATGGTGCAAAAGTAATTAATATGTCTTTTATTAAGGAATTTTCGCTAAGACAAGACTGGGTCTCTGACGCTTTACGCTATGCTGAAAAACACGATGTGCTAGTGGTCCATGCTGCCGGAAATGAGGGTTTTGATATTGATGAGAATCCTACTTATCCCAGTGACAATAATAATGACGCAACCGGAGATATTTGTAATAATTTTATCAATGTCGGCTCTATATCAATTAGACTTGACAGTACATTTGTTTCTGGTTTTTCTAATTATGGGAAAAAGAATGTTGATTTATTTGCCCCAGGTGATGAAATATATACGACAGCAGCTGGTAATACTTACAAATTTGATTCCGGCACTTCATTAGCTGCTCCAATGGTCTCAGGAACCGCAGCGCTAATTTGGTCCTATTATCCAAATCTTACTGCTTCTGATGTTAAACAAATCATTATGACTTCAGGAACATCTTATGACTTAGAAGTACTACTACCAGGAACGAAAGATAAAAAAGTACCATTTTCAGAACTATCCAAATCAGGAAAAGTTTTAAATGTATATAATGCCATGAAACTTGCTGAAAAAACCAGTAAAAACAAAAAATGATATCGAACAGCAAGGTTATTTCCTTTACTGATTATGTATTAAGGACTCCCTTATTGCCATTGTCACTATATCTTGAGACACTCGAAAACTATTCAACTGAAAAAGCAAAGCAACTGTATCAAAAACCTATAATTCGGGAAGCTATCCATTTAGCTTCTCCGGATTTAATAAAACAATTGGATAAATGGGCAAATAATGATCCCGTTTTATCTCATGAGAAAGCAAGAAAATTAGAACTTACCTTTCTAAAGTATCTAGCCAGAATGTCCTCCAGATGTACACCATTTGGTTTGTTTGCAGGTTGCTCATTGGGGAGAATAACACATAAAACAGAAATTAACCTGGAGGATTCTGATGCTTTTCAACGCGTTACACAATTTGACATGCAATTTTGGATAGCTTTATTACAAGAAATTGCCAATAAAAAAGACGTTATACCACATTTAAAATATTATCCGAATAACAGTATTTATAAAACCGGAGATTTTTATCGGTATATCGAATACAAAATTATTGAGACAAAACGAGAACATAGCATTACCGCATTACGAAAATCTACAACATTAACTGAATTGCTTTATAATGCTAAATCAGGAATGACTGTTGAAGAAATGGTTGCACTTCTGGCAGATAACCAAAGTGAGAAACAAGAAGCTTATGAATTTATTTTAAAACTTATTGATTTTCAATTTTTAATAAGTGAATTAGATGCTGTAGTTACAGGAAATAATGATTGGGAAAGAGTTTTATCTGTTACGAAAAAAATTCCCGCTTTAGATAAAGAGCATCAATTTTTAGAAAAAATCCAAAAACAACTTTTTACTTTAGATGAAACTCTTATTCCTTCTGAAAAAAAATATCAGGAAATTAAAACAAAGATAAAGCAGATAGGTCTTCACTTTGATGAAAAGTATCTTTTTCAAACAGATTTAAATACAAGTACTTCTGTAAACACTTTAAATATCGATGTTTCAAAAAAAGTACTTGAGGCAGTTCACTTTTTAAATGGCATTCAGACTAAAGAGAAGTTTCAAAATCAGGAAAATTTTAAAAAAGCATTTATCCAAAGATATGAAGACAAAATGATGCCACTTACAACCGTTTTAGATACAGAAATTGGAATTGGTTATCTTCAAAACCATGATATGAATGACAGTCATGAAATTTTGGAATTTCTTTCACTTCAGTCTAAAGAAACAAAAGAGGAAAATCAACTTTGGACTTCTTACGATTTTGTTTTACAGAAAAAAATACAGGAATGTATCGTTAAAGGTGAAAAAGGAATCTCCTTAACTGAGAAAGATTTTGTTGACTTTAATAACGATTTAAAAGATGTTCCAGTCACATTTTCTGTAATGATTGAGGTTTTGGGAGATGATGAAGTTGCCATAGAATCATCAGGAGATATAAGTGCAGCAAAATTGTTAGGACGGTTTTGTAACGGAAATTCAGCTATTTATGATTTAACCAAAGAAATCATCCAAAAAGAAGAAGCATATTATTCAGATCAAATAATGGCAGAGGTTGTTCATATTCCGGAATCAAGAACAGGAAATATATTGCGTAGACCTGTATTACGAAAACACGAAATTAGTTATTTAGCCAAGTCCGGAGTATCTGATAACAATAATATTGATTTAAATGATTTGTGGGTTTCTATTGAAAATGATACGATAATATTACATTCAAAAAAACACAATAAAAAGATAATTCCCTGCTTGTCAAACGCTCATAATTTCTCTAAAAATTCCTTACCGGTTTATCATTTTTTATGCGATTTACAGTCTCAGCATACAAAACCTGTTTATTCTTTTGATTGGGGAGTTCTAAAGAATCATTATCTGCATTTTCCAAGGGTAACTTATCATGGTATTATTTTATGCAAAGCCAAGTGGATTGTAGAAAAAAAAGAAATTATACGTTTTTCCAAAATGAATGAAAAGCAACTTATTGAAGATTTTCTAAATTGGAGATCTAATCGAGATATTCCTCAATATGTAAATTGGGTGAGTTATGATAATACCCTTTTGTTTGATTTTGAAACTCAAAAAGGTATAGATTTGTTTATAAAATCAGTCAAAAACAAAGAAAGGATTATTCTGGAAGAATTTCTATTTACAAAAAAGTCCATTGTACAAAATCAAAATACACATGGCTTTTGCAATCAATTTATATTATCGTTTTACAAAGAATAAAAAATGCAGAGAGACTTTTGTTTAGGCAGTCAATGGTTATACTACAAAATTTATACTGGTGTAAAAACAGCAGATCATATTTTGGTCGAAAAGCTGGCTCTTATTATCTCTTCCTTAGAAAAAAAGAAAAAGATTCAAAAATGGTTTTTCATCAGATACAGAGACCCTGAAGAACATATACGACTTCGTTTTTTAATAGACGATATCGATAATTTAATGGTGATTATTGATTCATTTCATCCTGTCTTTAAAGAACTTATGGATGAAAATTTGATTTGGAAAATACAAACCGATACCTATCAAAGAGAAATAGAACGATATGGAAAAGAAACTATGTATGATTCTGAATTTCTTTTCTGGAAAGATAGTAACATGATTCTAAAATATCTGACTCTAAAAGCTTCTTTTTTAGAGAAAGAAACACCTCTCTTTTTTAGCTTTTTGATGATTGAATCTTTTTTAACCAATTTTAATCTGTCTAATCTGGAAAAAATGACTTTAATGAATAAACTTCAGATTGCATTTAAAAAAGAATTTGAAACAGATAAAATTCAAAAAAAGGAAATGGATGCAAATTACCGATTATTATATCCGCAATTAAAATGTTTTTTAGAAGCTTCAAATCGAGATTATTTTCCGGAAATCTTTTATATTGTTAATGAAAAATCAAATCAAATTAAAGAAACAGCTTTAAAAATAAAAGACAAAATTCAAATTCCGCTGAATGATTTTTTATCCAGTCATATTCACATGATGATTAACAGACAATATACTTCAAAACAAAGGACGTATGAACTGGTTATCTACGATCATTTGTATCGATATTACAAAAGTTTAAATTTCAAGAAATAAGGCCCTACTCCTCATACATCTCCATCCACAACCTAGTTTCCTCCAAATCCAGTTCCTTTTCAATCTTCCTGAAAATTTCTTCATTGACAGAACCCGCTTTATGCATTGATTCCAGTTTATTGCGTTCAACATTTAAAAGGTCAATTTGAAGTTTGGTAAAATCGTTGAAGATCTCACCTCCTATTAGATTTCCTTTCCCGAAGAAGTTGGCAGGAAGTTCGGTTTTTTGAAGGCGATTAAATTTTACTTCGTATTTACTTTTGATGTTGTGCAGCAAATCGTCGTTGAGTAAGGAGAAATTATCTTCGATGTGGGTAATGGTTTGCGAAACAATAATGTTTCGGATTTCGTATTCTTCGGCGAGAATAGAATATTTTTCAATTTTTAGTTTTTTGATTAACCACGGCAAAGTCAGTCCCTGAATGACCAAAGTAGAAAGTATTACACAAAATACCAGATAAATGATGAGGTTTCGCAAAGGGAATTTCTCCGTTTCATTCATCATCAGCGGAAGCGCCAAAGCAGCCGCCATCGACACTACACCGCGCATTCCGGACCAGCCGAAAATAATCATATTTCTAAAATCGAATTCTTCCTGCAATCGGATTTTTTTACTGATCACACGTGGTAATAGTGTTGCCGGAATCACCCATAAAAAACGCACCAGAATCACGACCACACTTACCGAAGCGCCCCAAACAAACAATGACCAACCGGAGTAATCTCCTATTCCCTCTATGATTTGTCGCAACTGCAATCCGATTAAGATAAAGATCAAGCCATTTAGAATATTCGTTAAAACACTCCAGATTGTTCCCGTCATAATTCGGCTTTCGTGTGTAAAAATCGTTCCTGATCTTGCCGACAGAAAAAGCCCTGTTGCCACTACGGTCAAAACTCCCGAAGCTTCAAAATGTTCGGCAATTAAATAAGAAGCAAAAGGCGTTAGCAAAGTCAACGTGGCTTCGATCACCTCATCACACACAAACTTTTTATGAATATAACTCATAACATATCCAACTCCTAAACCAATCCCGATTCCTATAACCGACATTACAACAAAATTCAATCCGGCTTGCCAAAGCACAAAATTCCCTGCGGTTATGGCTGTCAAAGCATATTTGTAAGCAACCAAACCACTTGCATCATTCACCAGACTTTCGCCTTCGAGAATCGCAATTAATCTCGGATGCAAACCCAAACCTTTTGTAATAGAAGTAGCTGAAACTGCATCAGGCGGCGAAACAATCGCACCTAATAAAAATGCTAACGGCCAGGAAATATCATCTATTAGCATATGCGCTGCAAAAGCTACGGCAACAGTGGTAAAAAGTACTAAACCTACAGCCGCCAAAGTAATTGGTCGGATGGTTTGTTTAAAATCAGACCAGCTGGTATACCACGCGGCATGATACAAAAGCGGTGGTAAAAAGACAATAAAAACCACTTCGGGGCTCAAAGCAATTACCGGAAGTCCCGGAATAATACTAATTACAACTCCGCAAAGCACCAGCACAATTGGAATTGGAAAATTATATTTTTTACTAACAAGACTCAGGAATGCGACTCCAAATAGTAACATGATAATTACGGTAATATTCTCCATTTTCTAGTTGTTTTGGTAATTCTGGTATTAGAGTACGAATATAATATTTTTAAAACTTTGTTAGAACAATGATTCTTTATGTTATTGCTTTTACCACTGATTAAAAGGATTTAAAAAAAGTTTTTTTTGAAAGCTGCTTATTTTGAAAAAATTAAGCTTCAGCATCATATTTCGATTCTTTGATGGCTTATTAATTTTATATCGTATTATCAGGCTCAGCGAAGTCGAAGCCCACGTTCTAATTGAAGCGCCTTTCGACTTTGCTCAGAGTGAATATTGAAAATAATGTATTAAATCACCTTACACTCTTGATTATATAATACTGGCAAAATGAACGATTCTGGACATTTTATTATGTGAATTCAAACAAAGTGAAACGCCTTTTTTAAGCCTTCTGAATCTATGTTTCTATGTGTTAAAAAATAAGCCCAATGTGATTAAATTCAAGTCTGGTAAATTGTATTTAACCAAACTTTATTACATACTTCATTATAAATAAGGCAAAAAAAATTACATTTGAAACTTAAATTTATTGCCTCAAATTATGATTCAGAAAAGAAATATCATTGGCTTACTGGCCTTATTCGCAGTCTTTTTTTATGCGCCGCTCACCTACTCTCAAACTACACCTCCAAAAACCGAAAATCGTTCGAAACTATTTGAAGAAACCACGACAGACAGTGATTATTTAATCGCGATCGAAAAAGCCGGAGAAGTTTTAGAATCGGCTCATAATGACACCGAATTTGACGGAAACAGCCATCATTTATTTGGTGATATTAAACGAACGCAAAGCAAACTTGACCTGATTCTGGCGAGTTTAAAAGGTGCAAATCCTAATGTGCGCAACCAGCAAATGTACCGTATTGTCCTGAAAGAAATTGAACAGGAACTTAACGAACAAAATATGGCTATCAATTTACACAATCAGGCTTTGGAAAAAATCAAAGACCGTGTAATCGATTTGCGCAAGGACAAAACCTTAATGGCTCTTATAAAAGATACGATTCGCCGTAAACAATTTAAAAAAGAATTTGCCAATCTTAAGAACCGATACCTGAGTACAGATAGTTTGATGACCAAAAATCAGGAAATCTTAAACAGCAATAAACGACTAACTGTTGAAAGAAAAATTGCAGTTTCCAATGCCTTAATCACAGTAGATACTAAACTTGAAAAATCAGGAATTAGTATGCTCAAAAAAGAATATCCGGCTTTATGGAACAGCGATTCTACTTCTAAAAAAATAATAGGACAAAATATTAAAGCAAAAATCATTATCGAAGAAAATGTTGCCGCTTATTATCTTAGTTACAGAGCCGGCGGATTAATTGGGCTGGTTTTGTTAATGGGTTTATTGGGCTGGTACATTTCACGCAATTTAAAATACCTTAAAAACAACGGACACGCTGCCAATCTGGCTCAGTTTAATTTTAAATATTTAAATCGTGGCGTTCTTATTCCGGTAACGGTTATTGGATTGAATGTTGCCGTGGTCAGCAATTTATATGCGCCGGCTATGTTTATCGAACTCATTCAGCTGGTGCTTCTTGGCCTGCTTACCATTCTGTTTAAAAAAGACTGGACCGGAACTTCAATGCGCAACTGGGTACTGCTTTTAGTTTTATTTTTTGTATTGTGTTTCTTAGATTTATTTATTGCCGTTGGCTTTATACAACGCTGCGCTTTTATTGTAATCAATATATTGGCAATTCGTTATGGTCTGGTGCAGATTAAAAGTCTAAAAGATCAGCTTTACATCAAAGGATTTATTAAATGGGCAAAAATTATTTTTATTGGTCTGAATGTGTTGGCGTTGCTCAATAACCTTTTCGGAAGAGTTTCACTTGCCAATATGTTAAGTTTGACGGCTTTTATATCTCTTACACAAATTGTGGCGTTAAGCGTACTTTTAAAAATCGTATTAGAAATTATCCTTCTACAAATTTATACCACCCGAATTAAACGTGGCATCGAAAAGATTTTTGATTATGAAAGCTTATCTGATACGCTAAAAAAACCTTTTATTATTGTTATCAGTTATATGTGGATTGTAGTAATCGCAGCTAATCTGAATATCTGGGAATCCTTGCGTGCCGGTTTGGCTTCTTTACTAAGTCATCCCAATACAATTGGAAGCATCACTTTTACTTTAGGAAACATTGTTTTGTTTTTTATTATAATCTGGGTAGCACATTTATTGCAAAATTATGTAGCCTACTTTTTTGGAGAAATTGAGGATGAAAACGAAGAAAACGTCAACAAAAGACAACATTCTAAATTACTCATCACAAGACTTGTTGTTTTAATTAGTGGATATCTTCTGGCCGTTGCCGCTTCGGGAATGCCTCTGGACAAACTAAGTATTCTGTTAGGAGCTCTTGGTGTGGGTGTTGGACTTGGACTTCAGAATGTGGTTAATAATTTCGTTTCGGGAATCATTTTAATTTTTGATAAACCGATACAAATTGGAGACGTGATCGATATTAGTAACGAATCTGGCCGTGTAAAATCGATGGGATTGCGTACCACCAAAATCAATGCGCCAAACGGTGCCGAAATCATTATTCCGAATGGTAATTTATTATCTCAAAACATTACCAACTGGACTTATACAGACAATTTTAAACTGGTTGAAATTGCTGCAGAAGTAACCGGAGAAATCTTGCCCGAAGAAATCAATACCTTAATCATCGAATCTCTTGAAAGTATGGCCTTGGTGAATTCTTCAAAAGTTCCGCAGATCTATTATAGTGCGATTTCTGAAGGAAAATTCAAATTGCAAATAAAATTCTGGTGCAGTATTTATCGTACCGAAGAAACCATAAGCAGTGCACGTCAGGTACTTTTTAGTAATTTCAAAGCCAAAGGTTTGACCTTATCTACATAAAAAACCTCATTTGGTTTTAGTTTAAAATCCGTCAGATTATTTTTTTGACGGATTTTTTTAATGTCATTTCCAAAATCAAGACCTAAAGTTCAACCGCCTGATTTACAACAAACCAACATCTAAACAAAACCATTACAGAATTGAATACTAAAGCGTTAAATTTATTAAAATATACATGTTTATTTGTAATATAATTAATCTTATCTTAGCAGAATCAATTCTATTTTGATTGTATTTCAATCTTAAAACATAGAAAAACAGAGCCTGAAATTAGACCGTAAAACGCACTTTAAAACAGTTAAATTTCGGATAAATAAAAAACTTATAACACTCAAAATGAACAAACAGCATTACAATTTATTACTGGCAGATGATGATGAAGATGATTGCGCTTTTTTTAAAGAAGCTCTCGATGAATTGTCACTTCCGGTATCGCTTGTAACTGTAAATGACGGAGTGCAGCTTATGGATTTTTTAGCCGATAATTTCTCCTCTAATTTACCGGATATACTTTTTCTGGATCTTAATATGCCCAGAAAAAATGGCTCTGAATGTCTGACAGAAATAAAAGAAAAAGCAGAACTTAGTACACTTCCTGTCATTATTTTTTCGACCTCTCTCGACAATGATATTGTTGATTTGATGTATCAAAAGGGGGCAACGTATTACATTCGCAAACCGGGTGAATTTTCTAAACTAAAAAAAGTAATCGAAAATGCTCTTATTAGTGCTTCCGAAAATAATTTTAAACAGCCTCTAAGAGAACACTTCATACTCCAACCCTAATTCGTTTCCAGAATGAGCTTTACAGATCATAAACATTATTTTCTATCCGATGGTGGCGAAATGGGTAAATTGATGCGTGCTAAAGATTGGAATAAAACTACTTTAGGCGATCCTGAAACCTGGCCTCAAAGTCTTAAAACCATGGTAGCTGTAATGCTCAACAACCCGTTTGGAATGTACATTGTATGGGGTAACGATTTTACACAATTATACAACGATAAGTACAGTCAGATTTTGGGGCCGTCCAAACATCCTAAAGCTTTAGGAATTAGTTCGAAAATCACATTTTCAGAAGCCTGGGATACTATCGCTCCTATGTTTCGTGATGTCATGAAAGGAAATTCTGTTAGTTTTCCGGATTTTAAATTAACATTAGACCGAAATGGGTTTAATGAAGATTGTTATTTCGATTTTTCCTATAGTCCTATTAAAAAAGAAAATGGAAAAGTGGGCGGTGTTTTGGTTACAGTCATCGAAACCACAGAAAAAGTAAGAGCCACTGCTGCACTTAAAGAAAGTAATGCCAGATTTAGAAATAACATCATGCAGGCTCCGGTTGCGATGTGTGTTCTTAGAGGTCAGAATCATGTTGTAGAAATTGCAAACGATCAAATGATTCAGTTGTGGGGAGTCGAAGCCAGCAAAATTCTTAACAAACCCGTTTTTGAAGCTTTACCGGAAACAAGAAATCAATATCTCGAAGATGTACTGAATAACGTGTACAATACCGGTAAAAAATTTATTGCCAATGAACAGCTCGTTAAATTACCACGCGATGGTAAAATACAAAATACTTATTTAAATTTTGTTTACGAAGCCCTAAAAGAAGCTGACGGAAGTATTTCAGGTGTTGTAGGAATCGCCATAGAAGTTACTGCACAGGTAATTTCGCGTTCGAAAGTAGAAGAAAGTGAACAAAAAGTAAGAGAGCTGGTCGAAAACGCCCCTTTTCCGATTGCTTTATACACAGGAAAAGAAATGATCGTAGAATTGGCAAACGATTCTATCATAAAAATATGGGGAAAAGGCAATGATGTTATCGGGAAATCATTTAAAGATGTGGTACCCGAACTGGATAATCAATTGGTTTTTGAGCAAATTAGTGAGGTTTTAAGCAGCGGAAAATCTTTTCATACTCAAAATACTCCACTTGACCTTACTGTCGATGGAAAATTAGGCACTTATTATTTCAATTACAGCTTAACCCCAATATATGATGTAAACGGCAATGTATATGGCGTAATGAATACCGGAGTCGATTTGACTGATTTGAATTTAGCCAAGAAAAAAACAGAAGAAAGCGAACAGAATTTACGCAGTATGGTATCGCAATCACCAATTGGAATATGCGTATTAGATGCAGAAACTCTGGTAAGCGAAATTGTAAATGATAGTTTTATTGAAGTTGCCGGAAAAACTTATGAAGAAATTGCCGGAAAACACTACTGGGAAGCTTTTGCCGAGGTAAAAACCGAATATGAAACTGCTTTGCAAAAAGTAATCGACGAAGGTCATCCGTTTTATGCTAATGAAGTAGAAATGAAACTCATCAGACATAAAAAAGAAGAAACCATTTATGTCACTTTTGTATATGCACCGCTAAAGAATATTGAAGGCAAAGTAACCAAAATTGCGATTTGGGTACTCGACAATACACCACAGGTTATTACCCGACAAAAAATTGAAGAAGCAGATAAACGTTTCAGAAATACGGTAAAACAGGCACCAGTTGGTATTACTATTTTAAGAGGTCCGGAACATATTGTAGAAATGGCCAACGAATCTTATCTGAAATTGGTAGACAAAGAAGAAAACACCTTTATTGGCAGACCATTATTTGATTCTTTACCCGAAGTAAAAGAAGCAGTCAGTTCGTTACTTGAGACTGTTTTAAAAACCGGAATTCCCTTTCATGGAAATGAATTACCAATTCCGTTAAACCGACACGGAAAACAGGAAATCTTTTATTTTGACTTTCTCTACTATCCTTTAAAGGAAGAAAACGGAGAAATTTCGGGGATAATTGTTACTGTAACAGAAGTCACAGAAAAAGTAGAAGCCAGAAAGAAAACAGAACTTAACGAAGAAAGGCTAAATATTATAGTAGATGCCAGCGAGTTAGGCACTTGGGAATTACATGTAAAAACAAAAGAATTACGTTATTCAAAAAGATATATTGAGATTATTACTGGTCATAAACATGAAGTAAACCTCAACCATGCCCAATTATTAAGCCATGTTCATCCGGATGATTTAAATATTAGGGCAAAAGCATTTAAAGAAGCTATCTCATCAGGATATCTTCAGTACGAAGTAAGACTGATCTGGGAAGATCAATCCGTTCATTGGGTTGAAGCTAAAGGAAAAGTATTTTATGACAACAATGGTAATCCTGAAAAGTTATTAGGTACCGTGAGAGATATAACCGATGAAAAAAATCATCAGCAGGAACTTGAGGCAAGCGAAAAAAGATTCCGTAAACTGGTAATGGAATCTCCTGTTCCAAAAGCTATTCTTAAAGGAAAAGATATGGTTATTGAAATGGCAAATGCCGCATTGTTGAAAAACATCTGGCGAAAAAAAGAAAGCGATGTTCAGGGTAAAAACATATTAGATGTATTTCCGGAACTCAAAAAGCAAAAATATGCCAGACTGCTAAACGACGTTTATACTACCGGAAATGTACATTCTGAATCAGAATCATTGTTTTATCTGAATGATGGAACTGCTGAACGTAAAATGTATATTGATTTTGAATATGCTCCGCAAAGGGAATTAGACGACACGATTTCAGGAATAAAAATGACTCTGATTGATGTTACGGAAAAAGTAGACGCAAGAAAAAAAATAGAGGAAAGTGAAAAAAGATTCCGTTCCTTAACCGAAAGTATTCCGCAGCTTATCTGGGAAACAGATGAAAAAGGAAATGCCTTATTTACTTCGGGGAAATGGCTTGACTATACCGGAATAATTCCTTCAGGTGAAACCGGATGGAAAGCTATGATTCATCCAGACGATTTTGAAGAAAACAATAAAATATGGAGCAACAGCTTGAAAACAGGAGACGTTTATAAAACAGATGTAAGAGTTTTAAGAAAAGACGGTACGTATAGATGGCATACCGTAATTGGTGAACCTGTTTTAAATAAAGACAACAAAATCATAAAATGGGTTGGAGCATTTACAGATATTCAGACAGAAAAAGCATTTACCCAGGAATTAGAAAAAGAAGTAACAGCAAGAACCAAAGAACTGGAACTTAAAAATGTAGAACTGGAACAAATGAACAAAGAGCTTCAGTCATTTGCCTATATTTCAAGCCATGATTTACAGGAGCCTTTACGAAAAATCCAAACCTTTGCTACCCAAATTACAGAGAAAGAATCTGAAAATTTATCTGATTACGGAAAAGATAAATTTCAGCGTATGCAAAATGCCGCCAAGCGTATGCAAACCCTAATCAATGATTTGCTTTCGTATTCCAGAACCAACATTCAGGAAAGAATATTTGAAAAAGTAAATCTTTCGAAAATTATTGATGAAGTAAAAGAAGACCTGAAAGAAGAAATGGAGCAAAAAGGAGCCGTAATCGAAAACAATCAAACCAGCGAAGTAAGTATTATTCCGTTTCAGTTTAGGCAATTATTGTATAATCTTGCCAGCAATTCACTAAAATTCTCAAATCCGGCTGTTCCAACTATCATAAAAATTAAAAGCGAAATCACAAAAGGTGAAAATCTGGATAATGAAACATTATCTAAAGATATTGATTATTGCCACATCAGCATTTCGGACAATGGTATTGGTTTTGAGCCTCAGTACAGTAAAAAAATATTCGAAGTCTTTCAGCGTTTACATGGAAAACTCGAATACACCGGAACCGGAATTGGACTGGCAATCGTTAAAAAAATTGTAGAAAACCATAACGGAATTATCACTGCAAAAGGCGAACAAAACAAAGGAGCTACTTTTGATATTTATATTCCGGTACTTCAAAATACAAACGCATAAAAAAGCGGAAATGATTTTTTAAGTCATTTCCGCTTTTTTCAATACGTTAAAAACAAACGATTTTACTTTGGCTATAATTATCTGGTATAAACCGTAATGATACCTGTCGTTTTATCTTTTATTTTTAATTCCTTATTCGTAAGATTCATAATGTCGCTGGTTGAACTTACATTACCAATCGTAATCGTTAAATCATTATGAGATCTTACGTAAGTTCCTGTAGTTTCTGTTAAGGCACAATTAGAACCATTATAATCTCCTATAACTGCTGCATTACTCAATCGTAGATCTAAATAATCTCTATTGCACCCGGTAGCATTTTGTGGAGCATCAATTAATACTTCCTCTCCATTAACAATTGTTCCAGTCTGACTCAGATTGTACTTCCCTTGTATTGGAATGATTGTTTCTCCTTCGTTGTCATTGCTGCTACATGCTCCTGCAAATAAACCAATGCTCAGTAATAATCCGAATAATATTCTTTTAGTTTTCATGTTTGATTTCTTTAAAATTATTTTATGCTAAATTATACTCCAAGTCTTACAGAACTGTTCTATAATTTCACTTATCATTTACATAATTTCGTACAAAATCTTAAAAACATGTTATTTAAAAAAAATACGGTCAAATTTTCGCATTAAATCTAGGCTTCTTTTTTACATATTTATCTAAAACATAGCTCGTTATCGGTTTTAATGAGCTTCCATTTTCAGGATGTCGTCCATTTGCATTAAAAAACTCGATTCCTGTTAGCGTCTTCGCGTACCAAACAGTAGCCAATCCGTCTTTATCAAAACAAATCGTTGTATCGCAAACATTGATCTTTTTAAGATTAACCACACTTTTATCAAATGATTCTATAGGATTAGTTAATATGATACCTTCTGTTTTAAAATTACAACTAACGATTTCATAATGATCACCAGACCACTGCATACATTTCTTTTTAACAAAAATCTTATCCGTCAATGCAAAACTCACACAAGAGAGCACTACAAGGCCTAACGATATAACTTTTATTCTCTTTTTAAACTGGCTCAATATATTGATTGTAAGATTCGAAAATGATTCAGTCTTTTTAGATTGTGGTAGAATACTTCTAATCTCTTTCAGGTCTTTTTTTTCTTCCAGACTCATTTCTTCTGTATAGAAAGACTCTTTATTTGCAGCATTTTTCTTCTTCATTTCTTCAACTAGAAAACCTTTTTCTTTAAATTTTAAAAAAGGCCTATTTTCAAAATCTACCAAAATAGCAGCAAGATTCACCGCACTTCTGGAACTTAAATCAGTCTTTCCTTTAAAAAAAGTACCAATGGGTTTAAATTTATCTGTATACTTTTTAAACTCATTTTTTTTGGTTACATCAAATGCAAAACCAAAAAAAGAACTAAAAACAATAAGGTCATCCTCGTTCCTGTTTTTTTCAAATATTTCCCAACATAAATCCCTTAGATTTGCTTGTGAAGGACTAGATAAACCATCGCTGTCTTTTTCTCTCTCATACTTAGCTTTAATAGCTTTTTTATAATCTTCGATAGAATAGTTGTTCATGTTTTTGGAAAGTTTTTAAATGTTACAAGAATGATCAGGTTTCCTAATAAATACAGGCTCGTAGCAACTTGGTTTGCTTCAGAATTAATTCTTATTCGATGTATCAATATGATCAAAAGTACAAAACTAGTTTAATAAATAAATGCGGAAAGACGTAAGGTATAGCATGTTCCAGAAGTATAAAATTGGTCTTATCATTCTACAATATTCGGGTTTTCAACACAATTTATATAGCACCAGCCAATACTTAAAAAAAAGCCCTACAATATTTTGTGGAGCTTCAATTTCAAATAAAAAAATTATTACAAATGAGCAGGCGTTTATATATTTTCATTCTTTTCTTTTAACCACCTAACAAAAATAGATCCATATTCATTTTATTAATTTAAATAGAATAAATCGTTATAAAATTCTTTAATCTAAAATTTATATCATCATTCAAAGAATGCTTTTTTTAAGATATATAGCCTCTTTTTACATTAATCTGAAGAATTAAAAAATAAAATATTTTTGGCTGAATAAAATTGAGATCCCGTTTTTTTATAAAGATCAATTTTGTGAAGATTCCTTGCATGATGTTTCTGTTGCCGCTTTTCAAATGGAATGGGCAGAAAGCTACAATGTAAGTTTTGTATTAGTTTGTATTGATTTTGAAACACAGTAACGCACCATTAAACAAGTAGTTTTTTGGCTTGGTAGTTTTTAATCGTTAAACGTTTTTTCTGATTAATGCTTTTTCACATACTTATTAATAATATATGGAGTTATGGGTCTTAACGCTTTTCCGTTTTCGGGATGTATACCATGTGTATTAAAAAATTCTGCGTTACTTCCTACTTTCGCATACCAAACAATAGCTTTTTCATTTTTAAAAAAAACTGTTGTATCGCAAACTGCAATTCTTCTTAGATTTATAACCCTATTATCATAAGGCTCGGGAGAATTAAAGGTTCCATATCCCTGTACTTCTAAATCACAACTTACTTCTTCGTAATGATCACCTGACCATTGCATGCATTCTTTTTTAAAGAAGGCAGCATAAATCCCAAAACTTAGAGAAAAAATAATGGCTGCCATTATCATCTTCGTTTTTGATTTTTCTAAAATTCTTTTAATGAATCTTTCTATAGTCTTTTCATCAAAATTCTCTTGGCTTATGATTTGTGAATCATTTATTATAAAACTCTGAACTTCATTGAAACTTTCTGATTGATGAAAAATTTCGTCTTCTAATAAATCTTCTTCTCTGTTCAGACTTTCTACTTTTACAGAATACTGTTCATCTATTGCACTTTCAGTGTTTGTTGAACATTCATGTTCTTTAAAGTATATATCTTTAATTTCAGTACCATTTTCCTCTAGCGGTTTATCCTCGATTTTTGCAAAAAATATTTCTGGTCTGTAAGGATTTTTTTTGGGTACAGAAGGCCCTTCTATTTTATCTATTTCAATATAACCTTTTTCTTTAAATTTTTTAAAAGGCCTTGGCTGAAAATCTACCAAAATCGCAGCTAAATCCAAAGTATTAATTCTTGTCGACTTTTTTCCCTCTCTGTATAAATCTCCAATCTTTCTAAATTTATCTGTGTACGTCACAGAAGTATTTTCTTCATTTGGATTAAAGTCAAATTTGAAAAAAATTCGATATACATTAAGATCGTCAATTCTTGGATTTGACTTTAAAATTTTCCGGCATAAATCTCTTAAAAGTGCTTGTGATGGATTACTCAAATAATAAGAGTATTCATCTGTTTCTTTTTGACTGATATACTTATTTCTAATAGCAACTTTATAATCATTTTCAATTTTTTCTTGAGTAATGTTTCGCATAGACATTCGGATTTTTAAGTTTTTTAGGATTTCCTTATCGGATTCTTCAAGGGTTTCCGTAAAGTTCGGATCTCCCGGAATTCCGTATAAATTCAGCTTCACAATCGTTGTTACTTTGCCTCAGAATCAGTTAATACTTTGATCTGCAGATCTAAAACAAAAGTACAAAACTAGTTCAATTACAAGTACGGAAAACCGTAAGACAAGATTTATCCGGGAAGTATAAACCAACCTCTTACAGTTCTACGCACTTCACTTCCCAAACACGAAATGATTGTTGCTTTAATAAGATCTGGATGAACTCCGGACGGCAATACTCATGCTTTACTTTAAAATTTTAAAAACATGAAAAAGCTATTTATATTGGGAGCGTTTGCGCTATTGACTACTACATTATTTTCTTGCACTGCTGATGAAGATTTATCAGATAACAATTCTAAAACCGAGCTTAAAAAGGAAGCTATTCCTGAAAAACCATCATACGCAAATGGTCCGGATGATGATCCGATCAAGGTACCACCACCGCCAGTTAAAAACTAAATAAAATTAGTTTTAATATAAATTTTATTTAATTTCGGGGAAAGTAACTTTTATGCTACGATCCCCGAATTTTTATTTTATATTTTTCCTTCTTTTTCTTTCCTGCAAAGAAGAAAACATTAAGCCTGTTGATACATCCTCTATTAAAAAAACAGCTCTTAAATTTCGGGAAAAAGGAATAATAAACCTTGAAAATAAAAAATTTAATAGTGCATTTTATAACTTCAATAAATCAAAAATAGCTTTTGAAACTATAAAAGACAGTGCCAATATTGTTTTTAATCTGATTCAAATGGCTTCTATACAGCAAATAAATGGCGATTATTACGGAAGCAAGGAAACATTAACCGAAGCTTTACCATTTATTACGAAAAAAGATGTTTATAGTGCCGCTATTAATAATTTTTTCGGCATAGCCGATAAAGAACTTGCTATTTATGATGATGCTGTTCATTACTACAAAGAAGCTATAAAAGACTGTGTCGATTCTATCTCCAAACAATCTCCCTTAAATAATATTGCAGTTGTTTATATTCAGCAAAAAAAATATGATAGCGCAATTCAGATTTTAGAATCCATTATAAATAAAAAAATATTAGACAATAATTCTCTTAAAGGAACAAAAGCCAGAGTTTTAGATAATTTAGGCTTTGCTTATTTCAAGAAAGGAAATATTAATAAAGGGCTTTTACTTATGAATGAAGGCTTAAAAATTAGAAATAAAACAGATGATTCATATGGGCGTATTCAGAGTTGTTTACATCTAGCTGAATATTATGCAAAAAATGATTCTAAGAAATCTCACGAATATGCGCAAACAGCTTATCAAATTGCCACAAAGTTGAATAGTATTGATGAAAGGTTAGAGTCACTCTCTTTTTTAATGTCAAATAGTTCTAATATTCGCAACACAGAATATGCTCAAAAGTATATTGTACTAAACGACAGTATCATTAAAATCAGAAACAATTTTAAAAATAAGTTTGCCAAAATTAAATACGATTCCAAAAAAGAAAAAGACGAAAACCAGAAACTGCGTTTAGAAAAAGCCGAGAATCTATTATCGTTGCAGGAAGCAAAATACCAACGCCTATTTTTTATAATAGGAATGGCTTCTTTGATCTTATTGCTATTATATCTGAGAAAATTTTACCAGAATAGAAATCGAATTGAAAAAATAAAAACAGCTTACGATACCGAAACAAGAATAGCTAAAGATATTCATGATGAATTGGCTAATGATGTTTTTAACACCATTACTTTTACTCAAACACAATCTTTGACAAAACAAGAGGTTAAAGAAACTTTACTACAAAAGCTAAATTTCATTTATACACGTGTTCGCGGAATTTCAAGAGAAAATAATAATATAGATACGGGAATCAATTATTCTGTATACTTAAAAGAAATGCTTTCTACTTATAATAGTGATCACACCAATATCATTATTAATAATATTGAAAAAATAAATTGGGATGCTGTTGACGAGATTAAAAAAGTTACCATTCATAGAGTACTACAGGAATTAATGGTAAATATGAAAAAACACAGTCAGGCATCATTAGTTGTTTTAAAATTTGAAAATACTGCAAATACTATTTTGATCGACTATACGGATAATGGAAAAGGTTGCCAAAAAGAACAAATTATAAAAAATGGTTTACAAAATATGGAAAACCGTATTCTGGCCATAAAAGGAACTATTACTTTTGAAACTGAACCAGATAAAGGTTTTAAAGTAAAAACATCCATACCTAAATAATTTTATATGTTTAAAAAAGTAATAATTGCTGAAGATCTGGATGCAATGAATTTGGGAATCCAACAAGTCTTAAAAGATTTAAATATTGTCGATTTTCAACATTCAAAATATTGCGACGAAGCTTTTCTTAAAATACGTGCTGCGATTACTAAAAATGAACCTTATGATTTATTAATTAGTGATCTTTCCTTCAAAACAGATCATCGCGATGTAAAAATTGCGAATGGTGACGAACTGGTTCAGAAAGTTCGGGAATTACAGCCCAACATTAAAATCATAGCTTATTCGGTAGAAGATAAAAACTATCGCATAAAATCGCTTTTCGACAATGCCGAAATTGATGGTTTTGTGCTCAAAGGTTTAAACAGTATTGAAGATCTAAAAAAAGCAATTCAGGTTATTTCAACTTCAGATCAAAAATTTATTTCTCACGAAGTTGCTTCTGCCCTCCAGGAAAAAAACAATTTTGAAATAGACGATTTAGATATTCTGATCTTAAAACATTTATCATCCGGTACTGCTCAGGATGATATAATCCAAATTTTTAAAGACTTAGGCGTAAAACCCAACAGTAAAAGTGCGATGGAAAAAAGAATCTCTAAACTCAAAGATTTTTTTAAAGCCAATAATACGGTTCATTTGGTTTCGATTACAAAAGACATGGGAATTATCTAAAATTCAGTGCACTTTTATTATAACCATTTCAAGCTCCTTCGGGGGCTTTTTTATTGCTAAAAATTAAAAAATTGGAGATTATGGATTTCCGTAAAATACTGGTTTCAAATAGGTCTAAGTTTGAATCATAAATTAATTTAAACTTAAAATTATGAAAAAATTAGTCGTTTTATTTAGTCTATTCTTCCTGGTTCTGGGAGGAAGTATTGAAGCCCAAAGTGGTCATTATAAAAGTGGAAAAGGAAGTTCTCATAAAGGGGGTAAGTACAAAAATTCAAGTACCAATAACCATTATAAAAAGAGAAAGTAACATTCTGGCTTTTGACATCACTTCTGATATCAAAAGTTTTTTCTGAAAATTAAACTCAACTATTAATCAAAACAAAAAAATCATGAAAGATTATTATGTAAACAATACCGCGCAATCAAATGGAGACCATGAAGTTCACACTAGTGATTGCCACTATTTTAAAAGTATTATAAGTAAGAAATACTTAGGTAGCTTTTCTTCTTGCAAACCTGCAGTAGATGAAGCTAAAAAGACTTATTCCCAATCGAATGGTTGCAAAACCTGCTGCAATGCCTGTCATACCACATAATCTGTAACGATAATGGGATTTCGATTTCAAAAAAGAATTAAACTTGGAGGAGGACTTGGATTAAACATTAGCAAATCCGGAATCTATCCAAGTTTAAAAACGAGCAGAGGAACTATTAGTTCCAAAAGATTATCAATCAGAACAGGAATATCCGGAGTTAATTATCAAAATAATTTTAACAATGCAAAAGATAGTGGCTGTATGGTACTATTTATATTCGCCGGAGCAATAACATTTTTAATATATATTATAAAATAGTAAAACAATTATGGCATATAGAAAAGGATATTACAAAAAAAACGGAACTTATGTTCAGGGACATTTTACCAATACACGATCGAGATCTTATTCAATTAAGAATAATGGATGCCTCTTAGTAATACTACTGACAATGACATTTGGATTAACCATTTCTTGCTCAGAATCATCAGATACTTCAAGTCTAAAGGATACTTCTGGTTCAACAGGCAATTCATCAAACTCAAATTGTCCAACTAAAACTTGCGGTGATTTTAAAACACAGCCTGAAGCGCAAGCTGCTTACAATAGTAACAAAATTTGCTACAAGAAACTAGACGGTGACGGCAATGGAATCGCATGTGAAAATTTACCAAAAAAATAATTCAAAAAACAATGATAACACTCGAATTAAAAAGCCATTTTTTAAGATTATATCAAATGGCATTATGCGATGATCAGTTTGACATATTAGAACTTCAAATGTTATATCATTTTGCAGATGAACGCGGTATTCCAAGAGAAGAGCTTGATAAACTTTTCTTAAATCCTATAAATACAGAATTGATTGTTCCAGAAAGTTTAAATACCAAGATTGAATATTTATATGATTTTACGAGAATTATTTGGGCAGATGGCAAAATTACCGATGATGAAGAGAATATGCTAAAAAAGTACTGTAGAAAATTCCACTTTTTAGACGAAAACATTGACGATCTTTCCAGTTATCTAATTGACTGTGTTCAAAAAAATATAAAAAAAGAAGAAATTATTAACCAGCTAAACTCATAACTAATGAAGTCACTTACACAATTATTTAGTTTAAAAAAAGTAGTAGATGTAAAGTCGGATACTTTTGAGGACAATGAAAATGACCGAGAACAAATACGAATAACTTATTATCAAAGTGGATTTGCAGCATCGATAAAAGCAATGGGAAAACCTATTGTTTTAAAAGCTTGTTTGCAAAACTTATATATGAGTTTTGAAGATCAATGTCGAAAACAAAAATTAGAACAGGACAGATTAAAGCAACCCTATAAAGAAGAACAGGAAAAAAACAGAACTGAACTTAAAAAATCTGAAACCGCAATTGGAATATATGAAAAGAAAGAACAGGATCTTAATGATGAAATCGATCATATAAAAAATGAAATTATTGAAGTAAAACGTAATCCTGACAAATACGGAATTGAAGATGGTAAAGGCTTAAAAGCTCAATTTTATATTGGTTTATTTTTATTACTGCCAATAACACTTTATGTTTTGGTATTTTATATTTCAGCATCTTATTCTGCTTTTTTCAAGGAGTTTGCAAATGATAGTTTAACAGCTGCCATTTTTGATGCCAATGCCTTGACCAATTCTTTTCAGGCAAGCTGGCTGGAAGGTGTTCTGGTAATTACAATTCCATTTGTATTTATGGGATTGGGTTATGTCATTCATATGGTTCAAAAAGGAAAAGGAATAAAGAGTATTTTGAGAATAGTTGCCTTATTTATCACAACATTTTTATTCGATGCACTTTTAGCTTATCAAATTGAAAAAAAAATATATGAATTTAATAAAACTACCGATTCTCCTCCTTATAATTTAAACATTGCATTAGGTGAAGCCGAATTTTGGATGATCATCTTTGCTGGTTTTGTTGTGTACATTATTTGGGGACTCGTTTTTGATTTTGTCATGAAAGAGTTTGAAAATATCGATAAAATCAGAGCTTTTATAAGAGGAAAAAAAGAAAATCTTATAGACCTCGAAAAATTAAAAGCAGATTATATTAACAAAATCAATGATTTCAAGCAACAAATAGTTACTATAACCGGAAAAATATCAGAACTTCAATCTAAAATAGATGGATTTGTCTTTCCTGTAAAAGAATATCTACACTATCACCATCAATACAAAGAAGGATGGTTTCAGGCTATTAATACCGAAATAGCTTTACCATATACCGAAAAAACCGAATTACTAGAAAATTGTGATATATCATCAGAAGAACATTTAAGTAAATTAAATCTGATTGATCCTGATTTTCAACATTTAGTTTATTCTAAAAACTAATCCTCATGAAAAAAAAACTAACAATCATTGCAACATTACTACTTCTCATTTCTATTGTTTCATGTAAAAAGGAATCTGATAAAGAAAAAAATGAAGAAAAAGAAATATCAACAAAAAGTCCTCTCTCAGAAAATTATAACATAAGTATACTGCTTGATTTATCGGACAGAATTAGCCTTAAAAAAAATCCGAATCCAACAATGGAATATTATCAAAGAGATTTAGGATACATCAAATCGATTTCCGAAGCTTTTACCCAACATCTAAAATCAAAAAGAATACGACAAATTGATGATAAAATGCAACTGTTTTTTAATCCAGAACCTCTGGATTCCAAAATCAACACAATTGCTAAAAACTTAAGAATTAGTATTGATAAAAATAACGCTTCAAAAGATTTACTGAATTCTATAAACAAAAATTACGCTTCACAAACATCAAAAATATATGAGTCTGCTATAAAAGACAATAAGTATACAGGATCAGATATATGGAGCTTTTTTGATAGCAAAGTAAAAGATCAATGTATTGAAAATAAGTATCGAAATGTACTTATTATAATGACAGATGGCTATATGTTTTATGAAAATACTGTAATGAAAGAAGACAACCGCACAACTTATATAACTCCTGAACATATACGAAAAAATGGTTTAAATACTAAAGACTGGGATAAAAAATTCCATGATCAGGATTTTGGTTTTATCAAAGTGAATAATGCGCCATCTAATCTGGAAGTTTTAGTAATTGGAATTAATCCGAATCATAATAATCCTTATGAAGAAAAAGTAATTAAGGCATATTGGACAAAATGGTTTACTGAAATGAAAATTAACCATTTTGAAATTAAAAATGCTGATCTTCCATCAAATATGGAAAAAATTATTAAAGATTTTATTTTAAAAAATTAGCCTAATAAAAACTTTCGAAAATTTTTCTTTATGTTTTTTACAAAGTATTGCTTTCTATTAAAATCATTTATCCCAAAATGCCTATGTCAAAAAACTACCTAATCTTATTTCTTTTACTTCCCATCCTTTCCTGCGAAAAAGCTTCGGCTCCGCCTCCATCATCAGAAATCAATTCGTTTTACAAAGAGGTTGTAACACCAGATGATCGAAAAACCATTACAGCCGAAGAAGCCAAAACGTATCATGTAAATACAACTTATAAATATGAATACAGAACCGGAAATCCGGGACATTATGAATATAATTATGATGTAAAAGGAATAAATATCAAAGGTGATTCTGTTTTTGGAAACATAAATGTTCTGGGTAAACATGGAGCCGGAATTTTAATTGACAGCCTTACTGAAATCCAAATCAATACCGAATGGATGTCACATGGAAAACTAAAAGCACTTGACAAACATGGAAACGAATACCATCTAATTGTAAAATAGAACTATCAGATGAAATATATTTTACTCTTACTTTTTATCTTTTCGACTTCATTTCGGCCTCCCGAAACCAGTGTATTTATTTGTAGTTCAACCGGTGCAAAAAAGTATCATTTTAAGGAAACCTGTCGTGGATTATCATCTTGCAGTCACAGAACGGTAAAAACATCTCTTAAACAAGCAAAAGAGTTAGGTCTCACACTATGTGGATGGGAAGATTAAAGATCTTCCCGTTTTTTTTTATTTAATTATTTGATAATAATCACTTTACAATAAATTCACATTTGTTTTATTAATTTGAATAAAACTAAACGTCATGAAATTCTTTAATTTAAATTTTCTGGTTTCATTCAAAGAATGGCTCTTTTTAAGAGCTATGCAATCGTCTTTCCTTCATTAATAAATTGCCATTAAAAAAAGGAAAAACTGATTTGAATGAATAAAATTGAGACCTCATTTTTGCATAAAGACCAATTTGGTGACGATTTCTTGTGGGGTGTTTCGACCGCTGCTTTCCAAATTGAAGGCGCACATGATGCCGACGGAAAAGGTTCTTCTATCTGGGATGTTTTTACCTCTCAAAAAGGAAAAATAAAAAACGGACATCATGCCATAACTGCCTGCGACTTTTACAATTCCTACCAAACCGATATTGACTTAATCAACGAACTAAACATTCCAAATTTTAGGTTCTCTATAAGTTGGCCCCGAATTATGCCTACAGGGATTCATCCTGTAAATCAGGCCGGAATTGATTATTACAATAAAATCATAGATTCTTTACTCGCATCCGGAATTGAGCCCTGGATTACGCTTTATCACTGGGATCTTCCCCATGCTTTAGAAACCAAAGGCGGTTGGACAAATAGAGAATCTGTTACATGGTTTTCAGAATATGTTGCTGTTTGTGCCAAACATTTTGGCGATCGTGTCAAAAACTGGATGGTCATCAACGAGCCCTCGGTTTTTACAGGTGCAGGATATTTTCTTGGCATTCATGCTCCTGGCAGAAAAGGCATTACCAATTACCTCAAAGCCATGCATCATGTTACTTTAGCAACGGCTGCAGGTGCAAAAATCCTCCGCAATCAAATACCCGAAGCAAATATAGGAACTACTTTTTCCTGTACACATATTGAGCCGGCAACTGAAAGTTCAAAAGATATAGAAGCCGCAAAACGTGTTGATACTTTACTAAACAGAACTTTTATAGAACCTATTTTAGGATTAGGATATCCTCAGGCTGATTTGCCAGTGCTAAAAAAGCTCAACAACTATATTTTAGAAGACGATCTCAACAATCTCGCTTTTGATTTTGATTTTATAGGTCTGCAATGCTACACCCGCGAAATAGTAAAATCAGCGATGCTGGTGCCGTATATTGGTGCAGAATTAGTGAGTGCCGAAAAAAGAAATGTAATTTCAACTGAAATGGGCTGGGAAGTTTATCCCCCGGCTTTATATCATGTTCTTAAAAAATTCAATCAATATAATGGAATTAGGAAAATCATCATAACCGAAAATGGTGCTGCATTTCCCGATACTTTAAGCAACGGAAAAGTATACGATATTAAACGTACTCACTACATTCAGGATCATTTAGAACAGATTCTCAAAGCCAAAAAGGACGGTCTAAATGTCGAAGGTTATTTTGTTTGGAGCCTTACCGATAATTTTGAATGGGCCGAAGGTTACAACGCCCGATTCGGGCTAATTCACGTTGATTTTGAAACACAGCAACGAACGATTAAAAATTCAGGATTGTGGTTTAAAGATTTTTTATCCTAGAAACTTTCTCTGTAAAAAATAATTTTTCCACAATCCTGCAATTATAAAAAGCACGTTTTATTTACTTAAAAAAAGAGTGTAAAACAGCGTAATAAATTCTGAAAAAAAATCATTTTAAAGCTAAAAAAAATCGCTATTTCTCCCGTATTTACTAGGTTTATTGGCTATTTTTACTTATCTTTATAGTATAAATAACTGTAAATATATGCCGAAAAACTTTTTTTTTAAACTCCAAAATTACTCCTCCAAAAATTATTCTTTTTACTACTTCATGCATTTTATTTTTCAAAATGCTTCCCAAGTTCATTTAGAAACCAGTGTTTCTAATTTTTTTTCTGCACAAAGTATAAAAGCGCAGAAGATACCAAAGCGACTGCTCCAACTCCTATCGTAATTATTTTTCTGGGATATATCTTCTGAGCTATTTTTTTAGAAAATATGGCAGCAAAATTAAATAGAGATTTTCCTTTTTCGGAATGTTCTTTCGACTTTTCATTTTCCACAAAACACTCTGTTTCTATGATATCATTTTCTACTTCAACAACTTCCCTGCCTTTTTCGGCACTTTCAATTTGTCTGGCTTCTTCAGTTCTGCACTTCTCATTAAACTTTTTAAATGGGCGTGGCTGAAAATCAACTATAACTGCAGCAAGATTTATTGCATCAATATTCAACGGATCTGTTTCACCTTTAAAAAAGGTTTCAATAGGCCTGAACTTATCTTTTTGTTCCTTAAACTTATTCTTTTTGGTATGATCGAAATCTAAGCATAATAAATTTCTAAAAACTTTTAAATCATCCTGAGTTGGATTATTCTCGAAAATAATCCAGCACAAATCGCGGAGTTTCCCGCGGGAAGGACTATACAAATAATCAAAGTATTCTCCTTCTTTTTCGAGTTCGTATTTAATTTTAATCGCTTTTTTATATTCCTCTAATGTACTATTCATCTTGCCTTTTTTAAAAAACTCTTTGTTCCCTTTATTTTTATTTTTCACCAAAAAATTTTCTATGCTTTTATTTTTTGACTTCTATAATTCAAATCTTTACCAGCGCATTCAATTTTTATTCCGATTACATATAATTTCTACATTTTTTTAAACAGTTCTGCCAACTTTTGCCTGGTTTATTGCATCTATTATATATAGAGATTTGTTCAGAAATAATTAACCATTAATAAAAAAACAGGCTTTGCATTTTTATATTATTGGGAATTCATGGGAATCTCAGGAAAACGCAGGAATTCCGGGAATCCCTTATCTACAGTGGTCTAAAAGTGCCTTTCCTTTGCTTCAGAAATTAGTTCAAGTTTTGTCTGCAGACTAAAACAAATATATAAAACTAGTTCAAATTAACAGTGTACAAAACCGTAAGACCGAGTTTATTCGGGAAGTATAAATAACGTCTTACAGTTCTACACCGTTTACTTCCCAAAAAATCAATTTGGTATTGCCATAAACAAGCCCCGGATCAACTCCGGACAGCAATACCTATGTCTAATTTCTAAATTAAATCAAAATGAAAAAACTATTATTATTTATCGCTTTTGCGTTAATGCTTACTATATCTTCTTGTACTCCGGATGAATATGAAACTCCAAAAAAACAAGAAACAGAAAAAAAGGTTAATCCTTTAAAAGCAACTTATGCTGATGGTCCAGGTGATACTGGTGGAGCAGGAACTACACCACCACCAACTGATGACTAAATATATATTTTTAGTATCTAATTAATTACTATTTTCGGGGAAAGTAAATTTATATGTTACGGTCCCCGTTTTTTTGTTTTATTATCCTGCTTTTTCTTTTTTCGTGTAAAGAAAAAAAGACTATCAATATTGACACAGAACCTATACGAAAAGAGGCACTTAGTTTACGAAATAAAGCAATTGAGAATTATAAAAATCAAAACTTTAATACTGCTTTTCATGAGTATAATAAATCCAAAGCGCTTTATGAAACTATAAAAGACAGCGCCAATATTGGATTCATTCTAATTGAAATGGCAGCAATACAGCAAGTAAACGGAGACTATTATGGCAGTAAAGAAACAGTAACTGAAGCATTACCTTATGTTAAAAAAAATCGTGTTTATGCAGCCATTATAAATAATAGATTGGGTATTGCAGACAAAGAACTTTCTCTTTATAATGATGCTATTCTTTACTACAAAAAATCTTCAAAAGAACATATAGATCCCGTTGAAAAGGTACTTCCTTTAAGTAATATTGCGCCAATTTATACCCAACAAAAAAAATATGATCAGGCAATCTCTCTTTTAGAATCAATTTTGAACAAAAGATTATTAAAGAAGAAATCTTACGCAACTATTGAAGCCACACTTATAGATAATTTGGGTTATGCATATTTTAAAAAAGGAATGGATGGAAAAGGATTCTCTTTGATGAATGGAGCTCTCCAGACAAGAAATGAATTTAAAGACAGTTACGGTAGTATTGAAAGTTATTTACACCTTGCTGATTATTACGCTAAAAAAGACATTCAAAAATCAAATGAAAATGCTCTTGCTGCTTACAATATTGCTACAAAATTAAATAGTGTCGATGAAAGATTAGAAGCACTGCAAATTTTAATTTCAAATGATCACAGCGCACAAAACAGCAAATATGTTCAAAAGTATTTTACTTTAAACGACAGCATCATTAAGGTTAGAAATAACTTTAAAAATAAGTTTGCTAAAATTAAATACGATTCTAAAAAAGAAAAAGACGAAAACGCAAAACTTCGCTTAGAAAAAGCAGAAAACCTGTTATCGCTTCAAAAGGCAAAATATCTGCGAATTGTATTTGTAATTGCATTTGTTTTTTTAGTCATTTTAATCGCGATACTAATACGCTATTATAAAAACAAAAACAAAGCCATCGAATTTAAAACTTCGTATAACACCGAAACCCGAATTGCCAAAAAAATCCATGATGAACTGGCTAACGATGTTTTTCATGTAATTGCCTTTGCAGAATCTCAGCCCTTATCGAAGGAAAGTACCAAAGAAAATCTACTTCAAAAATTAGATGATATATACGCCCGCGTGCGAGGAATTTCAAGAGAAAATAACAGAATTGATACTGGTATTGATTTTACCAAAAGCATACGAGAAATGCTCTCGGCTTACAATACCCGCGAAAGAAATATCATGATCACCAATTTAGAAAACATAAACTGGGAAATGATTGATGATATAAAAAAGATCACCATTAGTAGAATTTTACAGGAATTAATGGTAAATATGAAAAAACATAGTAATGCGAATCTGGTCATTATAAAGTTTGTAAATGATCCAAAATCAATTTTAATAAACTATATTGATAATGGAAAAGGCTGCAAAAAAACTGAAATGGCTAAAAATGGTCTCCAAAACATGGAAAACCGCATTCAGGCCGCAAAAGGAACCATTAATTTTGATACAGAACCTGACAAAGGCTTTAGAGTAAACATTTCCATGCCAAAATAAAGATAAATTGTACATTGTAATTACAATCGTCGAACTCTGGTCAATAGAAAACAAAAAGCCCTTCAGGATTATTCCCGAAAGGCTTTTCTCTTCAAAAAACAATACAATTATAACCTCGTTAAGCTTATAATGTCTCTTCTAAAACAGCAACTACTTCTTTCCAGTTATTGACTCTTAAATGATGTGTTTTATCCACGTTATGAAAGGCTGTAAACATTATAGGTTTCCCTATACAATAGTCCAGATTCTTGCAATGATCATCGATCATATAATCTGTATTGATGATTCTTTTGCTTCCACATAAAATAATATTTTCCCATTTAATAAAAGGAAAATGTTCTCCAAGCCAATCTACTTTTTCAGCAAGAGAAACCGGAAATTCTGTTGCCGCCGAAACAATAAAAATTTCGAAATTGTCTTGTAATCTACGTAAACTTTCAACTGAATCCGGCATCACAGGCAATGATCTAAAAAAATTATCTTTATTTAAAATGCTACGTACCAGATCTCTTTCCTTAAAAGCTTCTTCTTCAGATAAACCCTGAATACTTTGCTTAGAAAGAGTTGTTCCATGCGCCTTATTGTAATGTTCAATCAATTGTGCTTCTATGTCAGCAAGCACGCCATCCATATCAACGGCAATAGTTTTCTTTTTCATTATAATTTAATTTTGCAACAAATTTACGCAATTATTGCAAATTATTGCAATTTTAACTTATTTTTGCAATATAAATTTGCATGCTATGAAAAAGGAAGAACGCCAAAAAGTAATTTTAGAATACTTATCAAAAGAACACCGATTGACTTTAACGGAACTTAGTGCGTATTTAAATGTATCCGAAGATACCATCAGAAGAGATGTTAAAGAACTTTCGGATCAGGGTCTACTAAAAGCGGTTCGAGGTGGCGCAGTCGCTCCTTCTCCAATTCCGTTGCACTTTAGAAACAGAGAAAAACACGATCTTGAAAACAAGAAAATTATTGCCGAAAAAGCAATTTCTTTCTTAAAAGACGGACAAGTTGTATTTATTGATGGCGGAACCACTTCATTGGCCTTAGTAGCCAGTTTTCCTTATGATTTAAAAATAACGGTTATTAGCAATAGTTTTCCCGTTGCAGCATTAATAGAAGATTTACCTAATATTGAACTTATTTTTGCCGGCGGAAAAATGTGCAAGACTTCTTTTACCACGGCCAGTATTGAAACCATCGATTTCTTTCGAAATTTCAGAGCCGATATCTGCATTTTAGGAATCTGCAGTATTCATCATGAACGCGGTATTACGGGAATTTTATACGACGATTCTATGCTGAAAAAGAATATGATTCAGAACTCCAATTTTGTCATTGCCTTAAGTTCTATCGAAAAAGTTGAAACTGCCGAATCTTATTTTGTTTGTCCTCTTAAAGATATTAACGTTCTCATAACCAATATTTCTCCAGAAGAAGAGATTTTTAAACCATACAAAAAAGCGGGTGTAACTATAATTTAAATCTGGAGAAATCTAGATTTTACAAGGCATTTTATAAGGAGCTATTTCCTGCTATCCATTTCAATCTTTTGCTTTTTAAAGAAAAAAGCAAAAGGATTTTCACTTCTATCAGGGCTAGGCACTCATTTCTATAAAAAAACACCTAAAGCAATTAGAATAATCCGCAAAACAAAAAAGCCTTTCAAGCATAAATCTTGAAAGGCTTTTTTTCTACAAATTAATTAGCAATATTATTTCCAACCGCCGCCTAAGTCTCTATAAACATGGACTGCAGCATTCAATTGTTCTTTTTTAGTATCGACCAATTCTAGTTTCGCTTCTAATGCATCACGTTGTGTCATTAAAACTTCAAAATAATCAACTCTTGCCGATTTAAACAAATCGTTAGAAACATCAATAGAAGTATTTAATGCATCTACCTGTTTCGATTTTAAATCATAACCTTTTTGTAAGTTTTCAATTTTAGAAAGCTGATTTGAAACTTCTAAATAAGCATTCAAAACCGTACGATCGTAATTGTACAATGCCTGAAGCTGTCTCGCATTCGCACTTGCAAACTCAGCTTTGATCGCATTTCTGTTAATCAATGGCGCAACAAGATCTCCTGCCAATGAATACAAAAGAGATTCAGGCATAGTAAATAAATAAGAAGGCTTGAAAGCGTTTACTCCTACCGCAGCAGAAATATCCAAAGAGGGATAAAACTCAGCACGAGCCACTTTTACATCTAATTTTGCAGCAACTAATTCTAATTCTGCCTGTTTAACATCAGGACGATTGGCTAACAATTGAGACGGAATTCCTGAATTCACCGCAGCTGGCAGCAAACTTAAGAAATTCTCATTGCTTGTTCTTTTAATTTCCTGCGGATATCTACCCAACAAAAAGTTGATTTTGTTTTCGGCTTCTTTTATTTGCTGCAAAATATCAAACTCTAAACTTTGTGAAGTTAAAACTTCTGCCTCAAACTTCTTAACTCCTAGTTCTGTAGCTCTTGCCGCCTGCTTTTGAACTTTTACAATTTCTAAGGCATTAGTCTGCAATTTGATTGTTTGTTTTACAATATCCAACTGATTGTCTAAAGCCATCAATTCATAATAAGAATCGGCAACTTCTGCAATAAGATTAGTAATTACAAAATTTTTACCCTCAACTGTTGCCAAATATCGGTTTAAAGCTGCTTTTTTAGAATTACGCAGTTTTTTCCAAATGTCTACTTCCCAGTTTGCATAAGCCGAAATCGTAAAATCTCCAAGCGGATCCGGCATTTCTTTTCCAGGTTTGATTTCTGTAGAAGCATCACCCGCACCCTGGCTCGTATATCTACCCACTTTTTCTACTCCCGCTCCGGCGCGAACACCAACCGTAGGCAATAAAAGCCCTTTTCTTACCCGAATATCATTCTTTGCAATTTCAATTTCCTGCAAAGTAATGTTTAACTCCTGATTGTTTTTCAGAGCAATATCAATCAAATCAATAAGATTTTGATCTTTAAAGTAATTTTTCCAGGTTAAAGCTGAGGTATTATTGTTTGCATCCTGAGTCTGAGCTGTTGCACCAAACGACTCAGGAACTGGTGCACTTGTGGTTATTGCTGCCTCAGGCGCAGGGGCTTTACACCCTGCAACCGTAAGACATATACCTAATGCAATACCATATTGATATGATTTGAATTTATACATGATTGTTATCAATTTCTTCTGTTAATGGATTTTCTTCTTCATGTTTTACCAATTTATGTTTCTCTGCAATTTTGGCAAAAATGAAATACAAGCCCGGAATCACAAATACTCCACAAATGGTTCCTATAAGCATACCGCCCGCAGCCGCAGTACCAATGGTTCTGTTACCAATTTTACCTGGACCTGTTGCAAATGCCAACGGTAATAATCCTGCAATAAAGGCAAATGAAGTCATCAGGATCGGACGGAACCTTGCTTTGGCTCCTTCCATAGCAGCTTCAAGTACTGATTTTCCTGCAGCATGTCTTTGAATCGCAAACTCTACAATCAATACCGCATTTTTACCTAATAAACCAATAAGCATTACCATAGCAACCTGAGCATAAATATTGTTCTCTAATCCTGTTAATTTCAACAGAAGGAAAGCTCCAAAAATACCTGCTGGTAAAGAAAGAATTACAGATAATGGTAAAATAAAACTTTCGTATTGTGCAGCCAAAACTAAGTATACAAATCCTAAACAGATTAAGAACACCCAAATAGCCTGATTACCTTGTGCCACCTCATCGGCAGAAATACCTGCCCAGTCAATGTCATATCCTCTAGGTAATTTTTTCGCAGCAACTTCCTGAATTACTTTAATCGCTGTACCCGAACTATATCCTGGTGCAGCAGAACCGCTTATCTGCGTAGAAGTGTACATATTATGTCTCGTAATCTCAGAAAGCCCGTATACTTTTTCTAATTTCATGAAAGCAGAAAAAGGTACCATTTCATCACGATTGTTTTTTACATACAGTTTTAAAATATCATCCGGCTGTGCACGGTATTCCGGAGAAGCCTGAACAATTACCTTATAGTTAATTCCGTATTTAATAAAACTAATTTCATAGTTACTTCCCACAAGAGTAGACAACGTATTCATGGCATTTTCGATAGAAACACCTTTTTGTTGTGCCAGGTCATTATCGACTTTCATCATGTATTGAGGGAAACTTGAGCTATAAAAACTGAATACATTTGATAACTCCGGATGTTTGTTCAATTCAGTAACAAAATCGTTATTTACCTGCTCCATTTTTTTGTAATCTCCAGAACCTGTTTTATCCAATAAACGAAGCTCAAATCCTCCGGCAGCACCATAACCCGGTACAGCAGGTGGTTGAAAAAATTCTATATTGGCACCTGAAATGTCTTTAGATTTTTCCTCCATTTCCTTCATAATCTCCAGAACAGATTCTTTTCTGTCACTCCAGTCCTTAAGGTTAACCAAACAAGTACCTGAGTTTGAACCTGTACCTTCGGACAGAATCTCATAACCTGCCAAAGAAGAAACTGATTTTACTCCATCTATACCTTCGGCAATTTTTTGCAGTTTTTCTGCAATATTATTTGTTCTTTCTAATGACGAACCTGGTGGTGTCTGAATAACCGCATAAAACATTCCCTGATCCTCATTCGGGATAAACCCCGAAGGCACTGTACTACTAATCAGCCATGTTCCAGCACAAAATCCTAACAAAGCAATTATAGTAACTGCTCTTCTGTTTACGATTTTGCCTAATAAATTTTGGTATTTGCCCTGAGCAAGGTTAAACTTATTATTAAACCCATCAATAAATACATTTACAGGTGTTTTCTTTTTAGGTTTACCATGATTGTTTTGTAACATCATCGCACAAAGTGCCGGTGTCAGTGTCAAAGCAACAATACCCGAAAGTATAATAGCCGTTGCCATAGTAACCGAGAACTGTCTGTAAAATACTCCAACAGGACCAGACATAAAAGCAACAGGAATAAATACTGCCGCCATCAGGAACGTAATTGCAATAATTGCTCCGGCGATCTCATGCATTGCTTTTTTGGTCGCTTTAAAAGCTGATAGATGTTCTTCCTCCATCTTGGCGTGAACGGCTTCGATAACCACAATCGCATCATCGACGACGACTCCAATAGCTAAAACTAAGGCAAACAATGTGATTAAGTTCAATGAAATATCAAAGAATGTCATGAACACAAAGGTTCCTACTAATGATACTGGTACTGCAATTGCCGGAATAACCGTAGAACGCCAGTCTCCTAAGAAAAGAAACACTACTAAACCTACCAGAATAAAAGCTTCAACCAGCGTATGAATTACTTTTTCGATAGAGGCATCCAGGAATTTAGAAACGTCATACGAAATTTCATAGTCCATTCCTTTGGGGAATTTTTGCTTGATTTTTTCTAATTTCGCTTTTACCTCTTCGATAACCTGATTGGCATTACTACCAAATGATTGTTTCAATACAATAGCGGCAGATGGTCTTCCATTCAAATTAGAATAGATATCATACATCGAGCTGCCAAATTCAACTTTAGCAACATCTTTCAAACGCAAAAGTTCTCCATTTGCATTTGATTTTACTACAATATTCTCATATTGTTCTTTTGTTGTAAAACGTCCTGAATATTTTAATACATACTCGAATGCCTGAGAACGTTTACCTGAACTTTCACCCGTTTTACCCGGTGAAGCCTCCAAACTCTGACTTGATAAAGCATCCATGATCTCATCAGCAGAAATTTTATAAGCCAGCATACGATCAGGTTTCAGCCAGATACGCATGGCATATTCACGTGTTCCTAAGATATCTCCTGAACCAATACCGTTTACCCTTTTTAATTCTGAAAGTACATTGATATCTGCATAGTTGTACAAGAACTTCATATCAGTATTTTTATCTGTACTGTAAAGGTTCACGTACATCAACATACTTGGTACTTCTCGTGTAATTTTGATACCCTCTCTAATTACTAAAGGAGGTAGTTTATTAGTAACCGAAGCCACACGGTTTTGAACGTTAATGGCAGCCTGATTAGGATCTGTACCTAAGTTGAACACTACTTTTATAGTAGCTTCACCATCATTTCCGGCATCAGAAGCCATATATTTCATTCCCGGAACTCCATTTAAGGCTCTTTCCAAAGGAATAACGACCGCCTTGATCATCAATTCACCGTTAGATCCTGGATAATCTGCGGTAACATTCACCATTGGTGGTGAGATTGTAGGGAATTGGGTTATGGGTAAACTTAATACCGACAATACCCCTAAAAAGACAATTATCAACGATATTACTATCGACAAAACAGGTCTTTGAATAAATTTATTAAACATTTTATATTTTTTTAATGATTAAACCAATTAAATCTATTCTGCTTTTACACGTAAATGATTCATTACCTCTTTAGGCGATTGGAATTCATATTTAATTTTGTCTTTTTCTTTTACTTTTTGAACTCCTTCAAGTAAAATTTTATCATTTTCAGTAAGACCGGTTCTGATCACGTACAAATCAGGTATTTCGCCTGTAATTGTAATTTCTCTTGAAGACACTTTATCGTTTTTATCTACAACAAAAACATATTTTTTATCCTGAATTTCGTAAGTCGCTTTTTGCGGAATTATAATAGCGTTTTTAAGAGGAACATGCATTTGAACCTGTCCTGTTTCGCCATTTCTAAGTAGTTTACCTGAATTTGGGAATCTTGCTCTAAAAGCGATATTTCCTGTTTCGTTATTAAATTCACTTTCGATAACTTCTACGTTTCCTTTTTCTTTAAAAGTATCACCATTAGCCAAAACCAGACTTACTTTATTGTCAGCACGGTCTTTTATATTAGTTTGATACTGTAAATATTCCGGTTCCGATACATTGAAATAAGCAAACATCTGACTATTGTCTGAAAGACTTGTTAATAGTTCTCCTTCGTCAATAAGACTTCCAAGTTTTAAAGGAATACGGTCGATTGTTCCGTCAAAAGGCGCTCTGATTTCTGTAAATGATAAGTGAAGTTTTGCAAGAGCAACTTCGGCCTTTGCTGATTGCAATTTTGCCTGAGCTACACTTAATTCGTTTTTAGAAACGATATTTTTATCTGCCAGTAATTTGGCATTTTGCAATTCAATTTCTGTAGATTTTTGCTCAGCCTGTGCTTTAAGCAATTCTGCCTGATACATGTTAGGCATAATTCTAAACAATAACTGACCTGCTTTTACAAATTGACCTTCGTCAACATAAATGTTTTGTAAAAACCCTTTTTCCTGGGCGCGGATTTCAATATTTCGCACAGATTTAATTTGCGAAACATATTCTTTTGTAAATGAAGTATCAATTCTAACCGGACTTGTAACGGTGAATTTTTCTGCTTCTTCTTTTTCTTCTTTTTTAGTTGAACAACTAGTAAGGCACACCAGAGCCATAAAGCCTGTGAACAAGATAATTCTTTTCATGATTTAGTTTGGAAATTAAGCGAATGAATGCTTGGAATACGGAGATTCCTTTAGATGAAAAAATGCATCAGTCAACCTTGGTCAGACCTTAAACTTTCATATAAGAAGAGGTAGAAAAAATATACATCAACAAGATATGCAGGATCACAACTTAGGTAACCGATGTATAGGGGTAGATCAAATTCTTAAAACCTGTTGGGTAATGTAAATAGGATTTGACTGGCCAAAAAATGGCATTAAGATTTTTAAACGATTATAATCATTTACAATAGTCTGGCTTGAAAGGGAAAGATACCAATCGTCAAGTAAACTGTAGTTTGTTGCAAAAAACTTATTCGTAATTCCATCAAGATCATCACTTCCAAGATATTCTTCCTCAATATCTACATCGGCATCTTCAATAATAGAACTGCCCTGATCCTGATTCGTAAATTTTACTCGGTGTTTTTTCTCAAGAGTATGCTGATGAAAGTTTTGTGGAGTACCCGCATTAAGATATTGCCCTCCGCCGAACAGGAGCAAATTCATGAATACTAAAAATACTATTAACTTTCTCATTTGGGTGCGAAAGTAAGCAAAGTATCGAAACAAAAAAAGATTTTTTTATAAGCTTTAACATTTAATAAAACCGAAAACGTTTTCATTGCTTTATTAGACACAAATTATTATAATTTATTGTACTTTTTTGCTAAAAATTCACAAAAAAATAGCTTCATATTAGAATCATATCGATGTATATACTTAATTTAAGACAAAATAGTCAAAATCGCAATTATTTAGCATTGTACATTTTAATCTGTAAAATTCATACTCTTTTTCACAACAAAACTTCCATTATAGTAAATTTCTGTCCTGCTTTTATAAATGTTTTCTGTGTATCGGTCATTCCAAATTTCTTATAAAAAGATGTTTTGTTTGCTCGTGCGTTGCACCAAACTTTATTCATTTTCTTCTCTTTTGCCAGCTTTAAAATATAGACAAGTAATTTTGAAGCGATTCCTTTTCTCTGATAGTTTTCTAAAGTGGCTAATTTTCTAAACTGCATTTCATCTTTAACAATAAAACAGGAAATTATCGAAACCAGTTTTTCCTGATCAAAAACGCCAAAATGCATTCCGTCATAATCTTCTTCTAATTGTACAAACTCAAAAGGCTGATCTGGCCACATAACTTGATGTCTGATTTGCCAGGTTTCTGAAGCCTGAATTTCTTTAATTTTCATCGTATTTTTTTCTTCTCTTTCAAATTTACAAGATTTCAAAATTATTACTTCCTTGCACAACACAAAGTTATTCAAATCATTACCAAAAAAAACAACTCAAAAAACATAAGACAAATCATTCATTTGTGATTAATAATATTTAATTTTATAGTTCTAAAAAACAAATCCACTTATGAAAAAATTCATTCTGGCAGCATTATTATGTATTAGTGTAAATGGTTTTGCACAATTGATACAATTTGGACCTCAGTTTACTTATAATATTACTTCGCCAATTACTAATGATTTTAGCTCAAAAAGTTCCGGAACCGGCATAGGAGTTGCGGGATTTGCAAGGGTAAATTTATTGAATTTTTATGGTCAGGGCGAACTTGGTTATGCCCAGTCAAAATTTAGTGTTTCTCAAACAGGAATTGGAGAAACTGAATATAAGTTATCAGGAACCGATACTAGCTTACTTATTGGTTTTAAAATTGTTCCTTTAGGAAAATTGGGCAATGTTCGAATTTTTGCCGGATACAACTGGAAAAACTATTCTGATATAAAAGCCAATAATAGTTTAAACTATATTGCTATCAAAAAAAATAACAGCAGTATTCTGGGTGGTGTTGGTGTAGATTTATGGAAACTGACTTTAGACTACCGATATCTCGCCGGAGTTTCTGATCTCGATCCATCTGGGAGAAATATAAAAACAGGTGTTTCTAATATTTCGTTAGGATTGAAATTTTTGTAATAACTTTTTGACATAAAAAAAAGGGAATCTGATTATTTTGATTCCCTTTTTCTTTATTTTACTTTAACATAAAAACGCTCTATGTTATTGCTTTCTATTTTCTCGACTGCGTTATCGATTTTCTTACCCACATTGATAACACGCAGCTGATCCGAATTTTCATTAATCGAACAATTCCAGATAGTTCCGTCTGACAGTATAATATCTGAATATAAAGAATCAGATGCATCTTTATTGTAATAAACTAAACTTTCGGTTTTTATTATCTTCTTTTCCTGAGTCTTTTTATTTTTTTCAAAAAACAAAATTTCATTAGGCGTAATGGTTATAAATTCATCAGAATCTTTCCCTTTTCTGGTTTCATTTTGGCTGAAAGCCCAAATTGGTTTATCTCCCGTCATTTTCCAGGTTCCTAAAGCCTGTGTTAAAATAGCTTCTCTCAAAACATGCTTCAGAGTGTCTATTTTTTGCATTGATTCTTTACCAATTTCAGTTTCTGGTTTAATTCTGGATGCGATGTGAAATAAATCAATGGCCTTTTTAAAATCGGCTTTTTTGTAATATGAAAGAGCTAATTCATATCGACTTTTTTGAAATGCGGCTTTCTGATCATTTTGTGCAATTGCCTTAGAGACAATCAATAAAACAATCAAAACTAAATAATTTTTCATTTTTTGTAGTACGTTTATTATTATTTTTTCGCAAACGTAGCTTTTTAATTTGAAACTTATATCTGATTTCTCACATTTATTTCAATTTGACAAAAATTCGATTTAACAAATAAAAAAAGAGAATCTAAATGATTTAGATTCTCTTTTTACAGTACTTATTTATCAGTCTGGGAACTATATAAAATTTAACCTGAAAATGAATTTAGGATCTCCAATGCTTTGTGCACATCTTTTTTATTTACAAAAATATGGTCATGATAATAAGCCGCTACTACATTGCAACTAATTTCGTTTTCTGAAAGCGCTTTCGAAAATGCCGCTGTTAAGCCAACTGCTTCTAACGAAGAATGTACGGTAAGCGTTATCCAGGACATTACAACCAAATATTCGAGCTTTAAGGTATCGGCAATTTCTTTTTTAAGAATCAAAGTAATAGCCTCTTTTCTTTAAAAAACATTTCAATATCGTTTAAATTTATTTTTTCTAAATTCTCTACTTTACAAAAAATATAATCACCGGCAATATGTTCCGGTTTCATGCTTTTAAGCAATTGTTGTAAATCTTTTTCTCCAGACATTTTACATCACTATTTTACATTAAAAGTATTATTTACCGGAGTAGCATCCATAAAAATGCCTCCATCAACTTTTACCTGTTTAATTTGCTTTTTATTTTTTAAGGCAATTACAGCATGTTTTTGATTTGTTTGCCATACAGCCGGAGTTTGGTGAACTGTTTCGGTTGTATGATCCGCATATATTATTATGACATCAAACGGAATTGCAAAACCGCCCACATTCTCTAATGAAACCTTATTATTACTAACATTTTTAATAGAGAGATCAATGTAATTGTTGGTAAAAAACCAGTTATTAAAAAACCAGTTCAGATTTTTTCCTGAAGCTGTGTTTATCGAATTAAAAAAATCCCACGGAATTGGGTGCTTACCATTCCAGTTGTCCATATAAGCATGCAATGATTTTTTGAACAAATCATCACCAAGCAAGTCTTTTAGGGCAAGATAAGAAAGGGATGCTTTTCCGTATGAATTATTTCCATATCCGGCACCAGAAACTTGTGTCGACATTGAAATAATAGGCTGATCTTCTTCTGTTGATATATCGTTTATATAATCTTTTACTCTGAAATCTTTGTAAAATTTATCTGCCGCTTCTTTGCCGTGTTCAGCAATTCCAATTAAATATTCGAAAGTAGTTGCCCAGCCTTCGTCCATAAAAGCATAACGTGTTTCGTTGATTCCCATATAAAAAGGGAAATAAGTATGTGCCACTTCGTGATCCTGAACTAATTGTGCAAAAACAGGGTCGCCCATTTGCGAATCATTACACATCATTGGATATTCCATGTCTGCAAAACCCTGAAAAGCGGTCATTTTTGAAAACGGATATGGAACTCCCGGCCAGTTATTCGAAAAGAAATCCAATGCATATTGATTGTTTTTTACTGAGTTTACAAAATCAGTTCCTTTTATATCATAAGCTGCCTGAACACTTGCACGACGATTTGTGTTTTTATCAACCAAAACACTGCTTGCATCCCATAAATAATGATCACTTAATCCAAAACACACATCCGAAATATTCTTTGCTTCAAATTTCCAGACATTCCACTCGTTTTGTTTGGTTACAATTCCGGTTTTCAATTCATTTTCGTTGGCAATATGCAGGATTTCATCTGTTGTATACGATTTCTTCAAACGTTCCGAAAATTCAGGCTGTAGCACTTCATCAGGATTTAGTAAATCTCCCGTTGCATAAACAACATAATTTTTAGGTGCTTTTACCGAAAAAGTATAATCATTAAAATCATTATAAAATTCCTGACGATCTGTATGTGGCAATCTGTCCCATCTGTTATAGTCATCAAAAACAGAGACACGCGGATAACTGTAAGCTACAAAAAAAGTAGTTTCATCAATTTGTCCTTCTCTTCCACTCTCTTTTGATAAAGGATAATTCCAATCGATGTTAATTGTAATTTTTGAATGCGGAAGAAGCGGTTTGTTCATTTTTACATTTCCTACCGTTCCCCAGCTTCTTGCATCTTCCTTATAAACATCATCATTAATTTTTAAAGATGTAATGGTTAATCCATTACTTAAAAAATCATCACTTACATTTCCGCTTCTTGGTGAAGAAGGTTTATGAAGATTATTTACAAATCGAACCACCAGATTTCTTAAAGTATCGTTACTGTTATTTTCATAAACAATAGTTTCTGTTCCGCTAACCAGTTTTGTTTTTGGATCTACAGAAATATCCATCGTATATTTTCCGTGGTTTTGCCAATAGTTTTTTCCGGGCTTTCCGTCCATCGAACGCGTACCTTTTTCGTAAGCTTCTTTTATATTTCTTGGCATATAAAGTTCTTGTGCAAAACTATTTTGCGCCAAAAACAAGAAGGCAATAAATACAAATTGGAATGTTTTTTTCTTCATAGGTGGTTTTATATTTTAATGATTTAATAATAGTATATATAATTAGTGGTATTTTCTCATTTAAAGTTACAATTTGTTATAAAATTATGCTTTTTTGAATCCAGAGAGAAAATATTTTATATAAGTTTTAAAAAAAACTTTAAAATGTCAAAACTTAGAATCTCAGTCCCGAAGCTTCAGGATAAAGTTCAATATCATTAAGTTAAGGCGAAATCTATAAAATTATTTAACAGTTTAATCAAGAAAGTAATTATGAAAATCCGTTTTTATCAGAATTTTCGCTTTAGCGAATCAGTAAAATCAGCGTCTAATTTTGACGCGGATAAAACAGATTTACTTCGTAAAAACGCGGATAAAAACAAATTTTATTTTTTTAAGCTTAACTTAATGACATTGCAATAAAGCCTTAAAAAATAAAAACCGTCTGATTTCAAAAGAAAAAAGACGGCATCTACAATTAATATATAACCTTGATCACTACAAAATATAATCGGTATTAATAAAATTTGATTCTTTGCTGTTGAGCAATTCCTGCAAAATTTCATTATTATAATCGATATCTTTTGAAGCAACAAACGTACGAATGGAGAAAGAGCGCAAAGCATCAGGAATACTTAAAGTTCCTACTGCAGAGTCTTTACGGCCTGTAAACGGAAACGCATCCGGGCCTCTTTGACAAGAACTGTTCAGGTTTACCCTGCAAACTAAGTTTACCAAAGCATCGATAAGCGGAGCAAGAGTTTTAATATCTTTTCCGAACAAACTTACCTGTTGTCCGTAGTTAGACTCGGCCATATCATCTAGCGGTTCATTAATATCTTTAAAAGCAATAATTGGAACTACAGGTCCAAATTGTTCTTCATGATAAACGCGCATATTTTTATTTACCGGATATAAAACGGCCGGAAAAATATAATTGTCTGTATGTTTTCCGCCCTTTTGGTTTAATATTTTTGCACCTTTATCAGTCGCATCATCAATTAATCCTTGTATATAAGCAGGTTTTTCTGATTCCGGAAGCGGTGTTAATGAAGCCCCTTTTTCCCACGGATTTCCAAATCCCAAAGCGTCTACTTTTTCAGAAAAACGTTTGTTAAATTCCTCTACAATAGATTCATGCACATACAAAACTTTAAGAGCTGTACAACGTTGTCCGTTAAAGGATAAAGTTCCTGTAATGCATTCCTGTATAGCAAGATCCAAATCGGCATCTGGTAAAATAATCGCTGGGTTTTTAGCTTCTAAACCTAAAATCAAACGCAGTCTGTTTTTATTTGGATGCTGATCCTGTAAAGCAATCGCCGATTTACTATTTCCAATTAATGCTAAAACATCAATTTTTCCAGATTTCATAATCGGAGAAGCTACTTCGCGGCCTCTTCCGTATACGATATTGATAACGCCTTTAGGAAAACTGCTTCTAAACGCTTCTAACAATGGCGAAATGCATAAAACACCATGTTTTGCAGGCTTAAAAATTACTGTATTTCCCATAATCAAAGCCGGAATCAGTAAGGAGAAAGTTTCATTTAAAGGATAGTTGTAAGGCCCAAGACACAATACAACTCCAAGAGGTCCGCGACGAATCATCGCGTTCACACCCTGTACTTTTTCGAAATGCGAACTACGTCCGTTTAATTCTTTATAACTGGCAATAGTATCATAAATATATTCAACCGTTCTGTCAAATTCTTTTTGTGAATCGCCAAGATTTTTTCCAATTTCCCACATCAAAAGTTTAACTACTTCCTCGCGGGTTTCTTTCATTTGTCTAACAAAGTTTTCCATACATTTAATGCGGTCTACCACTTTCATGGTTGGCCATAAACCTTGTCCTTTATTGTATGCGGTATTGGCAGCTTCAACAACTTCGGCAGCTTCTTTTTCTGCCATAAACGGAATCGATCCTAATAAAGTTGGTGCATATTTTTCTGTAGATGAAATGGTAGAAAACACAGGTGTAGTTTGCCCTTTCCATTGTTTTAATTCGCCATTTACAAGATACGTATCTTGATTTATAAGGTTTTTAATCTGAAATTCTTCGGGTATTAAACTCATAATCTGGTAATTTATAGTTTGGTTATTAATAGCATTTTAAAAAGAAAAAGAGGCTTTTTGTGCCTCTTTTTCTTTCTTATGGATTTACAGTTTCACCTTCCCAATCCAGGATTCCGCCAAGCAGGTTATAGGCATTATTAATACCTAATTCATTCATAATCTGACATGCTTTTGCGCTTCTGGCTCCAGAACGGCAATACACATAATAATTTTTGTTTTTATCTAACTCTTCGATTTCATAAATAAACCCCTGACCTTTATTAATGTCGATATTTACAGCATTCTCGATGTAGCCGTCATTAAATTCGTCTGCAGTTCTTACGTCAAGTATTACTGCATTCTCGTCTGCAGCAAGTTGAGCAACCCAATCTTCTTGTGATAAATTCATAATGTGTGTTTTTTGTAAAATTACGACGTTTCTATTAATTAAAAACGTACCAAATGCGATTTCGATTATTATTCTCAGAAAACGTTTTAGAGAAAGGATTATAATCAGTGAATGACAAATTTACTCACTATTTTTAAAAATATACTCTATAAACTCGATGGAAAATAGGATTTTTTCATTTACACAAAATACGTATCAATTATAGTTTTCTGACAATTAATACTACTTCAAACTATTATCTTTGTATAATATTATATGTTTTAATTTTAATCTGATAAAAATGTTTGCTTCGAATATCACAAATTAACACGAATTGATTTGTCTTAATTTTTGAAATTTGAAAAATAAAAATAAAAATTTAAACACATAGAAACATCGGTTATATAGCATAGGTTTAGAGCTAAATAAAATAACACATTATTTGCACATAGCCATTTGTATTCATGCGAAGTGAAACGCCTTTTTTAAGTAACCCAAAACTATGTTTCTATGTATTAAAACATTTTAGTTCTTGATTTAAAAAAAAAATTAAAACTTTAAAAATCAGTTCAATCTGTAAAATCCGTGTTCCAATAATTACATCATTTCACCATGCAAAATTCATTAAAAACTATATTCCCTAATTTCTCCAGCGAACTTATTTCCACCATTGAAGAAAACGGAAGCCTTCAGGATTTTGAAGCCGGAACCATTTTAATGCGAACCGGTCAGTACATTAAAAATACCGTTTTAATTACCAAAGGAAAAATCAAAATCTATCGTGAAGGCGAAGACGGAGGTGAGTTTTTAATGTATTACCTACAACCCGGACAAGCCTGCGCCATTTCGATGATTTGCACCGCAAAAAGCGAGAAAAGTCAGATTATGGCAAAAGTGGTCGAAGATGTTTCAGTCATGATGATTCCGCTGCAAATGATGGACAAATGGATGATGGAACACAGAACCTGGTATGAATTTGTAATCGAAACTTACAGAAGCCGTTTTGAAGAAGTTCTCGAAGTTGTCGATAACATCGCTTTCCGTTCTATGGATGAGCGTTTAGAGTTTTACTTAAAAAGACATTCTGATGCCTGCGGCTGTTCAGAAGTTAATTTATCACATCAGGAAATCGCAACGGAATTAAATACTTCGAGAGAAGTCATTTCGAGATTACTCAAAAAAATGGAACAAAGAGGTTTAGTCAAACTCAATCGCAACCAAATCGAATTATTAAAGTAAAATATTGAGCCCACGAGTTTGGCAGATGAAACAGTTTTTTACTGGTTTCTATTTAAACACATAGAAACATAGCTTTTAGAAATCATAAAAAGCGTTTCACTTTACACACATTCACATAGCTATGTGCAAATAATGTGTTATTTTATTTTGCTCTTAGCTTAAAAACAAATCTATGTTTCTATGTGTTAAATCAATTACGCAATACCAATCCATTTAATTATTTTAATCCGTGTCAAACCATTTCATCCGCCAAACCAGCGGGCAATAAATCTAACGAACAAAAATTCCTTATGTGATAAATGTTACTGTACGTTTCTTTTTATCAAAGCACCTTTGTATAAAATAAATGCAATGGAATATTTAGGTTATTTTGCTTCAATCATTATCGGAATCTCACTGGGCTTAATTGGCGGTGGCGGATCGATTTTAACCATTCCTATTTTAGTGTATTTGTTCAAAGTAAATCCAGAGCAGGCCACTTCATATTCTTTATTTATTGTTGGATTAACCGCTTTGTTTGGGAGTTATAATCATTACAAAATGGGAAATCTAAAACTCAAATCGGCATTATATTTTGCGATTCCCTCAGTGATTTCAATTTTAATTATTCGCGAAGTTATTTTTCCGCAAATTGCTTCTACCCTATTTTCTATAGCTTCCTATTCTGTATCCAAAGATTTCCTGATCATGATCATCTTCTCGATATTAATGATTACAGCAGCAATTTCCATGATCAGAAAAAGCAAACCCGAGATACAAGCAACCGAAACAAATTACATACAACTAAGCATAATAGGTTTCATAGTCGGAATCATAACCGGATTTTTGGGTGCCGGTGGCGGATTTCTAATTATTCCTGCCCTGCTCTTTTTTGCCAATTTACCTATGAAACAAGCCGTTGGAACTTCATTATTAATCATCACCATAAATTCTTCGATAGGTTTTGGCGGCGATTTATACATTGGAACTCCTATAAACTATCCTTTTTTACTAGGTGTTTCCGCAATGGCACTTCTCGGAATGTTCATCGGGAGTAAGCTTTCTAAAAAAATCGACGGCGCAAAGCTAAAACCCATTTTTGGCTGGTTTGTTCTCCTAATGGGATTTTATATCATTACAAAAGAAATTCTCTTATAAGGCATCTTACCTCAACCAGATTTCACAACATATTTTAAATTTAGTTTTACTTGTAGACCGATCCTTGACAAAACTTCTAATTTTGTCGAAGATAAAAACTAAAAAATCCGTTTATTCCAGAGAGTAAACGGATTTCTATATTTTGGGCGTTCCCTTCGGTCGGGCTATCCGCTATATCTTTTTGTTTTTAAAGAAAAAACAAAAAGGATACCGCTCCTATCCCTAACGCAAATTAGCGTAAACCTAAGACCTTTCTATTTCTTCAAAAGCCTTTCCAGATTTTCTACTTTTTCTTTTTCAGCCAAAACCAAACGTTTATAAAGTTCAATTACTTTATCCAAAGGATTAAAAATAAAAATAGACCTCTTTGGATTAGCCCAATATACTATTTTGGCTAAAGCCATAACACTTTAAAATAAAAAAACCGTTGGTTAAAACCAACGGCTATTCATATAATTAATTCGCAAAAATAGGTTAAATACTTCGTCTGTTCGCTATCACTCGGGTTGTGGTTATAAAAAAACATCAATGTTCCCCATACCCAACATCATCCATTTTCCCACTAAAAACACGGTATTGAATAATGAAATAAACAATAACCAGAAACAAAGCGATAAAAAACCAGCTCAATCCGGCATTTAAACCATATTCATGAGCGGCAGTATTATAAATGGTCAACGACGGATTTACAGTATTAGTCGAAGGCAAAACATTCGGGAAAATCGAAACGGCTGTCGAAGCAAATCCGCCAACGAGAAACAAGGTCGAGAACAAAAATCCCATGCCGTCTTTTTGATACGAACGCACTTTAAATAAACCTACGATTCCAACAAAAGTCATTACAGGAAAAAACCAAAGAACTGGATTTTCTATAAAATTATGAAACGGTTGAGGTTCTATAAAATGCCATACTTGCAACGAAATAATCACTAAAACCAATAAAACAATATTGAGTTTAAAAACCAGGTTTTTAAGTTTTGTATTCAAAGACGAATTGGTTTTAAAAATAATCCAATTGGCTCCATGAATCGTTAAAGCAACAACACTCACAATTCCCAAAAAAAGCGTAAACCAGTCAATAATCCCCAATTCATTCGCCTGCGGACTAAAAGTTGGATTCCATAAAGGCAAAAAGAAAAAATGCGCTTCTTGCGTCGAAACACCATTGGTTACCATTCCGAGATTAACACCGCGAACAATATTTCCCAAGGCAATCCCGAAGAAAAGAGCCAAAAGCAAACTGGCAATTCCAAAAGCTTTATCCCAAATACTTTCCCACATTGGATGGTGAACTTGTCCGCGCATTTCCAGACCAATTGCACGAAAAATCAAAAGCCATAAAATCATAATCAACGGCAAATAAAATCCGCTAAAAGAAGAAGCGTATAAAGTTGGGAAAGCAAAGAACAAAACACCTCCGGCAGCGATAATCCAAACTTCGTTGGCATCCCAAAACGGACCAATAGCGCTTGTAATTGCTTTTTTATCTTTCTCTTCTTTAGCCAAAAATAAATGAATAATTCCTGCGCCAAAATCGTAACCGTCTAATACAATATAAACGGCCAGAATTCCCATTAAAACAACGTACCAAAAAAATTCCATAGCTATATTTTTTCTGAATTGAGTTCAACATTATGAGGTCCTTTATTGATGATTTTTCCAATCAAAAGTAAAAACAACATTCCAAGTAAAAGATACAATCCTATAAAACCTAACAAAGTAAACAGGGTATTACCGGATGAAACGGTTGGCGAAGCACCTTCGGCAGTTCGTAATAAATTATAAACCAGCCAAGGTTGTCTTCCTAATTCTGCTGTATACCAGCCTGTGGTGTTGGCTATATAAGGAAATGGCATCATGAACATCAAAGACCATAAAACCCATTTGGTTTCGAATAATTTCTTTCGGATTAACTGAAATACTGCAAAAGCCATCAAACCAATAAATACCGTACCAAGTCCTACCATAATATGATAGGCATAATACAATCCCGAAATGTTAGTAGGATGAAGATCTTCTTCAAATTGATCCAGACCTTTAATTTCTTCGTGCCAGCTTCCGTAAGTCAGGAAACTCAGAATATTAGGAACGGCGATTTTATTGTCGAGTTTTTTATCTTTTACATCGGGCTGTCCAATTAAAACAATTTCAGAACCTTCTTTTTCGGTATGAAAAATTCCTTCCATTGCGGCAAAAGTTACGGGTTGGTATTTTACAACGTTTTTAGCCAGCAAATCTCCCGTTGGAACAGCTACGATCAAACTCGAGATCAACCCGAAGATCACTCCGGTTTTAAGAAATAATCTTCCAAAAGAAACATTCTTTTTACTCAAAATATAAAAAGCCCCTATTCCCGAAACTACAAACGAACTGGTTACTAAAGAAGCTGCCTGATTGTGCAAATACGAAGGCCATAACCACGGATTGAGGAACAAAGCTTTGAAATTCGTCAATACAAATCGTCCGTTTTCCAGGATTTCATAACCTACAGGATTTTGCATCCACGAATGTGTCGCTATAATAAGGTATCCACTTGCCCAGGAACCAATACAAATTAGTAATCCGGTAACAAAGTGCCATTTATGTCCAATGAGTTTTTCTCCAAACAAAAAGATACCAAGAAAAGAAGATTCTAAGAAAAACGAAAACATCCCTTCCATTGCCAAAGTCTGACCTATGATTCCTCCCGTTAACTCAGAGAATTTGGCCCAGTTGGTTCCAAACTGAAATTCCATCGGAATTCCGGTAACAACGCCCATCGCAAAATTAAGAGCGAAAATTTTCATCCAGAAATGAGTCGCATGATTGTATTGATCGTCTTTAGTTCGTAGGTATTTCCATTTGAAGTAAACAATAATCAGCGAAAGCCCCATTGTAAGTTGTGGAAAAAGATAGTGAAAGGTAATGGTGAAGGCAAATTGCATTCGGTCATAAAAGAGCATTTCTTCCATAGCGGTAATTTATTTATGAAGTCCCACAAATTTACCCATTAAAACCCGAATTTCCTGCCTTTAAAAAAAGTTTATCACCCAATATTTGTTAAACTTTTCAACATTTTAAAAAGTAAAATTCACACTTATAGTTGGTACAGTTTTGCCAAAGTTTGTCATTTCGACGAAGGAGAAATCTCCGCGAGAAGCTCGACAAAGAATACATTTCTTCACACATGTCGATGTGAATCTATGCAAAGTAAAACGCCTTTTGAAGACAAACCAAACTATGTTTCTATGTGTTAAAAAAAGTGACCTTTTATTCCTTTTTCAAAATTCCTTTTGCTACACTATTGTTTATTAATCCTTCGGCGTAATTCCATAACGTTTTTGAACCTTCTTTTATAACGCTCTTTTTTTCGTAAACTTTATTATAACTCACGCCAAATTCTTTCCAGGTTCCGCCATTATTAGAGGTATTTTGTAATAAAGGTTCGAGTCTGTCCATCGATCTGGCAAACTTTGCTTCATTGGTTTTACCGGCTTCAAATTCTTCCCAAATAGCTATCAGTTCATTGGCTTGTTTTTCCGGAAGCAGACCAAAAATGCGATTGGCTGCCAGTCGTTCCTCATCAGTATTTTCGTGATTTTTTTGTGAATCGTATAAAAAAATATCTCCGGCATCGATTTCTACAATATCATGTATCAAAACCATTTTTACCACTTTCAGTACATCAATTGGTTCATTAGAATGTTCTGCCAAAACAATTGCCATTAGAGCAAGATGCCAACTGTGCTCTGCATCGTTTTCATTTCGGTCACTATTAAATAGTTTTGTTTTTCGCTGAATGTATTTTATTTTATCAATCTCTTTTATAAAAGCAATCTGACTCAATAAAGCTTGTGTATTCATATCAATGTTTTTTTAGTAGTGTTGTAAAATTACATCGTTTTTTCGCCATATAAATTATATAAATTCATTAAAGCATAACGCAGATTACATAACGCCTTAAATTTACTTATATCACTTATATGGTGGAATTCCTTTTTTTACATAAAAATCAAATTTGTGTAACATAAGTCACCTGTTTTAAGCAAAAAGTAGGTTACCTTTGTATTCCCATATTTTTAGAATACATATCATGAAAATAGAACAAATTTACACCGGATGTCTTGCACAAGGTGCTTATTATATTACTTCAGACGGAGAAGCTGCTATTATTGATCCGTTAAGAGAAATTCAACCTTATCTGGATCGTTTAGAACGTGATCAGGTGAAACTGAAATATATTTTTGAAACACACTTTCACGCTGATTTTGTTTCAGGTCATATCGATTTGAGCAAAGAAACTCAGGCTCCAATTGTTTACGGACCAAATGCAGCCTGCGAGTTTGATTGCATTTCTGCCAAAGACGGACAAGAATTTAAAATCGGAAATATTACAATTAAAGTACTGCATACTCCGGGACATACCATGGAAAGCACAACGTATTTACTAATTGACGAAAACGGAAAAGATCACGCGATTTTCTCCGGAGATACTTTATTTATTGGTGATGTTGGCCGTCCGGATCTGGCTCAAAAAGCAGCAGGAATGACTCAGGATCAATTAGCCGGAATCTTATTTCATTCGTTAAGAGATAAAATCATGACGCTGGCCGATGACGTAATTGTTTATCCTGCACACGGCGCCGGAAGTGCCTGCGGAAAAAACATGAGCAAAGAAACCGTTTCGACCATTGGCAATCAAAAAGCAACTAATTATGCTTTGCGTGCGAACATGACCGAAGCTGAATTTATTGAAGAAGTAACCGATGGATTGTTACCTCCTCCTGCCTATTTCAGTATGAATGTTGCCATGAATAAACAAGGATACGAAAGCTTCGAATCGGTTTTGCATAACGGGATGAAAGCCATTGATGCAAAAGATTTTGAGGCTGTAGCCGAAGAAACCGGAGCATTAATCCTGGATACCAGAAAAAATGGTGATTTTGCCAAAGGATTTATTCCGCAATCTATTAATATCGGAATCAACGGTGATTTTGCTCCCTGGGTTGGAACTTTAATTGGTGATGTAAAACAACCTATTATACTAATTACCGAAGTTGGACTTGAAGAAGAAACAGTAACCCGTTTAAGCCGTGTAGGTTTCGACTCTATTATCGGGCATCTTGAAGGTGGTTTTGAAGCCTGGGAAAAGGCAGGTTTTGAAATTGATACAGTAAACCGAATTTCGGCAGAACAATTCGCAACCGAATTTAACGCTGAAAAAGATAAAGTTATCGATATTCGTAAAGAAACAGAATACAGCGCAGAACATATTGATGATGCATACAATAAACCGTTGGCTTTTATAAATGACTGGGTAAAAGATATTGACCCAAATGAACATTTTTACTTACATTGCGCCGGCGGATATCGCAGTATGATCGCAGCTTCGATTTTGCAGGCTCGCGGTTTTAGAAACTTTAGCGAAATTGAAGGCGGTTTTGGCGCTATCTCAAAAACAGAAGTTCCAAAATCTGATTTCGTTTGCCAAAGTAAAGTATTGAAATAATTTTAAGTACAGAGCTGCAAAGGCTCAAAGAAGCATTTTTTTTTTGAATCTTACCCTTTGAACCTCTGTTACTTTTGAACCCTTGAACCTAAAAAAATATGAGCATAATAGAAATCATTAAAGCACCCTGGCCTTGGTACGTTTCAGGTCCGTTGATTGGGCTAACAGTGCCTGTTTTATTAATTATTGGAAATAAGTCTTTCGGGATCAGTTCTTCGCTTCGTCATATTTGCGCGGCTTGTATTCCTTCGAATATTTCATTTTTTAAGTACGACTGGAAAAAAGAAAGCTGGAACTTATTTTTTGTTTTCGGAATTTTTCTGGGCGGTGTAATCGGGGCGCATTTCTTAGCTAATCCAAATCCGGTTGAAATTACACCGGAGCTTTCAGCACAATTGGCTGGTTACGGCATTACAGATCATTCTGGTTTGGTTCCGGCACAGCTTTTCTCGTGGGAAAGTTTATTAACGCTTCGCGGATTCATCATGATTGTGGTTGGTGGATTTTTAGTTGGTTTTGGAACGCGCTATGCGGGCGGATGTACAAGCGGTCATGCCATTATGGGAATATCTAACTTACAATGGCCTTCATTGGTAGCCACAATCTGTTTTATGATTGGCGGTTTTGTAATGTCTCTTTTGATTTTACCTTATATTCTTTCACTTTAAAATTTCAAAAATGAGTAATTTAGAAAATAAAAATACAGATACTGAAGGAATCAACGGAAGCCAAATCAAAGATTCTGGATTCTCAAACTTAAAATACCTTGTAGTTGGAATTCTTTTTGGAATTGTATTCGTAAAAGCAGAAATCATTAGCTGGTTTCGTATTCAGGAAATGTTTCACCTGCAATCTTTCTTTATGTATGGTGTAATTGGCAGCGCAGTTGCTGTGGGTGTTGTATCTGTTTTTATGATTAAAAAATTTAATATCAAAACGCTGCAAGGCGAAAAAATCGAAATTCAGCCAAAGACTTTCAGTAAAGGACAAATCTATGGCGGGTTAATGTTTGGTTTTGGATGGGCTATTACAGGCGCTTGTCCGGGTCCGTTATTTGCTCAAATTGGTACTGGCGCAACTGTAATTGTTGTTACTTTATTAAGTGCCATTGCAGGAACCTGGTTTTATGGTTTGATCAAAGATAAATTGCCTCATTAATTTCTTTTATTTATACCTGAAAATGAGCTTAACAGAACAATTATTATTAAGAAAAGCCGCTATTTCTGAAATACCTGCTATATGGGAAATCCTGCAGGATGCAATAGAGCAAAGACGAAAAGACGGAAGTACGCAATGGCAGGACGGATATCCTAATGAACTTTCGATTGAAAAAGATATTGAAAATGGTCATGGGTACGTATTTACAGAAAACGAATCGATTCTGGCTTATGCTGCCATTATTTTTGACAAAGAACCCGCTTACGAAAATATCGAAGGCAATTGGCTAACCGATGGCGATTATACGGTTGTACATCGCGTGGCAGTTTCAAAATTGGCAAAAGGAAAAGGTATTGCGACCAAACTATTTGAAAGCATTGAAGGTTTAAGTCTGGAAAATAATATTTACAGTATAAAGGTAGACACCAACTTTGACAATACTCCTATGCTAAAAATTTTAGACCGATTAAAATATACGTATTGCGGTGAAGTCTTTTTTAGAGGATCAGCACGAAAAGCATTCGAAAAAAAGTTAATTTAAATATCGAATTTTAAGATTAGAATCGAACCCGACAGGTCTAAAAACTGTCGGTTTTTTTGTTTGGTTTGCTTGCGTGAGGGATAGAGCTAAGCTACCGAAGTAGCAGCGAAAGCCCGACAGCATCCTGATAAGAGGGCGTATAAACGCAAAGTGGTTTTGCCCTCTTATCAGGATGGTGGCACGCCCTGCTATTACAATGTTATATTGGCTTTAAAATAGAAGTATAAGAGCCAGGTCTATTTTACTTCATTTCGTTTTGTTTCATTAAGTTTGTTACAGGAATACTAACCGCCAAAAAGAAAACAGAGCAATAGGATATGAAACATTCAGAACAGCTTTCGATATTAAAAAACACTGAAAAATGGGATGTAATTGTAATAGGTGGCGGTGCTAGCGGCTTAGGAACTGCTCTTGATGCTGCTAGTCGGGGATACAAAACCATTTTGGTCGAAGCTGTTGATTTTGCAAAAGGAACTTCGAGCAGAAGCACAAAATTAGTTCACGGCGGTGTACGCTATTTAGAACAAGGAGATATTCATTTAGTGAGAGAAGCATTAAAAGAACGGGGACTGATGGCGAAAAATGCAGGTCACCTGGTCAAAAATCAATCTTTTGTAATTCCGAACTACAATTGGTGGGGTGGCTCTTTTTACACTATCGGATTAAAAGTTTATGATATACTGGCCGGAAGATTAAGTCTGGGACGTTCAGAACATATTTCGAAGAAAAAAACTATCGAAATGCTTCCCAATGTAGAAGAAAATGGCTTAAAAAGCGGTGTTATTTATCACGACGGACAATTTGATGATTCGCGTTTAGCTATTAATATTGCTCAGACTGCGGTAGAAAAAGGAGCTTGCCTATTAAATTACATGAAAGTTATTCGCCTTTTAAAAGACGATAAAAACCAGGTTGTTGGTGTTGAGGTTCAAGATCACGAAACAGGAGATAAACATGTTTTAAAAGGTTCTGTGGTTATTAATGCTACAGGAGTTTTTACAAATGCCATCATGAAACTAAACGATAGGGTTTATAAAAAATATATTGTTCCGAGTCAGGGAATTCATCTTGTGTTTGACAAATCTTTTTTACCGGGCGATCATGCTTTAATGATTCCTAAAACAAGTGATGGACGCGTTTTGTTTGCAGTACCGTGGCATAACCGAATTGTGGTTGGTACAACTGATACCTTAATAAAGAAACATAGTCTGGAACCTGTTGCTTTAGAAAGTGAAATTGAATTTGTACTGGAAAATGCTCAGCGTTTTCTAGCCAAAAAACCTAACAGAGCTGATGTTTTATCTGTTTTTGCCGGTTTACGCCCTTTGGCAGCGCCTAAAGAAGAAGGGAAAAGTACTAAGGAAGTTTCCAGAAGTCATAAAATTATTGTGTCTGAAACCGGTTTAATCACCATTACCGGAGGAAAATGGACAACCTACAGAAAAATTGCTGAAGACATTATAAACAAGGCAATTAAAACCGGTAAGCTTGTTAAAAAACCATGTATTACAGAACATCTCGCGATTCATGGCCATAAAACTACTACCAGCTTAGAGAGAGAAAATCATTTGTATATTTACGGTTCTGATATTCCCAAAATATTAAAACTACAACAAAGCAATCCTGAATTAAAAGAAAAAGTTCATCCTGATCACGAATTTACGATGGCTGAAGTACTTTGGGCAATTCGATATGAAATGGCCAGAACTGTTGATGATATTTTAGCCAGACGCGTTCGGTTATTGTTCTTAGATGCGAGAGCTGCCATTCAGTCTTCAGAAAAAGTAGCTCGATTACTTGCTAAAGAACTGGGACATAATGAAACATGGGTGAATAAAGAAATTTTAAATTTCAGGAAAATTGCCAAAGGATTTCTTTTGCCTGAATTTCAATAAATATCCTTGCAGCAAGATGTTTAAAGTTTGTTTTCTTTTTAAATGGTATATCATTTGCTTTAAAAACGACCTTTTAAGGCTTTTTGCTCTTTATACATGTCTATTATATCATCATTAAAGCTTTGAATTTCTGACAAAGTCAAACTCTGTTTTAAAGAATCATTAAATATCAATTAATCAGTATTTTACATTTAAAAATATAGTATTTTTACCTTAATATTTATTTACAGCTCATCTCGTATTTTTTGAATTAACAAAAAATTAACACTACACTTGTATATACAACTATTAAAAGTTATACATTTGTATATACAAATTATACACTTACGACTATGACAATTGAAGAGGTTATAAAAAGTACAGTTAAGATGGATAATGCGAAAAAAGTTATTCTGAATATCATGTACACGCAAAACGTGATTCAGGATCATTTCAACGAGTTGATCAAACCGTATGACTTATCCGGAGAGCAATATAATGTGTTACGTATATTAAGAGGACAAAAAGGAAATCCTGCTAATATGTGTGTAATACAGGAACGCATGCTGGCAAAAACAAGCAACACAACCCGACTTGTAGACAAATTGCTACTAAAGGCTTTTGTTACCCGAAATGTTTGCCCTGATAACAGACGTAAAATCGAAGTTTTAATCACCCAAAAGGGATTAGATGTATTAAAAGAATTGGACCCGAAGGTAGATGAGCATGAACGCGCATTTGCTGAGAATATAAGTCCTGAAGAATTAGAATTATTAAATCAATTATTAGAAAAATACCGAACCCAACAAAATTAAAATTTATGAGCACATTATTAGACAATCTAAATTGGAGATATGCAACAAAAAAGTTTGATGCAACAAAAAAATTATCTGATGCAGATTTAAATACTTTAAAAGAAGCTGTTCGCCTAAGCGCTTCTTCATACGGATTACAACCTTACAAAGTTGTTATCGTAGAAAATCCGGAAATAAGAGAGCAATTAAAAGCTGCTGCTTATGGACAAACTCAAATTACGGATGCTTCTCAACTTTTCATTTTTGCCAATGACTTAAACGCTGGAGCAGAATCTGTAGATGCTTACATCAAAAACATTAGCGAAACGAGAGGCGTTCCTGCTGATGCTTTGGCCGGATTTAGTGATATGATGAAAGGTACTATCGCTAACTTATCACAAGATGCGAAAAACATCTGGACAGCTAAACAAACTTATATCGCTTTAGGAACTTTGCTAACTGCTGCTTCTGAATTAAAAATCGATGCCACTCCTATGGAAGGATTTAATGCTGCTGCATTTAATGAAATCTTAGGATTTGACAAATTAGGTTTAAACGCCTCGGTTATTGCTACTGTTGGGTACAGACATACAGAAGACGACACTCAGCATTACAAAAAAGTTAGAAAATCTCACGAAGAATTATTTATCACTATATAATTATTATTAATCCAAAATCCATTTTACAACATGAAAAATTTAAAAACAATTGCATTAGCATTATTCGTAGCAGTAGCCAGCGTTTCGGTAAACGCACAAACTAAAAAAATCGACGTAAAAGCAAGTACTATCAAATGGGTAGGAAAAAAAGTAACAGGTGAGCACTCTGGAACTGTAAACTTTAAAGAAGGAGCTTTGGTTTTTAAAGGAAAAAAATTAACAGGTGGTAGTTTTACTGTCGATATGACTTCATTAACTTCTACAGATTTAACTGGAGAATACCAAGGAAAATTAAACGGTCACTTAAAAGCTGATGATTTCTTTGGAACTGACAAATTCCCAACTGCAAAATTAGTTTTCAAAACTATCGGAGCTAAAGCAACTGATGTTTATACTGTAACTGCTGATTTAACTATCAAAGGAATTACTAAACCTGTAACTTTTGATATCACTGTAAACGGAAATGCTGCTACAACAGCTTTCAAAGTTGACAGAACTAAATACGATATCAAATACAACTCTGGTAACTTCTTCCAAAACTTAGGAGACAAAACTATCAATGATGATTTCGAATTAACTGTAGCTTTAAAATTCTAATATTTTTAAGATTTACAACATTTATTTCAATCTATAAGAAAGCCCCCAATAGTTCAATAACTATTGGGGTTTCTTTTTACATATTCTCAAAAAAATAACATTTTTAATATTAGCATAACACTTTCGTAATAACATATAAGACTTTGATTAACATTCGGCTTCTAATTTTGGGCTAATTAAAAAAACAAAACTAGAAATCAAAATTATAGTTATGAAAACAAAAGTACACATCGCCATTATCACACTTCTTAGCACTCTATTTATACAAGCTCAACAACAAACAAAAGGAATTATTGGCAATACCAACTGGATGAACAACTGGACCAATTTTAAACCTGCAAATACCGAATATAGCGAAGCTACCAACATTATTGCCGGAACGATTGACAAAGACACAAAATTATTCAAACGCAATATTTATCAATTAGTTGGAATAGTTTATGTGATCAACAATGCCGTTTTAACCATCGAACCCGGAACTGTAATAAGAGGCGACGATAAAACCTGCGGTACACTTGTTGTGGCAAATGGCTCAAAAATAATAGCCGAAGGCTTGGAAACAGATCCTATTATTTTTACTTCAAACAAAGAAAAATCAGACAGAAAACCAGGTGACTGGGGCGGTATAATTCTTTTAGGAAAAGCGCCAATTAATTCTCTTGGAGGAGTTCACACGCTTCCGTTTAATCTGGAACCAGGCTTAAATCATTATGGCGGTACAGATGCCGAAGATAATTCTGGTATTTTAAAATATGTGAGAATAGAATTTGCGGGCAGAAAATTAAGCTCTGATAAAGAACTAAACGGACTTTCTTTGGCGGGCATTGGCAGAAAAACAACTTTAAGCAATATCCAGATTAGCTTCTCGAATGATGACTCTTTTGAATGTTATGGAGGAGATTTAAACATGAACAACCTTGTTTCTTACAGAACCACTGATGATGATTTTGATTTTACACAAGGTGCCCAAATCAACATCAGCAACAGTATTGCAATTCGTCATCCTTTTTCATCAGATATTTCAGGATCAAGATGTTTTGAAGTAGATTCGTATGACAAAATTCAAAATACAGATATGAGCAAAAAAATGACTAAAATTAATGCCAACAACATTACTTTGGTCAATTTAGAAGAGAACAATCAGGGACTCGTAAGAGAATCTATTTATGTTAGAGAAAATACTTTTTTTAATTTAAATAATAGTATTGTTTCCGGTTTTTCTCCTTTTGCACTTTTAGAAGGAAACATTGGAAATGGAGAAGCAAACCTTTCAAAAATGACTTTCAAAAACGTAACCGTTAACAATTGCAATGGCGGTATTACAAGTGAAGCAGCAAGCGGAAATACAGCTATTCAGGCGTATTATAATACTCCCGGATCCGGATTAGAATACACAAAAAACAAAAACACAGAGCTGTTTACAATGCCAAACATCAAAGGAAATCCTGATTTTAGAGTAAATGCAAACAACACCATTGCTATTGGAAATTAAGCCTTTAAGCTACATTTACCGTTTAAAATTTAACAAAATTTAAAATTTAGAAAAGTTTTTTTTTGATTTTTATGTATCGTAATTCAAATTACATTTATATATTTGCCATATCAAAATAAGATCATGAAAACAATAATGAACAATACTTGGTGGTGGAAGAATTTACGTCAAACGTCGTGAACAAAGCTTCCTATGGTATTGTAAAACTATAAATATAAAAGGCTTGTCATCACGACAAGCCTTTTTTTTTTGGTCAAAACCTAAGTAGAAAAATATATTAAAAAACTAAAAAACAACATACTTTGAAACCTTTTATACTCAACACACATTACAAACAAATTCTGGCAGATACAATTACGCCAGTAAGTATCTATTTTAAAATCAGAGATAAATTTCCAAATAGTTTATTACTGGAAAGCAGTGATTATCACGGCAATGACAACAGTTTCTCTTATATTTGCTGTAATCCTATTGCGACGATTAAAATCGAAAACGAAACCATCACAAAAACGTTTCCAAACGGAACTTCGGAACAAATTTCAATTGATGCTTCAACCAATATCCCCGAAGTAATTCAGGAATTTTCAAGTCAGTTTCAATCAGAAAAAAACGATTTTAAATTCATCAATAATGGCTTATTCGGATATATTTCTTACGATGCAGTTCGCTATTTTGAAAAAGTTTCGATTGCCAAAAAAGATACAGCAACTTTGATTCCGGACGTTTTTTATGCCGTTTATCAAAACATCATTGCCATTAACCACTTCAAAAATGAAGCTTATATTTTCTGCCATAGTGTTGACGGAAAAAACAATATTTCTGAAATAGAGCAATTACTGCAATCCCGTAATATTGCTTCATACAAATTCTCCAAAGAAGGCGAAGGTTTCTCTAATTTAACAGATGAAGAATTTAAACACAATGTAGCTCTGGCCAAAAAACATTGTTTCCGAGGAGATGTTTTTCAACTGGTATTATCTCGTCGTTTTACACAAGGATTTAAAGGTGATGAGTTTAATGTTTACAGAGCTTTACGAAGCATTAACCCCTCTCCTTACCTTTTCTTTTTTGATTATGGAGATTTCAAAATATTTGGGTCTTCGCCCGAAGCACAAATTATCGTAAAAAACAGAAAGGCCGAAATTCATCCAATTGCCGGAACTTTCAAAAGAACCGGAAACGATGAACGTGATGCTCTTTTAGCCAAAGAACTTTCTGAAGATAAAAAAGAAAACAGCGAACATGTAATGCTGGTTGATTTAGCCAGAAACGATTTAAGCCGAAATGGTCATGATGTAAACGTTGAAAAATACAGAGAAGTTCAGTTTTTCTCGCACGTAATTCACTTAGTTTCTAAAGTTACAGGTCATTTACATGAAAAAGCAACTACGATGCAAGTCGTTGCAGATACTTTTCCGGCAGGAACTTTAAGCGGAGCACCAAAACACAGAGCCATGCAACTAATTGAAGATTATGAAAAAACAAATCGTAATTTCTACGGAGGAGCAATTGGCTTCATGGATTTTGAAGGAAACTTTAATCACGCAATTATGATCCGAACTTTCCTGAGTAAAAATCACCAATTACATTGTCAGGCCGGAGCCGGAATCGTAGCAAGTTCAGACGAAGAAAGCGAAATGCAGGAAGTTTACAATAAATTAAGAGCATTAAATACAGCGCTTGAAATGGCTGAGAAAATTTAGTTTGAAAAATTTAGTTTCAAGTTTTCTTTGTTTCATGTTTCAAGGTGTTGGAACGTAAAACAGTAATCCTGAAACTTAAAACCAAAAATATAACCTATGAAAAATTTAATTCCTTTTATTATTGCTTTCGTTCTTTTAGTATCATGTGAATCTAAAAAAGAATCAACAGCGATTCCGTTAACGGGAACCTGGCGTCTCATATCAGCAGAAACCACTGAAAAAGATTCGACGTATTCGACTTTCAATCCAAAAACAAAAATGATTAAAATTATAAATGATACTCATTTTGCTTTTTTCAATCATGATTTAAATAATGGAAAAGACAGTACAGCAGTATTCTTTGGCGGAGGCGGAAAATATACTTTAAAAGACAGTGTTTATACTGAGAATTTAGAATTCTTCAACAACCGCCAATGGGAAAATGGAAAATTTGAATTTACAGTAAAAATTAAAAACGACACGTTAACTCAAAAAGGAGTAGAAAAAGTAGAAAAATTAGGAATCGATCGCATTATTACAGAGAAGTACGTTCGAGAAAAATAAAATTTAGTTTCAAGTTTTTTTTGTTTCAAGTTTCAAGTTGTTGGAGTCTGGAACGTGAAACAAAAAAAACCTGAAACCTGAAACAAAAAACAAAATGAAAAAAATATTAGTTATAGACAATTACGATAGTTTCACTTATAATTTAGTGCACTATTTAGAAGACTTAAATTGCGAAGTTACAGTTTACAGAAACGATGAATTCGAAATCGAGGAAATTGCTTCTTTCGATAAAATTTTACTTTCTCCAGGTCCCGGAATTCCAGATGAGGCAGGTTTGCTCAAAGCGGTAATCGAAAAATACGCCCCAACAAAAAGTATACTGGGAGTTTGTTTAGGACAACAAGCCATTGGAGAAGTTTTTGGAGGAACGCTGTCAAATCTTGACAAAGTTTATCACGGCGTTGCAACAAATGTAAAAACAGTAGTTTCAGACGAGATCTTATTTGAAGGTTTAGGCAATGAATTCGAAGTAGGAAGATACCATTCATGGGTTGTTGATGCTAATTTACCAGATGTTCTTGAAGCAACTTCAATCGACGAAAACGGACAAATTATGTCACTAAGACACAAAACTTTTGATGTAAGAGGTGTTCAGTTTCATCCGGAAAGTGTTTTAACACCAAACGGAAAAAGGATTTTAGAGAACTGGATAAAGAGCTAATTTTTATTTCAGGTTTCAGGTTTCAAGTTGTTGGAACGTGAAACTTGAAACCTGAAACAAAACCTTAGCATCTTAGAACCTTAGCAACTCAGAACCTCAAAAAATGATAACTATTAAAGAAACTAAAGAAATCAATCTTGAAGACATATTGGTTTTATACAAAGCAAATGAATGGAGTTCGGCAAATAAGCCAAACGAATTATATAACGCTCTTTTGAATTCAGAAACTTTGATTACGGCTTGGGAAGATCAAAAGTTAGTTGGTCTTGGCAATGCGATTTCTGATGGATTCTTAACGGTTTATTATCCACATTTATTGGTGCTTCCGGAATATCAGGGAAAAGGAATTGGAAAATTGATTCTGGATAAAATGCAGGAGAAATACCGTCACTTTCATATGCAAATGTTAACCGCCGACGGAAGATCTGTCGATTTCTACAAGAAAAACGGATTTGAAAGAGCCGGAAAAACAGAACCAATGTGGATTTATCAGGGAGATGAACATTAAAAAATAGTAATCAGTGGTCAGTTTTTTTAGTGTTCAGCAGCAGAATTAACTTGAAACCTAAAAAAACAAAAAACTTAGCACCTCAGAACCTCAGCAACTTAGAACCTTAAAAAAAAATGAAAAATATATTAAACAAATTAATCAATCACGAAGTACTTTCTAAAGAAGAAGCAAAAAATGTGTTGATTAATATTTCAAGCGGACAATATAATCCAAGTCAGATTTCGGCATTTTTGACCGTATTTATGATGCGAAGCATTACGATTGATGAGCTTTCCGGATTTCGCGAAGCTTTATTAGAATTATGTGTTCGTGTTGATTTATCAGCCTACAATACCATCGATTTATGCGGAACTGGCGGTGACGGAAAAGACACTTTCAATATCTCAACTTTAGCATCTTTTATATCTGCCGGAGCAGGAATAAAAGTAGCCAAACACGGAAATTACGGAGTTTCTTCTATTTCCGGATCTAGCAACGTAATGGAAAAAATGGGAATCAAATTCAGCAATGACCCTTCATTTTTAGAGAAATGCATCGATCAGGCCGGAATCTGTGTTTTGCATGCACCATTATTTCACCCTGCAATGAAAAACGTTGGGCCAATCAGAAAAGAATTAGCGGTAAAAACCTTTTTTAATATGTTGGGACCAATGGTAAATCCATCTTTTCCACAAAATCAATTGGTTGGTGTTTTCAATCTTGAATTGGCAAGAATGTATGCTTATTTATATCAAAACACCGATATCAATTTCACGATTTTACATTCGCTTGACGGATATGACGAAATCTCTTTAACTGGTCCAACCAAAACGATTACATCACACATGGAAGGAATGTTGAAACCAGAAGATTTTGGTGTTCGCCTTTTATCACAAAGCGAAATCGAAGGCGGAAAAACCATCGAAGAATCGGCTGATATGTTTATTAATATTCTATCAGGAAAAGGAAACGAAGCACAGAATAATGTGGTTTGCGCAAATGCCGCAATGGCAATCGCAACAGTTACAAAATGTTCTCCATTAGAAGGATTTGAAATAGCAAAAGAAAGTCTGTTCTCTGGAAAAGGATTAAAAGCATTAAATAAATTGAAAGAATTAAGTAAGTAAAAAATAGTTTCAAGTTTATTTTGTTTCAGGTTTCATGTTAGCGAAACGCTCCAACAACTTGAAACTTGAAACCTGAAACTTTAAAACAAAATAAGACATGAATATTTTAGATAAAATAATATTTGACAAACAAAGAGAAGTCGTTCTTAAAAAATCGATCATTCCCATTTCGCAATTGGAAAGTTCTGTATTTTTTGGAAGAGAAACCATTTCTTTAAGTCAAAAACTAAGAACAAGCTCAACTGGAATTATTGCAGAACACAAACGTCGTTCTCCTTCAAAATCAGTAATCAATCACAGCTTTACAGTTGAAGAAGTCGTAAAAGGATATGAAAATGCAGGCGCTTGCGGAATCTCAGTTTTAACTGATGGAAAATATTTTGGCGGATCTCTTGACGATTTACTTTTGGCAAGAGCTTCAGTAAATATTCCGCTATTGCGAAAAGAATTTATTGTCGATGAGTATCAAATTCTTGAAGCCAAAGCTTTTGGGGCGGATTTAATTCTTTTAATTGCAGCGGTTTTAACTCGCGAAGAGATCAAGTCGTTATCAGAATTTGCAAAGAAATTAGGTCTAGAGGTTCTGTTAGAAGTTCACAACCAGGAAGAACTAGAAAAATCGATTATGCCGAGTTTAGATATGATTGGTGTAAACAACAGAAACCTAAAAACCTTCGAAGTAAGCTTAGATTTTAGCAAACAACTGGCATCGCAAATCCCGGATGATTTTGTAAAAGTTTCCGAAAGCGGAATTTCATCTGTCGAAGCCATTTCTGAACTTAGACCTTATGGTTACAGTGGTTTTTTAATTGGAGAAAACTTCATGAAAACTGATAACGCTGGAGTGGCTGCAACAGAATTTATTAAACAATTAAATATATAAAATTTTGCCACGAATTAGCACGAATTGAATTAGTGAAAATTCGTGTAATTCGTGGCAGAAATAAATACAAAGCCTTTGCGGACTTAGCGTTTTTAAGCACAATCTAAATAAAAAACTTAGCGCCTTTGCGGTAAAAAAACATAATACAATGAAACTCAAAATATGCGGCATGAAATATCCAGATAATATCCTCGAAGTAGGCGCACTCCTACCCGATTATATGGGATTTATTTTCTGGGAAAAATCCGCACGATATTTTAACGAAACTATTCCGGAATTAATCGGAACAATCAAAAAAGTAGGTGTTTTTGTAAATCAAAGTCAGGAAGAAATTCTCGAGAAAGTTGCAAAATTCAATTTACAAGCCGTTCAGTTACACGGAAATGAATCTGTTGAATTTTTATCAGAATTAAAAAATAAGCTTCCAAAAAAAATCGAAATCATAAAAGTATTTTCTGCTGATGAAAATTTCGATTTTGAAATAATCAAACCCTTCGAATCGGTTTCAGATTTTTTTCTGTTTGACACCAAAGGAAAATTACCGGGAGGAAACGGAACCACTTTTGACTGGACGATATTAAAAAAATACAAATCTGATAAGCCCTTTTTTTTAAGTGGCGGAATCGGGATCAACGAATTAAAAGCCATAGAAGAAATTTCAAAAACGAACCTTCCTATTTATGCTGTCGATATAAATAGTAAATTTGAAATCGAACCCGGGCTTAAAAACAAAAATCTATTTAGCAATTTCAAACGCAAATTTGATGTTGCCAACTTTTAAAATTGGAATAAAATGAATTTTAACGTTAACGAAAAAGGATATTACGGAGAATTTGGAGGAGCTTACATTCCTGAAATGTTATATCCAAATGTAGAAGAATTGCGTCAAAACTATTTAAAAATAACAAGCGAACCAGATTTTAAAGCAGAATTTGACCAATTGTTAAAAGATTACGTTGGACGCCCAAGTCCGCTTTATTTTGCAAAACGCTTATCTGAAAAATACAATACAAAAGTCTACTTAAAAAGAGAAGACTTAAACCATACCGGAGCACACAAAGTAAACAATACTATTGGGCAAATATTGGTAGCAAAACGTTTAGGCAAAAAACGAATTATTGCCGAAACCGGAGCGGGTCAACACGGTGTGGCAACTGCAACTGTTTGTGCCTTAATGGGAATGGAATGTATTGTATATATGGGCGAAATCGACATTGCCCGTCAGGCACCAAACGTAGCACGTATGAAAATGTTGGGTGCTGAGGTTCGTCCGGCACTATCGGGTTCCAGAACCTTAAAAGATGCGACAAACGAAGCAATCCGCGATTGGATTAATAATCCGGTTGACACACATTATATTATTGGATCTGCGATTGGACCGCATCCTTATCCGGATATGGTAACGCGTTTTCAAAGCGTAATTTCCGAAGAAATAAAATGGCAGTTAAAAGAAAAAGAAGGACGTGAAAATCCTGATTACGTGGTCGCTTGTATTGGCGGCGGAAGTAATGCTGCCGGAACTTATTACCACTTTTTGCACGAGCCGGGAGTGGGAATTATTGCTGTTGAAGCCGCCGGAAAAGGCGTTGATAGCGGTCATAGTGCCGCAACCAGCAAATTAGGTAAAGTTGGTGTTATTCATGGTTGCAAAACTCTTTTAATGCAAACTCCTGACGGACAAATTACAGAACCGTATTCGATTTCGGCAGGTTTAGATTATCCTGGAGTTGGCCCAATGCACGCGCATTTGGCACAAACAGGTCGTGGCGAATTTTTCTCAGTGACAGATGATGATGCGATGAATGCAGGTTTACAATTGACAAAACTAGAAGGAATTATTCCGGCGATCGAGAGCGCACATGCTTTTGCTGTTTTAGATCAAAAGAAATTTAAACCAACAGATATTGTGGTTATAAGTCTTTCTGGTCGTGGAGATAAAGATTTAGACAATTATATTGATTATTTTAAATTGTAATATAAATCGTAATTTGGGCGTTCCCACCGAAAAAGGTGGTCGGGCTTTCGGCTATATTCCCGATCAAGTAAAACTACGGCTAAAAAGCATTGTTTTTCTAAATGGGAAGATACCGCCTCAAACTAAGTTCACTGAACTCCATTAAAAAATAAGATGAAGTGAAATAATCCCTAACGCAAAAAACAAATAACGAGAAAAATAGTAATTATGGAAAAATTATTCTCTTACGGGACATTAAGGTCGAAACAAATTCAAATGCAGATTTTTAATAAAGTTCTAACCGGAACTCCTGATCAGCTATTGGGTTACAAATTAAAAAGTCTCCAAATCGAAGAAGAATTTGGAATGGCAGACTATGTTGTAGCGGTACCAAGCGCAGATTCTTCTGATCCTATACACGGTGTTGCTTTTAATATTTCGGCTTCGGATTTGGCTAAGGTAGATACATTCGAATCTAACGCTTACAAAAGAGTTCAGGTCACATTGAAATCCGGAACTGTAGCCTGGATTTATATAGAAAATAAATAACCGAAACCAAAATGATTTTAGCGGCTGCACAAACAAAACCAAAACGAGGAGATATCGAAGCTAATTTATTAGATCATTATCATTTTATCGATTTGGCGGTACAAAATGGAGCACAATTAATTGCATTTCCTGAATTGTCGATTACGGGATATGAACGAGAAGATGCACAAAAGCTGGTTTTCAAAAAAGATGATTCCCGTTTAGAACATTTGAAGAAACTGGCCGTCGAAAATAATATCATTATTATCGCCGGAGCACCCATTCAAATAGAATCAGAATTGTTTATTGGTGAATTTATTATTGCTCCGGACAACTCTGTTTCAATATATACCAAGCAATTTTTGCATGAAGGCGAAGATGAATTTTTCCAGTCTTCTTTCGATCACAATCCGATGATTACTATTGAAAATCAAAAAATTTCGTTTGCCATTTGTGCTGATATTGACAATCCGCTGCATCCTGAAAATGCTTCTAAAAAAGAAACAGCTATTTATATTGCCAGTATTTTCTTTTCGCCAAACGGAATTCCAAATGCATATCGGGATTTGCAAAATTATGCTCAGAAATATAAAATGAATGTTTTGATGTCTAATTTCAGCGGAGAATCCTGGGGTTCGCCTTCGGCCGGACAAAGTGCTTTTTGGAATAACAAAGGCGAATTGGTCGGGCAAATGAACGATTCGGATTCGGGATTATTAATTATAGAAAAGCATAATGATAATTGGACGAGTCGAGTTGTTCTTTATTAGCAAAGCTTCCTGCAAGATTGTCAAAACCTTGTAGGCATAAAATAAAGTATTAAGAAACACCTACAAGGTTTTGAAAACCTTGCAGGAGAAAAAATAAAAAACGAAATGAACAGAATAACTCAAAAATTACAAGAAGATAAAAAGATACTTTCTATTTATTTTTCTGCCGGATATCCTAACTTAAATGATACAGTTCAAATTATTCAGGATTTAGAAAAAAATGGTGTTGATTTAATCGAAATTGGTTTGCCTTTTAGTGATCCTTTGGCCGATGGACCAACGATTCAGGCAAGTTCAACACAAGCGCTTCATAACGGAATGACTACTCAAATTCTTTTTGATCAGCTGAAGAATATCCGCGAAAGCGTAAAAATCCCGTTGATTATCATGGGATATTTTAACCCAATGTTACAATATGGAGTTGAAGCTTTTTGTGCAAAATGTGCCGAAATTGGTATCGACGGATTAATTATTCCAGATTTACCGGTTGATGTTTACGCAGACGAATACAAAGCAATTTTCGAAAAACACGGTTTAATCAATGTGTTTTTAATTACGCCGCAAACTTCTGACGAACGTATTCGTTTTATCGACAGTGTTTCAAACGGATTTATTTATATGGTGAGTTCTGCAAGTGTTACAGGTTCTCAATCTGGTTTTGGAAATGTTCAGGAAAGTTATTTCGAAAGAATTTCAAATATGAACCTGAAAAACCCACAAATTGTTGGTTTCGGAATTTCGAATAAACAAACTTTTAATCAGGCTACAAAATTTGCAAAAGGAGCTATTATTGGTAGTGCTTTTATTAAACATTTGAGCGAAAATGGTTCTGGGAAAATTAGTGAATTTGTTAGAGAGATTCGATAATTTATTTTTCTATTAAAGAATATATTACATAATTTGTCATTTCGACGAAAGAGAAATCCCCACGAGAAACTCTATAAAGATTAGACTCTTGTTACAGAGTTACTTGCGAAGATTTCTCTTTCGTCGAAATGACAAAATTGCGTATACTAGATTAAGCTGATTCAATATTTTACGATATTCTTTCAGCTTTTTTTATTTCTATATTTTATTTTTAAAGGTTAAATACAACTTAAAATCACTACACCGTTTTATGTTAATATTATGTTAAAATAAAATTAAACGACTGTTTAATTTAAACGCTTGTTTAATTTTGTGCCGGATTAGAAACAATACTATGTCAAACTTCGAATTAAACGATAAAAAAATCCAGATTCTTGAGGTTGCTGAAAAGCTATTCTCTGAAAAAGGATTCGAAGGCACTTCGATACGGGATATATCAAAACATGCAAAAATTAATATTGCAATGGTATCGTATTATTTTGGATCAAAAGAAAGACTGCTTGAGGCCTTAATTATCTACAAAACTTCAGATTTAAAATTAAAACTTGAAAATTTATTACAGGAAAATCTCGAACCTATTGAAAAAGTCAATAAATTAATCGAAATTTACATTAACAGGATTAATTGTAACAAGGGGATTTTCAGAGTATTACATTTCGAAATTAATGCAAAAAAAAGAGAAAAAAGTTTTATTGCTTTTACAGAGTTAAAAAAAGGAAATTTAAAATCTGTTGAAAGTATTATTACTGAAGGTCAATTAAAAGGCGTTTTCAGGAAAGATGTAGTCATTCCACTTATTACGCCAACCATAATTGGTACCTTTTTTCACTTTCACATGAATAAGCCTTTCTTCGAAGAATTATTGGATTTAAAAACAGAAGCCATGTACAATGATTACATTAAAACCAGTCTTACAAAGCACATTCAACAAACTATAAAAGCTCTACTTGTTTATGAAAATTAATCAATTAATGCTCTTTGGTATTTTCTTCATCGGAATTTCATCAATAGAAGCACAAGAAAAAACAAGTTTAACCTTAGACGAAGCCGTGAAAATGGCCTGGGAAAAAAGTAACGAAGTTACTCTTGCTAATACTAAGGTAAACACAAAAAAATACGAATTACAGGAAGTTAGAAACAATCAGTATCCGAATTTGAAAATTTCGGGACAATACCAGCGATTAACAAAAGCCTCTATCGATATGCACAATAACGGTGATCAGGCAAGTGCTAACCCAATGCCTTCTCCGGATCAGGCAATGCTTGGAATGGCAAATCTTAGTTTACCGATATTTTCAGGATTTAAAATTCAAAATAGCATTAAAGCTTCTGATAATTTGTATGAAGCTGAAAGTTCTAATGCTGAAAAAACAAAAGAAGATGTTGCTTTACGCGTTATTACTTACTATACTGCTTTATACAAAGCACAAAAAACATTAGATCTTTTAAACGAAAACCAGAAACAGGCAAAACAGCGTGTTACTGATTTTACAGAATTAGAGAAAAATGGTATCATTCCGAGAAATGACTTATTGAAAGCTCAGTTGTTAGTTTCAAAAACACAATTATCTATTGATGAAGCTAATAACAATTTAAATAACATTAATTTCTATCTTACCACTTTACTAAAATTAGCTCCTGAAACTAAACTTCAGGTTAACGAAGCTGATTTTTTTAATCTAAAAACAACTAATGCTCCAACATCAGATATTTTAGCATTAGAGAATAGAAAAGACTTAGAAGCAATTCGTTTTCAACAAAAAGCGAGTGAGGCAAATGTGAAAATTGCAAAATCAGGCTACTATCCTTCTCTTTCATTATTAGGTGGTTATACGGCTTTGGATCTTAAAGATTTTATTACTGTAAAATACGCTATGAACTTTGGCGTGGGTTTATCTTATGATTTATCAGGAATTCTAAAAAACAGTGCCTCTGTAAAGGCTGCTGAAAGTAAAGCATTAGAGGTTAAAAACACTGAGGCTGTAATGACAGATCGTATAAAAATTGAAGTTCAGAAATCTATTGAAGATTATGATCTTGCTATTAATCAAAGCGTGGTTTATGATGAAGCACTTCAACAGGCATCTGAAAACTATCGTCTTGTAAAGGATAAATTTGATAACGGATTATCTGATACAAATGATTTAGTTGAAGCTGATGTAGAACACTTAAGCGCCAAAATCAATACAGCTTTGTCTAAAGCAACTATCATTCAAAAATATTACGAATTACTTTCAGTATCAGGACAATTATCACAATCATTCAATCTTTCTAAAATATAATCGATAGCTCTCATGGAAAAGAAAAAAACAAATACTAAATTCATCATTATACTAACCGTTTTGGTTTTAGTGGGCGGAACTTACGGAATAACAAAATACCTGCATTCTCAGGCTCATGAAGAAACGGATGATGCTCAAATTGAGAAAAAAATGAATCCAATTATTCCAAGAGTATCTGGATATATTAGTAAAGTGTATGTAAAAGATAATGACTTTGTAAAAAAAGGAGATACTCTGTTTACTATCGATAAAAGAGATTATCAATTAAAAATTGACGAAGCAAATGCTGCATTGTTAGGAGCTGAAGGTCAATTCGAAGCTGCAAAAGCAGATATTGGAAGCGCAAATGCCAGCATCTCGGTTTCTGATGCGCAAATGAAATCTGCAACAGGTTCTATCGAAAGTGCTAAAATCAGATTAAGACAAATTACTAACGATTACAACCGTTACAATAATTTGTACAAAACACATACAATTACAAAACAGCAATATGAGCAGGCTTTATCTGCAAAAGAAGAAGCTGAAAATCAGGTACGTGTTTTACAAGATCAACAAAGAGCAAGTTCTTACCAAAAATCAGTAATTCAATCGAAATCAAAAGTTTCTGACAAACAAACTGAAGTAGCTGCTGCAAATATCAAAAAAGCAAAAACAATGTTAGATGTAGCTCATTTAAATCTAAGCTATACTGTTGTAACTGCTGCAATTGATGGTCAGGTTTCTAAAGTTGATATTCAGCCAGGACAATTGGTTCAGCCGGGACAATCTTTATTCTACATCATCAACAATAATGAAGCCTGGGTTGTGGCTAACTTTAAAGAAACACAATTAAACAAAATGATTGTGGGACAAAAAGTAAGTTTGAAAGTAGATGCTTATCCAAACTATGAATTTAAAGGTACAGTAACTTCATTTTCTCCTGCTACAGGATCTCGTTTTTCATTGTTACCTCCTGATAATGCTACTGGTAACTTCGTAAAAACAATTCAGAGATTACCTGTAAAAATTAGCTTAGATGAATCTAACGATCCTGAAAAAGTAAAATTATTAAGACCTGGGATGAATGTTGATGTAGATGTACATTTAAAATAATATAATGACAGCAGTACAAGCAGACGACGACTTAGTAGAATACGGTTTCAGACGTGTAGTCATTACAATAACGGCAGTACTTTGTGCATTGCTGGAAATTGTAGATACCACGATTGTAAACGTAGCGCTAACAGACATGCGAGGTAGCCTTGGTGCTACTTTGACTGATGTGGCTTGGGTAATTACAGCATACGCAATTGCGAATGTTATTGTAATTCCGATGACGAGTTGGCTATCGCAACAATTTGGAAGACGTAATTATTTTGTGGCTTCTATCATAATATTTACAGTCTGCTCCTTTTTATGCGGTAATGCCACAAATATCTGGGAACTTGTAGCTTTCAGATTTGTACAGGGTATGGGTGGAGGTGCCTTACTGGTAACAGCTCAGACCATTATTACCGAAAGTTATCCTGTAGCAAAACGTGGTATGGCACAGGCTATTTACGGAATGGGTGTAATTGTTGGTCCAACTCTAGGTCCGCCTTTGGGAGGATATTTAGTAGATAATTATTCGTGGCCTTATATATTTTACATCAATATTCCGCTGGGAATTATCGCTACTATTTTAGCACTTACTTTCGTAAGAAGTCCAAAATACGGAGAGAAATTAAAAGCAAATCAGGTTGACTGGTGGGGAATTATTTTATTGAGTGCCTTTATCGGATCTCTGCAATTCGTACTGGAACACGGACAACAAGATGACTGGTTTAACGATTCGACGATTGTAACGCTAAGTGTGGTTACTGTTTTAGGATTAGTTCTTTTTATCTGGAGAGAGCTTACATACAAACATCCAATTGTAAATCTAAGTGTTTTAAAAGACGGAAATTTAAGAATTGGTACTGTAATGTGTTTTATTCTTGGTTTTGGTTTATACGGATCAACTTTAATTATCCCAATCTATACACAATCTATTTTAGGATGGACAGCCACTGATGCCGGATTATTATTAATTCCGGGATCTATCACCACTGCTCTTATGATGCCTTTTGTGGGTAATATGATTCAGAAAGGAGTTCCTCAGGGATATATGGTTGGAGTAGGATTTTTAATTTTCTTCTTCTTTACCTTTATGATGCAAACCCGCATGACTCCTGATACTGGTGTAGAACACATGTACTGGCCTTTGATTTTAAGAGGAATTGGTTTAGGATTACTATTTGTACCTATTACAACTCTTTCGCTTTCTACATTAAAAGGAAAACATATTGGTGAAGGAGCTGCTTTTACCGGAATGATGAGACAATTAGGAGGTTCATTTGGTATTGCAATTATTACCACTTTTATTACCCGTTTGAGTCAGGAACACCGTGTAAATTTACTGACCAATTTAGATCCTGCAAAATATGATGTTCAGCAACGTATTGCAGGAATGCAAAGAGCATTTATGTCTAAAGGATATTCTGCCGATGTTGCGCTTAAAAAAGCATATCAGGCTTTAGAATATTCTGTAATGAAACAAAGTACCGTGATGGCATACATGGATATTTTCATGTATCTGGGAATAATGTTTTTATGCTGTATACCTATTATCCTTTTTATTAAAAAAGGAAAGAACAAGATTAGTGCAGCTGACGCAATGCATTAATAATAATAATTTTATAATACGCAGAAACGCCGAATTCATCATTTAGAATTCGGCGTTTATTTTTTGTTGATATTTACTAACTAAATCTGCAGGGATTAAAATCCCCGCCTAAAAGATTGTTCGAATCTGCGATTCTTTAACAAGGTTTTGCCCCTTAGTTACTTTGAACCTCTGTAACCCAAAAATACTATCTCGTAAACACTAAATGATTTCCTTTTGAAAGGTTCGCATCAAACTGATAACCCTCGTAATTAAATCCCTTCAAGTCATCAATAGTTTCAGCATTTGTATCGATGATATAACGTACCATCATCCCTCTTGCCTTTTTAGCAAAAAAACTAATCATTTTTAGTTTTCCATCTTTATAATCTTTAAAATCCGGCGTAATTACAGGAACTTTCAAAGCCTTAACATCAACAGCCGAAAAATATTCATTACTTGCCAAATTCACGAATAACTCTCCTTTGGTTAATTCTTTATTTAAGGCTTTTGTAACAATGGGTTTCCAGAATTCATGTAGATTTTTATATTCTCCAACAGGCATTTTTGTTCCCATTTCCAAACGGTATGCCTGCATTAAATCAAGCGGTTTTAACAAACCATACAATCCTGATAAAATTCTGAGTTTATCCTGAAGAACCTCTAACTTTTCTAACGGAATGGTATAGGCATCTAAACCCGTGTAAACATCTCCATCAAAAGTATACACTGCCGGACGTGCATTTACTGGTGTAAAAGGAGTTTTCCATTCCTGATTTCGTTTCCAGTTCAAATCGGCTAGTTTCTCTGAAATCGACATTAATTCGGATAATTCAGATGGCTTTTTTTGTTTGACCACTTTATGAACCACTCTTGCTTCTTTTAAGAATGAAGGCTCAGTATATTGAGGAGTTGGTAATTCTTTTTCGAAATTTAATGACTTCGCCGGAGATATAACAATTTTCATTTGTATGTTTTTGTATGATTCAAAAATACAAATTGAAATTTTAAAAAATAAGAAATCATAATTGATTTGTTTGATAAAGATATAATTCCTCTATATTAAAAAAATCCCACCATGACAAAATATTTACAGAATCAATAATTTCCACTACCAACAAAACCCCGACAGGATGAAATCTTATTAATCAAAAAATAAAAAATCGTTCCTCTATAGCTTTAATGAAATCTCAAAAATCAGTTATAAATATTTTCTGCTACAGCCCTTTCATACTTTGAAATATAATTTTACTAAAAATTGGCATCCTAAAATAAGAATTTCAATAAAAAAGTCACCGTTACATTATAATAGGCATTTTCTATGTTGTAAATTTGCATGCATTTTATTTCTATTAGAATTGGAATTGTTTCTACTGAAATTCAAATTGCATCTTTATTCAAAAAATTAGTGAATTCGTGGCTATACAAACAAATTACAAAACTGCTTTACAAAATAAAATCTTCGATATCATTTCGAAAGCCTCTCAGGAACTCAGCGTTGACAGCTATGTTATTGGCGGCTTTGTACGCGATTTACTTTTAAACAGAGGTTCGAAAAAAGACATCGATGTGGTAGCAGTTGGAAGCGGAATCGAATTGGCTCTTAAAGTTTCTGAGTTACTCCCAAACAAACCAAAAGTACAGGTTTTTAAAACCTACGGAACTGCCATGTTACGTTTTGAGGATACTGATATTGAATTTGTGGGAGCCCGAAAAGAATCTTATAATTTCGACAGCCGAAACCCTATTGTAGAAAACGGAACGCTTCAGGATGACCAGAATCGTCGTGATTTTACGATCAATGCATTGGCATTATCTTTAAACAAAAGCAATTTTGGAGATCTTCTTGATCCCTTTAACGGTTTAACCGATTTAGAGAATAAAACAATCAAAACACCTTTGGATCCGGATATAACCTACTCTGATGATCCTTTGAGAATGTTACGTGCCATTCGTTTTGCAACTCAGCTGAATTTTGAAATCGAAGAAAATTCACTAAATGCGATCACAAAAAATGCAGATCGTATCAAAATCATTTCGGGAGAAAGAATCGTAGACGAATTGAACAAAATTCTTTCTACACCGAAACCTTCAACCGGATTTTTACTTTTATACCAAACCGGCCTTTTAGATCTTATTTTACCTGAATTAACGGCTTTAAATCAGGTTGAAGAAATCGAAGGTCATACGCATAAAAACAATTTTTACCATACACTGGAAGTTGTTGATAATATTTGCCCAAATACTGATGATGTCTGGTTACGCTGGTCGGCTTTGTTGCACGATATTGGAAAAGCGCCAACAAAACGTTTTAATAAAAAACAAGGCTGGACGTTTCACGGACATGAATTTTTGGGCGGAAAAATGGCTAAAAAGATATTCGAACGCCTGCATATGCCATTAAATCATAAAATGAAGTTTGTGCAAAAAATGGTTATTATGAGTTCTCGCCCAATAGTTTTGGCGCAGGATATTGTGACTGACAGCGCAGTTCGCCGTTTGGTTTTTGATGCTGGCGAAGATGTTGAGGATTTAATGACATTGTGTGAAGCAGACATTACAACCAAAAACCCCTCGAAATTCAAGAAATATCATAAGAATTTTGAAATCGTTCGCAAGAAAATTGTTGAAGTCGAAGAACGTGATCATGTCCGTAATTTTCAACCGCCCATTTCCGGTGAAGAAATTATGGAAATATTTGATCTGAAACCTTCTCGTGAAATTGGAGTTTTAAAAGAAGCCGTAAAAGAAGCCATTTTAGAAGGAGATATTCCTAATGAATATCAGGCGGCTTATGATTTTGTGATCAAAAGAGCTGAAAAGTTAGGCTTAAAAAAAATAGAGAAATAAGTATTATTTAATAAAATGAAAAAAGAAAATAAATCAGTAATCATTTGGTTACTATCAGGTTGTGTTTTATTATTTTTAATGGTGGTTGTAGGAGGAATTACCCGACTCACCAATTCAGGTTTATCAATGACCGACTGGCATTTGGTTACCGACACATTTCCGCCTTTAACAGACGCTAAATGGCAGGCAGCATTTGATGAGTATAAAAAGTTTCCTGAATATCAAAAAATCAATATTCACAACGATTTTCAATTAGCAGATTATAAATTTATTTATTTCTGGGAATGGTTTCACCGTTTCATCGGCAGGATCATCGGACTGGTTTTCTTTGTTCCTTTTGTTTATTTCTTAATCAGAAAAAAACTGGATCGTGAGACAATCAAAAAATGTATCGTTCTTTTGGCAATGGGTGCATTTCAAGGTTTTCTGGGCTGGTTTATGGTTCGTAGTGGATTAATCGACAATCCGGATGTAAGCCACTTTAGACTTTCATTACACCTTACTTTTGCCTTTATCACTTTTGCTTATACTTTATGGGTGGCACTGGATTTGATTTATCCTGAAAGAAATTTCAATAAAATTATTCCGCTTCGCAATATTGCGCGCTTTGCACTTGTGGCGCTGTTAATTCAAATTATTTACGGTGGTTTTGTAGCGGGTTTAAATGCCGGATTAATTCACAATCACTGGCCATTAATGAGTGACGGACAATTTATTCACGATTCTGTTTTTATCGAACAATCAACTTTAGTAAAAAACTTAATCGAAGGAAAAAGCGGCGTTCAGTTTGTACACCGTACTTTTGCTTATGTGGTAGTTGCTTTTATATTGTTTTTATATTACAAAAGCACTAAATTTTCGCTTAGCAGAACTCAAAAAAACGGAGTAAAAACTTTAGTAGTTTTTGTATTTATCCAGTTTGCATTAGGTGTTTTTACACTTTTATACAGCGTTCCTCTCGCTTTAGGATTAATTCATCAAATTATGGCTTTCTTCCTTTTGAGTGCCATGACTTTTACTTTACACCGATTGAGCAAATAATAAATAAACTTCTAGCATAAAAAAATCCTTCAATTGAAGGATTTTTTTTATGCTTTATGGCGAATCTAAACCGGATTTCAATCCGGTTCTCCCGACGCCTTAGTAGTAATGTGTTGAAATCTAAATGAAGTAGTTCTTTATCCCAGCCAGGTTTTAAAATCCTGAACCTTTTCGCGGCTTACAATTACCTCATCCTCTTTATAAGTAGGTAAAATTACTTTTAAGCGAGAATTGGTGTAGACCTGAATTTCTTTTATTGCGGTAAGCGGAACAATAAATTTTCTGCTTACGCGAAAGAAATCCTTCATATCCAGCTCCTGTTCGAGAATTTCTAAGGTCGAATCTATTAAATAATTTCGGTTATCGAAAGTATGAATATAAGTTCCTTTATTTTCACTAAAAAAACATTCGATTTCATCTGTATTAATCACTTTGAGATGTTGCCCGATTTTAACGGTAAATCGCTTTTTATAATTTTTTTCGAAAGGATTGGACAGCATTTGGCGTATTTGCTCAAAATCAACCTGAAGATTTTGATTGCCGGAATTTGCTTTAGGAATTCGGGTTTTAAATTTAGTAACAGCTATTTCTAAATCATCTTCATCAATGGGTTTTAAAAGATAATCGATACTGTTCAATTTGAATGCTTTTAATGCATATTCATCATAAGCTGTGGTAAAAATAATAGCACTCTGAATGTCTATCTTTTCAAAAATCTCAAACGATAAACCATCTGATAGCTGAATATCGAGAAAAATCAAATCAGGATGTTCATTGTTATTAAACCAGTGAACTGATTCTTCTACAGAGTGCAGCATGGTTTCTACAGCAATATTCAGCTTTTCAAGTTTTCGCTGTAATAATCTCGCTGCCGGTTTTTCGTCTTCTATAATTAATGTGGTCATTTAATATGTTGCAAAATTGAAAATTTCAATCTAAAATTACTCCCATTTATTTTTATTCTGTATATCTCGATCCATATATTTTTGGATTTTCTTTTCTTCCCAATCTCTGCTAAAAAACACATCCGGTCCAAAAACCACAAAAGCATGAATGAGTAAGGCTATTCCCCAATAAAATGCTGTCGAATAAATTTCCCAGTTATTAAAACCTCTCACTACAAAATGACCATCTACTACATAAGGTCTATTCAGGCTCGAAATAATGATGATAATATTGACTATAATATATACTCTTAAATGTGAGTAAAAACCTTTGATTTTTTTTACTTTTCTGTAAGCTAAATTAAAGCTTTCGTCTGTACTAAATTCGTGTCCGTATTCTTCGTACATCTGTTTTCTGTATCGTCGTCTCATTTTATTTTGATTTAATTATTGCCATTTATTTTTTCTTTGTCTCTCTTTTTCCATAAATTCCTTGATTTTTCTTTCTTCCCAGTCTTTTCCAAGAACCGGAAATACTTTAAAAACTTTCAATCCATGAAAAACTACTCCAACTCCCCACCACATCAAAGGCCAGTAAAACCATAAATGATTGGGTGATGTATACAAATTGATAAAAATTAAAGCCAGATTTACAGCAACAAATGCCGTTAAATTTCCGTAAAAACCTTTTATCTCCTCAACTCTCTTTTTTGCGAGATAATATTTGTCCTCTTCATTCAAATTTACTTCCATGATTACTCCCATTTTGTTTTTTTATTTTTTTTCTCCATGATACTTTTCACTTTGCGTTCTTCCCATTCTTCTCCAAAAATTTTGAATGATGCAAATATGTCAATTGCAGAAACTAAGAAGAAAACGGTCCAGGCTCCCATCACATACAGATTAAGGTACTGAAAAGGGAAGAAATTAAACGAAACTTCAAAATATTCCTTCAAAATAAAAAAGATCACTCCTATAATGTAGACAAACATGTGCGAATAAAAAGCTTTCAGCTTAACCACTTTTTTATTTGCCATTTTTTGAAGTTCGAATTCTTCCGGATCATTATTAAAATTGTTTTCCATGATTACTCCCAGGTTGTTTTGTTGTCTTCTTTTTCTAAAATTTCTCTAATTTTTCTTTCTTCCCAATTTTTATCAAAAAATGGAGGAAGATTAAAAACTGTCAATCCGTGTAAAACTAATCCTATTCCCCAGCCCATCAAACACCAGATAAACCAAAGATATCCAGGAGAAGTCATAACATTTACCACTATCACAATTGGATTTACGAGAAGATAAACCGTCAGATGTTCATAAAATCCTCTTATCTCTTTTACTTTTTTCTGTGCCTTATAGTAGCGTTCTGCTTCAGTGTAACTTGGTTCCATACTATAGTTATTTCCAGTTTTTTTGCTGCTTTTCTCTCTCCAGAATCTCTCTGATTTTTCGTTCTTCCCAATCTGAACTGTAACCAAAAACTTTAAAAGCATGCATTATAACTCCAAATCCCCAGCCTAAAGCCGAAAACCAAAACCACTGAAATCCAGGAGAGTACCTCAAATTTATAAAAATTAAAAATGGAATCACACAACAATATGAAATTACATTTCCATAAAATCCTTTTAATTCTTCTACTCTTTTTTTAGCTCTGAAATAGGCTTTATTTTCATCGCTATATTCTGCACTTGTTTCCATAACTGTAACTTGTTTCGTTAAAATTGGAATTTTAACCGTGAAATTTTTCTCATTTTGTTCAATCAATACTTTTCTGTTGGTTACAATAGCATATCGATTAACAATGTTTTGTAAACCAACTCCTTGCCTGTCCTGTAAAACTTCTTTTTTCTGAAAATCGTTTTGTATGGCCAGATAGTCTCCTTCAATAAAAATTCTGATATGCAATGGTTTTTGTTCACTCACTACATTGTGTTTTACTGTGTTTTCGAGTAAAAGCTGCAACGATAACGGAACCACTTTTGCATCGGGATTTATATTTGTTACTGGCAATTCGTAAAACAAACTATTTTCGAAACGCATTTTCAACAAATTCATATAGGTTTTAGCAAACGATAATTCATCTTCAACAGAAACGAGTTCTTTATCTTTTTGCTCTAAAACATAGCGGTAAATTTTAGATAAAGAAGTTGTAAATCGTTGTGCATTATCCGGATTTTCTTCGATTAAAGAACTTAAAACATTTAAACTATTAAATAGAAAATGCGGATCAATTTGATTTTTTAAACTTTCGAATTTTGCATTTGCTGTTCCTGCAATTATTTTTTGCTGTGTTACTTCAAATTTTGAGGCTTGTTTCCATTTTACCATAAAGCTTCTGGCTTGCAGGAAAGTCGAAACTCCCAGAGATAAAATGATATAAAAAACGTGGTTCCAAATCATTCTGTCGCTAAAAAACTTTTCTATTGGAAGCCCCTGAACAATTACAAAAATGATATAATTAATTCCTAAAACAGCAGGAACAGTATATAGAACCGTTACCAAAATTCCGTAATAAACTCTCAAATTTGTCTGCTCCAGCCAATCCCATTTTCGATCCAGAAGCACACTTAGAAAGCCATTTCCAAAACCAAGTCCGAAAGAATAAAGACAACTCAAAAGAAAAGTAAGAACAACATTTTTTACATTTAAATCTGCACCTAAAAAAGCAGAGAATATTACTGTAAAGACCATAGAAATCTTGAAACAAATTATAGTTCCACTTTTCAAATCGGCAAATTCGTTTCTATGATCTTTCATTGTAATATCAACTTTGGATTATTTTTATTTTTTACAGTTTTTCTGAACTTCTAAAGCTCTGTCTAGTCCCCATTTTGGAGAAAAAGGAGTTGCTGGTTTAAAAGTAGCAAAAAGTTCTACAGCTTTATCAACTTGCACACACAATGGTTTGGTATCAACACCTGACCATTTTGCTCCACCTATCTGATAATCAGCTTCACCAAAAACAATTCTTGGATTGTTTGGGTCTATTGCTTTTCCTTTTGCGTAAGCTTCCATTACTTTAGCCGAATATTTCATTCCGTTTGTCATGGGATCAGCTACAACCCAGGCTGTATAAATTAAAGCCTGCATTGCATAAAGCTCGGCATTATTCTGATCTTTTATTAATTCTACATCTAATGCATCCTGAGCCTTGGTTAATAACAAATCGATTTTTGTTTTATCTTTTTCGCTAAACGCTGATGTAGTGTTGATTAAGGCTACATAATAATTTGGCAAATAACTTGTTTTTTCTGCTGCTGCAATTCTTTCGAACAATGCCGAAGCCTCAGAATTTTTTCCTTCTTTCCAAAGCCCAAAAGCTTTTCCCATTCCTTGCTCAAACTGTGTCTGTGCTGATAATAAACTGCAAATAAATAATGTAATCATTGTAATAATCTTGGTCATGATTTCTTGTTTTTAAAGTTGTTATTTTTTTTAAGTTACTAAGGTTTTGAGATTCTAAGTCTCTAAGTTTTTATTATTGATGATTAAAACTCTTTCTATTTTAAGGAGCTAAGCATCTAAGCTTTTTTTAGTGTCTCAGAATCTTAGCGTCTTATTATTTATACTTCAAAAGTATATCAGATTTTACGCTTTAAAAATTAAATAATACTGAGTTGTTGATTTTGATGACTGAATTGTTGTTTTCTGAAGCACAGAGGCTCAAAGTCACAAAGGTTCAAAAGTTGTTTTTTTTAAAGATGCTTTAAATCTTTAAGAGATTAAAGCCTTTGTCGCTTTGAACCTTTATTTCTTTGTAACTTCTTCTACAAATTTTTCAACTGATTCTCGTTTTTATTCTGACTGATTGTCCAGAAGAAACCTACAAAGAAAAACCGGTCTGCAGTTGGTACAACAGCTTGTCTTTGGTAAACTCCGTTTGTGTCTGGTGATTTAGCATAATCGTATCCAAAAACGTTCTGAGTTCCTAACACATTTGAAACAGAAAAATACAGGATTTTTTGAGTCGTGAGTAAATATGCCCAGTTAAAACTCAAGTTGTTGTATGATTTTGTTTTTCCATTCATAAATTGTGTCTGGTTCGGATCATTATACGGACGTCCGGAAGTGAAACTGTTTGTAAAACCAATTTGCGATTTCCAATCTGTAATAAAATATTTGGTTACAACAGATAAACTATGATTGGCAATAAAACTTGGAGTTGCCATCGTTGGGAAATTCTTGTACTGTCTTTCAGAATCGATATAAGAATATGAAATCCAGTATTCTAAATTTTTATACAAATTGCTGTCTCTCCAATATAACTCTAATCCTTTTGCGTAACCTGAACCATTATTATTGAAAACCGAATTGTATTGAATATCTCTCGTATTATACTGAACCAGATTACTGTAATCTTTATAATAAAGATCTGCCCTAAAGATCTGTCCGGGTTTTGTAAACTGGTAATTCAAAATATAATGTCTTGCTTTTTCGCTCTCAAACTGATGGTATTTAGAATATTTAATATAATCAACAACAGGAGTTTGGGAGAAATCACCATAAGCAAAAGAAAGCTGACTGGTTTTTGAAAACTTATAGGCAATAGAAGCTCTTGGCGCAATTTTAGTTTCGTCTAATAAACTATTATTCGACAATCTGAATCCTACTTTCATTGCCAGATTTTTTGAGAATAAAATATCTCCCTCTGTATAAAGAGCCGCAATATTAGAGTCGTATCCGTTTGCTGTTTTTATTGAAACATTGTCATTAAAGTTCTCATTGAATTTGGTCGCAAAATAATCTGCTCCAAATGATAATTTAAAATAGTTCGAAATGTTTTTTCTCAATTTTAATTTTAACTGAGCAGCATTTTCATTATTATCAACATCATTAATATCGTATTTTAATTTGTTTTTGCTATACCCGTAACTAATTCCTGAAGTAAGCTGCCAGCCGGTTCCAAAATCTCCTTTGTAAGACGCATTCAGATAAAAATTATTATTGTCTAAATTTGTTCTGATGGGATTTGCAAAATTTACATTTTTCTGATTTAAGTCAAATTTCTCCGCATCAAAAGCAGCGTATAATTTAAATATTCCTCTTTCAAAATGATAACGGTAAACCGCCTCGCCTCCCAAAGACTGAAAAGGATTATTCCAGTCTACATTTTGAGGAATCACGGCCTGATAAGGTGCCAGATTAATATAATTTGTATTAATACTAAACGAGCTTTTTTTCCATTTTTGTGTATTTCCAACACCTAAACCTACGGTCATCAAAGCAATATCCGTTTTATTATGATCAGCCTCATCTTGGGTATTCAACAATAAAACACTTGATAAAGCTTCACCATATTCGGCAGAATAACCTCCGGTTGAAAAAGAGATTCCGCTAAACAAAAAAGGAGAGAATCTGCTTCGTGTTGGCAAATTGTTCGTAGTAGCACCATACGGTTGTGCTACGCGTAATCCGTCTACAAAAGTTTGTGTTTCGCTGGCTTCACCTCCACGAACAAATAAACGTCCGTCTTCGCCAACAGTTTGTGTTCCCGGCAACGTTTGCAAAGCAGCAATAATATTTCCGGCAGAGCCTGCAGTGGTTACAATATCAAGAGGTTTTAAAACCGAAACTCTTGCTTTATCACCAGATTCTAATGTTCCGGCAGTAATTACAACCGCATCAAGCGCATTTACATTTTCTCTTAGTTTAACAGTCTGATCTTTAAAATTCGTTACATCAATTTCTTTTTTGAACGTTTCATAAAGTAAAAAACTCACTACTAAAGTCTTATTTCCTTTTTCTGATGTTTCAAAAGAAAAATCTCCAGTTTCTGAGCTTGTTGCTCCATCGTAAGTTCCGTCTATATAAATATTGGCTCCCGGAACCGGTTTTCCTTTTTGATCCAGAACTTTTCCGGAAATAACATTTTGAGCAAAAGTAAAACTGCTTATTAGTAATAAAATAAAAGTAATATTGGTTTTCATGATATTGGTTTTTGATGGAGCAAATATATTTTAACATTTCCTGTTAAAAAATATATAATAACCCAATTGTAGAATTTCGGGGATGAGTTGTAAAATACTTTATTTGTATATTAGCTTTTGAATTCCAAAATCATTGAATATGTCAGAAAGTAAAAGAGTCTCTAATCTGTATCAATCCATTTATAATGGAAATCCTTGGCTTGAAGTTACCTTGGCTCATACCTTAGAAAATGTAACAGCAGAACAGGCTTACAGAAAAATAAACCCAAAATTAAATACCATTTGGGAAATTGTCAATCATCTCATACAATGGAGAAGGAATATTTTAAGACGCGTTCAGGGCGAAACAATTATCACTCCGGATCACAATTACTTTGTACCGGTTCTGGATTCATCTGAAGCTGCCTGGGAGCAATCCCTTCAAAATCTGGCAAAATCACAAGAATTATGGAGTGCTTGTCTGAATGATTTTAATGATGCCGATTTCGAAAAAATAGACAAAAACAATAATCATAATTTTTATGAAGATATTCACGGAATTATTCAGCATGATGTGTATCATTTGGGGCAGATTGTGATTTTGAAGAAACTTCTTTAAATAATTTGCATAATCTGACATTATATTTTTATGACTGAAAAAGAAAAAATGATCGCCGGTGAATATTATATTGCAGGGGATCCGGTTTTAGTAAAAGATCGCCGAAAAGCAAAAAATTTACTGCATCGATTAAATGTAACTGAATATCGGGTAACCAAAAAAGCAAAAGAAATTTTAAAAGAGTTAATTCCAAACACAGGAAAAGGCTTTTACATCGAACCACCCTTTCACTGCGATTATGGCTATAATATTTCTTGTGGTGAGAATGTTTATTTTAATGTAAACTGTGTTGTACTGGATTGCGCTCCTGTAAATATTGGATCGAATGTTTTTATTGCCCCCAATGTTCAAATTTATACCGCCTCTCATCCTCTTGATGCCGAGTTAAGAAAATCACTAGAAAATGCTTATCCGGTTACCATTGGAGACGATTGCTGGATTGGTGGAAATTCTGTTATTTGTCCGGGTGTAACTATCGGAAAAGGCTGTGTTATTGGTGCCGGGTCTGTGGTAACAAAAGACATTCCGGAAAACTCGCTGGCCGTTGGAAATCCGGCAAAAGTAATTCGTAAACTAAATCAGGAATCTGAATCTAAATCATAATGCTTACCATAAATAAAGTTCATCATATTGCCATTTTATGTTCTGATTATCAAAAGTCAAAAGCTTTTTACACAGAAGTTTTAGGATTAACTATTATCAGAGAAATTTACCGTGAAGAACGCCAGTCTTATAAATTAGATCTGGCTTTGAATGGTATTTATGTAGTCGAATTGTTTTCGTTCCCCAATCCGCCACAAAGATCTTCGAGACCTGAAGCCGTTGGACTGCGTCATTTGGCGTTTGAAGTTATTAATTTAGAAGAAACCATTGCTTTTCTAGATACCAAAAAGATCGAATCAGAACCGATCAGAATTGATGAAACAACCGAAAAACGTTTTACATTTATTGCAGATCCTGATTTATTGCCCATTGAGTTTTATGAGCGATAAATAAGGTACAAAGTCTTAAAGCTTAATTCAAAATTAATGCTTTACATCTCCTGTTTGTCATTTCGAGGAACGACAAAAATGTGGAAAAAAATCGAGTTTTGCCGCCTTCGTGGCAAAAGCCTACACTGAACGATTTTTCCTGTTTTTATTAGTTTTAACACATTATATTGCGTTTTTTCTATAAAAAACCAAATTTGATACTTAATTTTGTAATTCGCATAAAACAATGCGATCCTACAAATTTACTTCTGATGAACAAAACGGCGAAAATCAAAAAAAATCATCAATTCATTGTCTTTCAAAAATTAATTATTGTTTCTGTTTTAATTGGATTCCTTTCAGCTTTTTTAGGAATCTCGCTAAAAAAAATCACAGAATATTACGAAGAAATTTTCTTTCATCAAGTTTCGGTTCATCCTTTATTTTATATCATTTTTCCGGTTTTCGGATTGTCTGTAATCTATTTTTTGAGACAATATCTTTTTAAGAAAAAAGAAAACAAAGGAATCAAAGAAGTATTTGAAAGCACAAAATCTAAATCAAAAAACCTGCCTTCTTATAAAATTCCGTCACATTTTATAAACGGATTAATTACGGTTATTTTTGGGGGTTCAACGGGAATCGAAGTTTCGACTGTTGTTGCTACAGCCACTATTGGTTCAGTAGCTCATGAAAAAGAAAATGTTTTACGTCAGTACAAAACGGAGTTAATTTGTGCAGGAGTTGCCGCGGGAGTCACAGCACTTTTCTGCAGCCCGATTGCAGGAATTTTATTTGCTCTCGAAGTTATTTCACGAAAAGTTACCCGTGCTTTTGTTGTTTCAAATGTTATTGCGGTTTCGATTGCTTTTGGTTTACTTTCAATTTTAAATGAACAACCTTTGTTTGCTGTTTCTATTACAACCTGGCATTTAAAAGCAATTCCGTTTTTTATTCTTCTTGGAATTTTAGCCGGAATGAACTCGGTTTACTTAACACGTTGTGTATTGTTTTTCAAATCTCAATTCGGAAAAATAAATACTCATTATTATAAAATCATTATTGGATCTGCTGTTTTAAGCATCTCATTATTTATTTTCCCTCAATTATACGGAGAAGGTTATCATGCCATAAAAGGCATTTTTGGTAATTCGACAGAAATTCCTTTAACCATCACATTGGTTTTAACTTTCATTGGAATTTTAATTCTAAAACCAATTGTAACATCTGTAACATTAGCTTCAGGTGGTGATGGCGGTGTTTTTGCGCCAAGTCTTTTTATTGGTGCCTTTTTGGGATTATTATTGGCATCGATTTTAAATACCTTTTTTCAGGTTCATGTAATTCCGGTTAACTTTATGGTTATCGGAATGGCAGCTGTTTTAAGCGCCAGTATTCATGCTCCGTTTACTGCCCTATTTTTAGTATGCGGATTAACAAATGATTATACCTTATTTTTACCAATTCTTGTTGTTTGCCTGATATCTAAATACACTGCCAAAACAATTTATCCTTACACAGTATATAGCTATGCTCCAAATCTGATAAAATAAATAACATTTTAGACTACGGATATTTCTAATATTAAGCCCAAAAATTTGAAAATTCGTAGCTATTTACAACACGAATATTTAAAACTTATGCCAACAGAAAAAATAAAAAGAGGTTACCGCAAAACACGTTATATCCTTTATAAAGAAACTTTAATCAATTATAAAGAACATTTTTGGTCATTTTTAGGATCATTTGTTGGTATCGGAATTCTGTCTTATCTTGAATCCATTCATTTTAGAGGTAGCGATGTTGTTTATTTAATTGGTTCTTTTGGAGCTTCGAGTGTTTTAATTTATGGCATTATACAAAGCCCGTTTTCGCAGCCCAGAAATTTGGTTGGAGGCCATTTAATTTCGGCCTTTATAGGTGTTACTGTAAATAAACTGGTTCCCGATATTGTCTGGATCTCTGCTCCTCTTGCTGTTTCACTTTCTATTATTTTTATGCAGATTACCAAAACACTGCATCCGCCAGGAGGTGCAACTGCCCTTATTGCAGTTACAGGCTCAGCACAAATAAAAGGTTTAGGCTATATGTATGTGATTTCGCCGGTATTGATTGGTGTGCTTATATTACTTACAACGGCTTTGATTTTTAACAATATGACTTCGAGCAGAACTTATCCAAGTCACAGTACTTATCATAAACATTATCATAAAATTCGAAAGCGATTAACCGGAAAGTAATTGCTTTGAGTCCAGTATGTCATTTCGACGAGCAAGAAATCGCACTAGATATTCCGCAAAGCAGATTGCCAATCTTTGTCGATTTCTAAGTGTGATTTCTTGCTCGTCGAAACAACAAACTATTTGATTATTTGACAATTACAACCGGGCTTCGACTCCGCTCAGTCTGACAAATAAAAATCTTTTCAACAAATCGTAATTCACAATTCGTATTTCGTTTTTTATATTTTACCTTTGACCTCTCAATAAAAACAAAGATTATGGTTTATAAATTTAGAGTAATTCTAGACGCCGAAGAAGATATTTTTAGAGACATTGCAATTCTTGAAGATGATACTCTTGAGGATTTACACAATGCCATCTTCAACGCTTTTGGTTTTGACGGAATGGAAGTAGCTTCGTTTTATACTTGTGATGAAACCTGGAATCAGGAAGACGAAATTCCGCTTTTTGATACTGGTGATGTTCCGGGTGAGCAAAGAACTATGAGCGATTATCCGTTATCTTCGATCTTAGACAAGGAAAACACTAAAATTATCTATGTTTATGATTTTATCAATATGTGGACTTTCTTAGTTGAACTGGCTGCTATCGAAGAACAATCTGCTGGGGCAATTTATCCTGAAACTATATTTTCTCACGGTGAAATGCCCGATGAAGCCATCGAAAAAAACTTTGAAGCAGATATGCACGACGATATCTACGGAGAATTTGAAGATGATCTTGACGAAGACGATCTTGACATGTTCGAAGGCGACGACAGCTTTGAAGATTACGGATTTGAGGAGAATTGGAATTAAATTTTTGAGGTTCTGAGGTTCTAAGATGCTAAGGCACTAAGGTTTTATTTTGAAAGTTTTTTCTTATTTTTAATTTTTCAAATTAAAAATATTATCAATGAGTAATTTTAGAAGCTTGCTTATCTGGCAAAAATCAATGGCCCTTACTACAAAAATTTATTTTTCAACAAACAAAATTTCCAAAAGAAGAAATCTTTGGATTAACTTCACAAATTAGACGCTGTTCTATCTCAATTCCAAGCAATATTGCAGAAGGATTTGGAAGAGAAAGCGATAAAGAGCTTTTACGCTTTCTAAACATTTCCATTGGGTCTTTATTCGAAATGCAGACTCAATTAGAAATAGCAAAAAACATCTCTTATTTAAAAGAAGACGATTTTAATAACTTACATGAGGACAGCCGCGAAGTAGAAAGAATGTTAGTTTCTTTTATAAAAAAGATAAAAGACAGAAACTAAACCTTAGTACCTTAGCATCTTAGAACCTCAGCACCTAAATAAAATATGATCAACTTATTCAACACCCACATCGAGACGCTTGCGATACACCGCGTAGGAAACAAGAGCAGAAACGAAGCGATTTTTTTATCGGAACAACCTTTTAATCTAAATGATGAAATTGTGCCTTTGATAAAAGAATACTTTTTTAAGCCTTTTAGAGAAAAAGAAGAAAACTATTATCAGTTTGCACACGAAGTGGACTTGGATTACAATGATATGTTTAAATATGCTTCTGAGCTTTTTGATAATCCTGCGAATGCACAGGAAATTTCAAAAAAAATTACCAAGCATTTATATGAGCAGTCCAATCATCCGCATATTAAAAACGGAGAGGTTTATGTAACATATCTAACCAATTTAAGTATTGATAATAATGTTGTAGATGCTATTGGAATTTTTAAAAGTGAGTTACAGGCTGACTTTTTACAATTTGAAGAAAAAGACAGCAACCTTGAAATGATTTTACAACAAGGAATCAACCTGAGTAAACTTGACAAAGGATGTTTAATTTTTAACTATAAAAAAGAAGAAGGGTATAAAATCCTGACCGTAGACAGTAACCGTTACGATGCCCGTTACTGGTTAGAGCATTTTTTATCTGTTGATGCTTTTGAAGATGAAAACTTCATCACTAAAAAATATTTAAAATTCTGCCAAAACTTCGCTAAAGATGTGGTTTTGCCAGCCGAAGACAAAAAAGAAGAAGTAATGTTCATGAACAGATCTGTGAATTATTTCGCTAAAAATGATCAGTTTGAAGAGCAAAATTTCCTAAATGAAGTATTAGATAATCCTGACTTAATTCCTGAATTTAAAAACTATAAAGTTGATAAAGGAGAAAAATACAGCATCGAAGATGTAACCTCATTCCCAATTGCAAACGCAGCAGTTTCTGACGCCAGAAAATCGATCAAAAATGTAATTAATCTGGACACACACATTCAGATTAAAATGGATTTTATCAATCCTGAAAGTGCAGAAAAATTTGTTGAAAAAGGCTGGGATGAAGAAAAACAAATGTATTACTACTTAGTGTATTTCAATAAAGAAGAAAAAAGCTAAGAGTCATTCATTTTCTATTACTTACTTACTAAAACAAAAAATGGCAGTTACATCTTGTAATTGCCATTTTTTATTTGGAAAACTTCCCTAAAGCAATGAAAACATTCCTTTGAGAATATCATCATAAACCTGTTTGTCTTTTTCGCCCGCACGTGCCAAAACCCGAATCCCGGAATAATTATTAAAAATAAATCGGGCTAATAACCGCGCATCCTCTTGGGTCGAAATTTGACCTGACTCCTGCCCTTTTTTAAGACCATTATAAAAAACTTCTTCCATTATTTTACGGTTATCACTAACTATTTTGGCTATTTCTTCATCGTGCATAGCCAGTTCTACAGCAGAATTTACCATAAAACAGCCTTTTGTAATTCGGTCTTCCAGACTTTCTACAACTGCCAGTTTAAAAATAATTGACAACGTTTGTTTTATATTTACAGAAGTTTCCAGAAGTTCCTTAACCTTAAGATAATTGGTATCATGATATTTTTTTAACGCTTTAGCAAAGAGTTTTTGCTTATCGCCAAAAGTATCATACAAGCTCGAACGGCTCAATCCTAAATGAGTTACTAAATCCTGAGCAGATGTTCCGTTGTAGCCTTTGTGCCAAAAAATTTCGATTGCTTTATCTAAAGCCTGCTCTTCATTAAATTCTTTCGTTCTAGCCATGACATCAAAATTAAATTTTGAACAAAGATACTAATTTAACGGAACAATCGTTCCTGAATTAGTCAAAAAAATTATACCACGGCATTAACAGTAAGTCCGCCATCAATCACAATTTCGGTTCCCGTAATAAATGAGGAATCATCTGAAGCTAAAAATGCAACTGTCTTAGCAATTTCTGATGCCTGAGCAAAACGCTTCAATAAAATTTTCTCGCCCAAAATTGTCCCAAAACCTTCAACCTCTTCTTTTTGCAAACCTAATTTTCCATAAAGCGGCGTTTCAACCGGACCAGGAGAAACAGCATTTACTCTGATTTTTCTGGGAGCCAGTTCTACAGCAAAAACTTTATTAAAAGATAAAACAGTAGCTTTACTCGCTGCATACACACTTGAATTTAGCATTCCAAAATGAGCATTTACAGAAGTATTAAAAATAATAGAACCGCCATCGTTTAGAATTGGTAATAATTTTTGAACTGTAAAATAAACACCTTTAGTATTCACATTCATAATGCTGTCATAATGTTCTTCAGAAGCAGATTCTAACGAAGCAAAAGAGGCAATTCCGGCATTGAGGAATACAATATCAATTTTTCCAAATTTTGCTTTTACTTCATCAACCATATTATCAATTGATTTTAAGTCTGATTGATCTGCAACAATACCGGTAACGTTCAGCTCTTTTTCGGCTTTTGCCAAAGCTTCTTTGTTTCTTCCAGTTACAATTACTTTTACGCCTTTTGCTTCTAATTCAGCTGCAGCAGCGTAACCAATTCCGCTATTTCCCCCTGTTACAATAGCGACTTTATTTTCTAAATTTTTCATTTTTATTTGTTTTAGTTTTTAAGTTAATGATTATTCAATTATTATGGCACAAAGATATAATAACGGAACGATCGTTCCGTTATTATAAATGTTAATATTTAGTTAAAAATAATCACTACCTCAAAACAGTCCCTGTTTACAAAGGATTTTACCTATAGAAGCATAAACGAAAGAAATTACAAAATGTCAATGATTCTTAATTTATGCTTAAATTTGTAAATCTAAAAACAAAAAACAGATGGATCGTCTTTTACACAACGAAAGTCCTTTCGAAACGATAATCTCCTTTCATAAATTAATTGAGTCATTTGAAGAAATTGCTTTATCTGATGTAGATTACCGCTCAAATTATGCCAAAGCTATTTTAAAAGAAGTCGAAACATATCCGGAATTCAGAACTGGAATCCACGATTACAGCACTATTAAAAATAATGCTCCTTTAATCAAAAATTTAGTCTCAGACTTATTCCCTACTGCATTGACTAATAATGAAATAAAAGCAATTACAATTCCGTTCCAAAATTTATCTTTCAACTATACAGAGCGTTTTAAGAAAATACTAAAAAATGCCGGAGACGAATTCTATATGGAAATCCGGGATTTTGATGAGCATCAGTTCTATATCAACAATTGCTGCCTGATTCTGGCCATTTATTACAATCAAAAAATAGATTTCAACAAACCCTTTTTTTATGATATTCCGGATGAAGACGGCGTAGAAAAACATTATCGCATTCTTTATAATGCCGATTTCATGGAAATTACTCCAACCGAAAATGCCATACATTTAACTCAGGAAGATATTGACTTACTGATTGACAATTATAATGACATTGCACTCTGGAAATCAAAATTTCCTAAAGGAAGCTGGATCTTAAAAGGTTTTGGAATTGTTTCCTTGTTTGATGCAACGATTGAAAGTGCGATTTCTAATCTAAAAAGTAATTTGCTTAAACCGGATGCCAAAACGGTTGCAACTGATGATATTATTACAAATATTTTTAAATCAATATTTAAAATATCTGATTTAAGAGTAGGTTTCATTATTTACAATCCGGAAGAAGAAAAATTTATAAGACCCGTTAAGTTTGACAATCAACTGCAGAGTTTTTTACTAAAATCTGATCAGGAAGTAGATTGCAAAAATGCTTTTTTTGGATGTTCATTTGAAAATCTTTTAGAAAAAAACGAACCTTTGGTCATTTCGAATGTCAAAAAATTTATCGAAGAATCAACCAATAAAAAACTGGGACAGCATTTATTAAAACAAGATATTCAGAGCTGCGTTTTTGCTCCGGTCATAAAAGACGGGCATTTATTGGGTTTGGTCGAATTGGTTTCTAAAAATCCGAGAGAACTAAACAGCATAAATGCGACAAAACTCGAATTGATTTTGCCTTATTTAACCGATACTATCGATCGTTACAATACAGATATGCAACATCAGATTGAGGCCATCATTCAGCGAGAATATACTACGATTCACCCAAGCGTTTACTGGAAATTTAAAAAAGAATCTCAAAATTATTTTCAAAATATAAATCATACGAAAGATTATATTTTTAAAGAAATTGTATTCAAAAATGTATTTCCTTTATACGGACAAATCGATATAAAAAGTTCATCTGAACATCGAAATGAAACGGTAAAGATTGATTTAAAGAATCAGCTTACGGTTTTATTGGAAATCTTTAACAATCAGAAACCCAACTCAAATCTGGTTCTTTTGGAACAGAGAAAATTTGAACTGGAATCGCTTCGAAATGAATTAGATTTTCCACTAAAGGCAGATACCGAACAGCATATTCAGCGTTATATTGAAGAAGAAATTCATCCGATATTAAAAAATACCAAAGAAAATGCTAAAAATCAAAAGTTAGAAGAATTGTACTTTGAAACTCTTGATGAAAAAACAGGCATGTTTTATCAGGAAAGAAAGAAATTTGATAATGCGATGTCGATTATCAATAAAAGACTGGCTTCGGTTCTGGATAAAAAACAAATTGAAGCACAACAAATCTATCCGCATTATTATGAGCGTTTTAAAACAGATGGCGTAGAGCACAATTTGTATATTGGAGCTTCGATTTCGCCAACCAAACCGTTTGATATTATGTATCTCCACAACTTGCGTTTGTGGCAGCTGCAGACCTTATGCGAAATGGAATTAGAACATCATCAGCTAAAAGAATCGCTTCCGTATGAATTAGATGTGACTTCGCTGATCTTGGTTTTCAGTTCTCCGCTTTCTATACGTTTTAGAATGGATGAAAAACGCTTTGATGTTGACGGAACTTATAATGCGAGATACGAAGTCGTGAAAAAACGAATCGACAAATCGAACATTAAAGGGACAAATGAACGAATTACCGAAAAAGAAAAAATTACAATTGTGTATTCGCAAAACAGCGAAGAAGCAGAATATCTAAAATACATTAAATATCTGCAGCACAAAAAAATTCTTGAACCATCGATTGAACAATTTGAGGTTGAAGATCTTCAGGGTGTTTCGGGCTTAAGAGCGATTCGCGTAAAAGTAATTAATAATACCGGAAATTTAACAGCTAAAAAAATTACCTATCAGGATTTATTAGATGAGCTCAACTAAAAGTTGAGCTTTTTTATTGAAGTGACAGTGTATCAACACATAGATTTAGAACTGAAAAAAAGCGTTTCATTTGTTTAAACAAACCTACCTAGGCATTTAAAAATCATACCCCTGATAATTAAATAGATTTAAAAGCAATTACAAAGGCAATTACGGTAATAATAATTCCAACCATAAAAAAATTATACGCGATTCGCAGTAAATTGTATTTTCGCTGCAGAACCAATCCCAGATAATACAAATCTTTAATCATATTCGAATAAAGATAATCACGGTCTTTCATCATTTCGTTCATTGCCCAATCGTATTCTTCTAAAGGCATTTTATAGAAATTTCCAAAAAACAGCAGATTAATCTTTTTGTTCTCAATATCTTCTCTTGTAAAAACTCCCGAAGTAACTTTCGGACGTGTAGAAAGAATAGCAAAAATTATGGTAATTACGCTTGACATCAGCATAATAAAAGTTGGAATGACCAAATGCGCATTTTTTGGACTGTCGAGTTTTGGAATAATGGAAGATAGGGCAATCGAAATAATGATGGCGTTTACAGACAATAAAATATTCGCTTTACTATCGGCAATTCCGCTTAAACGAGTGTGATTTCCGAGTGTAACACGAAATAATGTATCAACGCCACGATCCGGTTTTTCGATTTTTTCGTTCTTTTTATTTTCTTTTTCAATAGCTTCGGCAGCTTTGAGTTCTTGTTTGTTTATTTTTTTCTGAATCAAAAGCAGGTTTTTTTCTTTTAAGGGCTGCCATTTTTTTAAAGCATAATCAGTGTAAAATCGATGTTTGTTCAATAAAAAATTCAGATTCTCTTTTGTCCATTCGGCATTAGAAAATGCAGCAATTCCGGTATTTTTGAGTTCAAGACGCAGTAACTCGCAGGTTGTAACATATTCTGTCCCCATCAAATGTACATAATCAGCATCTTTTATAATTTTTTCCAGATGCGTTTTCGGCTGGTATTCTTTGGCTGTAGCCAAAATCAACTTCGAAACCTCTGCTATAAATTCTTCAGACTGGTCTTTTTTTCTTAAAAAATCAGCCGCAATTTTTACACTTGTTTTTTCGTGGTTTTCATAACCTTCAACATATCCTGTATCATGAAACCAGCCCGCAACCAAAAGCGCCTCCTTAGCATCGCCACTTACATCTTCTTTTTTACACAGCTCTTTGACCGCTGTAACTACGGTTAAAGTATGGTTAAAATTATGGTAAGAATATAAAGTAGAAAGTTTATCTTTGAGTAAATTACTGACGAAATCCTCGGATTGTTCTATTAGATTCATAAAGAATATTTTTATACCACTAAATTATGAAATTGTTTTTGGATAATCATTTTATTGCCAAGATTAAAAACTGTTCTTTAGCAATAACTACTATACTGCTCATCAATTCCTGTGCTACACATAAGCCGCAATATGGAAAAAATGTGAGTGCCAATGAAACAGAAAACGCAACTGATACTATAAAAATTGCCCATACTTTTTATCTTGTTGGTGATGCCGGAAATGCCGATGAAAAACAGGCACAACAAACACTGGAACTTTTACACCAAAAGCTGAAGAAAGCGAACAAAAAATCGACTTTGCTTTTTCTGGGCGATAATATTTACCCTGAGGGTTTTCCTGCTGATAAAAATACTGAGGGTATTGCTTTGGCAGAAACAAAACTTACAAATCAATTAAAATTAGCAAAAGGGTTTAAAGGAAAAACAATCTTTATTCCGGGAAATCATGATTGGTACAGCGGCATCAAAGGCCTTGAACGTCAGGCAGATTTTGTGACTAAAAACCTTAATGATAAAAAAGGTTTTCTACCAAGAAAGTCCTGTGCCATCGAAGATGTAAAAATTGACAGTACGACTACTCTGGTTACAATTGACAGCGAATGGTTTCTGGAAGACTGGGACAATCATCCCACAATAAATGATAATTGCGACATCAAAACGAGAGAAGATTTTTTTGATGAACTGGAAAGTATTTTAAATAAAAATCAGGAAAAAACCGTGGTTTTGGCTATTCATCATCCTTTGCTAAGCAACGGGACACATGGCGGGCAATTTTCTCTGGAAAAACAATTATTTCCTTTAGAGAAAAAAATTCCGCTTCCGGTAATTGGATCTTTTATTAATTTATTGCGAAAAACATCCGGTGTGAGTCCGCAGGATCTTCAAAATAAACAATATACCATTTATGCCAAACGTATTAAGACACTTTTACAAAAACAGAAAAATGTAATTGTTGTTTCCGGGCACGACCACAACCTTCAGTTTATTGACAAAGAAAACATACAGCAAATCATTAGTGGTGCCGGATCAAAATCTGAAGCCGCAAGAGCTGTAAACCCAAATGATTTTTCGTATGGCGGAAATGGTTATGTAACGCTGACTTTATTTAAAAGCGGCGATGCCAAAGTTTCTTTTTTTGGAAATGAAAACAATAAAGAAAAGTTACTTTTTGAACGCGAAATTATAAAAGCCAAAGAAATCAATTGGGGATCTGATATTCCGAATAATTTCCCTTCGAAAATTACAACTTCTATCTATTCAGCAAAAATGACTGATAAGAGCTTGTTTCATAAATTTCTTTTCGGCCAGCATTACCGAAAATATTACAGTATGCCTATCGAAGTAAAGGTTGCAACTGTAGATACTTTAATGGGCGGTTTAAAGCCCATTCGTGAAGGGGGAGGACATCAGTCTGTTTCTTTAAGAATGTCTGATCCTAAAGGTCGTGAATATGTGATGCGCGCCATGAAAAAAAGTGCAACGGCATTTTTGCAATCGGTAGCTTTTAAAGATCAGTATGTTGTGAATGATTTTGAAAAAACCTATGCCGAAAACTTCTTGCTTGATTTTTATACTACGTCTCATCCTTATGCTCCTTTTGCAGTTGGAAATCTGGCTGATAAATTAGGAATCGCACATACGAATCCGATTTTATATTATATCCCGAAACAAAATGGTTTGGGCGAATTTAATGCAAGTTTTGGCGATCAGTTGTATATGATCGAAGAAAGACCGGCAGATAATCATCTTGATGGTAAAAACTTTGGAAACCCGGGTGATATAATTGGTACAGATGATATGATGAAAAACCTTCACAAAGATGAAAAATACGGGGTTGACGAGAAAGAATATATCAAAGCGCGATTATTTGACATGCTAATTGGCGACTGGGACAGACACAGTGATCAATGGCGATGGGCAGAGTATAAAAAAGACGGAAAGGTTATTTACAAACCAATTCCGAGAGACCGAGATCAGGCATTTGTAAAATATGACGGAACGCTGCTTTCTATTTTAATGAATATTCCGGCACTGCGACATATGCGTACTTTTAAGGATAAAATCGATAATGTAAAATGGCTTAACAGAGAACCTTACCCAATGGATCTGGCTTTTTTGAAAACTGCTGAAGAAAAAGACTGGGTTGAACAGGCTAAATTTATTCAGGAAAACTTATCTGACAGTGATATAGATGCTGCTTTTAAAAATTTGCCTAAAGAAGTACAGGATCAAACCATTCAAGAAATTAAGAGAAAATTAAAAACCAGAAAAAGAGAACTTCAAAAATATGCGGTACGTTATTCTGATGTTTTAAGTAAAACGATTATGATTGCCGGAACAGACAAAAAAGACAAGTTTGTACTGAATCACAATCATAAAAAAGGCATTGAACTTCAGGTTTTCCGAATGAAAAAAGAAGGTGACGAATTGATTTATACTAAAAATATAAGTGATGCAAAAACCAAAAACTTGTGGATTTACGGTTTAGATGATAATGATGTTTTTGTAGTAAAAGGAAATCAGAGATCTAAAATTAAAATTCGTTTAATTGGAGGTCAGAATAATGATACTTATAGTATCGAAAACGGAAGAAAGGTGATTGTGTATGATTTTAAATCAAAAGAAAATACCTATAACTTAGATTCAAAAACACAAACGCAGTTAACGGATGATTACGATGTAAATTTATACAATTACGAAAAACCAAAATATAATGTGATTTCCGGTCTTCCAAATATTGGTTATAATCCGGATGATGGTGTAAAACTTGGTGTTAATTTAAATTATACCGTAAACAATTTTAAACAAAATCCTTATACGCAGCGACATGTTCTAAACGCCTTTTATTATTTTGCTACCGGTGGTTTAGAACTTAATTATGTGGCTCATTTTCCGGGCTTGTTGGGTAAATGGGTAATTGATGTTGAATCGCAATATACCACTCCAAATTTTGCCATGAATTATTTTGGTTACGGAAATGAAACTAAAAACAATGATGATGAATTTGGTATGGATTATAATCGGGTTCGTATTCGAAAATTTAATATTTCCGGTGCCATCAGGCATGTTGGAAGATATGGAAGCGAATTTAGTGTACACCCTATTTTTCAGAGAATGACAGTCGAAGAAACTGTAAACCGATTCATTAATATACCAAACATCATAAATCCAGATGTTTTTAATACACAAAGTTATGGTGGCTTAAAAGTAAAATATTCTTTTAAAAATTCTGATTTTGCAGCAAAACCAACATTAGGAATGGCTTTTATGATTGCCGCAACCTGGACCGCAAACTTAAATGAGACCCAACAAAATTTTCCAACTCTTGAAAGCTTTTTAGGATTTACTCATAAAATTGATCATAACGGAAAATTAGTTTTGGCAACTTACTTTAAAGGAAAAACAATTTTAAACAATAATTATCAGTTTTATCAGGGAGCCGCTTTGGGTGGCGATACTGATTTACGTGGTTTTAGAACCGAACGTTTTTTAGGTAATTCGTATTTCTCTCAAAGTTCTGATTTACGTTTGAGCATTGGTAAAATTCAGCGTACTATTGCACCTCTGACTTATGGAGTTTTGGGTGGTTTTGATTACGGAAGAATTTGGCTTGACGGCGAAAATTCCAAAAAATGGCATCATGATTATGGCGGCGGACTCTGGTTAAATGCCATCAATGTGCTAACAGCCAGAATTTCTTATTTCAAATCTCCGGATGAAGTGGGAAGAGTTATTTTTGGAGCGGCGTACAGTTTTTAAAAAAGATGCTAAGATTCTGAGATAATAAGACTCTAAGAGTCTTTTAATATCTAATTTGACTTAGTATCTCAGAAACTTAGAGCTTAAATTCATAAACGTTTCCTCCTATTTTATTTGATTTTTCGTCTGCAATCAACAACGTATTATTGTCTTTAAAAACAATGGCCTCTTTTTGTGAGAAATGATTCAGACTTATTTCGGTTTGAGAACCTTTGTGAAATAAATCGCCTTTAAAACCTTTAAACAAAACAATTTTGTCATGGCTTAATAAAACTACTTTTTTTCCATCAGGACTAATTGTAGCACTTGTCAAAACACAATGATTGTAATTATTGCAGGTTTTAAACTCTCCTATTCTAACCGCTTTTTGATTACCTGCCGCATTTTTAATTTTATAGATAAAAGCGGTTCCGTCAAAACCTTTACTGCGGTTTTTGGTAAAAAGATAAAAATAACCATTCTGTTCAAAGAAACTTTCTACATCATAAAAAAGTTCTTTTTTCTTTGGCGGAAATTCTGTTTGTTCCGGATATGAAAATGAGATTTTATATTCGGCAACAGCCTGATCTTTATTCAATTGATTTTTAGCAATTTTATAAATACACAGATCTTTGCGTTCATTGTCATTGTTTCCAAAATCTCCAATATAGATATTCTCATTTTTATCTTTTGTAATATCTTCCCAGTCCACATTGGCAGCATTTATAACGGTAATCGTTTTGGCAATTTTACCTTTGGCATCTAAAGCATAAATCGCATTTTTATTTCCGCTGTCTTCCAAAGTATATATCATATTGGTTTCAGGAAAATAGGTAATTCCTGAAACTTCTTTCAATTTTTTAGGCAGTGAATAAAGCGTTTTAAAATTGGCATTTGATTGCTGTTGGCAAGCTAATAGAACTAAAGAAGCGATTACTAAAAAAGACTTTTTCATAAGATTATATTTTTTCTTTTCAATCTGATAAGTTGCATAAGCTAATTTAAGAAGTTTCTTTTTTTATGAACTTACAGGATTAAACCTTTTTAAACTAAATGAGTATTTTTAAAATTACGTGTAATAAATTCGAAAGCGGCATGCATTATATGTCCCATTGATCGGGCATTTTTAAATTTCATATCATTGGTATATCGGTACAATTCCATTTTAAGCTGATTTAGATGTTCCTCTGTCGAAATTGTATCGTGACACATAATATTCAGTAATTTTTTGACTCTGGTTTCGGCTGAATGTATACGTTTTGCCAAAATTGCCCGTTCTTCGTCTTTATACTGAATAATGGAACGCTCTTCTAATTTCTCTTTAATGAGCTTAATCATTGGATAGTTTTCTTTGAAAAACTGCGGACGATATACTTTAAAATTTCCCTCATAACATTGCTGGTCAAAATCGATTGGGCGAATTTTATATACTACCTGATCAAAATCGTGAATGGGAACAATAACATAATTATAGGCTCTCATGTCTCCTAAAAGTCTGATCATACAACGTTCGTTAAACTTCACAAACTCTTTGGCAATCTGTGCTTTCTCCATTTCGGTACATTTATCAAGTAAGGTGTCCATGAAAACATCGCCCGGAATCCCTATAATGTGCTCCTCGATCAAAGTATCTTTATAAACCAGAAAGTTGATTTTATCAGGCGAGAGAATGTCTTCTAATTCTAATCCGTAAATTCTCGATGCATCTGCTTTTTTAATATAAAAATGAACATAGTTATCATTGAGAATATTTCGGACTTTAATTCGAAAGGGTTTTGAATTTCCAAAGGTGCAATAATCAATCGCATCAACATTTAGAAACTGAATAATCTCATTATTTCCATCAGAATGCAAAAGCGAATATATTTTTTTCAGGTTTAAATCAATTTCATATCTTTCAAATTCGCTGTAATACACACGAATCCATAAAGTATCGGTTCCATTTTTATCATACACATTAACAGAACCGGAAAAGCGCAATAAGTCATCATAGAATACGGATACTTTCGAAATTCGTTCGTATCGTTCTAAATAACTTAAAAGAGATTGCATTAAAGGATAAGATGGTTTTTTTAAAACCATTAAAGGTTCGCTCATTTTGAATATCTTTATTACAAATTTACATTAAATAAAATTTAGCGTAACAATATTAAAGTTGAATCGTCATACTAAAAACTAAAACCAGAACGAATTTGGAAACCATTCTTACTATTGAAAATCTTCACAAAAGATACGGGCGCATTCAGGCCTTAAAAAATGTATCTTTTGAAATACAAAAAGGGCGCGTTTATGGCATTTTAGGCCCAAACGGAAGCGGAAAATCGACTACTTTAGGAATTGTATTAAATGTTGTAAATCGTACATCCGGCAGTTACAGCTGGTTTGGGGGACAAATACAAACGCACGAAGCCTTAAAAAAAGTTGGCGCTATTATAGAAAGACCCAACTTTTACCCGTACATGACTGCCGAAGAGAATCTGAAATTGGTTTGTAAAATAAAAAGCATCAACTATGCTAAAATTAGCGAAAAACTTGATTTAGTAGGTTTGACCGAAAGAAAAGACAGCAAATTCAGTACTTTTTCTTTAGGTATGAAACAGCGTTTAGCCATTGCTTCGGCTTTATTAAATGATCCTGAAATTCTAATTTTAGATGAACCAACCAATGGTTTAGATCCGCAGGGAATTCACCAGATTCGTGATATTATTAAAAAAATTGCTTCGCTGGGAACCACTATTTTACTGGCTTCGCATTTATTAGATGAAGTCGAAAAAGTATGTTCGCATGTGATTGTTTTGCGAAAAGGTGAAATTTTATATTCGGGTTCTGTTGATGGAATGTCTGCAAATGAGAGCTTTTTTGAAGTGATGGCAGATGATATTCTTTCTCTAAAAAACATTCTCAGCTCACATTCTGCGGTTGAAAAAGTGGTGGAAGAAGAAGGAAAAATTTTGGTTTATCTAACATCTGATTTATCCGCATCAGAACTAAATCAGTTTTTATTTTCTAAAAATATTACACTAACCCATTTGGTTAAACGTAAAAACAGTTTAGAAGCCCAATTTTTAGAATTAACCAAAAACCACTAAACCATGAAAAGACTTGTCTCTATAGAATTACAAAAAATCTGGAAAAACAAAGCCAGCCGCATATTAACCTTAACTTATTTTATTTTACTTTCTTTCATTGCCCTGATTGCTTCCATCAAATTTGAATTTGGTATGATTAAAATTCATTTTGCCGAAATGGGCATTTTTAACTTTCCTTACATTTGGCATTTTAATACTTATATTGCCAGTTTACTGAAATTTTTCCTTGCTATTGTTATTGTTTCCATGATGGCAAACGAATACAGTTACGGTACTTTAAAACAAAACCTAATTGATGGTTTGAGCAAAAAAGAGTTTATTTTATCGAAATTCTTAACCGTAGTGCTTTTTTCTTTATGCTCGACTATTTTCGTTTTTGTCATGAGTTTAATTCTCGGATTATTTTTTTCATCTTATACTGAAGTTGGAATTATCTTTTCGGAATTGAGTTATCTCTTGGCTTTCTTTGTGAAATTACTGGGATTCTTCTCTTTCTGTTTATTCTTAGGAATTTTGGTAAAACGTTCTGCTTTTGCTTTGGGTTTTCTTTTAGTATGGTTTTTTATTGAATCACTTTTAAAACTGCTTTTTGCGTTTACCATTTTTCCAAATAGTGATAAAGATAAATACTTTACGCAGTTTCTTCCTTTAGAGTCAATGACTAATTTAATTGTAGAACCCTTTACAAGATTGTCTGTGATAAAAAGTATTGGTAACCAAATGGGAGTACAAAATGTTAAAGATTATGGTGTACACCCTTTTAGCATTCTGATTGTTTTAGCCTGGACATTTTTATTTATATACTTTTCTTACAAGCTATTAGAAAAAAGAGATTTGTAGTATATTTGCGATACTATGAATTATTTTAAAGTTTCTTTAATCACTATATTCATGTGCTTTTTTTCATCTGGATTAAAAGCACAGAATATTGTTGTAGATGCTACAAAAACACCCGAAGAATTAGTAAAAAACATTTTAATAAACAGCTCTTGTATCAATATTGAAACTGTTAATGCATCCGGAAATCCGGGAAATTCAGGACAGAGTTATGCTTATTTTACTTCAGGTGGCAGCAGTTTTCCGTTTTCAGACGGAATTGTATTGAGCACATCTCCAAGCAAATATGCAGCCGGCCCTTTCATTCAGTCAAATTCAGTAGGCAATACAAGTGGTAACTGGGCGGGAGATGCTGACTTAAATAATGCATTAAACAATCCTGAAAGCAGACAGGCGACAGTTTTGGAATTTGACTTTGTAGCATTAACGAATTCTATAAGTTTTAATTATGTTTTTGCTTCTAATGAATATCAAACTTATTACCCGTGTGTCTATTCTGACGGATTTGCTTTTTTAATAAAAGAAGCCAATACGACTGATCCTTATAAAAACCTGGCTGTTTTACCCAATAGCACTACACCGGTTTCTTCTACAACAGTTCACACCAAAATTAATCCGGTTTTTATAAACGGAACCACCTATGCAGGATGTGACGCTTTAAATGAAAACTTTTTTAATGGTTACAATAATAACACAAGTCCTGTAAATTATGCCGGACAAACCGTAGTTATGAATGCTCATACTGAAGTTGTTCCTAATAAAACCTACCATTTAAAACTAGTTATTGCCGATGACCGAACAGGACAATATAACTCCGCTGTTTTTATAGAAGCAGGAAGTTTTACTTCGAGAATTAGTTTTGGAGCAGACAAAACGACTGCAGGTAATAATCCGGCGTGTTTTGGAGAAAATATAACTTTAGACACTCATCTTGATAATACCAAATACAATTTTAAATGGCTTAAAAAAGATGCTTCTAATAGTTATACAGAAATCATTCCTTTAGAAACAGGATCTGATTATACCGTTCAATCTGCAGGAGATTATCGCGTTGAAGCCACTTTAAAAGGCACAACCTGCGTAGCTATAGGAACGATTAAAATTGAATATGCAGCTGAAATTCTCTCTACTGATACTACTGTATTACAATGTGATGACAATACTGACGGGATTTCTGTTTTTAATTTAACGAAAGTAGGCAATCTTATCAAAAACAACGTCCCGACAATTCTAAACAAAGGCTATTATGAATCATTGGCTGATGCTCAGACAAAAACAAATGCTATTTTAATTCCTGAAAAATACACAAACAAAGCCCCAGATCAGATTATTTACACCAGGCTAGAAAATCAATATGGATGTTTTAAGATTGCCGAAGTAACATTAAAAATTTCGAACACTGTAATTCCTGATCAAAACCCTATTTTGACTTGTGATGGCGATAATATTCAGGATGGTTTATATCAATTTGATCTAAATGCACAAGTTACACCTCAGGTTTCTGCAGGTTTACCAAATGGTTTAACTTTTAGTTATTATCTGAGTAGCGATGACGCTCTTAATGATCTAAATCCTCTGCCAAATACCTTTAAAAACACAACTCCGCTTAGCCAGATTATTTATGCAAAAGCTACAAACGGCCCAGATTGTTTCGACATCACACCAATCAAATTAATTATCAACACTTTTGATCCGCCAAATTTTGAAGACGAAACAAGATATTTATGTAAAAATGATAATATTATTTTGAGTGTAGCTTCTGGTTATGACCAATATTTATGGGACTCAGGAAGTACGAATAACTCTATAACAGTCAATACCGCTGGCAATTATTCTATATTAGTGACCGATACAAATGGTTGTCAAAAAACTAAGAAATTTAAAGTGATTTTGTCAGAACCTGCTGTAATAACAGATGCTGTAATAAAAGATTTCTCCGGCGACGAAAATTCGGTTTTAATTAAATATACAGGAGTTGGTAATTATGAATTTTCATTGGATGGGAATGTTTATCAGGATGAGCCCTTGTTTAATGGTATAAATCCGGGAGCTTATACCGCCATTGTGATGGACAAAAATGGCTGCGGATTGTCTAACTCCTTTTCGGTTTATATAGCAGATTACCCCCGATTTTTTACTCCAAATGGAGACGGATACAACGATTTATGGGTTATTAAAAATGCGGATCACCTTCCAGACTTTAAAATATTCATTTTTGACCGTTACGGAAAATTATTAAAACAAATGGATCAAAATAGTACAGGCTGGAACGGATTATTTAATAGTCAGCAATTACCTTCTGATGATTATTGGTTTACGATAAACTTTGTGGATGGCAAAATTATTAAAGGTCATTTCAGTTTAAAAAGGTAGTTTATTTTACGGCGCAAACCAGGATCTCAATTGACCTTTTACGATACGTTTTATAGTTACAATTCATTTTTTAAACTTTTAAGACGAAAAAAAAACGCTCTATTTTAAAAACAAACTAAAATAAAACTTATTTTGGCTTGGGCATTTCAATTCATTAAAAAGCCACTAACCAAGCCAATGAAAAAAAAAGTACTTTTTACGCTGTTTCTGTTTTGCACAATAAATTGTTTCTCGCAATTTAGCAAAACACATTATATTCCTCCATTAGTTTCGGTTACAGGATTTGCTGAAGATCAGTATTTATACATCTCAACTCCAAATGTCACTAATGTCAATTTTAAAATCATTGCTAATGGCGGAAGTGTAATTACGGGAACTGTAAACAACGCCAATCCTTACCGATATTATATCGGAAAAGGTCTTGATACACAATTATTCGCACCTCTTAACAGCCTCGGAATTGTAGCCAATCGCGGGTACATCATTGAAGCCGAAGACTTAATTTATGTAAGTGCCAGAGTCAATGCCGGCCGCAATGAACAAGGTGGCTATAATCATGCCGGAGGATTAGTATCTAAAGGAAACAGTGCGCTGGGTACTACTTTTAGATTAGGCGCGATGTTAAACCCGCTTTTTGATACAACATTATTGAACTTTGCTTCGATCATGGCTACAGAAAACGGAACCAAAATAACCGTCTCAAATATTCAAAATGGAACCCAGCTTTTGGACGGAACTATTATTTCCGGACCAATAACGGTTACCCTAAATAAAAACGAGAGTTATGTTCTGGCTTTAAAAAATTATAATGATATTGTAAATGTGTCCAATAGCTCTAAAATGATTGGAGCACTGGTTGTTTCAGACAAACCTGTGGTGGTTAATTCTGGTTCGTTTGGAGGAAGCAACAGCATAGTATTAGGTCAAACTCAAAATGGCACTTTAGCCCCAGTGGGAAGAGATGTAGGTTTTGATCAAATTGTTTCGCTAGAAAAAACAGGAAAAGAATACATATTCATTAGAGGTCTTGGAACAAATGAACTGGAACGCGTTTTATTAGTAGCGCATTACAACAATACAGAAATTTTTCTAAATGGTTCCCCTACTCCATACAAAACACTCAATAGCGGAGAATATACAGCTATTGACGGAAGCCTGTTTAATAATGGAAGTTTATATGTAAAAACATCTGCTAATGTGTTTGCTTATCAAAGCATTGGAGGAAACGAAAGTCCTGCCAATCAAAATTTATTTTTTGTTCCGCCTATAAATTGTGCTACACCAAACACTGTAGACAACATCCCTCAAATCCAATCCATTGGCAATAATACTTTTAACGGAGTTCTAAACATTGTCACCGAAACAGGCGCTACAGTCTTATTAAATAACAGTCCTGTTACGTTTCCTCCTGTTGCAATCGAGGGAACAACAGCATTTGTACGCTATAACGTGGCGGGTTTATCTGGAAACATAGCCATCAAATCAACCAAGCAGGTTTATGTTTCGTATTTTGGAACCAATGGAGCTGCAACCTATGGCGGTTATTATTCAGGTTTTGACCTAAAACCGGAAATTGTAAGTGGTAAAATTACATTAACCGCTTCAGCATGTATTCCAAATGTATCCCTAAAAATCAACTCTTTATCATCTTATGATACTTTTCAATGGTACAAAGACGATGTCATTATTCCAGGTGAAACCAAAAATAATTTCACACCCACTCAACCAGGTTTTTATCAGGTAAAAGGTAGTATTTCAAGTTGTTTGAGTAATATTTTCTCGGACAAAATTCCAGTAAGCTTATGTCCAATAAATCTCGATAATGACTTAGTAAACGATAATATAGATATTGATTATGACAACGACGGAATAACAAACTGCACCGAATCTTATGGAGATACGTCTATCAACATCTCAAATCCAAATTCAGGTTCAGTAACAACAGGAACTTATTCAAATTCATTTTCAGGTACAGTTACCAATACAATTCCTGCTGCCATAACTCCTTTTACCGGAAATGCAGATGGGAGTTTTGTTACTGAAGTTGTGGCCGGAAAAACTTCTTCTGCAAGCTACGCGCTAAATTTTACGAAACCTATAAATCTTAGGTTAGAGTATGTTACCACAGCAAATACAACCGATTTATTAAATTCCGATTCCGAATACATAATCAATTCAGACATTGACAAAACAGTTACGGTCCTTAATCCTGACAATCAATTATTAATTGATACCAATTATGACGGAATTTACGAAAGTGGTGTTACTCAGTTCTCTTCTTTCGAAATTCGTTTCCGGTTAAATGGAAGTATTCCTTTGCTTGCCGGAACAGGTACTTTTAAATTTCAATCTTATCAAACACAGTCATTAAAAATCATACATAAAAACCTGTTAGATACTGCAGGAAATAAATCAACATTTAAACTTACTGCTACTTGTGTACCAAAAGATACTGATCGTGATGGAATTCCTGATCAATTAGATTTAGACTCAGACAATGACGGTATTCCGGATATAATGGAATCACAAATAAAACCAATAGCCTTATCTAATATTGACGCTAATCTGGATGGAATGGACGACATTTTTAGCCCTTCTGCTCCGCGAATAGATTCGGATAATGATGGTGTTCCAAATTATCTTGACTTAGACAGTGACAATGATGGCATATATGATTTGACAGAGTCTGGAAGTAATGCTCCGGATCTTAACAAAGACGGAATTATTGATGGAAATGCTTTTGGCACTAATGGATTAGCCAATTCTTTAGAAACAGGCCCTAATAGTGGTATCTTAAATTATATCGTTTCAGATTCTGATGGTGATGGTATAAAAAACTACATAGAAATTGATAGTGACAACGATGGTTGTAATGATGTTACAGAAGCTGGATTTACAGATCCTAATTTTGATGGTCAATTAGGAAATTTACCCGTTATGGTGAACACTAGCGGAGTCGTAACCAGTAGAACCGATGGCTACACAACACCTAATCCTAATTACATCCATTTTGCAGCTCCGATTATAACGACCAAGCAACCCGAAAATCAACCCATCTGTGAATCGCAAAAAGCTACTTTTAGTATCAACTCCGACGCTGATACTTTTCAATGGCAGCTTTCTATTGATAACGGAAAGACATGGACTACATTGACTGATAATACAAATTATTCCGGAACGAATACTTCATCTCTAACCATTCAAAAAGCAAGCGCTGCAATGAATGTTTACTTGTATCGTGTTCAATTAAACCGAAATAATAATGCTTGTGGATTAATCTCTTCTAACACCGCAAAACTAAATCTTTTTACTTTACCTGTTTTAAACTCTCCAATTACTCTCGTTCAATGTGATGATGATACTGATGGAATATCCAACTTTAATGTAACCGAGAAAAACAGTTTTATTTCAGCTAATTCCACCAACGAAATATTCTCATATTATACTACTTTGGCCGGAGCCAATACAAAAGATTCTGCTACACAAATTTCAAATCCTCTTGCGTTTTCAAGCAGCAATAAAAATATTTGGACAAGAGTTGAGAATTCAAATGGATGTTTTTCGGTTGCTCAATTAAATCTCATCGTTTCGACAACGCAAATTAATCCTAATTTTAAAAGATCATTTAACGTTTGTGACGATTATATTGATGCCAAAAATAATGATAAAGACGGAATTGCAACCTTTGATTTTAACAGTGTAGCAAACGACATTCAGAGTATGCTCCCTTCTCCGGGCACCAATTATTCTATAAAATATTATATTAATGAAACTGATGCTTTCGAAGAAACTAATGCCATTACAGATCCTTCAAATTATAGAAATATAATACCTAATGAACAAAAAATCTGGGTGCGTGTCGATAGTAATCTGGACAATGCCTGTTTTGGATTGGGTGCCTATATTACTCTTAAAGTAAATCCGAAACCCGATATTGATACCAACAATAATCAAATTTCAGACAAATTAGTGTGCTCGAATTTACCCACTTTTTTTATACAACTCGATGCAGGAATTATAGGTAATATAAATGCCGATTCTTACACCTATATCTGGTCAAAAGATGGAAATATAATTCCCGGAGAAACCCGTGAAACTTTAGATGTAAATGAAGAAGGAAAATATACTGTAGAAGTTTTTACTAAAGACCAAAACAGCTGTAGCAGAACCCGGACTATTATTGTAACAGCCTCCGATATTGCACATCTGGATTCTGTATCTATTTCAGACTTATCCGATTACAATACCGTTCTGGCAAACGTTTCGGGAACTGGGGATTATGAATACAGTATTGATGAATCTAATGGTCCTTATCAGGAATCTAATTTCTTTGAAAATGTTCCTTCTGGTATTCATGAACTTTATATTCATGACAAAAATGGCTGTGGAACAATTTCTAAAACTATAGCTGTACTTGGAATTCCTAAATTTTTCACTCCCAATAATGATGGTTATAATGACTACTGGAACATAAAAGGTGTAAATGAAGCTTTTAATTCGGGTGCCAAAATTCTTATTTTTGACAGATATGGTAAACTAATCAAACAAATTACTTCTTCAGGCAATGGATGGGACGGAACCTATACAGGCAGTCCAATGCCCGCAGATGATTATTGGTATACCTTAAAACTGGAAGATGGTCGTGAAACAAAGGGTCATTTTAGTCTGAAAAGATAACGATAAGAAAACAGTATGATTTAGAAAATTTAATCAGGAAAATTCTAAATTACAAACTAAAGTATAAAAAGAATCCCAAACTCCTTAAAACCGGAATTTGGGATTTTTTATATTGAAATTTTAAGAATTAGATTTTAAATCTTTTTCTATCTGTTTCAGTTAAGTGAATTTTTCTTAAACGAATAGATTTTGGAGTAACCTCTACATATTCATCTTTTTGAATGTACTCTAAAGCTTCTTCAAGAGAGAAAATAATTGGTGGAATAATTCTAGCTTTATCATCATTTCCAGAAGAACGAACGTTAGATTGTTTTTTCTCTTTTGTTACGTTTACACACATATCATCACCACGAGAGTTTTCTCCAATTACCTGACCTTCGTAAATTTCGGCATTTGGTTCAACAAAAAACTTACCACGATCTTGCAATTTATCGATAGAATAAGGAATAGCTTTTCCTTTTTCCATAGAAATTAATGAACCTTTGTTACGTCCAGCAATTTCTCCTTTGTAAGGCTCATATCCAATAAAACGGTGTGCCATAATAGCTTCACCAGCAGTAGCAGTAAGCAATTGATTTCTTAAACCAATAATTCCACGTGATGGAATATTAAATTTAATGATCATACGCTCACCCTTAGTTTCCATACTCAACATTTCTCCTTTACGGAAAGAAACAAACTCTACCGCTCTACCTGAAAGTGATTCTGGTAAATCGATTGTCAATTCCTCAATTGGCTCACATTTTTTACCGTCGATTTCTTTGATAATAACTTGTGGCTGACCAATTTGCAACTCATATCCTTCTCTTCTCATTGTCTCAATAAGAACAGATAAGTGAAGTACTCCACGGCCAAAAACCATGAATTTATCAGCAGAATCAGTTTCACCTAACTTCATTGCTAAGTTTTTCTCTAATTCTTTTGTCAATCTTTCTCTAATATGACGAGAAGTTACAAATTTACCCTCTTTACCAAAGAAAGGAGAGTCATTAATTGTAAACAACATACTCATAGTAGGTTCGTCGATATCAATTGTTTTTAGACCTTCCGGATTTTCAAAATCAGCGATAGTATCACCAATTTCAAAACCTTCAACTCCAATGATTGCACAAATATCTCCGGCAATAACTTGTTCTACTTTTTTACGGCCAAGTCCTTCAAAAGTATGAAGTTCTTTGATACGGGATTTAGATATAGTACCATCTCTTTTTACCAATGAAATTGGCATACCTTCTTTAAGAATTCCTCTTTCAAGACGACCAATTGCAATACGACCTGTAAAAGCAGAGAAATCTAAAGATGTAATTAACATTTGTGGTGTTCCTTCAGAAACTTTAGGAGCAGGTACATTTTCAACAACCATATCCAATAATGCCTCAACATTATTAGTTACGTTTTCCCAATGATCAGACATCCAGTTGTTTTTAGCTGAACCATAAACCGTTGGAAAATCCAGCTGCCATTCTTGAGCACCTAATTCAAACATTAAGTCAAAAACTTTTTCATGAACTTCTTCAGGAGTACAGTTTTCTTTATCTACTTTATTGATAACTACACATGGCTTAAGACCTAAGTCAATAGCTTTTTGTAATACAAAACGAGTTTGTGGCATTGGTCCTTCAAAAGCATCCACTAGCAAACATACACCATCGGCCATGTTCAATACACGTTCTACTTCACCTCCAAAATCGGCGTGACCAGGAGTGTCAATAATATTGATTTTTGTTCCTTTGTATTGAACTGATACGTTTTTAGAAGTAATAGTAATACCTCTTTCACGTTCTAAATCGTTATTATCAAGAATTAAATCACCTGTATTTTCGTTGTCACGAAATAATTGACAGTGATACATAATTTTATCAACCAAAGTGGTTTTACCGTGATCGACGTGGGCAATAATTGCAATATTTCTAATAGATTCCATCTGAGATTTTTAATGGGTGCAAAGGTACACTTTATTTTGATATAAAAAACGTTTCTGTGATAGTTTGCGTATAGACAAGTAATTAGTTCATTAAAGAGAACGTAAATTCAAGTGTAAAATGAACTTTTCTTATTGTTTAATTATAGTTAATTTAACTATATTTGAGTAATGAAAAGCAAAACTCTACAAATTACCCTGGTTTACATTATCATATCGTTATTTGTGGCAATTGTTTGCCATAAGCTGCTTATTACCCACTTTTCAAAGACCGAGTATTTTTTTATTTACTTTTTAAAAGATATTTTTTTCATTTTCACTACAGCACTATTTTTCAAATACATACTCTCTAAAAATGAAAAAAGAAACGTTGCCGTTTTCAAAAAATTAAAAGAGACAAACGAAGAAATTAAAGAATCTAACGAAAAATACGATATTGTAGCAAAAGCAACCAGCGACACCATTTGGGACTGGAAAATCCAGGAAGACAGCATAAACTGGAACAAAGGAATTGAAAGTGTATTTGGCTACAATCCTGCAGAAGTTGGCAAAACCTCGAAATGGTGGTTTGACAAAATTCATCCCGAAGACAGCATCAGAATGTCTATTAAACTATACTCATTTATTGAGCAAAAAACCGAAAAATGGCAGGACCAATACCGCTTCAGATGTGCAGACGGAACCTATAAATATGTTTTAGACCGTGGTTTTTTATTAAAAGATGAAAACGGAAGAGCCATCCGAATGATTGGAGCCATCCAGGACATAACCAAACAAAAAGAAGAAGAACAGCGTCTAAAACTCTTAGAAACAGTAATTACACAATCTAAAGATTCCATTTTAATTACAGAAGCCAATTCTGTAAATCGTAAAATTCCAAAAATAGTTTATGTCAATCCTGCATTTTCACAAATGTCAGGATACATGTCAAATGAAATAATCGGAAAATCACCAAATATCTTTAAAGGCCCAAAATCGGACTCAGAAGAACTTAAGAAACTATTAAGAGCGATAAAAAACGAAGAAGAATGCCTAATTGAAACCATAACCTACACCAAACAAAATGAAGAATATTGGGTAAGATTCTCCATGATTCCAATCTTCAGCAGCGAAGGAGTAATCACACACTGGATTTCAATACAAAGAGATATTACTGACGAAAAGAAATTAGAAACAGAAAAAGAACACTTAATTCGTGAGTTAACACAAAACAACAAAGATTTAAAACAATTCTCCTATATCACTTCGCACAACTTACGCGCGCCACTATCCAACTTAATCGGGCTTTTAAATCTTATTGACGATATTCCAATCGACAACCCGGAACTGGAAGAAATCCTAAACGGTTTTACAAAATCTACACATTTATTAAACGAAACTATAAATGACTTAGTAAAAGTCATTATCATAAAAGACAATCCTTCAATGCAAAAAGAGGAGGTTTCTTTACAAGAAGTATTCGAAAATGTATTCAACCAACTCTCGTTTCAAATCGAATTACACAAACCTATCATCAAACTAAAATTTGACAAAGTTCCTTTATTAAACACAAATAAAGCCTACATAGAAAGCATTTTACTCAATCTGCTTACCAATTCTATAAAATACAAATCAGAAAACAGAAAATTAAAAATATCTATTATTGCCGAACAAATAGATCATAAAGCAATTTTAACTTTTAAAGACAACGGAATCGGAATCGATTTAGAAAGAAACCGCGATAAAGTTTTTGGGCTATACCAAAGATTTCATAATTATCCGGACAGCAAAGGATTGGGACTATATCTTGTAAAATCACAAGTAGAAACTATGGGAGGAACAATCAGCATCGAAAGCGAAGTCAATAAAGGAACCACATTCACAATAACCTTTAAAAATTAACACATCATGCTCGAGCAAATTCTATGCATTGACGACGACCCTATCACGTTAATGTTATGCAAAAAAGTAACTTCAAAATCATCTTTTTCAAAAGAAATTATTACAGCTCAAAATGGAGAAGAAGCACTACATCATTTTAACACCTTAAAATATACTAACAGCAAAAACAAAGTAAACAAAAAACCTGAACTGATTTTTCTTGACTTAAACATGCCTGTCATGAGTGGCTGGGAATTTTTAGACCACTTTACTTCTCCTGATTATGCTGATTTTAATACTGCTACAAGTGTGATCGTACTGTCTTCAACAATAGACCCTGAAGATCTTGCAAAAGCAAAGAAATATCCCATTATAATAGATTTTCTCTCTAAACCAATCACACAACCTATGTTGGAATATCTTAAAAAGAAGATTGATATTTCATAAACACAACCAAATTCAAATTCCAATATTAAACCTCATGTATTTTAGACATCAATATTGGATTTTGAATCCTGATACGAATCAATTATATCCAAAAAAAAAGTCCTCTAAAAGAGGACTTTTATATTTTAGGAAATCGTAATTAATTACAATTTAGCAACATGTTTAGTTAATTTAGACTTCAGGTTAGAAGCTTTATTATCATGAATGATGTTCTTTTTAGCTAATTTATCAATCATAGAAATTACAGTTGATAATTTTGCAGTAGCATCAGATTTATCAGTAGCTATTCTTAACGCTTTAATAGCATTACGAGTAGTTTTATGTTGATATCTGTTAAGAACTCTTCTTTTTTCGTTACTTCTGATTCTTTTTAATGCTGACTTATGATTTGCCATTTTGTTTTAATTTTAGATGTAATAATTATTATAAATACTAGTTAAAAAAGAAAAACCTCCCACAATCGTAAAACGATCACTTTGGTTTTAACTAATAAAATAAAAACCGAGACACCAATTTTTATTTTACAAAACTTATTTACAACTAATTTTGTAGTCTGTAAGGGAATCGAACCCCTGTTACCAGGACGAAAGCCTGGAGTCCTAACCCCTAGACGAACAGACCAATTTCTTCTAAGTTCTCTTCAATTTACATAAAATTGAAATTGTAGTCCGTGGGGGAATCGAACCCCCCTTACCAGGATGAAAACCTGGCGTCCTAACCGATAGACGAACGGACCATTACATCAAGTTAAACAACTTAATTCGCAGAAAAAAAAGTAGTCCGTGGGGGAATCGAACCCCCCTTACCAGGATGAAAACCTGGCGTCCTAACCGATAGACGAACGGACCATGTGTTTCTCTAATGCGGATGCAAAGATACATCTATTTTTTAGTTGCACAATAGCTGATGCAAAAAAAAATTATTTTTTTTTAATACGCCTTAGCAAAAAGCACTCTTTTTGCAGAAGGATTACCAGTAAACACACAGGTTCCCGCCTCTTCTACAGCATCCAAAGGAATGCATCGAATGGTCGCTTTTGTCAGGTCTTTTATCTTCTCTTCGGTCTCGGCAGTTCCGTCCCAATGAGCCGAAATAAACCCTCCTTTACCCTCTAAAACTTCCTTAAACTCCTCAAAATTATTCACTTCGGTAATATGAGTATTACGATAGTCTAATGCTTTATTAAATAAATCTGCCTGAATCTGTTCTAACAAGTCATTTACATAATTTACGATTCCATCAGCAGAAACAACTTCTTTTGTTAAAGTATCACGTCTGGCAACTTCAAAAGTTCCGTTTTCCAAATCTTTTGGTCCAACCGCAATTCTAACAGGAACACCCTTCAATTCCCATTCAGCAAATTTAAATCCTGGCTTTTGAGTTGTTCTGTCATCATATTTAACCGAAACCTTAAGTTTTCTCAACTTAACAGTCAATTCATTAACAGCAGCAGTAATTTGCTCCAATTGCTCATCTGTCTTATGAATAGGAACAATCACAACTTGTATTGGTGCTAAATTTGGAGGCAGTACCAACCCCTGATCATCTGAATGCGTCATTACCAACGCCCCCATCAAACGAGTAGACACTCCCCATGAAGTACCCCAAACATGCTCCTGTTTTCCTTCTGCGTTAGCGAATTTCACATCAAAAGCTTTAGCAAAATTCTGACCTAAAAAGTGAGATGTTCCAGCCTGCAAAGCTTTTCCATCCTGCATCAATGCTTCAATACAATATGTTTCATCTGCTCCTGCAAAACGCTCCGTTTCAGTTTTAAAACCTTTCACTACAGGAATTGCCATAAAGTTTTCAGCAAAATCAGCATAAACATTCATCATTTTCTCTGACTCTTCAAGCGCTTCTGCCTTTGTAGCATGTGCCGTATGCCCTTCCTGCCATAAAAACTCTGCTGTTCTCAAAAACAAACGTGTACGCATTTCCCAACGAACTACATTAGCCCATTGATTAATCAACAAAGGCAAATCTCTATACGACTGCACCCATCCTTTATATGTAGACCAGATAATAGCCTCACTTGTAGGACGAACAATAAGCTCTTCCTCTAATTTTGCATTTGGATCAACCATTAATTTTCCCGGTTTATCAGGATCATTCTTTAATCTATAATGTGTTACAATAGCACATTCTTTTGCAAATCCTTCTGCATTTTTTTCTTCAGCCTCAAACATGCTCTTAGGCACGAATAAAGGGAAATATGCGTTTTGATGTCCCGTTTCTTTAAACATTCGATCTAACTCAGCCTGCATTTTTTCCCAAATAGCATATCCGTATGGCTTAATTACCATACATCCTCTTACTCCTGAATTTTCAGCTAGATCTGCTTTAACAACCAGTTCATTATACCATTTCGAATAATCTTCTGATCTTGTAGTGAGGTTCTTACTCATATTGAATAGTTTGGCACAAATTTTGTTTTATTAATTTTAACTAAATAGTTTGACAAAACTAACTATTTTTGTAATGTGCAACAATAAAAAACACCACAGATATGAAAACTTATGCTACTCTCCGCCAAAACTCAAGTCATTTTTACTTAATTGGATTATTGAGTTTTCTACTTGCATCATGTGGTTCTTACCAAAACACCTCCTATCATGACAATGATGGAGTGTACGGTAACTCAACCCACAGATACACCCAGACAAATACCACAAACACAAACAATCAGTATAGAGACTACTTTAAATCGTTACAAGATGACGATCAGCCAACAGAAATTTTTACTGATGTAGACAGCTATGGTAATTATGCAGTAAACGACAGCACACAAACTGTTAACACTTATCCTGCATGGGGAAGCGCCAATACAGATGTTTCTGTAAATGTTTATTCTAATCCATCATGGTCATGGGGACTAGGTTATGGTTTCGGATACCCTTATTATGGATACGGATGGGGTTACGGAGGATACTGGGGCTACCCTGGCGGTTATTGGGGTGCCGGATGGGGCTGGGGTTACCCAACCTGGGGCTACTCTGGATACTGGGGATCTGGTTACCGATACAACAACTATGCTTATAACTACGGAAGAAGAGGATCTGCTGCTTACTATAGCGGAAGAAACTACGCTTACAACAGAGGATACTCTAACAGAAGTTTTACAACAAACAGAAGTTATACCACCAGAAACTACGATTCAAACAGAAGCTACAACACAAACAGAAACTATACAACTAACAGACAGAATGGATATTCTGATTTTAGAAGAAGCTCTAATACAAATGGAAGAACATACGATTCTTCAAGCCCAACTTTTACCAACAGAAGAAGCGCAGGTCAAGGACAAAACAATAGTTTTGACTATTCTAACAGAAGATCAGGCAACACCACAACAAGAAGCTACGACAACGGTAACTCATCAAGAAGTTACTCTCCTAGCCCATCACGTTCAATGAACAGTGGCGGCGGTGGAGGCGGAAGATCATATAGCGGCGGCGGTGGCGGTGGCGGAAGATCTTACGGCGGTGGTGGCGGAAGAAGGTAATCACTTCTTCCTCCATCCTTTCAAAAAATTATAATAAAAACTATCCAAATGAAAAAAATATTCTTCCTATTTATTACAGGACTAACTGTTAGCGCCTCATATTCACAAGAAGTATCAGACGCTTTGCGTTATGCACAGGACAATTTGACCGGAACTGCAAGATTTAGAGCCATGAGCGGTGCTTTTGGAGCCGTTGGAGGAGATTTATCCTCTATAACTGTCAATCCGGCGGGTTCGGCAATATTTTCAAATAATCAGGCCGGAATAAGTCTTAGCAATCAAAACATTAAAAACAATTCCAACTATTTTGGAACCCAGACTAACAACAAAGAAAACTCATTTATCCTAAATCAGGCAGGCGGAGTATTTGTTTTTAAAGATCATAATCCGAATAACAATTGGAAAAAGATTGCGCTTGGCATTTCGTATGAAAACACAAATAATTTCAATAATAATGTTTTTTCAGCAGGAACAAACCCAACGAACTCTATAGACAAATATTTTCTAGCTTATGCTAACGGAATTGCTTTAGGAGATATAACCCAAATTCCTTATAAAAATCAATTTTATAATGAACAACAAGCCTATTTTGGATACAAAGGCTTTGTAATCAATCCTGTGACAGATACTGACAACAATACACAATATACCTCAAATGTCCCGGCAGGTGGGAACTATTATCAGGAAAATGAGATTTACTCCAGAGGATACAATAGCAAATTGAGCTTCAACATTGCTACATCTTATAAAGACAGAATTTACCTAGGAGCCAACCTAAACGTACACATTACTGACTTTAGACGTTCAAGCAGTTTTTACGAGGACAACAGCAATCCTTTGCAACCTACTGCAACCATATCAAATTTACGTTTCAACAATGAATTGTATACTTATGGAAATGGTTTTTCTTTTCAACTTGGAGCCATTGCCAAAGTTACAGAAGCTTTTAGACTTGGTTTAGCTTATGAATCAAACACATGGTATGAACTTTATGACGAAGTTTCTCAAAGTCTTTATACCACTACACAAGCTACCGGAGGACCTGAAAACCATGCAAATGTTAATCCTAACATTGTAAACGTATACGATTCTTACACTCTGCAAACTCCTGCAAAAACCACTTTTAGTGCCGCTTATGTTTTTGGCAAATCTGGCTTAATTAGTGTTGATTATGCTATTAAAGACTATGCAAGCACTAAATTCAAACCAACAAGTGATGCCGGTTTTAGAGGTGTGAACAATGAAATCAGCAACCAACTTACCAATACTGGAGAATTAAGAGTTGGAGCTGAATACAAAATAAAACAATTAAGCCTGAGAGGTGGTTATCGTTATGAGGGCAGCCCTTATAAAAACGGAACTACACTTGGAGATTTAAATAGCTATTCCGGAGGTTTAGGTTATAATTTTGGAGGAACTAAAGTAGACCTCGCTTATTCTTATTTAGAGAGAAAATCTAATCAGGGATTTTTTGCTACAGGTTTGACTGACGGAGCGAACATAACTTCGAAACTAAATAATGTTACGTTAACGCTATTGTTTGAATTGTAATTAAAATTAAATAGATTAATTAAAATTTCCGTCAGGTGTTGCTTGGCGGATTTTTTTTTTTAGCCCTGATAGAAACGACATCCTTTTGTGGCGGGGTTCGACACAAAAGATATAGTGGATAGCAGGAATAGCTTCATAAAAAACAGCTAAATGAAACCGAAATAAGCGGTGTTTGAATAAAAAAGTGTAATTTTGCACTCCAATTTATAAAAGTATGAGAACCAAGTCTTTAAAAAAGAACAAAATTAACGTAATCACTCTTGGGTGTTCGAAAAATGTATATGACAGTGAAGTGCTTATGGGACAACTTCGTGCCAATGGTAAAGAAGTCACTCATGAAGCCACCGCTAAAGAAGAAGGAAACATTATCGTAATCAACACTTGTGGCTTTATTGATAATGCCAAAGCAGAGTCGGTAAACATGATTTTGGAATATGCTGATAAAAAAGACAAAGGACTAGTTGATAAGGTTTTTGTCACCGGATGCTTATCTGAACGTTACAGACCTGATTTAGAAAAAGAAATCCCAAACATAGATCAATACTTTGGTACGACCGAATTGCCACAGTTATTAAAAGCCTTAGGTGCCGATTATAAACATGAATTATTAGGAGAACGTTTAACTACAACCCCTAAAAATTATGCTTATTTAAAAATTGCAGAAGGTTGCGACAGACCTTGCAGTTTTTGTGCTATTCCTTTAATGAGAGGTTCTCACATTTCACAACCAATCGAAAAATTGGTTAAAGAAGCACAAGGTTTAGCTAAAAACGGGGTTAAAGAATTAATCCTGATTGCTCAGGACTTAACATATTATGGACTAGACCTTTACAAAAAAAGAAACCTTGCTGAACTTTTGGAAGAATTAGCAAAAGTAGAAGGCATTGAATGGATTCGTTTGCATTATGCCTACCCTACCGGTTTCCCGATGGATGTTCTTGAATTAATGAAACGTGAACCTAAAATTTGTAACTATATTGATATTCCGTTGCAACACATCTCTGATTCTATTTTAAAATCAATGCGTCGTGGAACAACTCAGGCTAAAACAACACAATTATTGAAAGATTTTCGTGCTGCTGTTCCAGGAATGGCAATCAGAACTACTTTAATTGTAGGTTATCCAGGGGAAACTCAGGAAGATTTTGAAATTTTGAAAGATTTTGTTCAGGAAATGAAATTTGACAGAATGGGCTGTTTTGCTTATTCGCACGAAGAAAATACTCATGCTTATTTATTAGAGGATGATGTTCCGGACGATGTAAAGCAAGCCAGAGCAAACGAAATTATGGAATTACAATCTCAAATTTCATGGGATTTAAATCAGGAAAAAGTAGGACAGGTTTACAAATGTATCATTGACAGAAAAGAAGGCGCACATTTTGTGGGAAGAACAGAGTTTGATAGCCCCGATGTTGACAATGAAGTATTGATTGATGCAGCTAAACATTATGTAAAAACAGGTGAATTTGTTAATATAAGAATAATAGAGGCAACAGAATTTGATTTATACGGAGAACCTGCTTAAATTTACGCTATACAATTATCAATTTTAGATAAAAAGAATTTTATGAAACCTATACAATCTTTATTTCTTTTGGTTTTTACCATGCTCTGCTTTAATTCTGTTTCAGCTCAATATGGAAATGGATATAATAATGGTTACGGCGGTGGCGGTTATGGTGGTGGTTACGGAAACGGCGGATACGGAAGAGGCGGCGGAATGGGTATGGACAGAAGTATGATGGGAGGACCTCAGGGAAATACCAGTAAACCTAAAGAAATCCCTGCTGAAGAAACTGCAGCAAAAATTGTAGAACAGATGAAACCTGAGGTAAACCTTGATGAACTTCAAGCTATAGCTATTACCAACGTTTTAGCGGACAGTTTAAAAGAACAAGGGATTTTGTTGAAAAACGAAAGCAGCAGTCAGGATCAAAAAATTGAACAGATTAAAGCTTTAAGAGAAAGCACTACGAAAAAAATAACAGCTTTCTTAAATCCTGATCAAGTTGCTAAGTATACTTCGTTTATGGAAAACTTTAAGGAAATCAAAAAACCTTCTAAGTCAAAAAAGAAAAAAGACTCTAAAGATACTAAAGACGCAAAAGAAGTTAAAGAAGACACTGAAGCAACAAAAATTCAGGAGTAATTCTTTCGATTCTTTCTTTTAAAACATAACTAACTATGGCAAAAAACCTTTTTTGTTATCTGATTCTGGCAATTATAATTACTTCTTGCTCTACAAATCCTTACAAAAAAACTGAAAAAGTTTACGACCAACAGCTAAAAACTTTAGAAAATCAAATTACAAGTAAGGAAGCTCAGCCAATTCCGGCTGTAAGTCCTGTAATAATAGATACTTCTTATGCTGCGCAATTGGGTATTGTAAAAGACACTTTATCTAAAACAGGATCTACTTATTTATTAAATGGCGTAAACACAGAATGGATTGGAACTGTAAATTTTAATCTAAGAAAACCAAGTTTCATCATTATTCACCATACAGCTCAGGATTCTATTCAGCAAACGATAAAAACATTTACGAAGACTAAAACACAAGTAAGTGCTAATTATGTAATTTCTGAAAACGGAAAAGTAGTGCAAATGCTGAATGATTATTTAAGAGCCTGGCATGCAGGTGCATCAACCTGGGGAAAGAATACTGATATAAATTCTTCTTCAATTGGCATTGAGCTTGACAACAATGGCTTTAAACCTTTTACAGAAGCTCAAATTAGTAGCTTAGTAGCACTTTTAACGAAACTAAAAAAAGACTATAATATACCAACTCAAAACATATTAGGTCATGCAGATATTGCTCCAGGCAGAAAACAAGACCCAAGTGCCTTATTTCCGTGGAAGACATTAGCCGAAAAGGGATTCGGAATTTGGCCGGATGCTATTTTAGAAGAAGCTCCTTTTGATTTTAAAATTGAACCCGCTTTGAGGATTATTGGATATAATACCAAAAATCTTTCGGCAGCAATTCAGGCTTTTAAGCTACATTATATTCAAACTGACACAACGGCTACTTTAGATCGAAAAACCATAGACGCTATTTATTCGATTTATAAAAAGCAAATTCAATAAACTATCATAAACAAAATATGAAACGCGTTTCTAAAGTTTTAGAAACGCGTTTTTTTATTTGGAAAATTTGCCGCACCCCGAGTACCGGCGAACAGACAAAGCAATTAGCTAAATTAGCCGAAATTAAAGCAAAATACTTAGTCATAGAACTTTAAAAAAAGACTAAAATAATTTTGCTCAATGCAGATAAAAATGGATTAAATTTTAGACTTAGTAAGAATGCATTTTCTTAAATCCTTTTAATCTGCGCGAGAAAATAATTCGTGAATTTGTGTCAAGAAAACGACTTTCAAATAAAAAAGCTGCCGAAACATTAGTGTATTTCGACAGCTACAAAAAAAAAAAAAAAATATCAATCTTTATCTCTAGAAAGAGTATGTTGTAGCTATTAATCCGAAGAATGAACCTCCTGTTGGCGCGGCATCTTTATTTAAAAAGATATCTTCTGAAGCAGCATCGTATCTCAACTCCGGAATTATAGTCAATTTTCCAACTTTATAATTTAATGAAACTGTATTTGCAAAAACGTTTGATCCCGTTAATGTTCCTAAACTTGCAGCAGCATCTTTAGCATCAAAATACTCCATTCTGTAAGCCAAACTCAAAGATGGTTTAAAAGCATAATTAGCATACCCCACTAATGAAAACCAATCTCCATCTAAAGCACTGTCGAAATCGTTTTTAGTTTTCGCATAAGTTGCATTAAATCCTAATGAAAAAGCATCTGTAATTGTTTTAGACGCCACAAAATCGATTTGTGTTTTATTTTCATCAGATGCAGGATTACTGCTTCCTGAAGTAAAATTTAAATAAGCACTCCCAGTTTCACCAATGTAGCCTAATTGTCCTATGTAGGTTTTTTGTTTTGAACCGGCATCCATTGCTGATTTAAAATCAGTAGGATTTGTGATCCCGAACATGGCTGTAAATTTCCCTGAAGTATATTGTGCTTTTACTCCGGTATTAAAGAACGGTCCATAAGAAAACGCGTAAGACATGCTGTAATTTTTATTACTAATAGCATCTAATACCTCATATCCGATATGTGTCCCGAAACTTCCTGCCACAACTTTAAATTTATCTGTAATCTGATAGGTGAAAAACAATTGTTTAATTAAAAATTTTGCATTAATATCTTTGTCTGTTGTTTCATTATATGAAAACTCTCCTGCTCTTTTTCCGAAACCTAAATCTACAAAAACAGAAGCTTTCCCGAATGTATGCCCTGCCTGAATAGAAGCCATTCCTAATTCGAATGAATCTTGTGAGTTGGTAAAGCTCGTCAATCCATTCATTTGTTTTGAAAAATCATACTTGTAGTAAGCGTCTGCTGATCCTCCCCAAGTTGTTGCTGGCGAAACTGAACTTTCAGTATCATCTTGGGCAAAAGCAAAAGAACTCGTTAACATCGCGGCTAAAATGTGTACTACTTTTTTCATGGTTTAATTGGTTTTTAGTTATTAATTGATTCTGGTTAGTTAATCTTTTATATATGTATTGAAATACTATAAGTCACTTTTAAAACCTGATTTTCGCCTCCAAAACACCTTCATTTTCATTAGCGAATTTATTAACTTTTGCATGAGTAGAATAATTGAAATGTATTTTTTTGATGTTTTAAGGCAAGAATTATGGATTACAAAAATTAGATTAACAATAATCGTGATATGATATTAATACTGAATTATTTTTGAAAATTCGACAACCAATTTCAGTATAAAAAACAACAAAAAACACAATACAACACCAAAAAACCACTCTAAAACGACAAAAAAACAAAAAAAAAATAACTTTAAAAACAAGACACCCCTATAAAAAATAGGGGTATTATAAAAAACAAAACAAAAACAAGATTAAATCACAAATAATTAATCAAATTAAAACACTCAAAAACAAGAATGAAAAATTCCTACAAAAATAAACAATATCACTCAGCTACAAACAAGCCTTAAAAAATGATCTGCGTCTCATTTTTACAAGTCTGATTATGATAAAATAGTAACAAAGAAAAAGCCTGTTCAAAACTGAACAGGCTTATGCACAAACAATGTCATTTGCTTTAATCTTGTGTATTGTATTTTCTCAGAAACTCACGAACTTTAATACCAGACTCTTTCAGATCCTCGTCTTTCCATTTTCCTTCTGATTTTGCTGATTTTTTAAGTATCGAACATGTTTCATCTTTATCAGAGACAGACCACGTAATCCAGCTTAATTTTCGTGATTCCATCCAATCTATATATTCCTGCCAGGCTTTTATATTTAAAGGCCCATCGCCGGAAGCTTCCATACCGGCAGATTCTGATACAAAAATGGGCAAACCGCTTTTTATAGCTTTATCTGTCCGGTCCCTCAAATCTTTACCATGCGTTGCTGCATAAAAATGCATAGTATACATTATATTATTAAATCCTGTGATTGGATCTTCAGCCGGACGATCAACATCCTGATCCCAATGAGGCGATCCAACTAAAATAATATTGTTTGGATCATTTTCTCTAATCACTGTTATAACTTCTTCGGCGTAAGCCTTAATCTCAGACCAGGATTCATAATCAGGCTCATTAAATATCTCATAAATCACATTGGAGTATTTTGCATACTTTTTAGAAATCTCACCAAAAAACTCTTTGGCTTCTTCTAAATTGATATTGTGACTGTGCCAATCTATTATGACATAGATATCTGATTTTATTGCACCATTTACAACCGCTTCGATTTTCTCTTTCGAAAATTGAGGATCTTTTTTATAGGACATCTCTCCTAATTCAATTCCAATAGCAGCGCGAACAACATTACAATTAAAATCTTTTTTTAACCAGCTCACTGCTTTTTCATTGTAAAATCGCGGCCACATACTATGCCAGCCAAAACTCATACCACGTAAAACAACTGGATTATTATTTTTATCGACCAATTGAGTTCCGTGTACACTAAGTTGTCCATGCTGTTTTACAAATTGAGCATTCGACAGTAAAAACATTAATAATAAGGTAAGTATCAAAAGTTTTCTTATGGTTTTCATAATCATTCCGTTTTACGGGTTAATTTTAATGCAATAACATCATGAGGAGCAAGTTCTGAAATAAAGTTCTTTTTGGTGCTTCCTATTTCTTTATTCTTCCACAAATCTGTTAACTTAAAAACAGTATTATTAAAATCAGCCAGAAAACCAAAATCAACATCTTTGATCGTGTTTTTTTTCCAATCGAAATTGATTTTTTTAGCTACTTCACTTCTGTTTAAAAAAGTAATTGCCCAATTTCCATCTGATAAAGGTTTTACCCAAACTTCTAATCCGTCTTCTGCTGCATATTTAAATCCCTGAATCCCAATTTTATCCTGATTAACAGCAATCAACTCTTTGTTGGTTAAAATTGCCAATGTTTCTTTTGACATTTTTCTGAAATCATTTCCGGCAATCAGCGGCGATGCCATCATACACCACATGGTAAAATGGGCTTTGTCTTCGATATTGGTCATTCCGTCACCTACTTCCATCATATCAAAATCATTCCAATGATCGGGACCTGAATATTTACGAATGTCTTTGCGCATTTCGATAATTTTCATAAATCCCCAGGACGACCAGTTTCCTTCTTCATGTTTAAATTCGCAATCAAAACAGGGATAAATATCTCCGGAAATTCTCCAAAGATTCCCAATTGGCTTTCCCCATTCCCAAGGCTGGTTATCTCCCCATTCGCAAAGACTAAAAACAATTGGTTTTCCGGCAGTTTTCAGAGCGTTGCTCATTGTCGAATAGGCTTCTTTGGCAGTAATTCCCTGTGTATTGCACCAATCATATTTTAAAAAATCAATTCCCAGTTTTGCATAAAAACGAGCATCCTGATATTCATAACCACGAGTTCCGGGATATCCTGCACAGGTTTGCGTTCCGGCACAATTGTAGAGACCAAATTTTAAGCCTTTACTGTGCACATAATCAATCACCGCTTTCATTCCGTTAGGAAATTTTACCGGATCAGGAACCAGATCTCCGTTTACGTCCCGCTCTCTGGTCATCCAGCCATCATCAAGCACAATATAATTGTATCCCGCGGCCGCCATTCCTGACGAAACCATAATATCTGCTGTTTCTTTTACTAATTTTTCATCAATATTTGTTTCGAAAGTATTCCATGAATTCCAGCCCATAGGCGGCGTCATTGCAAGTCCTTCAAATTTTCCGGCTGCCTGAGTATGTATATTTCCCTGACTGAAACCTAAAACGGATGCGCTTAAGGTAAACACTAAAATGATTTTTTTCATTCTTAAAAATTCAATTTAATTATATTAAAAAAAGTATTCCCTAATTGAGTAGATTAGGGAATACTTCAAACAAAACTCAAAACGAAATAACCTATTTCAATACAAATCCTATGTCATCAAACAATACGGTATTGCCTCCGTCATTATTTGACTCCTGAAATGTAAGCATAGTAACACTTGTAGGATTTCCTAATTTACTTAACGGAATTTCCATATAAACCCAAGTAGTTGTAACCGGAATAACATAGTTTGGCCCGCCATTTACATTAAAGTTAACCTGACCATTTTTTGCTCCTTTAACTGCGATTCGCATTGCTTTATATTGTGCCATATCATAATTGAAGCCCCAGTTTCCTCCATCCCAGGCATTAAATGTCCATTGCCATGATTTACTACCCTGATACGAATCTCCATCAAAATCAAAATTCACACCTTTACCAGACCAAGGACCTCCCCATTCCATTCCGTACAATTTATCATCATACAATGCGGTTCCTATGGCTTCAAGCGAAGTTGCTGTTCCGGATATATTGGTTACAGCAAGATTTCTGTAGTTTGCATTTGCTGGTATTTTTACCACAATTTGCTCTAAAGTCGAAGATATTATAGTAACAGGAACAGCAGGTTCTGTAGCTGTTTTTGCTAGCGTAACAATAGGATCCAGGAAATATTTACCCTTAATGGTTACCTGATCTCCTTCGGCACAATTTATAAAATTAAAACTGCTAAATGTTGGTACCGGAGGCGCAACTTTAAAATCAAAAGTCGCTGTACCTCCTGCTGTTACTACTTTTAATTGATTTGAAGCATTCGCGTATGGTGTATTTTCATCAATTAACACAACAATATCTGTATCTGTTACAAAAGTTGGTCTGAAGTAGGTATCAAAATCATTGAAATAAACTTTTTGGGTAGACAAAAATCCTTTACCATGAATGATATAGTAATTTTTTGGATCTCCAATTGTTACAGGAGTTGACGGAAAGATTTTACCATCGGCATCATAACCTGAGCGCGATACTGATTCTATAACCGGCGCTCCGGTATATACTGAAGAAGAAGCATCATCATTGGAGCATGAACTAAAAAAGATTAAAGCTAACATCCATGTCATACATGCTGCTAACGAAACAATTTTTATATTTTTCATATTTGTATTTTTAAAAAATTATTTAAAAGTGTATGGTGCTACTTCTGTCAATTTTGGATTTTTAATTAGATCATCTGCCGGATAAGGCAATAAAAGACTGGTAGCAGAAATCGAAATATGCTTTTCTGTTACTTTATCTCCTCTGTTTTGCGCTTCCAAAATTGCTTTTGCTTTTGCGAAAGGCAAACGACCTAAGTCAAAGTAATAATCTCCTTCGCAAGCTAATTCTGCACGTCTTTCTTTAAAAATATCATCAAAAGAGATCGATGCTTTAACAGGAAGGCCGGCTCTTTTACGAACTGCATTAAACGATTTTAACGCCATAGCATCTGTAGTACTTCCGGATTGCCCACCCAGAATAGCTTCGGCATGAATCAATAATAACTCTGCATAACGCATCATATAACTGTTCATACTGCTTTCTCCGTTAAACGGAGCATTAAATGGCCCTGTTATAGGTAAATTCTCTTTTCCGATTACGTATTTTTTTAATCCGGCTCCGGAATTTTGAGCTTCATTTTCTACAGCAAAGGTGTATCCTAAGATTAATGGTGAATCTACATCAAGTGTTTTTGCATAAGTTAAATTTGGATAATAATCTCCTGGCAGCATAAATGTTTCTATTCTTCTTTTATCACCATTTTCAAAAACATTATGAATTAAATCCTGAGACGGTGCTATCTGGCCTGAGTAAGTAGTCTCAACCAATCTGTTTTCAGGAGCAAATAATGTGTTCGAAAAATTACCTTCAAAATAAGTTCCCGCGCCTGTCCATTGCCACGAAAAAATAGACTCTTCATTATTATTATTTTTTTGAAGCCATAAGTCAGCAAACGATTTTGCAGGCAATTCTTCTCCACCCAGCAATTTAAACTCCCCGCTATTAATTACATCCTGAGCCATTGCTCTGGCCAGATCATATTTCTTTTCATACAGATATACTTTTGCCAAAAGAGCTTTAGCAGATCCGCTTGATACGTGTGCATTTGAAGCATAATCTGAACCTCTGTTTTTGCTTCTTAAATTAGCTATCGCAAATTTTAAATCATTTTCTATAAACTTATAAACGTCTTCAACAGGGTTACTTGGAATCACAAAATTTTTAGAATAGTCAGCATTGTTTTCTATAATTGGCACATTTCCCCATAATCTTACCAGAAAGAAATATGAAAAGGCTCTGATAAAATGCGACTCTCCCAAAGCATTGTTTAAAGCTTCTTTACTCACATTTGGACCAACACTCTGGGGCAGGTTGCTGATATAAGCATTTGAATTTGCAATAGCTCCAAAACATGATCTCCAAGCATCCGAAATAAAAGCTTGTGAATTGGTGTAGCTCAAATCGGTAAATTTCCCAAAATCATTGTATTGACTGGCGTACATATTACCCGAAATTACATCGGTAATACCATAAAATGCCGATTTATTCATATTAAACCATACAATACCATACAAACCATTACTGGCATTATCCAGTTTTGTATCTGAGTCGTAATAATTTCCTACTGTTGGTGCTCCTTCTGCCGGTACATCTAAAAAATCCTGAGAACAAGACGACGAGATTAACAATACCAACGCCATAGCAATAGCACCTTTAATTTTTATTATATTTTTCATATTAGTTCGTATTAAAATTCAACATTAAAACCAAAAGTTATCTGTCTAGGCGTTGGGTAACGTCCGTTATCTACACCGGACAACAATGCATCCTGATTAAAAGAACCTACTTCCGGATCATAACCTTTATATTTTGTAAACGTAAACAGGTTTTGTCCTGAAGCATAAAGTCTTAACCTCGATAATTTGATTTTTGAAATCATATCCAAAGGAAGAGAATATCCAAGAGTTACGTTCTGAATTCTCAAATAAGATCCGTTTTCAATAAAACGAGTCGAAACCGCATTATTTATATTATCATAAGTTGATGGTCTTGGTAAAGAAGCATTTATGTTTGATGCAGAATAAAAATCGGCTGCTTCTGTTAAATAATTCGTTCCCAGATTGCTATTCATCGTACCAGATGCACGGGTTAAATTCATTAATTTATTTCCGGCAGTTCCCTGAAGAAAAATAGACAAATCAACATTTTTGTATTTAAAGTTATTCGTAAATCCGTAAGTGAATTTTGGATTCGGATTTCCAATAGAAACCATATCTTTTAAATCAATAACACCATCATTGTTTTGATCTTTATAAATAACATCTCCTTTTTGAAAACTAGGCAATAACGAGTTGGTTCCGTTTTTCAAAACTACTTTATTACCAGATGTATCAGTATGACCATAAGCAGTAAGATCATCATCAGTTCTGTAAATTCCTATCGCCTCATAGCCTATAAAAGAACCTATTGGTAAACCTTCCTGAGTTCTGGAAACCGTTACGGTATTGTAAGCAAGTGTTCCCATTGTTTTTACAATATTCAGTCCTGCCATATTGGTAACTTCGTTTACATATTTGGTAAAGTTTAAATTAGCATTCCATGAAAAATCTTTTGTAAACTGATTGGTATACCCAAGTGTAATCTCGATACCTTTATTTTGCATGCTTCCCAAATTAAAATAAGGAGGATTTACACCACCTTCATAATCTCCTCCACCGGAAAGAAAGTTAGGCAAAGGAACCTGATACAGAAAGTTTTTAGAAACTTTTTTATACAAATCTACCGACGCTGTAAGCTTGTTTTGGAACAAATTGAAATCTAAACCTAAATTGGTCTGCTCCTGAGTTTCCCATTTCAAATCTTTATTTGGTGTATTAGATGGTAAATAAGAAGTTCCCATTGTGCTATTTACCAAATGCAGATTAGAATCATACAAATTATTCCCAATCTGATTATTTCCGGTTTGTCCCCAGCCAAATCTTAATTTAATACCATCTACATATTTCTTTGTACTTTCCATAAAATCCTCATTCGAAAGCTTCCATGAACCACCTACAGAACTAAAAACACCCCATTTGTTTCCAACGAAAAATTTTGAAGATCCATCAGTTCTTACTGCAGCCGAAACACTGTATTTATCAGCATAATCATAAACAACCCTTCCTAAATAAGATGCCAGCGTTTGTGTTCCTGAATATACGCCACTTGTAACCGCTTTAGACAAATCTGAAGCAGCAAGAGATTTATCATTATTATCTTTATAACCATAACCTGTTATAGAATATCCTTGCCAATGTGCCCTGTTAGACTCCTGTACAGCCAAAATCGTAAAATTATGTTTACCAATTGTATTTCTATAAGTAAGCATATTTTTTAAGTTCCATGAGTTTCCGCTTGACGGATTGTAATACAAATTGGCATAACTTTTTACGGCATTACCCAATGAATACATCGGATCAAATCGTTGTCCTAAATTATCATAGATATATCCTCCAGCCTCAAAACGATATTCTAAACCTTTAAATAAATCAATTTGCGTATAGAAATTTCCTGAATAGTTTTTTCTTACCAAAGTATTAGAACCTAATAAAGAAGTCGCAACCGGATTAACAAATGAAGTTGCTCCTCCAGCCGGAGGTCCTGCAAAAGCTCCTGATAATTCTCTTACCGCTACATCCGGAGTTGCTAATAATGAAGTAGCAACCACACCATTAAACTGGCCATTTAAAGTTAATTTTTCATCCGTAAGCGCTCCACTAATATTAACTCCTACTTTGATAAATTTATTTACTTTGGCATCAACATTTGTTCTGAAATTATATCTTTTAAATCCTGATTCAATTACGATACCTTCCTGATTTAATACACCACCAGATATATAATAGTTTATCCCCTCTTGACCACCTGAAAAAGACAATTGATTTGATGTCATAATACCCGTTTCATAAATTGCATCCTGCCAATCCGTTCCTTGTCCTAAAATTTCAGGATGTGCAAACTCAGGGCGTTTAGCAGTAGGATCATAAACATCTGCCAAAGCATTTTGATGAACTGCATATTGCTGTAAATTCATTGAATGCAATTTTTTAGGAAGATTACTGATCGAATATGAATTTTCGAAAGATAATTTCCCGGTACCTTTTTTACCAGATTTTGTAGTCACGATCACAACCCCGTTAGCACCACGCGAACCATAAATAGCTGTTGCAGAAGCATCTTTCAGAATATCAATAGACTCAATATCGTTAGGATTAATAAGAGCCAGAGGACTTAAAGTGATATTTCCTGAGTTAGAAAAGTTAGAATTTCCGGAGGCATTTCTGCCAGAAGTTGAAGAGTTACGCGCATCTCCGGAAATTGGCACGCCATCAATTACATACAACGGTTCGTTTGTACCTGTTAAAGACGAAACCCCTCTGATTTTTACCGAAACGTTACTTCCAGGTTCTCCCGAATTGCTATTTACCACAACACCGGCAGCTTTACCCTGCAGCATCTGATCAAAAGAAACCACCTTTAAGTTTTCTATATCTTTTGAGCTAATACTCGAAATAGCACTGTTGATGTCTTTTCTCTTTTGAGTTCCGTAACCAATTACGACTACATCTTTTAAATCCTCAGCATTTGTTTTTAAAACTACATTAATGGTTTTATTTGAACCTACTGTGATTTTTTGTGTATTAAACCCGATGAACGAAAATACCAAAGTAGCATTTGCTGGAACATCAATTGTATATTTACCATCAAAATCTGTTGAAACAGTTGTTTTGAGTCCCACAACCGAAATATTGGCTCCCGGAATCGATAATCCTTTTTCATCTGATACCGTTCCTGATATTTTTACCTGGGCTGTAATAAAATTACTCGTCAGTAACAAAAATAAAATCAAAGGAACCGCTCTGTGGTTAGCATTCCAATGAATGAAGTTAGTCATTAGTTTTTTCATAATAAATGTTTGGTTAGTTTAAATTTGTTATCCTAATTCAAGTCATAAAAAAAAGTGGTATTTATTTTCTTAAATTATTTAACAAATCTATAACACAAGAAAACATTAAATCGATAGTATTATATCATTTAATGATAATATTTTTACTATAGCTCCTTAAAAAAACACATATCAAAATAAAAACATGAAAAAATTGCAATATTCTCAAACAACACCTATAAAACAACTTAAAAATATAAATAAAAAATAACGAAACCGACAAAAAGCAATCGATTTCGTTAAAAATAATATTTGTCAGTGCAAAAAAAGTATCACTACAAAATACGCTTTAATCCTGAAAAATCTTCTCTATACTGACTGGGAGTACAATTTTTTGTAGCCTTAAAACTACGGTTGAAGTTTGCGATATTATTAAATCCTGATTTAAAAGCAACCTCAGAAACACTCATATCTTTTTCAACAAGCCAACGCGCCGCATATCCAATTCGAATATCATTTATGTAATTAACAAATGTTTTTCCGGTACGTTTTTTAATAAAGCGATTAAACGATATAATAGACATACTGGCAACATTGGCAACATCTTCAAGCGTAATTTTTTCTGCAAAATGTTTCTGTACATATTCATATACCAACTTCATTTTATCATAATCATCAAACGTATCATAATCTACAGTATAAGTCGAAAGCAAACGCTGATTTCTGGAGTTGGCCAAATCATATAATAAAGAAGTAATTTCCAAAAAATAATCCATACCATCTAATTTAGAAAGCCTTACCAATCTTGGAGTTAATTCTTCGGCAATTTTTTTTGAGAATAAAATACCGTGAATCGAACGATTGAACATATCCCGAATGGGGTTCATAATACGCCTTGCCAGTAAAGATTCATGAAATAAATCATTATGAAACTGAATCGTTATTTCGTGTATTTTTTTATTAGTACATTTATTCAATTCCCAGCCGTGATATAAATTTGGACCTATTAAAACCAATTCGACATTGTCAATTTCTTCAATATTATCACCAACTACACGTTTGACGCCTTTGCCATTTAAAATAAAATTAATCTCAAATTCCGGATGATAATGCACCGGAAAATCAAAACTATCTTTCACCCTGTCGAAAACCAAAAAACTATCGCCGGCCGAAAGTGGAGCTATTTCTCTGTAAAAATTTTTAGTACTGCTCATCTTTAAAAGCTATTTTAAGAAGTAATATTTGTTTTTTTTATTGCAATAATATGATATATAATTGATAAAATAATATTAATTACAATATAAACATCCGATTATCTTTGAAAAATAGAATTATCATTTCTACAAAAACAACATTAATAATAAACATTAATCATTTTAAATGTAATATGTTTTTATAGTTTTGATAATTTTAGTCCAAAAATGATATTGAATTTTCGATTGAAAAATCAGACATTTTAAAAGCGTTTGTCATTTTATAAAACCGTAGTTATCAAACTGAGAATAAGCACATTCATAATGAGAAAAAACATAATAACACTAATCACAGCAGTATTTATAGGAACTTCTTGTTCTGCAAAGCCTATTAGCGGTAATACTAATTTGTCACTTTCAGATAAAAAAGCAACACCTGAGACTGTTTCCTTATATAAAAAACTAGTCCAATTAAGCCAAAAAGGATATATGTTCGGACATCAGGATGATCTTGCTTATGGCGTAAACTGGAAATATGAAGACGGTCGCAGCGACGTAAAAGATGTCGTTGGAGATTATCCAGCCGTTTATGGTTGGGATTTGGCAGGCTTAGAAAAAGACAGTCCGAATAATATCGACGGAATTCCATTTACAAAAATGAAGCAATACATTGAAGAAAGCCACACAAGAGGCGGAATCACAACTATAAGCTGGCATTTTGACAATCCCGCAACTGGTAAAAGCGCTTGGGATAATGTACCAAATTCACTTAAAACCGTTTTACCCGGAGGAGAAAACAATAAAAAATTCACCATTTGGTTAGACAAAGCTGCCCATTATCTCTTATCCTTAAAAGATAAAAAAGGAAAAAACATTCCTGTACTTTTTAGACCTTATCACGAACTTACCGGAGGTTGGTTTTGGTGGGGAAAAGGAAATTGCACACCCGAAGAATTCAAAGAAATATGGAAATTCACCTTTGAATACTTACAGAAAAAAGGAGTCCACAACTTAATTTACATTTATAATACAAGCAGTTTCAAGACACAAGAAGATTTTTTATCCAACTATCCCGGTGATAATTATGCTGATATTTTAAGTTTTGATTCCTATCAGAATAATGATGATAAAGAAGGCACAAAATTTATTGAAGAAGTTCAAAACCAACTTAAAATCATAAATGAACTTGGCGCAAAACAACATAAATTAATAGCAATAGCCGAAGCAGGTTACGAAGCCATTCCAGATCCAAAATGGTGGACAGGAACTTTATCTAAAGCAATTGGGGATTATAAAATCTCTTATATCTTATTATGGAGAAATCACGGCTGGCAGGAAAAAGAACAAAAAATGCATTATTACGCCCCATATTCCGGTCAGGTAAGCGAGAAAGATTTTGTTGATTTTTATAATCTGGATAAAACACTGTTCGAAAAAGACATTAATAAAATTGAGAATTAAAAATCTACTTAAATACGCTTAAATCTGCGTCATCTGCGTGCTAAAAAAATTAAACACATAGAAGCAAACAACTAACCAAAATCTAAACCACAACCTTTAAAAAAAGCCTAATGCACGACAAAATTAGTTTAAAAGAAAAAATAGGTTACGGCCTTGGAGACGCCGCATCATCTATGTTCTGGAAAATTTTCAGTATGTACCTTCTATTTTTCTATACCGATGTTTTCGGTTTGGCACCAGCTGTAGTTGGAACCATGTTTTTGATCACCAGAATCTGGGATTCGTGTTTTGACCCAATTGTTGGAATCATTGCAGACAGAACCAAAAGCAAATGGGGAAAATTCAGACCGTATTTATTATGGGTTGCCGTGCCTTTTGCCGTAATTGGCGTTTTAACTTTTTACACGCCCGATTTTGACGAAAAAGGAAAAATCATATATGCCTATGTAACTTACTCTGCCATGATGATGATTTATTCGCTTATCAATGTTCCGTATGCATCACTTTTAGGCGTGATGTCATCCGACAGAAAAGAAAGAACTACTTTATCTTCTTACAGAATGGTTTTTGCCTTTGGCGGAAGTCTTTTGGCACTTTGGCTTATTGAACCTTTAGTCAGTTATTTTGGCGGAAGCTTAAATTCTAAAACAGGCTGGCTGGCAACAATTGCTGTATTTGGAGTCATTACGACTGCTTTTTTCTGGGGCTGTTTTTTCTTTACTAAAGAAAGAGTAAAACCCATTTCAGATGAACAAAGCAATCTAAAAGAGGATTTAAAAGATCTCTTAAAAAACAAACCCTGGTGGATCTTATTGGGTGCCGGAATTGGCGCTTTGGTTTTCAATTCTATTCGTGACGGAGCAGCAGTTTATTATTTTAAATATTATGTAAGCAGCAGCGTAAACTTTGATTTTTCACTTTTTGGAACTGATTTTCATATGACATCTACCTCTATTTATCTGGTTCTGGGGCAGGCAGCCAACATTATTGGAGTTATTGCTGCAACACCAATTGCAAATAAAATTGGTAAAAAGAAAACCTTTTTGGGTGCCATGGCACTTGCCGCAATATTGAGTTTGATTTTCTACTTCTTCGGCAAAGAAGATGTGTTATTAATCATGAGTTTTCAAATTCTAATTAGTATTTGTGCCGGTTGTATTTTTCCTCTAATCTGGTCGATGTATGCAGACAGCGCCGATTATTCGGAGTGGAAACAGGGACGCAGAGCTACAGGATTAGTTTTCTCAGCATCGTCAATGTCACAAAAATTCGGGTGGACCATTGGCGGAGCCGGAGCTGGATGGCTTTTGGGGTATTATGGCTTCAAAGCCAATGTTGAACAAACCGCCACAGCACAAAACGGAATTCAATTAATGTTAAGCATACTTCCTGCCATAGCAGCCTTAATATCAGTCGCTTTTATTTTGTTCTATCCATTATCCGAAGAAAAACTTCAGGTAATCGAACAGGATTTAAACGAAAAAAGAGATCAACTCAATTAAAACAATACCGATACAGAAATCTATTTATATGACAACAATAGCCACTTCAACTACATTTCAGGTTAGAAAAGTAGCCTTAGAAAAAGAACATACAATACTGATCGAGCAAAAAAATGCTCCTCAGGATCATGCCGGAAACGGAATATACGAACGCTATAAAAATCCGGTTATTACAGCAGCTCACGTACCATTGAACTGGCGTTTTGATCTGAACGAAAAAACCAATCCGTTTTTACAGGAACGAATTGGGATGAATGCCGCTTTTAATGCCGGTGCCATGAAATGGAACGGAAAATACCTTTTGGCAGTTCGCGTAGAAGGAATCGACAGAAAATCTTTTTTCGCTATAGCTGAAAGTCCAAACGGCATAGACAATTTTAAGTTTTGGGATAAACCCTGCGTGATTCCGCAAACCGCAGAACCGGACACAAACGTTTATGATATGCGCTTAATCCATCATGAAGACGGTTGGGTTTACGGGATTTTTTGTACTGAAAGAAAAGATCCAAAAGCCCCAAAAGGCGATACCAGTTCGGCTGTAGCCAATGCAGGAATCGTGCGTTCTAAAGATTTGGTAAACTGGGAAAGATTACCGGATTTGATTTCGAATACAGGACAACAACGAAATGTAGTTTTGCATCCTGAATTTGTAAACGGAAAATATGCTTTATACACACGTCCGCAAGATGGTTTTATTGATGTTGGAGCCGGTGGCGGAATTGGTTTAGGATATGTTGAAGACATGACAAATCCTGTTGTAAAAGACGAAAAAATCATCTTCGGAAAACAATATCACACCATTTACGAACTGAAAAATGGTCTTGGTCCAGCTCCTATTAAAACGCCAAAAGGCTGGTTACATCTGGCACACGGAGTTCGTAACACCGCTGCAGGTTTACGCTATACGCTTTATATGTTTATGACTGATTTGCATGATATAGCCAAAGTTATCCACGTTCCGGCAGGACATTTTATGGGACCAGAAGGAATCGAAAGAGTCGGCGATGTATCGAATGTTCTTTTCTCAAACGGATGGATCGAAGATACTGACGGAACCGTTTATATCTACTACGCTTCATCAGATACCAGAATGCATGTGGCCGTTTCATCTGTAGAAAAACTAATTGATTATGTGACCAATACTCCGGCAGATACTTTTATTTCTGCGGGTTCAGTAAAAACAATCATCAGCCAAATCGAAAAAAACAACACCATATAATTCTCGTGTCTACAAAACTAAAGCAACTCAAAACAGAACTATCAGCCGAACTTGATTCTATTTTAAAATACTGGTCCAAAAATACGATAGACAAAGAAAATGGCGGTTTTATTGGTCAGATTGATTTCAACGATCACATTATTGCTAATACGGAGAAAGGCTCTGTTTTGAACGCCAGAATTTTATGGACTTTTTCGTCCAGTTATAAAATCACAAAAAACGAAAATCATAAAAAGATCGCACGAAGAGCATTTGAGTTTCTTTCGGAGCATTTTTATGATGCTGAATTTGGCGGTTTATTTTGGAGTATTCATGCGGATAAAACTCCAAAAGACACTAAAAATCAAATTTACGCTTTAGCTTTTGCGATCTACGGATTATCTGAATATTATGCTATTTCTAAAAATGATAAAGCCTTAGAAATAGCCATAAATCTCTATTTAAAGATTCAGGAACATAGTTATGATCCTGTAAACAAAGGCTATTTTGAAGCTTTAACACGCAATTGGCAGCCTATTGAAGATTTGCGCCTGAGTGATAAAGATGCCAACGAAAAAAAAACAATGAATACCCATTTGCATATCGTTGAGGCTTATGCGAATTTGTTTAAGGTCTGGAAGGACAAAAAACTTCAAAACGACATTGTTGAATTATTAGAAACCATAGAAATACACTTCATTAATACTGAAACTGGTCATTTACGACTCTTTTTTGACGAAAAATGGATCGAAAAACCAGATGTAATCTCATACGGACACGATATAGAAGCTGCCTGGCTTTTATTGCAATGTGCCGAAATTTCTGAAAACAAAACTTTAATTGCCAATTACGCCCAACATGCTGTTCAAATGGCCGAAGTAACTCAGGAAGGACTAGATACTGATGGTGGTTTATGGTATGAATTTGATCCTGTAAAGAATGAATTAGTTGCCGAAAAACATTGGTGGGTTCAGGCAGAAGCCTTAATTGGTTTTTATAATGCATATCAGTTAACTCATGATGAAAAGTATTTAAACATCGTTTTAAAAAACTGGGATTTTATAAAAAATCACATCCTGGACAAACAAAATGGCGAATGGTATTGGGGTATTAATCAGGACTATACTGCCATAAAAAAAGACAAAGCAGGTTTCTGGAAATGTCCGTATCATAATGGACGTGCTTGCATGGAACTTATGAACCGAATTAAAACGTAACCCAAAATGAAAACTACATTTATAAAAATAGCATTTATAAGTCTGATCGTTTTAACATTTATAAACTGTTCATCAGACAAAGAAACAACTAATGAAGTCATCGTCGATCCGACAGTACAAGAAGATCCGCTGACGACAAAAAACGTCACAAATTATATGTCCGATGCCAATGCTACCAAAGAAACTGTAGCTTTATTTTATAATTTAAAAAGACTGGCACAAACCAAAATTGCTATTGGTCAACAAGATGCTTTTAATAGTTTTTACCAGGATAATGGCGGTGATTCTGACATTAAGAAAAATACCGGTTCTGATCCCGCACTTTTAGGTTCTGACTTTATATTTATCACAGACAAAAACAATAATAATCAAGCAGACAATTGGTTTTACCAGCAAGAACAAAAAACAATTAATGATGTAAAAGCCGCTTACGCGAAAGGCATAATCAATACTTTTTCATGGCATTTGAGAGAACCCAACAAAGAAGATTCATTTTATGCAGCCGATATGACAGCAGATCAAAAAGCAACGGCTTTTAAAAGTATTTTGCCAGGCGGAGCAAATCACGAATGGTACAAGAAAAAACTTGATAAAGTTGCCAGCGTAATTCTAAGTTTAAAAGGAGCAAATGGCGAATTGATTCCGATAATCTTCAGGCCTTTTCACGAGTTTGACGGAAGCTGGTTCTGGTGGGGAGCTAATTTTTGCACTCCTGAAGAATACAAACAAGGGTATCAGTTCACGGTTGATTATTTAAAAAATACCAAAGGTGTTCATAATATTTTATATGCCTTTTCTCCCGACAATTCCTATACAACTGAAACCAATTATTTAAGTCGATATCCAGGTAATCAGTATGTTGATATTCTTGGAATGGATAATTATGGAGATTTTGACAATCAGGGCACAGCAGGTTCCGGCAGAGCCAATACTAAACTAAAAATAATTTCGGATCTGGCTAAAACCAGAGTAAAAATAACTGCTCTGACCGAAACCGGCTATCAGGTGACAAGTGCAAAAATGCCAATAACAGACTGGTTTTCGAATTATTTATATAATGCGTTAACATCAAATGCTATTCAGGTAAGTTATGTCATGTTTTGGAATAATACGAAAGACGGGTATTATGTCCCGAATGGTTCTGTTTCGAATGCTGTAGATTTTAAAACTTTTGCAACAAAACCAAAATCGGCATTGTTGAATTCTTTGCCAAAGATGTATGAGCTGCCAAAATAATTTTTTGTTTCAGGTTTGTGGTTTCTGGTTGTAACAACAAAACGTGGAAATAACGGATTGTAGCCCTGATAGAAGTGGAAATCCTTTTATTTTTTTCTTTAAAAAATAAAAGATTGAAACGGATAGCAGGAAATAGCTCCTAAAAAAATAAATAATGAAAAACAGATTTCTAAAAACACTTCAGTTTACTTTAATTTTTACTGTTATCGCTTGTCAGGCGCAGGAAAGAATTACGATAAAAGGCACGCAATTTTACAAAGGCAACAAACCGTATGCCTACATTGGAACGAATTATTGGTACGGAAGTTTACTGGCTTCAAAAAGAGTGGGCGACCGAAAAAGATTGCTTCGCGAACTGGATTTAATGCAGAAATACGGAATCGACAATTTAAGAATTTTAGTTGGCGGAGATGGCGGAAAATATGATTTTACGGTTCGTCCTGCTCTGCAATACGAACAAGGAAAATATGATGCCGATTTGCTGGATGGACTGGATTTTTTGATTAACGAAATGAGTAAACGCAAGATGTATGCAGTTTTGTATTTGACTAATAACTGGGAATGGTCTGGCGGAATGTCGCAATATTTGGAATGGAATGGTAAAGGCGCGATTCCGATTCCGGCTATTCCGCCCAATACGTGGCCACAATTTATGTCGTATACGGAGCAGTTTCATAGTTGTGAGCCTTGTATGAGAGCTTTAGAAGATCATGTGAGGTTTATAATGGGAAGAACCAATATCTATTCTAAAAAGAAATATACCGAAGACAATACGATTATGGCATGGCAGGTTGGCAATGAACCGCGAACTTTTACGCCTGAAAATGAAGCAAAATTTACTGCCTGGCTCAATAATATCGTGAATTTGATTGATAGCTTAGATAAAAATCATTTGGTTTCGACCGGATCTGAGGGCAAAAATAGTTCGAATGATAGCATGGAAATTTTTGAACGAACGCATCAAAATCCAAATATCGATTATTTGACGATGCATATCTGGCCGAAAAATTGGAATTGGTTTAAGGCTGATAATGCCGAAAAAACCATGACGACAACACTGGAAAATGCTGGCAAATATATTGACGATCATATTAAGGTTGCCCATAATTTAAAACGTCCGATAATTATTGAAGAATTTGGTTTGCCCAGAGAAAATGAAAATTTATTGGCTACTTCATCTGTAGCAAACAGAGATATTTTTTACAATTATATTTTTGGCAGAGTGTCTGAAAGTATTAAAAATAATGGTCCATTACAGGCAGCTAATTTCTGGGGATTTGGCGGAGAAGGAAAAGCTGCAAACAATGACGGAAAATGGAGTCCCGGAGACCCTTTAACAACAGATCCACCGCAGGAACCACAAGGGTTGAATTCTGTTTTTTCAAGTGATAAATCGACTTTGGATATTGTGAAGAAATACAATCTAAAATTGAAATAATTTAAATTGTTTCTCATATTCTATATTTCAAACCCGACAGTTTTTTAAAATCTGTCGGGTTTAATATTTTATGCTAATATTTTTTCAATCGCATTTAATTCATCAGATGAAAACTCAAGACTTTGCAGGCAATCAATATTATTATTTAATTGTCTCACAGAACTTGCACCAATTAAAACCGATGTAATTCGTTTGTCTTTTTGTAACCATGCCAGAGCCATTTGTGCCAAAGATTGATTGCGGTTTTGAGCAATTTCATTCAGTTGCACTAATTTCTGAATACGTTCTGCTGTAACCTCATCTTCTTTCAAATGTCCGTTTGGATTATGTGCTCTTGAATTTTCCGGAATTCCGTTTAGATATTTATCCGTTAAAAGTCCTTGTGCCAAAGGCGAAAATGCAATACAGCCTACTCCTTTTTCTTCCAGAACATCTAATAAGCCATTTTCTACCCAACGCTCTAACATCGAATATTTGGCCTGATGAATCAAACATGGTGTACCTAATTGTTTTAAAACATCAACCGCAATACGAGTTTGTTCTGCCGAATAATTACTGATTCCAACATACAAAGCTTTTCCGCTTCTTACAGCGTAATCTAAAGCCATCATGGTTTCTTCAATTGGAGTTTCTGGATCAGGACGATGCGAATAAAAAATATCTACATAATCGACTTTCATTCTTTTTAAACTCTGATCTAAACTTGAGAGTAAATACTTACGTGACCCCCAATCTCCATAAGGTCCGTTCCACATGGTGTAACCAGCTTTAGTTGAAATTACAATTTCGTCACGTAAATTCCCCTGAAAATTATGCCACAGGATTTTACCAAAATTTGTTTCTGCAGAACCCGGAACCGGTCCGTAATTATTCGCTAAATCAAAATGGGTAATTCCTTTATCAAAAGCTTCTACAGCAATAGATTCTGCATTATCAAAATTATCAACTGACCCGAAATTGTGCCATAATCCTAAAGAAATCTCAGGTAGCAATAACCCGCTTTTTCCACATCTGTTATATTTCATTATTTTAGTTTAATGGTTGGTAGTTTATAGATTTTAAAGGTAGAAAAATATCAAAAGTTATTAATTCAAAAGTTGTGTTTTTTTTAATCGCGCAAAGTCGCCAAGCCGCAAAGTTTTTTAATTTTGAAATTAAATAGCGTCCAGCTTTAGCTAGGAGCTATTAAAAAATAGAAATCGCCACGGATTCACGAATGAATGCTTTAAAAATTCGTGAATTCGTAGCGAAGAAACCTTTGTCCCTTTGCTCCTTTGCCCCTCAAAAAAACTATTCTTTTATCTCAAAACCACTCGTTAAACCAGCATCAGAACTTCCTCCTACCATGATTTTAAAAGTTCCTGGTTCTACTAAATAATTTCCATCATTATCATAAAAGCCAAGTTCCTTATCTGTCAAAGTAAAAGCCACCGTTTTGGTTTCGCCTTTTTTCAAGTTCAATAACTCAAAACCTTTCAACTCTTTTATAGGTCGAACAATGCTTGCGAATTCGTCATGAATATACAATTGAACGACTTCTTTTCCGTCATAATTTCCAGAATTCGTAACCTCAACACTAACTTGCACTTTTTCTCCTTTGGCGAAAGCCGATTTGTTTAATTTCAGGCTTTTATAATCGAATTTGGTATAACTCAAACCAAAACCAAACGGAAATTGAGGCGTTTTCTCTACATCCATATAATGAGACCAGAAAACATTTTTGTCACTATCAATGGGTCTTCCTGTGCTGTATTTATTATAATAAATAGGAACCTGACCTACATTTCTAGGGAAAGACATTGGCAATTTTCCACTTGGGTTGTAATCTCCGTATAAAACCTGAGCCACGGCATTTCCGGTTTGGGTTCCTAACTGCCAGGCTTCTACAATTGCCGGAACATTTTGTGCAGCCCACGGAATACTCAACGGACGCCCGTTATTTAAAACCAAAACTATATTAGGATTTACTTTATAAATTTCTTCTAATAATTCCTGTTGTAATCCCGGCAGGTTAAGATCGGTTCTGCTTCTGCCTTCACCGCTTTGAAAACCATATTCGCCTAAAACCATTACCACAACATTGGCATTTTTTGCGGCTGTTTTTGCAGCTTCAAATCCGCTTTTGTCGGTCGTATTAAAAATAGTTTCAGTTAAAAAAGTAGCCTTTTGCGAAAGTAAATCGGCACCTTTTTGAAAAACCAGCTTATTGTCTTTGTATTGTTGCATTCCTTCAAGAACTGAAACTGCAGTATTATCATCGGCTGCAATTCGCCAGCTTCCAAGCGGACTGTTTTTATCATTTGCCAAAGCGCCAATCAAAGCAATTTTTTGTCCGGATTTCTTTAGCGGAAGCAAATTCTTTTCATTCTTTAATAATACAATTGATTTTTTTGCCATGTCTAAAACGCCTTCGTTATTGGCTTTACTTCCAACGACTTCTTTTTCACGTTTTTCGTCGCAATATCTGTAAGGATCGTCAAACAAACCCAATTCAAATTTTACACGCAAAATTCTGCGAACGGCATCATCAACCAACGATTCTTTTACTTTTCCATCTTTCACCAAAGCCGCTAATTTTGCCACGTATAAGTACGATTCCATATCCATATCAGAACCTGCAATTACGGCTTTTGCAGTTGCGTCGGCTTCGTCTTTGGCATAACCATGAGCAATCATTTCACGAATCGAAGCATAATCCGAAACCACAAATCCGTCAAAATTCCATTTTCCTTTTAAAATATCTCTTTGCAAAAAAGCATTTCCAGTTGCCGGAATTCCATTCAGGGTATTAAACGAATTCATAAACGTACGAACTCCCGCTTGTACAGTTGCCTCAAAAGGCGGTAAAACCGAGTTATACAATTTCGAATTGCTAATATCTACTATATTATATTCTAATCCTGCCTCGACATAACCATAAGCTGCAAAGTGTTTGGCGCAGGCTGCAATGGTATTTACTTTAGCCAGATCTGCAACGGTTTCTCCCTGAAAACCACGAACCCTTGCAATCGCAATTTTACTTCCTAAATACGGATCTTCACCTGCGCCTTCCATCACACGTCCCCAACGCGCATCATTTGCAACATCAACATTAGGACCAAAAGTCCAGTTAATTCCGGATGCCGAAGCTTCATCTGCCGCAATTGCTGCCGATTTTTTAATAGCTTCTAAATCCCAACTAGCGGCTTCAGCCAACGGAATCGGGCTTAACGTTTTATAACCATGAATCACATCAAAACCAATAATAAGTGGAATTCCCAGGCGGGTTTCTTCTACCGCGATTTTTTGTACAGCACGAACTTCTTTGACACCTCTTACGGTAAGCATTGATCCAACAAGCCCTTTTCGTAAGTGCTCGTATTTTAATTCGGCAGTTCCGCCTTTTGGAGCTGGGCCCGTGACATCCCAAAATCCGTTGTATTGGTTCATTTGGCCTACTTTTTCTTCGAGAGTCATCAAAGGCAGCAGTAAATCGATGCGTTCTTCAATCGTTTTATTTTTATCCAGATATGTTTTTTTCTGTGCATTCATATTTCCAATTATAAACAGGGCACAAACCCCAATTGTTATTATTTTTTTATTTTTCATGGTTTAGTTAGTTTAGTAATTAGGGCGTGTTCGCCGCGGCGAATCGGGCTGTTCGCTTCAAGTCCTCGCTCTTCCTTCGTCAGGCTGTGAGCCTTCCGCTGCTATCCCTCACGTGATTTACGATAAATGAGATTTTATTTTCAAAAGAAGCCAATTATCCACAATCTTGTCATCCTGAGCGGAGTCGAAGGAACGCAAGTAGCTCGACAAAGATTGACAACATTCTTTACAGAGTTTCGCGTGTGATTTCTCGTTCCTCGAAATGACAAACTTCGTGTCTTAACTTTGCGGGGCTTCGACTTCGCTCAGTCTAACAAAAACAAAATAAAATCTACAGCAATCATCAGTTTAAACCCCTGCAATCCCAGTGCAATTCTTCTATTCCGTAATAAAACAGGAAGCCGGTAAATTTGCGTTATTAAACAAATCTGACTGTATTGTATTTCCCCAGGCAAAACGAACTTTTAGTGGTAAAGGAACTTTTTTGCTGATTAAAATCACCTGATTGTTTTTTATCGAAGCTTCGGCAGGATAGAAAGTTCCATCGGCCCCAGCTACTTCAAACTGATTTGATTTTTTGTCTTTAAAATACAACCCATTGGCATAATCAAACAAAACGATTGCTTTGTTTTTATCAATATTTAAAGTCGAAAAAAGCGGACTATTAACCAAATTGGTATTGGTTTTATAAATATTGGCTAAAGCCAGATTTGCCAGACGAATGCCAACCGATTTTTTATTCTTTGGGTGAATATCAATCGTATCCGAAACATCGCTGATTACTACCATTTCGGTCTTTGGAACTTCTTTAAGCACTTTTCGTTGAGAATTTCTCACAGTAACATTTGAGAAGTTGTTACTGCCCGTTTTGTATGGCGCAATCTGAACAAAATAAAAAGGAAAATCATCTTTCCATGCTTTTCTCCAGGATGTGATCAAAGCAGATAAAGTTTGATCGTAGACCAACGAACCTACATTCGATTCGCCCTGATACCATAGTATTCCGGCAATTTTAAAGCCTTTAAACGGATAAATCATGGCATTGTAAGCACGTCCGGGTTGACGTGGTCCATATTCCTGTTCGTTTAATTTTTTCGCATTTTCCAGCAAAACCGGATCATTTTGTACGACTTCTTCCGGCATCCAAATTTCAGCCGGCGTTCCGCCCCAGTTAGAAGAAATTAATCCGATTGGAACATTTTTTAAATCTTCTCTTAAGCGTTTCGCAAAAAAATAACCTATAGCACTAAAGTATTTCATGGTTTCCGGAGTCGATTCGGTCCAGTTTCCTAATAGATTATTTTGAGGTGATGTCGCAGTTAATTTCGGGACGGTAAAAAATCTAATATTAGGATTCGCTGCATTTTTAGCTTCTTCTTCACCATTATCGATTCCCCAGCTTGCAGACATTTCCATATTAGATTGTCCGGCACAAACCCAAACTTCTCCAATCAGAATATTTTTGAGTATCACTTCGTTATAGCCTTTTATAGAAATGGCATAAGGGCCTCCGGCTTGGGGCGTTTTGATATGAAGTTCCCATTGTGCCTGATTATTGGCAACAACTTTATATTCCTGATTGTTCCACCCCGAAACCAATTTGATTTCTTCTTTTGGATTTGCCCAACCCCAAATTTTCACTTCAGAATTGCGCTGTAAAACCATATTATCGCCAAAAATATTCGGAAGCGTAAGGTTTGCCATCATAGTACTGGAAATCATCAGAAAGAAAACAAACTTAAATATATTATTTCTCATTTAATATTTTTTTTAAAAATGGCGCATATTCATCAGCCAGAACTTTATGGTCTGCCACATCAGGATGACCGGAACAGCCTTTGGGAGTCATTGGTTTAAACTTAAAAATCAGAATGGGTTTATGGAGTTTATCATTTGCAAAAGCAGCTTTTACTTTATTTAAACAATCTTCAAAAACAATCGCATTTTGTCCATTTACCATTGGGCTGTTTGCAATTACAATTTGCGCCTTCTGGTTGTGTTGATATAACATTTTGATGAAGTCGATGTAATTCGAAACATATTTTTCAGGATTAAAAGGCAAACGCTCTTTTTTACCATCTCCTCTAGAAAAATCATTGGTTCCCAAAGCAATACTGATAATATCAGGCTGAAAAGCAAAATCATATTTAGGTTTAGAGGCATCTTTGGTTAAATACAAATTCTGATAGACATCAGGCATTATGGCTTCGTCTTCATTCTCATCGTTCCAGTTGCGATACATACCAATTCCGGAAACCGAACTCATCAGATAATCGACTCCAATTGCTCTGGAAAGCACTGGTCCGTATGCATAATATCCGTTGTGGTGATCAAAATATTCTCCTTTATCGCAAGGAACATCTGTAGGATCACTCGCTGCTCCACATGTAATCGAATCTCCTATAAATTCAATTTTCTTTTTCTTTTTTGACGTAATCGAAGTTAATTTTGCTGTGGTTCCTGCAAATAAAATTCCGCCGCTATGTGCTTCTGTGGTTTTATAAATTTCAAGTGTATGCACTTTTTTATTAGAGGTCACTTTTACGGGAAAAGACTGTGCGACTCCTTTTTCAATTCGCAATTTTCCAATATATTTTCCGTCTAAAACCAGCGAAACATAATTATGATGTTCATAAGAATCAACACTTTGCAAAGAAACAGCACATTGGTTTCCTGTAAAATTAAACGATACAGAAGAAGCTGTACCTATTAAGATGACAGTATTGTTTTCCAGTTTTTCAACCCTACCCTGATAAAGAAAAGTATTGGTTTTGTTTTGTGAAGTCGAAACAGCCGAAATCAGCAATAACAAAATTAAAAATGGTATTTTTTTGAGAAACATAATTTATTTGTTAAAATATAAATACGATTCACAAATATATCTGAAATACAATATACTGAAAGATACTAAAATATCAAAAAGCAATAAAAAAACACCAAAATGCAACTTGCCTTTTCAATGTCTCAATCCTCTTTTAAAGCTTCATTTCTCAAACACTGTTTTGATATTCAAGAACAAGAACCTATCTTTATAAATTAAACCTTACGTTATTTTTTTTTAATGAAATTACCTCTTTATATAGCATTTGCTACAACTATTTTATGTTCTTCTTTTACGCTGAAAAAGGAAATTAAAACCAAGATTGATTCAGTTGAAAACATTCAGACTACCATAGACCGTGATTCTCTTATTTTATATTCAAAACAATATCTGGGAACACCGTATTCTTATTCCGGAAACGATCCTAAAAAGGGTTTTGACTGTTCCGGTTTTGTGAATTATGTTTTCAATCATTTTAATATTAGTTTACCACGCAGTTCAGGCGGCTACAAAAATTTGGGAACTGCAAAGTCTGCCAAAAATTTTAAAGTAGGAGATGTTTTAGTTTTTTACGGTTACAGGAATAAAAAAAACATTGGCCATGTTGGAATAATTTGTGAAGCCAATGGCATGCAGTCGAAATTCATCCATGCTTCTTCCGGAAAAGCAGGAAGCGTAACTATTAGCAATTTAGATTCTGAACATTACAGCAAACGGTTTTATAAGTGTATTGACGTGCTGCCGTGATATTTTTTCTGCCACAACACGGACGATAGCAAACAGCCGAAGCAATTAGACCAATTTTTGCGAATTCATTTTTTTAACATTAGTAAATAAAAAAAAATCAATTCGTGGCTAAATTTTCTATTCTTCAGTAAGCAGTTTTATCAGGCTTTCGTCTCTTTGATAAACATCTTTATAAAAATTTAAATTTCCATCGCGATCTACCCAGGCAGTAAAATAGCCAATGTAAACCGGAATTTTCGTTTTTAAAGTATACCAGCTTTCTTTTCCGGCATGCATTGCTTTATCAATTCGTTCCGGAGTCCATTTTGGGTCTTGTTTTAAAAGCTCAATCGCTAATTCTCTTGGTTTTCCTACACGAACACAACCATGACTAAACGCTCTGTTTTCTCTTTCAAACAAACTTTTTGCCGGTGTATCATGCAAATAGATATTATTAGAATTTGGAAATAAAAACTTTACCAGACCAAGCGAGTTATTTTTGCCCGGTAACTGACGAACAGCACCATTATTCCATTCCAGATTTTTTTGCGCCAGATAATTTTTATTCTTAGCCATTCCGGGTTTGATCTCTTTATTGATGATACTGGTTGGAACATTCCAATAAGGACTAAAAACAATATTACTCATCATTCCGCTAAAGATAACCGTTTGGGTCATTGCCTTTCCAACCACAACGGGCGACACAAAAGCGATTTGTGCATTACGGATAAGATACAGCCTAAATTCTGGAATATTAACCTCTACATATTCTTTGCCTTTTTCAAGTTCAGGATCAATCCATCGGCAGCGTTCCATGTTTACGATAATGGTTTTTATTCTGTCAGAAACCGGAATATTCAATTCGGCAATATGCTCTGGTAAGATGATATTTTTAGGTGTTAATCCGTTATGCGATTCGTAGTTTTTAATTCCTTTTATCAAAACCGAATCACAAATATTGCTTTTGTTATTTTCTTTCAGATCACCGGTTATATAAAGCCTTTCTCTAATTTGACCTATTGCAGCAACAGAATCGCCTAGCTTAAAACTTTTAAAACCTTCCTGGGTTTCAATGGTTTTCCAGCCTCCTTTTTTCTCAATTTCTCTGTATTGATGCAATGCGTCACGAAGTTTGTAATACTGACTGAACATTTTGCTTTTCTTGTCATCGCTTATTGTTGCCTTTTTATAAATAGAATCTGAAAAAACCTGATAGTTTACTTTTTTTCGGGGTAAAAGCCATTGCATTGATTGGGTCGTTTTTTCGTCTACGCCGGAAACTTTCTGTACATAATAGAAATACAAATTTGTAATCATAAGGTCTGTATCTGCCTGTGATAATTTATTTTCAGCTACATGTTCAAAAATAGGATCAATCTTTTCATTGTAAGGGAAATTAGTCTTCAATCCTTCCTGATCTAATCCTTTGTATTTATTAAATAACGTGTTTCCAAATTCTACCACACCTTTATTATCCAGCCACAATTGAGTCGATTTGTTTTTTTTGTAAAGTGCCAAAACCTCGGCCTGAAATTTAATCAGTTTGGGATATGTTTGGTAAAAAGCGGCTATTCCCGAGCTGTCAATTGAAATTTTAAGTTCCGGCACTACTTTTTTGGAAGTTTTTTTTGATTCTTCGTCTTTGCTTTCTGATTTCTTATTACAGGAAACAGCAGCAAGAAGAAGAACAACAGCAACAAACGAATACAAAATTTTCATAGCTTTTTTTTAATAAAAATAAAAAAGTTTTAGTGAAAACGATTCATTTTCAAAAAAAATAATATTGCCTTTAAGATTGTAAAAATCAATCCTGATTTTGCTCTTATTTCAGGCGGCTAAAAAACATAAAAAAAACTCCAAATACATTACATATTTGGAGCTTCTACTTTATAACTAACCTTTATTTTTAAATTACTGTTCCTTTTAAAGTAAGAACTTTTGGAGTACTTTCTGCACTTGTTGTTACAGTAACTGTTTTTGTAAAACCTCCTTTATTTGCCGCGTTGTAAGTTGCTGTTACTTTTGCAGACTTACCAGGCAAAATTGGTTCTTTGGTATAATCTGTTGCTGTACATCCGCAAGATCCCTGAACGTTTGTAATTACAACTGCTGTTTTTCCTGTATTTTTGAACTCGTAAACAATTGCTTTTGGTGTTCCTTGCGGAATTTCACCTACATCAATAGTTTCTGCTTTCCAAACAATTGCAGAAGCTGTAGTTGTAGTTGTCACAACCTTTGTTTCGGCAGTTAATGATTTTATTGGTGCAATTGCTGAAAAAGACATTAAGCTTAAAGCTAAAGCCAACATCGAAATTTTGATCATTTTCATAGTTATTTATTTTTATATGATTTATAGTTCTAATTTTGTTTTACAAAGATAATTCAGACAAAATCAAAACGCTGTTAACCGCTTTCAAATCTTTGTTAACGACTTGTTAATGGGATTTTTTAACTATAATTTTGATTAATATTACACTCTAAAAACAGCGCTTTCTTGAAAATAAATAAACTTAATAGTATTATCCTTCTGGGACTTGTTGCCATTATAAGTATATTGGTAGCACAACTCCTATGGACCAAAGAGGCTTTTACATTAGAACAGAAAAAACTGAGCCAGAAAGCCAACATTGCTTTACTGGAAGTGGCCCGAAAATTATATGAAGGAAAAGACCATGAATCATCATGCCAGAACCCTGTTCAGAAAATCTCGAACGATTACTATATTGTAAACATTCAAAATGCTTTTGAACCGGATATTTTAGAATTCTATTTGAGATCTGAATTCAAAAAAATGAATATTATCACTGATTTTGAATATGCCGTATACAATTGCCAGAGTGATGAAATGGTTTATGGCAAGTATATCTCGTTTTCTGAAAAAGAAAATACTAAAAAAACGGTGTATTTCCCAAAACATAAAAATCTGGTGTATTATTTTGCGGTTCGTTTTCCTAACGAGACTACGTATTTATTTAGTTCGATGCGTTTTTGGTTTGTACTTTCTATAACACTTATTTTTATTTTGCTCATTTATGTGTATTCGATTTTTACACTTTTACAGCAAAAAAAATATTCTGAACTGCAACGCGATTTTATCAACAATATGACGCATGAGTTTAAAACGCCTTTGTCTTCTATTTTAATTGCTTCTAAATATTTAATAGAGCAAAATCCGATTAAAGAAGATAAAAAACTGCATACTTATACTGATATTATCATCAATCAGAGTAATAAACTGAACAATCATATTGAAAAGATTTTAAACATTGCCAAGTCGGATTATGCCCCTTTGGAGTTAAAAAAGGAAACTATTTCGCTTGTCCCGATTATCAAAGAAACAATCGAAAATATTCAGTTGAAATATCCTGATGCCATTATTAAAATTGAAACACTTTCGACAGAATATCAAATTGAAACCGATGTATTTCATTTTTCTAATTTAGTATACAATTTACTTGATAATGCGGTTAAATACTGTATTGAAAAACCAGAAATTACGATTCGGATTTCAGAAGAAAATAATACTTTAAAACTGTTTTTTACTGATAATGGAATTGGAGTTTTACCTAAAAACATTTCTTTTATCTTCGATAAATTCTATCGTGCGCAAAACGAAAAAAGCAACGAAGTAAATGGTTTTGGACTTGGTTTGTATTATGTGAAAGAAATTTGCAACTTGCATAACTGGAAAATAAAAGCCGAAAATAATACCGAAAAAGGCATCACCATAACTTTATCAATTCCTTATAAAAAATGAAACAATTCAAAATACTTTATACCGAAGATGATGAAACCTTAGCATTTTTGACCAAAGATAATCTGGAACAAAATAACTACGAAGTCATTCATTGCTGCGACGGAAAACTGGGTCTGGAAACCTTTAAAAAAGAAAATTTTGACATTTGTATTCTTGATATTATGATGCCCAAAATAGATGGTTTTGAATTGGCATCCGAAATTAGAAAGATCAATATTGATATTCCGATTATTTTTCTTTCGGCCAAAACATTAAAAGAAGACCGAATAAAAGGTTTGCGTCTGGGTGCCGATGATTATTTAGTAAAGCCTTTCAGCATTGAAGAATTGCTTCTTAAAATTGAGATCTTCCTGAAACGTTCTCAAAAAAATACGCCAATCGAAAAAGCGGTTTATGAAATTGGAAAGTATCAATTTGATATTAATAATTTTATTCTTTTTAATGAGAATGAAAAAATTAGCCTGACACAACGTGAAGCCGAATTATTGAAATTATTTCTTGATAATAAAAACTCGGTTTTAAAAAGGGAACAGATTTTGACGTCACTTTGGGGAACAGATGATTATTTTATGGGAAGAAGCCTTGATGTGTTTATTTCGCGTTTACGTAAAATTTTAATTAACGAACAAGGTATTTCTATAGAAAACCTGCACGGAATTGGATTTAGATTTAGTATTGTCTAAATACAGTAATCATAATTTTAAATAATAACAATTCTGCTAAAAATAGAGAATAATCTGTAAAACTACTTTTAAAAACTTTTGTATTTTTAATATCTAAAATTTCCTCGATATGAAATTACATCATTTACGAAACGCCACTCTGGTGATCGAAACTGATACCGATGTTATATTGGTCGATCCTATGTTGGGAAAGAGAAAAACAATTCTGCCTTTTACTATTTTTAGATATAAGCCAAAAAAAAATCCGCTTGTGGCCTTGCCTAAAAACAGCAGGGATATTTTGAGCAGAGTTACCATTTGCCTGATTACACATTTGCATCCGGATCATATTGATAAAGCGGGAGAAGTTTTTTTAAGACGAAAAAGTATTCCGGTAATTTGTAATGCAAAAGATGAAAATGCCTTAACAAAAAGAGGATTAAACATTATTCAAAGCTTAAATTATTGGGAACCACAGGAATTTTTAGGCGGAAAAATAACCGGAATTCCGGCTGTTCACGGTTACGGATTTATCGCAAAACTGATGGGAAATGTAATGGGTTTTCATATTGAATTACCCAATCAAAAATCGATTTATGTAAGTTCTGACACTATTTTCACAGAACATGTACAAAAAGTACTGATTGAGTTTAAACCTGAAATTGCTATTGTTGCCTGCGGAACCGCAAGATTAGATTTTGGTCAGCCGCTGTTGATGCGAATGAATGACATTTTGAAATTTGCCGCACTGGCTCCGGGTAAAGTTTTCGCTAATCATTTAGAAGCGCTAAACCATTGCCCAACAACGAGATCAGAATTAAGATTGGCACTTGCCCAAAATAATCTTTCGGATAAAGTTGCTATTCCAAGCGACGGAACAAGTGTAGAATACTGATTTACAGCACTAATAAACCAAATTCCCGTAACGTATTGATTGGTTTTGAATACCAGAATAACTCAAAGTCTTCCAGACTAGTTTCAAAATGAGTTTTGACTTCCTGAAAAGTATAATTTTTAGGATTAGAAATCGAAATTTTAGTTAAAATTTCTACAAGCCATTCGCCTTCATCTTTACTGGTCTGAATACTTAAACTTTCTTTTTTATCATGAAAAGTAAAAGTCATCATTTCCCATGATCTTCCTTTTTTAGATTTTGTAAAATGCTCTATAAAAGGTTTTCCGCCTAACCAGACTACTTTTGCATTTGGTTTTGTATTGAAATCATTTCCTTCTTCAAGTGCATTAAAAATAAAATCAGGATCTATTTTTGTTTTCGGAATTTTAAAATCAAACCAATCCTGTAATTCATAATCAAAACAAATTCCGTGCATGAAATTAAAGAGCGATTTCTTTAATCCGAAACTAAATTTATCATGATTAATTCCTGTAGAATCGGTATAATCGATATCATTATTGGCAAAAGTTCCAATAGTTTCTGTTGCTTTTGTTACACCAAATTTCTCGGGATACAATCCAACCGGACTATGTGCCGTCATCGCGAACTGATGCCAAAATCCGGATTGCAAAATTCCCGCTTCGAATAACTGGCGTACCATTTCCAGGCTGTCAACTGTTTCCTGAATCGTTTGTGTTGGATATCCGTACATCAAATAAGCATGAACCATGATTCCGGCTTCGGTAAAATTTCGGGTCACTTTTGCCACTTGTTCTACCGTTACACCTTTGTCAATTAATTTTAATAATCGGTCAGAAGCCACTTCTAAACCTCCGGAAACTGCAATACAACCGGAAGCTTTTAACAGCAAACACAAATCTTTTGAAAAGCTTTTCTCGAATCGAATGTTTGTCCACCAGGTTACGGCTAATTTTCTACGTAAAATCTCCAACGCCAAAGCACGCATTAAAGCAGGCGGCGCAGCTTCATCAACAAAATGAAATCCGTTTTGTCCTGTCTGCAGCATCATATCTTCCATGCGATCGCACAACAAATTAGCTGCAACAGGTTCGTAAACCTTGATATAATCTAACGAAATATCACAAAAAGTACATTTTCCCCAATAGCAACCGTGCGCCATAGTGAGTTTATTCCAACGTCCGTCACTCCACATTCTATGCATCGGATTTACGATTTCGATTACCGAAATGTATTTATCCAAAGGCAAATCAGAATAATCAGGCGTTCCTACGTAAGCTTGTTTATAGTCGTGTTTTAAGGAATTATTTTTGTAAACTACTTTCCCGTCTTCTAAAAGAAAGGTCCTTTTATAGGAATTGGAATTTGGATTTTCAAGATTGAAAATTAGTTCTTCTATAGGCACTTCGCCATCATCTAAAGTGATAAAATCAAAAAACTCAAAAACACGCGCGTCAGAAAGGGAGCGTAATTCGGTATTTGGAAAACCTCCACCCATTGAAATTTTAATTTCGGGATAATGTTGTTTGATCCATTGTGCACAACGAAAAGCGCTATATAAATTACCCGGAAAGGGAACGGAAATCAGAAAAAATGTGGGTTGAATTGTTTCTATCTTCGCTTTTAAAATAGAAATTAGAATCGCATCTATATAAGTTGGTTCCTGCTGTAAAGCTTCGTACAATTCATCAAATGAATTGGCACTTCGTCCCAAACGTTCGGCATATCGGCTAAAGCCAAAATTTTCATCGACACATTCAACAATATAATCGGATATATCCTCAAGATATAACGTGGCTAAATGTTTTGCTTTATCCTGGGTTCCCATTGTCCCGAAGGCCCAATCGAGTTCTTCAAGCTGCGCAAAACGGGAAGCTTCGGGCAAGAAATCTTCCTGACAAATCTGCAATGCCAAAGTTGGATTTTTTCCCTGTAAAAACTGAATTACAGCATCAATGGTTTTGATGTATTCATCCTGCAAAGCAAAAATACGTTTTGAGTTATCAGAAACATCCTGATTCAATCCTTCAAACCTGAAACCTGAAACCTGAAACAAATCTAAAAGTCCTTTCTTCGAAAACAATTCCAGAATCACATCAATACCCAAATCAGCCTGAACCGATTCGATATTTTTGGTATTCAGAAATCCTTTTATATACGCTGTCGCCGGATACGGTGTATTCAGTTGAGTAAAGGGCGGCGTAACGACAAAGAGTTTGGTTTTCAAGGCAACATTATTTTTTTGCAAAAATACGGGATATTTAGTGACTTTTCAGGAAAAGATTCAAGTTCTGATTTTAGTTTTCTTTTGTAGATAATTAATTACATTTGCGCGAATCCAAATTTTAGTCACACTATCAATGAATAAAATTATAATTACTTTTTTTCTATTTTTTAATTTGAATCTATATTCACAAACTACACTAACTCATAATATTGGAAATGCTGTGATCCAGAATTCTATGTATTCTTGTAGTTGGGGAGGTATTTGCTGGGCGAGAAAATTTGTACTTTCAGATTTCGGAATCAAGTCTAATCAAAACTTCATAATTAATACTGGCGAAGTTGGTCTGTTTTATTCCATTAATTGGGATACCAATCTACAATTCAATATTTATGCTGTTGATTCAAACTTTCCGAGATCTTTTTCTGAGTCAAATTTAATAGGAAGTAGTCAAATTGTTAAACTTCCAATGAGTAGTAATAACACCCAAATCATTACTGTAAATTTTGAAAATCCAGTAATCGTACCCGCTGGTACTCAAGAAATATTAGTTGAAGTTTTTCAATTACACAGCACAAATAGTGAGGCACATGCATTTGTAGCTGGTACAGCTAAAGATAATGATTTTTCATGGTTTAGGTCGAAAAACGGCGGATGTCCTCCGTATAATGAATATAAAACAACATTATCTTTAAATCGTCCAGATGCAAATTTTTACATTACTGTCAATGGCGAAGCAATAGATGATACTCCTTTCAACATAACTGTCAATAAAGATTGTAATGGACTTCAAAAACAATTCTCGTTAGTAAATAGCCTTGACATAAAAAGCGTTGTCTGGAATTTTGGAGATATAAACTCTAATACTGAAAACACAAGTACTCTAATTAATCCAACCCATACCTTTTCTTCAGCTGACCAATACGAAGTTACCGCAACATTTACCGACATGCTGGGACAAATATATAATAGAACAAAGTTAATTAACGTTAAATCATCGCCCATTGCCAATAAAGTTAGAGCTCTTTCCGCTTGTGAAAGTACCTACCCGAGTGACACTGCATCGTTTAATACATCTGATATTCAATCTGAACTCCTTGGTAATCAAACCGGAATGACAGTATCTTATTTTGATGCGAATGGTAATCCTTTCCAAAGTCCATTGCCAAATCCTCTTCAAAGTAAAACTGCAATAATTACTGCAAGAGTGGCTCAAGCAGACAACCTAAATTGTTATAGTGAAACTACATTTAATTTAATAGTTAATCCTCTTAAAATACCAATTGCCTCTTCGCTACAATCATTTTGCAATCCCATTAATGTAGATTTAGATGATATTTCTATAACAGGCCAAAATATAAAATGGTATAATAGTGCAACTTCTGGGATACTCTTACCAAATACAACCGCGCTCCAAAATGCCACAACTTATTATGCATCACAAACTATTAATGGCTGCGAAAGCTTAAGAATTGCTGTTACAATCAGTATCCAAAGTACTTCTGCTCCAGCTGGAAATGCAAAACAGATTTTTTGTTCAGCACAAAATGCAACAGTTGCAAATATTGTAATTACCGGAGATCAAATTAAATGGTATGATGCATTAACCAATGGTAATTTATTAACCGAAACAACAAATTTGATTGACGGAAAAACATATTATGCTTCGCAAACCGTAAATGGTTGTGAAAGCCCAAGATTCGGAATTACAGTTTCAATTGTTAATACACCTTTTGCCCCAACAGGAAATGGAACTCAGCAATTTTGTAAAAGTGAGAATGTAACTTTAAGCGGCATTCAAATAACCGGACAAAATATAAAATGGTACGATACAAATTTTGCAGCGGCGGCTTTACCAAGTACAACCTTATTAGAAGATAATAGAACATATTACGCTTCGCAAACCATTGGATGTGAAGGTGACAGAACTCCTTTCCTAATTAGAGTTTATGATACTCCATTACCAAGCGGAAGCACTAATCAACAATTTTGCATTGATGAAATTGCTACAATCGAGAATCTTAATATAACAGGAACAGCCATTAAATGGTATGATGCAGCAATAAATGGAAATATTTTACCTGAAACAACTTTGTTACAAAACTCAATTTATTATGCTACACAAACATTAAACAATTGTGAAAGCAATAGATTAGCAATTAATGTAAAAATTCAGGATACTCAAAATCCAATTGCTGATTCACCACAAACATTTTGTATGCAGCAAAATGCTTCAATAGAAAGCATCAACATTCAAGGGCAAAATATAATATGGTATGAAAATATTTCTTCGACGATAAATTTATCAGAATCCACTCCGCTCGAAAACGGAATTACTTACTACGCCTCACAAACCATTAATAATTGCAAAAGTGATAGAATACCTATAACAATTAAAATTATTGAAGCAACTAATGCTGATTGTATTCATTTTGTTAATGAAATTCCATTCCTTAAATTCTTTACACCAAATAATGATGGCTACAATGATACCTGGACCATCGATTTTGGATATTTATTACCTAATACAGGAATTAAAATATTTGATCGTTACGGAAAATTCATCAAAGAACTCAGTTCGAATACTTCCTGGGACGGAACTTACCTTGGCACCAACGAACCTGCATCAGATTATTGGTTTACAGTGACACGAGCAAATGGAAGAGAATACAGAGGACATTTTACCTTAAAAAGGTAGATTTTAAAAGCAAATTCCGCAATTCTGATAGCTATCAAGATCGCAGAATTTCTCTAAATATTAAAAAACTATAAGGTTAAACTTTTAAAATTTATGTTCCTCTTTGCTAATCACCAAAAAGGCAAACAAAGAGATACATGCTGCAATTGTTAAATACAGACCTACATAACTCACACTATAAGTAGAGGCTAACCAAATTGCGATCATAGGCGCAAAAGCAGCACCCAGAATCCCTGCCATATTAAACGTTAAGGACGCCCCGGAATAACGAACATTTGTTGGAAACAATTCAGATAAAAAAGTTCCCAAAGGCCCGTAAGTGAATCCCATTAAAGCCATTCCTATACAGGCGAAAGTGGTCACTAAAACAAGGTTTCCGGAACTTAAAAAGTAAGAAAAGAAAAAGCCGAAAATCGCAATTGCTGCTGTAGCTATAATAAGCATTTTACGGCGGCCTATTTTATCTGCAACCACTGCCGAAACCGGAATAAAAATAGCAAAAAACAATACGGAAAACAACTGTATTAATAATCCGTCTCTTTTAACAATTCCCAAATCTGAAGTCGCCCAGCTTAATGTAAAAACAGTCATTAAATAAAAAACTAAAAAAGTTGTAATCGCAGCAAAAGTTCCAAAAATGAGTTGATTTTTATACGACTTCACAAGCTCTAAAAAAGGAACTTTAACTTCTTCCTGTTCTTTTTTAGAATTTTCAAAAGAAGGTGTTTCAGTAATTTTAGTTCGAATATAAAAACCGACTATTACCAATAATGAACTGGCAATAAAAGGAATTCTCCAGCCATAATCCATAAAAGCTTCATTGCTCATCGAATCGGTTAGCAATAAAAAAGTTCCTCCTGAAAGCAGTAATCCTATTGGAGCGCCCAATTGAGGAAACATTCCGTACCAGGCACGTTTATGTGGCGGTGCATTTTCTATAGCCAATAAAACGGCTCCTCCCCACTCGCCTCCTAAGCCTACACCTTGCCCGAATCTACAAAGCATTAATAACAATGGAGCAGCAACACCAATACTGGCGTAACTTGGCAAAAAACCAATCGTCACAGTCGAAATTCCCATTGTCAATAAAGCGGCAACTAAAGTAAATTTACGTCCGATTTTATCTCCATAATGCCCAAAAAAGGCTGAACCTAACGGACGGGATAGAAATGCAATTGAGAAAGTAGCCAAAGATTCCAGTGTTGCCATAGTGGAATCTGAACCGGGAAAAAATAATTGCGGAAAAACCAATACGGCGGCATTGGCATAAATATAAAAATCAAAAAATTCAATTGTAGTTCCAATTAAAGAACCAAAAAGAACATGTTTTAATGAGTTCTTCTTTTTCGGGTTAGTTTCCATGCAAAATAGATATATCTTTTTTTTGGTTACAAAAATATAATTTCGTTATTAATATTTCACATTTAGAACCATTAGTTTCAAAACACTTCTGCATTTTTAACAAATTTAATGCGTTTTAGATTTTACAAAACATCTAAATCAGTCAAAATTAAAAACCTGATTACAGGACGTTTAAAACAAAAATCAAAAATCAAATCATAAGCAATAGTTAAAACCGTTTTTAACTGTATATTTTCATTAAATTTACAACTGTCAAAAATAAATTTAAAATTATGCCTACCGACTGTATTAGCTATCAAACTTCTGGATATTTCTCTAAATTGATACAAGATTATTTAGATCAGAAATCAGAATTAAAACCGCTGTACAATTATTTCCCAACTTTGGAGAACTTCGAAAAGCAAATTACCGAAAAAGCAGCCAATTTTGATAACCGCAACCGAATTCCTTTGGTTACAACTTTAAAAAAGCAATATCAAAATATCGAAATTTCTGATTCAACCAGACAAAACATTGAGCTTTTAGCACTCGAAAATACCTTTACCATTACAACCGGGCATCAGTTAAATTTATTTAGCGGGCCTTTGTATTTCTTATATAAAATCATTTCGACCATTAATCTTACCAAGGAATTAAAATCGAAATATCCGTCGTACAATTTTGTTCCTGTTTATTGGATGGCGACAGAAGATCATGATTTTGAAGAAATCAATTATTTTAATTTTAAAGGAAAAAAATTCAGATGGAACAAAGAAAGCAACGGCCCGGTTGGACGACTTTCGACCGAAGGTTTAACTGAGTTTTTTGAAATTTATTCATTAGAATTAGGTTCAAGCTCCAATGCAAATACTTTAAAAAAGCTTTTCGAAGATGCTTATTTAAAACACGATAATCTGGCCGATGCAACCCGTTTTTTAGCCAACAGCTTATTCAGTAATTATGGTTTAGTAATAATAGATGCTGACAATGCCGATTTAAAACGTGTCTTTATTCCGTATGCTAAAGAAGAATTAGAAAAACAAACTTCATACAAAGCGGTTCAGGAAACAATTGAAAAGCTCGCAGCATATACGATTCAGGTAAATCCGCGTGAGATTAATTTATTTTATATTGAAGATAATCTGCGCGAAAGAATCATTTTTGAAGAAGATAAATACTTTGTTAAAAACACCAAAATCTCATTTTCTAAAGAACAAATTCTTTCTGAATTAGAAAATCATCCTGAAAAATTCAGTCCAAATGTTATTATGCGTCCGCTTTATCAGGAAATAATCCTTCCAAACCTATGTTATATTGGGGGAGGCGGAGAAATTGCGTACTGGCTGGAATTAAAATCGTTTTTTGATGCTGTAAAAATCACTTTTCCGATGATTTTGGTTCGAAACTCTGTTCTTTTAGCAACCGAAAAACAAGCTAAAAAAGCAGATCAGTTACAATTAAACTGGAAAGACCTTTTTACTAAACAAGAAAATTTAGTAAACGCGATTACTCATAAAATTTCGGCATTTCCAATTGATTTAACACCTCAAAAAGAAATATTGAAAACCCAATTTCAATATCTTTACGAATTAGCCAATCAAACAGACAGGTCTTTTTCAGGAGCTGTAAAAGCACAGGAAGTAAAACAGACAAAAGGTCTTGAAAATTTAGAAAAACGTTTGTTAAAAGCACAAAAAAGAAAACTAAGCGATCAATTGCAGCGTGTAACCGATTTACAGTGCGAATTGTTCCCAAACAATAGCCTTCAGGAACGCCAAAGTAATTTTTCAGAATTTTATCTGGAAAAAGGCGAACAATTAGTTCCTCTTTTATTGCAAAAACTAAAACCTTTAGAAATGAATTTTAATATTATAACAATATAAAGAACAAAAAAAAATCGCCACGAATTACACGAATTGGCACTAATTTCTAGTTGTTAAACGCAAAAAACAATTTGTGAAATTCGCCTAATTCGCGGCAAAAACAAAATAATAATTTTTGAGAACCAAATAACCACCTATCTTCTCAAGATTATTATTCTACAAACCAAATAGCGATTTTTAAAATTATTAACTAACCAATTTACCCAAAACCAATGGTAAAAGAACGCTTAATTTCGCTAGATGTCTTTCGTGGACTAACAATTTTATTAATGACAATCGTAAACAACCCCGGAGACTGGGGCAATGTTTACCCGCCTTTGTTACACGCCGAATGGCATGGCTGTACCCTAACTGATTTAGTATTTCCGTTTTTTATTTTCATAATGGGAGTTGCTGTTCCGCTTGCAATGCCCGAAAAGCTGTATGACGGCAATACTTTCAACAAAATTTTAGTTCGTTCTTTACGAATGCTTTGCCTGGGAATTTTCTTTAATTTTTTTGGCAAAATTCAGTTATTCGGACTTGAAGGCATTCCGCTTTTAATTGGCAGGCTTGCCATTACAATTGGTGTTGGTTATGCCTTAATGGGAAATTTTAGTTCAAAAGTCAAAAACATTTTAGCATTTTCAATTCTGTTTATCTATCTGTTTCTCGCTTATAGTGGCATAGAAGCTTACAGCAATGTCAGGCTTCCAGGGGTTTTACAACGAATTGCTATTGTATACTTTGTAGTTTCTCTTTTGTATTTAAAAACGTCTCAAAGAACCCAAATAATCACCGGAATCGTATTATTGTTAGCATACTGGGCAATCATGACTTTGATTCCTGTTCCCGGAATTGGCGAGCCAAATCTTGACAAAGGAACCAATCTTGCCTCTTGGCTTGACGGCATTTTATTAGAAGGGCATATGTATCGCGGCACCATAACCTGGGATCCGGAAGGAATTTTAAGTACACTACCATCAATTGTAAACGGAATCATTGGCTTGTTGATCGGACAGCTTTTACAAACAAATACCATCAAAATTCAAAAAGCACAAAAAATGGGTATTATAGGTACGATACTTATCTTTTTTGGCTTAATTTGGGATATTGTTTTCCCAATAAACAAATCAATCTGGACAAGCAGTTATGTTTTATACACGACAGGATTGGCAACCGTTTTTCTTACTGTTTTATATTACATAATTGATATTGCCAATTACAAAAAGGGATTTAAACTATTCTTAATCTGGGGTGTAAACCCTATGATTGTGTTCTTTACCTCGCAGATTATTCCACAGGCCTTAGTCATGATCGAATTTCAAAATCCGCATAAAACTTCAGAAAAAATCAATTTATTAAATTATCTGTACAGCTTTTGGATTGCACCATTTTTCAGCAACCCAATTACCGCATCACTGGCCGGAGCGTTAGTTTATGTTTGTATCTGGACTTTTATCTTATGGCTATTCTACAAAAACAAATTAATCTTCAAAGTATAAAACACTCACGATATAAGCCACGTAAGTTCATTTTAGAAAACAGTATAATTTACTGACTATTTTCTATACAAAACTATTTAAATGAACTTATATTACTTATATGATTAAAAAAAACAGCCTCTATTAATCAAAACATCATTCTAACGTGTTTTAATTACGAATTAATTAAAATCAATTCATAAAAAAAGTATACTTTTGCACAAAATTTAATAAAATATAAAATGGCAACAAATAGAACTTTTACAATGATTAAACCAGATGCTGTTGCAAACGGACACATCGGGAATATCTTAGCAATGATCACTAATGGTGGTTTCAAAATCGTTTCATTAAAATTAACTCAATTAACTGTAGCTGATGCTAAAGCATTTTACGCAGTTCACGCAGAAAGACCTTTCTACGGAGAGTTAGTTGAATTCATGTCACGCGGACCAATTGTTGCTGCAATTTTAGAAAAAGACAACGCAGTAGAAGATTTCAGAACTTTAATTGGAGCTACAAATCCTGCTGAAGCTGCTGAAGGAACTATTCGTAAAGCATACGCAACTTCTATTGGAGAAAATGCAGTTCACGGTTCTGATAGCGACGAAAACGCTGCTATCGAATCTGCATTTCACTTTGCTGGTAGAGAGCAATTCTAATAAGTTTAGATTGCTGAACTTAATAGTAAAAAAAAAAAATCCATTTCAGTTGAAATGGATTTTTTTTTTGACCAAATTACAAATGCAGATTAAAGTTTATCGGACTTTTTAACAATTTTCTCAATTTTCTCATCAAGATCTTTCAAAAGCTCTTCTAATGCACTTTCACACATAGGCAATACTTTATCAAGGCTTAAAACAGGAATTCCGCCTACGATCGTTCCAGTTTTCTTAGAGTTTGCACCTTCAGAAAAAGCAAATACTTTTTTTCCTGTTTTATCATATAAAGCGATTCTGGCATAAGCTTTCATTTTTATTGTTCCAGTTCCACCAACAGCAAATCCTTTTACAACAGCAAAATGAATTTCTGTAAACAAAACACCATCAGCTACTTCTTTAAACATCGTAGAGGACGCTACTTCATTTGCAGAACCATTCATTCCTTCATAAATATATTTGTATCCCGGATAGTTAATAATAGTACCGCTTTCTCCGCCTTCTCTTGCAAATTTAGGAGTAAAGACAATGTATTCCGGTTTCTGAGTCACTTCAGTTTCAGGAAGTAAATCAAACGGAAATTTTTTAGCATAATCATTAAAAAATGCATTATGATATTTCTCTAAAATTGGAGAAAGGTTAAAATTTGGATTATTTCCTAAATCAGCTATCGCAGCGACTCCATTTAAACCTAATTCCGAAAGATCAATTGTTTTATCCGTGTAAAACGAAACAACAGCAACTTTTTTCTTTTGTGAATAACTCGTTAAGGCAAATAATACAGTTACAATTAGTAATACTTTTTTCATTGTTTTTAGATTGTTTTTTTAATGTTAATTTTCATTCGGAAGTTTTAATAAATAAAAACTTACCGTTCAAATGTATCATAAAAAAAACACTTCCATACCAGAAGTGTTAATTTATTTTTTAACATTAAAACTTACTTCAAAAATCTAAAATATTCTATCGCAAAACAACCTCCTTCACCACTTCACGACCTAATTCCTCGTTTATCATTTTTACTATTTTAGATTTTCCGTGACTTAATTCCTCTCTCAAAACAGCCGATCCAAGTTCAACATAAAGCGTACTTCCCTTCAAAACAACATTTCTGGTATAGGTATTCACACCATTTCCCATTAGTTGTCTCCATGCTTCTTTTACATCAATCTGATCCATTCCGGGCTGCAATTTATTCACCTGAATAATTTGTTGCAAAACCGCACCAATTGTACTTTGATTATTTAGTCTTTTTGCCATCGTTTAAAATATTTATGGGTGCTGCTTTTTTATAATGATATTCTTTATCCTGATCGTTTTTTACAATAAACTCTTTATCCGAAATCGAAATTAACTCCTCCGTCCAATTCGCATAATCCGTCCTGTAATCCAGAAAAACTTTTTTGTCTTTAAATCGAACCGATACATTTTCAAAGTTATTTCCCGTCAAAAAAGTTCCGTCAAGCTGAGGCATTACTTTCGTGCGAGTACCTTTATTTCCATTTATTTTAAAAAAATCATAACTTTCATTCATTCCATAATCTTTCTCCTCACCCTTATCAAAAACTACTTTTTCAATTTCCCAATATCCATTTAATTTCGCAATATCTGCCGGTTTAATTTCCTGTTTACAGCTCACAAACAAAAGCGATAAAACCAAAATCATAAAAGTGTTTTTCATAGTTTATTTTATTAAGTCAATACAGCCACACTAAGAATTAAGAGCTAATTCCTGCTGTCCGCTATATCTTTTCCTGCCTAAAGAAGTCAGGAAAAGGATGCCGCTCCCATCAGGGCTAAGACTTCAGTTTTCAAAAGAAATTTAGTGTAGTGCAAAGTTAAGCTTATATCATTCATAAGAAACAAAAAAATCACAAAACACTTTAAACTATTTTCCATATTTTTGGTCAAACCTCAAACTAAAACCAAAAAACATGACCAAAACAATTTGCACAATCCTGACTGCTTTTTTAATCATTAGCTGCAGCAAAGATTCATCTGAACCAAATCCGACTCCAACTCCTCAGGAAAGCATGTATTTCCCACCATTAACCGGAACAAACTGGGAAACAAAATCTATTACTGACTTAAAATGGAACCAAAATGCTGTACAACCACTTCTGGACTATTTAGAACTCAAACATTCCAAATCCTTCATTGTATTAGTAAATGGCCGAATCGTTTTAGAAAATTATTTTAACGGACATACAGCCTCAACAAACTGGTATTGGGCGAGCGCCGGAAAAACATTAACTTCTACCATAACCGGAATCGCACAACAGGAAAATTTACTTAATATAAACGACAAGGTATCAAAATACCTGGGAACAGGCTGGACTAGTGAAACACTTGCAAAAGAAAATCTTATCACCTGCAAACACCTCCTAACCATGACATCAGGACTCGACGATTCGACAGACGACGTCGATGCCGCCAGTTTAATCTACAAAGCCGATGCCGGAACACGCTGGGCATATCACAATGTATATGTCAAACTACAAGATGTTGTTTCCAAAGCAAGCGGACAAACATGGGAAAATTATTTCAACAGCAAACTAAGAGATAAAATTGGAATGAACGGAAACTGGGTTCAGCTTGGAGTTAATAGCGTTTATACCAGTACATCCAGAAGCATGGCGCGTTTTGGACTGTTAATGCTAAACAAAGGAAAATGGGATAACAATACCATTCTTAACGAAGCCTATTTCAATGAAGCCACTGCAACTTCACAAAATATCAATTTAGGATATGGTTATTTATGGTGGCTCAACGGCAAAAGTTCGTATCATTTACCACAATCACAGCTCACATTTCAGGGAAGCATAATTCCAACGGCTCCAAACGATATGTTTATGGCTTTAGGAAAAAACGACCAGAAAATATATATAGTTCCGAGTAAAAACATGGTCATTATCAGAATGGGAGATGCAGCAGACAACGTTAACTTAGCTTTGTCTGACTTCGATAAAGTGTTATGGGATAAAATCAGTGCTTTATATCAATAAAGAGTAACTTTATATCAATTGCCATCCTTTGGCTTTTAAAAAGCTCTTGCAATTGTCGCAAAAATCTTTTTCCTCATCCAGTGGGTTTCTTCCTTCAGCATCTCGCATTAAACAAGCCTTTACTGCACAATGTGGAAAACCCGCTGTATGACCAGGCTCATGCAAAACTAATATATAAGTATCTATACCTTGGTTTATAAAATGAATTTTCAGGAAAAGAAATATTTGGTCTTAAAACTACATTTGGATTTATAGTTATAATTTCCAGAAAAACCTGTTTAGCCAGTTTAGCTTTAAAGCTACCTAAAGGCTGAATAATAATTACTTTTGATTCGCTTTTTGAACCACATTAACACCCTCATTCTTCCAATTTGTACCAGAAGTTATAACAAAAGAAAAACAAGAAAATTGTATTGCATAATCAAAAAAAATCCCGAAATAATTATCGCTTAGTTCCTAATCTTCTTAGAACTCCCATGAAAAAAAAGATAATTCCCAGAATCAATAAAACATAATAAAACGACAACGTTTTGTCTCTTAATACATTCGCTAAAACAAAACAAATAACGCTTCCAAAATAAAAAGCAAGAGGCGGTATATTTTTAAAAGAAGAAAAACTCATTAATCAATTATTTAAAGAAACTATCTACGAATTCATATTTATTAAAGACTTGCAAATCTTCAATTCCTTCGCCAACACCAATATACTTAACAGGAATTTGAAACTGATCTGAAATACCTATCACAACTCCACCTTTTGCAGTTCCGTCTAATTTAGTTACTGCTAACGAAGTTACTTCGGTTGCTGCGGTAAATTGTTTTGCCTGTTCAAAAGCATTTTGGCCTGTAGAACCATCTAATACCAAAAGTACATCATGAGGCGCATCTGCAACAACCTTTTGCATAACACGTTTCACTTTGGTTAGTTCATTCATCAAATTAATTTTATTATGCAAACGTCCGGCAGTATCAATAATCACAACATCAGCGTTTTGCGCCACTGCAGATTGCAAAGTATCAAAAGCCACAGATGCCGGGTCGCTACCCATATTTTGTCTTACAATAGGCACATCTACACGATCTGCCCAAACTTGCAACTGGTCGATGGCAGCAGCACGAAAAGTATCTGCAGCACCTAAAACTACTTTATATCCGGCTTTTTTAAACTGATAAGCCAACTTACCAATTGTAGTTGTTTTTCCAACTCCATTAACGCCAACTACCATTAAAACATATGGCTTTTTGTCTTTCGGAATTTCAAATTCAGTTGCTTCTCCTCTATTGGTTTCAGACAATAAAGCCGCAATTTCCTCACGAAGAATCTGATTCAGCTCTTCTGTTCCTAAATATTTATCTTCGGCAACACGTTTTTCGATTCTCGAAATTATCTTTAGCGTCGTATTTACTCCTACATCAGAAGCAACAAGAATTTCTTCCAGATCATCCAGAACATCATCATCAACTTTAGATTTTCCGGCAACGGCTTTACTTAATTTTGAGAAAAAAGTAGTTTTTGATTTTTCAAGACCTTTGTCTAAAGTCTCTTTTTTATCAGTAGAAAATATTTTTTTAAAAAAACTCATTTTGATAGGTTGTTAGTTTTTTAGATTATTGCGATTTTACGATCTAAACAATCTTAATATTATTTAAAGACGAACAAAACGGCTGTTTTTCTCTAAATTTTAGACAAATATAAAAAATAAAAAAGCTACTTCCGAATGAAAGTAGCTTTTCTATATAATGTGATTGTAATTATTTCTTTTTCAAGAATTCATCAACCTCTTCAGGAGCCATAATAGATTCTACGAATGTATACGCACCAGTTTTAGGAGATTTTACCATTTTGATGGCTTTTGATAATCTCTTAGAAGATGTTTGTAACGATGCTACGGTTTTCTTTGCCATGATTCAAATGTTATTTGAAGTTTTTTATAAAACTCGAAATGGCAAAACCATTTGAGATTTACAAAAATCTCTAATTATTACTTAATTTCTTTGTGAACAGTTACGCGTTTCAAGATTGGATTAAATTTTTTAATCTCTAATCTATCTGGAGTATTTTTTTTGTTCTTAGTTGTAATATATCTAGAAGTTCCTGCAACACCAGAAGTCTTGTGTTCAGTACATTCTAAAATTACCTGGATTCTATTACCTTTCTTTGCCATCTTGCTATATATTTATTTAGGAAAAGATTATTTGATAAATCCTTCTGACTGTGCTTTTTTCAAAACAGCAGTGATTCCATTTTTATTAATTGTTTTTATCGTAGATGCTGCTACTCTAAGAGTAATCCATCTATCTTCTTCTGGAAGATAAAAACGCTTTTTAACTAAGTTTACAGAAAACTTTCTCTTAGTTTTGTTCATAGCGTGAGAAACGTTATTTCCTACCATCGCTCTTTTACCTGTAAGGTCACAAACTCTTGACATTATACTTATCTTTTATCGTTATTCAAAATCAGGGTGCAAAGAAAAGAAAAATAAACCATTGTAGCAAAAAATTATTGCACAATTTTTAAAATTTCTTTTTGTAATATTTCCAAACTCTTAATAGTTGCTCTATCTATCACTTTTTCACGCGGTTGACCAAAGTTAAATTCTTCCACAATTATACCGTCCGGAGTAGCCAAAGCGATAAAAACAGCACCAATTTCAGCATCTGAATCACCTTTTGTTGGTCCGGCGTTGCCGGTTGTGGCAATTGCATAGTCTGTTTTAAATATCTCTTTCACGCTCAAAGCCATAGCCGAAGCAACTTCTGCACTTACTACCGAAAACTGATCAACCAAATCTTGCGAGATACCGAGAACATTAACCTTCGCCTCTGTTGCATACGAAACCACGCTGCCTTTAAAATAGTTAGAAGCTCCGGGAATACCCGACAAAAGTGAGGCGATTTTTCCTCCGGTAAAACTTTCAGCAGTTGAAATCGTTTTGTTTTGTTTCGTCAAAATTTTACCAACAACAGATTCAATCGTTTCATTTTCTTCATAGCCTACTATAATATCATGAATTATAGCATCTAGTGATTTTATATTATCTTCTATTGCTTTTTCTAATTCTTCTTTATTTGTTCCGCGAGCCGATAAACGTAAACGAACTCGTCCCGGATTTGACAAATATGCCAGCTTTATAAAATCAGGCAGTTTATTTTCCCAATGCTCTATACGTTCTGCAACTAGGCTCTCACCCTGGCCGTAAGTCAAAACAGTTTTATGAATAATATACGGACGTTTGTATTCGCGGATAATTTTAGGAATAATCTCTTCTTCTACCAAATATTTCATTTCATACGGAACCCCCGGAAGCGAAACAAATACGGTATTTTCTTTCTTCATCCACATTCCCGGCGCAGTTCCCATTTTGTTATGCAAAATGGTACATTTTGACGGAACTAAAGCCTGATCTTTATTCAACTGAGTAATTGGCCTTTTATAAAAACCTTCGATCAACTCCGTTACATGCGCTAAAACCACCTGATCAACAATTAACTCATCGTCAAAATATTCGCAAAAAGTTTTTTTAGTAACATCGTCTTTTGTTGGTCCCAGCCCACCAGTTATAATTACAACATCTACTTTATTTTGCAGTTGTGCAAAGGTGTCTAAAATATGTTTTTTGTCGTCGCTTATTGAAATCATTTCATAAACCTCAACTCCAATCCTATCAAGTTCTTTAGCTATAAAATTGGAGTTTGTATCTACGATCTGACCAATTAATATTTCATCTCCAATAGTAACAATAGCTGCTTTCATATCAATATTTTTTTTCTGTTATACTATATTATGAGTCATTACAAAAGTAGGAATAATATGTAAAATATAAAATGAGAAATAAATAAAAATCCTCTAAAATGATCTGTTTTTTTTAGTTCATTTTAAAGGATTAAAAAAAAGTATATCCAGACTTTTACAAATCAAAGTCTTTTTTAATTTCTTTAATAGCCTCTTTCACTTGTACTCTTATACTTTTAAAAGTTTCCATAATATCTTTTTTCTTTCCTTCTGTCTTGGTCCAGGCTTCGACTTGCAGAATTTCTTCAAAAGCAACATTTAACCCCATTAAGTCTAATGTAGGTTTTATTTTATGCGCATAAGAATAGGCATATTTATGATCCTTTTTCTTAATCCCTTCTTTGATTTGTTTTAAATCTTCAGGAACTTCGGTAACAAATAATTTAAGAATCTCGTTTACAAATTCCGGATCATTATCTGAAAGTGCATATACTTTTGAAAGGTTGTATTTTAAAGCCATTATTTTACTTGTATTCTGAATAATTTTTTATCTTCTAAAAAGCCTTCTAAAACATCATTGGGTTTTACAGCCGCAACACCTTCAGGAGTTCCTGTAAAGATAATATCTCCAATTTTTAGGGTAAAAAATTGCGAAACATACGAAACAAGCTCATCAATTTTCCAAAGCATCAGACCTGTATTTCCTTTTTGAACTGTTTTAGAATTATTTGTCAATTCAAATGTAAGATTCTCCATCGAAATAAAATCAGTTTTTGGTAAAAACTCTCCAATAACTGCAGATCCATCAAACGCTTTTGCCTTTTCCCAAGGCAATCCTTTTGCCTTTAATTTATCTTGTAAATCTCTGGCAGTAAAATCAATACCTACACTTATTTCATCATAATACTTATGAGCAAACTTAGGTTCTATGTACTTTCCTACCTTATTGATTTTAACAATTATTTCTATTTCGTGATGAATTTCTTCAGAAAATTCGGGGATTACAAACGGATGCTGCTTTAACAAAACCGCCGAATCAGGTTTCATGAAAACCACAGGCTCTGCTGGTCGCTCGTTTTTTAATTCTTCAATGTGATTGGTATAATTTCTACCGATACAGATTATTTTCATTTTTATAGATTCTAAGTTACCAAGCTACCAAGATTCAAAGAAACTATGCCAAAAACTTAGCAACTTAGAATCTTAGCAACTCATTACCTTTACTTCGTATTTAACTTTCTCAATTTAATTGCCGTTAAAACCTTTTTTGTATACAGAGGGAAATCAGCATTTTGAATCCAGCTAAAGTATCCCGGTTCTGTTTCCAGCACTTTTTCTACTTTAGCACCTTTATGCTTCCCAAAGGTAAAAATCTCTTCATTATCCTGATCAAAAGCAATCATTCCGGCAAAATCAGCTATTTTTTTGCGGGTTGTAAATTCAGATAATGATTTCATGTCATTTTCTAATTCCGGATAACGATCTAATTGTGCTTTTAAAATCTCATACGTTGCCATTGTATCTGCCTCTGCAGAATGAGCGTTTTCAAGGCTTTTTCCGCAATAGAATTTTAAAGCTGCACTTAAGGTACGCTCTTCCATTTTATGAAAAATAGTCTGAACATCAACCGAAACTTTATTTTTCATATCAAAATCAACTCCGGCACGAAGCAATTCTTCTGCTAATAACGGAATATCAAAACGATCTGAATTAAAACCACCCAGATCACTATCTTTAATCATATTATGAACCTGCGGCGCCAGTTCTGCAAAAGTAGGCTCGTTTGCTACTTTTTCATCAGTAATGCCATGAACAGCGGTAGTTTGCGGCGGAATTGGAATCGTAGGATTCACTAACCAGGTCTTACTTTCTTTATTTCCGTTTGGAAAAACTTTAAATATCGAAATTTCTACAATTCGATCTTTTCCGATATCAATTCCGGTTGTTTCAAGATCAAAAAAGCAAATTGGTTTGTTGAGTTTTAATTCCATTTTTAATTTTTATAAGATTACAAATGTAATTTTTAAAGCCGAAATTCCTCTTTTATTCTTGATTTTTTTTAACCAAAAACTGAGTCGGTTTTGCGATTTTAACTTTTAAAATGTATCCAAAAGAAGGTTTCTGCTTGTTTTCTTAACCTTTTCTTACAAAAGAAAAAGCCCGGAAAATTATTAAATTTTTCCGGGCCTGGATTTGTTTTTTATACCAATTAGAAATCTCTGTCTACATCAAAAGCTTCTAAATATTCTGCAACTCTTTTTACAAAACTTCCTCCCAAAGCTCCATCAACAACTCTGTGATCATAAGAGTGTGACAAGAACATTTTTTGACGAATTCCGATAAAATCACCTTCCGGAGTTTCGATAACTGCCGGCACTTTACGAATAGCACCAAGAGCTAAAATTCCAACCTGAGGCTGATTGATGATTGGTGTTCCAAAAACACTTCCAAAAGTTCCCACATTTGTAACAGTATAAGTTCCGCCTTGTGTATCGTCCGGTTTTAATTTTCCGGCTTTTGCACGGTTTCCTAAATCGTTTACCGCTTTTGCCATTCCAACTAAATTTAACTGATCTGCATTTTTAATTACAGGAACAATTAAGTTTCCGTTTGGCAAAGCTGCAGCCATTCCTAAATTTATATTTTTCTTTTTGATGATATAATCTCCATCAACTGAAATATTCATTCCCGGGAAATCTTTCAGCGCTTTCGCCACTGCTTCCATCATAATTGGTGTAAAAGTCAGTTTTTCGCCTTCTCTTTTTTCGAAAGCAGTTTTAACTTTATCTCTCCATTTTACAATGTTGGTTACATCAACTTCAATAAAAGACTGAACGTGGGCTGACGTTTGTACCGAAGCCGTCATATAACCTGAAATCAGCTTACGCATTCTGTCCATTTCGATGATTTCATCACCTCCATTTACAGAAACCGGAACTGCCTGCTGGCTTTTTTGAACCGGAACTGCCTGATTTACTGGCTCTGCTGCTTTTGAAGGAGTCGCAACAGCTTTTGAAACTTCAACCACACCCGATTTACGGTTTTCAATATATTTTAAGATATCTTCTTTTGTTACGCGACCATCTTTTCCCGAACCTGCAATATTGTCTAATTCAGCAACAGAAATACCTTCTTCTTTTGCAATGTTTTTTACTAATGGAGAAAAGAATTTATCTGATCCTGAAAAATCCTGTGGAGCCGCAACAGTTTCTTTAACCGTTTCGATTGTTTTTTCGATTTCAGCAACTTCTGCCGGAGCAGCAACCTCTTCTGTTGCTTTTGCAGCTGGCGCATCACCTTCAGTTTCAATAATTGCAATGGTTTGCCCTACCTGAACCAAATCGTCTTTTCCAAACAATTGTTCAACTAAAACTCCTGACACCTCGCTTGGTACTTCACTATCAACTTTATCAGTCGCAATTTCCAGTACAGCTTCGTCAGCTTCAATTTTGTCTCCAACTTCTTTTAACCAGTTAGTAATAGTTGCTTCAGCGACACTTTCTCCCATTTTAGGAAGCTTTAATTCAAATCTTGCCATATTGTTAATCTAAAGGATGATTTTGATTTTCTGATTGCGAAATTACTGAATATTTTAAATATAAATTACACTTAATATAATTTTTTACTCAATTTTTATAATTTGCCCCCTGTCATTTCGGGAATTGCTCCCAATAATAAAATTTGTGTTTTTGGGGAAAATCTTAAAAGTAATGTTCTTATCTCTAAGAGTTTCTATGATTTTGATACAATTTTTGAATGAAACATACTGATTATCCAAAATAATCTCAACCTTTTTACCCTTAAAAATCAGGCACGAATTTACCATTTTTTCTTTTTTGAAATCGCAAAAGAGGACTTTATTTTTCAAAATAGAAGGTAATTTTTCAGACATTTTTTTATTTGAAGAGTAAAAAACGACTCTTTCCGGCGATGGTTTTGTCTTTGTTTTTCCCTGAAACATTTTTACAAAAGAAAAAAACCAAATTCCGATTTGAATGAAAATTTCAAAAAACCAGGATTTCTTAAAATGCTTTTGATAGAAAAAGCTCATCGCTTCCTGAAAACGTTTCATGTACTTTTCGTCTTTTATGGTGCTTTCGCCTTTATAATGCAAAACTGTTGTTTCATGAAAGTAATAATTTACTTTTTGTTTCTGTAAAACACGATACGACAAATCAATATCATCTGCATACATAAAGCATTTTTCATCAAAACCTTCAACATCGAGATACAAACTGCGCTGCATAAGCATAAAGGCTCCCACCAAAATTTTCACTTTTCCGGTTTCATTATGCCTCAAATGCTGCGCATAATATTGATTAAAAAGGCTCCATTTTGGAAAAATCTTGTACAAACCAAAAATTTTCGTAAAAGCTACCCAGGGCGTTGGGATTCCGCGTTTGCTTTCTGGCAAAAAATTCCCTGTCCCGTCAATTAATTTACAGCCAATAATTCCTAAATTAATTTGCCTTTCGGCGAAAGCCAAAACTTTCACAAATGTATCTTCGGCAACAATGGTATCCGGATTTAAAATACAGATATATTTTCCGGCAGCTTGTTCAACTCCAATATTATTTCCTTTTGGAAAACCAAAATTAGTGGTGTTTTGAATAATTTTTACGTTCGGGAATTTACTTTTCATCATCAGACAGCTCTCATCAGCCGAATTATTATCGACAACAATAATTTCGGCATCAAGTGTCGAAATAGCTTCCTGAACACTTAAAACGCATTGCTCCAGAAAGTAACGTACATTATAATTAAGAATAATTACCGATAATTGCATGAAAAATAAAGGAATAGATTTTTGGGAAAGTTAGAAATTTTCAGCCAATACTAATCGTAATGAGCAATCGTTTTTAATAAATCTAAAATCGAGAACAAGATTACCATTGTTTTACTTATTCTGCTTAATCCACAAACGGGTTCAAACAGCAGTATTTCATTTATAAACTGAGATTTTTTGTAAAGTTTTTTTTTTAGAAATAACATCTTAAAAATTTGGAACGTCTGTTTGCTTTACAAATAATAAAACCATGAAACTTATAACTAATTGTAAAAAAGTATATTTTTGATTTGGAATAAAATTTCATTTTCATGAAAAACAAATCATTAATTCAAACTGTTTTTTTACTGCTACTATATATCGTATTGGGTTTTACCCCGATTGACAAAGGCTTAAATTCAGACAAAAATCTGGTCAAAAGCTCTACCTGGTATATTGCAGGTCCGGCTGTAGAAAATCAGGAAACTATTAATCGTATTCGTCAAGAAAAAGGGATTATTAAAGTGACTGCAAAGGAAGATCCGGTTGGAGAAATTGAACTGAATGTTTTAATTACAAATTCAAACTCGAATGATGGCGCACCAACAAACCTATCAAATCGTTCTAAATTTGTAAGCATTACTTATAAATCATCACATACAATAAAATTACAAGCCCGCGAAGGAAACGACGAAGGAACTGGTTGTGTACACGGAGGTTCGCATCCCAGAGTAGATTTGGCTGCTTCGCCCGAAAAATTTACGACCATTAAAATTCTGTGGTCTGATTTCAAACAGGACGGATTAGCTGATGGTAAACTTTTGAATATTCATAATCTTTGTAAGTTCAATTTTGTGAATTATAATCCTGTTTCGGGAGCATTTTTAGAGATAAAATCGGTTATTCTTCAATAATAAAAATATGAAAACAAAACTTTTGCTTTTACTTTTGGTTACGCTGTTATTTTTAAATTTCGGCTACAGCCAAAAAAAATCTGCGATGTCCAAAATAGATATTAACGGAGTCTGGGAAGATATAAATCCCGGAGTTCAAAACGCGGTTGCTATTATATCTGAACAAAACGGAAAAATTATTTTCTCACATTACTTAGAATGGAAAGGCCAAAAGTTTGTAGAAAGCGGTACCGGAAAAAGAACAGGAAACACAATTGTTTATACTGTAAATGTGACTTTACCTATTGAAGGCTGGGCAACTGCCGGAACGCATACTTTAACCTTATCTGAAGACGGCAATAAACTCGAAGGAACTTTCTCGGACAATAAAAAAAGAAACGGCCCGATTTCGTTTAAGAGAATACGGTAATTTTTTGTTTCAGGTTCCAGGTTCGCACTGAAACCTGAAACAAAAAATTATCATAAATGCAATTGAATCTTATACTTGTTGCATAATTTCATTACAAATAACATAATCGTCGAAAATACAAGCGACCAGATAATTCCCGGAACTCCTACTCTGAAATATCCCGGAATAATATGAATTTGAAACGCCTTGCAGAAATAATAAATTACGCCGGGCAAAATGTAAATCAATAAAGGATTTGCAGCTGCAGGCATAAAGAAACTACTCCATTTTGTTATTTTTTTGATTTCTATTAACCAATACAAAAAGTAGAATAGAACGGTACAAATTGCAGCTGAAAACATGGTCCAGGATGGTGTTCCTTTTATTTTAGAAATTCCGTAATAGGGTCTTAATAAATATCCTGTTACAAAAAACAGAACTGCAAAAATAACTACTGGCCAATTTATCTTAGCTGCTACTTTTCGGTCAAAAAACAATAACGAAATTACTACTCCGGCAGAGACTAATGCTGCATGTGTTAAATGTCCGGCAATGAAACCAAACCAAGGCAACTCTCTTAATGAAGTTCCTTCGGTTAGATTGACCGAATTTGCTGCCACACAAATTACTAAAAAAATAATCATGGCTCCTAATCTTCCGTTTACTATCCAATAATAAACCACTGTAAAAAGGTAAGCCCAACCAATCAGCCCCAGAATTCCCCACCATTTCGGAATTATGCCAATTTTACCGGTATCTTCCTGAACATATAAAAAGTATAGCGCAACTAGCACTAACATTCCGCCATATTGAAGCGCATATTTTAACCAAAGCGGAAAATCTTTAGCATATTTATTCCAAATCAGAATTGGCATTGCATACGCTAAAAGTGCCCAAAAAACGGGCTGAATTATCATTTTTGAAGCATCATAACCATATTCGGCATTGACCATAAAAACTCCTATGATTATTAAGGCCAGAGCTCTTTTTAAAGTATGTGTCCAGATGGTTTTGGCACTATCACCTTTGATTAATCTGGCATTAAAGGCAAACGGAATTGACATTCCGACAATAAAAAGAAAAGCAGGAAAAACTACATCTACAAAAGTCATTGCATCTGCATCAGCCGGCATGTGTCTCATCCATTGTGGTACCTGTTTGATACTGGAAAGTTCATTTACAAAAATCATAACAAAAATGGTAATTCCACGCAAAGCATCGATAGAAATAATCCTTTGATTGTATAAGTTTTCTTTAATTTTCATAAATTTTCATATTTTCAGTATTTCAAATATAATATAATTCTAAAATGTCAGGTTACATTTATTACATTTTATTTGTGATACTAAATCCTGTCTATTTCTTTACTTTTGCTCCATGTTATCATTTTTACAATCAAAACCAGTTTTAAAAGATCTAATTGCAGAGAATTATATCGACATTCATTCGCATCTGTTGCCCGGAATAGATGATGGGGCAAAAAATGACGATAGCAGTATCAGACTCGGAAAGGCTTTTCAGGATTTTGGGATTTCTCAATTCATTACCACTCCGCATATCAACCATTATGTCTGGAATAATTCAGCCAAAACTATTATAGCCAAACATGCCGAAACTAAAATTCTACTGGAAGAGCATAACGTAAAAACTCCTTTTCAAGCTGCTGCCGAATACTTTATTGATGACTGGTTTGAAAATCATTTTAAAAATGAAAAACTTCTGACATTGAAAGACAATTATGTTTTAGTCGAAATATCGTATCAAAATCCTCCGCTGTATTTGTATAAAACTTTATTTGAATTACAAGTAGCAGGCTATATTCCGGTTCTGGCACATCCGGAACGTTATCTATATTATCATAAAGATTTTGATGAATATGAAAAACTAAAAAAAGCAGGATGTTTGTTTCAGCTCAATTTATTGGCTTTAGTAGGCTATTATGGCGAAAAAATCTCTAAAATAGCAGATGAACTTCTTAAAAAAGGAATGTATGATTTTACAGGAACAGATGTTCATCATAGCAATCATATTAAGGCTTTTGATGAAAAAATAAAAACAAGCAGTATTTCTAATCTAAAGGAGGTTATTGCAAACAATCAGTTTTTTAAATTCTAATTGGTTTGCTTAATAAGCATTCTCTTCGCCTTTAAAAATATTGATAATTGTTCTTATGATGATTTTTACATCTAAAAGTAAACTCCAGTTTTCGATATACCAAATATCATATTCGACTCTGTTTTCCATGTCAATCAGTTCTTTTGTTTCTCCGCGAAAACCATTTACTTGCGCCCAGCCTGTTATTCCGGGTTTTGCATATTGACGTACTAAATAATTATCAATCAAATCGCTATATTCTTTAACTACGTTTACCATATGTGGTCTGGGACCAACAATAGACATATCTCCTAAAAAAACATTTATAAACTGAGGTAACTCGTCTATACTTGTTTTGCGAATAAAAGCACCAAACTTCGTAATACGGCTATCTCCTCTTTTTGTAATTTTATGATTTGCCAAATCATTCATATACATACTTCTAAATTTTAAGCAAGTAAAAGATCTTTTATCGCGACCTGCTCTTTCCTGTCTAAAAAAAACAGGACCGGAAGACTCTATTTTAATAATCAGCATTATTATAGGAAACAACCAAGGGAATATTAATAAAATAACTAAACCTGAGAAGCAAATATCAAACATCTTTTTTGCAAGTCTGTTTACTGCAAACTCCAAAGGTTCCGGGCGAAACATTAATACAGGAGTGTTTTCATAAAAATTCACTTCAACCTTGCTTGATTTGGTGTACAATTGAAAATCAGGAATAAACTTAATGCGTATCATATTTTGCTCACAAATTCGGGTAAGCTCATTAATGATCTCGATATTATCAATATGAAGTGCTACATACATTTCATCTACCTTTTTTTCGGCAATAAATTTTCGGATAGATCCAAAACCACCTAAAACCGAATCAGAGTTAACAATTAGAGGATCTATTCTTTCATCAAAAAAACCTAAAAATTTATATCCAAAGGTTAAATCTTTGGCGAGTATTTTCCGTATTTTTTCTCCAGACTCATTTGCTCCTACAACAATAAAAGTTTTAAAATTATAACCTTCGGCTCTGATGTATTTTAAAAGTTTCATCGACAAATAGCGGGAAATCATCAATAAACCAAAGAAAATCAAATAAAATGAAAACAATCGAAGCCTTGAAATATCAGTATATTTTAAATACACAACAAATACCGAAATTACAGCGGCATGAATTACTAATTTTCGAATGGTTCTGACTAATATGGATTCGATAGGTTCTATTCTGATACTTCTGTTAGAGTCATTTTGAAGCAATAACACGATCCAGATTATAATGGCTAACAACGAAACTGTTTTTTCCTCTTTTGATAAGAGTATATCTAAATTTCCAAATACCACTAAAGCAGACAAGATTGTTGCCAGATTTAACAACAACACATCTACCAGAACAAATAAAAGTTTAAAATAGCGTGAAAAACGGTAATGCGATAGTCTTTGTAAAATTTTCATATTGGGGTTATGCTTAATCTTAAAAATAAAATCTAACTTTTTAATTAGCACTGCAAAGTAGTATTTTAATTATATTTCCCAATACTATTTAGAATCTATTCTTTAAAAGTTTACTTTTATATTATGCAAATTTTGGATATGCAAACAAAAAGTAGAGAAAAAGTTAAGCTACATTTTTGTAATTAGTTAATTTATTAAATTCTTCAATAGTTTTATAGTTCAAAGCAGAGTGCCTTCTTTTTTTATTGTACCAAA
>Ga0194135_10000006_pt1 | contig 201168 bp, 175 predicted proteins | sample LitLau_LLRF_2013_FD_134024 | JGI IMG/M metagenome (GOLD analysis project Ga0194135, IMG submission 134024) | Freshwater sediment microbial communities in response to fracking from North America - Little Laurel Run_MetaG_LLRF_2013 (version 2) | ecosystem: Environmental > Aquatic > Freshwater >...
ATCTGAATAGTGCTTCTTTAAAACCAATTCGACACATTCTAATTTAAATGTATAGTCATACTTTGTTTTTCTTGCCATAAAAAATGCCCCAAATAGTGTCTAACTTTTTGGGGCATGTTCAAAAGTGGCTTTTTCTCATTTTTACTTATTCAGCATCCAGATAAGGATTTAGAATTTCTGCTAATTCATTCAACCAATAAAAACCTTGTTCGAGGTTTGTTTTTTCGGTTTCGAGGGTTTCGCAATCCCGCATTATGCTTAAGGCGAGGATATAATTTAGTTTTCTGATGGTTTTAGCCATTAGTTCAGGATCAATCGAATTGCTGAAAAATTCGGTTAACCTCAATTCGGTTTCTTTTGAAAGGCTGTTTACACTCATAATCTGAAAGTTTAGGGAATATAAAACCCGTATGGGTTAGCTGTCCTACGCCTTTCAGAGCGTTGCAGTTGTTTCCAATACCGCCAGCGTACCACACGGGCAAAAGTTTAGTCAAGTTCATAATCTGAAAGTTTTAGGACTGCGAAGATACCAAAAAACGCTGTGATTTGTGCGGGTTCTCTTTATAGATTTAAAAAGTCGTGAATTTTTAGTTTGTTTATCGTCATGAATAACTTTGCAGAGTTTCTTGTGTGATTTACTTCGTCTGTTCGCTATCGCTCGGGTCTCTCTTCGATCGAAATGACTAACTCTACAAGATTTCTTCTTTCTGGAATGATAAATTAGATGAAAATGATTGGCCTAGCCCCGATAGAAGTGGAAATCCTTTTGTGGCGGGGTTCGCCACAAAAGATTGAAACGGATAGCGGGATTAGCTCCTGAAAAAAATTGGTTTTATTATAGAAATCGAAATGACAAACTCGTCGGGATTTCTTCGTTATGAAATGACAAACTCGGCTTAAAAAAAGTGCAACTATTTTCTTAATGTTTTATTAACTCACTTGGCTTTTGATTCTAAAAAAGATAGCTTTGAGAAACAATCATTAAATATAAACCGATATGAAAATTCAAATCAACACCGACAAGAACATCGAAGGACACGAAAGATTAGAAGCTTATTTCTCTGGCGAATTAGAAAAAGGTTTAGCGCGTTTTGAGGAAAAAATAACCCGCATCGAAGTACATTTTGGCGACGAAAACGGAGAAAAATTTAGCGTAAACGATAAAAAATGTGTGATTGAAGTTCGTACCGCAAAATTACAGCCCGTAACAGTTACAGAACACGCCGATACACTCGAAAAAGCCTTTAGTGGCGCTTTGGCAAAAGCTAAAAAATCTCTTACTACTACTTTCGAAAAAATGAAAGAGTATTAATTTATATACCATCAAATGCAAAAATGGCATTATCTCTAATCCGGATAATGCCATTTTTTATTTTAGCAAAGCAGTCATTTCTTCCCAATGCAATATTTTGACTTTATCATTCAATTGGTTCGCACTATTGACCATTGCTTTGGCGATATCGCTCGCCTTTATTCCTTTATATTTATTCATTCCTCCTATAAACAACGGATTGATCAATTTAAAAATCCCTATGAAGACTTTTTCCAGAGGCCGGCTTTCTTTTCGGTCGCCTAAAATCATCGATGGCCGAAAGATATAGGTATGATCCAGATTCAGATTGATAAGATCTTCTTCGGTTTCGCCTTTCATTTTGGTATAAAATATCGACGATTTTGCATTTGCTCCAATGGCCGAAACTAAAAACACGGCTTTTGCTCCGTTTTCTTTGGCCAGTTTTGCTGCCAAAATGGGATAATCGTGGTCAATTTGGTAGTATTGTTGTTTATCAGGTGTTTTCTTTTGCGTGGTTCCGAGTGCGATAAAAACCTCATCGGCTGCAATGCCTTTTATCACTTCGGGTAATGAATTAAAATCTCCTATTAGTGTCTTTAATTTTGAATGCCGAATGTTTAGATCTTTCCTGACCACAATTGTTACTTGTTCGTAATGGGTGTTATTCAACAAATTTTCAAGAATGTAAGATCCTACTAATCCGCTTGCTCCGTATACAATTGCTTTTTTCATAATCAGGCGATTTGTTTTCTCGAAGTTAGAAAATTAATACTTAACTTTTTGAATTGAATTGTTTAAACACATAGAAACATAGATTTTGTAAACTTAAAAAAGGCATTTCATTTATTTTAAAAATCACATTCGCTATAAGTTTAGTTTTTTGTTTCACGCAGATTAAGCAGGTTTTTTAATTTCTTTTAATACTTTAATCTATGGCAAACAAAACTGTAACTTTTAATCTAAAACTCAGGCAGAGCCACATATTTATAGCAAATTTATTATGCACTACTAAAATAAGCTCCAGCGGAGCGACATATTCATTTTATTTACAAAATTTAATAGATCACCATAATAACGGTTCTGTTGGGTGTTCTTTGATTTTCTATAAAAATCCCGCTCCAATGGAGCTATAAATATATTGTCCCTTTTTTTCTATAAATATGTCGTCTTTTTAGAAATACTTTATCCCGCCGGAATTTAAAAATTAACTATACTTAATAAGATAATTAAGATAATAATAACGCTTTTTGGAATTGTAAGAAGTAACTTTGCATTCCCAAAAATGAAACTTTTCAACAAGCACATAATTGGGATTTTATTCCATAAATTATTAAAAATTACCTTCATGAAAAAGCAACTACTTGTATTATTAATAGCCGTTTTTATAGCTTTTAGTTCAAATGCACAGACAAAATCATCCGAAACCAATGTGCTAATTTTGATTTATTCTCAAAACGGCGGCACTTACAAAATGGCAAAATCGATTGCCGAAGGAATTCAGGAATATCCAAATACAAAAGCGACTTTAAAACGTATTCCTTCTATAAATCCGAAAGAGAAATTAAATGCCGATGTAGAGAAATTACCTATTGCTACGATCGAAGAATTGGCAAATTATGACGGAATTGCTTTTGGAAGTCCGGTTCATTTTGCGAATATTAGTGCTGATATGAATTCCTTTTTCAGTCAGAGTATTCCGCTTTGGACTTCTAGAGCTTTAGAAGGAAAACCGGCAACCGTATTCATGTCGGCAGGTTCTGGAGCAGGAAAAGAAGCTGCTATTTTATCTTTCTGGAATATTCTGGCTTCGCACGGAATGGTGATTGTACCAACAGGAATTATGGGAACTGCTACTTTAGACAAAACGGTTCCGCAGGGAAATACGCCTTTTGGAGCGACTTCATTGGCAGGATCAACCGGAACGCGTCCGTCGCCAAGCGAACTTAATTTGGCTAAAGAACAAGGAAAAGCTTTAGCAAGAGTAGCTTCGGGATTGAGAAATACAGAGAATATAAAATCTGTGAAAACAACTTCGGCTGAAACTAAAAGTGACATCTACAAAACATTAAAAGACAACAATATTGTACTTCCTGAGGCGCCTAAACCGGTTGGAAATTATGTTCCGTTTACGATTTCAGATCATAAAGTGTACATTAATCAGGTGGCTTTGAAAGACGGAAAGATTTTAAATCCGGGTAAGGTTGGCGCAACGGTTACAGAGGATCAGGCGAAAGAAGCCACATATCAAACGATGCTTAACGTAATTGCGGTTTTGAAAGAAGCTTGCGGAGGCGATTTGAACAAAGTAAAACAATGTGTACAATTGACCGGATATTTTAATACCACTCCGGAATATACTCAACATGCGGCACTTATGAATTCGGCTTCGAACCTGACGGCTTTGGTTTTTGGAGAAAAAGGAAAACACGCGAGAGCAACTATTGGCGCGGCTTCGTTACCGATAAATTCGGCTGTGGAAATTCAGGCGATTTTTGAAATTGAATAAAAAGAAAGGTTTTACCGCAAAGGTCGCAAAGGATTACGCAAAGGGCACGAAGTTTTTTGCATTATGCTTTGCTTTGAGATCGCAAAGGGATTGTGTTTAAAAAAGTTAGACGCACAGCAGTGCGTCTCTACGGAAAATTGGAACGAATCTCACATCATAAAACGACATTTCTTTGTTTACGTAAGCGTGAGGGATAGAGCTAAGCTACCGAAGTAGCAGTGATAGCCCGACAGCAATAAAAAAGGGGCCGACTAAGCGATTGCATAGTTGGCCCCTTTTTTTATTGGTGGCACGCCCAGATTATTTTTATGTTTATGATTTTGGCAACGGTGCTCCAACGGCAATATCGCAACGATGGCCTGCTTGTCCGTGTGGCGGGTTGGTTCCTTCGGCTACTTTTGATGGCGTTTCTGTACTTAATAACGTTGGAACAGCATTGTTATTTGCCGGTGGTGTTACGGTAAAATTTTGTGATACGCTTCCGCTTTCTGTTGCATTGGCAGAAGGTTGTTTTTTTGTTGCAGGAGAATTCAGTGGTGCTCCAACCGGAATATCACATCGGTGTCCGGGTTGCCCGTGTGCCGGATTCATTCCTTTGGCAACTTTTGCCGGCGTGGCAGTGGTTGTAGTCACTACATTTTGCTGAGCCGGATTTACCTGTACGGTTTGTCCTGATTGTGCAGTTGTGGTTTGCGCTTGTGCTGGAGCCGAATTTAAAGGTGCTCCAACCGGAATATCACATCGGTGTCCGGGTTGTCCGTGTGCAGGATTTACTGCTTTTGCATCGCCTATTAAGGCACTTGGATTCGCTGGAGATGCCTGAACTACGGATTGTGTTTTTGTGGTATCTTTTGCTAATCCTAATTTAACCAACTCTGATGCTGGTGTACTTGCCTGTGGCTCGAGTTCTTTCTTGCAGGAAACAAAAACTAAGGAAGTAATAAATATAGAGGAGATAAGTATTTTTGGATTCATACTGTGTCGATTTTAAAGCAATCAAATATACTAATAAGTGATGTAAGATAATTTAAGATTTTGTTTTTTTAGCAAACCCACAAGATTTTTTTCTCATTTTATGTGATTTCGACGAAGGAGAAATCTCAAGTAGAAACCCGACAAAGATTTGATACTCGTTGCGGAGTTACTTGCAGAGATTTCTCCTTCGTCGAAATGACAATATTGTGGTTACTTTACTTTATCTAAAAAAGACGCACTGTTGTGCACCTCTGCACCTTTGAAACTTTGCACCTTTGAAATAATTTTTACTAACTTTAAATCCAAAACAAAACCTCATGAAAAAATCAATTTTACTTTTATTACTTGTTGCGACCTTTGCAAATGCACAAACTTTAGAAAAGCAAACAGTCAATCAAACTATCGATGCCTGGCATAGAGCTGCGGCTGATGTAAAGTTTGACGCTTACTTTAATTTAATGGCCGATGATGCTATTTTTATTGGTACTGATGCTACTGAAAACTGGAACAAAAAAGACTTTAAAATTTGGGCTAAACCCTTTTTTGATAAAGGAAAAGCCTGGAATTTTACGGCTCTTGAACGTCATATTTTTTTTGATAAAACAGGAAAAATTGCCTGGTTTGATGAGTTGCTCAATACACAGATGAAAATTTGCCGCGGCTCGGGTGTTTTGGTTAAAGTGGGGAAAGAATGGAAAATTCAGCATTATGTTTTATCCATGACGGTTCCGAATGAAGAAGTTGATGCTGCTATCAAAATAAAAGCACCAATTGAAGACGTTTTGATTACGAAGCTTCAAAAAAAATAAACAATTTTGAACTTTGTTCTTATAATCCTAACTTTTCTAGCACTTTAGCACATCAGATAACAAATTAATTATAATACAATTGGCAATTTTAGCCGTGTTTTAGAAGTTCAAAATAAGATACTCTCAAAAAAAAGGATTGAATATTACAAAATTGACTAAAATAAAAGCACTACCTCTATTTTATTAGCCCTAAAAATCAAAATCTTTATTTTTTTTTAACTTTGACCCCAAAAAAAATAGGGTTAAATAAAGTATTTGAAAAATGAAAATAGAAAAACGCTGGATCATTTCCTTTATTATTATAAGTATTGTTTGTATTACCGGCGCATTTTGGCCAACGGTTACTCAAAATAGTTATGTATTGTCTGAATTTGGCACAACCGATCATATTGTTCCTGCCGATGTTGCCTGGATGTTAACTTCTTGCTGTCTGGTTTTAATCATGACTCCCGGATTATCGTTCTTCTATGGAGGAATGGTAGGCCGAAAAAATGTTATTTCGACCATGTTGCAAAGCTTCATTTGTTTGGGCGTTGTAACACTTTTATGGGTTGTAGTTGGTTTTAGTTTGGCTTTTGGAGATCCTGTAGGATTTGGTTCCGGAGATCATTTTTATAGTTTCTTTGGCAATCCAACAACTTTTGCTTTTATGGATTATGTGGGGGTTTTGCCTCATAAAAAATTGGCCAGTACGATTCCGTTTATGCTTTTTGCTTTGTTCCAAATGAAATTCGCCATTATTGCTCCGGCAATTATTACGGGTTCTTTTGCAGAGCGTGTTCGTTTTATATCGTATTTATTATTCATCAGTTTGTTTACCATTTTTATTTATGCGCCTTTGTGCCATTCGGTTTGGTATCCGACAGGAATTTTAGGGAGTTATTTTGGCGTGAAAGATTTTGCAGGAGGAACTGTGGTACACATGAGCTCAGGATTTGCCGCTCTTGCCGGAGTTCTGGTTTTAGGAAAAAGAAAAAACAGTCTGCATATACCAACCAATATTCCGTTTGTATTATTAGGAACAGGAATGTTATGGTTCGGGTGGTTCGGATTCAACGCCGGATCAGCTCTTGCCGCCAACGGAACTGCTGCAATGGCTTTTGCAACGACTACAACTTCATCGGCTGCAGCCATGTTAACCTGGGTTTTCTTTGACCGAATGAATGGAAGAAAAGTTTCGGCTCTTGGTGCTTGTATTGGCGCTGTTGTAGGATTGGTTGCCATTACTCCGGCCGCAGGGTTTGTATCGGTTCCTGAAAGTATGTTTTTTGGTTTTATTACGGCGCTAGTTTCAAACTCAGTTGTAAATTGCCGTTTATCAAAAAAATTCGATGATACACTTGATGTTTTCGCCTGCCACGGTGTTGGCGGAATTATGGGAATGATTCTAACCGCCATTTTTGCTCATGGCGAAGATGCAAGCTTACTTCACGGTGGCTGGAACGTATTTGCACACCACATGATGGCATTGGTTTTGGTTTCGATATTTACTTTCTTCGGCGCTTATTTCTTATTTAAAGTGACCAATTTTATTATTCCGCTGCGTGTTTCTGAAGAAAATGAACATATCGGTCTTGATTTGTCGCAACACGATGAAACGCTTGATCCAAAATTAAAACCTATCACTGAGGCGCATTATGGCTAGAAAAAATATGCCATTCCTGATAGCTCAATGTCATTAAGTTAAGGGAAGATCTATAAAATTACTTAACAGTTTAATCAAGAAAGTAATTAGAAAAATCCGTTTTTATCCGCGTTTTTGCTTTAGCGAATCAGTAAAATCAGCGTCTAATTTTGACGCGGATAAAACAGATTTACTTCATAAAAACGCGGATAAAAACGGATTTGATATGCAATAATTTTATTTTTAAAAGTTTAACTTAACGACATTGCCCGATAGCTATCGGGAGTGGCAAAAAAAATAGCGAAAATTCGTGTAATTCGTGGCAAAAAATTTAAACACAATTGCGCTGTAATCATTCGTTTATATTCCTTAATTTTGCTGAAAATTTTTGTAAAAGTGGGAAGTAAAAATAAACTAAAAAGATTCAGAGAAAACGAAACATTTCAAAACGTTTTTCAACCAACCAGAGAAGAAGTTGTAGGCGATTTAATGCCTTTGAGAGGAAAATGGAATTCTGATTTCTTTAAAAATGACAATCCATTAGTTTTAGAATTAGGATGTGGAAAAGGAGAATACTCTGTTGGATTAGCTGAAAAATATCCTAACAAAAATTTTATCGGAATTGATATTAAAGGAGCCCGTTTCTGGAGAGGCGCTAAAACGGCTGTTGAAAACGGACTTCATAATGTTGCTTTTGTCCGAACTCAAATCGAGTTGATCAATCATATTTTTGCCGAAAATGAAGTGGATGAAATCTGGATTACTTTTCCGGATCCGCAAATTAAATACAAAAGAACAAAACACAGAATGACCAATTCGGAATTTTTAAAATTGTATAAAAAAATCCTTAAAAAAGACGGTGTTGTAAATCTTAAAACCGATAGCGAATTCATGCACGGTTATACTCTGGGATTACTTCACGGTGAAGGACATGAGGTTTTATACGCCAACCATAATGTTTACAGAAACGAAGGAAGCCCGGAAGAAGTTACTGCTTTTCAGACTTTTTACGAAAAACAATATTTAGAAATTAACAAGGCAATTACGTATATTCGCTTTAAAATCAAAGATTAACTTTAGTTTTAAAAAATAAATCTACAACCACATTAAATAACTGAATGGCATTACTTACCCCATTACTTTCAGGTTTCATTGCCGCTTTCATTGGTATTATTCCGCCTGGTTTAATCAATATGACCGCAGCCAAGGTAAACCTAAAAGAAGGCAAAAAGAATGCTTTGTGGTTTGTTGCCGGTGCTATTTTAGTTATTTTTTTTCAGGTTTATGTAGCAGTTTTATTTGCACAGGTAATTGACAACCGGCCAGATGTTGTGGCATTGTTGCGCGAAGTGGGATTTGCCATTTTCTCTGTTTTAACGATTTACTTTTTGTTTATCGCAAAAGAGCCAAAAGCCAAAAAATCGAAGATCAAAAAGAGTAGTAAAAAAAGTCGTTTCTTTTTAGGAATGCTGCTTTCTGGTCTGAATTTTTTCCCTATTCCATATTATGTTGTCGTAAGTGTTACCTTGGCTTCTTATCATCTTTTTGTATTCGAAAGCAACATTATTTTTACTTTTGTAATGGGTTCTGTTTTAGGCTCATTTGCTGCATTGTACAGTTATATTGGTTTCTTTGGACGTATAGAAAAAAAGACTGATTACTTAATGAAAAACATGAATACCATTATAGGAAGTATCACTGGTTTAGTCGCTCTGCTAACGCTTTTTAATATCCTGAATTACTATTTCGGGTAAATATTGCCTCTCCCGATAAAGATCAAAACGGATTTCTTAAATAAGTTTCACGCAGATTTTGCAGATTCAGGGAGATCTAAATTTTTTATTTAATTTTAGTTCGCTTAAATCTGTAACCCGAACAATAGTAACCAGGCGAAGCAAATTTGTGTGAAAATTTATAAATGAGTACTTCAAAGTAAAATCAATTTTATGGCTGAAGATAATTTTTTTGAGAAGGTTTATGCAATTGCCAGACAAATTCCGTACGGAAAAGTAACTTCGTATGGCGCTATTGCAAAAGCCTTAGGAACAGCCAGATCTGCACGAATGGTAGGCTGGGCAATGAATGCCTGCCACAATATGAATGATGTTCCTGCACACAGAGTGGTAAACCGAAAAGGACTTTTGACCGGAAAACATCATTTTGACGGCACCAACTTAATGCAGCAGCTTCTGGAAAGTGAAGGCATTGAAGTTGTTGACAATCAAATTGCCAATCTCGAAAAGCACTTTTGGACACCGGAGATTTCTAACCTATAAGTTACATAAGTTCATTTAAAACTATGAAAAAAAGACTCGTTAAAATAATGTAAGGCTGAGCGAGTCGAAGCCCTTTTAATCAATAGGACCTTCGATTTCGATCAAGGTGTTCAATATTTATGTTTCAAAAAACTTAGATTAAGCAAATCACAAAACTCGTTTTATCTTCATCGGTCTGGTAGCTTAAATAACCGCCGTGTGCTTCGATGATATTTTTAGAAAGTGTTAAACCAATTCCGGCACCGTCTTTTCTGGTGGTAAAAAATGGCAGGAACACCTTATCCCTAATCTCGGCATCGATTCCTTTTCCGTTATCCGAAATAATAATAAAAAAGCGATTGTTCTCTGTATAACCAGACAGGAACATTTTCTTTTCTGCCTTCTCTTTCAAAGCATAAACACTATTGGTAATTAAGTTTATGATCACTTGTTCCATTTGATTTTTATCAATCAAAATCGATCTTGAGCTATTAATTTCGTTGATTAATTCAATATTTTCAGCTTTCAAAATCGGACTCATAATACGCATACAATCTTCAAAAAGAGCGTTTATTGGCGTCATTTTCTTGATTGGCGTTGGGAGCATGGCCAGTTTTCTGTAATTCTCCACGAAAACCTGCAAATGATCACTTCGGTTTATTATCGTTGAAATACTGCTTTTTATATCATCAAAATCATCTTCTTCTAATTGCTCCTGATCAACAATTTGAAGTAAATTTTGCGAAAGCGCACGAATTGGTGTTAAGGAATTCATTAATTCGTGTGAAATGATTTTCATCAGATTAATCCAGGCTTCTTTTTCTTTTTTCTCTATAACGCGCTGAATACTATCCAGTAAAATGATAAAATATTCTTTATCGTATGTTTTTGTAACTGATGTCTGAAGCATAAAAGTCTGCAAATCCTGACTTTCAATTTTTATCGAAATTGCTGATTTTAACTCCGTAAAACCGGCTTTTTCAATTTCATCACAAAGTGATGGCAAGTAGTTTTTCAGATATCCCCACTGACTTACTTTTGGAACTTTAAATAAATCTGAGAAACAATCATTCATTAAAAAAATAACCCAATCGTCGTTTTCTTTTTCGAGAATTAAAGTCGCTGTATCGATATTATTCAAAATCGATTTATAAATAAGTTCTCTTGAAGTTTGGTCTTGCTGCTGGTATTTTAAAGTATTGTACAAAAGATACAGATTACTGAAATTTTGCTTTTTGTGCTCTTCGGGAAAGTTGGCAGAAAAATCATTTTGCAAAATTGAAAGCAATATTTTATCATAAAATAAAGAATGATTTTTGACGAAAAAATACATTTCAAATAATAGTATGAAAACAAAAAAACCAACTAAAATTGCGTTATAATAAAACGTTTTATAGATCAGGAAGATGCAAAAGAAAAAGGGTATCATAATAATGAGAACCCTTAAAAACAAAGCGTTGTAAAATTTCCAGTTTTTCATTGTTTAACTGTTTTTCAGGTCGTATTTTTCAATTCTTCTGTACAAAGCAGCTCTCGACAAACCTAATTCTTCGGCAGCTTTGCTAATGTTTCCGTTGTGTTTGAAGAGTGCTTTTTCTACAGCCGTTTTTTCCATTTCAGACAGCGGATTTTCATCATTTTCCTGAATTTCTTCAAAATCCAGAATATCTAAATTGTGTACAGAAATTGTCTTATGATCGGCCAGGATTAAAGCACGTTCGATTTTATTTTCTAATTCACGAATATTTCCTTTCCAGGGATATTTTTCCAGATAAGCCGCAACATTATCTTCAAAACGCCAATTTTCCTGATTGTATTTTTCAGCAACTTTCTCCAGAATAAAATGCGCCATAGGAACAATATCATCTTTTCGTTCACGCAAAGGCGGCAGATTTATTTCCATGGTATTAATACGATACAGCAAGTCTTCCCGAAAGGTTTTGCTTTTTACCTCAGCTTTAATATCATTATTGGTTGCCGAAATTATTCTGACATTTAAAGGCCTTGCTTTACTTTCGCCCAGGCGAGTTACTGTTTTGGTTTGCAGAACATGCAATAATTTAGATTGCAAATGCAGCGGAATATTTCCTATTTCATCCAGAAAAATAGTTCCACCCGAAGCTGTTTCAAATCTTCCGGCTGTATCTGTTTTGGCATCTGTAAAAGCTCCTTTTGTGTACCCAAACAATTCGCTTTCGAATAAATTATCACTCAAAGACCCCAAATCTACATGTACAAAAGGCTGCTCTTTTCGTTCTGAATTTTGATGAATAAATTCTGCAAAAACATATTTTCCTGTTCCGTTTTCGCCTAAAATTAAAACGTTTGCATCTGTTCTGGCTACTCTTTCAGCAATCGAATAAGCTTGTTTTATTTTAAGCGAATTTCCAACAAAATAGTTTTTTCTTATTTTTTCTTCCACCACTTTTTTATTGTTCTTTCTGCTTTCGATAACCGCTTTATCAATTATCTCCAATAATTTTTCGTTGTTCCAGGGTTTTAAAACATAATCAAAAGCACCAATTTTTATTCCTTCAACAGCCGTTTCAATTTTACCAAAAGCAGTCATCAAGATCACAACTGTTTTGGGCGAAAGTGTTTTAATTTCTTTCAGCCAGTGAATGCCTTCTCGCCCGTCTTCAAAACCAATTCGGTAATTCATGTCTAGTAAAACCACATTTATTTCATTTTCATTTAAAATTGAAATGATTTTTTTGGGATTATTTGTCGTAAAAATGGTTTCAAAATGCTTTTTGAGAATCATTTTTGCCGAAAAAAGAATTTCTTCCTGATCGTCAACAATTAATATTTGGGCTTGTTTTTTTCGCATGATTTTTATTTTTTGTCCGATAACGAACGATCAACTGTTCATTATCGGACACTATGTTTTCGGATCATTTTTAAAGCTTCTTTAGAATCAGCATTTTACAGATAATAAATTTTATGGCACAGTATTTACCTATTGACTATCAGTAAATTATTAAAAAAAATGGATACCGTAATTCCTCGTAAAAATAGAAAATTTAGATATCTCACAATAGCAATTGGAGTTTTTTTAGTTTTAGCAGCAATCCTCTTTTTTTCATTCAACACCAAAAGAAGCCTGAATGTAAAAGGAGATGAATTAAGCATTCAAAAAGTTGAAAAAGCCTTTTTTGAAGATTTTGTGGTTTTTCAGGCCAAAGTTGAACCTTTGAATGTAATGCTTGTTAATGTTACCGAAGGAGGATCTGTAAAAGAAATTTTTGTTGAAAACGGTGCAATGGTTACCAAAGGACAATCGCTGGCACGTATATACAATCCAAACACAGAACTGAATTACCTGACGCAGGAAACGGCAATTATTGAGCAAATCAACAATTTGAATACCGGAAAACTAAACATTAGAAATCAGGAACTCAATTTGACCAAGGATTTGGTTTTAATTGAACATGATTATAATGATGCGAAAAGATTGTATGATATGAATGCCAAATTGTATGAAAAAGAAGTGATTTCCAGAAATGACTGGAACAACTTTAAAGAAAGTCTTCGTTTTCAGGAAGAACGAAAAAAAACGATTCAGCAAAGTATTCAAAAAGAAAAACAAACCAATCAGATTCAGATTTCACAAATCAACAATTCAATTCAAACCATGGAAAAGAGTCTGGATATCCTGAGAAACAACAAAAAGAATTTTCTAATCATCGCTCCAGAATCCGGCCGATTGACTTCTTTTCAACCTGTTTTAGGAAAAACGTTTCAGGCTGGCGAAAGTATTGGAAAAATAGACTCTAAACAAGGCTACAAACTAACTGCCGATGTTGATGAATTTTATCTGGAAAAAGTACGTGAAGGCTTAAAAGGTCAGGTTGAATTTAAAGGGAAAAATCTTGAAGTAGTAGTAACAAAAGTAATTCCTGAAGTAAAAAGCGGACATTTTATTGTAGAACTGGCTTTTACATCTAAGGAAAGTATTGTTTTGCAGGACGGATTAAGTTTTGGTGTAAAACTAATTTTATCTGAGAAAAATAAAACGCTCGTAATTCAAAAAGGAATCTTTAATCAGGAAACAGCAGGAAAATGGATTTTTGTGGTAAAAGGAAACAAAGCCGAAAGAAGAAATATAAAGTTGGGCCGCGAAAACCCTTCGTATTATGAAGTACTGGAAGGTTTAAAAGAAGGTGAATCTGTGATTACTTCATCTTATGCAGACTATAAAGATATTGAAGAATTGTCGATTAATAATTCACAGTAAGGCATTAAACACCAGCTTTGTCATTTTGAAGAACGGGAAATCTCCGCGAGAAACACAACAAAGATTAGATTCTGATTACAGAGCTACTTGCCAAGATTTCTCGTTCTTCGAAATGATAAAAAAACGGACAAGAATTATCGCAATCAGTAGTAAAAAATAAAACAATAAAGTTTCAATCATCAATCAAAAAACAATCAATAACGACTAAAATTTTAAAACTATGATAACAATTCAAAATTTAACCAAAGTTTTTAGAACAGAAGAAGTAGAAACTTCGGCCTTAAGCGGGATTTCTTTAACCATTAAAAAAGGGGATTTCTTGACTATTATGGGGCCTTCGGGTTGCGGAAAATCAACTTTACTAAATATTATTGGTCTTCTCGACAGTGCAAGCGGCGGCAGCTACAAACTGTTAGATCAGGAAATGATAGGCCTGAAAGAAAAAGGAAGATCTGCTGTTCGTAAAGAAAATATTGGTTTTATTTTTCAGAATTTCAACTTAATCGATGAGCTCTCGGTTTATGATAATATCGAATTGCCTTTGCTTTACAACAATGTAAAAGCAGCTGAACGTAAACAAAAAATCGAAGCTATTGCTGAGAAATTAAATATTTCTCATCGATTAAAACACTTTCCACAACAACTTTCGGGAGGTCAGCAACAAAGAGTTGCCGTTGCCAGAGCCTTGGTAAATGATCCTAAAATTATTTTAGCCGATGAGCCTACAGGAAATTTAGATAGTAAAAATGGTAATGAAGTAATGGAACTTTTAACTGATTTGCATGCTAAAGGTGCCACAATTTTGATGGTTACACACTCTGATTATGATGCTTCTTTTTCGCAAAGAACAATCCACATGAAAGATGGTGTTATATTTTCTGAAAAACTAAATCAGAGAAATGTTGATGTTTTTATGGACGCTAAATAAATACAAAATGATAAAATTTATTGTAACCGCAATCGTAATCCTGATGGGATTTGTTTGCAAAATACTGGAAATTATATAAAAACCTACAAGTTTTAAAAACCTGTTAGGTTTACTAAACAGAAAACTAACTATAAAAAATAAAACATGATTTTTAACTGGTTTAAAATATTTATATATCATTTAAAGCAAAACAAATTATTTTCGTTTTTGAATGTTCTAGGATTAAGCATTGGAATCGCCGGAGTAATTTTTGCCATTTTATACTGGAACAATGAAAACGCCTACGATCAATGGAATCCGGGAAAAGAAAACACCTTTCAGGTCCTGAACAAAATTGGAGCAACGGGAGATATCTGGACTTCTTCTTCGATCCCTTTTGGAAAAACCTGTAAAGCAACTATTCCTGAAATTGAAGAAATTAGTTTTTTTAACACTTGGTATAACGACGCTTTGATCAAATCTCAGGGTCAAAACTTTTTTCATAAAAAAATAACGTTATCAGACAATGGCTTTTTTGATATGTTTCCTTTTCCAATTGTAAAAGGAGCAAAAACAAATATCTTAAAAGACAAAAACAGCGTTGCTATTTCTGAAGAAACAGCCAAACTGCTCTTCAAAAATGCTGATCCTATTGGTAAAACTATTAATTACTACAATAAGGATTATGTCGTAAAATCTGTTTATAAAATCATAAGTCCATCGGCTGTAGAACCTAATTATGTTTTTAGTGGCATTGAGCGCGAAGGAGATGATCAAAGCTGGGGAAACTTTAATTATGGTTTAATGATTAAAGTAAAAAAAGGAACTGATATTGCGACTCTTTTAAAAAAGATGCAAAATGTAAATTATGTCAACAGAACCCTAAAAGATGCTAAAGCAAACGGACAAACTCCTGAACAATATGTAAAGGAAAATGGTGAGATAAAAGTGATTTTAGATCAATTGAGTACTTCGCGTTTACATGGCACAAAATCTTCACAAACCCGAAATTTCCCTGAAGGAAGAGGAAATCTACAATTGCTTTATATTATGGTTGGTTTATCTATTTTGATCCTTACCCTCTCACTGGTAAACTATATTAATTTATCTACTGCATCGGCCATAAAACGCGCAAAAGAAGTGGGTGTACGTAAAATTGTGGGAGCGACTAAAAAGCAAATTATTGTTCAGTTTATTTTTGAAACTGCCATAATCGTGGTTTTAGCGATTCTTTTTGCTTTGGCAATCGTAGAACTTTCATTGCCCTATTACAATACCTTCCTGAAGAAATCTTTGACTATGAATGGCAGCGAATTTTACCTGCAACTTATTTTTATATTTGGATTAGTGATCATTCTTGCAGGTATTTTCCCTGCCATTTATATCTCAAATTTTGAAACCTTAAAGGTTCTAAAAGGAAACTTCTCCAGAAGCAAAAGCGGTATCTGGATTCGAAATTCGATGCTTATTTTCCAGTTTGGTATTGCAGCATTTTTTATTATTGGAGCCTTAATCGTGAATTCGCAAGTAGATTACATGATGAATAAAGATCTTGGTTTTAGTGGAAATCAGGTTATCAGAATCCCGTTTAACTATTTAGATAACAGCAAAAAAGGAGAAAAATATCAGACCACAAAACAAGAACTTAAAAAAATGCCGGGGGTTAAAGATGTTTCGACTTTTGCCGGCTCTTTTGGAAACAGTACAAATTCAAGTTCCGGTTTTACCTACAACGGTATTTTTGTTCAGCCACGAAATGTCGAAATGGATTTTGGCTTTCTGGATATGATGAAAATTAAGGTTGTTAAAGGACGTGATTTATCTCCAAAATTTGCCTCAGACACTATTGATAATTGGTTAATCAATGAAACTCTTGCTAAAACCCTGAATCTTAAAAATCCGGTAAATACTATTATTGCCTCTGGTTGGGAAAATGAAAAAGGAAATTTAAAATTTAAGATTATTGGTGTTGTTAAAGACTTTAATATTACAGGATTGCAGGACAAAGTTCCGCCAATGGTTTTCATCAGTATTAAAACTTTAAAGTGGAACAATTTTGACAACATTTATGTAAAGGTTTCCCCTGAAAATTTAGAAGAAACGCTATCCAAACTAAAAACTTATTGGCAGAAAAATATCAATTCTGATTATCCATTTGATTATGAATTTGTAGATAAAGGTTTTGCTAAAACCTATCAGGAACAAGTACAGCAAAAAAATCTATTCTTTATTCTAAATCTGGTTGTAATTATCATAGCAATCTTTGGATTGTTTGCTTTGGCCTCTTTTTCAATGGAAAGAAGACTGAAAGAAATCGCGATTAGAAAAACATTAGGAGCAGAAACAGATGCATTATTAAAGGAACTTTCCAAGCAATATGTTGGATTTTGTTTACTTGGATTTGTAATTGGTATTATTCCGGCATACATTTTGCTGGAGAAATGGCTGGAGAACTTTGCTTTCAGAATTGGAGTCTCAGTAATTCCATTTAGTATCGCTTTAGTTTCCTTACTAGTTTTGACTTTAATCATCGTTTTGGCAAAAGCATATCAGGTAACCAAAATTGATATCTTAAAATATTTAAAATACGAATAAACTTGTAGACCATTTTTTTAAGAAACCCGACAGATCTCCTGAATCTGTCGGGTTTATTTTTATTTTAATAATGTATGTTTTATTTCTCTGCAACAGAATCTGAATAAAGCAACTTATCTAAGTTCTCATCGCGGCTGTAGACATCCGGAAAAAAATTTATTTCGCCATTATCCTGAACCCAGGCTGTAAAATATCCTATATAAACCGGAATTTTATGTTTAAGCATGCAGGTAGTTTCTTTTTCACCGCTCATCGCTTTATCAATTTTATCTGCCGGCCAGTCCGGATCATCTTTTAAAATAGCCAGAGCCAGTGCTTTTGCTTCTTTTACATTGATACAGCCATGACTGAAAGTACGATTTTCAAATTCGAACAAACTTTTTGCCGGCGTATCATGCATATAAATGTCATTTGGATTCGGAAACATAAATTTCACCAGCCCTAAAGAGTTTTTAGGCCCTGGTTTTTGCCTTACCTTCCCTCCGTTCCATTCCATGTTATGTTCGGCCAGATAGTTTTTATCGTTTGCAATCTGGAGTTTTAATTCGTTTTGAATAATGCTGTTCGGCACATACCAATAAGGACTAAAAACGATGCGATCCATATTACCGGTGAATATGACCGTTTCACTCAGCCTGTTGCCAACAAAAATATCCGAAACAAGTGCATATTTTCCATCTTTCACATAAAACATTCTAAACGACGGAATATTAACCATTACATATTCGCTTGCTTTAGACAAATTCGTCGGAATCCATCTGCATCTTTCCATGTTCAGCATGATCGTTTTAATTCTTTTACTGATTGGCTCATTCAGCTGATTGATATGATCTCTCGTTATGACATAGTTCAATTTAAGATTGTATCTTTTTTTATAATTTAGTACGCCAGCCATTAATTCTTCATCATACACATTACTTTTAGAATCACGTTTAAGATCTCCAACAACAAACAAACGCTGTCTGATTTGTTTTATGGCAACAGCCGTATCATCAGGTCTCAAATCTTTGTAATTCGCACTGTCAATAGTAATTTTCTGCCAAAGATTATCGGTTTCAATTTTACGATATTTTTTTAAGGCATCTTTTAATTTGTAATATTGGCTAAATAAAAGATTGTCATCTTCGTTCAATCGATTTGTATCGACAATCAGAGAATCTAAAATTTTAGAATAAGAAATACTTTTAGCTGGTAAATACCAGCCAATTTTCTTTAGAGTAGCAGGATCTACACCAGAATAAACATTACTGGCATAGAAAATATACATACTGGTTAAGAGTAATTCTGTATCTATCTGTGGAGGAACAATATTATCACTTTCATTAAAAGCCTGATCAATTATTTCTTTGTAAGGCATTTGACTGTCTATTCCCTGATCTTTCAGGACATTTACTTTTTGATATAGTAATGCAGCAAATTCAGTGATGCTTTTATCATCATACCAGATCGATTTATACTGCTTGTTTTTATAAACATCCTCGACATCTTTCTGATATTTTTTTAGTTTTGGATATTTTTTAAAGAAAGCATTTATAGACGCAGCATCTATCTTAAGTACCGAAACGTATTTGTACTTTGTCAAAGCCTCTTTATTTTCTGTTTTGCCTGAAAATGAAGTAAATGAAAATGCAAAAAAGCTGATCACAATAACAATGGTAGAAAAAGTAAAATTTCGCATATTTTTAAAGTTTTGGTGATAGAAAATAACTTTTGAAAAGATACGGAAAACCCAACAAACAATCCTAAAAAACAAGTTTTCACATACTTTTTAACAACTGGAAATCATTGATTTGGGTACTCAAATATAAAAAAGTTTTATGAAAATCTACTTCTAAAAAGAAGAAAATTTATACAAAAAAGGCAATATCCCCGAAACCAAAATCAATTCGGTTTAAGATTAATGATACAAAAAACATTAGTTGATAATTTTGATTAATCTCTATATCAATAATTACAATTCAAAATCGCTTAATTCCGAACTTAATCTGTTATCTTTGCACCCTGAATTCAGTTTAAATAAGGATAATTTTTAAAACTGGCTTTTTAGAATAAAAAATAGTACATCAAAATGAAATTAGATAGAAAAGAAATCCTTAAGGCATTGGAAACAATCACCATAGCCGGTGAGGGAAAAAATATGGTTGAAAGCGGCGCTATTGCCAATGTTCTAACTTTTGGAGATGAAGTTGTAGTTGATTTAGTTCTTCATACACCGGCAATGCACATCAAAAAAAGAGCTGAAGATGATATTAAAAAAACAATTCATGAATTAATTTCTCCTGAAGCAAAAATAAAAGTAAACATTAAAGTAGAAACTCCTGAGAAAAACGAAATAAAAGGTCGTGCAATTCCGGGAATCAAAAATATTATTGCCGTTGCCTCTGGCAAAGGTGGAGTTGGAAAATCAACAGTTACAGCAAATCTTGCTGTAACGCTGGCTAAAATGGGATTCGCTGTTGGAGTTTTGGATGCTGATATTTATGGTCCTTCGATGCCAATTATGTTTGATGTTGAAAACGAAAAACCGGTTTCGATTACTGTTGATGGAAAATCAAAAATGAAACCTATTGAAAGTTATGAAATCAAAATACTCTCTATAGGATTTTTTACAGCACCAAGTCAGGCTGTGATCTGGAGAGGTCCAATGGCAGCAAAAGCGTTGAACCAAATGATTTTTGATGCAGATTGGGGCGAATTAGATTTCATGTTAATCGATTTACCTCCGGGAACAGGAGATATTCATCTTTCGATCATGCAATCATTGCCAATTACCGGAGCTGTTGTAGTTAGTACACCTCAGGCAGTAGCACTTGCGGATGCTAAAAAAGGTGTAGCTATGTTTATGCAGGACAACATTAATGTTCCTGTTTTGGGAATCATTGAAAATATGGCGTACTTTACACCAGAAGAATTACCTGACAATAAATATTATATCTTTGGTCAGGAAGGAGCAAAAAACCTTGCCGCAGACTTAGAAGTTCCGTTTTTAGGAGAAGTTCCAATTGTACAATCTATTCGTGAAGCAGGAGATTATGGTCGTCCGGCAGCTTTACAAACGGCTTCGACAATAGAACGTGTTTTTGAAGAGATCACCCGTAATGTTGTACAGGAAGTAGTAAACAGAAATGATAGCTTACCTGCAACAGAAGCCATTAAAATTACAACTATGGCAGGTTGCTCGGCAGTAAAGAAAAATTAATATAATAAGATAATGAAAACAATGAGATGATCTGAAGATCAGATAGTTAGACAATTCCTACATAATATTAAGAAATTATTTAATTATCTAATTGACACATTTTCTAATTAGCCATTTTCTAATTGATAAAATTATGACAACAGAAGAATTAACAAGCAACGTATTATTAGCTCTTGACGAAATCAGACCTTTTTTAAATTCTGACGGAGGAGACATTACGCTAATTTCTATAGACGATGACAAACATGTTACCGTTCGTCTCGAAGGAGCGTGTATTAGTTGTAGTGTAAATCAAATGACACTAAAAGCAGGAGTTGAAACTACAATAAAAAAATATGCACCACAAATCGAAACAGTGGTAAATATAATGTAGCAAAAAACCGACTATTTTAGCTTTTTCAAAAATTACTTATTAACAAGAATAATAGTGCTTTGAATAATTTACCTGAAGAATACTCAGAAAAACACAAAAAACAAAGCCTTATATTATGGATTTAACAAAAAACAACGTAAAGTTTTAAGAGGTTTAGTTAAGGAATTATTACTTATTTAACTTAAATTTGTAACATAACCCCAAAATCCGAAACTGATGAAGAATTTTTACGCTCTGTTTTTATTTTTGTTTTGTGTTTCTGTAAATTATGCACAGCAAACTACTCAAACGTTAATTGTTGATAAAGCCTGGCTAAATGAGTCTGAAGAATGGTCTGATTTTCAATATGCAGGTCAGATTGTATTTTCGACTAATGCAAATGAAGAAGAAGGAAGCTTAAAAATAGGAAACTATGATCTACTATATGATCTTTGCAGCGGAAAAGCCAAGTTTTCTAATAAAGCAACTTATAGTACTGCTCAATTCTCTCATCCGAGAAAAGTATCTGTTACAACAGATAAACAAGGGGTAATGAACTCGACTTACGAAGGCACTTTAGTTTTTCAGTCAGACAAAGATTATTACTCTGTTATCACAATAGTAACTATACTTGAGAAAAAAGGAAATATTCTTGGGGTAAAAATGCGCCTTAAAGAAGGAGATAAAAAAGAATACGCATTTAGCATCAAAAACAGTTAATGTAATTAGGGATTTTTTCACGTTATAAGATCCTAACCAGTAAAATTCCAAATAATTAAAATGGATGTATTAATAAAGATTAAAGATCGAGAAGGAGTTATACACGAGTTGCAGGCTCCAACTGATATGGCAATGAATATAATGGAGTTATGCAAAGCATACGAACTTCCTGTTGAAGGAACCTGTGGCGGAATGGCCATGTGCGCTTCTTGTCAGTGTTATGTTTTGAATGATGTTGCATTACCTGAAATGGGAGATGAAGAAGAAGCCATGCTGTCGGAAGCATTTTATGTTAAATCAAATAGCCGTTTAGGCTGTCAGATTCCAATTACTACAGAATTGGAAGGACTGGAATTAGAACTGGCACCGGAATATTAAGAATAGAAAAAAGCGAGAATTTATTGATTCTCGCTTTTTTATTTTTAGTCGTTTTTTAAAAAAACAGCAGGATCAAAAGGTTCAAATTCTCTTTCTGAAAATGCTTCTGTTAAAATTCCGGATGAACATAACCACGCAATGGTTTCTTCAAGCGTAGTTCCTGCTTTATAAATCATTTCGCTGTAGCGGGGTAAAATATAATATTCATTTTTTAATAGAATAATTTCATCTCCGTCAAAAGTATCTCCAATTCTAATCGAATTTAGCACTTCATCTTTTGTTAAAATATCTTTTCCTTCATCCCAAAACCAATATTCTGCAATGCGATCTTTCCACTCTTCCAAAGTTATTATTATGGTTTCCGGAAGAAATATCCTTATATAAGTTCCGCCAAGAATACCACTTCCATATTGCAAAACATAATCCTTATAATCTTCATCAAAAAGAACATTTAATATTTTTTCGCAGGCTAGAATATCTGCTTCATCGGCTGTAAATAAATCCGTTTTATTGGTCTGATAATTTGGGATTATTTTATAGTTTTCGAAATTCATTTTTCGTTTTATTTTTAATAATTAAAGCATCTTCTTTTTTTGAGAATCAAATATTATATTCAATCTCTCCAATATACAATAACTCAAATTTAGAACTCTTTAGTGAAACTGGATTTTTAATTTGATCTTTCAAGATAAACACTAATGTATTGATCTCTTCTATATTTTGATTTTGCTCAATCAGCTTTCGTTTAGCCTCAAATATCCATTCTGATGCATAGGAATATTTCAGGAATTTTTCTTCAAACGAAATATTTTCATCTTCAAAACCACTTTCCATAAAATCATGATCTAAATGATTTCTATCTTGCGATTTTGCAAATTCAGAAAGGTATTTTCCATCTATATCATCTTCATTGTAATAACTTTCATCTTCGCCTAGAAAATCAAAATATTCTTCTTCAGATCTAAATCTTCCAAACCAAAAATGACTAGTTTCTTTATTCATTAAAATATTGCTTTATAATTAAAACAAAAGTATTATTTACTTAGTATATTCACTATACTATTTCTCACAAAAAAACCGCAATTACATTACTGCAATTACGGCTCTTTCTTTATAACAATTTTCTTTAATCTCTTATTATACTAAACCTGCCTGAATTAAATATTCAGCGATTTGAATTGTATTTGTTGCAGCACCTTTTCTTAAATTATCTGCAACAATCCACATGTTTAAGGTATTTGGCTGGCTTTCGTCACGACGAATTCTTCCCACAAAAACATCATTTTTACCTTCTGCGTATAATGGCATTGGATATGTAAATGTGTCTAAATTATCCTGTACCACTACTCCATCTGTATGATGTAAAATTTCACGAACTTCATTTACATCAAAATCATTGGTAAACTCAACATTTACGGCTTCGCTATGCCCGCCAACCACAGGAACACGAACAGCAGTTGCTGTAACTCTAATGGTGTTATCTCCAAGGATTTTTTGAGTTTCACGAACTAACTTCATTTCTTCTTTAGTATATCCGTTTTCCTCAAAACTATCACAATGTGGAATCGCATTTCTGTGAATCGGATATTTATAAGCCATATCCCCTTGAATTCCTGCGTATTCGTTTTCTAATTGTTTTACTGCTTTTACACCAGTTCCGGTAATTGATTGGTAAGTAGAAACAATGATTCTTTTGATGTTGTATTTTTTATGCAATGGAGCCAAAGCCAAAACCATCTGGATTGTCGAACAGTTTGGATTTGCAATAATTTTATCTTCTTTGGTCAAAACATTAGCATTGATTTCTGGAACTACCAATTTTTTGGTCGGATCCATTCTCCATGCCGAAGAATTGTCAATAACTGTTGTTCCGGCCGCTGCAAATTTTGGCGCCCATTCTAATGAAGTATCCCCTCCTGCAGAAAAAACAGCAATATCTGCTTTCATATCTACAGCAGTTTGTAAACCAACAACTTTATATTTCTGGCCTTTATATTCAATCTCTTTTCCAACTGATTTCTCAGATGCAACAGGAATTAATTCTGTAACAGGAAAGTTTCTTTCTGCTAATACTTTAAGCATTATTTCGCCAACCATACCAGTGGCACCTACAACGGCTATTCTCATTTTTATATTTTTAGTATGAATTAATCTAATTTTACCATGCAAAAGTATACATAATAAAAATCAAAACAAGGCGCTTAACAAAAAATAACAAAATGTTACAAAACAAACAATTATAAAAAAACCGCTTCAATTAAGAAGCGGTTAAATTAGACTTAGTGTAGCGGTATATTATTTATTTTTTTAATAGATCTCTAATTTGTGTCAATAATTCTTCCTGCGTAGGTCCTGCAGGCGGAGCAACAACTACTTCTTTTTTCTTTGCTTTATCAGCAGCTCTTAAAACTACAAATACAAAAAATGATATAATTACAAAATTAATTATTGCCTGAAGCAAATTTCCGTAAGTAATTACAGCAGCCCCGGCAGCTTTTGCCGCAGCCAGATTTGTATAACTATGACCATCTAGTGTTATAAATTTTTGAGTAAAATCTATCCCACCCGTAAGCAGCCCTACAATTGGCATAATAATATCATCTACAGCTGAGCCAACAATTTTAGCAAATGCACCACCAATAACTACGGCGGTTGCTAAACTAAGCACATCACCTTTTAACAAAGAAGCTTTAAAATCTGCGAAAAATCCCATATCATTTATTTTTTTTTATTAAACTCAATATCAAATATAAGAATAATTTTAACAAATAAACTATCTGAAAAATACTCTTTTTACCCGTTGTGAAATACTGGTCATAATTTCATACGGAATTGTTTTAAGTGCCGCCGCCATTTCGATTACGGTTGGGCTTTCTCCAAAAATAACAACCGAATCTCCTTCTTTACAATCAATATGACTTACATCGACCATTAGCATATCCATACAAATACTGCCCAAAATAAATGCTTTTTGATTTTTTATCGTAACATAACCAACCTGATTTCCCCATAATCTTGAGATTCCATCGGCATAACCAATTGGTATTGTGGCAATTTTCGTTTCTCTTTCGGCCATAAAACGACGACCATAACCCACGCTGTCTCCGCCGGGAATGGTACGAACCTGAGAAATAATCGATTTTAAGGTTCCTACATTTTCCAGATATTTTTGCTCGGCAGGATCGTTTGAAACACCATATAAGCCAATTCCTAAACGAACCATATTGTATTGTGCATCAGGAAAATTACTAATTCCGGAGGTATTCAAAATATGACGAATCGGATTAATGTTTAATTCTGAAATTAATCTTGATGAGAGTTTTTCGAATAAACTGATCTGAGCATTAACAAAATCAAAATGTTTTACTTCATCGCTTGTGGCAAGATGCGACAATACACTTTTTACTTTTACTGTTGAATTTCCTTTTAGTGTCTGAATTAATTCGTCGAGTGTGTTGTCTTCGAACCCCAAACGATGCATTCCGGTATCTAATTTAATATGAATTGGAAAATCTTTCAAATGCTTTTCCTGTGCGATTTTCAAAAAAGCTTTTAATCCTTTTATGCTATAAATTTCAGGCTCTAAATTGTATTGAATGATCGAAGGAAAACTGGTCGATTCGGGATTTAAAACCATAATGGGCAGTTTTATTCCTCCGTTTTTCAGCAGGATTCCTTCATCGGCGAAAGCCACACCTAAATAATTTACTTTAAGGTGTTCGAGTAATTTTGCTATTTCCAAACCTCCGTTTCCGTAACCAAAGGCCTTAACCATTACCATAATCTTTACATCATTTGCCAATTTCGATTTATAATAATTCAGATTGTGGCTTATAGAATCCAGATTGATTTCCAGAACTGTTTCATGCGTTTTTTCTTCAAGCAGCGACACGATTTCTTCAAACTGAAATGATCTTGCTCCTTTTATCAATATAGTTTCATTTGTAAAATTTAAGTTTTCAATCTGTGAAATAAATTCGGCTGTATTTTGAAATGTAATACAATTGGAAAATTTAGCGGCAAAAGAAGAAATAGTTACGCCGATGCCAATAACACGATTTATTTTATTATCAGAAATTAACTGTGCTACTTTAGAATACAACTCTTCATTAGAAAATCCACTTTGAACAATATCAGATAAGATAATGGTTTTAGAAGCGTTTTTCTTTTGCTGACTTTCCAAAAAATCTAAAGCAATTTTAAGTGATTCAAAGTCTGAGCTGTAACTATCATCAATAATACTGCAATTGTTGATTCCGTTTTTAACTTCCAAGCGCATGTGTACCGGATACAAATTCTGAACCCTATTTTGAATGGTTTCCGAATCGTATTTGAAATAAAGCAAAACCAATAAGCATGAAATGGCATTTTCTACAGAAGCCGAATCACTAAACGGTATTTCTAAATTGAAAGTATCGTTTTTATATTGATATTGAATCTGTGTTATCTCGCCTTTATTCTCTTTTTTCAGAATAAAAACATCTGCAGCTGAATCAGTGAAACTCCATGAAAAAAGTTTTCTGGATTTTAATGGATTTTCAACACAAAACAAATCCAAACATTCTTCTACAAGTTTATTCTTCTGATAAATGAGAACCGTTGATTCTTTAAAAAGTAGCAGTTTTTCGTTGATTTTCTGCTTTAGATTTTCAAACCCTTCATCGTGAGCAGAACCAATATTGGTTAAAACGCCAATACCGGGTTTAATGATTTTTTCAAGCTTCGCCATTTCGTTTATGGTCGAAATTCCGGCTTCAAAAATTCCCAAATTATGTTTTTCATTAATGGCAATTACTGACAACGGAACTCCAACCTGAGAGTTGTAACTTTTAGGGCTTCGGATGATATTATAGTCTGGGCTTAATAAAAAATTCAGCCATTCTTTTACTATCGTTTTTCCGTTGCTTCCGGTTAATCCGATAATAGGAAAACTAAATAAACTTCGATAATAAGCTGCAAATTGCTGTAAGGCATTCAAACTATTTTTAACCAGCAAAAAATTGGCTTTACCTTTTGCATTTTCAGGAACATATTGCACAACAAAATTCTGAACTCCTTTTTCAATAAGCTCAGGAATGTACAAATGAGCATCATTGTTGACACCTGACAAGGCAATAAACAAGGTTTTTGATCCGTTTTGTAATGAACGGCTGTCAATCGAAATATGATCAACAAAAACATCAGTATCAGAACCTATCCATTCGGCATCAAGAATCGGGATAAGGCTTTTTAAATTTATGCTCATTTAGAATTTCTTTTTTGTCAAATTTAAAAAAAGGTTTGCCACTAATTTCACAATTTTTCACTAATTATTGGGATGAAGATTTAAGACTAAAGTTAAAATAAAAGCTCATATTAAAATGATTTTATCTGAAGAATCCTTTTAGTATGTGGCTAAAAAATCGAATAAAATTGGTGAAATTTGGCGTAATTGGCGGCAAAAAACATTATTTGATTATATTTGTTTATACAGCACTAAATATAACGTTTTGAAAAAAATCCTGCCTTTATTCTCCTATATACTACATCCGATTTTTATCTCGATGTACACTACTTTGTTCTATCTTTTTTGCAAGAATGATGCTTTTACCAATCAGGAGAAATATTATGTTTTATTTCAAATTCTAATCATTACGATTTTAGTTCCTATATTGTTTTTCCTGTTGCTTCGCTCTACCGGAAATGTAAAATCTGTGATGTTGCCTGAAACTTCACAACGCAGAGTTCCTCTTGTTTTGCAGTGCTTTTTGTACATTTTACTGGTAAAACGAAGTATTGTAATTACACGATATCCGGAGCTTCACTTCTTTTTTCTGGGCGCTTTGTTCAGTACAATTTTGGCTTTAATATGTTCTTTGTTTAAAATTAAGGCAAGTTTGCATATGCTGGCGATAAGCGGATTTACCATTTTTGCTATTGGACTGAATATGCATCTTCAACTGCAAAATCCTTACTGGGCTGCTTTTTTAATTTTAATGACCGGAGTTATGGCCTCATCACGTTTAGAAATGGAAGCTCATACGCCCAAAGAATTATTGATTGGCTTGTTGATTGGTGTTTTACCGCAAGTACTCTTTTTATTTTTGTGGTTATAAGATGTAGAAAATTAAACCAATATTCATTGCTTTCATTTTTACATTCTCGCCTGAAATTGTTTGAACTGATTTATCAAACAATCCGTTTAGACCGTAATAACAGTAAACGTTCCAGGTATTGTAACCCGCAGAAACATAAACTCCGTACTGAAATTGATTGACATCTTTATTGTTAGAGATTTTATAGGTTGTTTCTCCATCTTTTAAAATTGATTTATCTGAGAAAACGTAACTTAGTTTTACCCCGCTGTAGATTCGCCAAAACCTGTAACTTTCATAAGTGGAGTTTCTCCATCTAAATTCAATTGGAACATCGACTGAATACTGTTTATAGCGATTAGAAACAAACTCGCTATAACTGTTTACGCCATAAATTTGTTTCCCTTCTCCATCTTTTGATATGGTCAGATTTTGGTAAAAATTTTGGTAGCTCAATCCTAAACCGGCTGCAATGGCAATGGTTCTTTTTTTATTGATTGGCATATCACGCAGAAATCCTCCTGAAAGTCCTGCCGAGAATTTGTTTTGTTTTAAACCTGTAGGGCCATCAACCAAAAGATTATATGTAACCGAAAAATAAAACTGATCTTCACGATATAAAGAATCTATTTTAACAATAGGTTTTATCTCAGGTTTGACATCTTGTGCAAAAGAACTGAAAAACGATACTAAAAACAAACAACTAAAAAGTAATCGCATATCGTATTTTGGTTTTAAAGAGTTTTTCAAGTAAACGTTTTTTAGAGTAAATTTATTTTACTTACAAATATAATATAATGCCAGTTCAGGATTCAATTAGATTGTAATTATTCTCTTTTTGATTAAGAATAAAAGCATTTGTTGCACTTTTTTCAACAAAAAAACAACAGAATTAAAAAAATGAATCTATTTTACTTTGATCTTTTATACCTTTGTGCAGAATGAAAAGAAAACAGCTCATATTAAGTGTTTCTTTGGCCGTTACAGTATTGTTCTCAATATTGTTTCAGTCTATACATAGTTATGAGCATATTGTAAAGCAGCTTTCAGAAAAACAATGTCATCACGATTACAATGATCCTAATGGCGAAATAACGCATCAGCATCATAATTATGACTTATGTTATGTATGTCACTTTGCTTTTGCAAGTTATATTGTTCCTGACCAATTTGCTTTTCAGTTTCATATTTTCAACAACGAAATTCCTTATTTTTCTGCTCTTTCAAAAAAGGTCTTTTCTTTTTCAGAAAGTCCGTATTTACTACGCGGGCCTCCTGCAGTTGTAGTTTCTTAAATTTCGGAATAACCGAAATAAATTTAAAATCTTTTAATCTAATTCAAAAAAATTAGGGAATTTCCCCATCCTGACGCAATCAGGACCGGCAAATTTTACTATTGTTTTTCGTTTTTTCTTTTAAAGGATAAAATTCCATTAACTATAGCATCATTTTCAAATGAAAAAATTAATAATAGCCCTTACATTAGGGTTTACGAGCTTTCTTTCAGCTCAAAATTCAGTTTCAGGAACTGTTACAAATCTCGAAAATAAACCATTATCAAATGTGTCTGTTTACGCACCTGAGCTTCACAAAGGAACCACTACCGACGCCAACGGAAAATATGAATTTAAGAATCTTCCAAACGGAAGTTTTCGTCTGACTTTTACTTTTGTTGGATTTACCACTCAAAGTAAATCAATTTCTAAATTATTAAAAGAAAACACTGTAGATATTACTCTTACCGAATCTATTTTTGAAATGGATGAAGTAGTGGTTTCGACTCCTTTCAATAAATTACAATCGCAAAACGTAATGAAAGTCGAACATGAAAGCATCAAAACATTGCAGCAAAAAGGGACTTCTACTTTAATTGAAGGTTTGGCCACAATTCCCGGAGTTTCTCAGATTTCTACCGGAACTTCTATCGGAAAGCCTGTAATTCGCGGATTAAGTGGAAATCGCGTTTTGGTTTACTCTCAGGGTGTTCGTATTGAAAACCAACAATTTGGAGATGAGCACGGCTTAGGTTTAAATGATGCCGGAATAGAAAGTGTCGAAGTCATCAAAGGACCAGCATCTTTATTATACGGTTCTGATGCTTTGGGTGGTGTTTTATACTTCAATCCTGAAAAATTTGCCGATGCGAATACGTTTAAAGCTAATTTCAGTCAAAAATATTTTACTAATACAGAAGGAAGCAATTCTTCTATTGGATTAAAAACATCTACTGATAACTGGAAGTTTTTAGTACGTGGAAGCTACAATACACATTCTGATTATAAAATTTCGGGCGGAGAGCGCGTTACCAATACCCGTTATAACGAAACCGATTTTAAAACCGGAATAGGATACAGCAATTCGAGCTTTTCTAGTGTTTTAAGATACAACTACAACAAACTTGATCTTGGAATGCCGGATAATGGAATTGGAGAACAATCGTCAAGCAAAAATACAATGTTCCCGAGACAAGGAATTTTCAATCATTTATTGAGTTTAAACAACGTTATCTTTTTTGAAAACTCTAAGTTAGATGTTGATTTAGGTTATATTGCTAATGACCGAAGCGAGTTTGAAGACAGCAATAATGCCTCTCTTCACATGAAGCTAAATACATTTAATTACAATGCGAAATACCATTTTCCTAAGTTTGGAAAAATCGAAACAATTTTAGGAGTTCAGGGTATGCACCAGACAAATGCAAATTTTGGAGAAGAGTATCTGATTCCGGATGCTACTACAAATGATTTTGGTGTTTTTGGAACTGCAAACTACGAATGGGGAAACAGCGTTGTACAAGCCGGTTTACGTTTTGATAATCGCAACATTGTCTCAGAAGCTCACGGAACTGAAGGCGAAGAAGGTTATTTTCAGGCTTTAGACCGATCATTTGACAGTTTTAATGCTTCTTTAGGATATAAAACAAAACTGGCTGAACCTTTAACGCTTCGATTAAATGTAGCAACAGGATTTAGAGCTCCCAATTTAGCCGAGTTAACTTCAAACGGAGTTCATGAGGGAACAAACCGATATGAAATTGGAAATGCTAATTTAAAAACAGAACAAAACGTTCAGACTGATTTAAATTTAGAATATAAAAACACGCATTTCGAATTCTTTGTCAACGGATTTTACAATCATGTAAACAATTATATCTTTACTTCGCCAACAGGAGAAACCCGTGATGATAATGCTGTTTTTGCTTATATTCAGGACAATGCAAAATTATATGGAGGTGAGGTTGGTTTACACTTTCATCCGCATCCATTAGACTGGCTGCATTTTGAAACCAGTTTTGAAACTGTAACAGGTAAAAAGCAAAACAATGATTATTTACCTCTAATTCCTGCCAACAACTGGAACAATACTTTAAGAACCGAATTTAAAATCAAAAACTGGTTAGAAGAAGGATATGCGTCCTTAAATGTATCTTCGACTTTTAGTCAGGATAATGTAAGTGGTTTCGAAACAGCATCAAAAGGATATACGCTGGTAAACTTAGGCTTTGGCGGAACCGTAAAATTAGGCAAACATGCTTTTGATGTGAACCTGAACGGAAACAACTTATTCGATAAAAAATATATTGCACATCTTTCAAGATTGAAAACTGACGGTATACCAAACATCGGACGAAATATTGTTTTAGGAGTTAACTTCAATCTGTAACATTTTCAAACCATATACGACATATAATTAAAATTGGTTAAACCCTAACTAAATGAGCTTGTATGTCTTATATGGTTTAACTTTTTATCGTTATCATTTCACAACAAAAAATGCTATTTTTGTTATAACCGTTAAACAAAAAATATGAAAAAAACATTTCTTCTAATGGCAATTACTACTGCAGGAATTTCGTTTGCACAAAATAAAATTCAATATCCACAAACCAAAAAAGGCGAAACTGTTGACGTCTATTTTGACACAAAAGTTAGTGATCCTTATCGTTGGCTTGAAGACGACAAATCAGCCGAAACTGGTGCCTGGGTAAAAGCTCAAAACGAAGTTACTTATGGCTATTTAGATAAAATTCCGTTCCGCGATGAACTTAAAAAACGCATGGAAAAATTATGGAACTACGAAAAAATCAGTGCCCCGTTTGTTGAAGGAAAATTTACCTATTACTCAAAAAATAACGGTCTTCAGAATCAATCTGTTATTTACAGAAAAGGACAAGATGGCAAAGAGGAAGTTTTTCTCGACCCAAATACATTTTCTAAAGACGGAACGACTTCTCTTGGGGGTTTAGATTTCTCTAAAGACGGAAACAAAGCTGCTTATTCTATTTCTGAAGGCGGAAGCGATTGGAGAAAAGTTATCATTATTGATGCATTATCTAAAAAAGTTCTGGAAGATACCTTAGTAGATGTAAAATTTAGCGGAATTTCATGGCATGGAAACGAAGGGTTTTATTACTCTAGTTATGATAAACCAAAAGGAAGCGAATTATCTGCCAAAACAGATCAGCACAAATTATATTTTCATAAGCTGGGAACTTCTCAAAAAGAAGACAAAGTTATTTTTGGTGCAGATGAAAAACGCAGATATGTTGGTGGATATGTTACCGAAGACAACCACTATTTAGTAATTTCGGCATCAAATTCTACTTACGGAAACGAGCTGTATATTAAAGATTTAACACAACCAAACAGCCCGATTGTTACCATTGTAAACAACTTTAACAGCGACAATCAGATTATCGAAAATGAAGGAACGAAATTGTTTATCGAAACAGACTTAAACGCACCAAACAAACGTGTGGTTACTGTTGATGTAAGCAATCCAAAACCTGAAAACTGGAAAGATTTTATCAAAGAAACTCAAAATATACTTTCGCCTTCAACCGGTGGCGGTTTTTTCTTTGCTAATTATACAAAAGATGCCGTTTCGTTTGTACAGCAATACGATTATAACGGAAAATTAATTCGTGAAATCAAACTTCCTGCTGTAGGAACTGCAGGTGGTTTTGGAGGAAAAAAACACGAAAAAACGTTATACTACAGTTTTACAAACTATACAACTCCGGGAACTATTTATTCATTTGAACCAAAATCGGGTAAATCTGAAATATATCAAAAACCAAAAGTTGATTTTAAAAGCGAAGATTACGAGTCTAAACAAGTTTTCTATACTTCAAAAGACGGAACAAAAATCCCAATGATTATCACATATAAAAAAGGATTAAAATTAGATGGTAAAAATCCAACAATTCTTTACGGTTATGGCGGATTCAACATTAGTTTAACTCCAAGTTTCAGTATTGCCAATGCTGTTTGGTTAGAAAACGGAGGCGTGTATGCTGTTGCCAATTTAAGAGGTGGTGGTGAATATGGTAAAAAATGGCATGATGCCGGAACTAAATTGCAGAAACAAAATGTATTTAATGATTTTATTGCTGCTGGCGAATACTTAATTGCACAAAAATATACTTCATCAGATTTCTTAGCCATTCGCGGAGGCTCTAACGGAGGTTTATTAGTGGGAGCAACAATGACGCAACGTCCAGATTTAATGAAAGTAGCATTGCCGGCTGTAGGTGTAATGGATATGTTACGCTACCATACTTTTACTGCTGGTGCTGGCTGGGCTTACGATTACGGAACAGCTCAGGACAGCAAAGAAATGTTTGAATATCTTAAAGGATACTCTCCTGTACAAAACGTTAAAAAAGGAGTTCAATATCCTGCAACTATGGTTACAACAGGAGATCATGATGATCGTGTAGTTCCAGCACATAGTTTTAAATTTGCTGCCGAATTACAGGAAAAACAAACAGGAAATAATCCGGTTTTAATTCGAATTGATGTAAAAGCAGGACATGGAGCAGGAAAATCTGTCGCTGCAACCATTCAGGAAAATGTAGACATTCAAGCATTTACGCTTTACAACATGGGATTTAAAGCTTTGCCTAAAAAGTAAAAACTTAATCTTAATTTTATTAGCCACGGGCTCACAAAAATAATTTGTGAGCCCGTGGCTTTCTTTTTGCCACATATTATAGGGATTAAAATGATTCGTCAAAATGCGTTTATTTTTTCGCCACGACCTGAGCGATAGCGAACAAGCGAAGCAATTCGACTAATTTTATAAAATTATTTATTTTGAAACTGCTTAATTGTTTCACGAAGATTCTGCAGATTTTAATTTGTTTATTTTAAAAAATTAGCATGAAAAATAATTCAAGAAAATTAGTGAAATTCGTAGCAAACCTTTTTTAAATTTGAATTAACTAAAAAAACAGAAAAATGAAAATTGTAAAATGGGGAATAATAGGCTGCGGAAATGTAACCGAAGTTAAAAGTGGTCCGGCTTTTCAGAAAACACCAAATTCAGCTTTAGTTGCTGTTATGCGAAGAAATGCTGCTCTTGCAGAAGATTATGCCAAACGCCATAATGTTCCTAAATGGTACTCTAACGCTGCTGATTTAATCAATGATCCCGAAGTTGATGCAGTTTATATAGCCACGCCGCCATCTTCTCATAAAGAATATACTATTTTATGCGCCAAGGCAGGAAAACCGGTTTATGTTGAAAAACCTATGGCTCTGACTTTTGAAGAATGCAACGAAATGATAAACGTTTGCAAAGAACATAATATACCCTTGTTTGTGGCTTATTACAGAAGAAGTTTACCTCGTTTTTTAAAAATAAAAGAATTAATCGAACAAAATAAAATTGGAACGGTAAGACACGTAAATTCTGTTTTATATCATCCGTTTGAAGCACGTTACGATGACGAAATCAATTTGCCCTGGACGGTTTTACCACATATTTCCGGTGGTGGAATTTTTGTTGATTTGGCTTGTCACACCTTAGACTTTTTGGATTTCATTTTAGGCCCTGTTAAATCTGTTCGTGGTCATGCAACTTCGCAGCTTAAAGCATATCCGGCCGAAGATTCGGTTTCGATGTCTTTTTTATTCGAAAGCGGAATTCACGGAACGGGTTTATGGAATTTTGCCAGTTTCGAACGTTACGACAATACCGATATTGTAGGTGATAAAGGAAAAATTTCTTTTTCGACTTTTGGAAATGATCCTATTTATATTCAATATACAAATGGAGAAAAAGAAAGCATAACGATTGAAAATCCGCTTCATATTCAACAGCCTTTTATCGAAACAGTTGTCGAAGAACTTTTAGGCAAGGAAGGTTTTTCACCTTCAAAAGGAACATCAGCTGCCAGAACAACCTGGGTTATTGATGAAGTTTTAAAAGAATTTAGGAATTCTAAATAGAACATTTTACTTTAAATTTCATTCAAGAGAAGGATAAAAAAAGAGGAGATTCATAATGAATCTCCTCTTTTTTTAAAAACTAAAAACTGTTATAAAATTATAGACTGTATTTAAGACCCAGTGTTAAGCCTAAACCAGAAATACCAACATAAGAACTTAATTCATCCATTGGTTTTGTTTTATCAACACCATTTGGATTTGTCAAGGCATTATTTGAATTAACATCTAAACTATTTCTATAATTAGTATGAATTTGAGATGTACTTCTGGATGCCAATGCATCATTACCATTTACAGTAAATTCAGTAGTCTCTTTTGTTTTACCATGTACTGTAAAGTTACGATACTCCAATTCACCAAAAACAGAAATGTTTTTTCCTAATTTATAAGATGTTCCTAAAGCAGCAACAAACCCAACTGTTGGATTTGGTTTTACTTTATCAACACTGTGAACATTTCCAAAAGCAGTTGGAGCACCTGTAGGAGCAAAAGCAATTGGAGCATATGCATCTGAAGTAATTTCTAAATCTCCATGAATAGGAACTAAAACACCTACTTTAGTATATGGCTCAAAACCTTTGTGTTCTCCTAAAAACAAAACCAATGCAGGCGCTAAATCAAAAGCAGTAATCTGACCTACTGATTTAAAAGCATACACACCGGCTGGAGTAATAGGCACATCTGATCTGGTTTGTGCCATTGTCTTATCTTTGCTAGTGTAATAATTAACTCCCAACTCAACACCTAAACGAGCGTTAAATCTATATCCTGCTGTTAACCCAGTTCTAAAACCTTCACCAAAAGAACCTGTAACACTTTCTTCAGAAACTAATTTTCCTCCTACATAAGTTCTGTCTAAAGGAAGATTTCCTCCTACTGTTGGAAATTCAGTAGCAGCAGTCTGAATAAAATAAGATCCACCCAATTTAAAATACCAACTTTCTGGTTTATCCGCTTTTTCTGTTTGTGCCATTGTAGCCATAGAACAAACTAATAATCCTAATAAAAATAGGTTCTTTTTCATAATTTTGATTTAATTAATTTCTACAAACATAGATTATTTTAACATAATCTTACAATTTGTAATGTTAGACTTTGGAACGAAATCGTTGTAATTTTAATCTAAATTACTAAAAAACTATTATGCATGCATAATTTTAACACTAAAAAAATGCATACCCTTAAATTTTAACTGTTAAAATTTAATTTAGCTTAAAATTTACCTGCATTTTCTCCAATTCCATCAATAGCTCGGTGGAAATTCTTACTTTTAACCTACGGCTTGGCATCGTTAATTTGGTAACTACTTTTATTTCTTCTACCTCATTTACTTCCTGAATTTTAGTTTCCTCAATTGAAGCATCTTCGTTTTCGTTCTCTTCTACAAAAACAGCATCATCTGTTTCCTCAAAATCAGTAGGGGTTTCTACCTCAACCAGACGTTTAATTTTTTCCAGCTCCATAATTTCAAAGGTCACAGAATTTTCCCCTTTGTTTTCATTAAACAAATCACTTAATTTATGAATAAATTCTGCCTGCAAATCTTTTATATTCAGTAATAAAATCAATTTTTTAGCAAAAGCTTCCAAGATATCCTGCAATTGCCTAATTTCAACAAACTGCATTCTTGGATCAGATTTTTTTCCTGTATCATGATTTACCCAGCCATCTTTTATCAATATCTTTATATAGGCAAAGTTATTTTGAATCAGGAAATGACGAAACTTTAGATATTCTTCTCCAAAAATCTTAAACTCGTAACTTTCATCATATCCTTCGAGATTAAATACTGCCCAGCCCTTTCCGTTTTTAGCAACACGATGCTGCACATTATTTATAATTCCGGCAAAGTTCAGATTCTTACCTACATATTCATTCATACTTTTTAATGCTTCTAAACGGGCATTACAGAAGTATTTCATCTCAAATCTAAAGTCATCAAGCGGATGTCCTGAGATATAGATTCCAACAACCTCTTTTTCTTTTGCGAGTTTTTCCATTGTGCTCCAGTCTTCACATGGAGGCACGACCGGTTCTGCAATTTGCACTTCGCTTGCTTCTCCAAACAAACTTACCTGCGATGAATTTTCATTTTCCTGAAACTTAGATCCGTAACGCATGGCTTTTTCATAAAACGTAATTCCATCGCCATCATCGTGAAAATATTGAGCTCTTGTTGTTCCTTCAAATGAATCAAAACCACCAGCCAATGCCAGATTTTCAATTGCTTTTTTGTTGGCCGCACGCAAATCTATTCGTTTCGCCAAATCAAAAATAGACTTATATCTTCCGTCTTTTCTGTTTTCTACAATAGTTTCTACCGCTCCGGAACCAACACCTTTTATAGCACCCATTCCAAAACGAACAGCATAATTATCATTTACAGTAAATTTATAGTACGATTCGTTTACGTCTGGCCCTAAAACTTCCAGCCCCATACGCTTACATTCTTCCATAAAAAAGGAAACCTGTTTGATATCGTTCATATTATTCGAAAGTACTGCCGCCATATATTCTGCCGGATAATGCGCCTTTAAATAAGCTGTTTGGTAGGCAATCCACGCATAACAAGTCGAGTGCGATTTGTTGAAGGCATAACTCGCAAATGCTTCCCAGTCTTTCCATATTTTCTCCAAAATTTTAGCATCATGACCTTTTTTTGCCGCCTGTTCAACAAACTTAGGCTTCATTTTATCCAATACATCTTTTTGCTTCTTACCCATCGCTTTACGCAATACATCGGCCTCACCTTTTGTAAAGTCAGCCAGCGACTGCGACAAAAGCATTACCTGCTCCTGGTAAACGGTAATTCCATAGGTTTCAGACAAATATTCGGCACAGGCATCTAAATCGTATTTGATTTCTTCGTCACCATTTTTTCTTCGAACGAAAGACGGAATATACTCCAAAGGCCCCGGACGATACAGGGCGTTCATCGCAATTAAATCTCCAAAAACCGTTGGTTTTAGATCCTTCATGTATTTCTGCATTCCGGGCGACTCATACTGGAAAATCCCAACCGTTTCACCTCTTTGGAAAAGCGCATAGGTTTCCTCATCATCAATTGGAAAAGTATCGGGATCTAAATCAATATTTGTTCTGTATTTGACCAGCTTAACAGTATCTTTTATCAGCGTAAGGGTCTTCAGACCCAAGAAGTCCATTTTCAGCAATCCGGCACTTTCTGCAACCGAGTTATCGAACTGCGTTACATATAAATCAGAATCTTTTGCGGTGGTAACGGGAACGAAATTCGTAATATCCGAAGGCGTAATAATTACCCCACAAGCGTGAATTCCGGTGTTACGCATCGATCCTTCCAGAATTTTTGCCTGCTGGATGGTTTCTCCTGCCAAATCATCTTCATTGGCAATAGCGATTAACTCTTTTACATTATCAAATTCATCAGAGCGGAGGGCTTTTTTTACCTCCTCTTCGCTTTCAGAAATAAAACGCGCCAAATTCCATTTTGACGGCATCATTCCCGGAATCAGTTTTGCAATTCTATCAGCTTCAAACAATGGCAAATCCAGTACACGAGCCGTATCACGAATTGCAGATTTGGTTGCCATTTTACCATAAGTGATAATTTGTGCTACCTGATTTTTTCCGTATTTGTTAATTACATATTCCATTACACGACCACGACCCTCATCATCAAAGTCGATATCAATATCGGGCATAGATACACGGTCAGGATTCAGGAAACGCTCAAAAAGCAAATCATACTTAATAGGGTCGATATTGGTAATCCCGAGACAATATGCAACGGCAGAACCAGCTGCAGATCCACGGCCGGGACCTACCGAAACGTCCATTTTTCTGGCCTCGGCAATAAAATCCTGCACAATCAAAAAGTAACCCGGATATCCTGAATTCGAAATTGTTAATAATTCAAAATCCAGACGTTCCTGAATTGATTCTGTAATTTCGCCATATCTTCTTTTTGCACCTTCCATAGTAAGATGGCGCAAATATTTATTTTCTCCACGAACACCTCCGTCGGCTTCATCTTCGGGAACCATAAATTCTTGGGGAATATCAAACTTCGGAAGCAATACATCACGATAAAGCGAATATCCTTCTACTTTATCTACAATTTCCTGAATGTTGACAATGGCTTCGGGCAAATCGGCAAAGAGTTTTTTCATCTCTTCTTCCGACTTGAAGTAGTATTCCTGATTTGGAAGTCCGTAGCGATAACCACGTCCACGTCCAATAGGCGTTGCCTGCTTTTCACCGTCTTTTACACAAAGCAAAATATCGTGCGCATTGGCATCTTCTTTATTTAAATAATAAGTATTATTGGTTGCAATTAATTTGACTTTATGCTTTTGCGCAAAATCAATCAGGGTTTTATTTACACGATTTTCATCTTCCTGATTGTGACGCATAACTTCTAAATAGAAATCATCTCCAAATTGTTCTTTCCACCAAATTAAAGCTTCTTCGGCCTGGTTTTCACCGATATTAAGGATTTTACTCGGAATTTCTCCATATAAATTCCCTGACAACACCATAATATCGGCTTTGTATTTTTCGACAATATTTTTGTCAATCCTAGGCACATAATAAAATCCTTCGGTATAGGCTATCGAAGCCATTTTAGCCAAATTATGGTAACCGGCTTTGTTTTTTGCTAGTAATACAACCTGATATCCATTATCTTTTTTACTTTTATCTAAATGATTTTCACAAATATTAAACTCACAACCTACAATTGGTTTTATCTCGGTTTCTGTTGGTTCTTCTCCGGCTTCGACTAAGGCTTTGTTTTTTCCGGATGCGGCTTTGTTGTGATTCATAACAGCACTCACAAAATGAAAAGCTCCCATCATGTTTCCGGTATCTGTCATGGCAACTGCCGGCATTCCATTTTTGGCTGTAGCCGAAACAATATTCCCAATTCCGATAGTCGATTGCAAAACCGAAAACTGTGTATGATTATGCAAATGCGCAAATTTTGCTGCTTTAAACTCCGCAAGATCCGACTCAGAAACGGTAGTTTGTTTATCATCTGACTGTAAAGCTTTAAGCTGCTCTCTAATTTTATCAGAAGCTGCTTTTAAATTGATATGCTTTAAACCAATCAGCTTAAATGCCTGAGGATTTCTATCTTGAAACTCTTTGAAATACTCCTTTGGAACGTCTAATTCTTCTTTTGTAAAAACTTCTCTTCTAACCAACTCAAGGAAACAACGCGTAGTGGCTTCAACGTCGGCAGTTGCGTTGTGCGCTTCTGCGAAAGGCTGATCGAAAAGATAGCTGTGTAACTCGGTCAAAGTTGGAAGTTTAAATCTCCCTCCACGACCTCCGGGAAGCTGTAATAATGAAGCAGTAACCTCGGTACAAGTATCTAAAACCGGCATTGAACTCATAGGAGAATCTACGCCCATTCTATGAAATTCAGCCCCCATGATATTAACGTCGAAACCTAAATTCTGACCTACAATAAATTTGGTTTTACTCAAAGCAATATTGAATTTCTCCAAAACTTCAGCCAGCGAGATTCCGTCGGCTTCAGCCAATTCAGTCGAAATTCCGTGAATACGTTCGGCATCATACGGAATATTAAATCCTTCAGGTTTTACAAGGTAATCCTGATGCTCAATAAGCACTCCCATTTCATCATGAAGCTGCCACGCAATCTGAATACAGCGAGGCCAGTTATCAGAATCGGTTATCGGGGCATCCCAGCGTTTTGGTAATCCGGTTGTTTCGGTATCGAATATTAAATACATAATTTAAATAAGGCAAATTAAAAAAATCCAAAATTCTCACATCATAAATCATTGATTTAGTGACCAATAAAAATCCGTGAAATAAAAATGGAGGAAGTTCAAATTTACGCTTTTTTTGGAGAAAGAAAATGGATAATTTCTCAAAAACACATTCTTATTAAGTAATCAGTTTTTCTCTTAAAATTCATAAAAATTCATAAAAATACACTTCTTGGATGTCGTAGTATTTTAAGGATTGACTAAATCTAAATAACAGCAAAAAAACTTACCTAAAAGCTTTCCAAAACTAAGAAAGTGCCTATTACAAAAAGAAATCAAAACTAACAATTATTACTATTTTAATTCAATTTGTTACATTTTTTCAAACAAAAAACCGTTTTTTATATTGATTTTGAGATAAATTTGCAAATTATTAAAGCAAAAAACATTCAACAAAAACTAAACTATAAAAAGAAAAACAAAAGGAGTTTCTAAATCATTTTTCTGTCAAATTTTAATTCACAAAAGCCGTTTAGCAATTTGTATTTTAGTTTGGGTATCGTATATAATGAAATATCGAAATTGACGCTTTTGTATCTTTTTTTACTTTTGTTTTGCTATTATAATGAACAGGAAATTGCTGTAGTTATAGAAATTACAATTAAAAAAAATAAAAAATGAGTAAGACATTATTTGACAAAGTATGGGATTCACATGTAGTGCGTAAAATTGAAGATGGACCAGATGTGTTTTTTATTGACCGTCATTTCATTCATGAAGTTACGAGTCCTGTTGCTTTTTTAGGATTAAAATCAAGAGGCGTTTCGGTATTATACCCTGAACGTACTTTTGCAACTGCCGATCACAATACCCCAACTATAAACCAACATTTACCAGTTCAGGATGCTTTATCAGCCAATCAGCTTAAAGCTCTTGAAGACAATGCCAACGAATACGGGATTTCTCACTGGGGATTAGGTCATCAAAAAAATGGAATTGTACACGTAGTAGGTCCTGAAAACGGAATTACTTTGCCAGGTGCTACTATTGTATGTGGAGATTCTCATACTTCTACTCACGGCGCTTTTGGCGCAATTGCTTTTGGAATTGGAACTTCTGAAGTTGAAATGGTGCTTTCTACTCAATGTATTATGCAGCCTAAACCAAAGAAAATGCGTATTAACGTTAATGGTAAATTAAGCAAAGGTGTTGGTCCAAAAGATGTTGCTCTATACATTATTGCTCAGTTAACTACTTCGGGAGGAACAGGTTATTTTGTTGAATACGCTGGTGATGTTTTCGAAAATATGACTATGGAAGGCCGTATGACAGTTTGTAACCTAAGTATCGAAATGGGTGCCCGTGGCGGAATGATCGCTCCTGACCAGACTACTTTTGATTTCCTTGAAGGAAGATTATATGCCCCAAAAGGAGAGGCCTGGACAAAAGCTGTTGAATACTGGAAAACACTTAAAACAGATCCCGATGCAGTATTTGATGCTGAATTAAACATCAAAGCTGAAGATATTGAACCAATGATTACTTATGGTACTAATCCTGGAATGGGAATTGGTATCTCTAAACATATTCCGTCTGCCAAAGAAGTTGAAGGTGGTGAGGAGACTTACAAAAAATCTTTAGCTTACATGGGATTTGAAGAAGATGATGTTATGATTGGAAAACAAATTGATTATGTTTTCCTTGGAAGCTGTACAAACGGGCGCATTGAAGATTTCAGAGCTTTTACCGAAATTGTTAAAGGAAGAAAGAAAGCAGACAATGTTACAGCTTGGTTAGTTCCGGGTTCTCACGTTGTTGAAGCTCAGATTAAAGAAGAAGGCTTATTAGATATTTTGACCGAAGCTGGTTTTGTATTACGTCAACCTGGCTGTTCTGCATGTCTGGCAATGAACGATGATAAAGTTCCAGCCGGAAAATATGCTGTTAGTACATCAAACAGAAACTTTGAAGGTCGTCAGGGTCCTGGTTCAAGAACACTATTAGCAAGTCCGATTATGGCTGCCGCTGCTGCTGTTACCGGAAAACTAACAGACCCGAGGGAATTATTTTAGATTGAAGATTTTTGATCTTAGATTTCTCACCATGAGCAAATCTTCTTTCTAAATTTCTTCAAATAAAATCGATCAATATTATTTAATACAAAACATTTTTAGGTTCTACGTTTAAGTTTTCAAAAGAAAATCTAAAATCTAAAATCCTAAAATCTAAAATTCCAAAAAATGGCATACGATAAATTTAATATACTTACCAGCAGTGCAGTGCCACTGCCAATTGAAAACGTAGATACAGATCAAATTATTCCGGCTCGTTTCCTTAAAGCTACAAAACGTGAAGGTTTTGGAGATAATCTTTTTAGAGACTGGAGATACAACGGAGATGATACTCCAAAAGCCGATTTCGTTTTAAACAATCCAACTTATAGTGGAAAAATCTTGGTTGGAGGAAAAAACTTCGGTTCAGGATCTTCAAGAGAACACGCAGCATGGGCCGTTTACGATTACGGTTTTAGAGCTGTAGTTTCTAGTTTCTTCGCAGATATCTTTAAAGGAAACTGTTTAAATATTGGTGTTTTGCCAGTTCAGGTTAGCCCGGAATTTGCTGAAACCATTTTTAAAGCCATCGAAACTGATCCTAAAACAGAATTAGAAATCAACTTACCAAATCAAACAATTACTTTATTAGCAACAGGTCAACAAGAATCGTTTGCAATTAACGGATACAAAAAAAACAATATGATTAATGGCTTTGATGACATTGATTATTTACAAAATATTAAAGAAGATATTAAAGCTTTCGCAGATAAGCTTCCTTACTAACAAACAACCAACAAAAATGCAGTTACTCAGACTCGGCTTTAAAGGTTGATTCTGGTAACTGCTTTATAATTTTTAAAAACTGTCTAAATCAATACTCGTACAGTATTTTTAAAATGATATCATATTTGAAATGAAAAAAAGAAAAATTGAAATAATGGATACAACACTCCGTGATGGCGAACAAACCTCAGGAGTATCTTTTTCTGCTGCAGAAAAACTAACCATTGCACAATTATTACTGGAAGAATTAAATATTGATAGAATCGAAATTGCCTCAGCCCGTGTGAGCGAAGGAGAATTTCAGGCCGTAAAAGGCATTACATCCTGGGCCGAAGAAAAAGGATATATTAACCGAATTGAAGTCTTATCATTTGTAGATGGAGGTATTTCAATCGAATGGATGAAAAAAGCCGGTGCCAAAGTACAGAATTTATTGACCAAAGGCTCAATGAATCATTTAACGCATCAATTAAAAAAAACTCCGGAGCAACACTTTTCTGAAATTGCTCAAATCATTTCCCTAGCCAAAGAAAATGATATTGAGACCAATGTTTATCTGGAAGACTGGAGCAACGGTATGCGAAATTCTCCTGAATATGTTTTTCAATTCTTAGATTTCCTATCCACTCAACCAATTAAACGAATTTTACTTCCTGATACTTTAGGCGTCTTAATTCCGTCTTTGACTTTTGAATTCATCTCAAAAATCAGAGCAAAATATCCACAGATTCATTTTGATTTTCATGCACATAATGATTATGATTTGAGTATCGCGAATGTTATGGAAGCTGTAAAAGCAGGCATTAATGGACTTCACGTAACCGTAAACGGAATGGGTGAACGCGCCGGAAACGCACCACTCGAAAGCACTGTTGCTGTTATAAACGATTATTTGCCGGAAGTCAGCATCAATATCAAAGAAACATCTTTATACACAGTAAGTAAATTAGTTGAAACTTTTACAGGATACAGAATCCCGGCAAACAAACCAATTGTAGGTGATAATGTTTTTACTCAAACTGCCGGAATCCACGCCGACGGAGACAACAAAAACAATTTATATTTTAATGATTTACTTCCAGAACGTTTTGGAAGAAAAAGAAAATATGCTTTAGGAAAAACTTCAGGAAAAGCCAATATCGAAAAAAATCTTCAGGAATTAGGCTTAAAGCTAAATCAGGCCGATTTGAAATTGGTTACCCAAAGAATTATCGAACTTGGTGATAAAAAAGAAACTGTGACTAAGGAAGATCTTCCATACATTATTTCAGATGTTTTGGACAGTCATACTTACGAAGAAAAAATAAAAATCGAGTCCTATATATTAGTGCACTCAAAAGGAATGCGCCCGTCTACCACTTTATGCCTAAAAATCGATGGCGAAATCATCGAAGAAAATGCACAAGGCGACGGTCAGTTTGATGCTTTTATGAACGCTTTGTCCAAAATTTACAAAAGCAAAAAACTAACGCTTCCAAAACTGATTGATTATGCCGTGAGAATTCCACCCGGAAGTAGTTCTGATGCCTTATGTGAAACCATCATTACCTGGGTCAACAACGGAAAAGAATTCAAAACCCGCGGATTAGATTCTGATCAAACTGTTGCCGCAATTATTGCAACACAAAAAATGCTGAATGTGATTGCCGATTAAGAAGTACAAAGACACAAAGCGACAGAGATTCAAAGGTTTCTAATTTTTGTCATTTTAAAGCTTTGAACCTTTGCCAATATGAACCTTAAAAACAATAAATACTTAAAAAATGAAATTTAACATAGCCCTTTTAGCAGGAGACGGAATTGGTCCTGAGGTAATAAATGAAGCTGTAAAAGTATCTGATGCTATTGCAAAAAAATTCAATCACGAAATAACCTGGACACCTGCTTTGACGGGAGCTTGCGCAATCGACGCTGTTGGAGTTCCTTATCCGGATGAAACACACGAAGTTTGTATGAAAGCCGATGCTGTTTTATTTGGAGCAATCGGACACCCGAAATATGACAACGATCCTAGCGCACCAGTTCGCCCGGAGCAAGGTTTATTGTTGATGCGTAAAAAATTAGGTTTATTTGCCAACGTTCGTCCAACATTTACTTTTCCATCTTTAATTGACAATTCTCCACTAAAAAGAGAAAGAATCGAAGGAACTGATTTAGTTTTCTTAAGAGAGTTAACTGGCGGAATTTACTTTGGAGAAAAAGGAAGAAAAGATAACGGAGATACTGCTTTTGACAATTGCGTTTATACACGTGCAGAAGTCCAACGTTTGGCTAAAAAAGGTTTTGAATTGGCGATGACACGTAGCAAAAAATTATGTTGCGTTGATAAAGCAAACGTTCTTGAAACTTCACGTTTATGGAGAGAAACCGTTCAGGCAATGGAAAAAGATTATCCTGAAGTTACGGTTTCTTACGAATTTGTTGATGCTGTAGCGATGCGTTTGGTACAATGGCCAAACTCTTATGATGTTTTAATTACTGAAAATTTATTTGGAGACATTTTAACCGACGAAGCTTCTGTAATTTCAGGCTCAATGGGATTAATGCCTTCTGCTTCTGTTGGAGAACACACATCATTATACGAACCAATTCACGGATCATATCCACAAGCAACAGGATTAAATATTGCCAATCCGTTAGCGACTATTTTATCAGCAGCTATGATGTTCGAAGATGCTTTTGGATTGAAAGACGAAGCTGAAGCTATCAGAGCTGTTGTAAACAAATCATTAGAACAAGGAATTGTTACCGAAGATTTAGCTGCAAAAGGAACTAAAGCATACAAAACGAGCGAAGTTGGAGACTGGCTTGTTGCGAACTTATAGTTTATTTTGTTTCAGGTTTCAGGTTTCAAGTTCACAACCTGAAACCTGAAACAAAATTTTTAAAACAAAAAAAAGGGATCAACTTTCGTTGATCCCTTTTATATATTTAGAAAAAAATATTAATATCCTCCTCTGTTACCACCACGGTCATTTCCACCACGGCTGTTTCCTCCACCATAACCTCCGCGTGAATCTCCACCACGGCTGTTATTGTTGAAGCTTCTTCTTTCACCTTCAGGTTTCGGTTCAGATTTATTAACTACAATTGCACGACCTTGAACAGTAGCTCCGTTCAATTCATCAATTGCTTTTTGAGCTTCCGCATCGTTTGGCATCTCTACGAAACCAAAACCTTTGCTTCTTCCAGTAAATTTATCTGTAATAATTTTAACTGAATCAACTGCTCCGTAAGCCTCGAAAGACTCTCTTAAATCTGCTTCCTCAATACTGAATGGAAGGCTTCCAACAAAAATGTTCATATGTACTTATTTATAATAATGTAGCAAATGTAGTCTTATTTTTCTGTAATCTACTATATATTAGTTTATTTATGTTTTTATTTAGATTTTAAAACAATAAAACCAAACAATTGTAAATTAAAAAACTAAAAATTTAGTTATATAAATCTGGGGTAACAGGAATTTTATAAAAAACACCTTCAGTAAAACTCATACTTGGTTTTTCAGTGTTTTTTTCATCAACGTTTACTGCGTTAAATTTAAATGTCCCCGAAATAGTCTGATTTTGAGTATTATATTCCGTAATTACAATTTGTCCGCTGCCTTTGCTGATACCGGTTGTAAATTCAGGAGTATCGTCTAAAAACACATTAGAATAAGAAGCCCTTGTAGTATTATCAACACCAAAAACATAAGTACACGGCACCGGATATGGCACCCGAAGGGTTACGGCATTAGTCTCTAACAAACCTGTAATAACAAAAGATCCGTTTTTTATATAGGCTGAGTAAGCCTTAGCTCTCCAAAATACATTATCTTTTAACCCCTGAAAGGCAGGAGTATTAAATTTTACATCCTCAGTACAAGATATAAATAAAAAAACGGTCAATAATAAATAGTGGTATTTTCTCATAAACTAGTGTTTTTCAAGCAAAAGTATCTCATTTAATACTAATAATTCAAAAAATAACAAGTAAAAAACAGCTAATACTTGTTCCTTATATATTTAATAAAGTTTAAAACATTTAATTCATAAAAAAATTATATCTTTGCGCCCTTAATTAACAGAGGTCGAGTACCTCAAAATTTAATCATAAGATTATGTCAGTAAAAATTAGATTACAAAGACACGGTAAAAAAGGAAAACCTTTTTACTGGGTTGTAGCTGCAGATGCACGCTCAAAAAGAGATGGTAAATACTTAGAGAAAATAGGTACTTACAATCCAAACACAAACCCGGCAACTGTTGAGTTAAACCTTGACAGCGCAGTTAAATGGTTACACAATGGTGCACAACCAACTGATACTGCAAGAGCTATCCTTTCTTACAAAGGTGCTTTATTAAAACACCACCTTGACGGAGGTATCCGTAAAGGAGCTTTAACTCAAGAGCAGGCAGATGCTAAATTAGCTGCTTGGTTAGAGGCTAAAGCTGGAAAAGTTGATGCTAAAAAAGACGGTTTATCAAAAGCGCAAGCTGATGTGAAAGCTAAAGCTTTGAAAGCAGAACAAGAAATTAATGCTAAACGTTTAGCTGCTGCGGCTAAGGCTGAAGCTGATGCTATCGCTGCTGCAACTGCAGTAGAAGAAGTTGCTGAAGTAGAAGAATCTACTGAAGAAGCTCCTGCTGCTGAAGAAAATAACGAAACAACTGAAGCATAATTTTAACTAGCGGTAATGCGTAAAGAAGATTGTTTTTATTTAGGTAAAATCGCTAAAAAATTTAGTTTCAAAGGTGAAGTTCTGGCTTATTTAGACACAGACGAACCTGAGTTATACGAAAACTTGGAATCAGTGTTTGTTGAATGCAACAAACACTTGGTTCCTTTTTTTATTGAAACAAGTTCAATACATAAAAACGACTTTCTTAGAATTCGTTTTGAAGATGTAAATAGTGAAGAAGAAGCTGAAGCACTTCTTGGCAACGCCATTTATCTTCCATTAACCATGTTGCCAAAACTTTCAGGCAACAAATTCTATTTCCATGAAGTAATTGGTTTCGAAATTGAAGACCAACGCTTAGGAGTTTTCGGAAAAATAGCTTCTATTAACGATTCTACCGCTCAGCCTCTATTTGAAGTTTTGAATGGTGATATAGAAATCTTAATTCCAATGATTGACCATTTTCTCGTGAAGATTGATCGTGAAAACAAAAAAGTCATCATGAATCTACCCGAAGGATTGGTAGAAATGTACCTTTAAAAGTTGATTTCTTTAATTGATTAACTGTTAATTGAAAAAAAACTTTGTTAACTTCATCAAATAAAAATCAAAAATTAGCACTCTTAAATCTTAAATCTCGTGTTTCAGTTTAAACAATTCTCTGTCCAACAAGATCGATGCGCTATGAAAGTAGGAACTGATGGTGTTTTATTAGGTGCCTGGGCTCCGGTAAATCATAATCCGTTCAGCATTTTAGATATTGGTGCAGGAACCGGAATTATTGCTTTGATGCTTGCTCAGCGAACTCAAGCCGAACAAATTGACGCTCTTGAAATTGATGAGGAGGCTTATGAAGAGGCAGTTGAAAATTTCGAGAATTCGCCCTGGGGAGATCGTTTATTTTGCTTTCATGCAGGTTTAGACGAATTTATTGAAGAACCAGAAGACGAATATGACCTGATTGTTTCTAATCCTCCTTTTTATGCCGAAGATTATAAAACCGAAAATGAAAAACGCGATTTAGCCCGTTTTCAGGATGCAATGCCTTTTGAAGAACTAATTGAAGCGGCAGATTTATTACTTTCTGAAAATGGCATATTTGCTGTAATTCTTCCTTTTAAAGAAGAACAAAATTTTATCGCTTTAGCAAAAGAATCAGAACTATATCCCATAAAAATTACCCGCGTTAAAGGAACTCCTGTTTCATCTCTAAAACGTAGTTTATTGGCTTTTAGCCGAAATGAAAATTTAGAAACTGATGTTGACGAATTAACCATCGAAATCGACAGACACGTTTATACTCCAGAATATATTGAACTGACGAAAGATTTTTATTTGAAATTTTAAACCTGTTCGAAAATACTTTTAAATTGATACAAAATACGTTCAATTAATCGTAAATCTTCAGTCACAATTTCTGCGCTTCCTTTCATTTCCTGCTGAAACAAAATTTTCTTTTTATAAGAAGTCATTAAACCGTTTGGCAGTTCAACATCTAAGAGCAAATTTCCATCTTTATCCGGAACAAGCGAAATGTTCTTTATTTTCCCTTTTAACACACCAAACTCTCTGTCTGGGAAATTAGCCAATCTGATGTTTACAGTTTGTCCTACCTTTATTTTTCCTGAATTCAGAGCCGGTGCTTTTACCTTACCAACAAAACCGTTTTTTGCATTAGGAATAATCGAAAAAACATTATCACCAACATTTATAGTCTGGTTCTCCGTCCAGACCTGTAAAAATGTAACAACACCGCTTACAGATGACTTTAAAGTATAAGCCAGTTCCCAGTCTTTAATCACTTTTTTTAGCTGGTAAAATGATTGCGCCATATTTCTCCCTAAAGTAACTTCTTCTTTGGTACCGCTTATTTGGGAGCTCTGACTTAATTTTGAATTATCGATCAGCGATGATTTCAGTTGAGAAATTGACGATAAAAGACTTCGATAACTCTTTTGCGCCTGAAGATAACTTAGTTTCTTGACTTCCATTTCCTGTGCCGAAATAATGCCTTTGTTGAATAACGTTTCAAAACGTCCAATTTCATTTTTTTGAAGCTGCAATTCACTTTCGTTAATAACTTTTTGTTGTTGCAAAATATCTAGTCGCTCTTTAATCTGAACTTTTTCAGAAACTTGCGCCTTAGTTTCTACCTCAAAGGGCTGCAATTTTTGATTTAATTGCTCTGCCTGATAATCTTTCTGAAAAACTGCAAAGGCGCTTTCTATTTCGCCTAACTGTGTGTTTTTTAACAAAACAAAAGGAAATGCTTTTTTAGCATCATTGATATTATATTGATCTACTATCTTTTTCAGCAAAAAAACATCTTTATAATTGGCCGTATTTTCAATAATAGCCAGCGTACTATTTTTTGATACAATAGATTTGTCTTTAACTAAAATCGCTTCTATACGTCCTGAAGATTTTGAAACTACTTTCTCAGGAGGAATATTGGTTGTAATGATAATTTGTGTATTTACAACATCTGGATATTTGATAAACCAGGAAACAAAAAAAAGCATAAAAATAATGGCGAATATCAAAACTGTCCCCCAACGTATCATCCAATGCGGTACTTTGGTAAGAATGTCCTGAACTTCTTCACTCCTTAATTCAAATGTAGTATCTTCAGCCATTATTTAATTTCCTAATTGCAGTTGATTTTTAACCAGCTCAAAATAATTTCCTTTTTGAGCTACTAAAGCAGAATGACTTCCTATTTCGATAATTTTTCCTTTATCCAAAACAACAATCTGATCTGCATTCATTACCGTGCTCAAACGATGCGCAATAACCACTACCGTTTTATCTTTAAAGAAAACATCCAGTTTTTGCATAATTTCTTTTTCATTATTGGCATCTAAGGCCGATGTGGCTTCATCAAAAAACAAAATTTCAGGATTTTTATATACAGCCCTCGCGATTAGCAAACGTTGTTTTTGTCCGGTACTCATTCCAATTCCTTCTGATCCAATTTTTGTATTATACCCCAAAGGAAGCTCACTTACATACTCTTTAATATTGGCTACATCTGCCGCATAAACCAAACGTTCTTTATCAATTTTATCAGCTCCAATAGCAATATTATTAGCAATAGTATCACTAAAAATAAATCCTTCCTGCATTACAGCTCCAATATTGGATCGCCAGGCTTTTTGAGAAATGTTCTTTAACTGGGAGTTACCTATCGTAATTTCTCCTTTTTCGGGTTCATAAAACTTAAGCAGCAATTTCATCAAGGTAGTTTTTCCGCTTCCGCTGACTCCTACTATCGCGGTAATTTTATTAGCCGGAATTTTTAATGTCAAATTATCTAAAACCCGAACATCTGACCCCAGATAACGATACGAAAGGTCTTTAATATCAATATTCAAATCATAAGGCACATCACTTGTTTGATGACTTTCCTGTTGCGTTTCATCTTCTTTTTCATGAATTTCAGACAATCTGGCAAGAGAAATTTTAGCATCCTGAAGTTCGCGAACAAACTGAATAAGCTGCACAATTGGTCCATTTAAGCTTCCCACAATAGAGTTAATAGCCAACATCATCCCTAATGTAATAGAACCATCAATTACTAACTTAGCAGAAAGGAATGTAATAAAAATATTTTTTAACTCATTGATCACAGAAGATCCTGTTGATTGTGTCTGCTCTAGAATCAATCCTTTTATTGAAACCCTGAATAATCTGGCCTGAACATATTCCCAGCCCCATCGTTTTTGTTTTTCGGCATTATGAAGCTTAATTTCCTGCATTCCGTTAATAAGCTCCATTACTTTGCTTTGTTCCTGAGAAACCTCTGCAAAACGTTTGTAATCGAGTACTTCTCTTCGTTTTAAAAACAAGGTAATCCATGCAAAATAAAGTATGCTTCCGGCAAAAAAAACAAAAAATATCTGCAAATTAAAATATGCCAAAACTCCTCCTAAAACAAACATATTAATTACAGAAAACAAAACATTTAACGATGAAGTCGTTAGAATTTTTTCGATTCTGTGATGATCATTAATACGCTGCATGATATCACCAGTCATTCGGACATCAAAAAACGAAATGGGCAGATTCATTAATTTAATGAAGAAATCTGAGATAAGCGAGATATTAATTCTGGTCGAAAGATGGAGTAATATCCAGCTTCTAATGAGTTCTAATCCCGTTCTTCCTGCAAAAAGAAATAATTGGGCAAAGAGTATCAGATAAATAAAATGAATGTTCTGATTTTGTATCCCGACATCTACAATACTTTGGGTTAGAAACGGAAAAATAAGCTGCAATAAACTCCCTGCCAACAAACCAATACTCAGCTGTATCAGAAACGACTTGTATCGTAATACATATTGTGAGAGCAAACTAAATCCTAAGCCTTTATTGTCTTCTTTATCAAATTCAGACTGAAAGAATTTTGGGGTGGCTTCGATCAATAATGCAATACCTTCCTGAGTAGAATCATCTGCATTATTACCAATCCAGAATTTTAGAAAATCCTGTTTATTGTATTCAATTAGTCCAAAAGCCGGATCTGAGATATAATAAGTATCTTTTTTTATTTTATAAAGAACTACATAATGATTTTTATTCCAATGCAATATACAAGGCAAAGGCGCTTCTTCTAATCGTTCTAAACTTAATTTTACACCAAGAGTTCTAAATCCAATTTTTTCTGCCGCATCACTTAAAAAAAGCAAATTACTTCCTTCACGAGTCGTTTCACTTGCGTCGCGTAACTCCTGGATATTAATTGTTTTACCGTAATGTTTTGCAATAATCTTTAAACATGTAGGCCCACAATCTTTATGATCTGCTTGTTTATAATTGGTGAACTTTTTCAATTTATTATCTTTAATCCAGTGCAATTTAATATTATAAATCTGATATTGCTACAAAAAAAATAGAGAGAAAATAATTTTCCTCTCTATTAAGTATTTAAAAACTTTATTATTAGAAATACAATTTCTGTAGGACATGGCACTGGTTAACCCTAACCAAATAAAATTAACTCAGTGACCAATTTTCCTAAGAATCCCAACACCAATCATCAATGTGGGGAAATTGCTCAATGTTCCACGATCGAGCGCCTACAAATTAAAAAAAACATGACTAAATTCTAAAAAAGGCTTTATTGTATTACTTATAATTAAGATTTAAAATTAGCAGCAAATACGGCTTGTTTCGCATATGCCGGACATTGTATTTACCGGACAAGTACCGCCTACAGGGATTAAAACACAACCAGCTTCGATTGCATAGGCCCAACATTCAGGAATCCCTCCTTTTATTGTTTTTTGCTCACTTTTACTTATGTGCTGAGCATTTTCCAGATTCAAAATTTTCTTTAACATAATATCATTTTTTATATCCTTTTCATTTTTGAAGAACTACTAATTCCTTAAATCTGTATTTTTTTTAATCAACAGAGAAATTCAATTTCCTTCTCTGTTTCTTTAGAACATTACATTTTTTAGCATTTGTAGTATCCTATTTGATAATCATAACATATACCGGGTGGGTAATTCCCTCCCTGAATGTTTTTTTGTTCTTTTTCTGTTAGTTTTTGAGTACCCTCTGCTCTTAAAATTTTTTCTAACATGCTTTTTTTATTTTTTTTGGTACATACTTCAATCATTTGAAGTTGATGTTTATTATTAAAATTTTATGCTATTTTTTCAAGAACTGTTTCTTTTTCCTCAACAAAATCGTTTAGAAAATATTTCAGTTCGCTTAATTCATATTCATTTGGAAATATTTTTTCATTTACAATTTTTACCGGTGTATAATTGAAATCATTTTTAGAACACCATTCGTATTGTTTGTTTATTTCCTGTTTAATCATCATACTAACATTCTCTATATGCCATTTTTTTAACCATTTTTTCAGACTCATTTTTTTAATATGCCAGTCTGAAATCGCTTCGACAGTTTTTCCTGGAGTCGCTCTGTTTATGCTTAAAAGTCTTTCGACAACTGTTTTGTATGGATTATCTACATTTTCAGGATTAATATTGAACAAAACGTTTAAATAAATCTTGTCCGGAAATCTCAATACAAGATCAAATGCTTCCTGAAATGTTTTATGACAATGTTCGCAACTTGGACTTATTATTACAGAAAGTTTGACTACTGCATTTCTGTTTCCAAAATTCAAACCTCTTAAATCTTCAAATCCCTTTGTACTAGGCACTTTTTTAGATAAAAAATTCAATAACGAATAATTACGTTTAAATTTTATTGTTTCTTTTAGAGCACTTTCTGTTGCTAAAATTTTTTTTATGATTCCTTTTAATACAAACCAAATTGGAGTTAAAAGGGCAACAGCTAATAAAAATGGAAAAATAGTTCCGAAACTAAAAGTCAGTGTAAAAAGATCTGAAGCAAACCATATCACACTTTGAACAAAAATCAAAGCTGAAACTATTAGACACATTACACACCATTTTTGAATCTCAAATTTTTGAATCCAAATCGAGGATACAATAATAGGTATAGCTAACAGGCTTAAAAAACCAACGAAAATTGCCGAATTTAAAGGCTGAACCAAAATAGCAACCAAACTTGCACTAAAAAAAATCAATGGCAAATCAGGCAAACTAATCCATTTATTTTCTATTATCTGATTATCATTAATAACTGAACTGCATGAAGAATTCGAACTAAGGTTACAAATTCTCGAAATGATACTATTTTTAAATCCTAATTTTTCCTGTACTATAAAAATGCTTACTAAAAATCCTAAAATTGAAGTCGTTAAAAAAACAAGACTAAATGAATCGTAAGTATTATAAAAAAAAGATAGTCCAACCAATAACAAAAGCGGCATTCCATATTTTAACCAGCTAAATTCTATTTTCAAATTTTCTCTTGCAACTACATTATTTGGTTCTATGGCAACCACAACTCCATTCCAGTCTAAAAGGAACTTTTCATATGACATTTTTAAACTTCCTTTTTTAATAGTATTGATACGAACAAAATTTTTTGCTTTCTCTACTAATATTAATTCTTCTTTAAAGTAGGCCAAAAAGTTTGATGGTAAATCAACTATCTGTTCTTTCGAAACTCTTACTGCAGCATTCTCAACAGACAATAAATCCAGAGAATCTGTTATTGCAAATAAACTTGGATAATTTGGATGAGAAAGAAACAAATCCTTAAACTCATTTTTAATCTCCGAGTATCTATTTATTTGTAGAAATTTTTGGACAAGTTTTAACATGTTTTTGAATCTTTAAATTCATAATTACACTGCAAATATTGTTGTTTTTATTGGAAAAAAAATGCTCATAGCACACATTTTATTAATTATACTACATACAATTTATAAATTATATCAGTCTGAATGATTCAATTAAAATATTGAATATCAATATTTTATATCAATTATTTTTCATACAAAACCTCAAAAAGCCTATTCTCGATTAAGGGTTTTGCTTTTTGCATAGTTTTGATAAGTCAATAACACTAGCAGAAAAAAACATATCAAATCAAGTATTAAAATTTGAAGATTTATAAGTAGAAAATCTATCAAAAAAAGCACAAAAAATTGTTCATGGAGATGATCTCTTTTGATACAAATGACACAAACAATAAAGACGAAAAAAGAATCTAATTAAGTATTTAATAACTATACAAATGGAAAATAAAAAATTAAAATTCGAAGATTTTAGAGTAGAAAAACTATCCAAAAAAGAACAAAAAACGGTTCGTGGAGGAGGCGACGAACCTACTGATCCAACAATTAAAACCGGAAAAGGATCTGGCTAGTGAATAATTAAGACCTGAAACAAATTTTGAAGATTTTCATAAAACAATCTAAAATTTCCAGAAAACAACCCAATAATATAATCTTCAATAATAAATAAACTCTGGAAATTTCAAAGAAAGACCTTAAATATAATTATTACAGAAGAAATGGAAAAGAAAAAATTAAAATTCATAGATTTTGGAACTGAAAAGTTATCCAAAAATCAACAAAAAACAGTTTACGGAGGAGTTGATTCGACAGAAGGATCACCACTACCTTTAGAATTAGTACAAACATCAATAGATCCAACTATTGGGGTAGGAAAAGGAAGCAATTAGGTTATTAAAATTTAAAAATATGAAAGATTCTAAATTAAAATTTGAAGACTTTACGTTTGAGAAATTATCCAAAAATGAACAAAAGACAGTTCGTGGAGGTGATGGTGATACTGATCCAACATCGCAAACCGGAAAAGGAGCAAACTAATTGGTGATCAAAAAATTAGGTTAGGCTTTAAAGTTTAAATATTATTTGCAAATTGAGCCGGAGACACTCCGGTTCTTTTGCGAAATTATTTAGCAAAAGAAACCGCATTTTTAAAACCAACACTTTCAGCAATAGCCTGAGTCGAATATTTACGATACATATGATTGGTAATCATTTCATTAATAACGTAATTAATTTTAAGTTCATTCGAGTATTCACCAAAAGATTTACCAAATCGTTTATTTACCACATAAGATAGATAAGTAGTATTTGTTTTTATCTTTTTAGCTACATAAGACAAAGTAAAATCGGCATTTAAGTACTCATGTTTACTTTCTAAAGCCAGTAATTTTTCTACTATTTTGTTTTCTTTCGCTTCATCGATACTCAAATTAACATTTTCTTTTTTAAGCTGGGTTTCTTCCGGCTCAGAAAAAGCTATCTCAATTTCGGGCTGGTTTTTCTTCTCTAAATTAGCTTTAAATTCTTCAATTAAAGCATTCATCTTTTTATGAGCCTTATTTTTATCCCGTATATTTTTGATTAAGAAAAAAACTATAGTAATAAATAATAATACGTAGAAAATTTTCAGACCTCTATTTAAAAACACATCATATTTGTATTTTTCCTGAATAGTAAGCATTTCCTCAGTCAGATCTCCTACACCTAGTTTGTAATTTACTTCTAAAATCTGATCATTTAATTTCGCTTCAGATTTTTCATAGTTATCCAAATAAATTTTTGAATGTTTATAAGCCAAATCTGGTTCCTTGAGAATATTATAAATTTTAGCCTGATAATAATTCGATTTTAAATAATCTACTTCGTTGGTTTTTGTTATAGCACCAATCGAATCAGATTTTTTAAAAAACACTAAGGCCTTATCGTATTTTTTTGTTGTAAAGTATATATCGCCTAAATTGTAATTTGCAGAACATAACATATCCGGCATATTATTTTGATGAGCTAAAAATATAATATCATAGTATGTTTTCTCGGCACTCTCATAATCTTTTTTCCAGCTATAAATGTTTCCTAAACTTAACTTGGCTACGATTTTATTATCGGTAAAGTTTTGAGAATAACTGATTGTTCTTTTATAGAAATATTCAGATGAATCAAGCAATATTTTTTGTTCCAAATTTTTTACATAATAATTCTCATATGCACCAGCTAAACTTAAGTTAATATTACTTTTATTATTTAAAAACTGTTCCTTAGTATAAACACTTTCATTTTTATCAACAAAGTCATTAAGTTGCCTTAAGTTCTTGATCGATAAACGATAATTACCTACTGCATTATTTATAGAAGCTATATTATTTTTAAACTTTACAATTTGAATAATATCTCCAATTTCTAAAGAAAGCTTTATACCTTGTTGATAATTTTCTAAAGCAGCACTAAAATTTCCTCTTTTCCATTCGGATAATCCACCATAATTATACAAATACGATTTTAGTTGTATTTTATCTCGTGATTCCGGCATTTTATCCAAATATTGAAATGCCAGTTTATATTTTTGTTTAGATACTGGAGCATTACCTTTTAGCTGAAATAAATACGATAATGCTCCGTTTGAGAAAACCAAATGTTTATAATTACTAGATTCTGCCATTTTATTGGCATACACAATGGCACTATCAACATTTACATTAATATTTAATCGAATTTTATCTTGTAGTACTAAATATTCCCGTTCTGATAAAGCATGTTTTTGTTGAGCAAATACACCATTCAGAACAAAAATGAGTAAAAAAGAGATGATCAGCCTCATTTAATTTATTTTTTGAATCTCAAAAATAGCTTATAAATTTTCAATAAACTAAAATTAATTTCTTTTTTATACTATTTTTCTTTATTTGCGCTTCTATAAATATAACAATTTAACATTGTTTTGTTATATTTATATTGTGTAAATTTGTTTTTCTAAAACTATCAAAAATGAAACCAGACTTATTTCAAGCACCGGATTATTACAACCTTGACGATTTACTGACAGATGAACACAAATTAGTTCGCGAGTCTGCTCGTGCCTGGGTAAAAAGAGAAGTTTCTCCAATTATTGAAGAATTTGCTCAAAAAGCTGAATTCCCAAAACAAATTATAAAAGGATTAGGAGAAATTGGAGGTTTCGGGCCTTATATTCCTGTTGAATACGGAGGTGCTGGTTTAGACCAAATATCTTACGGATTAATTATGCAGGAAATTGAACGTGGTGATTCTGGCGTGAGATCTACTTCGTCTGTTCAGTCTTCATTAGTAATGTATCCTATATGGAAATACGGAAACGAAGAACAACGCATGAAATATTTACCAAAACTGGCAACAGGAGAATTTATGGGCTGTTTTGGCTTAACAGAACCGGATTATGGATCTGATCCGGGAAGTATGATTACCAATTTTAAAGACATGGGCGATCATTATCTTTTAAACGGTGCCAAAATGTGGATTTCGAATGCTCCTTTTGCTGATATTGCTGTAGTTTGGGCAAAAAATGAAGAAGGCAGAATTCACGGTTTAATTGTAGAACGCGGAATGGAAGGTTTTACAACTCCTGAAACTCATAACAAATGGTCTCTTCGAGCATCAGCAACAGGAGAATTGATTTTTGACAATGTAAAAGTTCCTAAAGAAAACCTTTTGCCAAATAAATCTGGTTTAGGAGCTCCGCTGGGCTGTTTAGATTCTGCAAGATACGGAATTGCCTGGGGAGCTATTGGAGCAGCCATGGACTGTTATGATACAGCCCTGCGTTATGCAAAGGAAAGAATTCAGTTTGGAAAACCAATTGGCGGAACACAATTGCAACAAAAAAAACTGGCCGAAATGATTACCGAAATCACAAAAGCACAATTACTAACCTGGCGTTTAGGTGTTTTAAGAAACGAAGGAAAAGCTACTACAGCACAAATCTCGATGGCAAAACGTAACAATGTAGACATGGCAATTCATATTGCCCGCGAAGCCAGGCAAATGCTGGGCGGAATGGGAATCACAGGAGAATACTCCATCATGCGCCATATGATGAATCTTGAAAGTGTTATTACTTATGAAGGAACTCACGACATTCATTTGTTGATTACAGGAATGGATGTAACTGGCATTCCTGCTTTTAAATCATAAACAACTATTAAAATATATACAAAATCAATACAAAAAGCTTCTTCTAACCGAGAAGCTTTTTATCTTTGCACAAAATTTACAAAAAATGAATATTGAAACTATAAACAATAGCATTCAACCTCAAAAAGATCAACTTTTACAACATTCTTTATACAGTAAAATTCAAAACATCGACGACCTGCATATTTTTTTAGAAAGTCATGTTTTTGCCGTTTGGGATTTTATGTCATTATTAAAAGCCTTACAAGCCAGACTTACCTGTACCACAACCCCTTGGTTTGCTACAAAAAATCCGGAAACAAGATATCTAATCAATCAAATCGTACTTGCCGAAGAAACTGATTTGACCCTTGACGGCAGAAGACAAAGCCATTACGAAATGTATCTTGAAGCAATGGAAGATTGTGGTGCCAATACTACAGGAATTAACACCTTTTTATCGGAGGTAAGTTCTCTTCACAACATTTTTGTTGCTATAAAACAAAGTTCGCTCCATCCTGATGTAAAAGCCTTTTTAGACTTTACTTTTAGAGTTATCGAACAAGGAAAACCTCACGAAATTGCTGCTGCTTTTACTTTTGGAAGAGAGGATTTAATTCCGAGTATGTTTACTGAAATCCTTAAAAATTTCCAGAAAAACCTACCTGATACTGATTTAAGCAAATTGCTTTATTATTTCGAAAGACATATAGAACTTGATGCCGATGAACACGGACCAATGGCAATGCAAATGATTTCTGATTTATGCGAAGATGATGCTCAGAAATGGAAAGAAGTCGAAGAAATTTCAATTCTGGCATTAGAGAAACGAATCGGACTTTGGAATGCCATTGAAGAAGAAATCATAATGAAAACCGAAATGGTGTAAAACCAAAATAAGGCATACAACGTAACTATTTGTTTAGAATGAACCGAAACTTAATTTTTACAAATTATGAAACCACATTTCAAACAAATAGTTATCGTTATCCTGTCTATATTTCTTTTAAGCTGCAGTTCTGAAGAAACTGCTTCAGAACCTCCCGTTACTTCTCCAGTAACACAAGACCCACAAATACCTCTTCCGGCCACCATAAATTATTTAGCATTAGGAGATAGTTACACCATAGGTCAGAGTGTTTGCGAAACTTGTCGCTATCCAGAACAATTAAAATCAGGTTTAAAGGCAATTTACCCTCAAACTAATTTTTCGCTAAAAGTAATTGCCACAACAGGCTGGACAACTTCAAACTTAATTTCGGCAATAAATACTCAAAATCCGGATTCTAATTACGATTTGGTTACACTTCTAATTGGTGTAAACAATCAATATCAGCACATGGATTTTTCAGTCTATGAAAAAGAATTTCCGCAATTATTAAAAAAAGCCATAGCATTGGCAAAAGGTGACGCAAAAAATGTACTGGTACTTTCAATTCCTGATTATGCTTATACACCATTTGCATCAAATTATGGCGACAGCTATCGAACAAACACTTCAAACGAAATAAACAAGTATAACAATTTTGCCGAAAGTATTTGCATAAGCAACGGAGTATCCTTTATTTCGATTACAGATATTACCCGCCAAGGTCTTAACAATACCAGCCTGGTGGCTTCAGATGGTTTACATCCGTCGCAAATTGCTTATAAAATGTTTGTTGATCGTATTTTACCCAAAGTAAAAATGATTTTGCAGGATTAAGAGTTTTTAAGAAGCAAAAAATTAGTTTTCAAAACACAATTAGTCCCGCTATCCGCTATATCTCTATTGGTGAACCCCACCAATAGAGGATAACGCTTCTATCGGGGCTAGATAAGAATTTTTCGATCTTTCAGGAAAAATATACTTAATTTTACAAAACTTGATTCTTTAAAATTAAAACTTTTAAAAATCAGATTAAATAACTGAGCAATAAGTTTATGCAAATTTCACCGCCAAAAGAATTATCACCTTACATCAAACATTATCTTTTTTTAGACAATCAGGAAACTACTATTCAAAAGCTTAGATTGTTTTCTGATGGTAATACCGGAATTGTATTTTCTTTAAAAAACAAACTTATCTCTGATATTAATAATCTTAATGTAAAAAAATATCTCCCAACATCATTTCTATACGGACAGCTTAATGGTTTTAAAGACATTTATTCTGACAGTGAAATAACTTTAATAATTGTTGTTTTTCAACCCAACGGAATACATCAAATGCTGGGAATTGCTGCCAATGAATTTCAGGATTCCATTATCCCAATTGAAGACATTTTGGGACAAAAAGCTTCGGTGCTTCAGGAAAAATTATCAGAAAAAAATAATCAGGAGAGAATTGAACTTCTAAATCAGTTTTTGAGCGCTCTAATCTTTAAGAAACCAACATCAAATCAATCAATTATAAATAGTTCTTTAGATTTTATTATGGCCAGTAAAGGTCATTTTTCTGTAAAACAATTGGTTGAGCATACTGGTTACACAGAAAGACATTTAGAAAGAAAATTCAAAGAATGTATCGGATTAAATCCTAAGAAATTTGGAAACGTTATAAGGCTCCATCATTTCCTAAAATTACTAAAAAACAAATCTGATGATACCAATCTAACCACAATTTGTTATGACGCAGGATTTTCAGACCAGTCACATCTAATCAAAGAATTCAGGAAACATACCGGAATATCACCAAAAGAGTACTTATATACTACCGGAAAATTAACCAACAATCTTATCAAAACACTACCCGGCACATTTTAAAATGTCGGTTTTATACAATTTATAGAATTTTCTGAACGCTAATTTTGACTCCAATTAAAAGCGTATAAAATGAAAAATCTAAAAATAGCCACCGCTCAGTTCGAAAATAAAAGCGGTGATAAAAATTACAACTTATCGGTAATTGAAAAACTTTCGCAAAAAGCATCCAGTGAAGGCTGCGATGTAATTTCATTTCATGAATGTTCTGTAACCGGATATACTTTTGCCAGACATTTATCGAAAGAACAAATGATGGATTTAGCAGAAAGTATTCCAGATGGAGAAAGTATTCTAAAACTTACTGAAATTGCCAAAAATCATGATATTATAATATTAGCAGGTCTTTTTGAAAAGGACCAAAACGATAATTTATTCAAAGCCTATGTTTGTGTCGACAAAAATGGTTTAGTGGCAAAATACCGAAAATTACATCCGTTTATAAATCCGTATTTAACTGCTGGAGATCGCTATTGTGTCTTTGAAATTAAAGGCTGGAAATGCGGAATTTTAATTTGCTACGACAATAATATTATCGAAAATGTTCGTGCTACAAAACTTCTGGGTGCAGATATTATTTTTATGCCACACGTCACAATGTGCACTCCTTCTACCCGACCTGGCGCCGGTTTTGTAGCTCCTGAACTTTGGAAAAACCGCGAAGCAGACCCCACTTCTTTGCGATTAGAATTTGACGGAATGAAAGGTCGTGACTGGTTGATGAAATGGTTACCGGCAAGAGCTTATGATAATGCACTTTATGCGATATTTTCAAATCCAATTGGCATGGATGATGATCAGTTAAAAAATGGATGCTCTATGATCGTAGATCCGTTTGGAGATGTAATTGCCGAATGCCGTTCTTTTGATGACTCTTTTGCGACAGCTATCATTACTTCTGAAAAGTGTATTCAGGCAGGAGGAAGTCGTTATATAAAAGCAAGAAGACCAGAATTGTATAAAGACATTATTGGTCAAAATCATAAATCAGAACAAAATGTAGTGTGGCTTAACTCTGATAATAAAAGTTAAAACTAAATTTCTCATCCTTTTTGAGCAGATGAAAAATTATCTTTGAAGGATTGATTAATCTACAGAATACCCTAAATAATGAAATTTTTTAATACTACAACTCAGGATATCGATGCTGTTTTCGATATTTATAAAGACGCAACATCGTATCAAAAAACAGTCAATAATAAAAGCTGGCGAGGATTTGAAAGAGCATTAATAGAAAAAGAAATTACCGAAAATCGTCATTTTATCATCAAAGAAGAAAATGAAATTGCCTGCACATTTGTACTTACATTTAATGATTTAATTATCTGGAAAGAAGCCAGTGCAGATCCTGCCGTTTATTTGCATCGTATTGCTACAAACCCAAAATTCAGAGGACAATCTTATGTAAAAAAAATTATTGAATGGGTTAAAATATATGCCAAAGAAAACCATAAAAAATACATTCGGCTTGATACACACAGTGGCAACGAAAGAATAAACAAATATTACACCAGTTGCGGTTTTGATTATAAAGGAATCAGTACTATTGAGTGGACAAGCGAATTACCGGAGCATTATAAAGAAGGTTCTTTTAGTTTGTTTGAGATAAAGCTTTAGATTTAATCTTATCTAAAAAAACAAACCCCTTGTGAATAGAACTTCACAAGGGGTTTTTAAATTTAGCAGAGAGGAAGGGATTCGAACCCTCGATACAGTTACCCATATACTAGCTTTCCAGGCTAGCTCCTTCAACCACTCGGACACCTCTCTATTTGGGTTTGCAAATAACACAAAAAAAACTGACTTACAAAAGTAAAATCTAATAATACTTAAATGCTTTTTCTAAATTCTTCCATAAACAACTTTACTGCTTTCTTTTGATACCCTTCCATCGTTAGCATAAACGAATCTCTTCTGGTAGCAACTCCAGTAATCTGGATTGCTCGCAGATCATCCCAGCCTTTTAAAGCCTTCTCTGCTACAATTGTTGCCCAGTCGCTGTCCTGCACCATTTGCAATAAAGCGTGAATCGAGTTTAATTCTATCGAAATTTTAGGTTTCATCTTGTTTTTTGCAAACAATTCTTCTACAAATTCTCTCGAATTCGAACCTTTGCCCGGAAGAACCAGCGGTATGTCTTCGATTTTCTTGAAAGCAATTTTGTCTAACGCCGCCAAAGAATGTGATTTTGAAACTGCCATAACCATATTCGAAGTAAACAAAGGTACTTTTTGAATTGGAATCCCTATTTCATGCGATGAAATAACCAAAACCAAATCCAGTTCGTTGTGAATTAATTTTTGCTCTAATGCTTCGGTTGTTCCATATTCTACGACAATTTTTAGCTTTTGATATTGTTTTGCAAATGCATTAATTACAGGCAGAATCAGCAAACCAAAAATATAAGTCACACCAATTCGCAATTCACCGCCAATCATTTCGTTCAAATCTTCGATCGCCTGTTTTCCGTTTTGCACATTTTCGATTACCTTTTTAGCATGGATTAAAAAAACAGAACCTGCTTCTGTAAGCTGTACTTTTTTTCCAATCCTGATAAACAAGGGCATTCCAAGTTCTTCTTCGAGTTTCTTGATTTGTTGCGAAAGTCCTGATTGCGTTACAAAACACAATTCGGCAGCTTTTGTAAAATGCAAAACCTCAGCCGTTTTAATAAAATATTCTAATTGATAAATTTCCATATCGATAAGTTTAAATACTTATTATCAGTAAAATTATTAATTTTTCTAATGAAATCATAATTCCGAACTTTGTAAAAAAATATCAGAGATCATGTTTAAGGCATTAAAATCAAAAAACTTCAAGTTATTCTTTTATGGACAATCTGTTTCTGTAATCGGGACATGGCTTCAAAAAACAGCCGTAAGTTGGATGGTTTACAGCGTAACAGGTTCTGTGTTTTTATTAGGACTGACTACATTTTTAAGCATGATTCCTTCTTTATTTCTGGCACCTTTGGCCGGGAGTATTATTGGCCGATACGACAAACATAAAGCCATGATTTTATTACAATCTCTGGCCATGTTTCAGGCAGGAACTTTGGCTTTATTAATTTACTTAAAAATTTACAACATCAACTTTATTCTGGCATTAAGTCTTTTTCAGGGAATTATAAATTCGTTTGACATGACTTGCCGACAAACCATGATGATTGATATTGTCAACAATAAAGAAGATTTACCAAATGCTGTAGCGCTAAACTCTACCTTGAACAATTTCGCCCGAATTGCCGGTCCGGCTCTCGCAGGAATTATTCTGCATCAATATGGTGAAGACATTTGTTTTATTGGAAACTTTCTGAGCTATATTCCGGTTTTAATTTCACTGTTAATGATGAAAATCACTCCGCATATTAAAGCTACTGACAAGCTTAAAATGTATGATGATTTTGTTGAAGGACTGGATTATGTCAAAAAAGAAACCGAAATGGCAAAAATGCTTTTAATGCTAATGTGCAGTAGTTTATTTGTTATTTCTTTCAATACTTTAATGCCTGTTTTTGCCAAAGATATTTTTAGCGGAAATGCCCAGACTTTCAGTTGGTTTGAAAGTGCTGCGGGAATTGGTTCTATTGTATCTGCCATTTATCTGGCGAATCTTAAAAAAGCAGACAATATGAGCAAAATAATGATCGCTGCGAGTTTATTATTAGGCTTTAGTATTATCATACTTGCTTACTCAAATAGTTTAACTGTAGCGTTAATTTGCATGGCTTTGAGCGGTGTAGGTATGATGGCTCAAACTTCCTCTATAAATATTTACATTCAGACACAAAGCACTGTAAATATGAGATCCAGAAGTATTAGTTATTATTTGATGGCGTATCAGGGGATGATTCCTGTGGGAAGCTTAATTATTGGCTATGTTTCTCATATTATCGGAACGAGAAATACAGTTGCTATTCAGGGCATTATTTGTATTGTTTCTGTTATTGTGTATGTGTATTACAAAAACCGCAGTTCTCAGGAAGAGTTTGGAACTTGTGAGGTTCGTTATAAAAATTAAAAAAATCCAAACTCTAATTGTTTACTCATGATCTTGTTATTTCGACGGAGGAGAAATCTCTGTTAGAAACTCGACAAAGATTGACAATCAGGAACGTTATTACTTGTGGAGATTTCTCCTCCGTCGAAATGACAAAACTGGATGGAAATATTTTGCTAAAATAAACTTATCACTAACATGCTGAATAGCTTTACAACGAAATCTCTCCGCGCAGTGCTGTTTCGAAAACATCTTTAAATTCGTTTTGCGGAATATTATGCCCCAGCAAATACATCAGTTTTGTAATCGCTGCTTCTGTAGTAATGTCTTTTCCTGAAATAACGCCAAGCGATTTTAAAGCTGTACTGGTTTCATATTGTCCCATATTCACGCTTCCGCCGGAACATTGCGTAACGTTGACAATGTGCATTCCGGATTTGATCGCTTTTTCAATTAAATTTAAAAACCAGTCTTCGGTTGGAGCATTTCCTGAACCGTAGGTTTCTAAAACAATTCCGCGTAAACCAGGAGTTGCCAGGATTGAGGCCAAAACAACTTCGCTCATTCCGGGAAACATTTTTATAATCGCTACGTGATTGTCTAAATTTTTGTGAACGATCAATTTTTCATCTGTATTTACAGGAAGAAATAAATGTCTGTTTAGTTTAAGGTGAACTCCAGATTCTACTAATTCAGGATAATTTGGTGCAGTAAAAGCTTTAAAATGTTCAGCATTTACTTTCGAAGTTCTGTTTCCGCGATATAATTTATATTCAAAATACAAGCAAACTTCGGTAATTACAGGTTTCCCATTTTCCTGTAACGAAGCGATTTGAATTGCAGTAATCAGGTTTTCTTTTGCATCGGTACGTAAATCTCCTATTGGCAATTGCGATCCCGTAAACACAACCGGTTTGGCTAAATTTTCCAGCATAAAACTCAATGCAGAGGCAGAATATGACATGGTATCAGAACCATGAAGCACCACGAATCCATCATAAGAAGCATAATTTTCTTCGATAATTTCTGCAATTTTTGTCCACTCAGCAGGATTCATATTAGATGAATCTATTGGGTTTTCAAAAGAAACCGTTTCAATCTCACAATCTAATTGTTTGATTTCCGGGATTTTTTGCAATAATTTTCCAAAATTGAACGCTTTGAGCGCTCCGGTTTCAAAGTCTTTGCTCATACCGATGGTTCCTCCGGTATAAATCAAAAGTATTTTTGCTTTAGATGACATCTTGGTATTTTAATTTATTGACAACCGGATTGGCATACATTGCCAGAAATCCTTGTCTTGTAACAGGATTATCACTTCCGATACGCATTTCTAAACGACGCTCAAAAAGTGATTTTTCATTTTCTTTATACAAATGAGAAAATCTGTTGGTTTCGTTTAGAATATCATAAGCGATAAAGTTCGTTGGCCATAACTGATAATTGGTCAAAATAGAATCATCAATAACTTGCGCCAAAGCCTGAACCTGTTTGTTACCATTATCATTCTCTGCTACAATCTGATCAATTTCTGTATCCAGAACATCGCCAACAGAAATGTGTATTCTTTTTTTAGTTCCCATAATACCACTTATAATGGTCATGAAATCTTCATTTTTATCTTTAACGTAAACTTCATTATTGGCTTCTGCCATTAATTGGGGCATTTTTAAAACATCTGTAGGATCGTATTCATAAGAAATCGAAACCGGAACGATTTTTAATTTCTTAAAATAATCCATTAGATTTTCTTCATCAGAACCCATTCCTATCATTTTTAAAACTCCCGGATTGGTTTCGTCGTTTCCGTCTTTTGTTCTGCCTTCTCTTTGTGCAATCCAAACCGAACGATTTTCGCGAAGCAATAATTGTCCTATATATTCTGAAAGCAACTTAGAACTTTGCAGCATTTCACGAGGCGTTAATCCTCTTAAAACCAAAAAATTTCTGTTTAGCTTTGCCAAAGTTGCCAGAAAAGCTTTTTTAACCAGATTATCTCCAATTGCTGATGCTGTCATGACCAAACCATGTTCGAATAAACAAACATTCAGCAAAGTAGTATCTAATAAAATATCTCTGTGATTAGAGATAAATAAATAAGAAGTATTTTTTTCGAGTTTCTCAAAACCAGAAGTGGTAAGTCCTTCAGAACTTTTCTCTAAAACCTTTTGTATGGTGTTATAAATAAAATTGCATTGAAAATCACGTATCGAATGTGTTTTCTTAAGTTGCTCTTTCCAAACCTCATCTTCTACTTCGGGGAAAGTAAAGTTCATCATCGTTTTCATCATCGGATGGTTGACCACATCATGAAGTGCTTCATTTATTTCAGTATCATAAAACGGTCGAATGGCATCAAATTTCTGCATTATTTATATTAGTTTTAAGAAGGCAAATGAACAAAAAAAAAATTACATTAAAGTAATGATTGGGTTAAATCCCAAAAACGTCTTTTGAATTTTGAGTTGTAATTGCAGCGATTTCTTCTTCAGAAACATCGTATATATCTGCCAATTTGCTGATAACATTTACCAAATAACTGCTTTCATTTCTTTTTCCTCTGTAAGGAATTGGCGCTAAATAAGGCGAATCTGTCTCCAACACAATATGTTTTAAATCGATTTGATTTAGAAACTGATCAATTTTTCCGTTTTTGAAAGTTACAACACCTCCAATTCCTAATTTCATTTTATAAGAAATTGCCTGTTGAGCTTGTTCTAAAGTTCCAGAAAAACAATGAAAAATCCCAAATAAATCTTCAGATTTTTCTTCTTCCAGGATTTCAAAGATTTCATCAAACGCTTCACGGCAATGAATTACGATGGGCAGCTTGTATTGTTTTGCCAGTTGAATTTGTTTCTTAAACGCGATTTGCTGTTCTTTTAAATGGGTTTTATCCCAATACAAATCAATTCCGATTTCACCAACAGCATAGAATTTTCGTTTTGACAATTCAGTTTCAACATGTACTAATTCATCTAAGTAATTATCTTTCACGTAAGTAGGATGCAAACCCATCATCAGGAATACATTATCCGGATAATTTTGCTCTAAATCATACATAGACGGCGTTGCTGCCGCATCGATTGCGGGAATAAAAAAACGTGTAATTCCGGCATCGATAGCTCTCTGAATCATTTCGTCACGATCCTGATCAAACTCTTCAGAATACAAATGTGTGTGGGTATCGGTAATAATTGGTGTTGAATTCAATTCTATAATTTTAAAGTTGTCAAAATTACGACAATATTAAAAGAATAGCAATTGTGAGTTTACAGACATGTTAATTTAACGTATTCAGTTCGTTAAAACACGAAGTGATACAGACTTTATTTTTGCTAACTATATATTTTAAACAAAAAAATCCGCAAAGTATATAACCTCTTTGCGAATTTCTATATAAAATCTTTATGTGTTTTGTTTATATTAATCTAACTGATCTAAAAGATCCTGAACCTGATCGTAACCTTCATAATCTTCAGAAATGGTCTGCAGGATTTCTTTGCATCCATCGTAATCTTTTTGTTTTAATCTGGATAATGCCAAATACCAGAGCGCTTTTTCTTTATATGCCGAAGTTCCTAATTTAAGTTCGTTAAAAACTGCTTCTGCTTTTTTATAATGACTTTCTTCTAAGAGGGAAACGCCATAAAAAAACTGAATTTCTGCTGTTTTTTGTTTTTGCAGCACTGTTTCGAAAAACAGAATTGCCTCATTATATCTTTTATTGTTATAAGCAGTTTCGGCTTCTTTTAATACCTCATCTACAGTACCTCTTTCGGTAAAAGAAGCGTGTTCTGGATTATTATAATCTGTAAAAACCGGATTTTGATTATAATTAAAAAAGAACAATCCAAAAAGAACCGTAACCGAAGCAGCAGCAGCAAAATACCACGGTTTTAAACCTATTACTTTTGGTTTATTGTTGAAATGCTGGTTTGATATATTGGTTAGATTTTCTTTGAATGCGGTTCTTTCCTGTTCCAGTCCAAATTTATGTTCTAACTGAGACTGTACATTTTTGAAAGTCTCAAATTCCGAAGCAAATTCCGCGTTTTCAGACAGCTGTTTTTCAAAATCATTTTTGGCATCAATTGTTAATTCGTCCTGAAGATATTGATCAAATAATATATAGCGTTCTTCACTCATGACTAATTATTTTTTAGAGATTTAAAATTTTTTGCTTCCTGAATCCACTGTGTTAACTGGCCTACACATAACGATTTCTTTTTACGGACATATCCGTAAGTAACGTTTAATTTTTCGGCAACCTCTTCCATCGATTTGATTTCAAAACTCAGTTTCAGGAGTTCTTTGCATTTGTCTCCTAATTTCTGAAACATCGTATCAAAAAGCTGCTGTTTTTCATCAAATTCTTCGGTTTGCCCAATTAACTGCAGTGCAGATTCATTCATAGATACTGCATCTTCTATAATTGTTACCCCTTTATTCGATGTTTTTTTGAGCTCGTTAAGCCATTTTCTTTTGCACAATAAAAAAAAGTACGCATCAAACGGACAGGTTAATTGCAATGTATTGGCTCTCGCCTGATTAAAAAGCAAAATTAAAACTTCCTGAACCACATCCTGCGCCTGATCCCTATCGCCGGAATTGTTCATAATAAACAGTACGACTTTGGGAACAAACTTTTTATATATAGACTGAATAATTGCCGAGTCGTTTGAGGCAAGTCCGTCAATATATATTTGGTCAGGATGTAATTTGGTTTTATCCATAAATAAGCTTTTGATTAGCTAAAGTTAAAAAAGAATCTCAAATAAATTTCAAATAAAGGGGTAACAATTCATTCTACAGGTTGATATAAAGGAAACAAAAGTCTTTCAAACATTTAAAATTAAGAGAAAATGGATACTTATCAATTTACAAACGAAAAGACATTAAATCAATTTCACGAAATGATTTCTGCCAAAAAAAGAAATGGTTTTGTAATCGTAGAGCAAAATGAAAAATTGCCATACGTTGTTTTATCCAAAGAGAAAAAAGCAATTAAACATACTTTACACCTCTTTCTTACCTGTCTCACATTAGGTCTTTGGTCTGTTGTCTGGATCTATTTAATTGTTACGCTTTCGCAGAAAAAAAGCATTCTTGTAGCGGTTGACGAAGATGGAAATCTGTTTGAAGACAAATGTCTTTCGGCATAAATAAAAAAACAAAAAACAGAGGTAACAATTTTATGCCCCGGTTGATATAGCATTGTAAACAGAGATTAAAATAAATTTTAAAAACAAGGGTAACAATATCAAACCCAAATTGATATTAAAATATAATTAAAAACCAAAATCTGAAAACCGCCTGAAAAAAATCAGGACAGATTTATAAAACCTGGAAATTATGAACACAAATTTTAAAAAAATCGGACTTTTATTTCTATTCGTTATCAGCTTTGTAAGTTGCGATACTGGCGACGGCGATAACAACAATCTTGTAGTTCCTCCAACCGAGGCCGCTTTTAAAAGCATAAGTTCAAAAGGAGTATCGGCAAACACACAAAAATTTGCTATCACTGCCGGAAATGGTACTAAAACCATAACATCTGCCAAAGGAGTAAAATTAACCATCAATGGCGATTGTTTAACCAAAAACGGAGTTCCTGTAACCGGACAAGTTGATATCGAATACATTGAACTTTTCGACAAAGGAACCATGTTGATTACCAACAAACCAACTATGGGAATTACGGCTGATGGAAAGAAAAATTTACTCATTTCCGGAGGAGAATTTTTTATCAAAGCCACACAAGGCGGTGTAGAACTTCAGACTTCCTGTTCTATGAATTTAATCGTTCCAACTGCTTTAACGAATGGTTTAGACAATGCAATGACTTTATGGAATGGCGTTATCGATGATAAAGGAGAGTTAGCCTGGAAAGAAAACAAACCAAATGCTGATGGAACTGGAGGCGGAAAAGGTGGTGTACAAGGCGAAGGAGCTAATTATTATGTAACTTTTGGAAACTTCGGATGGGCAAATGTTGACCGTTTTTACAGCGATCCAAGACCTAAAACAACCATTTTGGCAAAAGCTCCGGACGGTTACAACAATACTAACAGTGCCGTTTACTTATCTTATGACGGTGAAGGAACAAATGCTCTTGCTAAATTAGATACTTACACGCCAGCCGGATTGTTTAGTGAACATTACGGACAAATTCCAATTGGATTAAAATGTCACGTGATTTTTGCAACAGAATCTAATGGTCAATGGCGTTACGCAATCAAAGCTGTAACCGTTGCTGCAAACGACGTCTACACCTTTACTCTTGCCGAAACAATAGTAGGTACCGAAGCCCAGCTTGTAGCCGCAATCAATGCTATTCAGTAACTTATGAATACTTTTTTAAGAAAAAGTGGTGATTTGCTCATCACTTTTTTTTACATTTAATCCAGTTTTAAAATTAATTCTGATGATTTTCAGAAGCTAATCCTGCTATTCGTTACAATCTTTTTCTGGCTTAAAGAAAGCCAAAAAAAGGATTTACACTACTATCAGGGCTAAAAACCTCTAGTTATGAAACCACTATCGTCTATTATCTTTATTCTATTTTCTGTTTTCACAATGGGACAAACCAAAGTAAAAGACACCATAACCCGAAGAGCCAATATTGTTTTTATTCAAAACGGAAACAACGTTACTTACAAACCCGAAACACCTCCTTTAATACCAATTGCAGGAGCTCCAAAACCCAGTTATTCATATTTATGGGAATTGGGCGACGGCCATTACAGCAAAGAGGCCGAACCTAAACATGTCTACAAAAACAAAGGCACTTATACCACAAGACTTGCCGTAACCAACAATTACGATAACGGGAAACCTCCGGCAACACGGCCTAAAAAAGTAGCTGTAAACGATATTAGCGATACCAATTATAAAGACATCGCTTCGATTGCGGATCAAAACGGATTTTCCATTTTAAAAAACTGCGATCCTGTTCCTGATCAGGAAATGGTAGTTGTGGTAGGTTATCAAAATTTAGAAAACTATGTAACAAGCGGAAAACTGTATTTATTTTATAATGAAAAACAATTTAAAAACAATAATTTTGAATTAGTCGATTACAGAACGTATGCCAACGAACGCGAAGTAAAAGAAAACACAGTCGCCTTTGTTAACGATCTTAACGATTCTAATGATTATCTGGCTAGTGCCGAAAACACTTTCAAACTTAAAAAATACCGCAACACCACTACCGAAGAAGATCTTGATGCATCACTATTAGATGCCCATAAAACCTATCATAATGTTTCGGTTCTGGAATTTGACGATGCGAATCCGGGCGAAACCCACAATGTTTTCTATACGTTTAAAACAACTCCCGAAATGATTAAAGATACCAGCGCAACAGTTACCATGCGTGGCATTTTTGTTCCCAATCGAAGCTATAAAAACCATAAAATAAAAAACCTAGAGATGGAAATCGTAACCTCTCACGATCCAAATAAAATGGGCTCTAACGGAAGTTTTATGAATTACAGACTGGTGCGTTTTAAAAGAGTTAATTTCAAAACCCGTTTTCAAAACAATGGCGAAGGGCCGGCAAGAATGATCAGGCTTGAAACTGATATTCCGGATATGTTCGACAAAAAAACATTTCAGGTCGAAGATATGTATCCAAAATGTCCTATTTGCCCAAAAGGCGAAGAACCAACTGTAAGCTGCTTAGATACGATTATCAAAAAAAATCAAATCTTTTTTACCTTCAAAAACATTTATTTGCCCGGAAGCGAACAAAAAAATGTACACGAAAAAGATTCTACTAAAGGTTTTGTAAAATATTCTATGAAGTTTGCAGAAGATTTTCATAAAGTAAAAACCAAAAGCCGAACTGCAATTATTTTCGACAAAAATGAACCTATAATTACCAATTACGCCACTACCCGATTTTTACCCGGAATCTCCATTGGAGCAAAAGCCGGTTATAACGTATATCCTGATCTCGAAAAATCGACGAGTTATTTTGTAGGTGCAACCATTTCGCCTTTTAAATCGTATCGCTTTTACTGGCAGGCTGAATGGCTGAATGCCATAAATAAATACGAAAGCGGTGCAACCGTAATTGATCGGACTGTAGTAAACCCAAATGGAGTAAAACAATTTCAGCGAACTACAACTACCACAGAAAACAAAAATGTAAACTGGGAAATTCCGGTTCTTATTCGGTATAATATTAACAATTATGTTGGAGTTGGTGCTGGTATACAAGCTAATTTTGATGTTTCATCTGAACAGAATCAAACCAGGAAAATTGAAACTTTTGAAGGCGGAACTGATCAGTTTTTAATCGATACTAAAACAGAATCAAATTCAGTCAAAAACACATTTGTCAATTTAAAAACAGGACTTTTATTTGATCTGACTTTAGGTTTCGCCAGAATCGGACCAAGTTTAGGTGCTAGATATGTTATCAACTTTGAGCAAAATTTCAATTACTTTCAGTTTTACGGCATCTGGAAGTTTTAATGTTTTTTTGACCGTGTAATTGATATAAGTTCCTCGTTATCCAACATTGTTTTATTGAATAAAGATTTCACCCTTAGCGAAATAGAAGGCTCTGGAATACAAAAATCCTCGACTTCATTTAGGCTGAGAATTAAAAAATATAGACTTAAAATGAACTATATGATTTAACTTTAATCGCGATACAACACAACTTTACTATGAACTTATATCACTTATATGTTTTTATCTTTCTCTTTATCAGTTCGGGTGTTTTCGGGCAGCATCAGGAAGATAAAATATACCATACAATTGATGTTTTTATCGCAAATCCTTCGGCGAAAGCCATACAAAACTTAAACAATACAGAAACTGATTTCTGGAAAAACCCAAAACCGAAAACTAAAGATGAGTTATTAGCTATTGTGGTTTTAAACTGCAATAAAGCCTATTATGAAAATCGATTTGGTGAAACTCAAAATGCGATTGCGAGTTACGAAAAAGCCTGGCAAATCTATCAGAAAAACAAACTCGGTGATTATGATATTATCGAATATTGTCTCAAACCTTTGGGCAATTTATACAATATTTTGGGCGATTATGACAGTGCCGAAAACACAATTAAACAATATTTTTTTATTGTAAATACAGCTAAACATTATCCTGACGCACAGAAACAAAAATTTGCCGCAATTTTGAATTTATCGAATGTTTATCAGAGTTCCGGTAAAAGTCTATTAGCAATCGAATTACTGGAAAGCACTTTAAAAACAGAAAAAATAACAACCGCTCAAAGAGGAATTTTGTGGAATAATCTGGGAAATAGTTATTTGTTGAGTCCCGGCAAAAATTTAATGAGTCCTGAAACGTATCAAAAAACTGAAAAAGCATTTGGCTTGGCTATAAAATATCTGAAAAATGAAAAAAACCAATCCGAAACTTTATCTAATTCTTATAGAAATCTTGCAACACTAAATCGTCAAAGGCATCAGTTCGAAATTGCAAATTCTTATTTAGAAAAAGCAGAAAAACTGTTTTTCGAAACACCAAATCCACAACCTAGAAAGGTTGCAAAATTGTATTATGAAAAAGCTTTGTTGTTTTTTGATGAAAGTAAATATGATGAATGCTCCAAACAACTTGAAGCTATTTTCAAAATTTTGATTCCTAATTACGACTCCGGAAATATTCTTCCGAAACAAAACGAGTTATACGCCGAAACTGTTTTAATTGATGCAATAGATTTACTGGCTGAGATTTTCCTTCACCAAAATCAACTAAAAAAAGCGCTTGCCTCCTATCAGCTTTCTCTTCATATTGAGGATTTATTAATGAATGTTCTGGTTTATGAAAACTCTAAAATCATTACCCAAATTCGCGCGCGCAATCGTACCGAAAAATGTCTTTCGATTTATGACAGATTGTATAAGGAAGAAAATAAAATTGAATATCTGGAGCAAGCTTTTCAATTAGCCGAAAGAACGAAATCGGGAATTTTAAAAAGTTATCGTTCGAATATTAAAAATTCTTCTGCAGCAGAAAAACAGCTGTTGCTGGAGCTTCAAAACTTAAATAATAATATTCTAAAAGAACAGCAAAAAGGTACATCTGCTAATATTCCAAACATAAATAAAGCAATTAAAAAACAAAATGAGCTGATGCTTTCGTTGAAACAAATTCAAACCAGAAACCCGAATTTGCTACCTGCAAATCTGGACTTAAAAGCTTTGTTTTCAAAATTAGAAAAAGACAAATCAGCAATGGTTTATTATTTTATGGGCGCTGAAAACCTGTATTACTTTACATTACAAAACAACCGAATGAATTTAAATCATATCTATACGGCACATACGGCAATGATGTATATTTATAAGTTTGTAGAATATTTTAATACTTCAGATGCTATTACCAATGATATTTCGGGATATAATTATTATGGAAAAAAGGTCTTTGACATCTTAAAACTGCCTCAAAATACTATTTACAAAAATCTGATTATAGTTCCTGATGGCCTATTGAGCTTTCTCCCTTTTGAAGCCTTGATTACAAGTAAATCTTCAACGACAAATTTTGCCAAAATGCATTATTTACTCAATGATTTCAAAATTGGGTATAATACTTCGGCGAATACGTATCTTAATTCGAAACCTTCATCAAACTCCAGAAAAACAGTTTTAGGCATTTTTCCTGTTTTCGAAAAAACGGCTTTCGAATTGAGTTATTCAAAGAAAGAATTGGAATCTATACGCAGTAATTTTAAAGGGAAATATTTAGAGAATTCCGAAGCCACTTTTGACAATTTCAAAAACAATGCAAACCAATATTCTATTTTGCATCTAAGTACACACGCTTCTTCCGGAGATATCGAAACTCCTGCAAGTATTAAATTCTACGATCAGGAAATTTTATATTCTGAATTATACAATTTGAACATTAATCCTGATTTAGTTGTTCTTAGTGCGTGCGAAACCGGAATAGGAAAACTCTATAAAGGCGAAGGCGCGATGAGTGTAGCAAGAGGTTTTCAGTTTGCCGGAGCGCAGAATTTATTATTTTCTTTATGGAAAGTAAACGATTTTACAACCTCTGTTTTTATGGCTAATTTTTATAAAAACATTAAAAATGATGTTCCGTATTTTGAAGCCAATACCAATGCCAAAATTGCGTTTCTGAATGATAAATCAATTTCGAATGCAAAGAAATCTCCTTATTACTGGAGTTCATTTGTGTATTACGGATCGATTTCAACTGAACAAAAATCAGGAAATTATATCTATTATGTGATTAGTTTATTGACTGTAATTGGCTTATTTTTGATATTCAATCACTATCGAAAATGGAAAATCTTCACGCAGTTCTCAAAAAAGAGAATTATAAAAAAATAAAATTCAAGGTTACCAAAACCCAGCATCTTGCTATAAAAGCAAAAATTAACGGTATTTCAGGTAATTTCATTTTAGACACAGGCGCATCAAACACCTGCATAGGATTTGAAAGTATTGAGCGTTTTGAACTGGCAGCAAAAAAATCGAAAACAAAAGCATCCGGCGCAGGCGGAACGGGAATGAAAACGCAGATTTCATCTCAAAACAAACTACAATTAGGAAGCTGGAAAAAAAAGGATTTCAGCATCGTAATTTTCGATCTTTCACATGTTAATGAAGCCTTAGAATCACACAAAGCAAAACCCGTTCACGGTATTATTGGCGCTGATGTTTTGTTGGAAGGAAAAGCGATTATTGATTATTTTAATCATTATGTATACCTGAAATAACAAGGTTTCAGGTTTCATAAAATAAAAAAATCCCAAACTCCAGTTAAGGAATTTGGGATTTTTCAGTCTAAAATTAAATCAATTAATGGGTATGTTTAGGATTAAAACCGTCTTCACTAACTTCTGTTGGCGTATAATCGGCAACCATTTCAGCTTCGTAATCGATTTTTTCTCCTTTAGAGAATTTATGGATAATTTTCTCCATGATGTTATAAATTACCGGAACTACAATCAAGGTTAAGAATAACGAAGAAATTAATCCTCCAATGATTACCCAAGCCAGACCGTTTTTCCACTCTGCTCCTGCTCCTGATGCTAATGCAATTGGGAACATCCCAAATACCATCGCAATTGTTGTCATCAAGATCGGACGTAAACGAGCGTGGTTTGCCTGAATTAATGCTGTTCTGATCGATTCTCCCGCAGCTCTTCTTTGGTTGGTATAATCGACAAGCATGATCGCATTCTTACACACCAGACCAATCAACATGATAATACCTAAAATAGTGAAGATATTTAATGAGTTGTTTGTTAATGCCAGTGCTAACATCGCTCCGATGAACGAAAGCGGAATAGCAAACAATACTACGAATGGATGCACGAAACTATCGTACAAACTCACCATTACAAGGTAAACCAAAATAATAGCGGCAAGTAAAGCGATTCCTAAAGTACCAAATCCTTCTGATTGGTTTTCCTGATCACCTCCCCATATATAATTAACTCCTGCTGGTTTTTTAAGTTTGTCTAACTTAGCCTGCCATTGCTGAACGATTGTTCCTGATGGCACCCCAACGTTTTGTCCTTTTACTGTTACCGAAGCTGATTTATCTCTACGCTCTAACTGGCTAGGCCCTGAACCTTCTGTAATATCTGCAAATTGAGATAATTTAATTTGTTGTCCTGCTGCATTGATGAAAATCAGGTTACTAACATCGGTAATACTTTTTCTGTCAAAAGCATTGTATCTGATGTTGATATCGTACTCGTATTCACCAGCTCTGTATTTTCCGTCAGTATTACCACTAAAAGCTGTTTGCATTGTTAAACCAACTGTTTGAAGCGTTAAGCCTAAAGCAGCCATTTTATCACGATCTACTTTTACATTGATCTCAGGGTTTCCGTCTTCAACAGTTAATTTAATCTCTGTTGTTCCCGGAATAGTTCGCAATTCTGCTTCAGCTTGTTTAGCAAAAGTCATAGCTGCTTCTGTTGACGGACCTGTTACAATTAATCCTAAAGTAGCATCTTCTGCCGTTCCTAAGATACCAACCGGAACAGTTTTTACTTTTGCTCCAACTAATACTTTTTCTAATTTACGTTTGATTTTTGCCGCATAAACATTCGCGTCATCTGTACGATCTTTTTGCTCAATCATTTTAACATCAATCTCTGCTTTGTAAGCTGTAGCCTGCGATGCTCCAAAACCTTCACTGGTTTGTCCTACCGTTGTAATTTGACTGTGAACGTATTCTTGGGCTTTCAAATAAGCTTCTGCTTTTTGAGTCATGAAGTTCGTTTGTTCTAACGAAGCATCTTTTGGCATCTCAATTTGAACTAAGAACTCTCCACTATCAGAAGATGCAAAAAACTCTCCACCAATGAAACCACCACCCATTAATCCAATTGTTGATCCAAAAAACAATACAAGAACTACTAAAATAGTTTTAACATAATGATCTAAACACCAAGTCAATAATTCAGAAACCCAGTTAGTGAAACGTGTTAAATAATTTTCGAAACCAAGAATAATTCTTCCAAATAAATTTTTTCCTTCAATATGTTCTAATTTACCAAAACGGGATGATAACCACGGAATAATAGTAAATGAAGCTAAAAGCGAAAGCATTGTAGATATAATTACCGTAACACAGAATTGTGTAATGATGTTAGAAACCAATCCAGAACTCATTGCAATTGGCAGGAACACTACCACAATTACTAAGGTAATAGAAGTTACAGTTCCACCAATTTCGGCCGTTCCGTCATAAGAAGCACGAATTCGGCTTTTACCCATTTCCATATGTCGATAAATATTCTCGAGGACCACAATCGCATCATCGACCAGAATACCAACAACCAGAGATAATCCAAGTAAACTCATTAAGTTTAAGGTATATCCCATTAAATAAATACCAATAAAGGTAGCAATCAAAGATGCCGGAATAGACACCATTACGATCAACGAGTTTCTAATACTATGTAAGAAGAACAACATTACAAAAGCTACCAGAACTACTGCAATTAATAAATCGTGAACTACAGAATCTGCAGCTTCAAGAGTAAAAACAGTACTGTCTTTTGCAACTTCCAGCTTTAACTGGTTTACTTTATAATCTTTTTCAAGAGTTGCAATTGTTTTTAATAACTGCTCACTTACCGCAACGGCATTCGCATCAGATTGTTTTACGATTTGTAAAACGATAGCACTTTTTTGATCTACACGTGATATTTTTTCAGCAATTTTTTGTGTATCCTGAACATCGGCAATATCACTTAAACGAACCTGAATTCCGTTTTGAGAAGAAACCACTAAGTTTCTTAATTCATTTACACTTTTATATTTACCCGCTAAACGAATTAATATTTTTTGATTACGGGTCTGGATGTTTCCTGTTGGAAAATCTAAATTCGAAGTCAAAATAGTCTGTTGCACCTGCGGAACAGATAATCCGTACCCCTGCATTTTTAAAGCGTCCAGATTTACCTGAATTTCACGCTCAGAACCACCAATAATATTTACCTGAGCAACACCTTGTACACGGGATAAAATAGGTGCAATTTTTTTGTCAATTAAGTCATAAAATGCTGCTTCGTCCATTTTTCCGTTGGCACCAAGTGTCATAATTGGTAAATCACTCAACGAGAACTTGGTTAATGCCGGCGTTTTAACATCATCTGGCAAATCACTAATGATTGCGTTGATTTTTCGCTGTGCATCATTCAAAGAGAAATCGACTTTTGCATTTGATGTTAGTGTAATCGAAACGATAGATAAACTTTCGTATGATTTTGAGTCGATTTTCTTGACATTCTCCAGAGATGCAATCGCATCTTCAATTTTCTTGGTTACAGTATTTTCTACCTCACTTGGAGAAGCTCCCGGATAAACCGTAGAAATGGTAATAACGTTTTGTTCAAATTTTGGGATCAGCTCGTAGCCTAACTGGCTGTAACTGAACAATCCACCAAGTGTCAGAATTGTAAACAATACAATTACCAACGACGGACGTTTTATGGATATTTCGGCTAATTTCATATTTGTTGCTTTAGGCTTTAGGCTTTAGGCAATAAGCTTAATGCTTATGGCGTATAGCTTAATGCTTTAAATTATTTAATAATTTCTACTGTATTACCGTCTTGTAAGTTAATTTGACCTGTAACAATTACAGTTTCTCCGTCAGATAATCCATTGATAATTTCTACCTGATCTCCTAAAATTCTTCCGGCAGTTACTTTTTTCAATTTTGCAATACCTTTTTCAACTACAAAAATCTCATTACTGCTTACACTTCCAACAAATGCATTTCTAGGTACCACCATTAAGTGCTGTTTTTGTTGTTTTGATGCAAAGTTTGCCGTTCCGTACATACCTGCTTTCAGGTCGTTATTGATATTGTTTGTAATTTCGATTTCGACCGGAAAGTTTAAAGACTCGTCTGCTTTTGCAGCGATGAAAGTAATTTTTCCTGAAAAAGTTTTATCAGGATAAACACTTGCAGTTACATTAATATGATCTCCAATTTTTAAGCTTGCCACCTGATTTTCGTTTACTGTAACTACTAATTTTAGTTTAGAAACATTTACAATATCAAACAATGCAGTTGCCGGCATTCCGGTTAAGATAGATCCCGGCTCAATGTATTTTTTATTGATAAATCCGTTGATTGGTGCTTTTACTTTAGTATCACCAACATTGATGTTTGCTTGTTTTAAGTTTGACTCAGCATTTGTTAACGCTAATCTTGCCTGATCCAATTGTTGTTTTGTAACACCACCTGTTTTAAATGCATTTTCGTATCTGCTGTAATCCGATTTTGCATTTTGGTAAACTGCCTGTGCCTGTTGTGCACTTACATTAATAACATCACCTCTCATTGTTAATAATGTCTGACCTACTCTTACATAATCTCCTTCTTTAGCCAAAACGCTAATTACTTTTCCTGATTTTTCAGCAGAGAAAGTTAATTGCTGAATAGGCTGAAAGTTTCCGTTAGCCACAAAATCCAATGAAACTTCTTCTGTTTTTACCGGAGCAACTTTTACAGAAACGGCAGCATTTTTCTCTGCTACGATATCTGTTTTTTCTTTATTCTTTTTCTTATTATTATTTAAGACATATCCAATCACACCCAACGCTGCAATTATGATTACGATTGTTATAATAGTTTTCTTCATTTTGTTTAGTTATTTAATAAGAGATTTAAGTTCGCCTTTTGATTTGATTAGTGCTACTTCGGCAATTTTGTAATTCAAGACTGCTCTGGTATAGTTATTTTGAGCTTCAAGGGATGCATTTTCAGCATCTAACAAATCTGTTAATGATGCTAATCCCTGAAGATAATTGTTTTTGGTATTGCTTAAGATTTCAGACGCCAAACGCATATTTTCTTTCTGATTCTCGATTGTTACAAGATTGTTCTCGATTTGAGCCATTGCATTTCTGTAATCCAGATCAAGCGAAAGTTTAGTATCTTTAATATCTTCCTGAAGCGATCTGATTTCTACATCGGCCTGTCTTACTTTAGCACGGGTTCCAAAACCTGTAAAAATTGGCACATGCAGATTTAATCCAATTGCAGAGAAATCTGACCAATACACTCCGTTTGAAGGTTTTGCAAACCAGGGCATTTGCGGTCCCTGACCAATATAATTGTAACCAGCCGTTAAAGAAAGTGTTGGGTAATATGCTGCTTCAACCGCTTTTTTATTGAATACCAAAAGCTCTTCTTGTTTTTTCAAAAGCAGGTACTCTGTTCTGTTTTCTACATTAGGTACTTCTGTTAAGGCAGCAGGTACCACTTCAAATTCTTCTTTTGGAATCTCAATTTGAGCTTCAATAGGCATTCCCATATAAAACTTCAAAGCATTTTCCTGTAAAGTAATTTGATTTTTAATTTGCTGACGCTCTGTATCGATGTTTGACATTTTAACAATAATACGGTCTAAATCTATTTTTTTAGCCAGTCCGTTATCAAATTGCCCTTTTACAATATCACGAACTTTAGTCGTGTTAACATAATTACTATCTAATAAAACCAATCTTTCGCGTTGTACATATACTGAATAATAGTTGTTCGCAACTCTTTCAATTACCTGTTCTTCTGTTAACTGATCGTTTATCTGATAAAACTCACGAGTAGTTCTTGCAGCTCTTAATCCTGTAAAAACAGATTGATCAAATATGGTCTGAGTTAAAGAAACTCCAGCAGTTGAAGTCCATTTTTGACCAAATGCTGCCTGAATAGTAGTTCCCGGCTGACCAAATCCAGCTCCATCAATAACTGTTGTCTGAATGATTGGATTATGAGTTAAATTTCCGTTTGCCGAAATTTGAGGCAACGCTCTTGAACGTACTTCCTGAATTTTATACTCACTATTTTCAACCTGTAGCTTTGCTTTTTTCGCATCGGCTTTGTTTTCAAGTGCGTACGTGATAGCCTCTTTTAAGGTTAGAGTTTTGACTTGCGCGTTGGCACTCAAGCCAATTGTACACAAAAATATAAGAATTATTCTTTTCATAGATTGATGATTAAATGGTAATTTTTTTAAGTTGTTTTTCTAATTCCAGTATTCCTTTTTCTGTTGCCATAGCTCTGGTGTGATATTCCAGCGCTTCTAATTCTATTTTTTGTGCTTCTCTTTCTGAAACCGTAGTTTCATTAATATGAAAAATCAAAGTGTAATAAAACTTCACATACAAATCGATATTTAAATCTGCTCTGTACAAATCTTCACGTATTCCTTTCAGGATATTATCTCTGAAATAATGATTACACTGATCTATCTCGTGCGTCATTATATTTTGATAAATTTCAGGATAATGTTTTTTTAACTGATAAAGAGGCGAAGTATCGGTTGCATTTTTAAACATATCGCGAAACATTTCTCTAATCTCAAAATTCTCGTGAATAGCATTGTAATTTTTCGCTACAATGGTATCAATAACTTCATGAACCTGTTTATGAACTGTCGATGTACTCTCTTCAATTAAAACCTCTTTATTGCAGAAATATTTGTAAATCGTTTTCTTCGAAATACACATTTCTCCTGCGATATCATCCATCGTAACACTTTTAAAACCCAGTTTTAAAAATAGCTCACTCGCTTTTGATATTATTTTCTCTTTCATCTTAATTTTCAAAATTGTACTACAAATATAATTAGGAAACTAAAATTAGAAAAATAGTTTCCTTGAAATTTGTAATAATTTTACATTAATTTATTGCATTATGTAAGATTTATATGCTAAATTCAAGATTTGCAATAAGTTTAATATCTTTTCCCATAGCCAAACCTCCATGATGATTAAAAGAATTATAATCTAAGCCAAAATCCTGACGTTTAATATCTCCTTTAATTTCAAATGCCACTTTTTTCTCTCCGTTATAAGAATTGATACCAATAAACTCAGCATCAAGCTCTACCACTTTGGTAACATCTTTTATGGTTAAATCTCCTTTGAAAAAATTGATATTATTGTTTACTTTTTGAAATGAAGTCGATTTGAAACTGATAATTGGATGCTCATCTACATCGAAAAAATCCTGAAGCTGCAAATACGTATCGATTTGTTGAAAACTATCTTTTTTATTATTGATGTCTAAGGAAAACTCAACCGAAGCATCTTCAATTTCATTGTCTTCAATGTTTACGTATCCATCAAATTTATTGGTAGTTCCTCCCATATAAGCAATTATCGAATGTCTCATTTTGATTAAAACATCTGATTGGCTAGAATCTAAGGTCCATGTTGTTTTCATATATATTTGATTTTACTGAGTTTATAAATTATTCAAACTCTTACGGAAACTTTTTCAGTGTTCTTAGTTTCCAAATTAACGGTGCAAATATAGACAGGAAACTCTAAACACCAAAAAAGTTTCCAAGTTTTTTTTTAAATAATTTTAACAGCTTAAAAACTAAGGGGTTTAGTGGCTATTTTGAGCAGAAACTGGCATTTAAAATTTAAAAAGAAATAATTCATAATGAATCGTATCTTTGAGCCTCGCAATTCAGATTAAATTTTATGCACGATATTAGTCAATACCAAGATTTTTTTATTACCTATTTAAAAAACCAAAGCATACAGAAAAATCCAAAAAACCTTTACGAACCTATTGAATACATTTTAGGCCTTGGCGGAAAACGCATGCGTCCTGTTCTTACTTTAATGGCTTCAGAGGTTTTTGATACTGATTATAAAGTAGCGCTTCCGGCGGCAATGGCTGTCGAAGTTTTTCATAATTTCTCATTGGTTCACGATGATATTATGGATGATGCTCCTTTACGAAGAGGACAGGAAACGGTACATGAAAAATGGGATTTAAACACTGGGATTCTTTCCGGAGATGCCATGCTTATTTTGGCTTATCAATATTTCGAGCAGTATGAACCAGTTGTTTTCAGGGACCTGGCAAAACTATTCAGCAAAACTGCTCTTGAGGTTTGCGAAGGACAACAATGGGATGTTGATTTTGAAAAAAGAAACGATGTTACGATTCCTGAATATCTAAAAATGATCGAATACAAAACAGCCGTTTTGGTTGCCGCAGCTATGAAAATGGGGGCTATTGTGGCCAAAACTTCTGAAAAAGAAGGAGATTTAATTTATGATTTCGGATTAAATTTAGGATTGGCTTTCCAACTTCAGGATGATTATTTAGACGCTTTTGGTGATCCTGAAACCTTTGGAAAACAGGTTGGAGGAGATATTATCGAAAACAAAAAAACATATTTATATCTAAAAGCACGTGAATTTTCATCTGCCGAAAAAGCTTCTGAATTAGAAAAATTATTCAGTTTGCAACTGGAAAATAATATTGAGAAAATAGAAACCGCCAAAACCATTTTTAATGAATCAGGTGCTTCAAAAGCGACTCAGGATGCTATAGAAATGTATACTTTTAAGGCTTTTGAAACTTTAGAAAAAATGGATATTAATGCTGAAAAGAAAGAGATTCTGAGAACTTTTGGCGAGAACTTAATGGGAAGAAAAGTTTAGTTTTTTAGCCACGAATTAATTCTCTTCGCCACGACCCGAGCGATAGAGAACAGGCGAAGCAATTTCCCGAATCTCCGCGAATTTATATTCTTATTAAATTAGTGAAAATTGGTGAAATTCGTGGCAAAAAAAATTCACATTTGTAAACAATAAACCCGACAGGTTTTAAAAACCTGTCGGGTTTGTCATTTTTAGACTTTAGAAAAGTTCATCCGGATCTACTAAATCTGATAGCTTTTGTTTCAGATCGTCTTCTAAAATTGTTAATCCGTATTGATAAGAAGCATTCATCCAGCCAAAACCTTCTTCGGTAATAAAATCAAATTCGGTTCCTACGTTTCCGTATTCGGCAAAAATTTTGTGTGAGCTTATCGATAAATCAAATTTTTCAGGAATTGTTCCGTTGTAATCCACTGCATTTCTCGTAATCAGCCAAAGCCAGCGATAAACCATTTCCTGCGCTTCTTCGTTGAAATTATAATTCAGCAAACCTTCCCACAAAAGCATTTGATGCGGTGCCCATCCAAACGGATAATCCCATTGGCGTATTGGTGCATTTTTATCCAAATCTGCGATAGCTTCTTTGGTACATCCAGCAATCCCGCCTTTCATCTTAAATCTTGGCAATGTGTTTTTAACCAAAATTTCGGCTTGTTCCTTCGTACTTATTTTGGCCCAAAGCGGATAAAATGTTGGAGCTGCTTCAAAGAAATGTTGTTCTTCATTTACAAAATTATAATCCAGATAACATCCTAATTCTGAATTCCAACACATTTTATTGATTTTTTCTTTTCTCGAATTGGCTTTTGAAATCCAATATTCACTTGAATAGGATTTGTCTTCAAAATATTGAAATTCATTTTTAAAGTATTTTTTGATCAAAAATGCAATGTCAGTTTCGTATTTATAAAGCAAACTATTGATCGCAACCGTATTCAAATTAGCGCAAATTCCCACCAATCTATTCGTTGTATCATGTCCGCTTTCGCGCATACTTCGATCGTGAATAAAATACTTATCAAGTTCCGCGTCTACAACTTCTCTTTCGAGATATTTCTTTTCAAATTCTCTGGTAGACAAATTATACTTTGGCGCATATTGCTCCAGAATATCATCAAAATGCCCTTCTTCTACTTCAAACGGAAGCCCGATTCCTTCTGCTTTATAGCGATTTAATCCATTTGCTGTAAGTCGTTTTCCTTCTTCCATCCAAACGGTTTTGTATTCTTTTATTGCCGTTTTTAAATGTCTTTCAATCCAGAAAATATCAGGATTCGACTTTTCTAAAACATCTATAATTAGCGACGTATAAAGTGGCGGTTGTGTACGCGTTAAATAATAGCTTCGGTTGGCATTTAGGATTTTTCCATAATGATCGATTTGATATTTAAAATTCTCTGCAATGCCCAAAGCAAGATCAATTTTATCATCAATCAAAAGTCCTTTTGCAATAAAATAACTATCCCAGCCGTACATTTCATTAAATCTTCCGCCTGGAACTACAAACGGAACTCCTGAAATTTCATTGTTTTTTATTTGAAGTGCCAAAGCCAGAATTCCAGGCTTTTTATTTAGCGAAAGCACATATTCCGGCGAAATATTTTTAGGCATTTGAACCACTTTTAACTTTGGAGTTGTAGCCTCTAATTTCTTGAAATAATCAAAAACAATTTCATCTCCAAAAGGAACATACAAATACGAAACCGCATTTTCGATCTTATTGTCTTCAAGTATTTTCTTTACACCATCGGCATCAATTGTTCTCGTTAAACCTTTCCAATACAGGTTTTTTATCTTTCTTGAAATTCGTTTTACAGGATCTTCAGTGATTTCATTCAAATCGATTTCTGCAAATTCGGTATTGTTTTTTTTAGCCAAAGCAAGTTCCTGCAACAAATTCGAAAGCTGATAAGTTCCTTCAATAACTGCCAGATTCCCATCTTCATCGTACAGCAAAAATTTCTTTGGACCATGATCATCAATGGTTATTTTTTTATCGCCATCAGTATCTTCCTGAGCCAATAATTTTTGGATAGTTTGGGTTATATGTAATTTAAATTTCATCTTTTGCAGTTATTTTTTTAAGAATAAAAAAGGATATTAATAATAAAGACATTGGAATTAAAGTAAAGTAAAAGGCTTTTTCCGGTCCTTCATTTTTAAACAGCCACCCCGTTATCCTGGAACCTAAAGTTCCGCCAAGAGCAGAAAAAATTACAATTAATCCAGTCATGGAGCTTTGCAAATTCTTTGGTAAAGCACTCAATACGATCGAATTTAGTAACGGATAAATAGGCGCTATAAATAATCCTATTAAGGGAAACGCAAAACCAATTAATGGAATATCTGAAAGTGTATTGATATTTTTGACTTCTAATCCAACTGTTTTTGGAAGCACAAAAGTGACAAGCAGCATCGCAGATATGATGCAAAAACTTAAAACCCAGATCCAATTGACTTTTTTGGTTACAATACCTGCAATCATTCTGCCAATTGCCAGTGAAACTGCTAAAATACTGGCCATCATAATGCTGATATTCTCTGGTAAATGAAGCACTTTTGTATTGAAGGTTGGCAACCAAGACAAAATTCCCTGCTCGATCATGACAAACAAAAAGACGCTAATTACAAAGATAACAGTAAGTAATTTTGCCATTAATTTGAACATTTGCAAGAAATCATCTTTAAGATTTGCTCCTGCTGAAACTTCCGGTTCTTTGAATTTTACAAAAAATAAAAACAGAAACGACAAGAACGATAATGCCGCTAAAAACCAATAAACATTCAGCCATGAATTAGGATCTTCTTCATTATTAAAAGCCGGAAATAGAAAATATGCCAATGCAATCCCAACCATAAAAAAGCCTTCGATGCTACTCATTAAAGCATTGTGTTCTTTTTTGGTTTCAGTTACGGTTCCTATTAACGAATAAACGGAAACTTTTATCAAGGCAAATGAAACTCCAACGGTTGCAAAAAGAATTTTAGCATTATCGAATGAGTTTCCAAAATACATAGAAATACAGGCTAAAGTAACCAATCCTAAACCAATGAGCATCGATTTTCTATAGCCTATTCTTGGTAAAAAAGAGGCTATAAAAAAAGAGACAATGGCAATTGGCATATCTTTAAAAGCTTCAAGAATACTTGCCTGAACTTCATCTACTCCGTAATTTCTTTGTGATTTTAGAATCACAATGCCAACGCTGTTTAATAAAATAGCAAAGACAAAATAATTAAGGTAAAGAGAGATTTTGATTCCTATGTTTTTCATTTTTTGAATGTGATTTTCGTTGTCGATGCTTTGTGGTTACGGTTTGGAGACGCACTGCTGTGCGCCTCTACAATACCGTATGTATAAATTTAGAAGTTAATCGCTACCGAAAATCTAAAGGCACGTCCTAAAATAGGTCTTGCCATAAACACATCGCTTGCCGCAGATGTTGTTTGTCTTGGATCTCCTTCTGTTAAACCAATTTCATTAAATAAATTCGAAGCATCGACTGCAAAACGAAGATTATTGTATTTATAACTCAAACCTGCTCCTACTTCTTTATAAGCCGGCAAAACTTGTTTATTATCCTGATTGGTGAATTTTTTATCGTAATAAGAAAATTGAACATAAGCCGTAAGATCTTTTATAATATCTACTTCCGGTCTTAAGTTGCAGAAGAACTTAGGGATTCTTCGTGCTGTATTTCCGTTAAAATCAAAAGTCGAACCATCAGCATTTGTTCCTGTAAAATTATCATATTCCGGTTTTTGAACCGTGAATGTAAAGTTCAGTTTTACCATTTCATATCTTGCATTGGTTTCTACTTCAAGACCAATATTGTTTACATCGGCAAATTTATTCTCAGAACTTCCGTCAGATAAAATATCCGTAAAAGCAACGTTTTTTAATCCCATATGGAATAAATTGGCATTCACATTAAAGAATGAATTAGAATATTTATAACCCAATTCAAACTGGTTTACTTCGGTATTCTGAAGCTTGCTTAAATCAGCAGCATTGTCATAAAAAGATTCTTCGATTGGAGATCTGAAACCGTGGCTGTAGCGAACGTACGACGCCATATTATCGTTGAATTTGTAGTTTCCAGCAGCAGTATACGACCATTCGCTTACATCATATCTCCAATATGTATATGGATTTCCTTTTACTGTTGTCACCTTATCATCAGCTGTATTATTCGCTAAAACTCCTAAATTTTCTGCAAAAAATCTCGCATTATCTCTGTAACCTGAGTATTTGTCTTTGTTGTATCTTAAACCTGCGTTGAAGGTTAGATTATCTGTCGCTTTAATTTCGGCATCGGCATAAATATCATTCAAAAGTCCTTTGGTTTGAGCATCTCTTTCTAACCATGTGATTCTTTCTATTCCGTTCCAGGTGTGATCAACTCCGGTTGTATTGTCTTTTACGTTCAATAATCTTGGATTGTCTGAAACATTTACCAAATAAGAATTCCAGTTCCAATATTGGTTTGATTTCCAGTTCGAATAGTAATAACCAGCTGTTAGTTTTACAGGATCTAAATCAAAAGAAAAAGAAAAATTATTCGCAAAATTGTTCATCTTTTTTTCGATGTGCCAAAGATCAGCTCTCATAATTAAAGCATTCGGATCCAGCGTTTGTCCGTTATCTACATACGAATAGGTTAGATTACTAGCCGTTGTGTTTTGAACGCTTGTAGCATACGCATCTTGTGTCCACGGCCCTCCATTTGGAAAAATCGCATTGTAATTTAAATCGATATTGGTGTTTTTGAAAGCATTTTTAAAGGTTACTTTCTCAGATATTTTCTTTTTAAACTCAGCTCCAATAGAATTGATAATCGGATGAGAACCATCTTCTAAATCTGCACTAAAAGTTCCTCCACCATATTGAGGTACATTCAAATGACTGAAGTTTACCGAAGTCAACGTTCCGTAATTTGGATTAAAACCTGGGATGCCTTCAATTTTTCCATTATTACTTTTTAACGGAATTGGTAAATAGAATGTATTTCTGTCATCAAGATGTTTGAAATTCACTCTTAAATAATCGTCATCATCAAATTTATAGGTAATGTTTCCTTTTATTTGTCCGCCTTTGTTGGCTGTAAAACCTGTATTTCTAACTCCGTTATCGGCTCTGTAAAAACCTCCGATATTGAAAAATAATTTATCCTGAATTAAAGCTCCGGACAAGTTCAGATCTGTTCTTAACATTCCATAATCTGAAGTGGTAAATTTTGCTCTTCCCTGAAAATCATTTTGACCTGTTTTCGAAATAAAGTTGATGATTCCTCCCGGCGCATTGTTTGCAAAAATAGATGCCGAACCACCACGAACGGCTTCCATTTTACTTACGGTTTCATCTAGTCTGTAAAACGTATCGGCATTCGCAAATTGCAAAGCTCCATCTTCAAAAACTGGCAATCCGTCTTCCTGAATCTGTACATATTCATAAGCTCCCGCTGATGGAATTCCTCTTGCAAAAAGGTTATTTCCTATTTCCCCTCCAGATGCTTCAACTACAAATCCCGGAATGGTTTGCAATAAAGCTGCTGTACTTGACGGCGCTCTGTCTTCGATTGCTTTTGCGCCCATTGTAGTAATTGCAACGCTGGATTCCAATTTTGATCTTGGCGCTGATGATCCTGTAACCACAACTTCTTTCAAACTTTGTGATTCTCCTTCCAGAAGTAAATTTACCTCCAAAGATTCTCCTTCTTTTATTGCAATTTTTTTCTCGAAAGTTTTATAACCCACATTTGTTGCAATAATCGTGTAAGTTCCGGCTTCGATGTTAGAGAATGAATATCCTCCGTTTTCATCCGTAATAGTACTTTTTCCTGTTTCCTTAATAGATACATTTGCTCCGGGAACCGTTACTCCGCTATCGTCGAGTACTTTTCCTGATATAGTGCCTTTATTTTGGGCAAACAGATTATTTGGTAAAAAAAACAGGCAAAACATTAAAAGTAATGTACCTAAATACTGGTGTAGCTTTTTCATTTTTTTTGTTCGGTTAGTTAGTAATTATGGTTATCACTGTCAAACTTAATAACTAATTATAAGGAATATAGGAATTAAAAATCGAAAACGTTTTCGAAAACACCTAAAACGTTTTCGGAACTTAAAATTTTATCAATGCAGTTTATTTTTAGTACTTTTATTTCATGAATGACACAAAATTAATAGATATAGCCTCGGCACTAGGAATTTCGGTTACTACGGTTTCAAAAGCGTTAAAAGGATATACAGATATTAGCAAGTCTACTCGCGCCAGAGTTATAGAAATGGCCGAAACGATGAACTATATGCCAAATTCTGTTGCCGTAAATCTTAGAACTAATGAAACCAAGACAATTGGTGTTATTATTCCTGCTACAGTACATCATTTCTTTTCGAGTGTACTCAATGGTATTCTGGAAGAAGCCGAAAAAAGAGGTTATCTGGTTATTATTTTACAATCTAACGAAAAGTACGAGCTCGAGAAAAAACAACTTGCTTTATTAATTCAGAAACGAGTTGACGGCGTTTTAATGTCACTTTCTAATGAAACAGACGATTTTACTCATATTAATGAAGCTATTCGAAAAAATACTCCCGTTGTTTTATTTGATAAAATTGCCAAAAGAGTAGATTGCTCCAAAGTGATTATTAATGATGCTAAAGCGGCTTTTGATGCTGTTTCCTATCTTATTAATAAAGGATATAAAAAAATTGCTCATTTTAGAGGTTCCTATGTTCCGCAGAATTCTATCGATCGCTTTTTAGGTTATAAAAGAGCGCTTGAAGCTCACGGAATTGAGTACGATTCGAAATTGGTGTATGTATGCGATAACAATACTGATTTTGAAGATGGTTACGAAAATGCCCAAAAAGTAATGACTGAAAATCCTGATATTGATGCAATTTTTGCCATTACAGATTTGGTCGCCATCGGAATTATAAAATATTTTAACGAAGCCGGAATAAAAACTCCGGAACAAGTTGCTGTTTTTGGATTCAGCAATTGGTTTATGAGCACGGTTATTTCTCCTAAATTAACCACAATTGACCAGCCCGGATTTGAAATGGGACATCAGGCAGTTTCTCTTTTAATTGATGAAATTATGGACATAAAAGAGCATCGACCGGTGACGCATCAAATTATTGAACTTCCCACAAGAATCATTGAAAGAGAATCAACCGTTAAATGATTTTTTAGTTTTAACTTTGCGTCAATTCTTAAAAAGCATCAATGTTTCCAATTCCTGAAAATACCGATTTTTTATTGGCTGATGCCGAAAAAGAAAACCTATATCTAAACCTGATTGAACAAATCAATAAGGACTTTAATTTGGCAAATGAAGGCATCGATTTTCCGTTAAGCATTTCTCCCGATGAATTAAAAATTCAGCTTCACGAAAAAATCTACAGAATGATTCAGTACAAGTTCGCTGAATATCTAAACCTGCTTTATATTATCGATGTTTCGGAAAGTGAAATCAAAAAACTAGACGGTTCTGATTTGGTAATTCTTGCTGAGCAGGTTGCGTTTTTAGTATTGAAAAGAGAATGGCAGAAAGTTTGGTTTAGGAAGAATTTTAAGTAAAGGTTCTGAGTTACTCAGATTCTAAGTTTTTTCTATACTTGTTTCCCATCCATCGTAATCTCCATTATATTCAATTGCCTTTCCCCATAGATAGATCACATAATCATTTACACTGTTTTCATCAACTTTGTCAATCCTTTTTATTTGTAATTGATATGGAAGCTTATCATTAATTTTATTTGAACTCACTAGTTCAAATCCTTTCTTACTAACTTCTGTCAAATAATTATTTCTTTGTTTTTCATCTTTGAAATAAATCCAGTGAAAAACTTCTCTTGAAGCAGTTAGCTTATCACCAGCATTACGCAAAGAATTTATCACTCCAAGATTTGCATCTATTTGAGCTTGTTTTTTAACATCAACGTTTTTTGTTTCCTTTTGTTGACAAGACGAACTTCCTAGAAGAATTCCAAAAAGAATAGCAAAATATTTTTTCATTTAAGAAGTGTAATTATTATAATGAATTAAAGCCTTAGTAACTTAGATCAGAAATATACACGTACAAAAGGCATAAATCCAGATCCGTAAAGACTTTTATCCGGATTATACAAAACATCGTAACGCGCACCAACGGTGACATTTCCGGTTCTGTACCCTGCCCCGAGATAGAGAGCTGTATTCCAGTAATTATCAGAATAACTTGGCCTGTAATTAGTCGCATTATAATCTGTATTTACTCTCACCTGCTCTAATTCTGCAGACAATTGGATTTCGGGAATTGGATTAACAAGTCCAACCAGACTTCCGCCATAAACAAAAGAATTATAATAACTTTTTGAAGACAAATAACCAAACTGAAGCCCAACACCCACAGCTACAATTTCGTTTACATTATAAATGGCACTTGGTATTACCGAAATATCGGTATACCCCGAACCAATTCCCACACCAAGACCACCTCCAAACTGAACTTTATCCCAGAAATGATTACTGTTATCTATAATGTATTTTTGCTGCGCATTTAGAGAACCTGAAAACAACAACACCAAAATCACAAAAAAAGATTTGAAAACGATTGAAATTTGATTATTATTCATAGTTAAGTCTATTTTTAACAAATTTTTACGTAAAAGTACGTAAAAAAAGGATTTAAATAAATGCGATTGTTGTACTTTTGCCATTCTATTTAACAAAAAGTATATTCACTAATATTATGGATAGGTTTTCATTTTTAAATGCAGCGCATACCGAGTTTTTTGCACAATTATACGATCAATATTTAGTTAACCCAGACAGCGTTGAGCCTAGCTGGAGAAGTTTTTTTCAGGGTTTCGACTTTGGACAAACGACTTATAATGACGAAAATCCAGTGCAAACGATTGTTGAGTATGTGACTAGCCCAAACACAGATTACAGTCAGGTATCAGACAAACTGCAAAAAGAATTTAACGTTCTAAAATTAATCGATGGATACCGTACCCGCGGACATTTGTTTACCAAAACAAATCCGGTTCGTGATCGTAGAACTTCATCCCCAACTTTAGACATCGAGAACTTCGGATTATCATCAGCTGACCTTTCAACTGTTTTTGATGCTGCACAAACCATCGGAATTCCGCCTTCTTCACTAGAAGCTATCGTAAATCGTCTTAAAGCTATTTACTGCCAGCATATTGGTATCGAATATATGTACATCAGAAATCCTGGTGTTGTAAAATGGATTCAGGAAAAATTAGCGGTAAATGTTAACCAGCCTAATTTCTCTACAGAAGAAAAGAAAACCATCTTAAATAAATTGAACGAAGCTGTTTCTTTCGAGAACTTTCTTCACACTAAATATGTTGGGCAAAAACGTTTTTCACTAGAAGGTGGAGAATCAATTATCCCGGCTCTTGACGCTTTAATCGAACAAGCTGCCGAAAAAGGTGTTGAACAATTCGTAATGGGAATGGCTCACCGTGGCCGTTTGAACGTTTTGGCAAACATCTTCGGAAAATCAACTCAGGATATCTTTGGTGAATTTGACGGTAAAGATTATGATCAGGAATATTTTGATGGTGACGTAAAATACCACTTAGGTCTTACTGCCGATAAAAAAACAAGATCAGGAAAAAGCATCAATATCAACTTAGCGCCAAACCCTTCTCACTTAGAAACGGTTGGAGCAGTTATTGAAGGAATCACAAGAGCAAAACAAGATAAATATTATGCCGACGACTTCTCTAAAGTATTACCTATCGCCGTTCACGGAGATGCTGCAATCGCAGGTCAGGGTATTTTGTATGAAATCATTCAGATGGCACAACTTGACGGTTACAAAACCGGAGGAACAATCCATATTGTAATCAACAACCAGGTTGGTTTTACTACTAACTATTTAGACGCTCGTTCTTCTACTTATTGTACAGACGTTGCTAAAGTTACACTTTCACCAGTATTACACGTAAATGCAGATGACGCCGAAGCTGTTGTACATGCAGTATCTTTTGCATTAGATTACAGAATGCAATTTGGACGTGACGTATTTATCGATCTTTTAGGATATAGAAAATATGGTCATAACGAAGGTGATGAGCCTCGTTTTACACAACCGGTTTTATATAAAATCATCGCAAAACATAAAAATCCAAGAGATATTTATGCAGAGAAATTATTGTCTGATGGCGTAATCGATGCATCTTATGTAAACGCTTTAGAAAAACAATACAAATCTGCTTTAGAAGAAAACTTAGAAGCTTCCCGTAAAAAAGATTTGACTATTATAACTCCATTCATGAAAAATGAATGGGACGGATTTGTTCAGGTAACAGATACGCAAATGCTTCAAAAAGTAGACACTACTTTTGATAAAAAAGGACTAGATTCTATCATAAACACAATTTCAACATTACCATCTGATAAAAAATTCATCAGTAAGATAACTAAAATTGTTACCGATAGAAAAACAGGATATGACAATAATACTATTGATTGGGGAACTGCAGAAGCTCTGGCTTACGGTTCGCTTTTAACAGAAGGATTTGATGTTCGTATTTCAGGTCAGGATGTAGAGCGTGGTACATTCTCTCACCGTCATGCCGTAGTTAAAGTAGAAGATTCTGAAGAAGAAGTAATTCTATTAAATGGTATCGAAAACAAAAAAGGGAAATTTGGCGTATTCAATTCACTTTTATCTGAATACGGCGTTCTTGGTTTTGATTACGGATATGCATTAGCGAATCCAAAAGCCTTAACGATTTGGGAAGCACAATTTGGAGATTTCTCGAATGGTGCTCAAATTATGATTGACCAGTATATTTCTTGTGGAGAAGATAAATGGAACAACCAAAATGGTATCGTTTTACTATTGCCACATGGATATGAAGGACAAGGCGCAGAACACTCTTCTGCAAGAATGGAGCGTTATTTACAACTTTGTGCAAGACAAAATATGTATGTTGCTGACTGTACAACGCCAGCAAACTTCTTTCACTTGTTGAGAAGACAAATGAAAACGAATTTCCGTAAACCTTTGGTAGTTTTCTCTCCAAAAAGTTTATTACGTGATCCAAGATGTGTTTCTACAGTAGAAGAATTAGCAAAAGGAAGTTTCCAGGAAACTATCGACGATAATGCAGTAGATAAAAAAGCAGTAAAAACTTTAGTTTTTGTTACTGGTAAATTCTACTATGACATTGTTGCTGAAAGAGAAAACAACGGAAGAAATGATGTTGCAGTTGTTCGTATCGAGCAATTGTTCCCATTACCTGTTGAACAATTAAAAGAAATCATCGCAAAATATCCAAATGCTGATGATTATGTTTGGGCACAAGAAGAGCCTAAAAACATGGGAGCTTACAGCTTTATGTTAATGAACTTTGATCTTGTAAAATGGAGATTAGCTTCATTAAAAGCTTACGCTGCACCTGCATCAGGAAGCTACACACGTGCAAAACGTCGTCATGCAGATGCAATTAGAATGGTTTTCGATAAAAATTTATTCAGATAAAAAGAATGTTTCAAGTTTCAGTCCCGATAGTTATCGGGACTGAAACCATAAAAACCTTAAACAAAAAATAAGATGATTTTAGAAATGAAAGTCCCATCACCAGGGGAATCAATAAAAGAAGTTGAAATTGCAACTTGGTTAGTAAAAGACGGAGATTATGTAGAAAAAGATCAAGCAATTGCTGAAGTAGATTCAGACAAAGCTACTCTTGAATTACCTGCTGAAATGAGCGGAGTTATTACGCTAAAAGCTGAAGAAGGTGATACAGTAGCAGTAGGCGCTGTAGTTTGTTTAATTGATACAGATGCTGCTAAACCAGCAGGAAATACTACAACTGCACCAGCAACTGAAGCTCCAAAAGCAGAAACACCTAAAGCAGAAGTAAAAGCAGAAGCTCCAAAAGCAGCTCCGGTTCAGGCTCCAGCAGCTACAAGTTATGCAGCCGGAACTCCATCTCCTGCAGCAAGAAAAATATTAGACGAAAAAAATATTGCTCCGGCTACAGTTTCAGGAACTGGAAAAGGAGGAAGAATCACTAAAGATGACGCTGTAAATGCAGTACCATCGATGGGAACTCCAACGGGTGGAAGCCGTGGAACTGAGCGTACAAAATTATCTATGTTACGTCGTAAAGTAGCAGAAAGATTAGTTTCGGCTAAAAATGAAACAGCTATGCTTACTACTTTCAACGAAGTAAACATGACACCAATTAACCAAATTCGTAATGAATACAAAGATGCTTTCAAAGCGAAACATGGTGGTTTAGGCTTAGGCTTCATGTCATTCTTTACAAAAGCAGTTACAAGAGCTTTACAATTATATCCGGATGTTAACTCAATGATGGACGGTGATTACAAAATTGCTTACGATTTTGCTGATATCTCAATCGCAGTTTCAGGACCAAAAGGATTAATGGTTCCTGTTGTTCGTAATGCTGAACTTTTAACTTTCCGCGGAATTGAAGCTGAAATTAAAAGATTAGCTTTAAGAGCCCGCGATGGTCAAATCACAGTAGACGACATGACTGGAGGAACTTTTACAATCACTAATGGTGGAGTTTTTGGAAGTATGTTAAGTACACCAATTATCAACCCTCCTCAATCAGGAATTTTAGGAATGCACAATATTATTGAGCGTCCAATTGCTGTAAACGGAAAAGTTGAAATTCACCCAATGATGTATGTTGCACTTTCTTATGACCACAGAATTATCGACGGACGTGAGTCTGTTGGTTTTTTAGTTGCTGTAAAAGAAGCTTTAGAAAACCCTTTAGAATTATTAATGAATGGCGATGCTAAACGTGCTTTAGAATTGTAATTGTAATAATTTTCAACAATACTTTTAAACCTGTTCATTGATTTGAACAGGTTTTTTTTCTTCATATGGGGTTAATTTTAGCTTAAGATGTTAATTTTTTAAATAAACGTAAATTTTAGCCTTTAAAAAATATTTTATTTAGAATAAATAAAAATAGCTTGTGTAGTTTGTATTCAACAACTAAATTTGCTCTATTAAAATCAATTCTAAATAAAAATGAAATATAAATTAACCTTTTCTTTCTTGAGTTTTTGTTTTTTTCTACTAGCAGCTACAACAATCTCAGCACAGGAAAAAGCAACCATTAGAGGCAAAATATCTTTAAGCGATAAAGAATCTCCTGAGGGAATTTCGCTGGCATTAAAAGGAACAAGATTTGGAACAACTACAGACGAACAAGGAAATTACAAATTAAAAAATGTAAAACCGGGAACTTATACTTTAAAGGTTTCTTATGTAGGATACACTTCTACCGAAAAAAAAATTACAATAAAAGAAGGTGAAGAACTAACTGAAAACTTCCAGCTTATTTCAAATTCAGAAGAATTAACCGAAGTAGTTGTAAACGGAAGAAAAAATCATTTTGCCCGCAAAGAAAATCAACAAGTATCAAGATTACCACTTAAAAATCTTGAAAATCCACAAGTTTATACTACTATTACCGGCGAGGTTTTAAAAGAACAAGTAGTAACTAATTTTGATGACGCCTTAAAAAATGCACCTGGTATTACACAACTTTGGGCTTCAACAGGTCGTGGCGGAGATGGTGCCGGATACTACTCTCTTAGAGGATTTGCCGTTCAGCCAACAATGGTAAACGGATTACCGGGTTTAACAAACGGAAGTTTAGATCCCGCCAATATTGACCGAATTGAAATCATCAAAGGACCATCAGGAACTTTATTTGGAAGCAGCTTAATCTCATACGGAGGTCTAATCAATACGACTACAAAAAAACCCTATAAAGGTTTTGGTGCAGAGCTAAATTACACTGTTGGAAGCTATGGCTTAAACCGTGTTACTGCAGATATTAACACCTCATTAAACGATAAAAAGAGTTTAAATTTCAGAATCAACTCAGCATACAATAAACAGAATAGTTTTCAGGATGCCGGTTTCAGAGAATCTTTCTTTGTTGCACCCTCATTATCTTATGAAGTAAATGACAGATTATCATTCTTGGTAAACACTGAGTTTATGAGCAACGAAACAACAAACCCAACAATGTTGTTTTTAGACAGGTCAAATCCCTTAAGAGTTCATAATATTGCTGAATTAAAATATGACAACAAACGTTCTTACACCAGCAACGAATTGACAATAAAAACACCATCTTATAACATTCAGGGGCAGATGAATTATAAGATCTCTGATCAATGGAACTCTCAAACTGTTTTCTCTACAAGCTCTTCTAAATCAACAGGAAATTATGCTTATTTATATGAAGGAACCGCATACCAACCAAAGGTTGAAGGAGGAATTGTACTGAACAGATTTTTTAACTACCAGGACAATACAAACTTAACTACAGATATTCAACAGAATTTTATAGGTGACTTTAAAATTGGAAGTTTAAGAAACAGACTGGTTGTAGGTTTTGATTATTTCAAAAGAACAGCAACAGATCAAAGCTCAGGATATTTTGGTAATGGATCTGTTTATATTGGAGATAACTTAGCTTCTTTCAATGCTGTTTTTGGTCCGTCAAATGGTGATACCGGAGTTTTAACAAAAGCTGCATCTGACGCTATCGTAGGAAACAGTCCAAGAAACAACAACAAAACCAAACAAGAGGTTTACAGTACGTATTTCTCAAATGTAATCAACTTTACACCGGCTTTATCAGCAATGGTTAGTTTACGTGCAGATCGTTTCATTAATAGTGGCGATGTTTCTACAGATGCTGACAATTACAATCAAACAGCTTTTTCTCCAAAATTTGGTTTGGTATACCAGCCCATTATTGATAAAGTAGCTGTATTTGCCAATTATATGAATGGTTTTACTAACGTAGCTCCGGGTGCAAATCGTGTCAATGGAATTTCAACTCCAAAAACATTCAATCCTGAGCAAGCTAATCAGTTTGAAGCAGGTACAAAACTGAATCTTTTCAAAGATAAAGTTTATGCTACGTTCAGCTATTATGACATTCAGGTTAAAGATCAGGTTTATGTTATAGAAACACCAAGTTCTGATCCTGCTAATATTCCAAACAATCAAACTTCATATCAAAATGGAGCACAACACAATAAAGGTTTTGAAGCTGAAATCGTGGCCAACCCAATTAATGGTTTAAATATTGTTTTTGGATATAGCTATAACGATGCCATTCTAACTGCGGGTGATCCGGATTTCGTAAATCACAGACCTGAAAGCGCAGGACCGCAAAACCTGGTAAACTTATGGGCTAGTTACAAATTTACACAAGGTTTCTTAAGAGGATTTGGTGTAGGATTTGGAGGAAATTATGTAGGCGATAACAAAATCATGAACAGAAAAACTTCCGGAACATTTACAATTCCTGAATACACAGCATTAAACTCATCTTTGTTTTATAGCGCTGAGAAGTTTACCATTACGGTTAAAGCAAACAATCTTACAAACGAGCAAATTTATGATGGATGGTCAACTATCCATCCAAAAGATCCTAGAACTTTTGCAGCTAGTTTCACATACAGATTCTAATAAAAAATCAAAACACCTTTCTGTTCAGCCGGAAAGGTGTTTTTTAAAATCATAAAATCATGATAACAATTGCAAGTCTTATCGTTTTTTTAGCTTTTTATACTCTTTATTATACCTCAAAAAGAGCCATTTTATCTTATGATTTAGGTTTAGAAAAATGGATGAAAAGCAATCCTAAGCCAACCAAAATTATAGGTTTAGGACTTCTTTTGTTAGCATACGCGCTTTGGCTGTTTAGTCAGTCTTTATGTTGCGGAACTTTCATGTTTCTTATTCAGCTCATGACAATTGGCAGCTTAATCATTATTTTAAGCCCTCTGAAAAAAATAAATAAATACGCCATTATGGCTCTTTTTGTACTTGTTGCTTTATTAGAATTCTATTACAACTAACCTGTTTCTAACCAAAATATGCCAGCAAATCCTAAATATCTAACTCCATCATTTTGGCCGCGTTTTGCCAAAATTACAGCAGCCATACTTGGCGGCTATTTTGTTTCAGTCAGTTTTCATCTGGCATTGGCTTCGTGGTTCAATCGCGCTACAATTTTGATGACAATGGCTTTTAGCGAATTTATACTTTGGGTGGCACTAATGGTAATTGCTTTTTTAGCAAAAAGCGGATGGAAAATCTGGGGCATTTATATACTCCTTACTTTATTTTTTTCTCTTTTTATTTACCTGGGTCAAACCTACAATCCGATAGCCAAATAACTCATGAATAACCGTCATTATAATATCTATTTTCATACACATACTGTTAGCGGAATTGTCATCAGTGTGGCACTTTTTGTGATTTTTTTTGCAGGGTCCTTTTCTTTTTTTAGAGATGAAATCATCAATTGGGAAAGAAGTGAATCTACTACCATTACCAAAGAAATTCAATTAGACTACAATAAAGCGCTTAACAAACTTGACAAAGAGTATGTTTTGCACGGAAGAAATATTACTATCTCTAAACCATCTGTAGAAAACAGAGTTGCGGTTTATATGGAAGGCACCAAAGATACTTTGGCTCCAGCCAAACAAAAAGAAGGAACATTTTTTTACCTTGACACAAAAAGCTTCAAAACTTTTACTTACGAAGAATCATATTCGTTAGGCGAATTTTTATACCGTTTGCATTTCTTTGCACAGATTCCATATCCTGCTGGTTATTATCTGTCAGGTTTTACCGCTCTGTTCTTTTTATTTGCCATTGTAACCGGACTTTTATTACATTGGAAGAAGATCGTTTCTAATTTTTATATTTTCCGTCCAAAGGAAAAATTAAAAACACTTTGGACAGATGCACATACAGCTCTAGGAATGATCGGATTGCCTTTTCAGTTTGTATACGCTGTTACAGGAGCCTTTTTCATGATTAAACTTCTCATTGTAGCTCCTGCAGTAATGGCTTTGTATCAGGGCGACGACAAAAAATTATACAAAGAATTAGAATACAACGATCCTGAATATAAATTTGATAATAAAAAACTCACCGCACCTTTTAATATAGAACAGCTGGTTGCAAAAACAAAAAGCAACTGGAAAGACTTTGAAATAACAAAAGTTTTTATTCAGAATTATGGCGATACAAACATGCATATGATTGTTGAAGGTGAAATACCAAATCACAAAAAATTTACAGGAATAGGAAAAGTAATTTATCGAATTGCTGATGGAAAAGAAATCGCAAGAAAAAATCCTGTTACGCAAACCAACTATTTAGACATTGTAAAAAATATTTTGTACCGAATTCACTTTGGCGATTATGGCGGATATGCTTTAAAAATTATAAGCTTTGTTCTCGGAATTATTACGTGCTTTGTAATCATTTCTGGCGTAATGATTTGGTTAGTTGCAAGACAAAAAAATAATTTACCAGAGAAAAAAAGACGTTTTAATGCAGCAGTTGTTCATATTTATATTGCCATTTGCTTAAGCATGTATCCCATCACTGCACTTGCTTTTATTGCAACCAAAATATTTTATCCCTTAACTCAGGATGATCTTTATTGGATTTATTTTGGCGGATGGCTTATTCTTACGATATTTTTTATTCTTAAAAAGAATGATGCTTTTACCAATAAGTTCTGTTTAATTTCAGGAAGTATTTTGGGTTTTCTAATTCCGATAACAAACGGAATTGTTTCCGGAAAATGGTTTTGGACCTCGTTTATAGAAAATAAAATTCAGGTTTTCTTTATAGACGCTTTCTGGATTCTCCTGGCTTCTATAACGCTATATGTGGCTATTTCACTAAAACCTAAAGTTGCTGTTTCTCAAAAATAATTGAAATAACTTGTGCCTAACTGATTTAGCGTATACTTTTACGGTTTGATTCAAAAATGGGCTTTAAAATACAAATACGGTTTTTACACAAATGGCTCGGATTAATTTCCGGGCTTATTGTTTTTATTATAAGCGTTACCGGATGCATCTTTTGTTTTCATGATGAAATAAAAGACATTACCCGCAAAGAATGGCGATTGGTTGAACCACAAAACAAACCTTTTTTACCGCCATCGGTTTTACAGAAAAAGGCCAGGGAAATTGCTCCAAAAAATAAATCGTCGATGGTTTCCTATTACGGAAAAAACCGATCTGCAATTGTATATACTTTTTCTGATACCGAAAATCTTTATCTATACTTTAATCCATACACCGGAAAATACTTAAAAACTGAAAATCCTGAAACTGATTTTTTTATTATTGTCGAGCATCTTCATTTATACTTATTGCTTCCGGATTATATTGGTAAACATATTGTGGGCGGAGCCACAATCATTTTTATTTTATTATTGATTTCGGGAATTATTCAGTGGTGGCCCAAACGCAAAGGCGATATCAAACGAGGTTTTACTGTAAAATGGTCTGCAAAATGGCGCCGTGTAAATTACGACTGGCACAATACATCCGGATTTTACATTACAATTATTGCTGCCATTATTGCAATTACAGGCTTAACCTTTACTTACGAATGGGTTGGAGATGGTATTTATAAAACTTTTAATTTTGGAGGCAATAAGGACTTAGAAACAAAAATACCAGTAATTGACACCTCCACATTTGACAAAAATAATACCAGCGCTGTAGATCGTGCTTTTATTCAAACCAATAAATTGCAGCCAAAGGCCAAAATGATTTTTGTAACATTTCAGCAAAAAAAAGGAGACATTATCAATACTGGTTCTTATCCACATACTTTAAGATACGATCACCAAAGCAATTATTACTTTCATCCCGGGAATGGAAATTTGATTCAGAGTCAGCCTTTTGATGAAAAAAGTTTAGGTTTAAAGGTTGTCGAAATGAATTATGGAATTCACACAGGGCAAATTCTGGATCTGCCGGGAAAAATTATTGCATTTATTATCAGTCTTACTGCCGCTGCTTTGCCCGTAACCGGTTTCGTGATTTGGTTCGGAAGAAGAAAGAAATCCTGCAAAAAAATAAAGGCATAAAAAATTTAACCGCAAAGTTTGCAAAGCTATAATTTAATTCATAAAGCTTTGCGATTAAAACAATTAGCTAATACAAAATATTTTATGTTTCTCCACCACACAATATATCTTGATATCTTGGTCCAAAAAAAACCGCCAGTTAAAGGCGGTTTATAAATTATTCGAAATCTTATTAATTTCTATTTGCTAAAGCATTTTTTTGTAAATTCTTAACTGAACTGATTTTGCTGTTTTCATAAGCAACTTCACAAAGGCTTTTTTCGTTAAAAAACATCCATTTTCCAGTTTTCAATCCGTTCGTGTATTCGCCTACTGCAACTTTATTTCCTTTTTCGTCATACGATACCCAAACACCATCTAATTTACCATCCTTAAAAAAGCCTTCTTGTTGTACTCTGCCATTATCATAATAATAAGTAGCTTTTACTTTGTTTCCAACAGCTTCTAATTCAGGATTTACTTCTTGTGCAACTAAAATTCCAGAGAACAATATTGCAACTAAAATTACACACTTTTTCATATCTTAGGTATTTAATGTTATCAAATCTTTATCAAATATACCTAATTGTTTACATTAAAAAAACTTTTACTTAACAATTTGGTAACATTGAGTAAAAACTTAACATTGGAAATTCCTTAAACATAAAAAAACCAAAGCTCATGCCTTGGTTTTACTGACTTTTTATAAAAAAGCTATTTTTACGATAACGTTGTAAATTTGATCAAGATATTACTTCAATAACGCATCTAACTTCGTTTGAAGCTCTGGAGATGAAGGTCGTTCTGCATCAGCACTTAAAACATTTCCTTTTGGATCAACAATAATAAATCTTGGTATTCCCGTTACACCATAACTGGTTACAAACTCAGACTCCCAATCTTTATCTGCAAACAACTGAATGCCTCCTAAGTTTTTATCGGTTACAAATTTTTTCCACTTCTCATTGTCTTTTGCTTTATCAATAGAAATACTCACAAACTCAATGTTTTTTCCATGATATTTTTCTTCAATCTTTTGCAAATAAGGAATTTCAGCTCTGCAAGGTGCACACCATGTTGCCCAAAGATCGATATAAACATATTTACCTTTTAAGTCAGAAAGTTTTGTTTTTCCGCCTTTGTGATTATCATACTCAAAATTGGGAGAAGGCTTTCCGTTTAATTTATTTGCTTTTGCTGCTCTTTCATATTCATGAACAGCATATTCGTTAAAACTTTCGAAATTACGTTTTAAAGCAGCCTTAAATTCAGGATCAAAATTGCCTTTTTCGACATTTTCAATATCCGATTTTTTCTTAGCTTCTAAAACTGCAGCAAACTCAGCTGCTTCTTTAGCAAAAGCTTCTTTTTGAAATTGTTCGTCTTTTAAAGCTTGTTGCGCCAAAAAATTACTTTCGTCTACACCTTTACCTTTATACACAATTGTTTCATCAAATTCTTTAGCATTCATTGTCAGATTCACTTCAGAATTTGGCTTTAAATATAAATTAGAAGATTCTGTACCATCAGAAAACACATAAAATCCTTTTGGAGCATCAAAAGAAGCAACAAAAATCTCTTTTTTATCAATTGGAATAACCTGTTTAAAATTATCCTTACCTCTAATAACCAAAGTATCACTGTTTCTATTTGCGATTTTGGCTGTAAATTTTATTTGATTCTTAGTTTGACCAATGATAGTTAGTGTGCTGAAAACCAATAAACCTGTAACAAAAAGTTTTTTCATAAGTATTAAAGTTTATTTTACTGACTCAAATCTAAAAAATTACAGCCATGAAATTTCAGAATTAACAAAATATTTCATTTTTAAATATCAGCGGTTATCACTTTACTAGTTTATTCCTATTTAAAGTTAGATTTAAAATGCTGTAATTTGAATTTTGTGTTTATTTTTGCAGTCTAAAATTGAGATCATGTATAGAAGTCATAATTGCGGCGAATTAAACGCTTCAAATATTAATACCGAAGTAACACTTGCGGGCTGGGTTCAAAAATCACGCGATAAAGGATTTATGAATTGGGTTGATTTACGCGACCGTTACGGAATTACACAACTTATTTTCGACGAAAGTCGTACGAATAAAACCGTTTTTGAATTGGCTAAAACCCTTGGTCGTGAATTCGTAATTCAGGTAAAAGGAAACGTTATTGAGCGTGAAGCCAAAAACAAAAACATCCCGACTGGTGATATCGAAATTTTAGTTTCTGAATTAACGATTTTAAACACTGCTTTAACTCCTCCATTTACAATTGAAGACGAAACTGACGGTGGTGAAGATATCAGAATGAAATACCGTTATTTGGATATTCGTAGAAATCCGGTAAAAAACAGTTTATTATTTCGTCATAAAGTAGCGATGGAAGTTCGTAAATATCTGTCTGATTTAGATTTCTGCGAAGTTGAAACTCCTTATTTAATCAAATCGACTCCGGAGGGAGCAAGAGATTTCGTCGTACCAAGCCGTATGAACCAAGGACAGTTTTATGCATTGCCACAATCACCACAAACTTTCAAACAGCTATTAATGGTGGGCGGAATGGATAAATATTTCCAAATTGTAAAATGTTTCCGTGACGAAGATTTACGTGCAGACCGTCAGCCTGAATTTACACAAATCGACTGCGAAATGGCATTTGTAGAACAGGAAGACATTTTGAATGTTTTTGAAGGTTTGACAAGACACTTACTTAAAGAAATTAAAGGTATTGAAGTAGATAAATTCCCAAGAATTACCTACGACTATGCTATGAAAACATACGGAAATGACAAACCAGATATTCGTTTTGGGATGAAATTTGGTGAGTTAAACGAATTTGCACAGCACAAAGAATTCCCGGTTTTCAATTCAGCTGAATTGGTTGTCGGAATTGCAGTTCCAGCAGCAGGAAATTATACCCGTAAAGAAATAGACGGATTAATTGATTGGGTAAAACGCCCACAAGTTGGAGCATCTGGAATGGTGTATGTAAAATGCAATGAAGACGGTACATTTAAATCATCTGTAGATAAATTCTACGATCAGGATGATTTAGCAAACTGGGCAAAAGCAACAGAAGCAAATCCTGGAGATATGATTTTTGTACTTTCCGGACCAGCAAACAAAACACGCTCACAGCTTTCGGCACTTCGTATGGAATTAGCTACTCGTTTAGGATTGCGTAATCCTGAGGAATTTGCACCATTATGGGTTGTTGATTTCCCATTATTAGAACTGGATGAAGAAAGCGGTCGTTATCATGCAATGCACCATCCGTTTACATCTCCAAAACCAGAAGATATGGCTTTGCTGGAAACAGAACCAGGAAAAGTACGTGCAAATGCATACGATATGGTTTTAAACGGAAACGAAATTGGCGGAGGATCTATTCGTATTCACGATAAAGCAACTCAGCAGTTAATGTTCAAATACTTAGGCTTTACAGAAGAAGAAGCAAAAGCACAATTTGGTTTCTTAATGGATGCTTTCCAGTTTGGAGCACCGCCTCATGGTGGATTAGCTTTTGGTTTAGACAGATTAGTTGCCATTTTAGGAGGTCAGGAAACTATTAGAGATTTTATTGCTTTCCCTAAAAACAATTCAGGACGTGATGTCATGATTGATGCTCCTGCATCAATCGATGAGGCTCAGTTAAAAGAATTACATATTAAAATTGATGCTATTTAATTCTATGGAATTATTAAATAAACAAAAAGCAGCTGAAAATTTCAGTTGCTTTTTTTATTTCTAAGTATTTCTATTTCTTCTTTCAATAATAAATTTTGTTCTTTTAACAATACTATTTTATCTTCTAAAGTTTTTACCAAATTATGGAACTCCTTATATTGTGTAGTCTTCTTTTCAATACTCAATAATTCTACAACATCTATACCAAGTACTGCGGCAATCTTTCTTAAAATCTCAATATCGATTTTACATCTGTTATTTTCGATTTTCGAATAAGTTGATTGACTAACTCCTATTTGTTCAAAAACTTGTTCTGCTTTTAGATCTTTTTCTCTTCTACATCTTCTAATATTTTCTCCGATATTCATAATTCTAAAGTTAAAACAATTACAAACATACAAGAATATTCTTATGTTTTTCAAACATTTTAAATTAGAATTTTTTATTCCAAAAGTAACAACTGGACTTTAAAAATTTATTTGCAGTTTTAAAAAGCAGAATTAATCCTACTTTATATTTCAATCACTGCAGAGATTAGTAAACAATTAAGTAGAAAATTTAATGCTTAATTATATCATTAATATAAACACATGAAAAATAGAATTAAAAGAAAAGTTAATCAATGAATTGGTTGAACAAAGAAAGGAAGAACTTTCTAAGATTGTTGGAGGAATTGGATGTACTGCTGGCTGTTCAGGAAAATGGATTGGATTTGGTCCAGGATATTGTGCTGGACCCTGTCCTGCAAATTGTATAAACCACTGCATGGCAATGCCCCAATAAAAACCAAAAAGCTGTTTGAAAATCAAACAGCTTTTAAAAAAAATAATCATGAGAAAACATTGTACATTAGAAAATGCTCTTAATTATAAAAATGAAGATGTCATTTTTAGATTCTTAAAAATCTATAATATAACTGAAAAAGAATCTCTTTTACTTTTTGAAGAAACTAAAAAATGGCTATGGTTATGCTATAAAGCTACGGAGCCTGGAGCAAAAATTCCAGTTTTAATAGATGATTCGATGCTGATAATTGATGAAATGTGGCACAATTTTATTTTATTCACTAATGACTATAAGAATTATTACATAGATAAATTTGGATTTTACATTCATCATCAACCCGCTACTAAAAAAGAATCTTTATTATGGAAAAATGATCCTAAAAAAAACACCACTCTTTATTTAAAAACAATAGAAACCCAATATTCAATTATTTTTGACTTGTTAGGCAAGGAAACTCTTTTATTATGGTATAAAGATCTTGCTAAAAATTACTCAAAAGAAAGAATAAAAGAGCTTACAATATGAGATATCCTATACACCTCTTAACTTTATTATTTGTCATATTTACAAATGCACAGTCTGAAAAACAAAATCAATATGAAATCGCATATAAATATTCTTTTGACAATTTTGAAAAAATGAAGACAATCCATAAACATCTAAATAATATAAATATTTATGATTTAAAATATAATTCTTTCGACAACACTAAAGTAAAAGGATTTCTTATTGTACCAAATAACCCTCAAAAAAAATATCCTGTTCTTATTTTTAATAGAGGCGGAAATGGAAGTTATGGAATGGTAAGTGAACCATATATAATAAAGTTTTTGTCAAGATTTGCTAACGAAGGGTTTATAGTTATTGGATCACAACTACGTGGCTCTGAAGGAAGCGAAGGAATTGACGACTTTGGAGGAAAGAGCAGTGATGACGTATTAGCATTGTTCAAGATTATTAATGATCTAAAAATCGCTGATACAACTAAAATTGCTCAAATGGGTTGGAGTCGTGGTGGAATAACAAATTTTCAACTTTTAAAAAAAACAACCAAAATCAAAACCACAATAAATATTGCGGGACCAAGTGATATTCTAAAAACTGACAGAAAAGAAATGTTCGCAGTCTATCGAAATAGAATCAAAAATTATACTATTGACTCAGTATTTTATTCTAAAAGAGTTTCTCCAATATTTCAAATTGATTCAATTAAAAATAAAACCGAAAGTTTCTTATTCCTTCACGGCAACAAAGATGATAAAGTAGATGTATCTAATAGTTATGAGCTTTTTGAAAAAACAAAAAAAGAAAAGTACAAATCTAAACTTGTTATTATAGAAAACTCTGATCATAGTTTATTTGATCAAATAGAAAAAGTTATTCAAGAAATAAAAAACTGGCTAAATAGTGAATTATCAATCACAAATCAAAATACTGAATAAGATTTTATCAAGACTAAAATTCAATGACAAAAACATTGTTTTAAAAAGTAAGGATTTGATGACAGATTGGCAATACTATAATTGATGAAGATTCTATGAATTTTATTCAATATTAAAAAACTTGGCGTAAGGATGGACGGAATTGCTGAAGCGGCCGAGGCTATTGAAATTCGTACGCTTGGTATGAGAATATCTTTTGATAGTTTGCTTAACGAAGCTCCTGTTCCATTCATAATTCCTTGGCGTCAAAAACATTTTGTTGTTGTTCATAAAACTTCAAAGACAAAAATCTATATTGCCGATCCTGCACAAGGTCTGCTAACATATACTCATGATGATTTAAAAACCGCATGGACAAATACAGCTGATGAAACCGGTTTTGTTTTAATTCTGGAACCAAATGCAAAATTTCACGAGCAAATTGGGGATAAAGAACAAAATAAGGGTTTCTCATTTTTATATCCGTATTTCAAACCCTATAAAAAACTAATCAATCAAATATTCATTGGTTTACTTGTAGCGACCATTATTCAATTTATACTGCCTTTTTTAATGCAGTCAGTTGTAGACGTGGGCGTTAACAATCAAGACATTCCGTTTATTTATCTGATACTTATTTCTCAATTTGTTTTAATACTCTCACAAACCCTTGTCAGTGTTTTTAGAGAATGGATTTTGATTCACATAACAAGTCGATTTAATATTAAAATGATTTCCGATTTCTTATACAAAATGCTCAAATTACCGGTCAATTATTTTGAGACTAGAAATGCCGGCGAACATTTACAAAGAATTACTGACCACACCCGCATCCAAAATTTCATTTCCTCTTCAAGCTTAAATATGGTATTCTCAATGTAAAGGGTAAATACCATGAACTGGTTAAGAATCAATTGGAATTAGGCAATTAACATGGAAGAATTAAAAGATGGCTTGAAAATTTATAGTGAAGAAGTCCGAGATATTTTATCTGATCTACCAACTAGCATACAAAAATGGGGAAATACAATTCTTTTTTTATTCATTCTAATATTATTAATAACCTCATGGTTTATTAAATATCCAGATATTATCTCAGCACCTATATTAATAACAACAAATATTCCTCCATAAAAAATCATTGCTAAATCAACAGGAAAAATTGAAGCAATTATAGTAAAAGACAAATCTTTGGTTCAGCAAGATACTCCAATTGCAGTTTTAGAGAATACAGCAAAGTATCAAGATGTTTTTATTTTAAAGAAAATCCTAGATACTATCGATATTAGCAAAACTGAATTTCCTTTTGAAAAATTGAAATATGCTCAATTAGGTGATGTCGAAATTTCTTTTGCGAATTTTCAAAAAGAGAGTATTGCAGACAAACTAAACACCGAGCTTCATCCTTTTAAAATAGAAGGGGATGCTCAAAGTTATGAAGCGATTCAATTAAAAGAACGATTAAATTTATTAGAATCTCAAAAAGAAATAAATCAAGACGAACTTCTTCTGCAAAAAAATGATTTAGATCGATATGAAGTTTTATACAAAAAGGGAATTTATGCTTCACAAGAAGTCGAAAAGCAAAGATTACTCTATTTACAAGCCCAAAAAAGTTATAAAAACCTATTGGGTACAATTTCTCAAGTGAAATCTTCGTTAAATGAACTTAATAGAAATAACAAAACAACACGCATAAATGAACATAAAGAAAATATAACAGTAGAAAGAAATAAAACTCAAGCTTTTTATCAATTAAAAAATAGCGTTAAAGATTGGGATTTAAAATACATTTTACGATCTTCAACTAATGGAACTATAAGTTTTTTACAATTATGGTCAAAAAATCAAACTGTTGAGACTGGAGAAACTATATGCGCCATAGTTCCAACTTATGAGAATGGATATATTTGCAAAATAAAGGCAAAACCTCTCAATTCAGGTAAAATAAAAGTTGGAGAGAAAGTTAATATTAAATTAATCAACTATCCTGACAGGGAATTTGGAATTATTAAAGGAGTTGTAAACAAAATATCCTTAACTCCTGATAAAGAAGGAAATATACTCCTTGATATTGCACTCCCAAAAGGTTTACAAACAGCTTATAAAAAAAACATTATATTTCAACAGGAAATGCAAGTAAATGCAGATATAATTACAGATGATTTAAGACTGATAGAACGCTTATTATATCAATTCAGAAATCTGTTCACTCGAAACTAAATTTAATTACAAATTTTACACTTATTTGAATAAAGAATTCCTACAATTCTGTTTTTCGTATATTCTTACAATAAACGATTCTCAAATTACGGTATTGCATATAAAATTTGATGCAATAAACTACGTAAAAACACTGTAAATCAATAATTTTTACAAAAAATTAACAGGTTCATGTCTTTTGTATGAATTTATATATTACATTTGCTTTATTATAAATTATTATTACAATTACAATGCGTACAGGTACAGTAAAATTTTTCAATGAATCTAAAGGTTATGGATTCATTACAGACGAAGAAACAGGAAAGGACATCTTCGTTCACGCTTCAGGAATTAACGCGGAAGAATTACGCGAAGGTGACCGTGTAAGCTATGAAGAAGAAGAAGGAAGAAAAGGGAAAGTTGCTGCTAAAGTAGCAGTAATCTAAGAAAAATATAGCAATTTATTTTTTTTGCCTCTGAATGGTTTAAAACGTTTCGAAATTAATCGAAACGTTTTTTTTTGTCCATTTCTTAAAAAAATATTAAAATTCCCAGATCTTATTTATAATCAATAAAAATTACACATAAACGCGGTTTCATACCATACTTATATACTCCTTTAGTTTGTGATTTACATAGTTGAAAGTTATCTTTGTGGCTTATTCTTTAAGTAAAAATCCTAAGTTTATGCAATCTGATCAATACAGTTACATTCCTATTTTAATGCAGTTCATTCTGGCTGTTGGTTTTGTGGTAGGAACAATCATTATTTCCGGAAAATTAGGCCCAAAAAGAACCTCTGAAGTTAAAGATAAAAACTTCGAGTGTGGTATCGAATCTGTTGGTAATGCCCGTATTCCTTTTTCTGTAAAATATTTCCTAGTTGCGATCTTATTCGTATTGTTTGACGTAGAGGTAATTTTCCTTTATCCTTGGGCAGTAAACTTTAAAGATCTTGGTATTGAAGGAATGCTGAAAATGATTGTTTTTATGTCATTGCTTTTAGTTGGTTTTTTCTACATTATCAAAAAAAGAGCTTTAGACTGGGAATAAAATGACTTTAGATTTTAGATTTAACTATTTAAAATTTAATCTCAATTAAAAATTTAATACTGATTTAAAAAATTGATCTTATTTTTTATGATTTTAAAAATCTAAAATCTAAAATCAGAAATCTAAAATAAAAATGAGCGATTCAAATGTAAATATGGTTGCGCCACCGGAAGGAGTTGTAGGAGAAGGTTTCTTCGCTACAAAACTAAATGATGTTGTTGGTTTGGCACGCGCGAATTCTCTTTGGCCTTTACCTTTTGCAACATCTTGTTGCGGAATCGAGTTTATGGCAACAATGGCTTCACATTACGATTTGGCACGATTTGGATCTGAGCGTGTGAGTTTCTCTCCTCGTCAGGCAGATATGTTATTAGTAATGGGAACCATTTCAAAAAAAATGGCTCCAATTTTAAGACAGGTTTACGAACAAATGTCTGAACCACGTTGGGTAATTGCTGTTGGAGCATGTGCTTCATCAGGAGGTATTTTCGACACTTACTCGGTTTTACAAGGAATTGACAAAGTAATCCCGGTTGATGTTTATGTTCCTGGATGCCCTCCGAGACCTGAACAAATTGTTGACGGAGTAATGAGATTACAAGAATTGGTAAAAAGCGAATCTGTTAGACGCAGAAGCTCTCCGGAATACCAAGAATTATTAGCTTCCTATAACATTTCATAAGATGGCTTTAGAAAACACCCTTATCCAAGATAAACTTACAGAAACATTCAACAACGATGTTTTCAACTTTCAGCAGGAAAGAGACATATTTTCTCTGGAAGCATCAGCTGATAAAATCACATCGTTAATTCTATTCCTTAAAAACGATTCTGATTTACGTTTTCACTTTCTAACAGATTTATGCGGGATTCATTACCCGGATAACGATTCAGAACGTCAGTTTGCTGTTGTGTATCATTTACATAACTGGTACGAAAACAAACGCATTAGAATTAAAGTATATCTAAATGGTGAAAAACCTGAAATTAAATCTATTTCAAATATTTTTCTAAGTTCAAACTGGATGGAAAGAGAAACTTACGATTTCTTCGGAATCAATTTTATTGGTCACCCGCAATTGAAACGTATTTTAAATATGGACGAAATGGTCTCTTTTCCAATGCGAAAAGAATTCCCAATGGAAGACAGCGGAAGAACTGACAAAGACGACAGATTCTTCGGAAGAACAGTATCAAATAGCTAAATAATTCAACATTATAAAATGTCAGAACTATTATTACCACCAGAGCATCGTTATGCTAAAATAATTAAGGAGAAACTAAATGAAGACGGAAGCGAGCTTTCGGTACTGAATTTAGGCCCTACTCACCCTGCGACTCACGGTATTTTTCAAAATATCCTGTTAATGGATGGTGAAAGAATTCTGGAGGCTGAGCCAACTATTGGTTACATCCACAGAGCTTTCGAAAAAATTGCCGAAAATCGTCCTTTTTACCAAATTACTCCTCTTACAGACCGTATGAACTATTGCTCCTCTCCTATTAATAATATGGGATGGTGGATGACATTAGAAAAACTATTAGGTGTTGAAGTTCCTAAAAGAGCACAATATTTAAGAGTTATCGTAATGGAGCTGGCTCGTATTACAGATCACTTGATCTGTAACTCGATTCTTGGGGTCGACACTGGTGCGTATACTGGTTTCTTATACGTTTTCCAATTTAGAGAAAAAATCTACGAAATCTACGAAGAAATTTGTGGCGCTCGTTTGACAACCAATATGGGAAGAATTGGTGGGTTTGAAAGAGACTGGTCTCCGGAAGCTTTCAAAAAACTAGATACTTTCCTTGAAGAATTTCCAGTTGCCTGGAAAGAATTCGAAAACTTATTCGAAAGAAACAGAATTTTCCTTGACAGAACTGTAAACGTGGGTGCAATTACAGCAGAAAAAGCAATGGCTTACGGATTTACAGGTCCAAACTTACGTGCAGCAGGAGTTGACTATGACGTACGTGTTGCACAACCTTACTCATCTTACGAAGATTTCGATTTTATTGTTCCTGTTGGAAAATCAGGTGACACATACGATCGTTTCTGTGTTCGTAATGCTGAAGTTTGGGAAAGTTTAAGCATTATTCGTCAGGCATTAGAAAAAATGCCAGCCGGAAACGAATATCATGCAGAAGTTCCTGATTATTATCTTCCTCCAAAAGAAGATGTATACAATTCGATGGAATCTTTAATCTATCACTTTAAGATCGTAATGGGAGAGGTTCCCGTTCCGGTTGCCGAAATTTACCACCCTGTAGAAGGAGGAAATGGAGAGATCGGTTTTTATTTAGTTACAGACGGAAGCAGAACTCCATATAGATTACATTTCAGAAGACCTTGCTTTATTTATTATCAAGCATATCCAGAAATGATTAAAGGATCGTTGCTTTCTGATGCAATTGTTATTTTATCAAGTTTAAATGTAATTGCAGGAGAATTAGACGCCTAAAAAAATTGTGCCTTTGCGCCTTTGCGGCAAAACAAGAATAAAATGGAAAGAAAACATTACAAACAAGAAATAAACATGACAGAGGCATTGATCGCTCGTATCAATGAATTGATTAGTCATTATCCCGAAGGCAAACAAAAATCGGCTTTATTGCCTGTTTTGCATGAGGTTCAGGATGCACATAACAACTGGTTAAGTATTGAATTACAAGATAAAGTTGCCGAAATTCTTCAAATCAAACCAATTGAGATTTATGAAGTAGTTACTTTTTATACCATGTTCAACCAAAAGCCAATTGGAAAATACATGTTTGAGTTTTGCCAGACTTCTTGCTGTTGTTTACGTGGTGCCGAAGATTTAATGGATTATACTTCTGAAAAATTAGGCATTAAAATGGGCGAAACAACCCAAGACGGAATGTTTACTATTGCCGGAGTTGAATGTTTAGGTGCTTGCGGATATGCTCCGATGATGCAGTTAGGCGATTTCTACAAAGAGAAACTGACAGAAGAAAAAATCGATCAGATCATTGCTGATTGTAGAGACGATAAAATAATATTACACGATAAATAAGATGTCACAAAAAATATTATTAGATAAAATCAATATTCCTGGAATTAAAACCTACGAAGTTTATCGCCAAAATGGTGGTTATGCATCTGTAGAAAAAGTTTTAAAGACACTTACACCGGATGAAGTTACTGAAGAAGTAAAAAAATCAGGTCTTCGTGGTCGTGGAGGCGCAGGTTTCCCTGCCGGAATGAAATGGAGCTTTATTGATAAAAAATCAGGAAAACCAAGACACTTAGTTTGTAACGCAGATGAATCTGAACCGGGAACTTTTAAAGATCGATTTTTGATGGAATATATTCCTCACTTATTGATTGAGGGAATGATTACTTCAAGTTACGCTTTAGGAGCGAACCTTTCGTATATCTACATTCGTGGAGAATATATGTGGGTTTTTAAAATTTTAGAAAGAGCAATCGCCGAGGCTAAAGCTGCAGGCTGGTTGGGAAAAAATATATTAGGTTCAGGTTATGACCTTGAACTTCATGTTCATTGTGGAGCAGGAGCTTATATATGTGGAGAAGAAACTGCACTTATTGAGTCTTTGGAAGGTAAAAGAGGAAACCCTCGTATTAAACCACCTTTCCCAGCAGTTTCAGGACTTTGGGCAAACCCAACAGTGGTAAATAATGTTGAAACTATCGCAACAGTGCCATGGATTGTAAACAATTCTGGTGACGATTACGCTAAAATTGGAATTGGACGTTCTACAGGGACTAAATTAATTTCTGCTTCAGGACACATTAAAAATCCTGGAGTTTATGAAATCGAATTAGGTTTAAGCGTTGACGAATTCATGAATTCTGATGAGTACTTAGGAGGAATGTCTTCCAGCAGACCTTTGAAAGCTTTTGTACCCGGAGGTTCTTCTGTGCCGATTTTACCAGCTGAACTGATTTTCAAAACAGCAAACGGCGAAGATCGTTTAATGACTTACGAATCTTTAAGTGACGGTGGTTTTGCTACCGGATCTATGTTAGGCTCAGGCGGATTTATTGTTTACAATGATACTGCTTGTGTGGTAAGAAACACCTGGAACTTTGCTCGTTTTTACCACCACGAATCTTGCGGACAATGTACCCCTTGCCGTGAAGGAACCGGATGGCTGGAAAAAATCTTATGGAGAATCGAAAACGGTCAGGGCCGTGAAGAAGATATCGAATTATTGTGGAGTATTCAGAGTAAAATTGAAGGAAATACAATTTGTCCGCTTGGTGACGCCGCATCCTGGCCAGTAGCAGCAGCGATTCGTCACTTTAGAGACGAGTTCGAATATCATGTTCGTTTCCCTGAAAAAATCAAAAATAGAGATCACTTTGTTGCCGAACCTTTTTCACAAGTGAAGCACTTAGTAGGAAAACAAACAGTTTAAAATAGTTTCAAGTTTCATGTTTTTTTAGTTTCAAGTCCCACACAACCTGAAACTTTAAACCTGAAACTAAAAAAACAAAATATAGAGATGAAAGTAACCATAGACGGTCAAAGTATAGACGTAGAGCCAGGAACAACGATCCTGCAGGCTGCACGTATGATTGGTGGAGATTTGGTTCCGCCAGCCATGTGCTATTACTCAAAATTAAAAGGCAGTGGCGGTAAATGTCGTTGTTGTTTAGTTGAAGTTTCTAAAGGTAGCGAAGCTGACCCAAGGCCAATGCCAAAATTAATGGCATCTTGTGTAACAGGATGCATGGACGGAATGGAAGTAAACAGTAAATCTTCTGCCAGAGTTACCGAAGCGCGTAAATCTGTAACAGAATTTTTATTGATCAACCACCCATTAGACTGTCCTATTTGTGATCAGGCTGGTGAATGTGATCTTCAGAATTTAAGTTTTGAGCACGGAAACCCAAAATCACGTTATATTGAAGAAAAAAGAACATTTGAGCCAGAAAATATTGGTCCAAATATTCAACTGCATATGAACCGTTGTATTTTATGCCAAAGATGTGTACAAGTTGCAGATCAATTGACAGACAACAGAGTTCACGGAGTATTAGATCGTGGTGATCATGCAAATATTTCGACCGGAATATCTAAAGCTATCGACAATGAATTTTCAGGAAATATGATTGACGTTTGTCCGGTTGGAGCTTTAACAGATAAAACGTTCCGTTTTAAATCTAGAGTTTGGTTTAACAAACCTTTTAACGCACATAGAGAATGTACAACTCCCGGATGTTGCGGTAAAACTACAGTTTGGATGTTTGGTGGAGAAATTCAGCGTGTGACTGGTCGTAAAGATGAGTATCATGAAGTAGAAGAATTCATTTGCAACAGCTGTCGTTTTGATCATAAAGATGTTAAGGATTGGGTTATCGAAGGACCAAGAGAATTTGAAAAAGATTCTGTTATCAACCAAAACAACTACACTCAAAAATTAGAGAAAGTTGAAATCGATACTGAAAAGAATATTCTTTTAGGTAGAGATATTGACCGTAAAAAAATTAGTATGGCCGCAATTCCATTAACTACTAATGATAAAAATTCTTAAGAAATGGAAAGTGCATTTATTATAGAAAAAAGTGTTGTTATTGTTGTCGTTTTTGCGGTAACCATGATTATGGCCATGTATTCTACATGGGCAGAACGTAAAGTTGCTGCTTTTCTTCAGGATCGTGTGGGTCCAAACCGTGCAGGTTGGGGAGGTTTATTACAACCACTTGCTGATGGTATGAAGTTGTTCTCTAAAGAAGAATTTTTTCCAAACACGCCCAATAGATTTTTATTCATTGTAGGTCCTGCGATCGCGATGAGCACAGCCTTAATGACAAGTGCTGTAATCCCTTGGGGAGACAGACTTCATGTTTTTGGAAGAGATGTAATTCTTCAGGCAACTGATGTAAATATTGCTTTGTTATACATTTTTGGAGTTCTTTCTGTTGGAGTTTACGGTATCATGATTGGTGGATGGGCTTCTAACAACAAATTCTCCTTAATGGGGGCTGTTCGTGCAGCATCTCAAATGGTTTCTTATGAAATTGCAATGGGATTATCAATGATCGCATTATTGATGATGACAGGAACAATGAGCTTAAAAGAAATCTCTTTACAGCAACAAGGAATGAACTGGAATATTTTTTATCAGCCAGTATCTTTTTTAATCTTCTTGATTTGTTCATTTGCTGAGACTAACAGAACTCCGTTCGATTTAGCTGAATGTGAAAATGAGTTAATTGGAGGTTATCATACCGAATATTCATCTATGAAAATGGGATTCTATTTGTTTGCTGAATATGCAAGTATGTTTATTTCTGCTACAATTATTTCTGTATTGTTCTTTGGAGGATATAACTACCCGGGAATGCAATGGATGGTTGATAATGTTGGAGTGAACACAGCTAATCTTTTAGGAATTGCAGTATTGTTTGTTAAAATATGTTTCTTCATATTTTTCTACATGTGGGTACGCTGGACAATTCCAAGATTTAGATATGACCAATTAATGAACTTAGGCTGGAGAATTTTGATTCCGCTTTCGATTATTAATATTATGATTACGGGTGCTGTTATTTTAAGACACGATATCGCAGCTGCTTTAGGATTCTAAGAACCGTAATGCCCTAGCCCTGATAGAAGCGGCATCCTTTTATGGTGGGGTTCACCATAAAAGATACAGCGGATAGCAGGATTAGCTTCAAATAAAAATAAAATAGATTTTGAATTTGATTGATCTCAAATTGTAAATCATAAATCATAGATTAAAAAATGTCAATAGAAACTATATCATTATCGGGTAGAAAGAAAGTAGTCTCTAACAAAGAGATGACTTTTTGGGAACGATTGTATCTTGTGGCGATTGTAAAAGGTCTTGCTATTACACTTAAGCATCTTTTTAGAAAAAAAATTACGATTCATTATCCGGAGCAAGTTCGTGAGATGAGTCCGGTTTATCGTGGTCAGCACATGTTGAAACGCGATGAACAGGGTCGTGAAAATTGTACCGCATGCGGATTATGTGCTTTATCATGTCCTGCAGAAGCTATTACAATGAAAGCTGCCGAGCGTAAGCCGGATGAAAAACATTTATACAGAGAAGAAAAGTATGCTTCGATTTATGAAATCAACATGCTTCGTTGTATTTTCTGTGGTTTATGTGAAGAAGCTTGCCCTAAAGATGCTATTTACTTAACAACTTCTAAGGTTTTGGTGCCTGCAAGTTATGAAAGAGAAGATTTTATCTTTGGAAAAGACAAATTAGTGATGCCTTTAGAAATGGCTATTAAAAATTCACAACTTAATAACGCTAACTAATGATACATATTCCTGATTTTGCACACGCAACAACTGTACAAATTATATTTTGTTTCTTAGCGTTTATAACGGTAATTACTGCTTTTTTAACTATTTTTAGCAGAAACCCAATTCACTCTGCTATTTACCTGGTGATTTGTTTCTTCTCTATTGCCGGACATTATTTATTATTGAACTCACAATTTTTAGCCATTGTACATATAATAGTCTACTCCGGAGCGATTATGATTTTGTTCCTGTTTACGATTATGTTAATGAACTTAAACGAACAACGAGAGGTTCACAGACCAAGAATTACACGTTTAGGTGCGATTGTTTCTTTCTGTTTAATCGTTATTGTTTTGATTGCAATATTTATCAATTCTAAACCAATTGTTGGTGAATATGATTCGACTGGAGAAGATTTCCAATCTATCAAAGTATTGGGTAAAATATTGTTGAACGAATATATGGTACCATTTGAATTTGCTTCAATTTTACTTTTGGTTGCGATGATTGGAACTGTATTATTGTCTAAAAAAGAAAAATTAAATAAATAATGGGTAATATATTAAATCAAATAGGTATTGAAAATTACATCTTTTTAAGTGTTGTACTTTTTTGTATTGGTGTTTTTGGTGTATTGTACAGACGAAATTCAATTATCGTTTTCATGTCTATCGAGATCATGCTAAATGCAGTTAACCTTTTATTTGTGGCTTTTTCAACTTACCATCAGGATGCACAAGGACAAGTTTTTGTATTCTTTTCGATGGCAGTTGCTGCTGCTGAAGTTGCGGTAGGATTAGCTATTCTGGTTTCTATTTTCAGAAACATTGGCTCAATTAGTATCGATAATTTAAAAAATTTAAAAGGATAAAATAGAAATGGATACCAATTTAGCTTTAGTTTTAGTTTTAGCTCCTTTTTTAGGATTTTTAATCAATGTTTTCTTTGGGAAAAGCTTAGGAAAAACAGTTTCCGGAATTATCGGGACTGTTGCCGTAGCTGTTTCTTTTGTAGTTACTCTTGTTCTTTTTAATCAAATAACTTCAACCGGAAAAGGAATTGAAGTTACTTTATTTGACTGGATTCAAATTAGTAATCTAAAAATCAATCTTGGATTTTTATTAGATCAATTATCTGTTCTTTGGCTGCTTTTTGTAACCGGAATTGGATCTTTGATTCACTTATACTCGATCAGTTACATGCATGATGATGAGAATATGCACAAGTTTTTTGCATATTTGAATTTGTTTGTATTCTTTATGATTACTCTTGTAATTGGCAGCAACTTATTAGTTTTATTTATTGGATGGGAAGGTGTTGGACTTTGTTCTTATTTATTGATTGGTTTCTGGCATAAAAATCAGGATTATAACGATGCAGCAAAAAAGGCTTTCATTATGAACAGAATTGGAGATTTAGGTCTTTTAATTGGTATGTTCATCATTGGTTCAATGTTCTCTACTTTAGATTATGCTACTTTAAAAACTGCAATTGCCGGAGCTACCAACTTAAATATTCCGTTGCTTTCGTTAGCAGCATTGTGTTTATTTATTGGAGCTTGTGGTAAATCTGCACAAATTCCGTTATATACCTGGTTACCTGATGCGATGGCAGGACCAACTCCTGTTTCGGCATTGATTCACGCCGCAACAATGGTTACAGCAGGTATCTTTATGGTAACAAGATTAAATTTCGTATTTGATTTAGCACCGGATGTTCAAACCATTATTGCTGTTATTGGGGCTATAACTTCTTTGGTTGCAGCTACAATTGGTTTAGTACAGACTGATATTAAAAAAGTATTAGCTTACTCTACGGTTTCTCAATTAGGATTAATGTTTTTAGCATTAGGATTTGGAGCTTATGAAGTAGCTGTTTTTCACGTAATCACTCACGCTTTCTTTAAAGCCTGTTTATTCTTAGGATCTGGTTCTGTAATTCACGGTTTACACGGTGAACAGGACATGCGTAAAATGGGTGGATTGCGTAAAGCAATGCCAATCACTTTCTGGACGATGTTGATTTCTTCATTAGCCATTTCAGGAGTTCCGTTTTTCTCTGGTTTCTTTTCAAAAGATGAAATTTTACTGACTGCTTTCCACCACAGTATTCCATTATATGTTGTTGGATCTATTGCTTCAATCATGACGGCTTTCTATATGTTTAGATTAATGTTTTTAACTTTCTTTAAAGATTTTAGAGGAACTGAAGAACAAAAACACCATTTACATGAAAGTGACGGTTTAATTACTTTTCCTTTAATGATTTTAGCTGTTTTAGCAACTTTTGGGGGATTGATTAGTTTACCCGGAAATAGCTGGTTAAATGGATATTTGGCTCCTCTTTTTACCAAAGTGGCTGGCGAAGAACACCATTTAGGCTCAACAGAATATACTTTAATGGGAGTTGCAGTTTTAGGCGGACTTTTAGGAATTTTAATTGCTTACATCAAATACTTTAAACAGGATAATGTTCCTGAAGCAGACGAAAATATTACAGGTTTAACAAAAGTATTATACAACAAATATTATGTTGATGAAGCTTACGATGCCATTTTTGTACGCTCTGTAAACGGATTATCAAGATTCTTTAGAGACTATATTGAAACTGGCTTATCGGCACTTGTTTTTGGATTAGGAAAAATTGCAAATGAATTAGCTTTTCAGGGTAAAAAACTTCAAACCGGAAGTATCGGATTATATCTTTTCGTGTTCGTTTTGGGTCTTTGTGCCATTGTTTCTTATATATTTTTAGCTCAATAATTTTATAACTATGAACGTTTCTCTTATATTAATTATTCTTTTAGTTGGTGCATTTATCACCTATTTTGCTGGTGACAAACTCGCTTCAAAAGTAGCTTTGTTCTTTAGTTTAGCAGCTTTGGGCTGTTCGGTTGTATTGTTAAACCATTTTAATGCTGGCGAAAACATCAGCCTTATCAATGCATGGATTACACAACCTAAAATTTCATTGGCGCTAAATGCTGACGGATTGGCACTTGCAATGCTTTTATTGACTACAGCTTTGACTCCAATTATTATATTCTCTTCTTTTGGAAATGAATATAAAAACTCAAAAGCTTTTTATGCTCTAATCTTATTTATGGCATTTGCAATGACAGGAACTTTCCTTGCAGCAGATGGCCTTTTATACTATATTTTCTGGGAGTTAGCTCTTATTCCTATTTATTTTATTGCTCTTATCTGGGGGAATGGTGATGTTGAAGAAAGAAGAAAAGCAGTGGTTAAATTCTTTATTTATACACTTGCCGGTTCTTTATTTATGTTGACTGCTTTTATTTATTTATACCAAAAAGCAGGCAGTTTCCTAATCGAAGATTTATACAAACTCAACTTATCAGCAGATGAGCAACTTTGGATTTTCCTTGCTTTCTTTCTGGCTTATGCAATTAAAATTCCAATTATTCCTTTCCATACATGGCAGGCAAATGTATACCAAAAAGCACCAACTGCCGGAACAATGCTTTTATCGGGTATCATGCTTAAAATGGGGCTATATAGTGTCATTCGTTGGCAATTGCCAATTGCACCTCTTGCTGCAAAAGAATATATGAACATTTTTATTGCTTTAGGAATTGCCGGAGTTATATACGGTTCAATTGTAGCGCTAAGACAAAAAGATCTGAAGAAATTATTAGCTTATTCTTCTCTTGCTCACGTAGGATTAATAGCTGCCGGAACTTATACATTAACAATTGATGGCTTCAGAGGTGCTGTTCTTCAAATGATCGCTCATGGTTTTGTTGTAGTAGGATTGTTTTATGCTGCTGAAATTATCTACAGAAGATTTGAAACCAGAGAAATTGCAGAATTAGGCGGAATCCGTACGCAATCTCCAAAATTCACTTCTATGTTTCTGATTTTGGTTTTGGCTTCTGTCGCTTTACCAACTACTTTTAATTTTGTTGGAGAGTTTACAGTACTATATAGCCTTTCTCAAATTAATATTTGGTTTGCCATTCTTGGAGGAACAACAATTATATTGGGAGCTTACTATATGTTGAAAATGTTTCAAAATGTAATGTTGGGTGAAACCAATTCAAAAATATTTGCAGACGTTACAATCAATGAAGGGATTTCTATGGTAGCAATTATTGGAGTTTTAATATTCTTTGGTTTTTATCCTAAACCAATTACAGATTTGATTACTCCAAGTTTAGAAACGATTTTAAACGTTATCAATAAAAATTAAGATTTTAGAATAATGATTAACGATTTTGGATTTCTCCGAAAATTAAAAAGTTAGGCATTAAAAAAATAAAAATATATTTTAAATAAAATAAATTAGGGCGTTTTAGATTTCCTAAATCAAAAAAACAAAAATGAATACATTAATAGCTATAACAGGATTGGGTATTTTTTGCCTATTGTTTGAAATTCTAAATTTTAGAAAGGGCATTGTTCCATTTACCATTGCTGGTTTATTGGGCGTTTTAGCACTTAACTTTTATGAATTTGGATTAACAGCAAGTTATTACAATAATATGATTACAGTAGATAAATTCTCAACTGCTTTTTCATCATTATTTATCATATTAACTATTTTCCTTGTAGCTTTAAGTCATAATTTTTACGAGAATCATCCAACTAAAATCTCTGATTTTATTGCTATAAAAGTATTTTTATTGGCAGGAGGAGTTGCTATGGTTTCTTTTGGAAATTTAGCTATGTTTTTTCTTGGAATTGAGATCTTGTCAATTGCATTATATGTACTTGCAGCAAGCGACCGTTTGAATATAAAAAGTAATGAAGCGGGTATGAAATACTTCCTAATGGGATCTTTTGCATCAGGAATTATCTTATTCGGGATTTGTTTGATTTACGGAGCTATGGGAACTTTTGATATTGCAGAAATTCACGAAAGTTCTTTATCTGCCGAATTGCCTATCTGGTTTCCAATTGGAATGATCTTAATGACCATCGGAATGTTGTTTAAAGTTGCAGCTGTACCATTTCACTTCTGGGCTCCTGATGTTTACGAAGGTTCGCCAGCTTTAACTACTGCTTTGATGAGTACTTTGGCAAAAGTTATAGCGATTGCTACACTTTATAAATTAGTTGCCGGATTAAATTTAATTCCATCTTTAGAAAATCAGGATCTTTTGGGAACATTCCAAAATATTATTGTTATCATTTCAATTGCTTCTATGACAGTTGGAAACATAATGGCATTGCGCCAGGTAAATGTAAAACGTATGTTAGCATTTTCAGGAATTTCACACGCAGGTTTCATGTTGATAACATTCTTATCTATTGCAACATCTGCAGGTGTTTTGTTATACTATACAGCAGCTTATGCTTTAGCCGGAATTGCTGCTTTTAGTGTTATTTTATACGTATGTAAAAATCAGGATAATGAAGATATTACCAACTTTCACGGTTTAGGAAAAACAAATCCGTTATTGGCTGCAATTTTGACTGGTTCATTATTATCTATGGCCGGTATTCCAATTTTTTCAGGATTCTTTGCAAAATTATTTTTATTCAATCAAACCATACAGGCAGGATATATTGCTTTAGTTATTGTAGCTGTAATTAACTCAATTATAAGTGTTGGGTATTATTTCAAACTTATTCTGGCTATGTACTCTAAAGAACCTAATGAAAAACGTACAGGAAAACCATTCCTTATTTATGCTGTTGCCGTTATATCAATTGCTTTAAATATTGCTTTAGGTTTATTTCCTTCATTAGTTTTAGATTTATTGAAGTAAAAATTTACTCAAATTATATACAAGTCCATCAAGATTTTTTTTGATGGACTTTTTATTTATACCTACCATTTATACCCTAAAAAATCATGTTAAAAAATTAACTCAAATCATTAGACTTCAAAAAAACTCCATATATTTGGGTTCAATTAAATGTATTAAAACTATGGCCTTCAATTCAAACAACCCATTTTTAAGCAACAAGCGTTTTTCATCAAATGCTGTTTCAAAAACTGAACAAGTACATCAGGCACAAATTATTGATTACAATCAGGAAATGACTGTGTCGGGCACTATTAATAAAACAGCTATTTTGTTTTTAATTTTATGCGGATCTGCAATGTTAACATGGTGGATGGCATTTAACCAAATGAATGTAATGTTACCAGCAATGGGCGGCGCTATTGTTGGGCTAATTTTAGTTATAATTTCAGCCTTCAAACCAGAATACTCTCCTTATCTTGCACCCGGTTATGCTTTATTTGAAGGATTGTTTATTGGCGGAATATCAGCAATCTTTGAAGCAATGTATCCTGGTATTGTAATTAATGCCGTTGGCGCAACTTTGGTAACTTTTTTAGTTTGTCTGGGATTATATAAATTTAAAATCGTTAAAGTTACAGAGCAATTTAAATCAGTGGTAGTAGCTGCTACTTTAGCAATTGCAACCTATTATTTAATTTCGTGGTTATTCTCGATGTTTACCAGCTTTACTCCTGTTCATTACGGAAATTCGATGATGAGTATTGGGATTAGTGTTTTTGTAATTATAGTTGCTGCTTTGAACTTATTCTTAGACTTTGATCTTATCGAAAAAGGTGCTCAGCAAAAAATGCCAAAATTCATGGAATGGTACGGGGCTATGGGGCTAATGATTACACTAGTATGGCTATACATTGAATTCCTTCGACTTTTATCTAAGTTATCTAAAAAATAATTTTTATTACCCTTATATAGTTAAGCCTTTTTGAAATTCAAAAAGGCTTTTTTTATGCCGTCTATATAATTATACCTTATTCTATTCGTATTAAGATGAGGATTTTACAGCTCATAAATATTTCTTATAACTCCTCCCTCCTTCTTTTATTCAAAGAAATTTTATTTTTTAAATTCTTTTAAACATTCCTGCATAAAAGAACAAATCAGGTATAAAAACCCATCGCTTGATAGCTCAAAACGAGCAACTTGGACTACTTTTCTTTCAAGTAAATGAAATAAAAGCATTTTCTAAAGTAAAATTATCTTCTTACTAATTTAGTTGAAAGTGTTCTTAAAAACAGAAGAAAACATTTCAAAAAACTTGCCAGCCCCTTATTTTTCTGAATATGTAATAAATTACATTTAATGCAATTTATTACATATTCAATAATTAAAACAACATTTTTTTATATTATGTGTTTTTTATTTGAATAATAATAATAATTCAAAAATTATACATATTTTTGTGTAATCGATTACAATTTAAATGCTTTTTAATTTAGAAATTTAGATCACAAAAAACCACAAACTAAACAACCTTAAAAACCACTAACTATGAAAAAAAAACTACTTTATCTCATTTTGCTATTTGCTTCTATACAAATAGCAGCTCAGCAGATAACTTTTACCGAATCTTCAGGCTGGCTAGAGTCGGCTTTTGTAAAATGGACACCACTTTCCGGCGCCGACAGCTATAATGTATATTACACAGGAGGTGGCCAGACCAACAAGAAAATAGACAATGAACTAATACGCAGCTATGGTTCTTACTTTCGTGCTGATGTACCCGGAATTGCAGCCGGAAATTATACAATTACGGTTAAACCTGTAATTGCAGGCGTAGAAGGAACAGGATCAACAACCTCAAGTTTAACCGTACTTGCACAAGACCGAAATGGCTTTGCCTTTGATGGGGGACGTGTTCCGGGAGGCTACAAAGCAAACGGAACTCCAAAAGACAATGCCGTTATACTTTACATTACGCAAAACACAAAAAACACCATTTCAATGAATATCACCGGAGCTAGTGCAAATCCGTGTATTGGTCTGCAAAATATTCTCTATGGAATAAAAAAAGGAAAAGATACACGCCCATTTATCATTCGATTAATCGGAAACATTACAGATATGACTGTAATGGAGGGTGGCGATATTACAATTGAAAATGCAAATAACGCCAATAGCTATCTTACTATAGAAGGTGTTGGTAATGATGCTGTTGTAAACGGAATGGGTATAAGACTTAAATCAGCATCAAACATTGAAGTAAATAATCTGGGCTTTATGAATTGTGACAGTACCGCAGGTGATAATGTTGGCTTACAAGACAAAAACGATCACGTATGGGTTCACAATTGTGATTTATTTTATGGCAATGCCGGTTCTGATGCTGACCAGATAAAAGGTGATGGAGCAATGGACAATAAAGGATCTACTTATGTTACTTTTTCGTATAATCACTTTTGGGATAGTGGAAAATCCAGTTTGTTAGGTTTAAGCGAAAACACGACAACCGGCTTATACCTAACATATCATCACAACTGGTTTGATCATTCAGACTCACGTCATCCCCGAGTACGTTTTTATTCCGCACATATTTACAATAATTATTTTGATGGCAATTCAAAATATGGCTCAGGAGCTACTATGGGATCGTCATTATTTATAGAAAACAATTATTACCGTAATAGTAAACGTCCTATGATGATTTCTTTACAGGGGACTGATGTTTGGGATGAAGCAACTCAAAAAAACATTCCTGGAAACGGAACTTTCTCGAGCGAAACTGGTGGATCTATAAAGGCATTTAATAATATTTTTGATGCAGATATTGCCACCAATGCAATGCGCTTTGTAGCTTATGGCGATACTAATCCGTTATATAATATTTCCGGAAAAATTAATTCTACTACTGATTTTGATGCTTACGTGGTTGCAAATCGTGGAGATTTGGTACCCACTACCGTAAAATCATTTTCAGGAGCAAATGTTTACAACAACTTCGACACTAATGCTTCTTTGTATGTCAAAAATCTTGTTGTAGAATCAGCTACAGATGCAAAAATCAAAGTAACTCAATATGCAGGTCGTGTTTCTGGAGGCGACCTAAAATGGACTTTTAATAATGCCATTGATGACGCCTCTTCTACTGTTAACTTACCATTAAAAACAGCACTTACGAACTACTCTTCTACTTTAGTAGCCGTACAAGGCGAAACACCAGTAGTAGTAAGCAGCCAAACCCTGACTACTGACACCGACAATAATCAAACCGTGAGTGCCGGCACCGCAATTGACCCCATGATTTTTACCTGGGGAGGGAGTGCCGCAGATGCAACAGTAACCGGATTACCAGCATCAGGAATAACTTTTGTAAAAAATACCACAAACAAAACAATTACAATTTCCGGAACTCCAACTACCAGTGTATCGTATTCGATAGCCACAAGCGGATCAAGCGGATCTCCAGTTACTACAACGGGAAGCATTACATTAGAAGGTACAGTAACTCCTCCTCCAGGAGATCAGATACATAATTTTACTGCTTCAGGATTAAGCAGCACTTTCTATACAATTAGCGGTAATCTGGCCACTAACAAAGGAACTGTTACATACAATAGTCTAACATTGACACAATGTTTAAAATTAGAAACAGCAACGATGATTACCTTTACTACCACTCTACCAAGTACACTAACTCTTGTACTGGTTGAAACCGCCGGAACTGCCAAAATAGACGGAACAAATTATAGTGCCACAGCAGGAATAATCACCGTAAACCTTCCTGCAGGGAATCATACAATTGCTAAAAAGGATACAGCAAACTTATTCTACATAAAAACAGCTTATAGCGGTACCTTGAAACGAGATCAAAACTTTGAACCGGAGAAACAACTGATCATTTATCCAAATCCTGTTTCGAATCAAATGTTTATTTCGTCTGAAAATATTCAAAGAGTAGAGGTCTATAATCTTCTTGGAACACTGGTTAAAACAGTAGAAAAAGATACCGAATCAATAGATATGAGTCATCTGGCTTCTGGCAGTTATATAGTCAAAGCAACAACAAACCAAGGCACAGTAACTAAAAAGATCATCAAAAAATAATTTAATCTGACTAATATTATAAAGGCTTCCAAAATCTGGAAGCCTTTTTTTAAACATCATCATCTAATTATCTTTTCTAATTCTAAATTTTCCGAAAAAACTTTTTATGTTTTCCGTTATTCTTATAAATCAAATTTAATTCCCTGAGCCAAAGGTAAACTTGTAGTATAGTTAATCGTATTGGTTTGACGGCGCATATAAATTTTCCAGGCATCAGATCCGGATTCGCGTCCGCCACCTGTTTCTTTTTCTCCACCAAAAGCACCACCAATTTCAGCTCCAGAAGTTCCGATATTAACGTTAGCAATACCGCAATCAGAACCTACTACTGAAAGGAATCTTTCGGCTTCACGTAGATTATTTGTCATTATTGCCGATGATAATCCCTGAGCAACTCCATTTTGAAGTTCAATAGCATTATCTACATCTCCAGAGTATTTAATTAAATATAAAACCGGAGCAAAAGTTTCGTGCTGTACAATTTCGAATGAATTTTGAGCCTCAGCAATTGCAGGTTTTACATAACAGCCACTCTCGTAACCTTCGCCTGAAAGTACTCCGCCTTCAACCAAAATTTTTCCACCTTCGGCAACTACTTTGTTCAGGGCAGCAGCATACATTTCAACAGCATGAGTATCAATCAGCGGTCCAACATGATTGTTTTCGTCAAGCGGATTTCCAATTCTCAATTGCTCATAAGCCGCTACCAAAGCATCTTTAACCTTATCGTAAATACTTTCGTGAATGATTAGGCGGCGTGTTGATGTACAGCGCTGACCGGCTGTTCCAACAGCACCAAAAACAGCACCAATCACGGTCATTTTAATATCGGCATCGGGAGTCACTATGATGGCATTATTTCCTCCTAATTCTAATAATGATTTTCCTAAACGTCCGGCAACTGCCTGCGCTACAATTTTCCCCATTCTGGTTGAACCTGTAGCAGAAACTAATGGAATTCTGGTATCGGCAGTCATTAACTCTCCTATTTTGTAATCTCCATTAATCAAACATGAAATTCCTTCCGGAAGATTATTTTCTTTAATAACCTGAGCAATAATATTTTGACAAGCGATTCCGCAAAGAGGTGTTTTTTCTGAAGGTTTCCACACACAAACATCACCAGAAATCCATGCCAAAGCGGTATTCCATGACCAAACAGCAACCGGAAAGTTAAATGCCGAAATAATTCCGACTACTCCTAATGAATGATATTGCTCATACATACGGTGTCCGGGTCTTTCAGAATGCATTGTTAATCCATGCAATTGACGGGATAATCCAACTGCAAAATCACAGATATCGATCATTTCCTGAACTTCTCCGTAACCTTCCTGCAATGATTTTCCCATTTCATAGGAAACTAATTTACCAAGAGCTTCTTTATTTTCACGTAACTTTTGCCCAAACTGACGCACAATTTCGCCTCGTTGCGGTGCAGGAATTAAACGGAATGTTTTGAAAGCTTCTGTTGCTGCCTGCATCACTTTTTCGTAATCCTGAGGTGTTGACATTTTTACCGAAGCAATTAATTTTCCGTCAACCGGTGAAAAACTATCCAAAACTTCTCCTGAAGAAAAATTATGAATTCCCGTTGATGTTCCTTCATTTATCAATTTAATGCCCAATTTTTCCAGAGCCTCATTCATTCCAAATTGCGATGCTATTGTTGTCATTGTAACTTTTTTAGTTAAAATTGTTATATTTTTATGTAAAGATATTATTTCGAGTTGAATTTCAATCGAAGCGTGTTGTTAAAATCAGGTAAATTTAGGATTAAATAAAATGAATTGAAGTAATATACCACAATTTATTCGCCTTAATTCATGAAATTTGCAGCAACAAAATTATTTAAATATGTCTGTTTTTAATCGTTTTTTTATCTGTTTCGTTTTCATTTCATTTCATGCATTTTCTCAAAAAGAGCAAAAATCAACTTTTCAGGTTGTTCCTTTGGGAATAAAAGGCGGAATTGACGAAAAAAATCTTTCGGCTTATTTGATAGCGCCAGTTCTTACCAACGATTTTATCTGTTTAGATGCCGGAACTGTAAATGCCGGAATCGAAAAGGCAATTGAAAACAAAGTTTTTAGAGTTTCGACAAGCGAGGTTTTACGAAAATATATTAAAGGTTATTTTATTTCGCATGCCCATTTAGATCATGTTTCGGGTTTGATAATCAATTCTCCGGCTGATTCTTCTAAAACTGTTTATGCGACTGAGAAATGTATGGAAATGATGGAGAATCATTATTTCAATGATGAAACCTGGGCAAATTTTGGAGATAAAGGTCTGGGAAAACCGCTAAAAAAATATCATTTTCAGACTTTAAATATTGGTGAGGAAACTCTAATTACGAACACTCAAATGACGGTAAAAACTTTTCCTTTAAGTCATGTAAATCCGTTTGAGAGTACTGCTTTTTTAATTAAAAATGGAGATTCTTATATTTTATATTTAGGAGATACTGGTCCGGATGCTGTTGAAAAAAGCAATAAACTAAAAGAATTATGGACTGCACTTGCACCGCTTGTTCAAAGCAAACAACTGAAAGGGATTTTTATTGAAGTTTCATTCCCAAACGAACAGCCTGATCAGTTTTTATTTGGACATCTGACTCCCAATTATCTGATGAAAGAACTTCATACTTTAGCAGATTTATCCGGAAAAGATACTCTGAAAGGTTTCAACATTATTGTTACGCATTTAAAACCGCCAACTAAAAACATTTTAAAACTTAAAGAACAATTACAAAAACAAAACGATCTTGAATTGAAAATTATTTATCCGGAACAAGGCAAGCGATTTGAGTTGTAATTTTTTAATTGGTTACAGGTTCAAAGATTAAATGGATTTATTTTCTTTTTTACAGAAATGACAAGATTGTGTTGAATTACATATAGGTCTTATAACTACGTGTGCCCTAGCCCCGATAGAAGTGGAAATCCTTTTGTGCCGGGGTTCGGCACAAAAGATTGAAACGAATAGCGGGAAATAGCTCCTTATTATTCGACTTCACTTGAAATAAAGGTCTGGATTATTTCTTAGCAACAAACCTGGGATCAGATTCCATTACAGTTCCACAATTATCACAGGTTCTTAGTTCTGTTGAATTATAGAAATGTTCGAAATGTGGCAGGAAATCTTTTTCAATATTATGCAGTTCAAAAAACACTTCGTAAAGTTTATGATTGCAGTTGTCGCAATGCCAGAGCAATCCGTCTGTATATCCTTTTCCGGCACGTTTACGCTCGATTACTAAACCAATTGAACCTTCGGAACGAACCGGAGAATGCGGGATTTTGGCAGGATGAAGATACATATCGCCTGCATTTAATTCCATTTCTTTGCGTTCGCCATCTTCCTGAATGATTACTTTTATGCTTCCTTCGAGTTGATAAAAAAGTTCTTCTGTTTCGTTATAATGATAGTCTTTTCGGGCATTTGGCCCCGCTACAATCATTACAATATAATCACCTGAATCAACATAAAGATTTTTATTTCCAACAGGTGGTTTAAGTAAATGACGATTTTCGTCGATCCATTTAGTAAGATTGAAGGGTTTTGCTATTGACATGTTTTAAGCTTCTAAAATTGTGAGAAGCTAAGGTAATAAAAAGTTCTCAGTGCTTCACTGAATACTGCAACTGAAAAGTGCTTCTATTTTGTTTCTTTTATCAAGTAAATATAAACGGGAAAATGGTCACTAAATCCAACTTGGGTCAAACTATGTCGCAACGGATATCCTTTATACTGACCGGATTGCTCGACAAGATAGGGTTTATTAAATATATTGGCTTTCCAGAACATAAAAGTCGAAAAATCAGGCTTAATAAGGGTTTCGGTAATCATGATCTGATCAAAAATATCCCATGAATCCCGAAAAGCAATTGTTCCCATTCCTTTATTGGCCATCTCTTCAAACGGATTATAAATACCAAATTCAGGCACTGCCTTTTTTGGGGCTTTTGCTCCCAAAGCTATTTTTATACTTTTATTAAAAGGTCCGTCGTTGAGATCGCCCATTGTAATCACTTTGGCAGCCGGATTAATTCGCTGTAAAGAATCGATAATTTTTCTATTCAGCCTTCCCGCAGCTTCACGAAACTGACTGCTTGCTTTTTCGCCGCCTGATCGTGATGGCCAATGATTGACAATAATGCTAATCTCCTCTCCTTCAAGAAAACCGGTAACCAAAAGCTGATCTCTGGTAAAAACACGATTTCTACCTGTAGCTTTTTCAGTTTTTATTTCTAATTCATCATCTGTGTTTTCTTTGTTTTGTTCCTTAGGTACGGATTGATTTTTATAAATTAATAAAGGAATATTCGAGAATGAGGTAGGTCTGAAATATTTCTTTTGATATAATAATGCCACATCTATTCCGCGTTTGTCCGGCGAGTCAAAGTGAATAATTCCATAATCAAAAGGGATCAATTTGGGTTCTTTAATGAGATCTTCTAAAACAGTCCGGTTTTCAATTTCTGAACCACCAATGATTGTAGGCGCATTTGAATTTTCGGGTGTGCCAATTTCTGAGATAACTCTGGAAAGATTTTTTAATTTTTGTTCGTACTTTTCTTTTGTCCAGTTCTGAGCGCCGTTTGGTGTCCATTCTTTGTCATTTGTATTGCTGTCATTATTAATGTCAAAAAGATTTTCGAAATTATAAAATGCTATAGTATGAATGCTATACTTTTTGGACTGTGCCTTTAGAGAAATAACGAAACAGCAAAGAAAGAAATACAAAGTAAATAGAGATAGGCGCATAAAATTTTATTAATTTTCGAATGTCTAATTTACAAACAAATTGTAGGAATTTTCCAAATATTTTAGTTTTGTTTAGTTTTTTTATTTACAAATTGTCATGTAACTTGCCCAATGAATTTGCTGATGCATTAAAAATCAAAAAATGTTTCTCCTTACAGACCTTAAATTCTCAGGATAAACATCAAATTAAAAATACAATTAAGTACAAAAATCATGAAACTAACCTTAATACAATTCATAAAGAAACACTTTGCATTTTGTAAATTGGCATTTCTTATTTTTGCCTTACAATCGTTCACTTGTCAATCTCAACAAAACATGATAACACCACCTTACTTAAAAAAGGGAGATACTATTGCCATTGTTGCAACAGCCCGAAAAAATATCGACGATAATTTAAAACCTATATTAGATCTTATACACAGTTGGGGTCTTGAAGCCGTAGTGGGAACTACAATTGGACTTGACTTTAACCAGCTTGCCGGGACTGATGAACAGCGTGCTGCCGATTTTCAGCATCAGTTAGATAACCCCAATATTAAAGCCATCTGGTGTGTTCGCGGCGGATATGGTACGGTTAGAATGATCGATTTGCTTGATTTTACAAAATTCAGGCAACACCCAAAATGGATTATTGGTTTTAGTGATGTTACTGTTTTGCACAATCATTTAAATACCATGGGGTACAAATCTATTCACGGTATTATGCCTGTTACTGTTGCACGTGCAACTCCTGCAGCGATTAGTTCGATGAAATCAGCATTGTTTGGTGAGCCACTTAGTTATGCTATCGGACCGGATAAAATGAACCGTTTTGGAAAAGCAACCGGCGAATTAGTTGGTGGAAATCTCTCTATACTTTATAGTTTGTTAGGTTCACAATCGGCAATTGATTGTAAGGATAAAATTTTATTTATCGAAGATCTTGATGAATACTTATATCATATTGATCGGATGATGATGAATTTGAGACGTAACGGATGCATTGAAAACCTAAAAGGAATTATCGTAGGAGGCATGACAAAAATGAAAGACAACGAAGTACCCTGGGGTAAAAACGCACTTGAAATTGTAGACGATGTGACTAAAAAATACAATATTCCAGTAATTTTTAATTTCCCAGCGGGGCATATTCAGGACAACAGAGCCCTGATAATGGGTAATACTATTTCTATTGATGTAAATGAAACCGGAAGTATGGTTACTTTTCAAAAATAATATAATCATTTATGGCCTCTTTTAAGTAAGAGAAAAATACCACACATAAAAATTTAAAAAAGTCGCCAGGACGCAAAGTTAAATGCTTTGTGTCGTGGTGACTTTGCGTGCTAATTACTCGTTACAAAATAAAAAAAACATAATTCGTAACTTATAATTCACAATTAAAAAATGGCTGAACATAACGAACTTGGTAAAAAGGGCGAAGAGCTTGCTGTAGAATATCTTGAGGAAAATGGTTATGAAATTCTGGATCGAAACTGGACTTTTCAAAAGGCCGAAATAGATATTATAGCCCAGAAAGAATCTATTTTGGCCATAATTGAAGTTAAAACACGATCGAGTTTAGATTTTGGCTTACCACAAGAATTTGTAAAGCCAAAAAAGATTCAGTTACTCATAAAAGCAGTAAATGCCTACATAAACTATAGGGAAAAAGATTTTGAATCAGATTTAAATATCAGATTTGACATTATCGCTGTCCATAAAAACAGAGAAACATTTGCAATTGAGCATCTTACTGATGCTTTTTATCATTTTTAACATAATTTTCCATTGTTATATTTGTAACAAATTGTTTTTTAATTTATATTTGCAGAGATGTTATAACATCGGATTAACTACAAAAACCAATTACGTTAAAAAAAAAAAAGAAAAAAAATTATGAAAACCGTTTCATCAATCGTAGAAAATTACATCAAAACAAAACCCTTCTTATTAAATGCGTTATCGCTTGGAATTATTAACCTTACTTCTCTCTCCAGGAATATTATGACTGAACTGGAAAGTGAGTTTGGAAAAGAAGTGAAACAAGGCGCTGTTGTAATGTCACTTAAACGACTAACGGAGGAATTAGATTTTAAACTGAACCATAAAATCAATAAAGTAATCAAAAACATTGGTGAAATTACGGTTCGATCTGAATTGACAGATTATACTTTTGCCGCTTCTGAAACTGTTTTGAACAAACAGGCTGATTTAATTTCTGATATAAATTCTTTATCTGATATTTTTTATACCTCATCACGTGGTGTTAACGAAACAAATATTGTAGTAAGCAGCAGTGTAAATCATTTGGTTGAAAAACACTTTATGCGCGAAAAACTAATCCAGAAACTGGATAATCTGGCTTCAATTACAGTTAAATTACCAAAAGAAAATATTGTAGTTCCGGGAATTTACTATTTCATTTTTCAACGTTTAGCCTGGGAAGGAATCATCATAAACGAGGTAATTTCGACTTCAAATGAGTTTACTATTTTAGTTGGAGAAGATCAGGTTGATGTTGCTTTTAAAGTAATTAAAGACTTAAAAAACTAACGGAATTCTGATTTTAAAGAGTCACTCAATAATTTTCAATTTCATAAAATCCTTTTATCTTTTTGTAAAAAGATAAAAGGATTTTATTATGACACGAATTTCAATAAATTAAAAATTCGTACTGAACTATTATTCTTCAAACAATTGCATTAATTCCAAAGCTCGTTTTATAGTCTTTACGTTTTCGAAAGTCAACAACAAACGTAGCCCGTTGACGGTTTGTTTTTCCTTCATTTTGCAAAGTGAGCTATTCTTTTGAATAAATTGTAAAACGTTTCTAAACTTAGATGATTGATAATAATCAGACTGTTGATCTGAAACGAAATAACCAATCATTTTACCTTGTTTCAGGACTAATTTCTCGATTCCGACTTTCGTAGCAATCCATTTTATACGGATGCTGTTTAGTAATGCTGTTGCCTGTTTTGGTAAAGGTCCGAAACGGTCTATTAGTTTTCTTTCGTATTCCTGTAAACCTGCTTCGTCTTTTATTGCGCCCAATTCGTTGTATAAAACCAAACGTTCTGAAACGTTATTGATGTATTCATCCGGGAATAAAAGCTCAAAATCGGCATCGATCTGAATGTCTTTTACGTATTCTTTGGTATCAATATTATTTTCTTCCGGATATAAATCTTTGAATTCGTTTTCTTTTAATTCTTCGATGGCTTCGTTCATAATTTTTTGGTACGTATCAAAACCAATTTCATTAATGAAACCACTTTGCTCGCCACCTAATAAATCTCCTGCACCACGAATTTCAAGATCTTTCATCGCTATGTTGAAACCGCTTCCGAGTTCGCTGAATTGTTCCAGAGCCTGAATACGTTTTCTGGCGTCTTCGGTCATAGATGAATACGGCGGACAAATGAAATAACAGAATGCTTTTTTGTTGCTTCGCCCTACTCGCCCACGCATTTGGTGCAGATCTGATAATCCGAAATTATTGGCATTGTTGATGAAAATCGTGTTGGCATTTGGCACATCCAATCCGCTTTCGATAATTGTGGTTGCTACCAAAACATCAAAATCTCCGTTCATAAAACCTAACATCAATTCCTCTAGTTTGGCGCCTTCCATTTGTCCGTGACCAATTCCGACTCTTGCATTTGGAACCAAACGCTGAATCATCCCGGCCACTTCTTTTATGTTTTCAATTCTATTATTGATAAAGAAAACCTGTCCGTTTCGCTGAATTTCATACGAAATCGCGTCACGAATTACTTCTTCATTAAACCCAACTACGTTTGTTTCTATAGGATAACGATTTGGCGGAGGCGTTGTAATAACAGATAAATCTCTCGCTGCCATTAACGAAAATTGAAGCGTTCTCGGGATTGGCGTTGCGGTTAAAGTCAGCGTATCAACATTTGCCGCAATGGTTTTAAGTTTGTCTTTTACGTTAACACCAAACTTTTGTTCCTCATCCACAATCAACAAACCTAAGTCTTTAAAGACTACATTTTTATTGACTAATTGATGTGTTCCAATGACAATGTCGAGTTTTCCTTCGGCTAAATCTTTTAAGGTTTGTGCTTTTTGTTTTGCGGTTCTGAATCGGTTTAAGTAACCAATTGAAACCGGCATATCTTTTAATCGTTCTGAAAAAGTTCTGTAATGCTGATATGCCAAAATAGTCGTTGGCACTAAAACTGCGACTTGTTTGCTATTGTCAACCGCTTTAAAAGCAGCACGAATGGCAACTTCTGTTTTTCCAAAACCAACGTCACCACAAACCAAACGATCCATAGGGCGATCGCTTTCCATATCAGCTTTTACTTCTTGTGTCGATTTGGTTTGATCCGGCGTATCTTCATAGATAAACGAACTTTCCAATTCGTTCTGTAAATAGCTGTCCGGTGCAAACTGAAACCCTTTTTCCAATCGACGTTTTGCATACAACTGAATCAAATTGAAGGCAATATGTTTAACGCGCGCCTTGGTTTTTTGTTTTAAAATTTTCCAGGCGTTCGATCCTAACTTATAAATTTTTGGAGGTGTTCCGTCTTTTCCGTTGTATTTTGAGATTTTATGAAGCGAGTGAATGCTTACATATACAATATCATTATCGGCATAAACCAGTTTGATGGCTTCCTGTGTTTTACCTTCAACCTGAATTTTCTGCAAACCGCCAAACTTACCAATTCCGTGATCGATATGCGTTACATAATCACCAACTGAAAGTGCAGTCAATTCTTTAAGGGTAATATTCTGCTTTTTCGAATACCCATTTTTGATGTTAAATTTATGATAACGCTCAAAAATCTGATGATCTGTATAAGCCGTTATTTGATTTTCTTCATCAATAAAACCCTGATACAAAGGCAGTACAATGGTATGATATTGTTTTCGGATATTCTCAGAATTAGCTTCGTCTAAAGATTCAAAAATATCATGAAAACGTTTTGCCTGCGTTTCATTCGAACAGAATAAATAATTTTTATATCCGTTGAAATGATTCTCGCTTAGATTATTCAGCAATAAATCAAATTGTTTGTTGAAAGATGGCTGTGGCTGAATATGAAAATCGAATGTTTTTGTGGTTTTAAAAATTGGTTTTGAAGCCAATTCTACAACCGAAAAATCTAAAGCTCGTTTGATAAACGAAGCCTGATTTAAGAATAATTGTTCAGGCGTCGCATGTTTTATTTCTCCTGAAAGTTTCTCATAAGCTTCTTCAGCTCTTGTAAATTGTTTGTCTAACTGACTAAAAAGTCCGTCAGTATTTTGAATAAAAAGAACCGTTTTCTCAGCAATATAATCTAAGAAGCTCTCGCGATTTTCCTGAAATATCTTGTTTTCGACATTCGGGATTATGGTGATTTTTTTATGTGTTTCTACCGATAATTGCGTTTCTACATCAAAGCTTCTAATGCTGTCTACTTCATTTCCAAAAAACTCAATTCTATAAGGATGATCGTTTGAAAATGAGAATACATCGACGATTCCTCCACGAACCGAAAATTCTCCGGGTTCTGTAATAAAATCAACTCTTTTGAATTCATATTCGAACAAAACTTCGTTGATAAAATCGATCGAAATTTTATCGTTTAATGCAACTTTTAAGGTGTTTTTGTCTAATTGCTGACGTGTAACTACTTTCTCAAAAAGTGCTTCAGGATACGTAACAATGATCGCTGGTTTTTTTCGTGAATTAATTCGGTTTAAAACCTCAGCGCGAAGTAAAACATTGGCATTATCTGTTTCATCAACCTGATAAGGACGTCGAAATGACGCAGGATAAAACAAAACATCCTGCTCACCAATCATTTGTTCAAGATCGTTCAGGTAATAAGCTGCTTCTTCTTTATTGTCTAAAACAATTAAAAATGGCAGTTCGGTTTTTTTGAAAACAGCTCGTATCACAAATGAAACTGCAGATCCTAACAATCCGTTAAGATGCATTTTTATCTGATTTTGTTCTAATAATTGTGTGGTAATCTGCTGATTTTTGGGCAGATTATCATACATGGTATATAAGGCGTTTTTACTCAACTTTTGGTGCGTTTTGATCTATTTTTTGTATTGGAACCTGAGGTGAACCCGAATTTGGAATTGCACGTGTGGTATCTAACATTTTTAAGAAATCTTCTTCTCCTTCTTCTTTCGGAATTTTACTTTTTACAATAATATTATCCATTTGCCTTTCCAGAGACACTAATTCTTTATTGATTTCTCCAATTAAAAATGTCACTTTTTCAGATGGAATCTGGTTTAAATGAATAAACAAATCCATCATTTTTACTTTGGTAATCAAAATAGAAATCCGGCTTCTTATTTGAGGAATATTAAACTCTGCAGGGATATTATTATTTAGCGCAAGAGCTTTTTTAGAGATTGCTGTCGATTTTTTCTGAAAAGCCCCAATTGTCTTTCTTGGCTTATCTCCCAGCTCTTTTAAAAATTCGCGCCATTCATTCCAGGAGTTTACTTTTTGTTCTGAAATTTCGTTGATTGGATCGTCAATAAAAACCCAGGCTTTATTAATATTATTAAAAATAACTTCCTTTTTTTTTGCTTCTTTTTCATTCTCAGCACGACGTTTTTCATCTTCATTTTGACATGAATTCAACACAAAAACAAAAAGTAGAAAAAGAGATATTTTATATTTCATTTGGTAAAACATTAAGCTACAAAGTTACAAAGTAAATTTACAATTACGAATTCTGTTTTAGGCTATAAATCATGCAGATTAACATATTCTTTAAAAGTATTTAATTCGTAACACATCATACTTGCTTTTGGAATCTGCACTTGAAAAGCTTTACCGCAAAGCACGCAAAGGTTTTAAACTAAGCGGTTTTATAAAAAACACAAAGTTCGCAAAACTATATGTTGAACCCGCATTGCGAACTTTGCATTTTTAAACTTACTCCAAGATAAAAACCTTTGCGTGCTTTGCGGCTAAACAATTAAACACCTCAACGGAGAATAATCCAAAAAAGAATCTTTATCATTGTTAAATTTATAATTTACTCTTTGAAAAAGTAAAAACATTTGCGAAAACGTTATATTTGTATCTCTTTAAAAAACTATTGAAAAAAAAATGAATCCAAAAATATTAATCATTGGTGCCTGCGGTCAAATCGGAACAGAACTGACTCAAAAATTACGCAAGCTTTACGGAACAGAAAATGTCATTGCTTCTGACATTCGAAAATTAAATACTGATGTTGTAAATTCTGGTCCGTTTGAAGTGGTCAATGCTTTAGATTTCAACCAAATTGAGCATCTGGTTGAAGTACATCAAATTACTGATATTTATTTGATGGCAGCACTTTTATCAGCTACAGCCGAGAAAAATCCTGCTTTTGCCTGGGATTTGAATATGAATTCATTATTTCACGTTTTGAATTTAGCAAAAGCAAAAAAAATAAAAAAGATTTTCTGGCCGTCGAGTATTGCCGTTTTTGGACCTACAACTCCAAAAGAAAACACGCCACAATATACTGTAATGGAACCTTCAACAGTTTACGGAATTAGTAAACAAGCGGGCGAAAGATGGTGCGAATACTATCATAATATTTATGGTGTTGATGTTCGTAGCATTCGTTATCCTGGCTTAATTAGCTGGTCTACACCTCCGGGTGGCGGAACGACTGATTATGCTGTTGATATTTTTTATAAGGCTATTGCCGATAAAAAATACGAGTGCTTTTTATCTTCTGAAACAAAAATGCCAATGATGTATATGGATGATGCTATTGATGCTACTATTAATATCATGAAAGCACCAGTTGAGCAAATCAAAATACATTCTTCATACAATTTAGCAGCAATGAGTTTTACGCCAACTGAAATTGCTAATGAAATTAAAAAACATATTCCTGAATTTGAAATCACTTATAATCCTGATTTCCGTCAGAAAATTGCGGATAGCTGGCCAGCAAGTATTGATGATTCATCTGCCAGAGAAGACTGGAACTGGAAACATACTTTTGATCTTGAATCTATGACAAAAGACATGTTAGAACATTTGGGATAAATCTCAATAAGTTGAAAATAAAAAAGTCCCGTTTTTAATAAACGGGACTTTTTTATTGATCTTCCTGAAGGTTATTTTACTTCATAAACATTATTTGCAGCTTTTACATCAGCCATTAATCCGCTTGGATCTATAATGATTTTTTTGATTGCTGTTTTGCTTTTGTCTATTGTAAAACTATAGTTTGATTGTGCCCATGCCCAGTCATCCAAAACAGTTCTTTTTTGATTTGGGTTTGGATTTGACTTAATGAAATTCATCATTCTTAACGGAATGTAGAAATTCTCAGAAGTTCCGTCAGCATACTCTACTCTCAAATCAATTGGCATTGGCATTCTGCCAATTCTCTCTAAAGTAACAGCCGTTTTTCCTGCATTGTCAGCTACATCTTTAATTCCGTAATCAATTGTATTTGTGGTTTCTGTCCAGTCAATTAAATACCAGTCTAATTCTGCTCCTGAAACTCTTTCTGCTGTTCTTTTAATATCGTTTGGAGTTGGATGTTTGAATTTAAAATCGTTAAAGTATCTTTTTAAAGTTGCATCTACATTTTCTTTTCCAATTACATATTCTAATTGTGATAAAAAGATACTTCCTTTTATATAAGATGAAATACTATAAGGTCTGTTTTCATCGTAACGATCACCATGAGTACTTTGCGGTTGTTCTTTACCAGAGTTTACTAAACTGTAATAAGCAGCGTAATTTCCTTTAAACGGATTTTCCTCTTTTTTATCTCCTTTTAATTCATTCAACGCACTGTCTTCGATGTAAGTTGTAAAACCTTCATCCATCCACGGATGTTTAGATTCATTTGAAGCTAAAATATGCTGAAACCAGGAATGCCCTAACTCATGTGTTGCTGTTCCTAAAATACCTTCCAGAGTTCCGCTTCCTAACATCAAAGTACACATTGCATACTCCATTCCGCCATCTCCTCCCTGAATAAATGAATATTGTTTATACGGATACGCTCCTACTCTATGATTGTAATAATCCATAACTTTTACCATTAGAGGCTCTAATTGTTTCCAGTTTCCTGTTGTTTTTGGATCGTTTTTGTAGAAGAAATGTAACTCAACATCGTTTGGTCCTTTTACAATATCATGTGTATATTCTTTATCTGCAGCCCAGGTAAAGTCATGAACGTTTGGTGCAATAAAATGCCATGTTAAAGTTTTTGTTTTCTTTGGATAAGTCACTGTTACACCAGCATCTTCATATCCGTGACCAATTTCGTTTTTGTCCTGCAAATATCCTGAACCACCAATTGTATAATCTTTGTCGATTGTAATTTTTACATCAAAATTTCCCCAGACACCGTGAAATTCTCTCGCAATGTATGGATCTGCGTGCCATCCTTCAAAATCAAATTCGGCTAATTTTGGATACCATTGTGACATCGAAAGCTCAACACCTTCTTTATTATTACGCCCAGAACGACGAATCTGAACCGGAACCTGACCATCAAAATCAAGTGTGAAAGTAGTTTTAGAATTTGGTAAAATTGGTTTAGCCAAAGTCACTTCAAGAATGGTTCCCGAAGTTCTCGTTTGAGCAGTTACACCATCTTGTTTAAAATTGGTAATTTTTAGAAACCCGGTTTCATTTGGTTTTAAGGTTTCTATTCGACTTTGCTTTATTTCTTTTCCATCGGCATCTTTGATTTTGTTCACCATTCTTGCATCCGGATCTTTTATAGAATGCAAACGCGCATCCATTTCACTTCCCGGCTGAAATGCATTTGGGTATAAATGATAAAATACTTTTTTTAAGGTATCAGGAGAATTGTTTGTATAAACTAATTCCTGTTTTCCTTTGTATTGATAATTTTTTACATCCATGGATACCTCCATTTTGTAATCAACGTGTTGTTGCCAATAGGGTGCATTTTGTGCAAATGCTGAGTTTAAACCCAAACTCAAAAGAGAAAGTAAAATAATTTTGCGCATCTTTTTTCAATAAAAATGGAAGAGTTTACACTCTTCCATTAGGTTAGTATCGTCTGTAATGTTATTTTTTGCCGGACATTTTTTCTGCCATTAATAAAGCATTGTAAGCATTAACCATTTTGGCTGTTTTTGATGATTCTGCCGAAGGAACAGCTGCAGGTTTTTCTCCCGGATTTGTACTTTCACCTAAAACTACTTTAGAAGGAAGTGCAACTCCAGAATCCATCAGGATATGTTTTACCTGAGATGCTTTTAATTTTGGGTAATAAGAACGAATTAATGCCGCAACACCTGCTGCATTTGGAGATGCCATCGAAGTTCCTTGTAAATATTTGTACTTATTGTTTGGAACTGTTGCATAGATTTCTTCTCCAGGAGCAAAAACATCAACATTTATTTTCCCAAAGTTCGAGAATGCTGCCACAACATTTTCTCCGTATTCTTTATTAATTGCACCAATCGTGATGACGTTATCTGCAAATTCTTTAATGTTATCTTCAGAATCATTTGGGTAATTGATGTTTTTGGTTTCATCAATATTGTAACCGTCATTTCCTGCTGCATGCACAATTAAAACATCTTTTTTGGCAGCATATTTTATGGCATCATAAACCCATTGTTTGTGTGGAGAAAAGCTTTTCCCAAAACTTCCGTTAATTACTTTCGCACCATTATCAACTGCATAACGAATTGCCAAAGCAATATCTTTATCATATTCATCTCCGTCTGGAACGGCTCTGACAGTTAATATCTCAACATTGTTTGTAACGCCGTCTCCACCTAAACCATTTCCACGAATTTGCCCAATGATTCCGGCTACGTGTGTTCCGTGAAGTGCTTTTTCTTTATCTGGTCCAAAAACTACATTATTTCCATAATGATTGTCTTTAATATCTTCAGGATTATCACCTACGATTTTTCTTCCGTTGTATTCTTTATTTAAATTGTAGTTTAACTGATCATAAACTTGTTTTCTAAATTCTTCAAAATCAACTTCAGGATCAAATGTTGGCCCCGCATTTGCAAAAATTTGGTTCATATAGACTTTATATTGCAAAACCTTTGGATCTGTAGAAGTGATTTTGTCCAAATCCTCAACTTTATAAGTCGTTTTATTTAATTCTTTTTTAATAGTATTATAAATATCTAATAAAACATCTACCTGCTGTTTATTTTTTAGAGCTTCATCATATTTCTTTGTATAAAATGCTAAAGCCTGTTTGTATTGTGCAGATCCGTCATCTTTTTTCTTAATGATACGTGTCAGTTCAAGATTTTCATGTACCGCATCTCCAAGGAAATTCCATCCGTGAATGTCATCAATAAAACCGTTTTTATCATCATCAATTCCGTTTCCGGCGATTTCTTTTGGATTGGTCCAGATCATTCCCTTCAGATCTTCGTGCTCGATATCTACACCAGAATCAACAATTCCAACAATTACTTTCTGGCCCGTTTTACCTTGAAGCAATTCGGCGTAAGCTCTGTCGACACTCATTCCTGGAATAGAATCTTTTACTAAATCAAGATGGCTCCATCTTTTCAGTTCATTTTCAGTGACTGGTGCCTTTTTTACAACTGCCAAAGGTACTTTTATAAATTCCTTAGAAGCAGAAGATTGTGCTTGCAAAGTTGTTCCGCAGCCTGCCAAAACCACAAAAGCAAAAGCAGATAATTTTATAGGTTTAATATAACTCATGTAAACTTAATTTAATATCAACGTTAAAAGATGCGCCTAAATTATGATTTTTTGTTACAAAAAACTAACGATTAACACTGTCTTATGATTATTGGCAGGTAATTCATTCAAAAAAAAAAATCCGCTTTTTTAAAAACGGATTTAAATTTAAGAGAAATTAATCACATGAATAGCAACCCTCTCCATAAACGTAATAAAGAAAAGCTGCTTCTTGCTTCCAACCACCTCCACTAGCTGCTGGTCCTCCAATTCCCCCAGTAATTTGTTGTAATTGATCTGTTTCAAGTGCTACAACACCTAGTTCATTTGCATTTTCGATGAAATCATTTAAATTCATAATTATAATTTTTTTACATTTTTCCTACTCGTTAGCTTTTCGGAATCCGCTTATTACAAGCTAATATATAAATTAAAACTTATGAAAATATTAAAAAAATAAAATATTATCTTACAAAATATTGATTTTCTAAAAATGTATTCTTTTTCAAAATGAAAAATCTCGTGTTTACGTCTTCCCGTAAGGAAACATCAATTGCAATTTGTACACTTGTCTGAGCTAACTATAAATCCAATCTATGAAAACAAAACTACTCTTATTGTTCTTACTGGCAAATTTTTCTATTTGTGCTCAAACCAATTTAGTATTCAATGGGGACTTTGAAACCTGGTCTTCATCATCTCAACCGGACAATTGGTTTCGTTTTTTTAATGGACTTCTCAATCAGGATTCTAATGCACAAAAAGGATCTTCAAGCACAAAAATGGAGATTATAAGCGGCACACTTAATTTCATGAATAGCAGTCCTTTTTCAACTCATTCAGGAAAAACTTACCGAATTACCATGTATCATAAGTTGGTATCAGGAACCTTTTCAAGCATTGAATTAACTCTAACAAAAGCTGATGCTTTCAAAACAACTATTACAAAAAAAGCGGAAACCACGACAGTTAATTCTGAATGGCGAAAAATTGAATTTGATTACGTTGCTACTACCACTCAAGATGCAGAAATTAGTATTTGGGTTCAAGGAACAACCGGTTCTCAAATTTTAGTTGATAATGTTGCAGTACTAGATGTAGCAGAAATTGGTCCTCAATATACACTTATTCCAGATGTAAATTTCGAAAACAAACTTATTGCTTTAGGAATTGATACTGGTACTGCTGATGGAAAAGTATTAACCTCGAAAGTTTCCTCAATAACAGAATTAAATCTTTACAATAGCAATATTGGTGATTTAACAGGAGTTGAAGACTTTCAGGCTTTGAAAAATTTAAATTTAATGTCTAATTAAAGTAGTTAATCTGAACATATCTAAAAATATAGCTTTAACAAATTTAAATGCAGGTTACAACAAACTAACAAGTTTAAATACTTCAAAAAATATTGCTTTAGAAAAAGCAACCGTTTACAATTCATTAGGACAATTGGTAAAATCATTTACATTTAAGTCAGGTGACACCAACAATACTATCAATTTATCTGGCCTGCCAAAAGGAATATATTATGTATACTTGATTAATCAAGATACCGCTTCTGCTAAAAAAGTAATTGTTGAGTAATTATAATTTGTTAACCTAAAAACTCCCATTTTCGATATACTGAAAATGGGAGTTTTTTTTATGTTTAAAATCTTTGTTTTTAAAGAATCTCTTCACAGGTAAAAACGTCTTTTAACCGAACACCTTTTTCTGTATGTTCTACGGTTATAATTTGATTATGAGCATCATGCTCTAAAAATAAATAATAATTTTTGTCTGCTGCCTCGTTCAAAAATTTTGATTTTTCAGGCATAGTCAATAAAGGCCTTGTGTCGTAACCCATAACATAAGGCAACGGAATATGCCCGGCAGTAGCCAATAAATCGGCACAAAAAATGATGGTTTTATCCTGATATTGAATATGCGGAATCATTTGTTTTTCAGTATGACCGTCAACATAATAAATTCCAAAATTCATTTCTGGAGAGAACCCAAAATCACTTTCAGGACGGTTTATAAAATTCAGTTGTCCGCTTTCCTGCATGGGCAGAATGTTTTCTGAAAGAAAAGAAGCTTTTTCACGCGCATTAGGCTTCGTTGCCCATTCCCAATGATTTTCGTTAGTCCAGAACTTAGCATTTTTAAAAGCCGGTTCATAAAATGTTTTATCTGAATTCCATTGCACACTTCCGCCACAATGATCAAAATGCAAATGTGTCATAAAAACATCCGTAATATCATCTCGGTGAAAACCATATTTTGTCAAAGACTTATCTATCGAATGCGATCCCCAAAGCGAATAGTAACCAAAGAATTTCTCTGACTGTTTATCTCCCATTCCGGTATCAATCAAAATCAGTCGGTTTCCATCTTCAATAAGCAAACAACGTGCTGCAATATCAATCAAATTATTGGCATCTGCCGGGTTGGTCTTATTCCAGATGGTTTTAGGCACTACACCAAACATGGCACCACCATCTAACTTAAAATTTCCGGATTCAATTGGGTAAAGTTTCATGAGAATAAATTTCTAATATTGAAACAAAGCTAGGAAATCCAATTTCCTTATGCTAAAAATTTTCATTTAAAACTTAAAAAGTCCTGTTTTTTAAACATTTTGTAAAAATCATTTTTGCAAACCAAAAACGCCAATAATAGCAAGATCATTAATAAAAATAAGTTCTGTCTATTTTAACATTTGTTATAATAATGTGAACCGCTATGGAAAAAGGTTTTTAAGTCGTATCTTTGCAAACAATTTCATTTTAACATTGATGCACAGTGCTTTAAAATATAATCCTTTAATTACTATTTTAAAAACTGATTCAATCGAAAGTAAAAATTAAATACCATAAACAATGATAAAAGTTTCTGATACTGCCAAAAAGAAAATCATCGATTTGATGACTGATGATGGTTTTAACGCTGCCAGCGACTACGTAAGAGTAGGCGTAAAAAGCGGTGGGTGCTCTGGTTTGTCATATGATTTAAAATTTGATAAAACCAAAGGCGACGACGACAAGATATTCGTAGACAACGACATACAAATAGCTGTTGAAAAAAAATCATTCCTGTATTTAGCCGGAACAATTCTGGAATTCTCTGGAGGATTAAACGGAAAAGGGTTTGTTTTCAATAATCCAAACGCAAGCAGAACTTGCGGTTGCGGCGAATCATTCTCTCTTTAGTCAAAAGCCGAAAGTCAGAAAGTCTTAAAGACTTTAGGTTTGACTTTCCAACTTTGGACTTTAAAACTTTAAGACAATAAAAAAATAATGAGTAAATACACAGAAGACGATTTAAAAATCGAACTCGAAACCAAAGAATATGAATACGGATTTTATACCAATATAGAATCTGAAACCTTTCCTATTGGCCTAAACGAAGACATCGTAAGAGCTATTTCGCATAAAAAAGAAGAACCTGAATGGATGACCGAATGGCGCATTGAGGCTTTTCGCGCATGGAAAGAAATGATTGAACCTGAATGGGCAAACGTACACTACGAAAAACCGGATTTTCAGGCAATTTCTTATTATTCAGCCCCAAAACAAGTAGATCCTAACAAAACACTGGACGATGTAGATCCGGAACTTTTAGAGATGTACAAAAAGTTAGGAATTTCTGTAGATGAACAAAAAATGATGAACAATGTCGCAATGGATATTGTAGTCGATTCTGTTTCTGTAGCCACAACTTTCAAGAAAACTCTGGCTGAAAAAGGAATTATTTTCTGCCCAATTTCTGAAGCAATTAAAGAACATCCTGAATTAGTAAAAAAATATTTAGGAACTGTTGTACCTCAAAGAGACAACTTCTATGCAGCATTAAACTCAGCGGTTTTCTCTGACGGAAGTTTCTGTTATATTCCAAAAGGCGTTCGTTGTCCGATGGAACTTTCAACATACTTTAGAATCAATCAGGCAGGAACCGGGCAATTCGAAAGAACTTTGGTTATTGCAGATGCAGGAAGCTACGTTTCTTACCTTGAAGGATGTACAGCTCCAAGTCGTGACGAAAATCAATTGCACGCTGCTGTAGTTGAGTTAATCGCTTTAGACGATGCTGAAATTAAATATTCTACCGTTCAAAACTGGTTTCCAGGAAACAAAGAAGGAAAAGGTGGTGTTTATAATTTCGTGACCAAAAGAGGTTTATGCGAAACAAACGCTAAAATTTCATGGACACAAGTTGAAACCGGTTCTGCTGTAACCTGGAAATATCCTTCTTGTGTACTTAAAGGAGATAATTCGGTAGGAGAATTTTATTCGATCGCCGTTACCAATAATTACCAACAAGCTGATACCGGAACTAAAATGATCCATTTAGGAAAAAACACTAAATCGACTATTATTTCTAAAGGTATCTCAGCTGGTAAATCACAAAACAGTTACCGCGGATTAGTGCAAATTAGCCCAAGAGCTGAAAATGCCAGAAACTTTTCTCAATGTGATTCTCTTTTAATGGGAAATAATTGCGGAGCGCATACTTTTCCGTATATCGAAAGTAAAAATCCATCAGCAAAAATAGAGCACGAAGCAACCACAAGTAAAATTGGAGAAGACCAAGTTTTTTATTGCAACCAAAGAGGTATTCCTACTGAAAAAGCGATTGCCTTAATTGTAAACGGTTTCAGTAAAGATGTATTGAATAAACTTCCAATGGAATTTGCTGTTGAAGCTCAAAAATTATTAGAGATTTCTTTAGAAGGATCTGTAGGTTAATTACAACATGGGAGGAAATAAAGTAATCATTTTAGGTTCAGCCAGAAAAAATGGAAACACAACCAGAATTGTGGATGAAATCTCTAAAGAATCCGGAATAGATGTAATTGATTTAAGTGATTATAATATTTCGCATTATGATTACGAAAGCAAAAATATAGTAGACGATTTTTTGCCCCTAATAAAAGGAATACTCGAAAAGTACGACACTTTAATTTTTGCAACGCCCATTTATTGGTACAATATGAGCGGAATTATGAAGGTTTTCTTTGATCGTTTTTCGGATTTAATCCGAATTGAAAAAGAAACCGGAAGAAAATTTAGAGGAAAGAAAATGGGTGTGATATCAAATTCACACGATAATGAAATCGAAGATAGTTTTTACATTCCGTTTAAAAAAACTGCCGATTATTTAGGCATGGAATATTTAGGACACGCACATTTTAATGCCAACATCCTAAACCAAACAACAAAAATAGAATTGACATTTATATAAAATAAAAAAAACAATGTTATCAATAAAAAACCTTCACGCCTCAATTGGTGATAAAGAAATCCTGAAAGGAATTAATATAGAAGTTAAAGCTGGCGAAGTACACGCTATCATGGGACCAAACGGTTCCGGAAAAAGTACACTTTCTGCAGTTATTGCAGGAAACGAAAACTACGAAGTTACTGACGGAGAAGTTTTCCTTGACGGAGAAGATCTTGCTGATTTAGCTCCTGAAGAAAGAGCGCATAAAGGGGTTTTCCTTTCGTTTCAATATCCTGTAGAAATCCCGGGAGTTAGCGTTACTAACTTCATGAAAACAGCGATTAACGAAACCCGCAAAGCAAACGGACAAGAAGAAATGCCGGCAAACGAAATGCTAAAAGTAATTCGTGAAAAATCTGAGTTATTAGAAATCGATCGTAAATTCTTATCCCGTTCTTTAAACGAAGGTTTTTCCGGAGGAGAGAAAAAAAGAAACGAAATTTTCCAAATGGCTATGTTAGAACCAAAATTAGCTATCCTTGACGAAACCGATTCTGGTCTTGATATCGATGCATTAAGAATTGTGGCTAACGGAGTTAACAAACTAAAAAGCGACAAAAATGCAATTATCGTGATCACTCACTACCAGCGTTTGTTAGATTATATCGTTCCAGATTTCGTTCACGTTCTTTACAACGGAAGAATCGTAAAATCAGGAGGAAAAGAATTGGCATACGAACTGGAAGAAAAAGGATACGACTGGATTAAAGCAGAAAACTAAATTTTTGTTTCAGGTTTCATGTTTTTGTAAGTTTCAAGTTAAACTTGTTTTTGTAAGTTTAAACTTAAATTAATTAAAACAAAAATCATGGCAACAATTAATCGATTTGAGGATTTAGAAATTTGGAAAGAAGCTCGACGACTGGCAAAAGAAATTCACCTTATTGCAATTCATACAGAGTTAAGATCAGATCTCAGATTTAAAAATCAAATAAAAGCTTCTTCTGGTTCAGTAATGGATAATATTGCTGAAGGATTTGAAAGAGATGGAAATTTAGAGTTTCGACAATTTCTATCAATAGCAAAAGGTTCTGCAGGAGAAACAAGATCTCAGCTTTATAGAGTTTTTGATTTTGAATATATTTCGGAGCAAAAATTTGAAGCTTTAAAAACAGATTACGGAAATTTAAGTGGTAAAATAAAAAACTTTATTACTTATCTCAATAAAAAAGATTTCAAAGGAAATAAGTTTCAGTAGAAAACCTGAAACTGAAACAATACGGATTCAAAGGAATTAAGTCACAACAGGCAACCTGAAACTTGAAACCTGAAACACCGAAGGAAACAAAAACAAAATGGATTTAAAAGAAAAATTAGTATCGTCTTTTATGGCTTTTGAAGAGCGTGTCGATGTACATTCAGATTTACATGACATTCGCACCAAAGCACTAAAAAACTTTGAAAATAAAGGTTTCCCAACCAAAAAAGAAGAAGCTTGGAAATATACATCGCTAAACGCCATTTTAAAAAATGACTTTACGGTTTTTCCTAAGGAAGAAAATGCAATCGAATTTAATCAGGTAAAAAAATACTTTTTACATGAAATCGACACTTACAAATTAGTGTTTATCGATGGTGTTTTCAGTTCGCATCTGTCTTCTACTACACATGACGGAATCGACGTTTGTTTAATGTCATCGGCATTGACCAAACCAAAATACAAAATGGTTATTGATACTTACTTCAACAAAATTGCAAGCAAAGACGAAAGTTTAACTTCGTTGAATACTGCTTTTGCAAGCGAAGGAGCTTTTATCAATATTCCTCAAAAGAAAGTAGCTGATAAGCCTATCGAAATCATGTATTTCTCTACAGGAAACGAAGCTGCATTAATGGTTCAGCCTAGAAATTTGGTTATTGTGGGCGAAAATTCACATGTTCAAATTATCGAGCGTCACCAAAGTTTGAATGAAAATCCAGTTTTAACCAATTCGGTTACAGAGATTTTTGCTCAAAAACGTGCCATTGTTGATTATTACAAAATTCAAAACGACAATAGTGAAGCCAATTTAATTGACAACACTTATGTTTCGCAACAACAGGAAAGTCATGCTTATGTACACACTTTCTCTTTTGGCGGAAATTTAACTCGTAACAACTTGAACTTTTATCACTTTGGTGAAAGATTAACAAGTACGTTAAACGGAATTTCAATTTTGAATGACAAACAACACGTTGATCATTATACTTTGGTAAACCACGCAACGCCAAATTGCGAGAGTTTCCAGGATTATAAAGGAATTTTCTCTGATCGTTCGACAGGAGTTTTCAACGGAAAAGTTTTGGTAGAGAAAGAAGCTCAAAAAACAAATGCTTTCCAAAAAAGCAATAACATTTTATTGAGCGATAAAGCGACTATCAACGCAAAACCACAATTAGAGATTTTTGCAGATGATGTAAAATGTTCTCACGGTTGTACCGTAGGGCAACTTGACGAAACAGCAATGTTCTACATGCAATCACGCGGAATTCCTAAAAAAGAAGCTAAAGCTTTATTGATGTACGCATTCTCAAATGCCGTAATAGAAAGCATTAAAATACCGGAATTAAAACAAAGAATTACTAAAATCATTGCCATGAAATTAGGCGTGAATTTAGGATTTGATTTGTAATATGATCTAAACCGCAAAGAGTTACGTAAAGTTCGCAAAGTTTTTATTTAAACTTTGTGAACTTTTTGCTTTTATACTTTGTGTGCTTTGCGGTTAAATTTATTTTTTAATGGAAGAAATTATCCCTTTCAAAAAACCATTAAAATCAAATCCTTGATCATCTTCCTTCAGGCCCATTCGCACAATTACCATATCTAAAGAAGGAATAATGGCTACCATTTGTCCTTGATAACCGCTGCAATAAAACATATCACGAGGAACATCCGGAAATTTCCCGCCGGCGTTTAACCAAAATTGCGCTCCATATTTTCCATCGGAAGTATTCGTTGGTGTTGCCGTATACTTTACCCAGCTTTCATCTAAGATTTGTTCTCCGTTCCAATTTCCTTTATGCAGATACAATAATCCAAATTTTGACCAGTCACGCGGTGTTGCCCAGGCATAAGAAGAACCTACAAAAATCCCGCTCATATCCTGCTCTACGATCATAGAATTCATTCCGATTTTATCGATAACAGCACTGTACCAGAAATCAAGATATTCTTGTTGTGTTTTAAATTGCGCTCTTAATATTCTGGATAATAAATTAGTTGTTCCGGAAGAGTAATTCCAATGTGTGTTCGGTTTAAATTGGGCAGGTTTGTCCATTTGGACTTTCCCCATATCTTCCGCTTGAAAAAGCATTTTTGTGGCATCGCAAATCGTACTGTAATTTTCTTCCCATTCTAAACCTGAATTCATGTGAAGTAAATCATTTATTGTGATAATTTTACGATCATCATTTTTCCATTCAGCAATTGGAGCCGGTTTATAAATGTCAATTTTTCCTTGTTTAGCTAGAACTCCAAACGCAGAACTTGTGATACTTTTAGTCATTGACCAACCCAAAATTTTACTGTCTTTATTAAAACCTGTATCGTATTTTTCAGCAATTAATTCGTCTTTATATAAAACCACAACAGCACGCGTACGTTTTGCCTTTCCACCATTTTTATCGAAAGCATTATCGACTGCTTTTACCAATTTTAAATAATTAACCTCCGGAAGCAAGGTGTCTTTACGGTCATTATTTCCATAAGGAAAAGGAAGATTATTAACCAACTTTGTTCTCTTAGGAAGCAAATATGGTTTCGAAACATCAAAATCATCATTAATCAAAGTGGCTCCCAGTCCTTCACGATAAATTGCTTTTCGTTCTTTTAAACCATAAACAGCAGAGGTTACAAATTTTCCGGCTTCATTAATTTTATTAGTTGCTAAATTCATTAACGGAATATCATTATCTGATTTCTCGATTAATTCTTTCGACCGATGATCCAGAAAATGTCCTGAAGCAACACTCTTGGCCGAAAAGCCCGAAATTAATTCAAGCTTCGGATAGATTGTAAATCCATAATAAAAAACTACAATCAATAAAACTAGCGCAATTATTCTGGCAATTTTTTTCATAATATTTAATAGTTATTTTTTACTGCAATATAAATATTTTAGAATCAATATTTTAACCCCCAATTTAGATTCTGAATTCACATGATTTAAAAAACAGATTTAAATTTCACTGAATCAACTCTCAAACCTTGAATTGATAGTGCCATAAAAGGAAATTATAGTTTTGGTGGATAAACCAATTTAGTTTTAGTACTTTTGTAAATAGAATTTTTCTAAATAAGACATGTTAGACATCCAAAAAATAAGAGCTGATTTTCCGATACTTTCGGAAAAAGTTAACGGAAAACCACTGGTATATTTCGACAATGGAGCAACTTCACAAAAACCACAAATTGTGATCGATGCTGAAGCAGAGTACTATCAGGAAATCAATGCCAATATTCACCGAGGTGTTCACACCCTAAGTCAGTTGGCAACTGATGCATACGAAATTTCGAGAGTAAAAATCCAACATCATATCAATGCTAAGTTTTCTCATGAAGTACTTTTTACTTCCGGAACAACGCACGGGATCAATTTAGTTACAAATGGTTTTGCTTCTATTTTAAAACCGGGTGATGAAGTTGTTGTTTCTTCTTTGGAACATCATAGTAATATTGTGCCGTGGCAAATGCTGTGCGAGAAAACCGGAGCAACTCTAAAGGTTATTCCGATGAACGAAGATGGTGAACTTATTATGGATGCTTTTGATGCGCTGCTATCAGAAAGAACTAAAGTCGTAACCGTAAATCATATTTCGAATGCTTTAGGAATTATCAATCCTATCAAATATATGATTGAAAAAGCACACGCTGTTGGTGCTGCCGTTTTAATCGATGGCGCACAAGCTGTTCCGCATTTAAAACCTGACGTTCAGGATTTAGATTGCGATTTTTATGCTTTTTCAGGACACAAAATGTGTGGCCCAACAGGAACCGGAATTTTATACGGAAAAGAAGCCTGGTTAAACAAACTTCCTCCTTATCAGGGTGGTGGCGAAATGATCAAAGAAGTTACTTTCGAAAAAACAACTTATGCCGATTTACCTCATAAATTTGAAGCCGGAACACCAAATATCGCTGGCGGAATTGTTTTAGGAACGGCGGTTGATTATTTAAATAATATCGGCTTTCACAACATTCAAAAACACGAAGAACATTTATTGGCACACGCTACCAAACGTTTACTGGAAATTGAAGGTTTGAAAATTTACGGAACCGGAAAAAATAAAGCTTCGGTGGTTTCGTTTAATATTGATGGAATTCATCCTTACGACATTGGTTCTATTATCGATAAATTAGGCATTGCCGTGAGAACAGGACACCATTGTGCACAACCCATTATGAACTTTTTCTGTATTCCGGGAACCATTCGCGCTTCATTTTCTTTTTACAATACAAAAGAAGAAATTGATGTAATGGTCGAAGCAATCAAAAAGGCCAAAACTATGTTAAGCTAAAAAAACTTTTATGAAAATAGTATCCTTATTGCTCTTCACGATCTTCATTGGAACATCGTGCTCAAGTCAGAAAAAAGCAGATTTATCCTCAACAGAAATTGAATATTCTGCTGTTTCACGAGGAATCTATAAAGTAATAGTGGTGCATAACAAAATGGTTTCGATTACAAATGGAAGAAAAACGGAACCTGTTGAAAGCAAAATTAGCGATGCAAAATGGAAACAGATTATGGCTGAATTTTCAAAAATTAATGTAGAAAATATTCCAACCTTAAAAGGACCAACTGAAAAACGCTTTTATGATGGTGCCGCAATTGGAAATCTTAAAATAACTCAGAATAAAAAAATATATGAAACTCCAGGTTTCGATAACGGATATCCTCCAAAAGAAATAGAAAAATTAGTCAGTTTACTACTGGATTTTACTAAAGAATAATCATGACAATAAAAGAAATACAAAACGAAATAATAGACGAATTTTCGATGTTCGACGACTGGATGCAACGCTATGAGTACATCATCGAATTAGGAAAAAGTCTTCCTTTAATTAAAGAAGAATACAAAACCGACGAGAATTTAATCAAAGGATGCCAATCAAAAGTTTGGCTACAGGGAGAAGAAAAAGACGATAAAATTGTTTTTACTGCTGACAGTGATGCGATTTTAACCAAAGGAATTATAGCCATCTTAATTCGTGCTTTTTCTAATCAGAAAGCAGAAGATATTATTAATGCTGATACTCAGTTTATAGACGAAATTGGATTAAAAGAGCATTTATCTGCCACTCGTGCAAACGGATTGGTTTCGATGATTAAAAACATCAAAATGTACGCTTTGGCATTTGATTCAAAAAACAAATAAGTTATATAAGAAAATTTAAGTTTTAGCGCTTAAATCATACAACAAGGCATATAAGCATTACGTCAAAATGAATTTATATGACTTATATGGTAAAAAATTAAAAAAAATGGAACAAGAAATAGACACTAACGAATTAGGAGAATCAATTGTAAAGGTTTTAAAAGGTATTTACGACCCTGAGATTCCTGTAGATATTTACGAATTAGGATTAATTTATGATGTAATGGTAAACACAGATTACGAAGTAAAAATCCTGATGACCTTAACGTCTCCAAACTGCCCGGTTGCAGAAAGTTTACCGAGAGAAGTAGAAGAAAAAGTAAAAACTATCGAACACATTAAAGAGGTTGATGTCGAAATTACTTTTGATCCGCCATGGAGTAAAGATTTAATGAGCGAAGAAGCAAAATTAGAATTAGGAATGCTTTAAAAAAAAATTCAGGTTTCAAGTTTCACGTTGCTGAAACCTGAAACCTGAAACTAAATTTCTTATGGAAGAAATCATCAATAAAGTTGCTAATAGTGCCTTGGAGGTTTTTGATCTTGAAGATTATTATCCGAAAGGAACTCGTGTGCAAATCGATATATCGCAATGGCTTTTAGAAGGTTTTCTATTAAAAGAAAAAGACTTTAGAGAGCATTTAAAAAACCATGACTGGTCGCAATATCAGGATCAATATGTAGCTGTATATTGCAGCACAGATGCTATTATCCCGGCTTGGGCATTAATTTTAGTAAGCGTTCATTTGGCGCCTTATGCAAAAAAAGTAGTCAATGGATCAATCGAAGATTTAGACTCAAGTTTGTATGAAGAAATCCTAAGCAAAATTGACTACTCTGTTTACAAAAGTAAACCTGTTATTGTAAAAGGATGTTCCAGAAAACCAGTTCCAATGCGTGCTTATATTTTGGCAGCAAATTACTTACAACCCTTTGCACGCAGTATAATGTACGGTGAAGCTTGTTCTGCAGTACCTTTATACAAAGAATCTAAGAAATAACTTTCTTTTAGAGCTAATAATAGCCAAACCTTTTAACGGTTTTTAGTATATTTGTTATTATACACTTAAACTAAATACCATGAAAAAGCTAGCGTTAGTACTATTTATTTTAGTGAACTTAACTTTTGTTCAAGCTCAAAATTCAGAAAAAGAATTAATTCAAAACACTGAAAAAGCGGTAAAGAAAATAAATGACACAATTGAAGATGAAGGCTGGAAAGCAAAAGGAACGGTTTCTCTTTTGTTAAATCAGTCAAGCTTTAATAACTGGCTTGCCGGAGGTGAAGACAGCTTTTCTGGAACCTTAGGGATCAATTACGACTTTAATTATAAAAAAGACGATCTTACCTGGGACAACAAAATTTTAGCTTCTTACGGACTTTTACAAACTAAAAACGCTGATTTTGGAAAAAAGACAGATGACCGTCTGGAGTTTAACTCTATCGTAGGAAAAAAAGCTTTTGGGCAATGGTATTATTCTTTTTTTCTAAATTTCAGAACGCAGTTTACAACCGGTTATATTTACGGTCAGGATGCTAACGGAAAAGAAATCAGAACTGAAAACACCAAATTTATGTCTCCGGGTTATCTTACTACTGGTCCCGGTATTTATTGGACAAAGGATGATAATTTAAAAATAAACTTTGCCCCTCTAACATCAAAATTTACTTTTGTAGATGGTGCTTATACATCCGGAATCAATCAGGCAACCGGTTTGCCTTATGTTAACGGTGAATATTTTGGTGTAGATGCCAATAAAACCATGCGTTACGAATTAGGTTTTTATACTTCTGTTTATTACAAATTGGCAGTAATGACCAACGTAACTGCTGAAAACACTTTGAACCTTTATTCTAATTATTTAGAAGATCCTCAAAACATAGATATCAATTACTCGCTGAATATTATCATGAAGATAAACAAATTCCTGTCGGCTAATCTATCCTTTCAGGCCATTTATGACGACAATGCTTTTAGAGGTTTTCAAACCAGAGAAGTGTTTGGTTTAGGCGTTAATTTCGGATTTTAACTGGAAACAGAATAATTTTACCGCAAAGAGCGCGAAGTTTAATTTTATAAAATGCAAAGTTCGCAAAGCTGGTTCAATACCTAGCTTTGCGAACTTTGTGTTTATCTACATAATATGAAACAAAAATCTTGCGGTGAAAAATTTTATTTATTCCTCTTCTTCTTTTTCAATTGCGTCTTTATAATCAGGATACAAAAATTTATTATAAGGAAATCTGGTAATATGAATCTGACGAACAGCTTCATAAACTCTTTCTCTAAACTCCTCAAAATTTTCTTTATTAGTAGCCGAAATAAACAATGCATTATCTTCGCCTAAACGATGCATCCAAGTTGTTTTCCACTCATCAAGTGTATAATGTCTTGGGGTTTTTTCTGTCATCAAATCATCTTCATCAATTGTCAGATGTTTATAAGCATCAATTTTATTAAAAACCATTATAACTGGTTTTTCATGTGCTTTTATATCTTGCAAGGTCTGATTTACAGATTCAATATGGTCTTCAAAATCAGGATGTGAAATGTCTACAATGTGCAACAATAAATCGGCTTCGCGAACTTCATCCAATGTGCTTTTAAAAGAATCAACTAATTGTGTTGGCAGCTTTCTAATAAAACCTACTGTATCTGAAAGCAAAAATGGCAAGTTTTTAATAACTACTTTTCGAACTGTCGTATCCAGAGTTGCAAATAGTTTATTTTCAACAAAAACATCACTTTTACCAACAGCATTCATCAAAGTCGATTTTCCAACATTGGTATATCCAACTAATGCAACGCGCACCATAGCACCACGATTGCTTCGTTGAACTCCCATTTGTTTATCGATCGTTTTAATTTTATCTTTTAATAACGAAATTCTGTCACGTACAATACGTCTATCAGTTTCGATCTCCGTTTCTCCCGGACCACGCATACCAATACCTCCTTTTTGGCGCTCAAGGTGTGTCCATAATCCCGAAAGTCTTGGTAACAAATAGATACATTGCGCCAACTCAACCTGAGTTCTTGCATATGAAGTTTCGGCTCTTTGCGCAAAAATATCCAGAATCAAATTGGTTCTGTCTAAGATTTTACAATCTATAATTCTCGAAATATTTTTTTGCTGAGATGGTGATAATTCGTCATCAAATATTAAAGTCGATATATCATGTTCTTTTACAAAAAGATTAATTTCTTCTATTTTTCCCGTTCCAACAAAAGTCTTTGGGTTTGGACGTTCCATTTTTTGCGAAAAGCGTTTTATAACTTCACCACCAGCGGTAAAAGTCAAAAATTCCAGTTCGTCCAGATATTCGTTAAGTTTTTCCTCACTTTGATTTTGAGTCACAATACCAACAATGGCAGTTCTCTCAAAATTTATAACTTCTTTTTCTAACATAGCTTTGAATAAGGTGCAAATTTAATGATTTGTAAGGTACTATACCTTATAGAATTTCTTTTTTAAGTTCTATTTAGGAAATTATAACCTGATCAAAAAAAGAAACCACTCAAAAATTAAAGTTCATTAAAGGTTGAATCCTAACAAAATTTAATTTCGGAATGGTTTTTAACTAAATTGAATATTCAAACGTCTATTCGTAAATAAACGTTTTTTCTGTTTTTACAATGCCATTTTCCTCAATCTGAGAACATGAAATTGGAAAATTTAATTTATTGTATTTGTATTTGCGGCTTACAGCAACTAATGCTGTAGATGACGGACTAAAATTCATTTCGTTATTATACGAAATTGCTTCAAAGCTAAATTCATCTTCATGATATGAAATCATAGGCACGATTACCTTATAATTATTACCAAATAAGTTTTGGACAATCAGGGCATCTGCAGATTTTTTATCATCAAAAGTGTAGGTTTTAGAAATTTTATCTCCCACTAAACCTTTATGTTTTACAACATTGTCATTAACATAAACGTATTCGATTTTACCAATAATTGCTTTGTTTCTGTCACGCGAAGTACGTCTTACAATGGTTCCGTTTTCTACAATATATTCGATATCTTCAACCAGATTCTGATGGTTTGTACTTTTTTTAGTAATTACTTTTACCCTTGCTCCTTCATACGTAAAAGTCACTACTTTGGTAATATAGTCGTTTCCTTCCTGGTATTTTTTTACAAATTTTATAATGTTGTTATCTGCGTCATAAGAATAGTTTACTACTTCTTTCCAGTCGCTTCCAACTTTGTCTTTTACTGTCATATCCAGCAACCCGTTTTTATTGTAAAAAAAATGCTGCACAACATCCGAAGTGGTAATGGTTTGTATTTTTCCGTCTTTAAAAACGACTGTTTTATTTACAATTTCGCCGTCTTTAGAGTTTTGGTAATTTGTTTTTACGATGTTAATTTGTTTTAAGCGAACAGGTGCATTTTGATCCTGGCTATGCAAAAGGCATGGAAAAACCATCATCATGATGGCGATAAAGTAGGTTTTCATGTGGTATTTGTATTGATTTGGGATGACCAAAATACAAAATTTCATTAAATTTTAACAGTTTAAATCTCAAAAACAGCATACTATTAAAATATCACCTAAAAATCAGCACTTTAATTTCATTATTAAAAACTTAGACCTTATTTTTCTCCAAAAATCTTAACATCATCTACCATAAAAGCTCCGTTTAGCATCTTATCTTTTCCGGATCCTTTATATTTAAAGGCAATATGAATATTTCCGGAATAAGAAGACAAATCTATCCCGCCAGAACTTATAAACTGACGTGCAGGTGTTGATAAGTTTGGGAAATTTGCCGTTAGTTTTGTCCATTTTGCTTTAGTTACATTTGATCCGTCAAAATTAGTTGAAATATATACCTCAAGAGCATTTAGCGGAGAATCTACTTTTAAATCATGTTGTGCACTTCTAAAAGAGAATACTGAATTTTTGTAACCCGCCATGTTAATTTTAGGAGAAATCAGCCAGGCAACATTTTCTGCTGCAGTTGTACTTGTCGTATTAAACTCGGCATAACCATTACCGGAATACACCATGCTTTTCCACAGTTTTGTTGCTTTTTCTACAATATTACTCCAACCTGGAAGAGCAAAATTTACATTGTTTTTTACTGTCTGAAAATCTTCTGAAAAAAAAGGAATATTTCGTTTGCCTTCCATTTTAACATCTTTATCGGAGCGCACCATCATCTGATAATCAGATCCAAATTTGGTCAAAATTCCACGAACTTTCCCGCTTCCTTCGGGAACTAAGTGATCAGCAAAACTGGCATAACTACTTGTTCTGAAAATAATTTGATTACCTGTTTTGTCTCTTAAATTCCAATTGGTTGAACCGCCAATATTGTTATTTTCTTCAAAATAATGACGCCCAATTGCTGCTTCAGTAAACTCAACATCACGAAGTTCTATCAGTGTATTTAATTTATTATCCTTCAATGCTTCTTCTATTGTTAGTGGTAAAACTAATCGTTCTTCATCAATCATAGTGCAGGAAGCATTGAGCACATTTTTATATTCATTTTGCGAAATTCTGCCTATCGTGGGATCACCTGCATTACTCACATACAAACTTCCAATTCGTAAACCTCCGTAATATAAATCTGTGAATTGATTTTTTAGCTTTACATATACTTTATTCCCTACACGATAGTCTATATAGGTATTTGAAGCATCAACAGGAATACTAAATCCAATAGCTGGAAACCTCTCTTTTGCCAAGGTCTGGAACGAAATGGTTTTAAAGAAATTACCTCCTTCATCGCTTGAAACAACATAAGCTTCAATAATATCATTATAAACATATTGTTTGGCTGTTGTACCAGAAACTTCATGAATTTTTTCAACTGTTTTATTTACTGCTAAATCAGGCTGAGTGCATTCTAATTTAGGAGCTTCGGTTTCATTATTACAATTGCAAAAAAGTAATATTAATAATACTATAAATGAATTTAAAAATTTATTTATCATAACAATTTTGTTTTAAGGTTTATAAGCCTATCGTAAGATTTACGAAATAAGTTCTTCCGTATCCATAATAATATTTTGGTCCAAATGATGGTGTTCCGCTGGAAACATCCTGATTAAGCGCCCTGTAATTTGCATTTCTTGCCTGTTCAAAACCACCGGTTTTATAGGTCGCATTTAATACATTATTTATACTTGCAAAAAGTCCGATATATTTGTGATAAACGCGCCAGGAAATACCTCCATTAATATTTAATAATGAAACAGGGTTGAATTTTTCCTGTTTCAATAATGCTGTTCCTCTTTCATCTGTTGCTTCCGGAAAAGGAAATCCATTTGCAGGATTAATATAAAATTGTGATGTTCTGGCAATAGCTGCAACATCAATATAACTTCCGGTGAGGTAATTGATATTAGTACCAATCCACCAAAATTTAGGATCTCTATATTCTAATCCGGCAGAAATTGCCTGTTGTGGCATTCCGGCTTGTTTGTAGTTTTTAAGATAGGCCTTGCCGAAATCAAAAGTGGTTTGACTGGCTTCTTTTCCTGCATTAGCATCATTTATAACCAAAACATCCGGATTACTGTCAATAGTATAATTTCCATAGGCTAAAGAAAAAGTAGTTTTTAATGTTGGGGAAATCTGATATTCAAAGCTGGATTCAATCCCGATATTTTTCTTGTTTAGATGAGTCAGTGTCTGACTCACAAAACCATCAGTAGCATCATAGCCGGATCCATTATCAAAAATTCCTTCTGCATAAAAAAAGGAAGTTTTGGTACTGTTTTTTATCAAAGTATAATAACCCGTTACTCTCATTTTAAGTTTGGGAGAACGATAAATATAACTGGCTTCTGCACTTGAAATATTTTCGCTTTCGATGCCATCAACAACTGAATTATTTAAACGGGAATTCAAGAATGTATTTCGAAGTGATGGGGCTCTTGTAAGGTGTGATCCATTAGCAAATAGTAATTGTCTGCCTGAAATTTTATATGTAAAACCACCTTTGAATCCGAAATTTTCAAAATTTACTTTTTCACTTTTACCTAAAGAATTTGCGGGATATATTCCGTTTTGATACAATCCTTCTCTTTGATAATTTGACATTGAATAGGATTGTGCCAGATAAAATTCGGTCTTATTATAGGAGAATCTGAACTGGGTAAAAGCATCAATGGTACTCGCCAAAAAATTGTAATTGTAGCCATAAATGTCACCTTCTTTTACTAGCCGATTTGGATTTTGTAAATCAGATTGTGATAAATCTCCTCTATAAAAAGGATCAAGGTCTTCAAAATATTCGCCTCCTAATAAGTCCAGTAAATATTGAAAATTATGGGATTTTAAATTTCTGAAAGTAATTCCGCCATCAAAAAAGATGTTTGTGGTAAGCTGTGAATTTAAGTTTGAATTTATCGCAAATATTTTGTCATCGGTTCTGTCTTCATATAAAACATAACGACTTTGGGCAGGCTCATAACCTGTAATTATATTGGCAGAATTTGTTATTGCTTTTTGATTAGCACGATACATGGCATTCCAGTCAATTTGAGTGTTTTCAAGAAAAAGTGTTTTACTCTTTTCTGCATTTTCATAATCCGGGGTAAATGCTCCTGAAAATTCTCCCTTATCTTTTTCATAGAGCGAGCTAAAATAACTTGGCATTTTTCGATAATAGGCTGGATCAGGACTATTGGCTCTTTGATAATCAATATTGCTATTACCTACTTTTCCAAACTGATACATGATGCTTGAATCCAGATTTGTTTTGTCATCGATCTTAAAATAATGATTGAGCATCAATAACGGTTCTTCAACTTTTTTGACTCTGGCATTTCGCTTTGCTCCATTTTGAAAACCCCAATACGAATTGTATTTTTCATTTGTTAATTGGGCAACTTCATCTGTATTGGCTGAATTTTTACCACGAGAACCGGGAGTATAAAAACCGGTGAAGTTTAGAGATTGTTTTACATTTAGTTTCTTTTCTATACTTATAAAAAAAGATTCTGCTTTGAAGTTTGTGCCATCGAAATAACCTTCATCTGACCAGCGTTTTCCTGCTGAAATTACATACGCCCAACCAGAAACGTTCATTCCGGAGGCATACGTTCCAATGGTGCGCCAGTTATAAGTTGTATTGCTTCCGGAAAACGAAAGCTGTCCTCCTTTTCGATACATGGATGCACGGGTAAGTATTTGCTGTGTTCCTAAAATACCTCCAAAAGTGTAATTTGAAGCTGCCGTACCAACCGAAAACTCCTGATTTCTTAATACATTATTTAAGCCTCCCCAATTGCTCCATTGCGGTCTTCCGTCATAAATTTTATTCATAACCATACCATTGAGCATCATGGTTCCGTTTTCACTATCAAGACCACGAACCCTAAATCGTGCCTGTCCCCAATTAAATGCAGAAGCCTGCATAAAAGCATCTTTTGAAGATTGTAATAATCCGGATGTCATCTCAGAAGAACTATTATCATCAGATAAATCACTATCTAATAATGTGATCAATGCTGCCGGAACTTCTTCAGAAAAGGTGTCTTCTAATTGCAGTGTTCCAAGGTTTACCTTTTGCCCAAAATTCGATTGTACTTTTAAGAGCAGATCTTTATACCCCTGACTGTGCAGCAATATTAATTGCTCTCCTTCTATTGTAGAATGTAATTCAAATTTTCCGTTGATCGTGGTAAGTTGTGTTATAGAAGAATTCTGAATACTAACCACAACATTCCCAAGGGGGTTTTGTGTTTTAGCATCCATCACAATTCCAAAAAAAGCAGTTTGTTCCTGCGAAAAGGCAAAACTGAAAGGCAATACAATAAAAAACAAAAAGTACTTTTTTGTCATGAAAAATTCCAATTTACTTTGATAATTCGTTTTTTGAATTGAATATGTTTTGGCTTACAAAACAATCAATCTTTGAATCAAAGGATAAAATTGGTTTTTGGAAGAGTAAAGTTCTTAGATCTGTAGATATAATACTGATCTAAGCTTCAAATATAAATAAAAATTTTTATACAAAGTAATTTCCTACAAAATAAAATACAGAAAATAGAATTATATATTTAATCTTTGTAGATTAAGTTTTACTCCGTTGTTCTAATTTTAGAAACCATAAAGGCAATTAAAACGCCAAATATGCCTATAAAAGCAAAAGAAAACTGAAGTCCAAAAGTTTCAGCAATATGACCAATTACCGGAGGCCCCATTAAGAATCCGAGGAAACTAACGCTCGAAACTATAGTTAAAGCTTCTCCTGGCGGAACGGTAGGATTTTTGCCTGCCATACTATAAACAGTAGGAACGATTGTAGCAACACCTAAACCAACCATCATAAAGGCAATGGTACACGGTATAATATACGGAAGAAAAACTGCTGTAAAAAGTCCGGCAGAAATCATGATTCCGCTAATTTGCATAACACGTTCACGACCAAATTTATTAATAAGTCCGTCACCTAAAAATCTTCCGCTCGCCATCATAATCATGAATGAAGTGTATCCTAAAATCACTAATGGTCCGGGAGCTTTTACGATATCTTTAAAATAAACTCCGCTCCAGTCAAACATGACACCTTCGCTTGCCATACTACAAAAACCAATTACACCAAGCCAGATTAAAGCACTATCAGGCTTTGCAAATAATTTTTTCTTCTCAGAAGTTTTGTTCTTTATTTTTTCTTTGGCTTTGACCAAAAAATTAAAATTAAAAGCAACCATTAACATCACAACTCCGCCAACAATTAAAAAATGATGTAATGGTGATAATTTTAATGCCAACATTCCTAAACCTACCAAAGCTCCTGTAAATCCGGCAAAACTCCACATTCCGTGAAACGATGACATGATGGTTTTTCTAAAAAGAACTTCCGTATAAACGCCTTGTGTGTTTACAGCAATATTGGCTAGATTTCCAAATAATCCAAACATAAATAAACCTAGCGACAATTGTAAGGCCGAAGTTGCCAAACCTAAATTAGCCAGACATAAAACATACATTATCAAGGAGAAAATTAAAATGCGATGACTCCCAAATTTGGTTACCATTTTTCCCGAAAAAGGCATAATTACCAATTGCCCCATTGGAAGCGCAAAAAGTATCGAACCAAGATCTCCTTCGGTCAAATGCAAGGCGGTTTTAATATCCGGAATTCTACTCGCCCAAGTTGCAAAACTTAGTCCCATTCCGAAATAAAACATTCCAACAGCAAAACGAATTCGGTTTAAATAAGAAGCTTTTGCCTCTCTATAGACTTTCTTGATTTTTCCCTTGGTTTGGAATAATGATAATGGATTGAAATTGATCAAAGTGAATGCATTTTAGATTTAATACCATAAAAGTACTAAAAAGCAATTTTACAGACTATAAAACCCGATTAGTTCGTGAATTTATAACGTTGTATGTTTATAATTTTTTGAGGAACTAAGGTTCTGAGGTGCTAAGGGACTAAGGTTTTTTACGGATAAAACAGATTTACACAGATTTTTTTTAATTTTTAATCTGTGGCAAAAAATATGCTTGTAGTTTCAAATTTAAGACGCGTTGCTAAGCGTCTCTACAGAAAACCTTAGTCCCTTAGCACCTCAGAACCTTAGCACCTTTAAAAAAAATCTGCGTAAATCTGTTTTATCCGCCAAATCCGTGGGCTAACTTACTACAAATTAATGACTTTTTGTTGTGTATTACTTGCTATTGCTGCTTCGATAATTTGCATCACTTTTACGCCATCTTGCGCTGTAACCGGTTCAACTTTGTTATTTGCAATTGAATCATAAACGCCATCAAAAAACGAAAAGTAATTTCCCTGAAGCGTTGGGATTTTCTCTCTGATTTCTTTTCCGTCTATTTCTGTGTGTAAAAGTCCTTGTAGGGTTTCAGATTCTGTTCCCCATGATTCTAAGTTTGGTTTCTCACCCAATTTTAGTTCGTCTTCCTGAACATCGCCACGAGGTTTTAAAAATGATCCTTTTTTTCCGTGAATTGTATATGCTGGATTTGCTTCTTTAACAAAGAAACCTGCTTTTAATCTCACTCTAAAATTTTCGTAAATCAACAATAAATCAATCCAGTCGTCTACTAAAGAATTTTCTCTTGTGTAACGAATATCTCCAAAAACTGATTTTGGAGAACCAAATAAACAAACTGCCTGATCGATTAAATGCGGTCCTAAATCTTTCAGGATTCCAGCTCCGTCATTTACTGTTTCTTTATGTACTTTCGGGCTCAATAAAGGATTGTATCTGTCAAAGTGAAACTCTGCTTCGACCAAATCTCCTAAAACTCCTTCTTTAATTATTTTCTGAACGGTTTTGAAATCACTATCCCATCTTCTGTTTTGAAAAACGGCTAATTTCAATCCTTTCTCTTTTGCAATTGCTGCTAATTCTTCGGCTTCGGCTACGGTTGTTGTGAATGCTTTTTCTACAACGGCATGTTTTCCTGCTAATAATACTTTTTTAGCGTATTCGTAATGAGTTCCTACCGGAGTATTTACAATTACCAAATCGACATCGTCTGCTAATAAATCATCGATTGAAGGATAACTTTTTACGGTTGGATAATCTTCCTGAATTAGTTTTTTGCTTCTTTCCCAAGATCCTAATAATTCAAATCCCGGATGAATATTTAAAAATGGTGCGTGAAAAACTTTCCCCGACATTCCGTATGATAATAGTGCTGTTTTTATTTTTTGCATTTGATGTTCTTTTTACAATTAAGTTCAAACATTTTATTTTTTCTAACCATTAAGAGATTAAGATTATTAAGCAGTTTAACTTAATTTTTCTTAACTTCTTAATGGTTCAAATTAAAAAACTTATGTTTTATTTAAATTTAAATTTTAGCGCGTTCGTATTGTTTTGGCCATTGAATATCGTCGTTTAATTCTTTGGCAAAGTCTAAAGGTAAGTTTGGATTTCTTAGTGATTCTCTGGCGAACAAAACCAAATCGGCCTGATTGTTTTTTAAAATTTCTTCGGCTTGTTTGGCTTCGGTAATTAAACCAACTGCACCGGTTAGAATTTGTGCTTCTTTTTTGATTTTCGCTGCAAAATTAACCTGATAACCTGGTCCAACAGGAATTTTTTGATAAGAAACCAATCCGCCTGACGAAACATCGATCAAGTCTACTCCTTTTTCTTTTAATATTTTCGAAAGTTGTACAGATTCTTCCGGATTCCATCCTCCTTCTGCCCAATCTGTAGCTGAGATTCTAACGAATAAAGGCAAATCTGAAGGCCATTCAGTTTGAACTGCTTCCAGAATTTCTAAGGTAAAACGGATTCTGTTTTCGAAACTTCCACCGTATTCATCAGTTCTGGTATTGGTTAATGGTGATAAAAACTGGTGCAATAAATAACCGTGTGCGCCATGAATTTCCAACACTTTATAACCGGCTTCAACAACTCTTTTGGTTGCTGATTTGAAATCTGAAATTATTTTTTGGATTCCGTTTTTGTCTAAAGCTTGCGGAAGAAACGGTTCATCATCATGATACGGAATCGCGCTTGCCGAAACTGTCTGCCATCCGCCTTGAGCGAAATCTAATTTTTTATTGCCTTCCCAAGGAGCAGAAACACTTGCTTTTCGACCAGCATGCGCCAACTGAATTCCGGGAATTGAATTTTGTGAAACGATAAATTCGTTGATTGTTTTTAGTTTCTCGATATGCTCATCTTTCCAAATTCCAAGATCTGAAGGTGAAATTCTTGCTTCGGGAGAAACTGCAGTTGCTTCCTGAATAATTAAACCAACTCCGCCACTGGCACGACTGCCAAGATGAACCAAATGCCAATCGTTTGCAAATCCGTCGATTGCCGAATATTGACACATTGGCGAAATAACGATTCTATTTTTTAATGTAATGTCTTTTATCTTAAGTGGAGAAAATAATAATGAAGCCATAATTGTAACTTTTAATAGTTTTGTACTACCTATAAGGAATGATAGTCTTTAAAAAAGTAAAGTTAAAGCTTCTTAATAAAAGTAGAATTCTAAATGTTTATTAATTAACAAACATTTAAAGCAAATTCTGTTTATTCTAAAGATTATAGCATTTCTGTTTTCTTCCTGATAAAGCAAGATAATATCGTGATTGAGTATTAGCATCATTTTTCATCACTAATACTCTAAAGTATCTCTAATTCAGTAAATAAAACAATGCCTTACCGCATGCCATACCACAAAAATAAAAAAAACACATACCTATTATTATTGTGTAAATTATAGCGAACATTTGTTTATGTTCTCTACCTAAAAAAATTTCACTTATTGTATTTGATTTCATAAATAATAGATTAAATCCGAGTTTCTTTTTTTTACAATATTAATAGTCTAATGCGCTAAGGTTCTACCCAAAGATTCTCCTTTATCAAATAACTCAGCTAATAAATACAACATAACAAAAATTGAAAGCCAAATGTAAACGCGGTTGCTTTTATAAAATTCCATATTGATCTGTTTGGTTAAAAAAATTTTAAGAAAATTACGACCAATATACTAAGAATTTACGAAATAAAAACATCCTCAATAAGTTTTTAAAATATCACAATAGGGTATTTTGTAACATTTTAAGCGAATGAATTACTAATTAGGCAGAAGCAAAATAAGCTTTACTGGCTTTATTAAAAGTTAAGCACAATTATTAACAAGAATTTAAAACCTTAAGTATTATATTGCACTATCAAATTAAAATAGAAACGTTACTTTTGTGCGTTAAATTACGAACTAAAAATACAAAATGGATATAGTTATCAAACTCTCTCAATTTCTATTGAGTTTATCTTTACTTATTATTCTTCACGAATTAGGACATTTTATTCCTGCAAAATTATTTAAAACAAGAGTCGAAAAATTCTACTTATTTTTTGATGTTAAATATTCTCTATTAAAAAAGAAAATTGGCGAAACTGAATACGGAATCGGATGGTTGCCACTTGGAGGTTATGTAAAAATCTCCGGAATGATCGACGAAAGCATGGACAAGGAACAAATGGCTTTGCCTCCAGAACCTTGGGAATTTCGTTCTAAACCGGCATGGCAACGCTTAATTATTATGCTGGGCGGAGTTACGGTAAATTTTATTCTGGCGTTTATTATTTACATCGGAATGGCGTTTACTTATGGTGATACTTATGTAGCAATTGCTGATTTAAAAGATGGTGTTTTGGTTGAAAATCCAGTTATGATAAAAGCAGGTTTTAAAACCGGTGATAAATTTTTAGCTGTAGATGGGCAAAAAATAGAAAATTTCGACAACGACATCAACATGAAAATTATCATGGCAAAAGAGGTTTTGATCGAAAGAAACGGACAACAGCAAACCATAAAAATGCCTACAGATTTTGTAGATCAGTTGTCTAAACTTAAAAAAGCGCCTCTGGTAGACATGAGGATTCCTTTTGCAATAGCCACTATTACTCCTGAATCAGGAAATACAGCTTTAAAACCAAAAGATATCGTAATTAGTCTTAACGGACAAGATGCACGTTATTTTGATCAGGTAAAAACTATTTTAGAAAGTAATAAAGGGAAAACAATTCCTGCAATTGTTTTACGTGATCTGAAAAACACACCAATTACAGTAAAGGTTTCTAATGACGGAAAATTAGGAGTTGGTCTTGCCGGCTTAAACAGCGAGTCTGTAGAAAAACTGGGATACTATAAAATAAGCACAAAAAACTACAGTTTCTTTGAATCGATTCCGGTTGGATTAACAAAAGGTAAAGATCAATTAGTAGGTTACGGAAAACAACTTAAAATGATTTTTAATCCTGAAACAAAAGCGTACAAACAAGTAGGTGGTTTTGCAGCGATTTTTAACATTTTTCCAAGTTCTTGGAGTTGGGAAACTTTCTGGTCTATCACCGCTTTATTGTCAATTATGCTTGGAGTTATGAATTTATTGCCAATTCCGGCTCTTGATGGTGGACATGTGATGTTTTTATTATACGAAATTGTTAGCGGCAAAAAACCAAGCGATAAATTCCTGGAAAATGCCCAAATGGTTGGTTTCGTTTTACTTATAGGACTACTTTTATTTGCTAACGGAAACGATATTTACAAGGCAATTGTTGGCAAGTAAATTTTTTTTATAAAAAGTGCAAAAATGTTTTTGAGAAACTAAAAAATGATCTATATTTGCACTCGCTAAAAAGAGCAACAACTTCCTCCATAGCTCAGTTGGTTAGAGCATCTGACTGTTAATCAGAGGGTCCTTGGTTCGAGCCCAAGAGGGGGAGCAACTTTTTTTAGCAAACATATTTACCTTTAAGGTGATTCCTCCTTAGCTCAGTTGGTTAGAGCATCTGACTGTTAATCAGAGGGTCCTTGGTTCGAGCCCAAGAGGGGGAGCTTAAAAAAAGACTATCATTTTCATGATAGTCTTTTTTTTGTTTCATATCGAAACCTAGTTTCTAACCAATTTATTATGCTTTACTACAGTATTACCTATATTTTTACTTTCAAATAAAAGCATTACCTCATTTGATTTTTCTATTTGGTCAATTCCTTTTAAGCATTGCGCATAACGATAATAATACATAGCATCTAAATGTGTAGTCATACCAATTAGCTCTTCGTAGTATTTAGCTGCTGTAACCAGATCGCCATCAAAATAAGCTCTGTCTGCAACCTTTATGAGCATATCGATAGATTTATAACCTTTATCTAAAACTTTCGCATACGTATTTACAACATCTATCGTTAAATATTTTTGACCTTCTGACGGCATAATTACATCAACCTTTACAGGTTTGATGGTTACAGCAGTAGTATCAGAAAAAGTTTTTGACTGTAGCGTTACTTCACCCGTTTTTACTTTTGGTCTTCTATATATAGGAGTCACGACTCTGGTGTTATTTGGCCCTAAATCATAAGTATTAACCATACTTAATTTAGAAACCTCATATTTGGTTACTCTTTTTCCAAAGGGCATATTAATCGTTTCTTCGACATAATACGCTACTATTACAAGATCATCTTTAGAAGCTGTATCTGTTTTTAAAGCTGTCTTTTCGGTTACCGCAAGGACAGAACCACGATTTGCACTTTGCCCGAAACTGTTCACAGAAAAAGCAAACATAATTACCGTAAAGTATCCCAAATAAGCTTTCATGATAAGTTGCTATAGTTATACCTTAATTAAAAAAGATATACTAAGATACGCCTCTTTTTTGTTTTTGTTTTACAAAACCTACAAAAGCAATAAAAACCCCGATAAAGTGCTACTTCTCGTTATTCAAACTAATATTTATTATCTCTTATTGATTTCTTCACAGACTTTTCCGATTGAAAATCCCGAAAGATTTTGGCTACAGTCAACATTACTTTCATGATGTACCGAAGCCAGATTTTCTTTTTGCTATATGTATGAAAAGTTATGCTTTTGCTCCGTATAGTACAATTAAAGAGCAGACTATTTTAGCACATCATTTTTACCCCGTAGCGTACATGTCGAATATGTTTTTTTACATATTTCTTATTATTACACTTAATTATCATCTTTGAATTATGAGCACACTAACAAAACCAAACCATATAAGGCGAAAAATAAGCTGTATTCGTGGACTTCGGGATATGAAGCTGGAAAAATTGGCACAAGCTTTAGGAACCAATCAATAAGCTATTGCAGCTATTGAAAACAGCGAAACTATAGATTAAGAAAAACTTAAGGAAATTGCTGAAGAAGCGGTTTTTAAATATTATCAATAATACTTTCAAGAGCCATGATAGCTCCACTATTAATGTAATAAACATTCACCCAACTTTCAATCCTCTTGATAAAGTTGTGGAACTTTATGAGCGTTTGGTTTTGGTTGAGAAGGAAAAAGTGGAATATTTGGAGAAGTTGTTAAAAGGAAAATAATTCTTTTTTGAATACATAATTTATAAAAAAGACTACCGTTTTTACGATAGTCTTTTTTTTGATTTGAATTAATCTAATAAAGTAAGCACATATTTAATCTGTAGTAAGTGGCGGCGGAATTGCTCCTTCGGCAATATACTTTAAACCTGTAATTCCGGGTAAAAACAAATACAGTCCTCCATCTGTACGTATAAAACGTGTAAGATTTGGAGTTTGATTATATGTTCCGTTTTTATTATACGAAAAAGTAAAATCGCCCAGATTAGCATCTGCAACCTGTGGTCCAAAAAGCGGATCAACGCCACTGCTATTGGGCGAAGCATCTGGATTTCTGAAACCGCCTAATTCTAACCAAAGTTTAGTAACAAAACGAAACTGAAAATCAAGAACAGCTCCAATAAACAATCCCACCAATCCTCGTTGTATGCCTGGTTTTTCGGCAGGATCATACACTGGACCATAAGGCGATGCGCGTCTTAAAATTCTGTGTGTTTGAGCATTATTATTGTTTCCGGCAACATTTATATCATCTCTAGGATTTGCTCTTCGAATATGCGCTGCATAAGGGCATTTTAAAGCAAGTTCATCACTACTTTGATCTCCTTGCTGGTTTGGACTTGGTTCTAAATAATTGAAGTTTGTAAAATTAAAGTTCTTGGTACTGGGTTCTCCCAGACTTTTATCTTCCTTATCTGGCGACACGACAAGAGGCGTACCGTCACGCCAGCGTCCGCACATTTTTGCAGCCATTAATTCAGACGACGTTGAGCTATCTGAATGTATGAATGCCTCAAATTTGGCTTCGTCCTGATACAACAATCGAAATGCGGCAAACGTACCGTTTACTAATAAAGTGTGTGCATTATAATCTGATGCCTCCTGACTGATCACAAAACGATCCAGCGGAACTTTTGGCCTGTCATCGATACTGCTCACTCCCATTAATTTTCTCATTTTGGGTTTGTTCCATAATATATCATCAATGCGAGGCTGAGACAAACTATCACGATACCCAAAATGCACATAATCAGAATTTCCATCGACCGTAATAGGATCTGAATCCTGATAATATACCGGAGTTACAGCTGATCCTGTTGATGTTTCTTCGATCATATTCAACAAAGTCGAATAATATTTTTCTCTGTTTTCGGGCGTTAAGGTAAAAAGCGTTAATTGAATATGAAGCTCGCTTCCGTCGACACTTGGCGGTTCTTTTGAAATCCAGCCTCCGTTTTTCCACCAGTTCGCCGGAGCACTTTCGCCCGTATCGCCTATCGCAACTGCATCATTAACCGCTCCTGCCGTAAACGACGAGAAGACTTCATCACTCGAATAATAGCTTACTACATTGCAATTATCTGAACCTAAAAGAGTTTCTAAACCAGAATAGGTAAAACCAATATTAAGGCAATACTCCGGTTTTTCCATGTTTTCCCACGGTTCTGCACTGGTAATAGATAAACCTCCGGAGCCAGTTCCAGAAGCCAGATCTGCACAGAATTTTTTTGCTCCGGGAATATCTTTTATACTAAAAATAATGTACCGGATATTAGGGAAATTATATCCCCGTAATATTAATCCCTGCACATCGTTCATATCAACCTGATTTGAATTGCTCATAGTTTATCTTCATTAAGATTAGATTTAAAACTACTTACAATCTGGTTTTTGAGCTTTTGGAAAATCATAACTTACATCACTCGGAGTCGCTGGCCATATTTTATCTGCACCTGGATAGTTATCAATAATTTTTGCTACTGTAAGTCCAGGAAAATTAGTTCCAAAAACATATTTTCCGTTTTTGTCTCCGGCAGATAAAATTGGATCTCCAAAATTGTAACGCATTAATAAACAATAAAACGCCAGAGCATTTTTCTTAACACCACCCATTTTTGCAATATAATTTGCCGATGTTTTTCCGTTAGCATCTACGTTTGGAATTCCGGTTTCATCCATTAAAAGCATTAAACCATTTAAGCCTTGTACAATAGCATCAATTTCAAAAAAAGCACTAATATAAGCATCAAACTGTCCGTCGTAAATAGACATTACAACCAATACATCTTTTCCAGGAAAGGACTGAAATCCCGGAACAGGTATTCCCGGAGTTGGTGTTCCGTCAGCTTGCGCATAAATTGTAAAATAATGCACTCCGGTTGTTTTACGCAAATCTCCTGTTGGAGCGGCTGCCGGTGCTGCAGCTTCTCTAACTTTTTGAGCTGCTTCCATTGCTTCGGCTAAACGGCCTTTTTTTAGAGGAATAAATAAAAATAACAGATGCTGCTGATCTGTAATGGGTACGGTGATTGCTTGGGGTGTTGACATGGTTTAATTGTTTATTTGATGGTCCTACTCTGTTCAGGCTTTTCGGATAACGCCGTTATTCATTTAAGAATCACGAATTTAGACATACTAAACACATTTAAAGCCAAGTACTTATACCTGATTTAAATTTATATAGCAAAAAAAATAGCGCTGCAATTTCTTGCAGCGCTACTGTATGTATAAAGTTTAAAATTAAATTAAACCCCTAGCTTTTTAGCGATATCACTTGGAATTCCTCCTTTGTTTACCAATAAGGCAGTTGTTTTATATTTCACAAAGTTTTTAGTTACAAACAAGAAACCTTTGTAATCGTTTGTTTCTCCCCATGAATTTTTTACGATGTAATATTCTTTTCCAGTTTGATCTTTTGCAAGACCAATGATGTGCATTCCGTGATCATCTGTTGTAGTATAATTATCAAACGCTGTCTGACGCATTTCTGGCGTGATTTCCGGCTCAGCTTTTGGTCCATTAAACATATCAGCTTTTTCTTCCGCAGTCATATCTTCAAATTTCTTTGTTGGTACATAAGCTACACCATTTTTCCAGCTAAAACTTTTCTCACTTACGTCTGTTGCCCAGGCTACTGTGTATCCTTTTTTCAAAGCATTGTCGATTACATCTGTCATGTCGTTTACTTTTACATTGTAAACCTGATCAAATGACCAGTTGTCTGGTACCATCATGGTTGTTTTTTGGTAATATGGAGAAGTTGTAAAAGATGACATTTCTACATATTCATCAGGATTAATTCCTACTACTTCTTTAGCAAAAGTTTGTGGCGTATAGTTTTTTCCTTTGTAAGTAAAGTTTTCAGGCACTTTTCCTAAATAAGAATCGATAACCGCAGCATAAGCTTTTTGCCAGTTTGGTGTTAATTCTCCGTTTGGATTTTTAACCACAGCAGTCAGAACGCCTTCGATAAGCGCTGCCATTTCTCCAAATTTATTTTTATCTGTTCCGTAGTTTAATCCAGTATAAACTTCTCTTGGTACAGTTCCGTATTTTTTATACATATTAATTACATCATGCAATGCACCTCCGTCACCCAAAGTCACTGCTCCATGCATGCGTACATAATTAATTCCTTTTTCAATATACACATTTCTTGCAGAGAAAATTTGAGATAACTCAACTGGTTGTTTTCCTAAACGAATCATTTCTGACTCAAGAAAGGAGTTTGTCGAGTAACTCCAACAAGTCCCTGATGAACCTTGTAATTTTACTGAAGTTGTTCCCAGATTAATTACTTCTGTGAATTTAAAGTTTTCTTTGCTTTTTTCGCTGGCATTCATTTTTAGTGAGTTCACCAAAATGTCTTGTGCAAAACAGCCAGTCGCTCCAACAAAAAATACCGAAGCCGCAAGTACTGATTTGAATGAAAATGTATTCATAATTTATATTTAATGTTTTGATAAATTAGTAGCTGTAATTTACTTTTTGTTACAAAACAATTAAATTTTAGGTAAAAAAACTATTATTTTTCCGTTAATATTTATACAATCTTTTTATTAAGCATTAAAACCCTACAAATTACGCAAAATCGCTTTAAAAATTTAATCCGGACTCTTTTGGTCATTATTTACAAATTAGTAATATTTTAGTTTTTGCAATATGCATAATAAACTTCAACATGACGAACTCGAAAATGTCCGGAGAAAGAAGCCAGTAAAAACGTATTTTATAATTGGGTTTTCATCGCAGATGTTTTAAAAATTACTAAAACTTCGCAACCGTTCTTTATCAAATTTTTAGTTTGAAGTTTGTTTTAAATAATAGGTTTTGTTTTTTTTCGGATCTATTCTGATTACTTTAAAATATTCAGATGGCGATTTTCCGGTATGTTTTATGAAAGCTCTAAAACAGGTTGTTCTTGATTTAAAACCTGATCCCCACGCCATGCCTTCTAATGATAAATCTTTCCATTCAGGATCGTTTATTTTTTCTTTAAAATACTCAATCCTCTTTAGGTTGACATAATCCTGAAAATGAAGACTAAATTCTGAATTGATTAAATTTGAAATATGATGAACTGATATTCCGGTTTCATCTGCTATATCACGAATCACAAGATCTTTCTTCAAAAAGAGTCTTTTTACTAAAAAAATGTTCTCTAATTGTTTAAGATATAGTTCTTTTTTTTCTGCCGCTAACTCTTTAACCAACGGAAATGCGCTATTACTTTCCCTTACCTCTATCAGTAATGATTCATGATCAGGATAATCTAAACTTTCTTTTGGGTCATAAAAAATTTGAGGTTTAAAGTACAGCCAGCTTACGGTAAAAATCAAAACAGCCGATATTAAGATGTAGCATGAAAAATCAATTTTACCCACTCTGGAAATCAAAAAATAGTACACAAAGAGCGTTGAAAACAAAAACACTATCATCAAATTATAAACTTTAATCCAGCTTAGTATTTTTTTTCTGCTAAAATGATCTTCTTTAATTTTTTTTAAATCATAATTTAAAATCATCATGGTTTGACAAAAAGCATAAAACAGCCAAACCGTAAGACTTAACATCGAAAAAGGACTGTTTATTTTAGCCGAAACATAATTAACCATCTTAAGATTTGTATAATTGCCAATCCAGACAAAAATGGTTAAACTAAAATATATAAGAAAGGGCAAAAAATGCAGCCAATCGTATTTTTTGAATGTTCTTTCAGAAAACAAAATGCTCCGAACATAGAGAAATGCACAAGGAGCTACTAAAAAAATAAATGATTTGGTAATCATGAACAAATCCGGAAAATCCTTAAAATCATTTGCCGATAAATAAAAATTATAAACGCTAACTACTGCGAGACTGAACAGGAATAGGCCTAAAAAAAAGCTTTTAGAATATTTTTTCTTTGAAAAAAGAACGATGAATGACATAGCAAAGCCAATCAAAGTGGCAATAAAAAAGAAAAGCGAAAGTATTATCTCAGTCATAATTTTCAGGCTTTAATTTGTTTTTTCGTCTTTTTTCTTTTTTTTAAGAAAATTTCGATAGCATACAACAAGTTACACTCACCTGTCAAGAGATAAGTATAACTGTTTTATCACAATAAGTTTAAATTATTCTTTTGCTAAACCGGGAGGAAAACCTGCCATTATTTTTTTTATAGAATTAGCTATAAATTCTTCAGGATTATTCGGTGTGCTATCTATTTGGGCATTACCAATTCCCTGCCATACTAATTTTTGATTTTTTGTAGATACAATATCAATTACAAGAGAACCATCAACATAATCATAACTGTTGAAGGTTGTATTGGCACCACCCATCATGCCACGGCCACCCCAATATCCGTAAGGACGATACATTCCTCCATAACCATAGAAATCAGTATTAGCGGTAACTTGTCTCTTATTTTTTAAAATGGTTACTGCATTTACTTTTAAATCAGGACTTGCCATTGTTTCTGTAAATCCTTTGCTTATCATTTCGGCACGAATTGCCTTTGTAATACGATCAACATTCAATTGATTTATCTGACCATCCTGGGCTTTTAAATCATAAACTGCAAAGGTTTTAAATTCATTAAAATTAACAGCATGATCATAATCAGTAGTAACTTTTACCGTTGGAGAACAACTGGAAATTAAACCCAAAAATAACATTGGGATAATGCGAAGATTTGCTTTTCTAATATTCATCTTGTGGTATTTAAATTAATGATTAAATGAGCTCTAAATTGAAATTATTAAATCTTGCTTACACTCAGGACGAATAGCAAAATGAGGCTAAACAACTACAAATAAAACACAAAACACTATATAACAATACCTTAACCCCCTATCAAAGATAAACGATTTTATTTAATTAACATATACAAAATCATAAAATTCTTACGTATTCGTTCTGAAGATTTTTAAACTTCTGAAGATATTGGCAATCTCCCCTCTTTTATAGCTTCTAACATTTTGTTATAATCTAATTCATTTTGATTAGCATAAGCAATCGAAAATTTCGAAATAGCATTGGCAAATTCATTACTCTTTCCTATATATCCTGATATTACCGAAGGATCCCCTGTACGGGCATGCGCTCTTGCAAGAGCCCACCCGCAGGCTTTTGCATAATCATTCATATTTTTGGCTTTCATGATTTCGAGTACAGGTTTTACTTTGGCATCACGAAGCTGACGGATATAAAAAAATCTGTTATTGTCGTCGTTTGTCCACCCCAAAAACATATCCGAAGCAGATTGCATTAGTTTTTGTCCCATAACAATTCTTTCTCCCTGGTGAGTGTATTTTCCTTTTGCTTTTACATTTTCTTCAAGAACGCTTTTTCGGGCTTCTTTAAACTGCAAAAAAATAGGTTCACCTGTTGCCGACATCAATAAACTAATACCACAAAGTGTTCCTACACTTCCTACTCCTACCACTTTTATAGCGAGATCATGTAATGTATATCTGCTTAACAATACTTTTTTTTCATCAGACAATGTTTCCAGATAACGCTTATGTACAATTTCTGCCTTTTTTAAAATTTGTTTTCCTTCTTCTCCTGTTGGATGATAAATTAAAGGCGGATCATCTTTTATTCGGGCTCGGGAACCTTCCAGATATGTCATTTTTGCGAATTCCTTTTCATGCGCAGTATATTCAACAGCTTTTTTAATTCGCTTTTGCTGAAATGATTTTATTTCTTCATCGCCGCTTCTTTCGATAAGTTCTGCCAAATCTATTTGAGCATACCATATTTGAAGCGCTGATAATTGGCTGTATTCTAACATATGTCTTTTATAACTGTCGGCAGCATTCCAAGCAAATTCTCTACAGATTTTGTCCGTAAATTTTCTCCATCTTCCAGCAATTACAAAACTTGTGGCCAGTCTCTTTAAATCCCATTCCCACGGACCTGGAAATGTTTCATCAAAATCATTAATATCAAAAACTAATTGACGTTCCGGAGTTGCGAACCCCCCAAAATTCATTAAATGACAATCTCCGCAAAGCTGAAGATCAATTCCTGTATTTGGTGTTTGTGCCAGATCAGCAGCCATAATTGCCGCAGATCCCCTAAAAAAAGCAAATGGCGATTCCATCATTCGGGTATATCGAATAGGGAGCAAACTTTCTATTCTTCCTGTACTGGTCTTAATTAAAACTTCGACCGGATCTTCACGATCTTCTTTAGGCTTCCATTCCTGATGTATTGAACGGGGCGTAATTTTTCGCATCGCTACACCTGCATCAAAACGCTTTGCCTTAGAGACTGCCGGATCAAATTTATCCTCACTTTCTTCTTTAAATTTCTCATTCATAACGTCCTCTTTTTTTGTTCCTAAAAGGCAAATCTGGTGTTAAACTGCTCATAAACCCTCTAATTCGGATTATTATAAGGTAATCAAACTTCATAGTACGAAAAATCAACTCCCGCTCCTAATATTATGAACTAATAGCAATTTCTATTGTGTTGCCCTCTAAAACACAGATTAATCATAATTATTTAAGTTTACTTTGTAAATGTTTCTATTTATCGTGCAGTCTGTCAGTAGTTTTTAATAATCTCAGGTTCTTCTGCAATTGTAACCAAAACAGGAAACTAATATTATGACTCATCATTTCTCTGGTTATTTAATTACGTTTAATTACGCCTGATCAACATACTCATACAAGAAGCTCTAAAAGCATCTTCTGTGTTGGTATTATTTTTGAGCAGAAAGAAGTCATTCCTGTCTCATGCCAAATGTTTAATTGAGAACCATAATATGTAGAATAAAGACTAATGTATTGTCTATAATCCAAGATCGTTTAGCGCTTTTAAAAGCACTTCAACAGTTAAATCATCTCAATCTCTATCAATATATTACTGTCACATGTGTTTGTTGAACACTCTGTTTTGCTCTTAGGCATGTACTCAAGTGTGTACATCTACCGCTTCACCATACAAAAAATGGTTTCATGCAAAAATCGAATTATGCTTTTCTACTAAATCGCTTAGAAAAAATATAAATTGGCTTATTAAATTTTGTCTTTATAGTAAGAATCAAATATATAAAAAATAACAATACTTTTATAACACCCCTTTTTAAATATTAAAAAACTTACAAAAATTATTGTGAATCCAAAAAAAAAACATCCGATAACCCGGATGTTTTTTTATTATTGTGTCCTTTTTACAGAAAACTATTCTATTTCAGAAACTCTCATGGTATTAACCATTCCTTTATCTTTAATTGGCATTGCTGCAAGATTAATTAAATAATCTCCTTTATCTGCATATCCTTTTTCAACTGCAATTTGATTTACATCGGTAACAGTATCATCTGTACTTTCCTCATTATCATAGAAAAACGATTTAACTCCCCATAATAAATTCAGCTGAGTTAAAATTCTTCTGTTTGAAGTAAATACTAAAATATGTGCTGATGATGGTCTCCAAGCCGAAATCTGGAAAGCTGTATATCCGCTGTTTGTTAAAGTACAAATTGCTTTGGCTTTGATTTCGTTAGCCAATAAAGCTGCCTGATGACAAACTGTTTTAGTAACAAAACGTTTCGTTTTAATTTGTGGTGTATTTTGTGGAACCTGAATTAGCGGAGAATCCTCTACTGCCTCACAAATTTGTGTCATTCTTTGAATAACCTGTACCGGATAATTTCCTGTTGCAGTTTCTCCAGACAACATTACAGCATCTGCACCATCCATTACTGAGTTTGCAACGTCGTTTACTTCTGCTCTTGTTGGCGTTAAACTTGTAATCATTGTTTCCATCATTTGCGTAGCAACGATAACAGGAATTCTGGCTGTTTTTGCTCTGCGAATTAAATCTTTTTGTACTAATGGTACTTCGTGAGCAGGAAGTTCAACCCCCAAATCTCCACGGGCAACCATTAAACCATCGCAATATGCTACAATTTTATCTATGTTCTCAAGAGCTTCCGGCATTTCAATTTTAGCAATAATTGGAATTTTATATTCTGAATGTTTTGCAATTAACTCTTGTAAATCTTGTAAATCACGTGGTGTTTTTACAAATGAAAGTGCGATCCAGTCTACTTTTTGCTCAATTGCAAAAATAGCATCGGCAATATCTTTTTCAGTTAAAGCCGGTAAAGAAATTTTTGTGTTTGGAAGATTAACTCCTTTTTTAGATTTTAATTCTCCTCCCTGAATTACTTTAGCAACAACTTCTGTTTTTTTATCTGTAGAAAGTATTTCGAAAATAAGTTTACCATCATCAAGTAAAATACGTTCACCCGGATTAACATCATTTGGAAAATTTTGATATTTCATGAACACTTTTTGAGCAGTTCCTATAACATCTTCCGCAGTTGTAAAAGTAATGGTATCACCATCATGAACTACTGTTCCTTCTTCCATTACACCAACTCTAAGTTTTGGTCCCTGCAAGTCTCCAAGAATTGCCGTAGTGTAACCAAACTCTTCGTTAAGCCCTCTAATAATATTAATTTTGTCTTTTACTCCTTCGTAATCTGCATGCGAAAAATTGATTCTAAACACATTAACCCCTGCGTCGATCATATCCTTGATAATCTCTCTCGTACTACATGCGGGCCCAAGTGTAGCAACAATTTTGGTTTTCTTGTTTGTTAACATTTTTTTTAAAAAATTAGATTGTTTTTTGATTTTATTTTATCTGTATCTACAGCATAAATAGCCGCAATACTTTCGATTGTATTTAACTTTTGTTGAATTTCTGAAAAATCGACAGCCTCTTCACTATTGTCTATTTTCAGGAAAAAATCTACTTTTTTGAATTCAGGAAGTAAATGAATTGTTGTCGAAACCTCACTTGTTTCATTGGAAAACAAATCTTGAGAATCACTTTTACTCACTGAAATGATCTCATTTTTATTCTGAATCAAATTCCATGAAACTGCTTTTTCGGTGTCATAGTAATAGAATCTCGAAAAATTTGCCTCGCCTTCTTTAGTCTGAGCATGGATCTCGTTTTTGCTCTTACTTAAGTTTACCGGAAGGTTTTTATTGATAAAATAGGCTAATCTGTAATCTTCTAATGAAGTATGAATTGCCATTAAATAATAATCAATTTCGTCAAATTCGTCCAAATCCAATCTATGAATTGCCATATCATGAAAAATCAAGTTGTAAATATACTATTTCTAACGGAGCATCTATAGTTAAGATGTGCTTGTTTTTGTTAATTTATAAACGAAAACGTTATAGCTTTAAGATAGTTATAGCTATTTTGTAGCTATTTCTTGTCTATTTTTTCCTGAAATGCAAAATAAGCTCTTTGTGATGCTTTTTCTTCTGCTTTCTTTTTTGAAGTTGCCCGCGCTCTTGCGATTACTTTGTCGTCAATACTTAATTTAACTCCAAACAAACGTTGGCCATCAATACCATTATCTTCAAAAATATCATAATGAAAGATTCTCTTTTCTTTCTGACACCATTCTATAACCAGACTTTTGTAACTGATTACTTTACCTTCGAGTCTGGCAATATCTACGTATGGTGTAATGACTTTTTTTTGAATAAATCGTTCGCAAAATGCATATCCTTTATCCAGATAAATTGCTCCTATTAAGGATTCAAAAATATTACCATGAATATTTTCTCCAAAATGCTGAATAGGCACTTTGCTTTCAACAAAGCGAACTAAATTTAAATCTTTACCCAATTCATTCAAATGCTCACGGCTTACAATTTTTGAACGCATTTTGGTCAAATAACCTTCGTCGCCATTAGGGGCTTTATTAAATAAATGGGCTGCAATTACAGCACTTAACATAGCATCACCTAAAAATTCCAGTCGTTCATAATTGATTGGGTGTCCTGATTCGTCTAATTTATTTGAAGATCTGTGCGTAAACGCTTTCTTATAAAAATCGATCGTAGCAGGCTCAAAACCAACTATTTTCTGAATAGTGTCAAAAAAAATCCCGTCTTCTAGAGAACGGGATTTAGAAAATATTTTTTTGATAATATTCATATGCAGAAATTAGTCAACTAATTTTTTAAACAACACACAAGCATTATGCCCACCAAACCCAAAAGTGTTACTCATAGCAACATTTACTTCTCTTTTTTGAGGTTTGTTTAGGGTAAGGTTTAATGATGGATCAATGTTTTCATCAACCACAGTATGGTTAATTGTTGGAGGAACAATTCCGTGTTTCATAGCAAGAATCGAAGCAATTGCCTCAATAGCTCCTGCAGCACCCAGTAAATGTCCTGTCATTGATTTTGTAGAGTTGATATTGATTGTTTTCGCATGTTCGCCAAATACAGCGCTGATTGCTTTTAATTCAGCCACATCTCCTAATGGAGTCGATGTTCCGTGAGTATTGATATGATCAACATCTTCAGGATTCATTCCTGCATCTTTCAATGTGTTTTTCATTACCGCAATTACACCAATTCCTTCCGGATGTGGTGCCGTTAAGTGATAAGCATCAGAAGACATTCCGCCACCACCAATTTCGCAATAAATTTTTGCGCCTCTGGCTTTAGCATGTTCATATTCTTCAAGAACTAAAGCTCCTGCCCCTTCTCCTAATACAAAACCATCTCTGGTTGCATCAAAAGGTCTTGAAGCCGTTTCCGGGCTTTCGTTTCTTGTAGATAAAGCGTGCATAGAATTAAAACCTCCCATACCTGCAATAGTAATCGCAGCTTCAGATCCACCTGATACAATAACATCACACATTCCTAAACGAATGTAGTTGAAAGCATCAATTAAAGCATTTGCAGAAGATGCACATGCAGAAACAGTAGTATAATTTGGCCCCATATAACCATTACGCATCGAAATGTGTGCTGGTGCAATATCGGCAATCATTTTAGGAATAAAAAATGGATTGAATTTAGGAGTTCCGTCACCTTTAGCATAATAAATTACTTCCTCCTGAAAAGTTTCTAAACCTCCAATTCCTGCTCCCCAAATAACACCAACTCTTGTTTTGTCGATATTATCATCAGTAAGTCCGGCATCTTTAATAGCTTCATCACTTGCAGCAACAGCATATTGAGCGAATTTATCTAATCTACGAGATTCCTTACGATCCATATAATCTTCAATATTGAAGTTTTTTACTTCGCAGGCAAATTTCGTTTTATGCTTCTCTGTATCATAATACGTGATAGGAGCGGCTCCGCTAACCCCATTCACAAGTGCGTCCCAGTAATCCTGGATATTATTCCCAATAGGAGTAAGAGCACCTAATCCTGTTACAACAACTCGCTTTAACGTCATAAAATATGTATTTTGTACTTTAAACAAATAAAACCCACGCTTTCTTAACAGTATTGTTACTTAAGAGCCATGGGCATTACAATATAAATATATCTTTTGTGATTGAAAATCAATCGAAATTTTAATTTAAAAAAATAATAACACCCGACTTATACAATATAAAAATCGGGTGCGGTATTATTATTTTTTAGCTTCCTCGATATAAGAAATAGCTTGACCTACAGTAGCAATGTTTTCTGCTTGATCGTCTGGAATTTGAATATCAAATTCTTTTTCGAATTCCATAATAAGCTCAACAGTGTCTAATGAGTCAGCTCCCAAATCATTAGTGAAGCTTGCTTCTGTTACAACTTCGTTTTCGTCAACACCTAATTTGTCTACGATAATCGCTTTTACTCTTGATGCAATGTCTGACATAATCTTTAATTTTAGAATTTAATTTGTTGGCAAAAATAAAAAACTTTATTTTAAAACAACGATTTAGTTTATAAATGTAACACTAATTTATAAAATTAATTTCAAGAAAGCCCTTTTAATACTATTTATTTTCGATTTTTATTCCGTTTTTTGCATTCTCAAAACAAGTTTCATTATGAAAAAAATAATCGTTTTTGCCTCAGGATCAGGAAGTAACGCCGAAAACATTATAAAATATTTTACAAAAGGAAAAATTGCAAGGGTTGTTTCGGTTTTTACGAATAATGCTTCGGCAAAAGTTATCGAAAGAGCAAAAAATCATCAAATTCCAGTCGAAATCTTCTCAAAAAACGAACTTTTAGAGAGAAATGTTTTACAAAAAATACAGGAAATCGACCCGGATCTGATAGTTCTGGCAGGTTTTTTATTGAAGTTTCCAGAAAATATAATCGAGAAATATCCAAACAAAATCATCAACATTCATCCGGCACTTTTACCCAATTACGGAGGCAAAGGAATGTACGGAATGCACATACACCGTGCTATAGTGAACAATAAGGAAAAAGAAACCGGAATTTCTATTCATTATGTAAATGAAAATTATGATGAAGGAGCCATTATTTTTCAGAAAAATATCGCTCTCACTGATACCGATACACCAGAAACAGTAGCAGAAAAAATTCACGAACTGGAGCAAAAGTATTTTCCGGAAATAATTTCGAGATTATTAGAAGAATAAACCTTAAAAATTAAACCATACAAGTCATATAATAATATATAAGCTGCATTATTTAAATGAACTTATTAGTTATATGATGAAAAACAAATAAATGAATCACGAAGTACATATATATACAGATGGCGCTGCAAAAGGAAATCCCGGAAACGGAGGTTATGGCGTAGTGATGGAACTGGTTGGAACGCCACATAAAAAAGAATTCTACGAAGGTTTTCGTCTGACTACTAATAACCGCATGGAGCTTTTGGCTGTAATTGTGGGCCTGGAAAAACTAAAAAACCCGAACATGAAAGTTTTAGTCGTTTCTGACTCAAAATACGTGATTGACTCTATTGTAAAAAAATGGGTTTTTGGATGGGAGAAAAAAAACTATACCGGCAAAAAAAATCCTGATTTATGGAAACGTTTTTTAATTGTTTACCGAAAACACCAAGTCGATTTTAAATGGATAAAAGGCCACAACAATCATCCTCAAAATGAGCGTTGCGACGAACTAGCGGTTATGGCCTCTATGCAAAAAAATCTTTCTGTAGATGTTTACTACGAAACCATAGGCTCAAAATCATAAAACAAAAACGCGTCAGAAATATTTTCCCTGACGCGTTATAATCGTTAATGATATTAACTTAAACGATCTTTTATTCTTTATCCAGATCTTTAGCTTTGTTAAATCCAGCTAATAAACCAACTCCGGCCATTATAAAAATAATAGATGGATAAACCGCTGAATCTACAAGAGATGTATAAGTTGTGATTATCAACGCTACAAAAATCCCTACTCCGCTACCTATTAATAAAAATGCCAGATTGAGAACAAGCACTTTCCAAACCGGAACACCTTTTCCGTCTCCTTTTAAAAAAATACTGGCATCGACTCCTTTTTCTATAAGAGCAAGACGCTCTCTGTTTCTTGTTGAATAAATTAGATAAACAATCCCGAAGATCATTAAGAAAAGACTAATTGGTACTAAAATTTGAGCTCCCATAATTTTTTATGTTTTTAATTGATTGATACTCCATATGACGACACCTTTTTTATTCAGGTTACAACTATTGATGAAAAATTTTATTTTTTAAGTTCCAAATTCCAAAAACAATTGATTATCAGTTATTTTTGAATATTTATTTTGACTCAGAAGAGCTCAACTTTAAAAAAACGAGCAAACACTTTTTATATATAATTTCAAATCAGGATTTGAGATTTCAATATATTGAAATTTATTTTAGAATTTCGTGTAACCTAAACAAAGAACGTATCGTCCTATATAACATGAGTACATTAGATGATCAACATTATATCGATAAAGTTCTACAGGGCGAAACAAATACTTTTGCCGTGCTCGTCGATCGTTATAAAGATATGATCTTTACTCTGGCATTAAAAATGATCAAAAACAGAGAAGAGGCCGAAGAAGTAGCACAAGATACTTTTATTAAAATTTTTAACTCGTTGAGCAAATTCAAAGGTGATTCTAAATTTTCGACCTGGATTTACAAAATTGCATACAACACCTGTTTAGATCGTTTGAAGAAAAACAAAAAAGAAGAACAAAATATATCAATAGATGAATTTTCATCTCATTTAATCAAAACAATGGATAATGCCTTGAGTACTTTAGAAGATAAAGAACGAAAGCAAACGATTCAGAATTGTTTAAATTTGTTACCCAGTGAAGAGAATTTCTTATTAACTTTATTTTATTTTGAAGATCAGAATTTAGAAGAAATAGGCAAAATAATGAGTATTAACGCTAATAATGTTAAGGTAAAATTATTTAGAAGCCGACAAAAATTAGCCGTAATTTTGAAAAAGCAATTAGAACCCGAAATAGTAGATTATTATGAAAGAGAGCGATAAAAACATAGAAAAACTTATTGAGAAGATGATGGTCGAAAGTGCTTTAGAATCGCCATCTATTGACTTTACTTCAAAAATAATATCTCAGGTTTTAATAGTAGAAAAAAACAAAATTAAAAACTACAAACCTCTTATTTCAAAATCAACATGGGCTTTTATCGGTATTTGTTTACTTGCCGTAACAATCTATTCTGTTTATTCGAATACCGAAATTTCTAATTTTGAAATAGTAAAATTATATTCAGATAAATCTTCTGCCTTGTTTTCCGGAATTCATTTTTCTAAAAACATCTTATACGCTTTATTAATAGTACCTTTTATGATTTTAATTCAGATTGGGGTTTTGAAAAATTATTTTGATAAGAAGTACGAGTTGTAACTTTATTTTAAAAAACCCGCAACACAAAAATCCGAAACGTTTTTTCAGATAAAAAGCTTGCATTTTAAATCCAGAAATCATATTTTAAGCATTCTGAAAAATCAAATATAATTTACTCATTTACAATAGTTTTAGCTTCAAAAACAACATTCTTTATTTAAGAAAATTTTGAGAACCTAAACCGTTGCAATATTGTAACTTATAGAGTATCTTTGCACCCTAATTCGAAATTCATAAAATGAATAAATTATTGATTGTTGGAACAGTTGCTTTCGACGCGATTGAAACTCCTTTCGGAAAAACAGATAAAATATTAGGCGGTGCTGCAACGTACATTGGTTTATCAGCATCGTTTTTTAACTTGCAATCAGCCATTGTTTCTGTAGTTGGCGACGATTTTCCTCAAGAACATTTAGATCTTTTAACTTCAAAAAATATCGATATCTCTGGTATCGAAATTGTAAAAGGCGGAAAAACCTTTTTTTGGAGCGGTTTATACCACAATGATTTAAATTCGAGAGACACATTGGTAACTGAGTTAAACGTTTTAGCTGATTTTCAGCCAAAAGTTCCTCAAAACTACAAAGATGCTGATGTTGTAATGTTAGGAAACCTACACCCATTAGTACAAAGCAGTGTTTTAGATCAAATGGAGAAAAAACCAAAATTAGTGGTTTTAGACACCATGAATTTCTGGATGGATTGTGCTCTTCCAGAATTAATGGACGTTATTAAACGTGTAGACGTTATCACAATCAACGACGAAGAAGCAAGACAACTTTCTGGTGAATATTCATTAGTAAAAGCAGCTGCCAAAATTCAGGATATGGGACCAAAATATGTGGTAATCAAAAAAGGAGAACATGGCGCACTTTTATTCCACAACAGAGAAGTATTTTTTGCACCAGCTTTACCACTAGAAGACGTTTTTGATCCAACAGGAGCCGGAGACACGTTTGCAGGTGGATTTTCAGGATTCATTGCACAAAGCGAAAACATTTCGTTTGGCAATATGAAAAATGCAATTATTTATGGTTCTAATTTAGCTTCATTTTGTGTAGAGAAATTTGGAACTCAAAGGATGGAAACATTAAGCAAAGCCGAAGTAGCGATTCGATTACAGCAATTTAAGTCGTTAACTCAGTTTGACATAGAAATATAATGCCCTGAAGCCTCGATAAAACGGGGCTTTTTTATTACGTTATTACACACAACTTACAACAACACAAAATACAAAAACAATGAGCGACGCTTTAAAACACGAATGTGGTATAGCCTTGGTTAGACTTCTTAAACCGCTTGAATATTACAAAGAAAAATACGGAACTGCTTTTTACGGAATACAAAAAATGTATTTGATGATGGAAAAGCAACACAACCGTGGTCAGGATGGCGCCGGATTTGCCAGCATTAAATTTGATGTTGAACCTGGACAACGCTACATTAGCAGAGTTCGTTCGAATCATTCACAGCCTATACAAGATGTTTTCAAACAAATCAATGAGCGAATCAGCGAAGAGTTAAAAGCGCAACCAGAAATTGGCGACGACATTCATAAAATAAAATCTGAAATTCCGTATGTTGGTGAATTGTTTTTAGGACATGTTCGCTACGGAACTTTTGGAAAAAACAGTATCGAAAGTGTACACCCGTTTTTACGTCAGAGCAACTGGATGCACCGTAATTTAATTTTGGCAGGAAACTTTAACATGACAAATGTTAAAGAACTTTTCGAAAATCTGGTTGAGCTTGGTCAACATCCAAAAGAAATGGCAGACACTGTTACTGTTATGGAAAAAATTGGTCACTTCTTAGACAAGGAAGTAATGCAATTATACCAGGACTGTAAAGCCGAAGGTTACTCAAAAAGAGAAGCTTCTCCAGTAATTGCGGAGCGTCTGGATATTACAAAAATACTAGCCAGATCTGCTAAAAACTTAGACGGAGGTTATGCTATGGCAGGTTTACTTGGCCATGGTGATGCATTTGTTTTTAGAGATCCTGCCGGAATTCGTCCGGCTTATTTTTATCAGGATGACGAAGTAGTTGTTGTAGCTTCTGAAAGACCTGTTATTCAAACTGTATTTAATGTACCGTTTGAGAGTGTTCAGGAAATTGATCCGGGAAATGCTTTGATCATCAAGAAAAACGGAAAAGTTAGCATGAATCAAATCCTGGAACCAACTGTTAAAAAAGCCTGTTCATTTGAAAGAATTTATTTCTCAAGAGGAAGTGATGCAGAAATTTATCAGGAACGTAAAAATTTAGGAAAATTAATCCTGCCTGCTGTTCTTCAATCTATTGACAGTGACACAGACAACACTGTTTTTTCTTACATTCCAAACACAGCCGAAACTTCATTTTATGGTTTAGTCGAAGCCGCACAGGATTTCTTAAATCAAAGAAAAAACAATTATATTTTAGCCAACAGAAACACACTGACTACTGAAACGCTACAAGAATTATTGGCTGTAAAAATACGTACTGAGAAAGTAGCCATAAAGGATGCTAAACTTAGAACATTTATTACCGAAGACAGTAGCCGTGATGATTTGGTAGCACACGTTTACGATGTTACATACGGAGTGATCAAACCAACTGACAACCTGGTTATAATCGACGATAGTATTGTTCGTGGTACTACATTAAAAATGAGTATCATTAAAATGATGGATCGTTTAAATCCAAAACGAATTGTAATTGTTTCATCGGCGCCACAAATTCGTTATCCTGACTGTTACGGAATCGATATGGCAAAACTTGAAGGTCTTGTTGCCTTTAGAGCTGCTTTAACTTTATTGAAAGAAAGAAATTTATATCATATTGTTGACGAAGTTTACGCTAAATGTAAAGCACAGGAAAACTTTGAAGATAAAGATGTTGTAAATTATGTAACCGCAATTTACGATCAATTTACACCTGAAGAGATTTCAGATAAAATTGCAGAAATGTTAAGCTCTCCGGAAATTAATGCCGAAGTAAAAATCATTTTCCAAAAAGTAGAAGATTTACATATAGCATGTCCTAAAAATTTAGGCGACTGGTACTTTACAGGTGACTATCCAACCCCGGGAGGAAACCGTGTTGTAAACCGTGCATTCATGAACTTTTACGAAGGGAAAGATGCTCGAGCTTATTAAAAAAGTATTAACAAAAGGTTAATTTGTGCATTTCATCGGTTTTTTTTGCCGTTTATCTTGTTTGTTTGGTAGAATTGAAAAGCTACAATACTTTTGAAATACCATAACATTAGTAGGTTAAGTTTATGGTAGATTTGGGGCAAAAAGGGTGGAAGTAATTCCACCTTTTTTATTGGAACAAACTCAACTAATTCAACTTTAAGAGATTATACTCATTTGGTCGGATATATTTACCTTTCATCTAAAAAGTTTTTTTCATAAAAATAGCTATCATACATTTACTGAACCATAACATTAGTAGGTTAAGTTTATGGTAGATTTGGGGCAAAAAAGGTGGAAGAGATTCCACCTTTTTTATTACAATAAAGTCAAATCTTTCTTTTCCAAGCAATACGCTTACTTTGTCGGATATATTTACCTTTCATCTAAAAAGTTTTTTTCATAAAAATAGCTGCCATACATTTACTGAACCATAACATTAGTAGGTTAAGTTTATGGTAGATTTGGGGCAAAAAAGGCGGAAGAGATTCCGCCTTTTTTATTTTTCTTTTATCTATTAAAAGAAAAATAAACATAGAATAAAGACGAAAAAATAGACATAAAAAAATAGACGAATACTATGTATCCGTCTATTTTCTATATTCTTTGCTATTTTCTCTTAGACTATTTATCTAAAGCAAATCTTCTTGCTACTTCTGTCCAGTTAATTACATTAAAGAAAGCTTCAATATAATCTGGTCTTCTGTTTTGGTAGTTTAAGTAATAAGCGTGCTCCCAAACATCCATTCCTAAGATTGGAGTTCCACCGTTACCAGCAACTTCTGGCATTAATGGATTGTCCTGATTTGGAGTACCTACAACTTCTAGTTTACCACCTTTGTGCACACATAACCAAGCCCATCCTGAACCAAATTGTGTTGCACCAGCTTTAGCAAACTTTGCTTTAAACTCTTCGAAAGTCCCGAAAGAAGCTTCGATTGCAGCTAACAAATCACCTGTTGGTAATCCGCCACCGTTTGGAGTCATTACAGTCCAGAATAAATTGTGGTTGTAAAAACCTCCACCATTGTTACGAACTGCTGCGTTTGTTTTATCTAGGTTTATTAAGATGTTTTCGATTGTTTTTCCTTCTAAATCTGTTCCTGCAATTGCAGCGTTAAGATTTGTAGTATATGCATTGTGGTGCTTAGTATAATGGATTTCCATTGTACGTGCATCAATATGTGGTTCTAATGCATCATATGCATAAGGTAATTGTGGTAATTCAAAAGCCATGATATTAGGATTTTTATGGTTTATAATAATTTATTCCAAATTTAGACATTTAACTTTGGAATTGAAAATACTATTTCGTTATTATTCTATTTAATTAATTTATAAATCTATTTTTTAAAATTTAAAAACCTGAAAATCTTTACTTTCCGTTAAAAGTAGTCATAGTATTTTCTAATCCGGCAGTTCCAAAAGATTTGATAATTTCTGAAGCAACTTCCAAACGCTCCGGTAATTTTGCTTTTTCTTCTTCGTCCCAATCCCCTAAAACGTAATCTACTTGCTGCCCTTTTTTGAACTGATCACTAATACCAAATCTAAAACGAGTATATTGCTGTGTGTTTAAAACCAAATTGATGTTTTTAAGTCCGTTATGACCTCCGTCACTTCCTTTTGGCTTGATTCGAATAGTTCCAAAAGAAAGATTTAAATCATCTGTAATAACCAAAATATTCTCTAACGGAATGTTTTCTTTGTCCATCCAATATTTTACAGCTTTACCACTTAAATTCATGTAAGTATTTGGTTTTAAAAGAAAAAAACTTCTTCCTTTAAATTTGTATTCCGCCAAAGCACCCAGTTTTACAGTTTCGAATGAAAGCCCTTCTTTTCTAGCTAAAAAATCCAGGACTTTGAATCCTATATTATGTCTTGTATTTACGTATTCGGCACCAATATTACCAAGTCCTACGATTAAATATTTTTTACTCACGTTTTTTATATTGTTTTTTTGGTGTTCGTGAACCTCCGGATTCATATTGTCTATGTTCTCTTCTTTTTGTGTTGACGAAAACAGTTTTGTTATCCATTTTATCATGTTTGCAAAAATAGGGTTAATTTGGTAATTAGAAAATGTGTCAATTAGATAATTTGAATTGTATTTTTATTTAATAGCAAAGTTCGCTAAGAAAAATGTTTTTTAAATGACAGTTGTTGAGGACAGCACACAGATAATACGGATTTAAGCAGATTTGCACGGATTTTTTTATGCTCAATATTGCTATACTTTTTATTCTTAGTACCTAAGATATTTAGCAACCTGGAAGCTTAAAAACAACCAAACCTCTCGCTAGCCCTGACAGAAGCGGCATCCTTTTTTTTGCTTCTTTAGCAAGAAAAAGATATAGCGGATGGCAGGAACGACTGATCTTGAAAAAACCTGATATTTCTGCTCCTTAAATTCCTAATCATTCAAATTGCAATGAAACTTCGACTTCGCTCAGCCTGACATCTAAAAACTCAGAACCTCTAAAAACAAAAAAAGCACCAATCTTTCGATTGATGCTTTTTGTATTGATTTGAAAAAAATTATTTTTTCTTTCCTTTTGCAGGAGCTTTTGCAGCTTTTGCAGCTTCTTGAGCCGCTTTCATAGCAGCACGAGAGATTCTTACTTGAGCAACAACTGTGTTCTCTGGGTGCATAACTTTGTACTCTGGAGAACCCACTTTAGTAACATATAATTTGTTACCCATTTCAAGTGGAGTAATGTCAGCTTCAACAAAATCAGGAAGATCTTTAGGTAAAGCTTTAACTTTTAATTTACGTGTGTTTAAACGTAAAACACCTCCCGCAAGAACACCTTTTGATGTACCAACGATTTTTACTGGAACTTCCATAGTGATTTCTTTGTCATCAAATAATTGAAAGAAGTCAATATGTAAAATTTTGTCAGATACAGGATGAACCTGAATGTCTTGCAAAATTGCATTAAATGATTTTCCTTTTCCAAGTTCGATCACAACTGTGTGAGCGTTTGGAGTGTAAACCAAGTTTTTGAATGCCGCAGCGTCTGCTGAGAAATGTACTGCCTGATTTCCTCCGTATAACACGCAAGGAACCGCTCCAGCATTACGTAAGGCTTTAGTTGACACTTTGCCCACGCTTTCTCTTTCTGATCCTTTAATTGTAATCGATTTCATTGTAAAAAAATATAGTTATTAATAAATATTCTTGTTTGCTATAAGCTTTAAGCAATAAGCTTTAGGCTATTTTTTTTGTAATTATGGAATAGCTTACGGCTTAAAGCCTAAAGCACATAGCCTTTTACATTATAAATTTTCCACTAATGGAATTGTTGTGGTGCACCATGTGCATAACTTCAGCAAAAAGTGGTGCACAACTCACTACTTTTATTTTCTTTGATTCTCTCTTTAACGGAATAGAATCGGTTACGATTAATTCGCTTAATTTCGAATTCTCGATTTTTTCGTAGGCGTTACCGGATAAAATTGCGTGTGTACAAATTGCTCTAACGCTCAATGCTCCTTTTTCGATCATTAAATCTGCTGCTTTCGCTAATGTGCCACCAGTATCAATCATGTCGTCTACTAATATTACGTTACGACCTTTTACCTCACCAATCAATTCCATAGTGTCGATAACGTTAGCTGCTTTTCTTTGTTTATAACAGATTACAACATCTGATTCTAAAAACTTAGAGTAAGCGTATGCTCTTTTTGAACCTCCCATATCCGGAGATGCAATAGTTAAGTTTTCTAAATTTAAACTTTTTACGTATGGTAAAAAGATTGTAGATGCAAATAAATGATCTACCGGTTTTTCGAAAAAACCCTGGATTTGATCTGCATGCAAATCCATTGTCATTACTCTTGTCGCTCCTGCAGCATCTAATAAATTAGCTACTAATTTTGCTCCAATTGGCACTCTTGGCTTGTCTTTTCTATCCTGTCTTGCCCAACCAAAATAAGGCATAACAGCTGTAATATGTCTTGCTGATGCACGTTTTGCTGCATCAATCATTAGTAACAATTCCATCAAATTATCGGCTGTTGGAAATGTTGAGCACACGATAAAAACACGTAATCCTCTTATTGACTCTTCGTAAGATGGCTGGAATTCTCCATCGCTATACGTTGACATCGTTACTTTTCCTAACGGAATTCCGTATTGTTCTGCAATTTTTTCTGCAAGATAAACACTTTGTGAACAAGCAAAAATTTTAGCTTCTGGTTCTAGGTGCGACATTATAATTTGTTGTTTTTACTCCGCTGCGCTCGTACAATTCGGCTTGACCTTTTTAGGTAAAACAAAACGTGTATAAATGCCTCGGGTGTAGTTAGTTGTGTGTGCTTCGTTTTAACGAGGTGCAAATTTAGAAAATTTATTGGACACTGAAAGGAAAAATTTAAGTATTTTTAGTAGAACATTTAATTTTATTTTTTACATTTGCACCGTGTTAAAGGAATAAGCACAGTTATGACATCATAATTACTTATTCTATTGCGTTAAAATAGTTGGATTTATTTAACTGTTTTTTCGTCTGCTAAGCCCGGATGGCGGAATTGGTAGACGCGCTGGTCTCAAACACCTGTGGGAAACCGTGCCGGTTCGACTCCGGCTCCGGGTACTTAAAACCTCTGAAATCAATTGATTTTCAGAGGTTTTTACTTTTTAGGACAATCGAAAAGAGTAACTAAATTTTGGTTCAGATTCAAAAGTTGAAGATTAACCAAAAAGAATAGATAATCTGAATTAGAAAAATTTATATTCCTGATCCCTCTAAATTGATATCTAAAGACTTTTATTTTTATTAAAAGATTCAGATTCTCCCGAAGCATAGACTTCGGTTGTCAAAAAAGCTTAAAACTAAGTTATAAGCAGACACCTCCCCGAAACTATGTAAGTCTAAAAGTAACCAGGCTTAATTTTTAAACTAAGCTTAAATCCTTTTTTCAAATATCCCAAGAACTGATTGAGTATTAACTCCAAATTATGAATCAGTAAAACATACCTTTAGCCAAAACTTTCATTCTTGCCCAACCACAAACCTAAAACTTCTTTTTTCTTCTCGATTCAGACCAAGAGTAAGCTAAATAGTTTTATTAATAACCCTTGTGCTTTTCTCGAACTTTAAATATAATATCATCCATCCCGACTATTAAACAAACATACTTTAAAGAACCATTTTAACAAACTCTCATATCACTTAATACCGATCTGGTAATTCTAAAAATAATAGTGGCTGATAAACCAAATTCACAAACTTTTGTTATTTACTCTTCAGCATCATTAACAACCATTCTTTTAGCGTAAAAAAAAATAATAAGACTATTAGCTCCGTCATGACATAAATATGGTTTGAGCAAATTTATCAATATAATTTAAGTTTATAATGGAACCACAACACCTTTCAGCTTTAATAATAAAAGCAAAAACAAACGATTTAAAGCACAAATTTCGATTTCCGATAGAGATTCACAAAAAACAATAAAACATCATAAAAAGAAAGAAAACAACTTCTACGATCTAAATTACCTCAGTAACAAAAAAAGATTTAATACATTTTAAGTAATATATGCAATAAAACCAAACAAATTTCCTGAAGAAACGCTCTTAAAACAAAAAATCCCCATCAAA